>Ga0209906_100022_pt1 | contig 399329 bp, 312 predicted proteins | sample FECB24metaG_FD_188303 | JGI IMG/M metagenome (GOLD analysis project Ga0209906, IMG submission 188303) | Cyanobacterial communities from the Joint Genome Institute, California, USA from Joint Genome Institute, California, USA - FECB-24 metaG... ...
CGTCAGCAGCAGATTCGTCAGATGAAGAAAAAGCTGGTAAAATTTAGCATCACGGGTGCTGATTTAGGTCTTTTTACTAATTTAGGCACAGCTTGATAATGAAGCAGTTAGAAGACATGCGTACATCATACTGAGTGTGTAAAGATTGGCAGCTGTGGTTGTTCAGGAATGTATCGTCATCATCCATCAACATTCAGGGGTGTTGGGTGATCCACCAAAGCCGGGAGTGAAAGCAAGCGTTCGTGCGACAAGTCGCCCCGCTCGTTGGAGAAGTTGAGGTTTCCATATCGAGCGGGTCTGCGAAAGAGGAAACGCCCTGGTTCTGCGGCTATAAACTTCCAAAGGCGGCTCCGTCTGACAAAGTGAACGCCTAAGTAATTTAAGCATTTGATGAACAATAGAGAAAATATAGCCAAGATTGAGAGTTCGTTAGACTTATTACATTCACTTTTATTGAAAGAGGGATCAAGTCAAAGATTCCGCCATTTCTTTGCGCTGTATTCCATTGTGCTAGTTGTGATTCTTGATACAGTATACAATCTAGAATACTGGCTCAAAAGCGAGTCGAAGTATGAAAAGGTCTTAATATGCCAGTCTCTAGCAGTCATTGTTGTAACATTCCTTGAAGAAAGCAAAGGCTGCTTTGGGCCAGATTATCAGTCTGAGATGAATCAGAACTACTTGTTAGACGCTGCTAAAAACATAGGGAATCATAATAGTCAGTTAAAGCGATTTCGTACTCAGAACATGGATTACTTTAAGAGCATCCGAAACAAGACAATGTCCCACAGGGGGAATGGCATCTTGATAGCTCTTGCTGAAACTAATCAGATTTCGAATGAACAGTTTATGGGTAAAATGACGGAATTTGTTGGTATTTTGAAGCTATTCTTTGACGAATTAGGTCAAACAGCAAAGAGTATTGTGGCTGTAATTAATCAGCCAAAATAAGCAGCTTACGGCAGCGGGCGCGTTTTCGGTTGGGTGTTTGGGGGCTTGGCCGAGGACAAGCTACACGCCCCGAGGTGAGCTTTGCAGCCCAGCCAAATGAGGGTGTAAAGGTTGGCAGTTGTGGTTGTTCAGTAACGTAGCGTGCTCATCCATAACCCCCTGGGTCGTTGGGCGCAAGAGCAAAAATGCTCAAAACCCATAGGTGATTCATCAGGGTTAGAAGTCAAAGACTTTCGTTTTCAGCGTGCGTTTATCCCTGATCGCTGGCAGCCTGGCGAATTACGTATCCATAATCTATTCGTATCCACACAAATGAACATAAACCATGCATACTAAACACACCCTCGCTATTGTATTCTTCTGTCTCTTCAGTATCAGTAGTCTCTACGCCCAAACCCCCACCACAAAAAAGATGAAGATGCTCGTTCACCTCACGTGCGGTCCCGCTGATCCTACCCGTGCCGCTCTTGGTTTTCTGGTTGCCAAAACTGCGCTGGCCGAAGGCCATTCCGTTACGTTATTTCTGGCCGGCGATGCCGCTACCCTGCTCCGGGACGCTGAACTTGATAAAGTAGAGGGAGTCGGCACCGGCAAACTTCGCGAACATTACGAAGCCATTGTCAAAGCAGGCGGACGGTTTTACGTATCGGGTATGTCGGCCAAAGCCCGGGGCATCACCGAGGCTGATCTGCAGGGCAAACCCGCTGAGTTCGCTATGCCCACGGTACTGGTTCGGTTAGCTACGGAAAATGACCGAATCTTTACGTATTGATGTATACTTGTTGTTCACCTCTTTCAACCGGGGAATCTCTGCCTGTGAGTAGATTCCGGGTCTGGTCTGGCTTAGGTATGTATAGAAATCTTAGCCATGAACAATCAACAATCCCGTCGTCAATTTCTGGGCGCGTCGGCTGCCCTGGCCGCCAGTGCGGTCGTGGGCACGAATAAACTGTTTGGTGCTCCAGCCATCATCCGGAACCTCAACAAACCGAACTCGCTGATCAACGGCGTGCAGGTCGGGGTGATTACGTACTCGTTTCGCGACCTGCCCGACCAGAGTGCCGAGGCTACGCTGAAATACGTACTCGACAGCGGCATCAGCGCCATTGAGCTGATGGGTGGCCCGGCCGAGTCCTTTGCCGGTGCGCCGAAGAATACGGTCGATATGCGGTCGGTATATCCCCTGATGCGGAAACGTCGCGACAACCAGTCCCTGACCGCCGACGAGCAGAAAACCCTCACCGAGGCCGAGAGCCAGATGAAAGCCTACCGGGCGGAACTGGCCAAATGGCGGATGTCGGTACCCATGTCGAAGTTTGAGCAGGTCCGCAAGATGTACAATCAGGCGGGCGTTTCGATCTATTGCTTCAAGCCCGACGCCTTTGGTATGCAGAACGCCGACGCTGAAATTGACTACGGGATGCGGGCAGCCAAGGCGCTGGGAGCTAACCAGGTCACGCTGGAACACCCTGCCAACGATGCTCACACCCTGAAGCTGGGACAGATGGCGCAGAAGCACGGCATCCGGGTGGGGTATCATGGCCATGAGCAGCAAACGCCTACGTTCTGGGATACGGCCCTGGCCCAATCGCCGGGCAACGCCCTGAACTTCGATCTGGGTCACTACGTAGCGGCCGGCCAGCCCGACCCGCTGGGCCTCGTTCGGCAAAAGCACGACCGCATTGCCAGCATGCACATCAAGGATCGCCAGACGCCCGACCACGGCAAGGGCAATCTGCCCTGGGGGCAGGGCGACACGCCCCTGACGCAGGTACTGAACCTCATGCGGGAGCAGAAGTACACCTTCCCGGCTACCATTGAGCTGGAATACAAAATCCCCGAAGGCTCAAACGCCGTAGCCGAGGTCAAAAAGTGCATGGACTACTGCCGGAAAATTCTGAGTTAGAACCCGTAAGCGTAGCGAAGAGAGTTACCAATTTTTTTGTCATCCCGACGTCAGGAGGGATCTTTGGTAGTTAAAGACCATCCGGCCTCACCCGAAGATCCCTCCTTTGGTCGGGATGACAAAAAAGTGCTATAATTAACTAGTATAGATTTGACTGCTTACCAGCCATACCTCACGGTATCTATTTCTTCCGTACGTAGATGTCGTTGCTGATGGATTCGAGCTGGACAGCGGGCCCTCCGCCGTTGACAGTTCCCTCCAGTTGATAACCCACCATAGGATTCTTCTGGCGCTTGCTCGTAAAGTTTATGTCCAGGTCGGAGTACACTTCGCCGGTGATGGTCTTCATAGCCAGGTTCGCGCCTTTCGCTTGGGGCCAGCTCATGTCCACGTACCCACTGATGGATTTAGCCGACACCGCTTCGGTAGCGCCCTGAATGTTCACGTTACCGCTGATGGTTTCAAGTTTCAGCTTTGCTTTCTGGGGCAGGTAAACCTGGTAGTTGATGTCGCTGCACAGGACGTAGCGAGTACCGTTTCGATCGTTCCACGACGTATTGCCGGAGCCGGGACAATCCTCGGCTTTGCCTTGCTTCACCATCTCTTTGTCGAAATCCACACCGACGCTGATTTCTTCGGCCGTCGAGCCGGTCGTTACCAGCAGGGCGTCGTTCAGTTTGCCGCCGTTGATCGTTACGTCGATCCGAACAGACACTTCGGGTTTATCCCAGTACCGCACCTGAATACTGTCGGCGAATTTGAGGTTCAGATTGACCAGTTGCCCCTGGGTGAACGGCAGCTTCTTGTCAATGATTTTCTGGGCAAAAGCCGGGCTGATGAACAGGCCAAGCACGAGCAGGCATATATTCTTTTTCATGAACGTAGACTGGTTGAGGATGGAACGGCTCATTTATTTCTGCTTTCGGATGTAGATGTTGCTGCTTACGGTATGAAGCTGGAGTTCCACTCCACCCCCGTTCGTTGTGCCGTCGATGTTGTTGCCCCCACCCACGCGCGGCATACCGTCCTTCGTCCCTTTCAGGCCCAGGTCAAAGTCGGTGTACATTTCACCGGTTATCGACCGCAGCTTCATATTCGCTTTGGTGTTGCCGGGCAACGTAATGTCGATTGGTCCGCTGACGGTAGAAATGGCGGTCGGCTTGTCCTGGCTGAGGGTCGAATACACCACCTTGACCTCTCCGCTGGTGCTGTTGGCCACAACCGGCCCCGTTACGTTCGTCAGATCGATGTCAGCGTTGTGGGTACGTACTTCCAGGTCGCCGTCCATATTGCTGATGGCAATGTCGCCCCCACGCCAGTTGGTTTGCTGATACAGCACAGCCACCTTCCGGGGAAGCCGGATCGTATACTTGATCTCTTTACGGGTCGCTTTTTCGATACGCAGCCCTCCGTTTTCCGGCGTTACGGCCAAACCCAGGTTCGTGTTGTCAACGGCCGAGTTGTAGAGCGGCTTCAACCCTTTGGCGCGTTCGGGGGGCGCTTCGAGGCCCGACGACGCCTGGATAATCACCTCATCGCCGTTGTGGCCTTCTACTTTGACATCACCGGCATCGATCTCAATGATCACTTTGCGGTCTTTCGAATTGGCCAGTTTGGTCTTGTATTCCTGGGCGTAGGTGTTGGTAAGGCACCACAAAGCCGTGGCACCCAGCATAAGGAGCTTTTTCATTGGTACGTAAATTGGGAATTGGTGAGTTGTTTTGTTTGTGGTTCGTGGTTTGTAGTTTGTGGTTTGTGGTTTGTGGTTTGTAGTTCTGGAGTTTGTGGTTATGGATGCGGGATTTCCACGGAATGTCCAGTGGCCCGGATAAAACCACGAACTACAAACAACAAACCACAAACCCCGAACTAAGAAGGTGAGTTGCGACCCGCCAGCCGGTTGACGCCTTCTTCGGCCTTGACGCGCACGACGTCCAGCACCTGTTGATTTCTGGCCAGCCGCTGAATCTGATCAACGGCCCGCTTTTCCTTAATGGCCACCAGCGATTCGATCAGGTTGATCTGCACGTTCGGGTCGGTCTGAATCGACAGCGACTGGATCAGCGCTTCCCGCACGCCCGGCTCATTCTCGAAACGTAACAGCGCCTGACAGGCTGCCAGCCTGACGTTCACGTTGGCGTCGAAATTCAACGTATTGATCAGCAGCTGCGTAATTTCCTGGTCAACCTGCGACAGTTCATAGCTTTGGTTCACCGCCTGAATCCGTTCGCTGGCTGAGGTATTCGGCATCTGTTCAAACGCCAGCACTTTTTTCATTTCCAGCGCGGAGGTTGCCTCAACCGGGGAGGTCGCCGGTTCGCCGGTCCGCCACTGATCGTAGAACCGGCCACCGGCAAACCCGAGCACCAGCAACGCTACGCCGGCCGCAATGCGCAGGCTCCACGTCGTCAGTCTGCGTACCGTACCGGCCTCCGACTGGTTCAGTTTCTCGGCCAGTCGGTTGTTGAACACCATAGAGGGGTGTTCCTTCCGGGCGTCGGCGAAGTGCCGGAACTGAGCCGCGTGGCTTTCCAGATGGGCCGGAATATTGTCGCCCTGGAAAAACTGCCGCAGTATGCGTTCTTCCGCCAGCGAGGTTTCCCCCTCGTAGTATCGCTCCAGCAGTTCGTCAATATCCTGCTTCATAGTTGTTTGCTTTTACGTAACCCTCGCGCAGCCGTTGCCGGGCCCGCGATACAATCACCCGAATGTTGTTGACACTAAGCCCGGTCACCTGCTCGATCTCTTCGAACGAGTATTCTTCTACGTCGCGCAGGTGAAGAATCAGTTTCTGCTGATCCGGCAGCTCGTCCATCAGTCGACGCATCAAATCCGCGCTGTCGGCGAGTTCCACCTGCCGGTACGGCGACACGCCCTCGGCCGTAATTTCCAGCATGTCGGCCGCATCGTCCATTTTCTGGCGGCTGTGTGCTTTGAGCTTGTCCAGACACAGATTCTTGGTCATCCGAACGGCCAGCGCTTCCACGCTGTGATACGTATCCAGTTCCTGGCGGTTGGTCCAAAGCCGCATCAAGACTTCCTGCAACGCATCCTCCGCTTCTTCGCGGTTGCGCAGAAACAACTTGGCCAGCCGAAATAGTCGCCCCTGGACCGGAAGTATGCGTTGTTTGAAAGCTTGTACATCCATTTCAATGACAAAGACGAGCCCGGCAGCCAAACATTACAGTTTTGTGAGAATTTTTTTGAAAATTTTCTCAGTCACCACGTAAACTTCTGTTAGTCAGCAATCTAAACAACCTTAAAAGTAGCGTCCGATGCTTCGCACAGCAACCACGCTCGTTCGTTTCAAAAACCGATGGCCCCACAACCTTCCCGGAAGCAGAAAAAACCACGCCCACCTATAAACTCCCTGATCAATCGTAAACTTTACGGTTGTCGTATGGATTTACATACTGAACACCTTTACTGATGCGCCTTTATCGATTAGTTTGGCAGGTGCCTACTGCCCTGCTCCTTATCACAACGATGCTCCTGTTTGCCAATGAGTTCGCCATAGCCCGCCCCAGCCGACGGGTTAAAGACATCCCCTACGTTGCCAGTACGCTGCCCGGCTTCGACCCGCAACGGCACATCCTGGATGTCTACAGCCCGCGTAAACAATCAGCGACGCCCTACCCGGTTGTTGTGTTTATTCATGGCGGTAGCTGGAACAGCGGCCGGAAGAATCTGTACGCCTTTATTGGTCGGCGGCTGGCCAAACAGGGTGTCGTCGCGGTGATTATCAACTACCGGCTCGCCCCAACCGTCGAAGTACCGGCCATGGTCGACGACTGTGCCCGAGCCGTGCTGTGGACCCGGCAGCACATTGCCGACTACGGTGGCGACCCGAACCGCATCTACGTTATGGGGCATTCGGCGGGTGGCGGCCTGGCGGCTCTGCTGACGGTGAAAGACAGCGTGTTTACCCAGCTTGGCGTCGACCGGAACCCAATCAACGGAGCAATTCTCGACGATCCGGCCGGCCTGGATATGTTCGATTACCTGACTAAAATGGAGTACCCCAACGACGAGCAATACCTCGTGCCGTTTGGCAAAGACCCGGCCGTGTGGCGGCAGGTATCAGCTTTGTATCACCTCACGTCCGATGCGCCCCCCATCCTGATATACGCGGGCGAACGTACCTACCCAAGCATCGCGAGCAGCACCCGAAAGTTCGAGAAGCGGTTGCAGGAATTAGGAATCAGGCATGAATTCAAGGTCCTGCCGGGTAAGAAACACATTCCGATGGTGACGCAGTTGTTCTGGCAAAACAACATCATCTACCGCGATCTGCTCCCATTTGTGGGCGCTAAACCCAGCACATAGCACTCCCACCTGGATGAGTCCTGCACCGTACGCTAAGCGAAGCGCCGTTGTCCCGTAGCTGCGTAAACTTTCCGCTTGCCCGGAGGTTCTGCCAATAACGAACTAAACACAGTCAACGGTATGGAAAATCAGGAACCACAAGATCCGCAACAACCTACATTGGACCAGACCGATTACGATTCAGTCGATTTTGATCAGGCTACCAACGACAACGAAGCTGCGGCAATGGAATCGGGCGCGGATCTGGACGATGAAACCAACCTCGGCACGAAGCCCTGAATCCGTTTACGCAGTATTGGGTCCTCCTCACGGCCGTCAACCCAGGTTCGCGTTTGTTGGGGAGGGTTACCGTAATGCCGGGTAAAACGCCCTGTAGATGCTATGCTATTTTTGAAAACTGGTTTATAGTCTAATAGGCTTAATAAACGCCTTTCGTTCGGCAAGCTTGTCAGGTTAACTAAATTAGACGAGACAATCAACTGTGCCCAGGAACCTGTCTTCAATACCTTCAACGCAGCCGTGTCAGCTACCTTTTCCCTTTCGGGATGAACCAGCCACCCCCAGATAGCGTATTGACCAAATTCTTCTAGAGTTAAGAATTCGTCATCAATTACTTTCAGATCGCTTTCATCCGTATCAAAATAGAAGTCTGCCTTCGATCAAGGCAATGGTTTTCAGTTGATTACTCATCTCTATTTATACTTCCCTAACGCCTTTTCGTAATTCAGCTTGGCGACCAGGTAGTTATAAGCTGCTTCGATGTAGTTCTGTTCGGCGGTCTGGAGCGAGCCTTCCGTATCAAGTAGTTTGCTGTACAGTACCGTACCGAGTCGATACTGCTCTTGTTGAAGCCGACTGATTTGTTTCGATACGTCCAGGCTGGCGTGGGTGCTTAGCAGGTTACGAAACGCATTGGCCAGTTCGGTTTCGGCCGTCTGGACCTCGTTTGTCAAGTCAGCCTGGGTCTGGCGCAGCTTCAGTTCCGTCTGGCGGGCGTATAGCTGGTACGTTTGCAGGTTCGATTTTCGGGTAAACTGGCCCGACAGCGGCACCTTCAGTTGCAGGCCGAAGTAATTGAACGGGAACCACGAGTCGCTGAAATAGTTGAACGAGTTCGACAGAAACTGGGTCGAGTAGTTGCCGTATAGCGACACTGTGGGTTTTAGGGCGTCCAGCACTTTCTGGCCCCGAAGCCGGTAGTCTGCCAGTTGCAGCTTGAGTTGCCGGATTTCGGTGCGATCAGCGACGGAATCGACCCCGGTGGTTGTCTGATACGTTTCGGCCTGAGCCGTGTCAATCCGGTCGGTCAGCACCAGCGACGTATCGGCCGGAATATTAAGTTCGTAGCACAAATTGCTTTGGGCCAGCCGGTAGCTTTGTTCGGCTTTCTGGGCGGTCAGCTGGCTGTTCTGCCAGTTCAGCTGGGCCGTTAGATAATCCGCTTCGAGCAGGGCACCGAGCTTGTATTTTCCTTCCGAAATCTCCAGATACTGCTGATGCCGCTGCTGGTCGGCCTGCGCAATGCCTCGCTGGATTTTTTTCAGCAGCACGTTCAGGTAGGCTTCGGCAATCTTAATCTTAACGTTGGTTGTTCGCTGGTTGTTCTTTTCCTGCTCCAGGGCCCCGTTGTTCTGCACGATAGCCAGATCGGTTTTAGCTTCGGGACGATACAGCGGCTGGGTCAGGTTTAGCGCAAAGACGGTACTGTTACGGGTGCCAAAAGCAAGCCGCTGCTCACCTGTACCCGAAGTGCCCGGAAAGGCCCCCGCCGGCACGACCGTCGTTTGCAACTGGGTGTTGTACCGTACGTCGCCCGATGCGGTCAGTTCGGGTAACCAGTTGTTGCGGTTTCTCCGAATAGAGTTTTCGGTCAGGGCCAGACTCACGGCATCGGCTTGAAGGTCGTAACGGTTTTTAACTCCCAGTTCCAGCGCTTCGTTGAGGCTAAGCCGCCGTTGCGCCTGGGCTTGGGTCGCAACCAGTAAACTCACGACCAGCAACCCTAAAAGAGAGAGTCGTTTCATTACATTCTGAAGATTTGAACCGGTTCAAGCTTCGTGATTTTTCGCATGGCAATCAGGCTGCTCACGACGCTGATGAAGCAGGTTACGCCAACCAGCGAGGCTATCAGCCAACCGGGGAAATTCATTTCCATCTCGCCCCCCCGCGAGCTTAGAGCCATCACTTGCAGAAGTGCGAACGAGATAAAAAAGCCAATGAGCGCGTAGAGCAACCCTTGCAGGAGAATCAGCCGACGTAGCAGGCCGTTGCTCCCCCCAATGGCTTTGACGGTCCCGTAATCGCGGATCCGGTCGTTGACCGATGAATAGAGCGTGACACCCACAATTGCGAAGCCGCCCACCGCCGAAAACACAACCATCATCAGAAAGCTGGCAACGGTGTTACTGGTCGTCATCATATACCGTATCGTTTCGCTACCCAGCGTATGCCCTTCCACGGCCCGTACCTGCCCGATTTCGGTGTTGATCCGGTTGATCAGCGCGGCCTTTGGCGTTTGCGTTGAATCGATCTCGACGAGGTAAGCGCTGACGTAGTCGGTGCTGAGGCCGCTAAGCGCACGAGCGCGTTCGAGGGTGGTGATGGCGTACGACGAGCCAAACGCTGTCATGCCGATGGATAACCCGCTCAGATAGACTCGTTCGTCATTGATGGTCAGGTAATCACCGGGTTTGATATTGTCAAACTTGCCTACTTCAGTTTTATTAACGATCACGGCTCCTTCGTTAACCAGATCGCTGACGTTGGTTTCGGGTGTGTACTGCCGGGGACCGCCCACAAACTCCGGGGCTTCGATACCCAGAATCTGTACCGTCAGCTTGGTGCCTTTGGGCGACCTGGCCGAGCCTGACGCAAACACAATCGGATGTACCCGCTCGACGCCCGGTATTGACTGTAGTTCACGGCCCACCCGCACGTCGATGTTCTGCAATTGCAGCGCCGACTGCGTTTTCGGATTAACGACCCAGACGTAGTTGGGGTAGTTGCGGGTCAGTCCCCGCACGTCCTGCATCATGTTGTTGAACATGCTCAGTTCCAGGCCCACCAGCACCACCGATACCACGATGCCGGCCAGAATGCCGAGCAGGTTGCTGGTGTCGTAGGTAAGAAATCGATACGCGGTTTTCCACATGATCAAGCTTAGTTAAGGTAGATAATGCAATCGACACGCGCGTTGATCAGCAGCCGTTCGTTGGGGTTGAGCCGTAAACGTACTTCACGCACGCGCCGATCTTCCTGGGTCGTTTCATCTTCAAACAAAGACTTCTTTTTCAGGAAATCCCCCGCGAAGTACACCGTGCCGGAGCCAATAATTTTGCCCGTTGCCTGCGAGCGAATGTCCGCCTTCTGTCCCAGCCTGATCCGATCGGCAAACAGTTCGTCCACTTCGGTGCGGGCAATCAGGGCACCCTCGGGAGCCATCTGACCCACCTGCGTCTCGCCCGTTACGTAGTCACCAACGTTCACTGTCCATTCGAGCAGTTTACCTGTGTACGGCGCTTCCAGCGTCTTTTGGTTCGCCTGCAGGGCGTAGACGTTTACCTCAGCGTTCAATTCGTTCAGTACGGTGTGCGTCTTTTGTAAATCGGCGAGTCCTTTTCGGTATTCCTGCTGGGCTTTGGCGACATCGGCTGCGCTTTCGTTCAGCGCTTGCTGCGTAATACCCTTGACGGCGAATAGCTTCTGGTTCAACTCATAATTATTCTGGGCCTGGTCGGCACTCAGTTTCAGGCTGGCAACGGCGGCTTCCTGGGCGGCAATGCTGGCCCGCTGCGTACCAATCTTCGACCGTGCCGACGCGAGCTGCGCCTGGTCGGTTGTTCGGTCGATGCGGAGCAGCGTCTGTCCTTTTTTCAGTTGCTGGTTTTCACTGACCGGGATGGACGTAACGCGGCCCGTAGCGCCGGCATACAGTTCAATCAGTCCCTGTTCGGGTTCGATACGGGCGACGCCAACCACTCTGGTGATAGGCTTCGGCTTGGCGGGCTGCTCGTTTTTGGGTTCGGACTGACAAGCCAATAGCCCGATGCTCAGGCAGACGATGCTCAGGCGGTGGCTAGAGAACAGGTGACGTACCATGGCTTACTCCTGCGATTTTTCAAGTTGGATGGGGGTGACAACACCGTTTTTTACCTCAATGGACCGGTCGGCGTAAACCGTCAGCCGCGGGTCGTGCGTAACGACGGCGACGGCCTTGCCCGAGCGGGCCAATGCCTGGAGTTCATTCATGACCGTATCGACGCTGTTCTTGTCGAGTGAGGCCGTCGGTTCGTCGCAGAGCACCAGTTTGGGATCGGTCACAAGCGCGCGGGCGATGGCGATACGTTGCTGCTGACCACCCGAAAGCTGCCTGGGAAACTTGCGCCGGTGCTCCGACATGTTGACTTTGGCGAGCGCATCGGCGGTACGTTGCCCGATCTCGGTCCGACCCAGTTTCTGCATTTCCAGCGGAAACGCTACGTTTTCTTCGGCCGTGAGGGGAGCCAGCAGATTGAATTGCTGAAACACGAACCCAATTCGGTTCAGCCGCAAATCCGCTTTCTCGGAAGCCGACAGCGTCGCTACGTCTTTCCCATCGACCCACAACTGCCCCTCCGATGGGTCAATCAGGCACCCCAGCAGCGACAGCAGCGTCGTTTTCCCCGACCCTGACGGTCCGATGATCAGCAGCAGTTCGGCCTCATTGACCACCATGGTCGTCTTATCGAGCGCCGTAAATGGTCCGGCGGGCGTCTGGTACACCTTACTAGCCCCTTTCAGTTCGGCAATCATGGCACGGTCAGGCGGTTTGACGTAACACTGTACGCGCTGAAATAGCCCAGGGCATTACCCGACAGATTGGTGGGCGGGTTAGCGGGGGTGGCTGCCTGGTTGTTCCCGCTACCCAGTACCTGCGACAGCGCAAAGAAGTACGTGTAGACATTCGGGTCGATGCATTGCATCTCCACGCGAACGCGGTCGCCGGTTTCCAGATCGGTGCTGGTATTGCTGGTTAAAAACAAGGCCTGTCGGGTTTTCAGGCCGTTGTTCAGCCGATCGTCGTTTGCGAACACATCACTTTGTTTCCGGTCATTGACGTACATCACCCAACGGTAATAGTTCGTTGCATTGACAGGGTCGGTGTAGTTTGCGTAGATAATGTCGCCCAGTGTCTCGACCTCGAACGACAGTGAATCCAGTTTCACCACCGGCGGCATGGTCGAGCGGGCCTGGTAGGTGGTGCCGTCCACGGTAACGGCGAGCTGATACGTATGCCCGACCACGCCTTGGATTCGGCGAGTACGGTAATTACCCTCTCCAACGTAAGTCAACGTATCCAGTCCGCCCTGTTCGTCGCGGATGGTCACCAGGGCACCCGCGACGCCCTGACTTTCGTCGGGCTGGTAATAGTCGGCCGTCCGCGATATCCGGACGGTGTACGGCCCGGTTTCGTTAGTTACATTGCCTTCGATGACGATGCGTGGCTCTCCGCTGTTCAGCTCGGGAGTGATTACTTTTTCGCAGGCGCTTAGCCCCAGCACGGTCAGCATCAGCAGCCAATAGATTCCTGTTTTCACGGTCAGAACTTGAAATTATAGGTTACGGATGGTACCCAGCGAAACAGCGTAGTCTGCACGGCTTCGGAGCGGCTGGGATCGTCGGCGTTCGGCCGGAAGGTGATCGTATAGGCGTTTTCGCGGCCGTAGACGTTATAAATCGAGAAATTCCAGCTGCGCTCGGTGGTTTCGGTGCGTCGACGGAACCACGTCAGGCTCAGGTCCAGGCGGTGGTAGTCGGGAATGCGGTTGGCATTACGATCGCCGTACTGACTAACCCACTGCCCGTCAACGAAGTAGCGGCCAACGGGGAACGTCACGGCGTTGCCGGTGTAGTAGATAAAGTTGCCCGAGAGCAGCAGCTTTTCGCTGAATTTGTACGTACCTACCAGCGCCAGGTCATGGGTGCGGTCCTGCCGCGCGGGGAACCACGAGCCCCGATTCACACCGTCGAACCGGCGTTCGGTGCGCGAGAGGGTGTAGCTCAGCCAGCCCGTAAACCGGCCGGTGTTTTTCTTCAGCGACACTTCAACCCCGTACGCCCGGCCCCGGCCATAAATCAGCTCCGCTTCGACGTTTTCGTTGGCCTGGATGTTGGCCCCGTCACGGTAATCAATCTGGTTTTGCAGGTCTTTGTAGTACGTCTCGGCGGAGAATTGGTACCGCCCGTCAGCCAGCGTGCGAAAGTAACCCGCCGACACCTGATCGGCTAGTTCAGGCTTGACGTTGTTGCTCGACGGAATCCACAAATCCGTGGGGTTACTGGCGGTGCTGTTGCTTAGCAGGTGCAGATTCTGCGCATTCCGCTCGTAGGCCAGTTTGATCGACGCGTCGGGGTTCAGCACGTAGTTTAGCGACAGCCGGGGTTGCAGGTTTACGTACGTTTTAATGAACTCCCCGCGCTCGTATTCGAGCGTCTGCCGAACACTACGGTCGGGATTGTACTCGTAGTATGTACCAGGGCCAAGGTTGGTAAACGATGCCAGCCGGAGACCGTACTTGATCTTGAGCCGGTTCGTAGCTGTGTACTCATGTGAGCCATAGAGCGCCGGTTCCAGCGCGTACTTTTCGGTTAAGGTCAACGGATTGAAACCAGACTCACTGCCCGTAGTGGCCCGCCCCGGTTCAATCGTGTGGTGAATCAGGTTCAGGCCGAACTTGAACGTACTGCGGTCGCTGGCGTAGTATTCAAAGTCTTCCTTAAGGTTCCAGTCCTTGATACGTGAGTTGAGCGTAACGCGGGCGTTGCCGCTGCCAAGGCCAACTTCGTACCGGTAGTTGCTATAAATCAGCGACGCGTTCAGGAATAGCCGGTTATTAAACAGGTGATTCCAGCGAACGGTTGCAGTAGAATTACCCCATTCGATGCCAAACAGACTGCCGACACCGAGTACGTCGGTACCGAAATAGCCGGATGCGTAAATCCAGTTTTTGTCATTCAGTTGGTAGTTCGCTTTAGCGTTGAGATCGTAAAAATATAGTTTGCTCTGGTTGATTGATGAGTCGGGCACACCCCTCAGCAGCAGGTCGGCGTAGGTCCGTCGGCCCGATACGATGAAGCTCCCGCGGGCTGGCTTTGCCTTATTGGTACGTAAGGGTCCTTCCACCGTCAGGCGCGAGGCAATGAACCCGATGCCCCCCGTTACGCTTAGCTTCTTGGTGTTGCCTTCTTTCATTTTGATATCGAGCACCGACGAGAGCCGCCCACCGAATTCGGCTGATATACCGCCCTTGTAAAGCGTTGCGTCTTTGAGCGCATCGGCGTTGAATACCGAGAAGAAACCCAGTAGGTGCGAGGCATTGTAGACGGTTGCTTCATCGAGCAGAATCAGGTTCTGATCGGCGGCCCCACCCCGTACGTAAAAGCCGCTGTTACCCTCCCCGGCCGATTTTACACCGGGCAACAACTGAATGGTTTTTAAAACGTCTCGCTCGCCGAACAAGACCGGCACCGTCTTTATGGATTCCATGCTGAGTTTTTCAACGCCAAGCTGGTTGCGGGTGATTGGGTTGTCTTCACGGGTGGCTTTTACCTGTACCTCAGTGAGGTCGATGCTCTGATCGCTTAGCTCCACATTGAGCGTTTGGCCTTTCTGGATCGTAATTGGTAGGGTTTTGGGAGCATAACTGATGAATTGCACGGTTAACGAGTAAGTCCCCGGCGCGAGCGTAATCGAATAAAATCCGTACGTATTGGTAACGGCTCCGGTACTACTGCCACCAGCGCTTTTGGCCAGGACCGTAGCCCCAATGAGCGACTCGCCGTTGCGGGCGTCTTTGATGGTACCACTGAGGGTGACTTTGCCTTGCCCCATCGTCCAGTAGCTGAGCAGACAGCAGACGAGTGCTAGCGAACATTTAACCCTGAAAACTGGATACGTAACCAGCATATACATAACTTTTGTGAACCGATGGCACAAAAGAAGCCGCTGATTAACAGCTAGCGTAACGGTCAGAAGTGGTTTCGGGCAGTGTGTAGAGATTCGGGCTAAGTGCGTAGAGATTCCGGTTGGGTTAGGTCTGGGTTTTGCACGTACTTTGACGTCACTAAGGATAGCCGTTGCCCTATGTCGAACCGCCGTTTTTTTGAGTGGACCAAACGCAGCTATGAGCGATACCCAGCCGTATTCCATGTGGCTGGGTGGCTGTTATACATGACATTACCTTACATGATGTTTTCGCTGCCGCAGGTTTTGAATCAGCGGACGTTTCTGCAATTGTTTGGCATTAAAGTCATCAACGAAGCGTTGGTCATTAGCTTCTTCTATATCAATTACCTCAAGCTGATGCCTGATGCACTCAGGGAACGTCGCCCTTATCTGGTGGCGCTTTCGGTACTCATCATGGCCGGTTTACTGGTCGTTATCAATGCGGCTTATTTCCGTTTTTTCCTTCAGGCTGATTTCAGCCACCTTGCATCAAGGATCATTCAGGCCCAGATCAATATGATTCAGCAGCGAAGCTGGCTCAGCGTTCCGTTTCCGATGATTGCTACCTCCCTGCTGTCGCTGGTGCTATTGACCAGTGCCAGCACCGCATTTGCCATCTACCAGGACCGGCAGCAGCGCGAAAAGGCTCATCAGCAAATTATCATCGAGAAGAAAGAAGCGGAACTGAGTGCGCTGAAACTTCAGATCAGCCCGCATTTTCTGTTCAATACACTCAACAACATGCGTTGGCTGGCCCGCCAGAAGTCCGACGCCACCGAGGAGGCCATTCAACGACTGTCAGATATGCTGCGGTACATGATTTATCAGGTCGACCGGGGGCCGGTGGCTTTGGCCCTCGAAATCAACTACCTGACCGATTACATCCAGCTCCAGCAGATGCGGCTCGATACGCACAACCGGGTTACGTTTGATCTTCAGGTTGATAACGACAACGTATTGATTGAACCGCTGCTGCTGATTCATTTCGTGGAGAACGCCTTCAAATACGGTATGCACCATGAGCAGGAATCCACCGTTGAGATCAGGCTCAGGATGAAGGCCGGAATCCTTACGTTCTCGACCCAGAACCAAGTATATGAGCTGAATCGACCGACCAGTTCATCCGACTCGGGAGTGGGCATTCAAAACGTGAAACGACGATTAGCGTTGCACTACCCTAATCGCCACCGGCTGTCTATTACGCAGCCAGATGGGCTGTTCTGCGTTGATTTACAAATTGACTTGGCCACCATCCCGTATGAAATTGCAGACTATCCTTATTGACGACGAACCGTTAGGGCTACGCATCCTGGCTGATGATCTGCAACAGGTGCCGACGATTCAGCTCATCGGTCAGTTCACCAAACCCTTCGAGGGCCTCCAACTGATTCAGCAGGGAAAGGTGGATCTGTTGTTTCTGGACATCCAGATGCCGACGCTGCTCGGCACCGATTTCTTACGGTCGCTGGCCCAACCGCCGATGGTTATTTTCACCACCGCCTATGACCACTATGCGCTGGAAGGTTTTGAGTTGAATGCCATTGATTACCTGCTCAAACCCATCCGGATTGATCGGCTGCTGCGAGCCTGCAACAAAGCATACGAACAATTCAACCTGAAGCAGAAACCAGATGCTGCAGCCCAGGCGGATACGTTCTTTTTCGTGAAAACCGAGTACAAAGAAACCAAGATTTACCACCACGATATTCTGTACATCGAAGGACTAAAAGATTATGTGAAGATTCATCTGGAGTCGCAGCCGGGCAAACCGATTCTGACACGGCTGAATGTAAAAGCAATGGAAGCGAGACTCGACTCAAAACAATTCTGCCGGGTTCACCAATCCTTTATCGTGCCCATCAGCCGGATAACCGCTTTCCACAAAACCCAGATTCTATTGGGTGGTAAAGTTATTCCGGTTGGGGAACGGTTTGCCGACCAGTTTCTGGCTATGTATCGTAGCCGCTGACCGGGTAAACGGTATCGCTCCCAAATTTCTACACATTTCCCTACTCCGCTACACATGCGATAGTCAACAGACATACGACCAGACCAACCGGCGTTAGTGAGTTACAAGCTATTCTGGCGGCTAACCAAGTCCTTTCGTGTAGCGTCTGGGCGGCCGTCCAGACGCTCACAAAGGCACTAAACCCGCTAAAGCCATGAGGTATCTTCTACCGGTTGTTGCACTGCTGATTTTACCGGCACGATCAAACGCACAAGGTGTTCGTATCGGTATCCGGGCTGGAGTCAATGCCGCCTTTACCAGCCAGAACAACATTGATCAGCTCGGGAGTTTACTTCAAACTTCCAGTGATGCGCTCAAGTTGGAGCCTATAACTGCTTATCACGTTGGCATCAGTACTCAGATCGGCGGCCCTCGTTTATCGATTCAACCTGAACTGGTCTACAGTAAGTATGGGGCCAGAGCCACCAGTGGCATCAATCAGGCCGAATTAAAAAGCAACGTTATAGAACTCCCCTTGTTAGCTAAATACACCTTTGAGAGTCGGCGCACCCGGTTTTTTATCAACGCTGGACCCTATATTAACTTCGCTCTAAGTGGTATCTATACCGTCGACGCAAGGATCAATGCCTTTCCCATTGCTATCAGACAGGATATTGAATTTGAAACAACGAAAGAGCGTATCGCCTATGGTTTCACAGGTGGGGCAGGATTTACCAGACAAATAGGACGAGGGCGTCTTCTGGCAGAAGTTCGCTATAACTATGCTCTGCGAAGTAAAGTACCTTCCAGTGTTATCGTAGTAGGCGGTACTAATCTACGCCTGCAGATAGGTATGATTTCAGTTGGGTATTCAATTCCGATAAGCAGGTGAATGGCTACCCATTGCCCGATTGGTACCGCTCGTTAACATAGCGTAGTATGAGCAATACCGCCAGTTCCATACCCGGCTCGTCATGCATCTGTTTTCCTAGTGCAGCCGCGTTATCAGTTACATCAGGCTGCCTGAGTGCCTGCAAAGCAGCGCTTAGCTTATAAACGGTTAACTTGGGGCGGGCTATCGGTCGCGGTCCAACGCCCAACTCAAACACACGTCGACCCCAGGCTGGTTGATCGGCCGTGTGAGGAATGATAAGCGTGGGCCGGCCAGCTAGTAACCCGGTAGCCGTAGTACCGGCGCCACCGTGATGCACAACTGCCGATACGTGTTCGAATAGCCAGCTATGTGGTGCACTCTTCAGGAGAAATACACCATCGGGAAGCGTGTGGCCCTCGGGCAGGCTGCTCCAGCCCAGCGACAAAATGGCTCGTTGATCAGTTCTGGCTAACGCACCTCCAATAATGTTTAGAGTTTGACCAAACGAAGCAATGTTTTTTATACTGCCGAAGCCTATGTAGACAGGTGGTGGGCCAGCCTGTAAAAAACGGATCAGGTCGGCAGGAGGTGTCCAATCGGGTTCGGCGGGCAGCGACCAAGGTCCGGTTATCTGTACATTAGCTGGCCAGTCGGCTGGACGCGGAAACAAAAACTGGCTGTATGAGCCCAGCACCAGTTGTCCGCTCTCGACCTGCAGCCGTGAAACAGGCTGTGATGTCAGCACGTTGGATTTACCCTGCATTTGCCAAAACTCCCGTGCTCCCCCCCGCGACAATTGCCCAAAAATCCGCTCAAACAGATTATGCGTCAGTCGGTTGTACCAGCGCCCCAGTCGGGGACCGTTATAAAACAAAACAGCGGGGTATTTATCGGTTGGGACAATGGGGAACGGGCTGGCCATGATGGCCGGAATCCCCAACTCGCGGGCCATATAGAAGGCGTTGGCCATGCCGGGGTGATAAATGATGGCATCAGCCCCCTGCACCGCCGACCATACTTCAGTTTGGGTGTGGAGCATGGCTCGTTTCATGGTGTCGTTAGTCGCTCGGTGATTGAGCAGAAATTTGAACGGGTTTGTCCCCTCGGTCATCTTCTGAACGGCCTCCTTGTTCATTATTTCCTGCACATCAACACTCAGCGGGTGGCACGCAAGGCCATACTGTTCAACAAAGGTCTTTTCGTTTTTGGGGCAAACGATCAGCACCTTACCGCCTGCCCGCTGCAGTCCCAGTCCCAGGGCCAGGAAAGGCTGCACATCCCCCCGTGTACCGGAGGCTACCAAAACCAATTTCATGTGGTGATGTTTTCTTACGAACCATATGGCTTGGGCACTATTTCGTGTAGCTCCTCCAGCCGTTAGTCGATTGATACAAAGAAAGCCGTTGGTGGACTGCACTGAATTTGCGGAAAATCCCTGTCCGGCTTTGTGTATAGATAAGCCTTGTTTTTGTAGAAATATTTCCGATTAAAGCGCTTAACCAGCTCAGGTAACGGCTCGATAAGTCCCTACCCCGAAATTTCTACAGAATACGTTAAAATATCTACGCATACCGGTTAACAGCTTCACCTGCTCCTTGTGGCTGCCTATTTGTAAAGGATCACGTCTTCTTTTGCATCGAATCCAAATCTCCATTCGATGAGCGGCTGTGTCAAATGTATTTGCTGTTACTCCCCATATTGCAACCGGGTTATCAGGCACCCGAACGAGGTAGCGTTACCAGTCTGGAATGGCCCAACTCGGATCAACTGGCGTCACCATGAAGCGGAGCAACAAACTCGGCAATATGCCTTTGAGCAATCTTACTACTGTGCGCCCGGATCATTAAAAGGGCGCTTACGGAGGGTCCTTGCGGTACTCAGTTTAGGGCTATTAAGCCTTCCGCTGCGGGCACAAGTCACCCCTGCCACCGGGACAAGGTATCCAGGAACTACCCCCTCAACCACGTATCCTTCCCTGATAGAGGACACACAATCTGGTCAGGGTCCATCGATACGGGGAACTTCTATTTATGACCAGTCGACTAGTAAACGGCCGACTGGCAGACAACAACGCGGATTGACACCCAGCCGGAACGCAAAAGCTGGCCGTACGACTACTCAGCCAGCCAATCTCATCACGCGCCCGGTGAAAACCGACTCAACCGATCGAATCGACTCATATCCAGCCAGTGCGGCCGACGTACTGGAAGACGGATATCAACAGGCCCGGCGGCTTGAACGCGAAAAAGCGCTCCGAAAGCTATTCGGCTACGCTCTGTTTCACGATCCTTCCATGCAGGACACCTTCCAGCCGAATCTGAGCCTGGCAACCCCTCGCAACTACGTGGTTGGCCCAGGTGATGAGCTTAGCATCAGGCTCTACGGACTCTCAGAGATTGACTTCAGCCAATCCGTGTCGCCCGAAGGAACCATTTTCTTTGCCAACCAGACTGGCATCGGCCCTGTTCACGTTGCCGGCTTAACCATCGATCAGGCAAGGGAGCGAATTTTAAAACGATTAGCCTCCAAGTTTGCCGGCCTGCGCAAGTCAGCGTACGGCGTGGCTAACACCTTTCTGGATCTATCGCTGGGAAGTATTCGCAGCATTCGCGTAACCGTAACGGGCGATGCCGTACGACCAGGCACCTACACGCTTTCGTCGTTATCAACGGTGATGATTGCTACCTACCAAGCCGGTGGTCCTAACGAGTTGGGCTCGTTCCGTAACGTAGAACTGATTCGGCAGAACAACGTAATCGCCACGCTCGATCTGTACGATTACCTGCTGAGCGGGGTACAACGCAACGATCTGCGCCTGCAGGACAACGACGTTGTTCATTTTACTACCTATCAGAACCGTGTTGAGATTACTGGAACTGTAAAACGCAATAACCTCTTTGAGATGTTGCCAGCCGAAACGTTTGACCGGTTACTTTTTTTCGCGGGTGGTTTTGCCGCTAATGCCTATCGAAGTCGGGTGAAGGTAAAACGGCTGACGGATCGCGAGCTGAAAGTGATCGATCTGAATGCGGCCGACTATAAGACCTTTGTCATGCAGGACGGCGATGTCGTTACGGTCGAACAAGTGCTTGATCGTTTTGAGAACCAGGTTACCCTGGAAGGAGCCGTATACCGGCCCGGCCAGTTCTCACTGGATCAAAATAAAACACTCAGGCAACTCATCACGTCAGCTGAAGGACTCAAAGGCGATGCCTTCGCGGGACGAGTAAGCATCGTTCGTACGCGCGATGATCTGTCGGTCGAACACATTTCCGTTAACCTGACCAATATTCAGGCAGGTATTGAGCACGACGTAGTGCTTCAGCGTGAAGACAAGGTTATCATTTTTTCTTACTTCGATCTGACAAAACCGGCCATTCTATCCGTACAGGGAGAAGTAAACAGCCCAAAAGAGAACATCTCTTACATGGCTAACATGACGCTGGAGGACGCCCTGCTACAAGCCGGAGGCCTCAAGGAATCCGCTGCCGCTTCGCTCGTTGAAGTTGTACGCCGAAAGAAGGACGTAGATCCCCGTTCAGCCTCAGCGCAGATAGCTCAGACGTTCAGCTTTACTGTCAATCGGGATTTATCGGTCGAACACGATCATAACAAATTTATCCTGGAGCCATTTGATCACATTCTGGTGCGTAAATCGCCAAACTACCTGAAACAAACCTACGCCAGCGTGGAAGGCGAGGTGGTCATACCGGGAGCCTACCCAATTCGCACTAAAGTGCAGAAAGTTTCTGATCTGGTGCATCTGGCTGGTGGCTTAACGCCCTATGCTTACGTCGGTGGCGCAACCCTGATTCGGCGTGTGCGGCTGAGCGCCGATGAAATCGCCCGTCGGCAAAAGTCCATCTATGAACTGGCCCAGACAGCGGCTGCTGACAAAGCAGTTGTTGAAGCGGAAACGCTGTCTATCGATAAACCAGAACTAATTGGTATTAGTCTGAAAAAGATTTTGTCTGAGCCCGGATCGTCGGAGAATCTCCTGGTTCAGGAAGGCGACGTACTTCGCATACCCAGGGCCCTTGAAACGGTGCGTATTCAGGGTGAAGTGGCTTTGCCGACTACCGTGAAATTCCGGTCAGGACAAACTTTTCAGAATTACATCGCTCAATCTGGTGGCTTTACGTCCCGGTCGCAGCGCCGAAATGCATTTATCGTATACCCTAACGGATCGGTAGAACGCACTAAACGAATTATATTCTTCAACGTGTATCCTCCCGTCGAGCCCGGATCGGAGGTTGTCATCCCTAAAAAGACCGCTAAGCCTCTTACTCCGCAGGAAGTATTAAACTCTGTGAACGGCACGACCTCCTCGCTGCTGTCTTTAGTTAGCCTGATTATCTCATTGAGCCGAATGGGTAATTAGTCTCCAGCAGACGTCGGGCTTGCCAGCTGTATCGATCAACCTACTACGTATAGGGCACACAAACGCGCTGGCAACCTGAAACCCGTGCGCTCAGGCGGATCAACGAAAGAAGCTGCGCTCATCGCCGTTCACAATGGTCAACCAGTCAGGTCGCCGAGACATTATCTGGAACGGAAAATGGGCGAAATCAGGCAAGTAAACCTTATTCTGGACGTCAGGCGGTCAACGGCAGTCCAAAGCATACGTTGCATGCTTTGCGTGCTGAACGATTGGGGTTATACAAACCCAGAAGCGGCTCCCGAGGGGAGCCGCTTCTGGCATGCTTATTTGTCAAACCATTGCGGAGCGTCAACCGCTAAACCGCTGGGTGTATTAGGGTTGGAGTTAACCTCTTCGCTGCGGTAGAGGAGTCGGCGGACGAGACCCGACACGGGTGCTCCCTGGGGCGGGGCCATGGCCGGAATTTCCTGTCCAATAACGCCCGACCGGCGGTGTTGTGTCCAGCCTTCTACGGGGCGCATAAACAAATCGAGGTATTGCTGCTGCGACAGCACCGTGCGCTGATTAGCAGCAGTGAGGCCGGGCAGACTCCTGGCGTATGCGTCGGCCTCTACAGCTGGCACGCCAAACGACAGCAGTGATTCCCGAACGCCCGCTCGCATCCGCTCCGTTGCCAGATCAAACCCACCCGGCGCCAACCCACGGGCAATGGCTTCGGCTTCGAGCAACAATTGTTCTGAGTACGAGAAGGAAACTTCGGGTAGGTCGGGCTTCAGCAGGTTCATGTTCACTAAAGCTGATTTGGTGGTATAAGTCTCCACACTGTTCAGGGCGATGTATTCACTCGCACCAGCCGCCGGACCGGGCTGAAAGAAGTATGGAACGCGCGGGTCTTTGAGGGAGACAAGCAGATCGTACACCGGCTTGGAGCAGTACCAATCTGACTGCACCCCACCCCGAAAAATTGCCGTAAATGAGAACCGCGGGTTCTGCCGACCGGGCTGATTAAAATAGCGGAACTGCATGGCGTCGGCGTTAGATGCAATCATATTGCCGCCCGCCATCACCTGCCCAATGACCGCAGCTTTCGTCGGATCAGCATCGACCATCGAAAACAGGATACGTAATTTGAGCGAGTTAGCAAACTTGCGCCACTTGACCATATCCCCCCCGTAATACAGGTCGTTGGGGGCTATGATACCCCGGCCTGCTGGATCGATCTGGTTAACGGCTTCGTCAAGTAGTGCGATACAACCGTTCAGTACGTCAGCCTGCTTATCAAATCTGGGGAGATCGATCTGCCCGGTGGCGGCTTCGGAGAATGGGATGTCACCCCAGAGCAGCGAGGTCTGCGCAAACGCAAACGCTTTCATGATTTTGCACTGCGCCAGAGCGTTTTGGTTAACGGGCTGCGCCTGTTCAGCAATGCGAATCGCTACGTCGAGATTTTTCAGAACGTCGGTGTAGGTACGTCCCCAGGCCGAACGCACGCGGGTTTGGTCGTACTGTGCCTGCGACAGGCCCCAGCGGCCACCCGATGCCCACATTTGGCTCATCAGGGCTACAGGCCAGGTTAGCTCACCCGCGCGGAGTAATGAAAACTGGGTAACGGCTCCCGAAAACAGCAGGGCCGGGTCAACCGTAGTCGAACGGTTAGGGTCGATGTTGAGGTCGCTGTTCTTGAAACAGCCGGTGGTTAGTGTAGCCAGGATCAGGCTGGAGCAAAGTATCTTTTTCATGGCGATAAGATTCAAAACGTTAATCGTAAGTTAGCCCCAATGCTGCGGCTGCTAGGGATGCTGCCGCGCTCCAATCCTTCGCCGATCAGGCCTGTGCCCAGTACGTTGGCTTCAGGGTCGATGTGGGGAACATTCGAGTGAATAATCCAGAGGTTACGACCTTCCAGACCCAGTGCAATGCTGCCAAACGGTGTCTTACTCACCAAAGTACGAGGTAGGTTGTAGGCCAGTCGCACCTCTCGCAGTTTAGTGTAGGAGCCGTCGAACGTATTGGTTTCGGGGCTGACCGAATTGTCCAGCTGGCTCCAATATTGCTGTACACTTGCCACGGGCTGGTCGTTGGGCCGGTAGGTACCGTCGGCGTTGCGAATCACGCCCGGATCAATGAACGGCGTCCGGTTGTTGACGGCGGTTTCGGCGGCAAGTCCACCGCTACGCACAATCCCGACCGTCTGCGAGTTGATGACACCGCCCTTCCGCATGTCGATCAGGAAGCTGAGATCCAGACCTTTGAATGAGAAACTGTTATTGATGCCCATCGTCCAGTCGGGATAGATGTTACCCAGCAGTCGGCGCGGCCCCGGGGTACGCAGTCCGGTGGTGGGGTTAATCACGATGTTGCCCTGCGGGTCGCGCAGCCAGCCGACGCCCTGAATGCTGAAGGTTTCACCAGGCCGGGCCACCACAAAAATTCCGAAGCCATCGCCCGAGGTCGTCACGAACTCGGTTAGACCAGGAGCCAGCGATTCGACGCGGTTGCGGTTGCGGTTGAAGTTGACGGCTGCATCCCAACGGAAGCCCGACTGCGTTTTCAGGGGCGTAACGGTCAGCATGGCCTCGATGCCCTGGTTCGAGATTTCGCCCACGTTTAGCCGACGAGCCGAGTAACCCGTCGATTGCGGAATGGCGATGGAAATAATCTGGTCGTAGTTCAGGTTGCGGTAGTAGGTCAAATCCAGCCCGACGCGACCACCGAAGAACTTCAACTCCGTCCCAAACTCATACGAGGTCTGCTGTTGCGGACGCAGGTTGGTCGGCGGCAAGACATTGGTCGCCCCAAACGCCGACGCTCCGCCGATGGGATACAGGATATTGAACGTATAGATGTCGCTGGCCTGCGTAAGCGGGTTGTAGGTGAACGCCAGTTGGTAGGGGTCCTCGTCTGACCCTACGTTAGCGTAGTTAGCCCGCAGTTTAACGTAGCTCAGGATGTCGTTTTTAACAATGCTCAGGTTTGGAAAGGCTTCGCTCAAGACGAACGATACGCTGGCCGAGGGATAGAAATACGAGTTGTTGTTCACCGGCAGGGTCGATGACCAGTCGTTGCGGCCCGTTACGTTCAGGAACAGGAAGTTGCGGTAGTCGACACTGAAATCACCATATACTCCAAAAATTTCGCGCCGGCTGTAGAAGTTCGACGCTACATTCGACTGCGCGTTGGCGAAAGTGTACAACTGGTCGATGTTCAGCCCGTCGGACAGTACCCGCGACCGCCGGATCGTACGCTGATTGAACTGATGCCCAACGATGCCCTTGAACGTCCAGTTTGGCGTAATTTGCCGCGTCACGGTTCCGATCAGGTCAGTTTGCAACTCACGTTCGTAGATTTCGTTGGTATCAAACTGCCCATTGAGTCGCCCTCGTGTGCCTTTGCGCGTCACCGACCGGCGGTTTTCCGCGAAGAAGTCCGTGCCTGTCCGCGCCGTCACGTTGAACCAGGGTGCTACGTCGTAGCTCAGGCTTGTGCCGCCATAGATGCGGTCTACGGAGTTACTGAAGCGGTTAAAGGTCGTTACGAAGTACGGGTTATTCTGCACCCCGTTGAGGTCGATGGCCCGTGCCAGATCGCCCGTCCAGCCCGGTGGTACAGCCTGCGTTGATGGAGCAAACAGGTTGTTTTGCAGTTCGTTAATGTCCACCGTAATGGGCAGACCTGACAGAATCGTAGCGATGATGTTGGTCGTGTTGGAGCCCTGCTGTGGGCGTCCGTCGCTGGTTGTCCGTACGTAGTTGAGCCATGCCCGTGAGGTGAGCTTATCGGTGATTTTTCGCCCGGCGTTGATGGCGAATGTATTACGGCCAAGTTCCGAGCCCGGCACAATGCCCGTTTGACACAGGTTCGTATAACCCACTCGGTAATCACCCTGCTCACTGGCTCCGTCGATTGACACACTGTTGATAAGTGTGTGACCCGTCACGAAAAAGTTACGCCAGTTTTGCGGATAAACGTTTAACTGTTGCACAGTTTCCCCCTTGTAGTCGAGTATCGGTCCCGTAATACTCGACACCGCCGGGCCCCATCCGTTACCCAGTTGCGGGTTATAGACGCCCAGATTTCCTTGTGCGAACTGGCTTTGCAGATCAGGGACTCGCAACGCATTGTCGGTGCGGTACGACGAATTGACGGTCACATTCATTTTTTTCGCCCCTACCTTACCCCGTTTGGTCGTAATGACGATAACGCCGTTGCGGGCGCGGGAGCCGTATAACGCCGACGCAGCCGCGCCTTTCAGCACGTTCATGCTCTCGATGTCGTCGGGATTCAGGTCGCCCGCCCGGTTGCCCACGTCTACCCCACCGGTCACGATGTCGGTTTCGGAGCCGTTGAACGACGAGTTGGAGATGGGGATACCATCGACAACAAACAACGGTTCGCTTGCGCTCGATAATGAATTGGCCCCGCGAATCATGACCCGCGTCGAACCGCCCGGCGTACCTGATTGCTGCGAAATGCGCACCCCGGCTACCCGCCCAGCCAACGAGTTAAGTACGTTCGGATCGCGGGCCTTAGTAAGCTCAGCGCCCTGCACCGTCGAAACGGCATAGCCGAGTTCTTTCTTTTCCCGAACAATGGCATTGGCCGTAACAACCACTTCGTTGAGGTTGGTCAAGTCAGCTTCCAGCTTAACGTCGATGGTGGTGTTGGCATCAATTGGTACGTCAACGGTTTTGTAGCCGATGAACGAAAACACGAGTGTTTTAGCTGTGGTCGGTACCGTTAGTTGGTAAGTGCCGTCGGCTTTAGTAACAGTGCCGGTTGTCGCGCCTTTGATTACGACGTTTACACCGGGAAGCGCCTGATTTTCGGGTGAGGTAACCCGGCCTGACAAGGTTTTGGATTGAGCAATGGCCCAATGAGTAAAGCCGCAAAGCAACCCTAAAAGTAGTGTCTGTTTCATGGGGGAGGCTGATTAGTAGGTGAGTAAGTAGGGCATAACCGGCTTAGGGAACACGCCGGACCGATCGAATCACGACCGGTTTGAGGAGCACCTGCATGGGGTTGGCGTAGGCGTTGGTGGGGCCAGGCTTGCCGGTTTCACCCTGCTGAATTTTACGTACCACGTCCATGCCCGTCACAACGCGTCCGAAAGCCGCAAAGCCCATCCCGTCGGGATTACGCTTACCGCCAAAGTCAAGTTCAGGCTGGTCGTTTATGCAGATAAAAAATTCGGACGCCCCACTATTGGGAGCTCCCCGCGCCAAAGACAGGGTTCCGTCGAGGTGTTTGAGGCCAGTTTTCTGGGTTGTTTCCTGCGCAATAGGCGGAAACAACCTCGCCGAGTCGCTGCCGATGCCTCCCTGTATGACCTCGATCTTGACCGGATTATTGGCCTGATTATCAACCCGCACAACCCGGTAGAAGGTAGCACCGTCGTAGCGTTTGTCGTCCACGTAACGAAGGAAATTGGTCACCGTACCAGGGGCTTTATTGGCGTAGAGTTCAAGTTCGATTAATCCTACGTCGGTTTCCATCCGAACGCGCTGGGCATTGCTTACGGTGGTCCAGGCGAAGAAAACAATGAGAAAAAATGGCGCATAGGTAATTAATTAAACATTAATACAAATTTCGCAACTTTGAAAAATCTTATATTACATAATACTGAAAAATGCAAATAATATTCTGTCTAATACAACATCGGCAATATAGTGTATAGAAGTTAATATTTCAAAAACTAATTGTTATGTAAGTATTTATAACTAAACTGTCACTTCCTTATCTACTTACAAGAGGGTTATACCTTTCGGCAGGTTACCATCATTGTAGGGATGGCAAGTGGACCTACGCCGTGTCGTTCTATGGGGAGGGGGCGTTGCTTCGGGTTCGAATGGTGCTTCGCTACTATCAACACCTGCCCCTTGAAACCATTGGCCAGGGGTGCAGAAACTGACTGTTCATTCGGTACCACAACGGCTGGAGGCCCCACAGCCAGGCCCGGCTGATGAGCCACACCAGATCGGTCACGTCGTGCATGGTGGTCGGTTTAGGTAGAAAAGCATTCGCACCGGCCCCGTTTGGGAATGTTAGATTACGTTTCCGGTGACTGATCTGATCTAGGCTTAGTCCAGAGATAGTAGTTAATTTTGGTAGAGATCGGTTGGCTTGTCCCCTTCCTGCAACCGGTAGGTCGTTATATAAAGGTCGCCATTAGGTGCAAACGCTACGGGGCCATGACAGCCGCTCGTCCCGAACGATTTCGGTAAGCTTCCCATCCTTGTAGCGCGTAATTGAACTTCGTTCGTAGGTCGTCAGGTACTGGTAACCCTCAGGCCCGAAGTCAATGGAATCCGTTCCGCCCACGGTGGCAACAAACTCAACCTTACCGGCTAAAACCGACTCGGTCAGACTTGCGTCCCGGAGGTAATCCGTACGAATGCGATAGAGTTTGCGGGCGGTGAGCGGTTTGTAGTAGAGACAATCGTCGGCTGGGTCCAGGACAATCCCGGTTACATTCACCTTTCGGGCACTTCCGTCCGGCATCAGCTACGGCGTACCGTTGACTGACATGGTAATATTTTCTGACTTGGTGGATGCATGGCCCGTCAGAACCCGGCGGGTTTGCCCCGTAGTCAGATCAACGACTACAATTGCGCCTAGTCCCAGATCGCTCACGTAAGCAACCTGCCGAGAACGATCAATCCGAATATCGTTGAAGTAACTACCTGGCAGGGTGGCATCGGCACCGAACCGGATTATCCGAACCACGCGATTAGTCGTCAGATCAATCTGCACCAGCTTTGCACCACCTGCTACCAATCCCTGCATCTGCGGGTTAGCGTCATCAACGACCCATAGCTGGCGACCAATGCGGTCGATATACACACTCTGTACTGACACAAAGTGCTTACTTACCGGCTTGCCGTTTGCCTGATTCCAGGAGCCATCCGGATAGGCCAGCGGTTTTTCATTCACCAACTCGGCAACAGCTACCGGAACCAAACCACCGCGAGTAGTTAACAAATAACCGCCCGTCCGGCGTTAGGGCTACAGCACCCATTTGCCTTACGGCGCTGGTATCGGGTGAGTTGCTCAAGGTAAAGATTAGGCTCTCGTCACCCGATGCAGGGTTCCGGCCTCCGTTTCTGGGATCTTCCAAAACACCCGGGATGTCCTTGCACCTGGTTACACCCAGTACGGTGATTAATGGCAGTAATACGGCAACCGAGTTTCACTTTCTCATATTGCATGAAGAGTGATTAATTGAGGAAACAAATAAGAAATAGTTGTAATTCAACACGGGTGTTTAAGCGCAAGCAGCCATCAACTGCTTATTTTTGAAGAAACCATCGATAACCTTAGGGTTTACCGTAAAGCGAATCCGTCCCAGGGAGTTGCCCAAAGCAAGAGTGGCCATCGTTTGATTAGCTTTTGCTAAAGGAAACATAAGTTCGGCTTCCCACTTGCCTTTGGGCTGTAGATGGAGTTGCCAGAATTTTTCAGCAATGTTGGCCGGGCTGAGCGGTGTATCTTCGGCTACTGTGCCGCGAATGGTAACCGTTGCTGCATGGATGCCCAGTGGATTCAGTTCGGCGAAAAGTGCATAACTGAGGTTGCGGGCACCCGCTTTGCCAATACCCAGCGAAGTCCACTCGTGGAACGGCGACAGACTAAGCCCGCCACCGGTGATTAGAACCGTCCCGCTACCGGCAGCCCTCATCTGTGGCACGACAGATTGCACGGCTACCGTAATACCGACCACGTTCACCGTCAGGTCGCTCAGTAATTGCGCTGGATCAATCGCCAGTACTCCACCAACGGTTAACACCGCTGCGTTGTAGATCAGTACCTGGGCTGGACCGACCTCGTGCTCAATCTGGGTCAACATGGTTTTGAACCCGGCTAAGTCGGCAATGTCTACCGCATAGCCGACGGCTGTGATCGATTCCTGGGCCAATAACCGGACGTACTCGGTTAACGACTGCTGCCCTCTGGCTATCAGAACAATGGTAAACCCTTCCCGACCAAATTTTCGGGCTACCCCCATACCCACGCCGGGGCCTGCCCCTACGATGAGGCATATACGTTGTCTCATAATCTTCTGGTTGCGACCTAAAAATTCTTCCGGAAAAAAACTCCTACGTTATTCGTCTTCAGCCACTCGGTCGTTACCTGACTGAAATCCCCGCCTACCCCGACCTGCACGGTTTTGATCCCGATTCCCAACCGGGGCCGCTGAGCGGTAAACAAGTTGCCTTCCTTACTGAACGAGCTGACAATTTCCAATTGCGTATACAGGCTAATCGTTCGGGTGAGTGGCGGTTGGTAACGCAGAATCGTGAATAACGAATACTCTATCTTGGTTGAAAAACCGGCGTTGAGCCAGACGTAAATCAGGCGGTCAGAGGCCGCTTTAAGGTATTGTACGCCCATCTTATACGTCATCCCGCTACCGTTAGCAACTACTTCCGTAGCAGCTCCCAAGCCTCCTTTCACCGTGTAGGCCACAATACCGGAGATAAAATAATCCGTTTGGTTGGCGTAATTGACCGTGTAGCGACTGCGACTATACACTAGAAATCGGCTGCTCTCCGAGAATGTCCGCAGAAACTGGATATCCACGGCCGTAAATTTTGTGCCCCCAAATACCTCAACCGGAATCTGGGCCCAGCCGCCTGAACCAGCGGCTCCGATCAGGAAAAAGACATAGGCCATGCGTCGATTCAGGGCTTTGAACTTACCGGCCATCGTAGAGAGGCAGATTACCAATCACGGCATCCTTCAAGAGAGGATACATGATGTATTCAAAGGGAAAATTGGTGCCGCCGATAAAACTGCTGACAATCTTGTCAACCCGAACGGTCAATACATGAATCTCTTTCTTGTTGATGATTTCCCTGGTTGCTCTCAGGCCGAAATATTCGTTTCTAAAATAACCAACTGCCTGAAACCGGATGACTACTTTGTAGGCTACGGCAAAAGCTTCGTCAATGATAAACCAGGCATCCGCAAGTCGGCCAAAGATGGCTTTGAACTCGGCCACCCCGTCGATGGGACCCGTCGGATTGAGACCAGTCTCAATCCGGACATCCGCAGCTACGCACGCATCAAAAGCCGCCAGGTTACCCCGACTAATGCCTTCATTCATAAAATAAAGAATTAGGTCCAGGTTCTTCTGTTCCTGATCAGAAAGGTCCGTTTGCGGCCAGTCCGGAGGGCACATTTTAGGCAATTCGGCCGTAGCCGCTGGGCAGGTGGTTTTCTGGGCTAGCATACGCGTGGTGTTGAGTGGTTGATACTCATTGATAGGTGATTTCGGTGGTGAACGCAAACGGTGCTTCCTGGTGCAACTGCCAGAACGTTTCGGCAATGCTGTCCGGAGCAAAATGGGGGCTCGAACCCACCCCACCCCGAATAGTCACGATCCCAGCGTGAATCCCCTGCCGGGCCAGCGTAGGGGCCAAACTCCGTACCACGTAATCAAGGCCCGTCTTGCCAACGCCCATTGAGAGATACTCGAACGAAGGAGTATAGGCAATGGCTCCACCCGTAGCCAGAATGGTTCCCGATCCCTGACCGAGCATCGCGGGCACTACCTGCTGGACGGCCAGCAGAAACCCGCCGATGCTCACCCGCAGGTCCGTCATTAAGGCTTCCGGGTCCTGTTCGAGCCCATTGCCTGATCCATAGCCCGCTGCGTTATAGAGCAACACCTGCGGTGGCCCCAGCGACTGAGTAAGTCCGTCGATGGCCGCTTTCAAACCCTCGAAGTCGGCAATATTGGCCGTCAGGCCAGCCAGCCCGTAGCCATCCGCCCGCAGCGCGTCGGTCAGTTCGTTAATCGTTTGCTGTTGCCGGGTGATCAGACCGACCCGGTAGCCCCCCCGGGCAAACCGGCGGGCCAGTCCCAGACCCATGCCGGGACCGCCACCAATAATGAAGCAGGATGATTGCATAGTCTTGGCGATGAATCAAGCCGTTATTTGTTTACCCCGGGCCTCGGCCACAAGACTACGGGCCTGCTCGGGCGTCAAGGCCTGGCCGTACAACGGACCGCCTACTTCCTGCCAGGCTACCTGGGCCAGCGAGCCCGTTTGCAGGGGCGTAAACCCGATCTGAAAAATTAAGGAAGCCACCTGCTCGTTGGCCTCCTCATCATCCCCCGCGAAAGGCAGGGCGTAGGGGGGCTGGTGATGACTCTTGCTCAACAGATCCGAATACACCAGCGTGTTAAAGGCTTTCACCAGCCTGACGCCTGGAATGCGCCGGAGCACTTCGTCAGCCGCGGTCATGCCTGCCGGTAGATTTATCTCATAGGCATTGTTGGTATCGACCAGGATTTTGCCCGTGGCGTCACCCATCTGAGCAATAGCCGTATCCATGGCCGTGAAGTGAACCGACAGCACCACCACCTCGCCGAACTGCACCGCGTCGGCGGGTGTACCGACACGGGCGTTGGGACCAATCTCGGCCGCCAGCGCGTCGAGCTTACCAGCTGATCGGGCAAAACTTAGCAGGACGTGGTGGCCGGCCTGGGCAAACAGCCGGGCGAGGTTGCCCCCGATCATACCGGCTCCTATAATTCCAATGTTCATGGTCGTTAGTCGATTTAAAGAATGAGTTGTTGATTCGTTTCTGCCGATGTCGTCAGTTGCTGCTCCATCAGGATTTCTATCCAGTTCTGGATGACGGCAAATTCATAGAGACTATTCCGAAAAGCGGCAAGCTGCGCTAAGCTATCCAGTGTCTGCTGCACGTCACTCAAATCGCGGGTCTGACCCATTTGCCGGGCTACATAAGGCAAATGAGGCAGCGATTCAGAATCAAAATCGCCTTGTATTAGAAAGTCGCGGAACAGACCCTCTACGTTGTTGGGGAAATCAGCCGACTGTTCCACTCCCGACCGTTGGCTCTGGGCCGATACCATCTGCGCCAGCATGTTGTCTACGACCTCCAGCATCAGGTGATTGACCAGGGCAAACAACTTAGTGGTATCGCTGCCATACACCTGCCGGATAGGGTGAGCAGCCGCATGAACAACCGCCTGGGCCACTACTTCGGGCTGGATAATGGGCGCAGCTGGCCGGGGCATGTAACCGATGCGGGTCAGACCTGTGTTATAGATGGGAGTATTCGGCCACTGGTTTTAACTGCATCTGCATACATGGTAGTTTTGCGGGTGAAAATTAGACCAGTGTGTTCCGTTCGTGTTAGGAACATACTGGCCGGATGGTTGTCAGGGTTTGGTGCCCAAGATCATCGGTGCCAGTACCGGAGCAAAGGTCATCTCGTACTCGAGGTTAGTAGCACTGACCACATCCTGAATGAGCTTACCACTCTGATTAAACTTCATGACGTGGGTTTCCTTGAGTCGGATAGGCCTGCCTGTTGCTTTCACCCCCAGGTAGTCCTTCTTGAACGTAGTCAAGCAGTTAAACTGAATCATGACCCGGTTACCGGCAACAAAGCTGTCTTCAATCACCATCGATTTTGTCGGTAGGGCGTCCACAAATGGAAGGAAAATCTTCTTGTGATTAGCCAGTCCTTCAATAGGCGCTTTGGGACTGAGTCCCGTCACGACTTCGAGGGATGGGGCCGCCACCTCATCCGCCACCTTCACATCCCCATTGGCCAGGTATTCTAGAATGTATCGTCTGGCATTACTGAGGTTACGGGTTTCTTCGGCAGTCATAGCTTGGGGAGCTGCTTTTACGTAGCTCGCCGGGCGAATCTGAGCGGAAACGGAGTAGCTGGTCAACATGAAAGCGGCCAGCAGAAGCCGGAGCATGGAGTTAGTTGTCATACAATTGGTTTGTTTAAAGGGGATAAAATGGAATTGATTATCGGGGCCAGTAGCTTATTGGAGAACCTTATGGCGAAAAATTGAAACTGAGTTTCTGGACAAAGCTGACGGGCCGGAATCAGGCAGCCAGGTTGACCCAGACCGATTTGACCTGCGTGTAGCTCTGGAAGCTTTCATTCGTCTCTACGGGCTAGCATCATAGGCATCGCGGGCGGCTTTGATGGCCTGCTGAGCATCATGGGGCTTTCCCTGGGCCAGTTGAGTAATGACCCTTTCGGTAGCCGGATTGAGGGTGTCAAAGGTCTGGCCATCGCTGGCTGATTGCCATTGGCCCCGAATAAACAACTGATCAGGCTGGATGGTAATCGGCGGTCTGGCCGGTCGAGAGGTGCTAAGTTGGGTTATCATAGGGGTTGGGCAATACCAGTTTGTGTTTATGCTCACCGAGCCTGTTGCTGCTGAGCGGTGATATGGCTTTTTTAGGCAGCCGTGGTCCTGTGGTCTCTCATACCGTCGTAGGAAGAGCGATATGAGAGCCTCCGCAGTAGTTGCCCGTTTTCTTCGGCCGGGAATAGGCGTTGTTCCTTTCGGGTTAAATGCTCATCAGCACGGGTTTACTGATCAAATCAGGTTTGGCGACCAGTCTGCGGGAGGTAAGCCGCCGAGTGCCGGCAGCCAGGATACCTGCATCGGTTCTGATCAGGTGTGAGTCGGCCGGACCAGGGAGCGAGTAGTGATTGGTCTCGACGCGTACTTCGAAGGCTGCCTCGCCACGGGTTGACGCTAAGACGTAGTATCTGGGTGGCGAGTCGTTAACCACCCGATAGCCAACAACCGAATCAGCGGCCGGACTGGAGGGTAAATTTATGGTATGTTCATGGTCTCAGGATTTGGTTATCGTGCCGATGTATAGTTGGTCCTGGCAACAAATTGACTCAGGCGACTGGCGTTAGTTGATTGCCAATTCGTATGCCAGACTGATGTAGATTAAGCTGAAGCCGAGCAATTGCCTTGATAATCAGAGTGGTAATTGTTTAAATTCCCGCTCTTAGTGCCCCTATCACTCCAAAGCACTGGAGGTATTTGGAGAGCAAATCTCCAATGTTTTGGAGGTGAATCATTATCAGTTACTTATCCTTATATTTATAGGTGAATTGGAGCGTTTTAACGTCATGCCACGGCTTACAGACTAATTATCTTCTGTTATGTTCGCTAACTTGGTCGTTGTTTGCCTCCGTCGTGCCCTGCCTGGCCTTCTTTTGCCAGTAGCGGTTTGTGCCCAGTTATTACCTAAACCAAATGTTGACAGCCTACAACGGCTGCTTCCAACGTTGAGTGACACGGCTAAAGTTAACTTGCTCAAGAAATTGAGTACAGCAACCTTCGTGGCTGGCCAGGATAGTCTATCATTTGCCTATACCCGCCAGGCAATGACAAAATCCCGCCAGTTAAACTACACCAAAGGCTTGGTAGACGCCTATCACAGTTTATCGCTCTTGCACCAGAAAGCCACTTTTTACGACTCGTCAACTACTTGGGTATGACTACTGTGGATGCTCTCGTCACCATGGCCGCGTTATCAACTGAGCCTAAGACCATTCTTATCATTGAAGATGAATTTGTCATTGCCGACAACCTCCGTCGTATATGTAAGCAGTTAGGCTACGTCGTGGGCGGCATGGCTCATGATGTAGTCACTGCCCAGCACTTATTTACCCAAGTCACTGCTAATTTGGTATTGCTGGATATTCGTCTTCAGAAAGGACAAGAGGGCATTGAACTGGCTCAGCACCTGCGGGCGTTTTATGATATACCCTTTATCTACATCACCTCTTTTGCGGATAATTACACTCTCCAGTTAGCTAAAGCTACTGAACCTTATGGCTTTATAGTAAAACCCTTTAAAAGTCCCGACATCCGCGCAGCTATTGAAATGGCGCTGTTTAAGCACGCGTATCATAATATATCCCGCCAGGAGCAGGAAAAGCGTGTGCTACTCTCAGTGAGTAAAGCTATCGCCAACATTCGGGATCGGAAAGAACTATTTGCCACTATCATCAAGACGATCCAGCCTGTTATTCCGGTCGATGATTCAGGCATTTGGGTACTGGACAAAACTGGGCAATATTGGCAGGACTGGACCAACGTGGACAATTATCATCAACACCATTCGGCTACCCAGTTGCAGCAGATGGGCTATGACCAGGTTCAGCCAATAGACCGGTGGATGAAATACGCTCTCAGCCAAACTGGTATTATGACGGTAGGTCAGTTCCAGACGGAGTATCCCGAGCACCCGTTTGGTCCGGTGATGTGGGAGGCAGGTTTGCGGGAGTTTATCTTTACGCCATTGATATACAGAGACCAAAAGCTGGGAGTTTTATTTTTTGACGCCGAGCAGGAGGGCACCTACACTCAGGAACACTTAACCCTATTCAACGCCATTGCTGACTTGATTGCCATCGCGGTAGCCAACATTCTCGCCCATGAAGAGATCCTCGAACGGGAACGGGAGAAAGCAACGCTGCTCTCTATCAGCGAAGACATTGCCTCGGTGCGCGATAAGCAAGACCTTCTGCGGGTCATTATCAAGAAAATTAAGCCCTTATTCGGCTTTTTTGATTGTGGCATCCTGGTGATTGATCGTCAACATCGTTTCCATGATCTGGCCGTCATCCATCCCGACATCGACGACTCAACAGTAAATCATACCCTGCGTTCCACAGGTTTTTATCAGGATGGCCAAGGCATACCCTATGCCGGCTCGGCCGTTGAGTGGATCATAGAGCAGGTTGAACACGCTGGCCAGCCCATTCTTTTTGATTATCAATCCGACACCTCCCGCTTTACCGATGCGCCATTGCTGGCTACGTTGACAGCGTTGGGCTACCAGGAAGCTGTAGCGGGTGCGCTCAAAACGGGCGGACAGATCATTGGGTGCTTTACGATCAACTACATCCAGAAAGGCCCGGCTCAGGCCATCCAACTCCGCCTGTTTCAAAACGTAGTGGATCAGCTCTCGGTAGCCGTTGCCAACATCCTGGCCAATCAGGAGATTTTAGAGCGTGAACGGGAAAAAGAAGCCTTGCTGGCTCTATCATCCGCACTTTCTTTGGTTCGTTCCCGGCCTGAGTTGATGGACGCACTCTACCAGAAGGGTCAATCTCTTCTCCCTTTTACGGAACCCCCAATCATATATCTGTTATCGGACGACAAGAAGTGGCTCGACTATTTTTATAGTCCTCATTTGCTGGCCCTCCAGGATCATCCCATCTTTCAACCCCTGTACCCACGCCTACCTTGCGAAGGGGTTTTTCAGGAGGTTTTTTTGGATCAAAAAGCCTTTATTCGTGATAAGTCTTATTTTATCAGCAAAGCTCACGAAGCGCCTATCAATCTAGCCTTATCCCGGGCGGTAGAAGCCTCCAGCCTCCAGCAGGTGATGGTTGGCTTATTACAAAGCCGGGGTAAGATAATTGGATCGCTTCATCTGCACAGTAACGTTGCCGACCGCTTTCAGCCATCCCTGCTTCCGCTATTCTCTACCATTACCGATCAGGTGGCCGCAGTCCTGGAGAATCTGCTGGCTAATGAAGAGATTCAGCAACGGGAGCAGGAAACCGCCCTGCAACTGGCCGTGACTACCGCCCTTACCAGCCAGGCCGACCTGGCTGGTAAGTTTGAGCAAGTAGCGCGAGCCATTGGACAACTTGTGCCCTGGGAAATTTGTAGCATTCAACTGCCTCACAAGCCAGGCCTGAGCCTAACCTGGTTCCAAACGCCTACTGGCACCCTGAAGCCTGTACTCCTCGAAGAATGGATGAATGAGTTGGGGCTTTCGCCGATGGAACTCCGTGAACTTCTCCACCAGGCATTACCGCTGTATCAACAGGCGGCTATCTATACGGGTGAGGCTTTTGAGCAGCTTCAGCAGGCGTATGAACTCGTCCAGCTCGCTTACAAGCAGTGGGGTATCCAGTCTCAGTTATACCTGCCTGTGCCGGTCAACGGCAGTCTGTCCGCTTTGTTTGTTCTGGCCAGTCGGCAACCCGATTTTTATAGGTCCGATCAGTTAGCCCTTATGCAACGGCTGGCCACACCAATGGCCCTGGCCCTGGAAAATATATTCTCTTTTGAACAACTGATGCAACGCGAGGAGGAAAAAACCCGCCAACTGGCTCTGAATCGGGTACTGGTTAGTATTAAGGAAAGCCAGCGGCTCTACCAGGCTATCGCCGAGGAACTGAACGAACTGGTTCTCTTCGACTCCCTAAGCGTACGGGTGATCGCCGGAGGCCGGTTGGAGTGCTTCGTGGTCATGAGTAAGCAGGAGGGGCGCTTTGTGGACATGACCGAACTGGTACGTAGCGAAACCTCTAATCTCAACGAAATGGAGTTGGCCGAAGCCCACGCCCACCCCCAACAGGCAACCCTCTATACGGGCGAGGCCTTCGCGGAGCGGTGTATCAGCCAGCCTCTGTACCGCCTGCGTCGGGATCGCTACGGCCTGCGCTCAACGATTGAGCTGCCCCTGTCCATGAAAGGCGATCAGTTGGCCGTACTGATGCTGAGCAGTCGGTCGGCTTACGCTTTCACTACCGAGGATCTGGTTAAACTCGCCCTGTTTACTCCCCAGGTAACCTTAGCCATTGAGAACTTACTCGCCTTCGAGGAACTAAACGTACTCCGCAAACAACTCGAGCAGGAAAAGACCTACCTGGTTGAAGAGATTAAGACCACCTACAATTTCGAGGAGATTGTAGGTGCGAGTCCACTGTTGACGAAGGTCTTTCGACAAGTAAGCCAGGTGGCTCCCACAGACACGACAGTGTTGATCACCGGCGAGAGTGGTACGGGTAAAGAGCTGATTGCCCGCGCCATCCACAACCGCTCGTTTCGCAAAGATAAAGTGCTGGTCAAGATTAACTGTGCATCGCTGCCGGCTAATCTGATTGAATCAGAGTTGTTTGGCCACGAACGGGGTGCCTTTACCGGGGCGATCGACAAACGGGTTGGTAAGTTCGAATTGGCCAACGGGGGCAGCCTGTTTCTGGACGAGATTGGTGAGTTGCCCCTGGAACTGCAGGCCAAACTCCTGCGGGTGTTGCAGGAGCGGGAGTTCGAGCGGTTAGGGTCGAACAAAGTGCTGACAACCGACGTACGGGTGATTGCGGCCACCAACCGGGACCTTCTGCAGGAAATCGCTCAGGGCCGGTTCCGGCCGGACTTGTACTACCGGCTCAGTGTCTTTCCAATTCACCTACCACCGCTACGCGAGCGGCCGGAAGACATCCCGCTACTGGCGCATTACTTTGCTCAGAAGTATGGCAAAAAGATGGGCAGGCCGTTTCGGGGCATCCAGGAAACAACGATGCTGGAGCTGATGACGTATGCTTGGCCGGGCAACATTCGTGAACTGGAAAACGTGATGGAACAGTCCACGATCCTCAACGATGGACATAGCGCCCTGGCATGGCATCGGCCAGCGGGTCCGGCTACCAATGATAGCAAGGCCAACACTACGCCAAGCCCTGCAGTGCCCACGGCCGCGGCCTTATCCCGGGAAGGTGAACCCGCATCTCATACCGTAGGAGCCATCCGGCAAGCGTCGGCGATACTGGAAAGGGAGCGGATCATCGAGGTGCTCAAGCAGACGGGGGGACGTATCCGGGGTGAGCGGGGGGCAGCCCGGATACTGGGTCTTAAGCCCACCACTTTAGAGGCTCGCCTGGCTAAGCTAGGGCTTAAGATTGAGCGGCTACAACAGGAGTAGCTTACGAATCAGATTCCAGACGAATCGTAAAACCGTATTGGAGTAGATCTCTGTTTTTGAACCATCCATTTTTAGAAGAGGGAATCCACAGCAAACAATTACCTTTTGAGCACTACCTTCCCGGCTTTATTAGTAATTTTACCATGAACAACCAGGGGCGGTTGCCTTTCCCGAAGTAACGCACAACGTCCGGTGAGCGTGTAGCCATCCGATAAGGGAATAGACTGAATGGCTCCCATATTCAAGGCCAGTTCGACCGCATTTTCTCCCGGAATCTGGACGACTACCCGAAAGGCGCCGGCCGGGGATGGCAAGACATGAGTGGTGATATCCGGTATTTTTTCGGTCGCCGATGGGTATAAAATCCAGGCAAATGTAGTTGAGGTGCCGCTCATTTTCGTGCGGTATTCCGCGCAGTACGACGGCACTCGCTGGTTATAGCGCTCGCTGTACCAGCCTTGTACGTATGGCGTTTCCTGCCCTTTAATCAACGAGACTGACCACGCATCGGTGGTAACCGGTACCACGCCCAGATTACCCGTCCCGTAATCATTGGTGCGGACCGACAATCCGTTTGTTATGACGGAACAGGCGGGATTGAAATGCCAGTAGGCGGTCAGGTTTCGCGGCTTGTCAGTTTGTATCTGATCGACGACAATCCAGTACCGGTTTTTCAAATAAATAATAGCCCGGGTATGACGACCGGAAACGTCCGGTGAATTTGATCCCGGTGTCGGTGAGGCTACGCCGGGATTTTCATCGTTGAAACCACCCTGGTAGGCTCCCAGGCTAAAGTCCAATTCGGGTTGAAGGCTGTAAGTCGAATCGGCGAGGGAAGCCGTAACTTCGGGAAGGTAGCGGTTCTGCCCTTTGCCATCCAGCGCAATTACATTGTGGGAGGCCGACAGGTTAAAAAACTGGCGCCACCTGTCGATTTTATAGTACATCCGCCCGGCATCACACAGAATCTCCCGCCCATTCGCATAGACCGACAGATGGAGTTTATCATTATGCTGATGCGACGTGCCCCAGGGGCCATTATCAAAGAAGGCATACTGATCTTTACCTTTCGTTTCGCCCCAGCCGTTTCGCATAATAAGGTGCCCGGCCCACGGAAATAGCATTGAGGTTTGGGCGGGTCGCTTCCCTTCTCTACCCTGCGTAAATACATACTGCCAGTCGGACCGCGGGAAACGCTTGAGTAAAGGCGTAAGGATTTCGAAATTATGGAGCAAATCCGCATCGTTGTTCAGCAGGCCGAACCCATCCGGGCGGGCCGTATAAACCATGTAGTCCATCATGTTGTCAACAATCTGGCCAAATCTGGGCGGCAACGATTTGGAATACGTGTTGTGCAGGTCGAGGTACGCCAAAAAATTCCGAACAACTACCCAGTGATAACTGCTTGTAAGCTCCTTCATGGATCCATCCGGGTAACTCTGGAATTCAAATTCTTCGCCCATGCTGTCCAGCGCGTGTTTATACCATTCGTCGGCCTGTTTAAATTCGGGAAAACACAAGGCTATTCGCGTTAGTCCGTTCAGTTCCATCACGCCGTGATTGTGGTGAACCCAGTGAAACTTACGGACATACGTTGCCTGGTCGTACAGAGACATCAGCATCAATAGCCGGGCAACCGGCGTAAACGAGGGTGCCTGCTGAAGACCGTAGAACGCGGTTGGCCAGGCGCTGAACAAGCGCAACCCAACTTCCAGTACTCGCCAGGTTGCGTTAGTCACATTGCTGTCGGGTATTGGATTACTATTCACCCAATCGATGACCAGTCGATCAGCGTCTTTTGCATAAGTTGAATCGCCGGTCTGGCAGTAGGCCGTTCGTAAGCTTTCCAGGTAACCCATCCGATTCAGGAAGTAAGCCCATTCGATGTCATTGTTCGGTCCTTTATGGAACCAGTTCAGATGACCATTCGCGCGAGTCGGTACAGAATCGGTGATGCCCTGAAAGGTAAAAATGTTCTTACCAGCAAGCCGGGCCTCTGTCAGGACGGATTGGCTTAGTGGATCACGACAGGTACGTAGATGCGGGTTGGTGCCGTTGGTCTGATAATAATCTAATATGGCTAGGCTCGCTTTGGGCCAGTCCTTTTTATCGACTGCCTGCCTGACCTGGTCCAAGCCTGGGTAGTCCAGATTAATTTGGTCAAAAAAGGCGATTACTGCCGACGGATTCTGTCGGCAGAACTCGCCAACCGACAACCGGGCCGACTTGTTAAGTTGCAGCCGGGACGTTAACTGTCCAAACGAGTATGTAACGGCTGCCACCAATATGAATACGGTAGAAAAAGCAACAGGGAGCCAGCTTTGGCCGGTAGTTCGGTATGACATACGAATAACAGAGATAGTAAGGGGGATTCGTGCGCTGCTTAGCTCGTTGTTAGCCGGGCTCGCCGAACCTGTTCGCGAAACAAAACAGCCCGTTCGGTTAGCCAGTAGTACTCTCCGGATTCGATTTCGTGTCTGTCGGTCAACGCGCCCCCAACGCCTACCACACAGGCCCCGGCCCGAAGCCAATCGCCCACATTGTCGGCCGTCACGCCCCCGGTAGGCATGAGCCGTAACTGAGGCATGGGGGCTTTAATCGCCTTTAAAAAGGGAATACCCAGTACATCCGCCGGAAAAACTTTCACTACGTCGGCACCCTGTTCGAAGGCCGTTAAAATTTCGCCGGGTGAAAATGCACCTGAAAAGATAGGTATGTCGTACCGATGGGCCGTCTGAATAACACTCTTTCGGGAAACCGGCGTAACAATAAACTGCGCCCCAGCCCGGATGACGGTTTGCGCCATCACCAAATCGAGCACCGACCCGGCTCCAATCAGAACCTGCGGATACGTTTCCCTGATTGTTTCAATCAGTCGTAACGCACCCGGTGTACCAACCGTAATTTCAAGGGCCCGGATGCCGCCCGCCTGCAACGCATCGACGATGGCCAACGCTCCCGCTTCCTTATTTAACCGCAGAATGGCGACAATGCCTTCCTGAATGATTTCGTTAACCGTATCAATTCGACTCATGATGAGTTACCGTTTAATGAGACCCCTGAGGTCGCCGTTGGCAACCTCCAGAATTTCAGGTTCCGAGAGCAAATTCAGATCGCCGGGAATGGTGTGTTTCAGAGCGGAGGTTGCTGCGGCAAACTCGATGGTTTGCGCATGATTCCACCGCTGACCCAGGCCGTGCAGGACGCCGGCCGCAAACGCATCGCCACCGCCCAGCCGCTCGACCACCTCAATCGGGTAGCAACGGCTTTCATAAAATTGTTGGTGCTCATGCAGGATGCCTCCCCAATTTTGCCGCGACCCCGATGAATAGTCTCGAATGGTAAGGGCTATCCGGTCGAACGGGTGATGCTGCAGGAGTACCGCCACAGCCTTTCGGGCACTTTCCTGGTGGTCCTCCCAGCGTTGGGGGTGGCCTGGGTTCCAGCTGAAGATATCGGCGACGGACCCGACATTGGCAAACAGCAGGTTTACGAACGGTAATATCTGGTCAAAGGCCGAACGGGCAGCCTCCCGGCTCCAGAGTGTTCGCCGGAAATTCAGGTCAAACGCTACCCGAACTCCCAATTTCCGGGCGGTAGCCAGCGCGGTAAGGCACTCCTGCCGACAGCTTTCGGACAAGGCGGGCGTAATTCCGGTCAGCATCAGCCAGTCGTTCCCCGAGAGTGTCGACTCCCAGTCCAAATCACCGGCTTTCACCTGGGCAATGGCCGAACCTTCGCGGTCGTAGGTTACCTGCGAGGCCCGTAGCGAAGCCCCATACTCGATAAAATACGTACCTACCCGCCTGCCACTTCGCTGAATAAACCGCGTGTCGACGCCAAACTGACGAAGGTTGTTGACGGCCGCCTGACCAATTCCATTATCGGGAAGACAGGTAACAAAACGGGCGGTATGACCCAGTTTGGCCAGCGAAACCGCGACGTTGGATTCGGCACCGGCAAAATCCATTTTCAGGGCGTGTGTTTTTTCCAGCCGTTCGAGGGGAGCTAGTGGCGACAGCCGCAGCATGATTTCACCAAAACAAACAATGGAGATAGGCATAGTTGGGTGCGTCAGAAAGTAGGTCGAAGTTGCAGACCATAGGATGCCGCGAACGTATCGCCGGATTTAAGCCGAATCAGTCCGTCGTGGTTGTTGACCGCATCGCAGCAACACGACATTGGTTCTACGGCAATTGACCGGCGCTCGGGCGGGGTAAACAACTGGAAGTAGCGGTATTGGTTAACGCCTGATTCCATCCAGAAAACAACCTGCCTGTCGAGGGCTGGGGAAGTAAAGACAATCTCGCTACGGCCTGCCGCCGACCGTAGCCCAAAGCAGTCATTCAGGTGAATATCCGCAAGCCGGGTAGGTACGACAAGTGCCGAACAGGTTTCTTTACCACCAGTTGGAATAGAAACGTCATCCAATTTATAGATATGGCAGTCAGGTAATTGCATCATCCAGCCAGCGATGCCGTCCGGCAAACTCAGGTACGGATGCCAGCCAACACCCAGCGGCATGGCCGTTCGGCCAGTGTTGCGTATCTGAGTGGTGCAACGAAACCCATCCTGCTCACTGATCCAGTACGTCACGGCAAGTTCGAACGGAAACGGATAGCCGCTCACGACATCGTCATAGGCGTACGTCAACCGAAGCTGAGCCGTCTGGTCAGTAATTTGTACGTCCTCAACCGTCATCGAACGGTTGTAGAGCAGGCCGTGGATGGCGTGCCCGTGCCAGGTTTCATTGATGGGTAACTGGTAGTCCTCTCCCTCGAAAACGTACCTCCCGCCATTGACTCGATTGGGAAACGGTATGAGCGGGGCACTTTTATACCGCCGGTCGTCCTCAATGCCCTCCTCATCGGCAAAGCCATCAAGAACTGAATGGTATGCGCCATTCAGCGGCAATAGCAGGGCGCATACCCGCCCGCCCCAGGTCGGTGCTACGACCATTGACGCCCCTCCGTTTTGGGGGCTAACGGTAATTCGGTTGACCGGTGAGAGACGATGGGACATTTATTTTTTGAGATACTTGAATAGTTCATCGGTTGGCTCCACCCCCAATCCCGGCCCATCGGGCAGGTAAAAGAAACCTTCCTCACAGCGCATGTTGCCGCGCAGATAGGCCAGGTTTTTGTCGAAAATAGAATGCTGATACTCATGATACACCAGATTGGGCAACGCGGCCGAGACCTGCAAACTGGCGGCCTGAAAAATACCAACGCCAATGCTGGCGTGGGGCATCACGGTCTGGTTAAACGCGACCGCCATCTGGCATATATTCCAAAACGAGGTAATTCCGGTGCGGCCCATTTCGGGCTGAATCACGTGCATACAGCCTGCTTCAAACCGGGGGCGGTATTCATACACCGTCCGAAGTTCCTCACCAATAGCCACGGGGGTTTTTACCGATCGCACCACCAGGGCCTGCCCGCTGATGTCTTCGGGTTTTACGGGGGCTTCGGCTACGTAGAGGTTATACGCTTCGAGACGGGTTATCAGCCTGATCGCTTCGGCAGCCGTGAATTTCCAGTGCATATCGATCAAGATGTTGGTCTCGTCACCGGCGGCTTTTCGCAAGGCTTCCATTTCGGCCACAATACCGTCGTGCGAAACGGCCGAGGCAAACTTAAACGCGTCAAAGCCTTTGTCGATCCAGCTTTTGGCGAGGTCAGCACGTTCGGAAATAGTGGGTTTTGGTAAGCCCGACACGTAGGCCGGTAGTTTGGCGTGCCGTTGCGAACCGAGTAGTTTACAGATGGGCAGACCGGTTAATTTACCGCGCAAGTCCCACAGAGCGATGTCGATGGCCGCGATGGCATCGTGGTAGTAGCCGCCAAAGAACCCCCGTACCCGCATGGCATTATACAGATCCTCGTAAATTTTAACCCCGTCGTGAGGGTCGCGGCCGATGAGCAATGGGCCGAGTAATTCCTTGATGAGGGCAACTGGTACCTCGGGGACCACAAAACCGACGCATTCTCCCCACCCATACTGCCCACTCTCAGTCGTGATTTTCACCAGCACACTCTGGTCGCTGATGTGGTACACGCTGTTGTTACCGGGCCGAATGAAATACCCTTGTTCATTTTGGACATTACCCGATTCCAAGGGGCCCAGGTACGGGACATCGCGGGGTATTGAAATCGGGAATACGTCAACCTTCTTAATTTTATCAGTCATGCTGCTGTGGTTTTGGGATAGTAAATACTGGGTTTGCCGAGGGTGGCACAGGTGTCGAACGACCAGCGTGCATCAACGACATACCGCTGGTGGGCTAAAAAATCAGGCATAAACAACATATACGATGACGCGCAGGGCCAGGGCAATACTCCACCAGACCATAAAATTCCTGAATCCGGTGTATCGTCTGTTTTCCTCGGTGGATAGCCGGGCGTAAGCGGGTCTCCAGATAATATCGTCGGCCAGCCGTTTACCAGACAATCGGTCTCCCATCAGCGAAATCCCGATTAATACAGAAAGTGAAAACAACCAGCTCACAAACGCCCGGTTCAGGAAAGGAGTCAGCAGAACCGACAGGCTGGCAGGAAGTTGTGGCGTTATTACTTTAAGGAATATGCCAAAGGCAATACCAGCCACCAACGTCCAGTTGGCGGCTCGTGCCGAGGCTCTCTTCCAGAGAATACCCAGCAGAAAAATGACCGAAATAGGCGGAGCGAAATAGGTTGCCAGGTCCTGGATATAGACAAACAGCCCTTTTCCCAGCAATAAAATGAACGGCGCAATCAGGGTAGCCAGCAGTAACGCCCCGGCCACTGCCCAACGACCCACGCGCACCAATTGCGGCTGCGAGGCCTGGGGGCGCAGGTATCGTTGAAAAATGTCGATGGTGAAAATGGTGGAGATGCTGTTGAGTACGCTCGAAATGGTAGACATGATACCAGCCGCCATACCGGTCAGAACGATGGACCGGGCACCGACCGGCACCAGTTCCTGCACCATTTTCACGAACACTTTGTCCTGCGGCACGCCCTTGCCAAACAGGACCAGAGCCGCCATACCCGGCACTACCACAATCAGTGGCTTGAGCAGTTTCACCGTAGCTACCAGCACAATCCCCATGCGGGCATCCCACTCACTGCGGGCGGCAAAACACTGCTGAATGTAAAACTGATTGGCGCAGTTGTACCAGATGCTGATGGTCAGCCAGATGGTGGCTACCCCCGTCCAGGGCGCAATGGGGTCAGTGGCCGGTTGAAATAGGTGAATACGCCCGCTGGCCAGTTCCTGATTGAGCCGCCAAAGTTCGTCCCAGCCGCCCACCCGGCTGATAGCGATGGCTGTAACCACGCTGCCGCCGATGATGAGGATGATGACCTGCACTACGTCGGTCCAGACGACGGCCGCCAGACCGCCTTTCACGCTGTAAATACCGGTAGTAACGGCCAGTACGCTAATACCCAGCAGCAGCGAGGGACTGATCTGGCCCGCTTCTGTCAGCCGGACTTCGTCATGCGCGAACAATTCCTGAAAAATAAGCCCCCCGCCGTAGAGCACCCCCGCCAGAATGGCAATGGTGCTGTGGACGATGATGATACCGGCGAAGATAAGCCGCGTGGTGCCGTTGAAGCGGTTTTCCAGAAACTGGGGAACGGTGTAAATCTTCTTCCGGAAATAATAAGGCAGGAAGATAAAAATCAGCAGACTGAGTGGTACAAAGGCAATCAGCTCCCAGTTGGCCGGAGCCACCCCCATGAAATAGGCTGTTCCTACCATGCCAATAAAGTGTTCCGTCGAGAAGTTTGCCCCGGCCATCGACAGGCCGACGGCGTACCATGGCAACCGGCGCCCGGCCAGAAAGTACTCATCTGCCGTCTTCTTCTCCCGTCGCCCGGCCCGTAGGCCAATAGCCAGGATTCCCGCAAAATAGACGACGAACACGCCGATCGTTAGGTAATCCATTAGGCTGGCGTGGTTTGAGGAACGGACTCGGTCAGGTAGGGTCGAATCTGTTCGTAATACTCGTCAAACAGACTCAGGTAGATAGCGTCGGGCTGGTGGGTGGGTTTCCGGCAGTAGTCGCTGGCAATAATTCCCCGGCGTTTTAAAATTTTCTTTTCGTAGGCAATGATCATTTCCACGTCCTGCCGGATGTGGTTCAGCATGGCGTTGAGTACGTTGTGCAGCTCGAAGACCTTTTCCCGGTTGCCTGCCCGGTATTCGTTGTAGATGCTCAGGTACAGATCATACATTGAACAGCCCGGAACCACACCCACAGCCCCCCGATCGAGCCCTTCAATCATCTGGAAGCCCGCATTTCCGATGAAGATCCGGGCTTTGTTGCCAGACGCCTTCAGCAGGTTCGAGATATATTTGCCTGATGGCTTATTCTCAATTTTAAACACGCTGATGTTTTCTACCTCTAGCCCCAGTTGAACCAGCATGGCCGGGTCGATGGCAACCCCCGTTTGTTCAGGGGCATATTGTACCATGATAGGCACGCTGACGGCCTGCCCCACCTGGCGGATATGGTCAAAAATGCCCGAAGCGGCCGGTTTTAGAAAAAAGGGGGGCAACAGCATCAGGCAGTCAGCCCCTTCACTTTCGACGTACCTGGCCCAGTCGACGGCTACCTCGGTAGCGTGGCGGGTAATGGAAATAATGGAGGCAGCTCCGGCTTTTTGGCACTCCTCTACCGTGATTTTAATGAGCTGTTTCTCTTCCGGTTCGGTTAGCTTGTAGTATTCACCGGCAATGCCGAAGAGGGTTATGCCGTGACAGCCGCCCTGTAGCAAGTGCCGGGCGAGGTTCCGGTAGCTGTCGAAATCAACTTCGCCGGTTTCAGTAAAGGGAGTAGCAATGGCCGGGCAAATTCCGTGTAGTTCCATACGAATAGTTAGCTGGGGTCAAATAATATTTTTAAGCTTTGAGCCGGGTTGGCGGCCAGGGCAAACGCTTGCTGGTAATCGGCCAGCGGGCAGGTAGCGGTGATGAGTCGGGTGTAATCGATTGCGGAGGTGTTAAAAATCCGGACGGCTGTCTCCCAGGCCTGATGGGATGAAGAGAACACAAAATGCAGGTCGACGGCGGCATAAGCTGCCTTTTCCCAAGGGAACGGGGTATCTGTCGTGATGGAACCGGCTTCCACAATCCGGCCGTTTCGCTTGACCAATTCCAGAGCCAGCCCAAAGCCGTTGATGGTCCCCGTAGCATCGATAACTACATCGGGTTTATCGCCCCCGTTCGTTTCCAGAATGTAGGTAAGCGGATCGGTCGTGCTGGAGTCGATGCAATGGGTAATTCCCAGCTCGGTAGCAATGCGAAACCGCACCTCCCGCGCATCGTGCAAACCGATGAGGTACACGGATTTTGCCCCCAGTTCAAGAGCGACCAAAGCGCTCAGGACACCGATGGTTCCAGGGCCAATGACGGCCACGGTTTCGCCCGGCCGGAGCTTTCCTTTCACATGAACGCCCTCGGCGGCAATAGCGGTCGGCTCCACCAGTGCGGCCGCCCGCAAATCGGTTTGGGGCGAGAGCCGGTGTAGATACTGGCTGTTGAGCAGAACGTACTCGGCAAACCCGCCATTTTCGGTCCAGCCTACAATGTCTTTCGACAGGCATAGGTGGTAATTGCCGTCCAGACACATCTGGCAGGTACCGCAACTCCCAAAGGTGGTTTCCGAAACGATTTTATCGCCGATCCGGTACTCGGTCACCTGCTCGCCAACGTCCACAATCACCGCCGAAAACTCGTGGCCCTGCACGACCGGTGGCCGATAGATGGTGTTGCGGCTGTAAAGAATATCCAGGTCGCTGCCGCAGATGCCCGCATAGGCTACCTTAGCCAGCACTCGGTTGCCGGTTGGTTTTGGAATCGGAATGTCGACCAGTTGCATATCGCCAGGCTGGCGGGACTCTTTGCGCAGTGCTTTCATGGTGGGTCGGGTTAAGGCCTGGATTTACCCGCCAAACGTTGGTAGCGGAAGAAGCCGTAATTCAGGGTGGTGGGCAACGAAAATGTCACAGTTCCACGGTCGTTCGTAGTCGCCTGAAAGCTCTTACCGCCACCGCTCAGGCGCTCGAATCGGTAGGTTCCGGTGGGTAGATTATAGAGTCTGATTGGTCGGCTGAGGTCGGGGTTAAGTTCCCGGTATACAATGACGTAACCTTCTGTCTCAGAGGTCTGAGACTGAAAACCCGTCCAGGAAAAACCTGTCGGTTCATCGCCAATAGGAAAAATAGTGCCCTGATGAATGGCCGACTGGTGTGGCTTGTACGCCGTCAGCAGGGCGGTCATAGCTTTACGGGTCGAATCGGAGAGCCCCGACGTTTCAAACCAGGCCATCGGTTTGGCAAACAGCGTAACGGCCAGCCCATAGTCTTTTGGATAGCGGGCTGGTGCCAGCGGGTCGTTTGGATAGAGGTGCTGGTTGCGCTCCGGATTGAGAAATTCCATCCGCATTCGGCGCGGGTCCACAAACTGTGACAGTTGCCAGAGATTACGGAGGGTCGTGTGTGGATAGTATCGCCGAAAATCGGTGTATCGGTTCTCCAGAAACAGGGTTCCGTACGCCATCGCTGCGAAATATCCCGTTCGCAACCCGGCCGTGATGTCGATCTCGATGCCCGCTTGTCCGTTCGTTTCCTGCACAATTCGGTGCATCGCCCGTATCAGGTTTGCCTCTCCTCTTTTGGTCGTAAACTCAACTCCGTCGTATTTGAAGTAGTTGGCTCCAAACCGCCGGTGAAAATTAAGCAGCACGTCGGTGTCCCGTAGCCAGTTGGCGTAATCGTTCGTCTTGTCGGGATTATACCACATCCCGACTTTGAAGCCATTGGCCTTCGCCTGCTTTACTAGGGCGTCGAAGCCGTTTGGAAAGCGTTCTTTGTTCGGCTCCCAATAATCGGCGACCGACCACTGATTATACCACAGGCCACCTTTCTCCCGGTTGACGGAGTTGGACGAAGGCCCTTTTTGCCAACCGTCGATGAAGTACAAATGGTCAATACCTATCTGGCGGTTAAGCGCAATTTCTTTCGATAGAAACCCTTCCGTCATGCGGCCATCCCGGTTCCGGTCGCCCCAGATGGAATGCCAGATGAGTTCATCCCGCTGGGCGTTGTAGACCCGAAACCGGCGCTGGTACTGTTGCAGCACTGCCGTACGACCCGCAACTCCGTTCTGATACAGCAGAACCGTGAAGGGGTAGCTTTCCCGCACCGAGTCGGCCCCGGCACCCAGGCCTGTAAACGCAAACTGGGTGGCATTCTGACGTAAATCAGTACTGGATTTGACCGGGCGGGCGTAGGGCAGCGGGGCTTCTTTCAAAAAGATCAGCCCGTTTTTGGTGAACTGGTCCTCCAGAATGAACAGATTACCGGCCCACGCATTACTCGTCGGGTTGGTTAGCAGGTACGTATCGACCTGGACCAGATTGTCCTTATCGTCGGTATGGTCCATGAGGGTCACCGCCAGCAGCTGACGATGTACGTGGTTGAGCAGCAGCAGCTCAGTCAGGTCAGTTTTAATGGTCTGCGATTGCCTGGCCGCTTCGATACCCGTCACCCGCTCTCCACCGACGGTCCCCGTAGCAAGTTTTGTTTTTTGCTCAATCCGTAGCCAGGTTGAAATAGCCGGGGTCTGGGGATAGATTTTACAGTAGGTCGTCAGTATGTATGAATCATACTCCGATCGGATGACCACCCGAAGGGCCGTCGTCTCGACCACGACAGCCCTGATCGTGTCGACGGAGATCGTCGTTGTCCGGCACGTTTCTCGAACGTCAAATTCCGGGGCCGGTGACGGCTGGGGGCTGACGGCCAGGAGTTGCTCTTTTCCCGATACGTTGTCCTTGAGGGATGTATTGACCAACAGGCCATTGTCAATCCGCCACCGGCGCTTGAGCAACGTGTTGCCTACCGTCAGGTGCTGCTTGGTCCATTGAGCCTGGCAATCCTCATAAAGGACGGTTCGTTCGGCTGACGAATCCTCCTTCACCTGGGCCAAAAGGATTCCCGGAATGGCTATAGATAGCCACCACATCAAGCAAATCAACTTCATAAAAGGGAGGTGTTAAAAGGAAGCCATAGCCAGCCTTTACGAGCTGGCTATGGACGCTGTCCTGTGATCAATACCCAGGGTTTTGGGTGAGATTAGGATTGAGACTACGTTCCCGGAAAGGAACAGGATACAACGTTTTCGTGGCGCTGAACTGGTAGTTACCCACCAGGTATCCGCCCGATGTTCTGTATTTGGCAATGTAGGCGGTCATGACCGGCACCAGCCGACCCGTACGGACTAAATCAAACCAGCGATGGCCCTCGAAACAGAGTTCGACCCGGCGTTCCTGCTCCACCGCTAACCGGAAAGCATCCTGCGTCAAGTTGGTCCTAGCGGGCAGGTTGGCCCGGCTACGTACCTGGTTGAGCGCAACCAAGGCGCCAGTCGTATTACCGGTTTCGTTGAGGGCTTCGGCATACATCAGCAGCACGTCGGAATACCGGATAATCGGCCAGTCGTTGTCGCTTTCGTTGGTAGTCGGTGGCTGGTCCAGAAATTTTCGGGTATAGTAAGGCATATCGCCCCCAGTAAACCGCTGAATGGAGACGTTTTTTCGGGAATCACCCGGCTCAAACGCGTTGAACAAGTCCAGCGTACCCTGATTCACTGCATTCGGATTGCCACCGGTTACGATATCGCTACCGGCTCCGGTCGGAGCGAATTCGATAGAGAAATTACTTCCTTCCCTGTTGCCCGTTCGGGTGTACTGTACTGAGAAAACAATCTCGGCATTGTTGCCATTATTGGCCCGGAACACGTCGTCGTATACCGGGAGCAACCTGTAGGTGTTGGCCGATATGACTTCGTTCAGCTTGGTAACTGCCTTATCGAACTGCTTGCTGGTCAGGTACGCGCTTCCCAACAACGCCTGAGCCGCACCTTTGGTTGCCCGACCCACATCGGCACCGGTATAGCTAATTGGTAGCACCGTAGCCGCTTCGAGCAGGTCTTTTTCGATCTGCGCATACACCTTGGTTACCGGCTCCCGGTTGTAGGTATACGCATCAGCTTCGGTTTTGATTTCCGTCAGCACAATCGGGACATCCCCAAAAAAGCGAACCAGATTAAAATACATGAGCGCCCGCAAAAACTTAGCCTCCGCCTGATAGCGGGCTTTCAGGGCCGCGTCCATCGAAACCGCTTCGCTCTTTTCAATCAGAATGTTACAGCGCGAGATGATTGAATACGAGGACGACCAGCGATCGCTTATGGTTCCATTGGTAACGACCCAGCTATACCGGTCGAAATCACCGGTGAAAGCATCCGCCCTGTTATTGGATTCGGTATTATCGGATGGCACCTCGGTCATGACGAAAAACGTACCGTAGTAACCCCGCAGTCCGCCGTAGGCTCCGTTAAGGGCTGCACTGATATCAGATTGGGTCTTGAAATACTGCGCCACCGGAATGGTCGTTGGCGGGCTAAGATTGAGGTAATTTTCACTGCAGCCGCTGGCGGAAACCAGCAGAACCGTCGCTATCAGTCCGGATTTGAGCAAATATATAGACTTCATAATGGTCTGTTGGGAAAGGGTCTATGCATTAAAAACCAATGTTCAGGCCTGCCGTAAGGGTACGATTGGCCGGATAGGTACCCTGGTCAGAGCCCGGCTGATACACCGTATCACCGTACTGGCTTGGTTCGGGGTTAAAGCCCGGATACCTGGTCACGGTCAACAGGTTCTGGCCGCTCACGTAGATACGGGCTGATTGCAGTCCAACCCGTTTAAGCAGGTCACCGGGTAGCGTATAGCCCAGTGTTACGTTCCGCACCCGCAGAAACGAACCATCATAGACTACGTAGGAGGTTAACTGATTTTGCAGGGTGATACCAGCTGGATTATTTCGTGGGTATTTGACATCCCGTCCGGGGTCGCTGGCCAGGTAATAGTTGTTGTAAACGGCGGTAATGGCGTTGAACTTACCACTGACGGCTTCACTATGCCGGGCGTTGCCATTAATAATGCTATTCCCCTGCGTACCCTGCACGATGATACTCAGGTCGAAATTCTTGTAGTTCACCCGGTTCGTGAAACCATAGGTAAATCTAGGCAATCCGTTCCCCAGCACGGTCCGGTCTGACTCATTGACGACGCCATCACCGTTGACATCCCTGGGTTTAAGATCTCCTACCTGCGAGCCACCGACCCATTTAGGACTGGCCGCCAGTTCATCAGCGGTTTTAAACACCCCGTCAATAATAAATCCGTACATATTACCGAGGGGTTGCCCTACCTCAATCCGGTAGCCATTCGGCCAGCCACCAGTAGCCTCGCTGGTGTTGAGTGACTGGCGGCCGCCCAAATCCAGTACTTTTGACCGGTTAAAGGAAATGTTAAAATCAGTGGTCCAGGTTAGCGCACTGCCGCGGTTGGTATTCCGCGTGGAGAGCGACATCTCAAGGCCCCGGTTCTGGAGCCTCCCGATATTGGTCTGAAAATTACTGGCATACCCAACCAAGGCCGGCAGCTCTTTGGAGAACAGCATACCATCCGTGGTTTTATTGTAGGCGTCGATGGTCAGGTAGATGCGGTCCTGCCAGAGTCCGGCTTCCAGGCCCAGGTCGACCTGCTGATTTTTCTCCCAGGTAAGGTTTGTGTTTCCATAGCCACTTTGCTGGGTACCAAACACGCGTTGGTTACCAAAGCTGTAATTGGTTGACCCGATGCCACTCAGCCAGCTAAAATCACCAATGTTGGCGTTACCCGTCTGACCATAGCTCGCCCGAACCTTCAGTTCGCTTACCAGATTCTGCTGTTTCATGAAGCCTTCTTCGGCGATGCGCCACCCTACCGAAACAGAAGGAAATGTCCCAAACCGCTGATCGGGCCCAAAGCGCGAGGAACCATCGCGACGGATAGCCGCCGAAAACAGGTATTTGCTTTTATAGTCGTAGTTAAGCCGTGCGGCCAGCGACATAAACGCATTCAGCCCATAGCTCAGATTTCCGATCCGATCGGGTGAGGCTGTTGGGTTCTGGACCAAATCAGTCGTATAGGTTCCCGTTTTGCCTGTGATCGATGTGAAAAAAGCTGAGTATTTCTGGTTCGAATACAGCAGCAGCCCTGAAAAGTTATGTCCGGAAGCTAGCCGCCGGGTATAGGTCAGCGTATTCTCCCACACGTAGTCAATGGTTCGGTTATTAGTGGCCTCACTGGCGATTCCGTTGAAGTTCGGCGACGTTAAGCTCGCTGTTGGGGCACCATCATAGGAAAGCGTTGGCGGAAGGTATGTGTCCCGGGAGGTGATTTCAAGCGAAATACCGCCCTGAGTACGAAATTTCAGGTCTTTGAGCAGTTCCCATTCCAAAAACGCATTGCTGAGCACCCTGTAGCTGTTAGCCTGATTTTTTACCTGTTCAAGTACCGCCAAGGGGTTGTATAAATTGGCGATAGGGTTTAAATACCCGTACTGAATCAAAGTAGGGTCGCCATTTGCCTGTCCGTAATTGCCGTTCGCAAATCGAACCGGAATAATGGGCGGCATAACCAGGGCTGAATAGATAGGACTGGGCAAACTTACCCCGGCAATGGAATTATCGGTCGTTGACTGGTAAGTTCCGGCCGCCGGACGAACGTTCTGCTTTACGTAAGAGGGCGCAAAATTTACGCCTACTTTCAGCTTGGAACTTAAATCGGCGTCGACATTGGCCCTAAACGTAGCCAACTGATAGTCGGTACCAATCAACGTTCCCTTCTGATTTAGGTAGCTACCCGAGAGCGAGAAACGTGTTTTGTCCGAACCACCTGACGCCGTCAGGTCTACCTGAGAGATGGGAGCCGTCCGAAAGATTACGTCCTGCCAGTCGGTATCCGCCAATTCGTCGGGGCGGTCAAAAATGTCAGGGTAGCGCTCTCTGCGAACCTGAGCCGCTTCTTTCGCATACGCCAGGTATTGCTGTTTATTCATGACGTCAATCTTCCTGGCGACCTGCTGTACACCCGTATAGGCATTGAAATTAAAGCGGGTAACGCCCGCTTTTCCTCGTTTGGTCGTGACGATCACCACGCCGTTGGCCGCCCGGGAGCCATAGATGGCCGCCGATGCGGCATCCTTCAAGATTTCAATCGATTCGATATCGGTTGGGCTCATGCGGGTAAACTGGGCGGCATTTTGTAACGGATAGCCATCCACTACGTACAACGGATCATTACCCGCTCCCAGCGAACCGGCTCCCCGGATGCGGATGGTAGGCGCATCGCCCGGTGAGCCTCCCCGCCCTGACTGCACCTGTACACCTGCCGCCAGTCCGGCCAGTGCTTCGCCGGGTGTCGATACCGGCAATCGGTTTATGTCCTTGCCAGACACTTTGGCAATGGACGTTGTCAATTCTTTCTTTGCCTGCTCGCCATACCCCACCACCACCACTTCACTCAGCGTTTTATCATCGACAGCCAGGGTAACGTTCATGGTGGTTTGATTACCCACGGTCACTTCCTTTGGCAGGTAGCCCACGAAGCTGAACACCAGAATGGCAGAGCCATCCGGGACAGTAATGGTAAACCTGCCCTGACCATCGCTGGTCGTGCCGCGCTGCCGAACCGCCGGATTGGCAGCTTTCACCAGAATGCTTACGCCGGGCAAGGGCTCTCCTTTTTCGTCGGTAACGGTGCCAGTGATGCTCTGGTCAGTAATGTCAACAGGTGTGGATAGTTCGGAATTTATACTAGGGAATTTATCATCAGATGTAAACGAACGACGTACAAGGGCTACTTGATTACCCGTAACTACGTAGCCGACCCGAAGGGGGGTCAGAAACTGGTCCAGTAACGTACCCAGCCGTTCATTGGCTGCGTTAACCGTAACTTTCTGATCTGTACGGATCATCTCCCGACTGTAAACAAACTTAATGTGTGCTGTCTTTTCCAGCATAGAAAGTACCTGCCTGACCGAGGTGTTTTCCAGTCGGATCGTTACCCGCTGCTCCAACACTTCCTGAGCATCGGCAGCCAGCGTGACATTCAGCAAAAAACTGGTCAACAGGAATTGGAGAAGCGAAACCTTCATGACAAAAGCTATGGTTTCGTGTTTTAGAAATTTAGACATACTTTTAACCGGGTTTAGTTATTCTTGACTCAGGAATAGCACCCCGATCAGTGAGGGTCTCAAGCTACATCTGATCGGTTAGTTCGTCCCGTCGTGTTGGTAGCATGACGGGATTTTTCATTGACGGATTACTGACACCCCTTCCCACTCACAACAACATGGGTTTCAACAACTTCGTAAGTTGCTCCAATGGACGCACAGATAAGTTTAAGCTGATCGTAAAAAGGAACACCGGACAGGGTGGCCGTTACCGTGCACTGGCGAAAGAGCGATGCGTCGTAGCTGATCGTGATGCCATACCCTTTTTCAAGTCGCTCGAACACGCTCGATACCGGAGTGTCCTGAAACAGAAATTGGTCATGAGATTTGTCGGGGGCAATCAAACTCGGCTGTACGACCAGTTCTTTCTGATACGCGGCATGGCTGGCCTCATACACCACCTGCTGATTGGCAGTTAGCACTACCCCTGGTACATTCTGAACGCGTCGGCGGTGTGCGCGGGCTAGATCCTGCTGGCTATAAACCGACACCCTGCCACTTTGTACGCTGACCGTGATGCGGGCGTCGCCCGGTAAGGCCCGTACCCGAAACTGAGTCCCCAGCACTCTCGTAATTAATGGTCCGCTCATCACCAGAAAAGGACGACTACTATCGTGCACAACCGCAAAAACCGCTTCTCCTTTCAGCTGTATTTCCCGCTTAGACCGGCTGAACGTTTGTGGGTAGCCGGCCTGGCTATTTGGTGCCAGCGTCATGCGGCTCCCATCGGGCAGTGTAATTAACACCGGTTGAGAAGTACCATTGACCTGATTGACCCAGCCGGTCGCTGTGGTTGAGCCGGAACGGCTTATCGGTTGCTGGTCAACTACGTCCGGGCGGGTGCTGTTCTCTTTCCAGAGCAGGCCACCTATTCCCATTACCAAAACGATAGAAGCGGCAAGCTGCCATATCGGCCGTTGCCAGATACGCCTGGACGGCGTTACTGTTGTTGATTCAGGTAAACGACGGGTCAGCCGCATAATCTGGGAAACCTCCGCCTGAACCTGTTCATCGGTCACGCTGCCCGGCCGATTTTTAAGTGCTTCGGCCATATCTTTGGCCAGTAATAACGTTTCCCGCTGATTAGGATGCTGTTGTTGCCAGCGTTCCCAGAACTGCTGAGCTTCGGGCTGACCGTGCTTAACCCATGCCAGAAACCAAGGGTCTACCAGAAGGTCTTCAGCCTGGAATTTTTCGTAGTCTTTCATACTTAGAGTAGGTAGTCAAAACCGATTCGTTAGCCAAATGCCCAGCAGGGCTAATAGGGAAGGCCAGTCCTCTCGTAGTCGACTAAGACCCCGGTGCAGGAGATTGGCAACCGACTGTTTATTCACCTGTAGGATGTCAGCAATTTCTTCGTTACTCAGTTCCGCGTAAAATTTAAGATGAATAGCTTCCCGCTGCCGGTCCGACAAGCGTTCCAGTAACTTATTAAGTCTAATCGTTTGATATTCGGACAATTCGGTTTGTATCAAATTATCTACGGCCGCGGGGTCGCTGTCAACAACTTCATCAAACGGCAGCGTTTCATTGGAAGCCTGGTGGTTCTGTCGTGACACCTCGCGATAAATTTTTCGGCGGAGGGATTTATACAGATATGGTCGGATGTAGTTTGTTTCCATGACCTTCTGCCGGTATACCCATAGATCGACAAATAAATCCTGCAGGCAGTCCTTGAGCAAATCGGTATCGCGGGTAAACCGACTTCCATAAAAGTGCAAATCCTTGTAGAAATAGGTTGTCAGCTGTTCAAACGCAGCCGGGCTCCCCTGCCTGAACCGTAGCCAAAGCTGAGTTTCTGTGTCATGGTGCGCATACTCATTTAGAGCATTACTAACATCCGACTTAAGCATAGTCTGGAGGGATTACAGGCCAGAAATGTGTAGGTAATCACAATTCGACCGTCGATTTATGCAGCAATAGGAAGAAAATAAAAATCAATACTCAGTTTCTATAATTTTTTTTCAATTTTTTTTAAATATATATGGAAGTTGTGCTGCTGACGTGCTATACAATCTTTAATTTAGGGTACTACGTTGGATATAAGTTACAGTTGGCCCATACCTACTAGACTGGCTCTTACGCGTTTTGTGTGGTATGTCTAGCTGTTTGAAAGGCTTAATTTGCTGCTTTTGGTGTTCTCACTCACCTTCCATCGCTACACTGGTTGACTAAAGGCTCATCTGGCGTAAAAGTGATCAGGCAAAACCGGTCAGGAGAATTTATGAGGGGATTCGAGGGGCTCCAACAGGCCCCCGATTGCCGGACTACCTCGCCGTACTTAAGCCCCAATGTACAACAGGGGCCACTTCATTATAGTAGCCCACTTCGACCTCGACCTCAGTTCATCGGTTATCATTGCTCAAACGCACCCCGATCGCGGCCTTTTGACCGGGAGCGGGACTTGCCCAGTATGTCAGTCCCCGGTGCCAGTTCATTTGTGCCGGAATGTAGCGCCCGGCTTCCCCTGGCTAATCGGAAATCACCTTTTGTCGGATCGGCCTGAACATTGATAAATTTAGGCTCTGCCACAATATCATTCGCTCCCACAAACACATCCTGGGCAGTTGGGTACAGGTTGTAATCCCAGCGAATGTCATTGTTTCGATTGTTGGAGGTGACCTTACCACCGGGCCGTGGTACAATCACATTGTTCAGGATCACAACATCTTCCGAGCGGTTAGGAAACAACTCCTGATAACCAACAATGCCACCGTTATGGTAGGTGGTGTTATTGATGATGTCGACATGACGAGTACGGAAGGTATGAATACCTGAACCGCCGTTAAAGACGCTTATGTTGTTGGCTACCAACGCCCTCCCCTTCCACTCGGGGCGCTTGGGCTTTGCCGGCCGGGCCGCAGCCGCCTGCCCGGAATCGGCTTTCACCAGGGCGTCTGCGTTGGGATTCGTAGCCCCCTGCTCGCCGTCGGTCACGTCCAGAATGATGCCGTTACCATCGCTCAGTTTACCGATTTTCTCCCAGGGCACGAGTGTTTTGTTGTTCCAGACGTAATTACGCTGGATGATGATATGGTAGCCGGGCGCATCGTCGTAGGCCCAGTTGTTCAGCGTGGAGATACCAGAGCCGCCGTAGCGCATAAACCAGGCATTATCATACACCCGGCAGTCTTCAATCGTCAGGTAGTCCATTTCGATACCGACAATGCCTCCACCTGCGCATTTGCCTACGGTGCAATTGCGGATTACTACGTGATGCGGCTTCTGATCGGGTAGGTTCGGACGCCCATTGACAAAGATGCCGTTGGAGTTGAAAAAGGGGTTTGGTTTGGGCTTTTTGGCGTCTTCCTGAGCGGCAAGCAGCACAATGGAATCGTTGTTACCAATCACCGTCAGCCCATCAAGAACGTGGTATGACCCCGTGATGTGAATACCATTCCAGCCAGCCGGACGAACAACAGGCGTGTGACCAGGGCGAGCTTTCCACGTGATCCAGGCATCGGCCCGGCCTGAACGGGTGATGGCCAGCACCGCACTGCCGTTACCGGTGTCTTCATTGGTATAGATCCCATTGCCCACCCACACCACATCGCCGGGCTGCACCCGGTCGGCGGCTTTTTGCAGGCTCCGGAAGGCGGTCCGGGATGTTTTACCGTCGTTAGTATCGTTACCATCGCCGGATACGTACCAGGTTTGGGCGAAGGCAGAGCGGCTAATCAGACACAGGATGATCAGAAAGCGTATAGACGTCATGGATAAATATGTTAAACTGACCCTTACCCCGTTTTGGTGGATTTTCTGGATCGACGAAGCAAAAAAATCAGGCAGCACACCGACTACCTGATTCCAATTATACTAACCTTTTGAGTACAAGTTCTAGACGGTCCGGCCCCCTCCCCTACACCACTACATTCCAGCCTTTAGCGTACTCCCGCGACCAGAATTTCAGAGCCTCTTTGTCGTTCAGGATGTGACCGTTCGTGGGATCGCAGTGGAGGGTACGGCCGATTCGGTAGGCAATATTACCGAGTTGGGGCAATAGAGTTGATTTGTGTCCTTCCAGAATGGGCGCGTTAATGGTTTCAACCCCGCGAATGGCCTGGCAGAAGTTCAACAGATGCAGACCATCGAGCTGTTCGGTGGGGCTGACGGGGTTGCCTGGATCATAGGGCGTGTTGTCTTTTACCTCCGATACGAGCTTGTTGGCACTGTCATAAACCTTATAGCTATTACTGCCGGGGTAGACAATCGTGCCGTTGTCGCCGTAGAAAACGACACCCCGGCCACTGCCTTCTGAGGGATAGCCGTTGCAGCTACGTCCCTCCCAAGTGCAGGCTGTGTTGTTTGGAAAGTTGAAGGTGATCGTTTGAGTATCGGGCGTTTCCCAGTCGTCTGTAAACCCAAACCGCCCCCCGGCCGAGACTACCTGCACAGGGTAGTCAACACTCAATCCCCAGCGAGCCACGTCCAGCTCGTGGGTGCCGTTGTTGAGGGCCTCGCCCGTACCCCAGTGCCAGAACCAGTGCCAGTTGTAATGAACCAGATTATCGCGATACTCCCGGCGGGGAGCCGGTCCCTGCCAGAGATCAAAATCAAGGGTCGAAGGCACCGGTATAACCTTACCTTTACCAATCGATTTTCGGTTGTTGACGTACCAGGCCCGGGCAAAATAAACCCGCCCGATGGCCCCGCCGTGCAGTTTGGCAATCATATCCCGAACGTTGGTAAACGTCCGGCGCTGACTACCCATCTGCACCAGTTTCTTGTATTTGGTGCTGGCCTCTACCAGCATCTCACCCTCGTGGGGATTGTGGCTACAGGGCTTTTCGACATAAACGTGCTTGCCGGCCTGAAGCCCTAAAATAGCGGCCGGCGTGTGCCAGTGGTCAGGTGCAGCAATTGCCAGGGCATCAAAGTCCTTTCGCTGGAGCATCCGACGAATATCACTGAAACCCTGCGGTTTCTTGCCAGTGAGTTTTTCGATCTCCGCGACGGTTCGGGCCAGTACAGTAGCGTCGGGATCGCAGATGTAGCCCACTTCTACATTGGGCAGTTTGGCGAAGGTTTTAGCCAGAAACGCCCCCCGGCTGTTGGTACCCATAATCCCGACGACCACCTTGTCGTTCGCGGAGTACTCCCCAGGTGTATCATAGTACGCGTAGAGGTTAGTGCTTGTCAGCGCACCAGCCCCGATCAGGGCTGTCTGTTTAACGAAATCGCGACGGGTTGGCATAGAGTGAATCAGGTCAGCACTTATAAGACAATAAACGACCTCGGAACCCTTACACCGTCAATCGTTTATCCAAAGAAATAAACAGCGGAGTCTTTTCAGGGGGGTTAAATCGCGGCCAGGCACCTTCCGGATTTAAGTTCAAGTAGTGCTGCCAACCCCGGCCATGGCCGGATGCTGCTCACTCTTGGGAACAACTGTTTCAGAATGAAAACCAACGATTGAGCCAGGGGAGTTTGTGAGTAGTCGACTTTAGGAGCCAACTCGACTTTCTTACGTATGGATGCTGTTTATCATCCGCTTATTGGCGAACGCGTGGCTGGCCTTTGCCTAATGTAGGTCTCAACTTTTCTATTAATCGAGCGAAGAACCGGTACGTCTGGCTGATCTTTTCACCTAAGCCAGTCGGCTCCTGAACTTTTGTGTCAAACTGAAAACCACTCAATACGTGTTGGAGCGCATTTAGAGCCAACCGATTACCAGCGATCTCGATAAATAACCACTCATCACAAAAATACGTTTATGGTTCATAGTACCTTGCTTTACAAAGTACCTTACTATACCTTAGCTCGAACGAAACAGGTGCGGTCCAGGGATCAGGACAACTAGGTATCACCCTATTTATCAAACAGATGCATTAAAAGAGATAAAATCTCTTGCTGGTATTTCCATGTCTTTTTTTAACGTTTGACCTTGAAAAAATATGAGATCTGTACTCTCTACTCTTTTAGCCATGTTCGTCTGCAGCTTACTCAGCGTTAGCTCATTGGCTCAATCACCAGCCCGGGGAAAAATCACCGGTACCGTAGTCGATTCGGTCGACAACAAAGTAAGGGACTACATCACCGTCAATTTGCTCAATGAGCAGAAGGTCACTGTCAAGGTGGATTTTACCAAAACGGACGGTTCGTTTATGCTCGACCGTTTGAAACCGGGCAACTATATGCTCGTAGCCGTGGGCGTTGGTTATAAGCCGAAAATGATTCCGGTGAATCTGTCGGACACGGCCCGATTGACGGTTAACCTGGGTACTATCGACATTGCTCCCACGGTGATTGGCTTGCAGGAAGTCAAGGTAACAGCGATCAAACCGATTGTAAAGCAGGAAGTGGACCGCATTACCTACGATATGCAGGCCGATCCCGAAAACAAGGTATTTAACGCGCTGGAAATGATGCGGAAAATCCCTCTACTGTCAGTGGACGCGGACAATAACGTTTATCTGAAAGGAAATGCGGATTTCAGAATCCTCATTAATGGGAGACCCTCAAGCATGATGGAGCGAAATTACCGCGACGTATTGCGGAGCATGCCTGCCTCGTCGATTGAACGGATTGAAGTGATTACCACGCCACCGGCTAAATATGACGCCGAAGGACTGGCGGGTATCATCAATATCATTACCCGTAAAACAGTCGACAATGGCTATAACGGTACGATCAACGTAAGCGAACGTTTTCCGGTGGGCGGGCCGGGTGTAGGGGGCACCGTATCGGCCAAATTCGGCAAACTTGGCATGACCTTGATGACGGGGGGAAACCAGTATCGCACGCCGAGTATCAGTACGTTCTCCGAACGCGATACAAGAAACCTGAATCCATCCCTCCTTTTCCAGAACGGCACCACCCGATCGAACAATTATAGTGGTTACCTGGGCTACGAGATTAGCTACGAAATTGATACGCTCAACCTGGTTAGTGCCCAGTTCAATATCAACGGTAGCCGGGGCCGTGGGTTTGTCTTCCAAAATTCCCTGTTGAATGCCAACGCTGAACCGATTGAACAGTATGAGCTGGCCAATACAAGCCGTGATCAGGGTAGAGGAATGGATGCCGCCTTTAATTATCAGCGAAGTGCCAAAGTGGACAAAAACCGGCTGCTGACGATTTCCTACCGATATTTTGGCTATACCAACAACCAGAAGGCCAATGTAGACATTACCGAACGGATCAATTTCGACCTGCCCGATTACCGACAGTTCAACGACCAGCAATTTTCGGAGCAAACCGTCCAGGTAGATTATGTGTATCCGGTAAAAAAACTCAACGTTGAAGCGGGATTGAAAGCGATTATGCGTGATAACCGAAGCGATTTTCTGTTTGAATCGTTTGACCAGGAAGCCAATACATTTGATCCGGACCCGGCCAGAAGCAACCGGTTTACCAATACACAGAACGTTTTAGGCGCTTACAACACGTATCAGTATACGTTCAAAAAGTGGGGCCTGAAAGCGGGGGCCAGGATTGAGCAGACCATGGTAAAAGTCGATTTTATCTCCACCGACTCGAAAGTAGATCAGAACTATTTCAATGTCATTCCGTCTATTGCCATCAATCGTAAATTGAAAAAGAACGCCGGTTTCAATCTTGGCTATACCCAGCGCATTCAGCGTCCGGGTATCTACCAGCTCAATCCGTTTGTGGACCGATCAAACCCCAACTTTGAGCGTAGCGGTAATCCGACCTTACGCCCCGCCTTTGTGAACGATTTCCAGCTCGGCTTTAATACGTCAAAAAAAGGCTCCGTGAACGTTGGAGTGGGCTACACTAACTTTCGGGACATGATCATGCCGGTGGCTGTTTTTAATCCTGAGACTAACATCACCCGAGCTACGTTCGGCAATACGGGGCGGGCGCGGTTGTTTATGCTGATGCTGAATATCAATTACCCGATTAACAAAAGCTGGAATTTCAGTCTGAATTCAAGAGTCGCGCATGGTAGGGTCTCGGGCGTGGTAGATGGTCAGGTGGTTTCCAATCAGGGCATTATGTACCAGGCCAATGTGTCAACCGGCTACAAACTACCGAAAGGCTGGCGGGTGAATGGTAACCTGACTATGGTTGGCCCGAACATCAACATTCAGGGTACGACCAATGCCATGGTAAGTTCCTCCTTTAGCGCGAGCAAAGACATGTTCAAAGACAAATTAGCCCTCTCCGCAGCCTTTAATAATCCGTTTACCAGGTTCCGGGATGCACGTCGCGAGACATTTGGTCCGAACTTTAACCAACTGGACATTCGGAGAGACTATTTTCGTTCCTTCAACCTCAGCTTGAACTACAAATTCGGAAAGCTGAAAGAAGCGATCAAGAAAAATAAGCGAGGCATTCGGAATGACGATGTTCAAACCGGTAATTAGGTTGATAACAGAAGGTAATGGAACGGACGGCCGCTTGCTTTCCGCTGCACTGGGCTTGGGTCGGATGCTCAATTTAAGGCCTTGATATTGAGCCCGCTGCGGATGCGTCGCACGTAGTGGGCATCCGGCAGGCTACCCAGATCACGGCCGATCCGGCTGTACCCTCGTTAACACGCGGTACGACCACCGACATACTGAGCCTATACAGGTAAAACATGGGTAAGGATTGCGGGGAACCCACTCATTACGTCATCCCGGCAGACTGACGCCGGCTCCTTGCCAGAGCCGGCTCAGCAGTCTCGTTAACTTTATCCCGGCGACCTGATGCATTAATGACCATGGGCTTCGGGTAGAAGATCACTACGATGGCCTTCTCTATACGACCGATCGACGGAATGCTCAGGGGATGGTTTGGCAATGGACGCAACTACCATTCCGTTGACGGGAAGACTTATTTGTTTACCATTAATTCTGCCCAAAGGCCCCGCCATAAACCTGACTGTTGGGTAAAGTAGCCAACGCGCCCGGCGGTGCTTAGTATGTGCATGTTACCAGAAAACAATCCAACTCGGCCTGTCCGGCTCTTTTTCAGGCAAAAAACCGTCGGCTTACTGTGCCTTTGCGTACTGGCAACGGGCTTGTGGTACGGCTTTACACCGGCTCACAAACCAGCCCGGAGACCTAATGTGCTGTTTATTCTGACCGACGACCAGGGATATGGCGACCTGCAAGTACACGGCAACCGGTACCTCGAAACGCCCCACATCGACCGGATTGGTCGCGAAGGAGCGCGGTTCAATCGGTTTTATGTCAGTCCGCTTTGCGCACCGTCGCGGGCCAGTTTTCTGACGGGCCGTTACCACCTTCGCACGGGGGTAGTGTCAGTGAGCAATGGATTAGAAGTGATGAAGGCCAGCGAAGTAACGCTGGCCGAATTGCTGCAACGCTACGGCTACCGGACGGGCTGTTTTGGCAAATGGCATAACGGTGAGCACCTGCCCAACCACCCTAAAGGGCAGGGCTTCGAGGAGTTTGTAGGCTTCTGCGCCGGTCACTGGTCCAATTATTTCGACACGGAGCTTGACCATAACGGCAAACCCCTGAAAACGAAGGGATACATCAGCGATGTGCTGACGGACCGGGCCATCGGGTTTATCCGTAAAAACCGGGATCAGCCTTTTTTCTGCTACGTTCCCTTCAACACCCCGCACAGCCCGCATCAGGTTGCTGACCGCTACTTTAACCCGTATAAAGCCAAAGGACTCTCCGACGAAGTGGCTAGCGTGTACGGCATGGTGCAGAACATGGACGAAAACATTGGGCGGCTCCTTGGCACCCTGGCCGAACTGGGAATCGACGAGGAGACGATTGTTGTTTTCTCGACCGATAACGGGCCCAACGGCAACCGCTTCAACGCGGGCATGAAAGGCATAAAAGGTAGTGTTGACGAAGGCGGGGTTCGGGTGCCGTTCTTTGTGCGCTGGCCGGGAAAAATCCGCCCCCAACTCATCCGTCCTATAGCGGCCCACATCGATCTGGTGCCGACCCTGACCGACTTACTGGCATTGCCGGCCCCAAAAACAGCGCATTACGATGGCATCAGCCTGGCGGATCAGCTGCTGGGACGACCGGTTAAAACCGCTGCGAACCGGGTAATTTTCACGCATGTAGCGCAGTTGGCCCGGGAGTTGTCTGCCGTGCCGGCTGCTATCCGGAGCGAACGGTTCCGGTGGGTGAAAACGGCCCGCGAAACGGCCCTGTATGATATGCAGGTCGATTCGTTGCAAACCACCAATATTTCCCACCGTTACCCCGACACCCTGCGGGCGTTTGAGGAACTGTACACGCGCTGGTTCAGTACGGTAAGTGCGGCCACGAATCCCGGTAGCCGGCCCACGCCCATTGGCGAAGGGCGTCGGCAACAGGTACTGCCCGCTCATGAGGCTCGGTTTACGGGGCAAGTTCGGTTTAACGAAGGGCATGGGTGGGCGCACGACTGGCTCACCAACTGGCAAACCCCCACCGACAGCATTTGGTGGGAGGTGACCAGCCGCCACACCAAACGGTACGCTGTAGCGATTCAATACACCTGTCCGCCCGACCAAACCGGCTCTGTGGTCCGCATCAGTACGACCACCTCCACCCGCCAGGCTACCTTTGCCAAAGCCTACGACCCACCCACCATGCCCAGTCCCGACCGGGTGCCACGGAAGGAGGCCTATGAGAAACCCTGGGCGGTGATGCCTGTCGGTATAATCACCATTGGCCCCGGCGAACAACGCCTGATGCTGACGGCTCCAAAGGTGGCTGGCAAACGCGTAGCCGACGTCAAAGGGATAGTTTTAAGCGAAATAGTGCCTTAATTAGCAACCATAGTCATTGCCATCTTGCCGTGACTCAATCACAACATGAACACCCCACCTGCTCTTCGTCAATCAATACCCGCCCGCTGGTTGCTAACCGGCTTATTTACGCTGACCATTCTGTTCAGTGCATCGGCCCAGAAGCAAAAAGTCTGGCTCGATGCCGACACGGGCAACGAAATGGATGACGTATTCGCTATCATCCGGCTACTGTGGGCCTCCAACGAGGTAGACGTAGTAGGGCTAAGTTCGGCTCATTTCAACAACGCGGATCTGGTCACGTTTGACAAGTGGAACCAGTATCCTACCAACGGCATTGCACCCGTGCGAATCAGCCAGAAGTTGAACGAAGAAATCCTGACGACCATGAAGCTGACCCGGATTGCGCACCCGCTGGGGGCCGACCGGCAAATGGGCCGCGCCTGGGGCGGATTTCAGCCACGACCGTCGGCGGCTACTACCGAACTGTTGCGGGTGATCAAAAAGCTCGGCCCCACCGAAAAGCTGGATATTTTAACCATTGGAGCCGTTACCAACATCGCGTCGCTGATTGCACTCGACTCGACCGTAAAATCCAAAATTCGGTTGTTTTCGCTCGGTGGCAGTTACGACACCGCCCGGAAGGCGTGGAACAAAAACGAATTCAACGTCCGCTGCGACCTCAACGGGTGGGATTTTCTGCTGAACCAAACGGGGCTTGACTGGACCATTATGACCACCTACACGGCCGCTGTGTACCGCGTAGACCGCGAGGATGTTTATCAAAAGCTGGCCGACGACAAACCCGTTGAGCAACTCATGGAACGACGCTGGCGCGAAACCAACCCGCAGGACAAAACTCGTGTCCTGTGGGACGTCGCGCTGGTACAGGCCTACCTGCGTCCGGCCTTAGCCGACGTAATCAGTGTGCCGACTCCGCCGGAGAACCATCAGCACCTGGTAAAAATCTGGGCAAAAATTAACCCGAAAGGTATGTACGACGACTTTTGGGAGCAGGTGAAGCGTCATTGAAGAGCATCTACATCGGTGGTCGGTTGCTGTTTTTACAAACGATTAACACAGCACAGTATCCCGAAGAAATTATGTCAACAGCTTCCAGTCAGCAAAAATGGCTGACGCATGAAGATGCATCAGCCATTTTGTTACGTGTTACCACAATCACCAGTACTCTTACTAACACACTGGTTATAAATCAATACTAAGAAAAATACAACCTCCTGAACACCGGCTCAAAGGTACTTTTCTTAGTAGCGCAGCCTAATCAGAACTCCCCTTCGGTCGGCTCTTTGGCTTTCTTCTTGGCCTGCCGCAGCCGGTAGTTGAACGTCAGGTTGACCTGCCGCAGCCGCCCCTGCGAGTTATTCTCCGTGTAGAAATTATCGCCTACTGTGATGGTACGGAACCGGCGCGAGTTGAATACATCCAGTACGTTCAGGGTCAGTGTGCCGTTGCCGCGGAGGATGTCGCGACTCATGGACAGATCCAGCGTCGCGATGGCCTGCCGACGCCCCTGCGGTGTCTGCTGGGGCGCTTCGTAGTTACCCCGCATCTGTAGGTCCAGACTCTTCCAGAAGGTGAACCGCGAGGTGGCGCGGGTAAACCAGCTATACGTATCGCTCTGGAAGTTGGCGTCGAGGTTATCGCCGTTTATCATAGCCCGGAAGAAGTTCATGCTCCCGTCAAGTTTCCACCACGGGAACAGCGCAAAGGAACCGGTAAATTCGGCGCCGTAGGAATCCTCCGTTGCCAGGTTTTCGGGGCGGGTGTTGGCATTGCCCTGGTCATCGACCCGCCGGATGCGGATGATCTTGCCGTTCGTATGCCGGTAGTACAGCGAGGAGGTGATCGACCCGTTGCCGATGTATTTGATGTGCCCCAGATCGAAGGAGTTGGTGAACTCGGGGTTCAGATCGGGGTTACCGCTGAAGAAGTTCCGGCTGTCGCTGAAGGTCATAAACGGGCTCAGGTCGTTGTACTGCGGCCGACGCACCCGGCGGCTGAAGCTCACCTGCAACGCGTGCTGCCGGGGCAGATCATACGTCAGGTGAACGCTCGGAAACAAGTTGGCGTACTGCCGCGGATTCACGTCGTTCGTTTGCCGGAGCGTAGTCGTTACGCCCGTCCACTCGGCCCGCAGCCCGGCCTGATAGGAAAACTTACGGCTCTTGTTGCCCACGATGCCGTAGAGCGCATGAATCCGCTCCTCGTACAGAAAATTGTTGGTCAGGCCCGGCAACGGTCGCCACGAACCATCCGCAATCTGCTCCGTTACGGCGTAGTCGTTGGTCATGTCGCGGGTGCTGCTCCGGAGACCTGCTTCAAACTTACCGTCTTTCTTGAACGGCCGGATGTAGTCGATCTGCACCAGAAACTGCTTCTCCGTTTCGTCGTTCAGCGACCGCTGCAATACGTTCGGGATGCCCGACGTAGTACGGTCGGGACGTAGCGTTTGCTGCGTAAAAAACTGATCGGAGCTTTCCCAGTTGTCGAGGTAGCGAACGTCGGCGGTCAGTTCGTGACCTTCGCGGGCAAAGGTCCGTTTATAGCTCAGGGCGTATTCCGAGTTGGGCTCGGTTTCGGTTTCATCCTGTTGCCGGTTCGTAATGCTGAGCAGGTTGCTTAAACTCGACGCGTAATCCAGATACTGAATGTCGGAGTAGCGTTTGCCCTTGCTGATGCGGTACGTGTAGGCGCCGGTCAGGACGTTCTTCGGATTGAAGTAGTAATCGATGCCCGCCCGCGCGTTGTTGTACATACCGTTCAGGCGATTCGTCCAGGTTTGCTGCGTGAAAAACGTCGAGTCGTTGCGGTTCAGGCGCTGAAACTGGTTGCTCCGGCCGGGGGTATTGCGGTACGACACGCTGTAGTTGACAAAGAAATTGAGGTTCTTGCGCCGGTAGTTGACGTTGGCAGCCGCCCCGTAGTTGGCCGGATTCCCCGTAATCAGATCAAACGAGCCGTTGAAGCCTTCCTTCCGTTCTTTCTTTAAGACAATGTTGATGATCCCCCCCATGCCCTCGGCTTCGTAGCGGGCGGATGGGTTCGTGATGATCTCTACCCGTTCGATGGCGCTGCCCTGCAACTGCTGCAGGCCGCTCGATCCTTTCAGGCTGACCAGTCCAGACGGTTTTCCGTCAATCAGGATGCGGACGCTGTTACTCCCGCGCAGGCTGACGTTCCCTTCTACGTCGACGGCTACCGACGGTACGTTCTGCAGAATATCGACCGCCGTACCGCCCCGGTTCGCCAGGTCCTTGCCCACGTTGAACACCCTCTTGTCGAGGGCCAGCTCCATCGTGCTTTTTTCGCCCTGCACCACCACCTCGCTCAATGTACTGGCAGTAGGGAGGAGTTTGAACGTACCCAGATCGGTCGCGCTTTCGCGGGTCAGGCGAATGGCCGCGGTTTTCTGGGGTTTATAACCGATGAATTCGAGCAGGGCGTAGTAGTTGCCGGTCGCGGCATCCAGCGCAAACTCACCGGTTTCGCTAGTGATCGCTCCCGTCACGAAGGAGCTGTCGGCCTGTCGGAACAGCCGGACGTTGGCAAAGGCCAGCGGGGTGTTGGCCTGGGCATCGAGCACTTTGCCGCGCAGCTTCAGCTTACCGCTGTCCTGACCGAAAAGAGCCGTTCCGGTCAGCAGTACCGCAATGGAGAGTGCAACAAATCGAATAACGAACGGGCCAATCAGATTGGAAAAGAAGGTAAACGGTACGCTCATCAGGTCGGGTTGAGTCGGTTGTATACAGCATAAAAGGTTGTATTGCCCGATTTTACTGTCCCCCCCTACCCCTTTGCCAAAAAATAACCGGGTGCAGCCTCGCTGCTTGGCGCTGTAGCGGTGGTCAGTTTTTTCACCCCAGCCCCCGAAGGGGCTTACGGCCTCGCTGGCTGATATACAGCCAGTATCCCCGGTCTGAATTTTCGACAATTCATCCAGCTCGTTCGGCAGTTCAGACAAGAAGCGGTTTACGTCCGGCAGCTGGTCGTCTAAATTTACCCCCGTCAACCATACCTCTTTATTATGAGAGTTCTTCTTTTCAGTCTATTACTCGTCAGCAGTTTGTCCTGCTTTGCCCAATATCAGCCGCTGGGCCCTATCTCGATGTGGACCAACGGCTACGTAGTTACTGCCGAAAACGACACCATTCGCGGCCGCGTCCGGGTTGGTTCCACCGTCAATGATTCACCGGCGGGAATCGTTGTTGAAACCACCGACGGCAAAAAGGTAAAAGTAAAAGGCGAAACCCTGCGCGTACTGGCCCAGCGCATTCCTGACTTTGCGTATTCGACCGGCAGCATTCCCCGCAGCCGCGACCTGATCGTATTCGAACGCGTACCCAATCCCCGGCGCAACGGGAAACTGATGCTGCTGGAACGCCTGACCCCGCCCGGTGGCCGTGTTGCCCTGTACTTCGACGTATCGGGCTGGAAACGCACCGTTGAATACAGCTTCGGCAATTTCACCCTGGGCACCAATCCGCAGGACCTCAGCTACGTCATCGTTAAAGACAACCAGGAGTCGCTCATCGCCAAACGGGGCGATGTGGAAACTGTACACGAAAAACTCTTTGGCGACTGTCCCGCCTTTATCCGCCAGTATCCATCGGCTATGCCCCGGATGTGGAATCGCTTCGGCGAGATGGTCGATGCTTATAATCACCTCTGCTTGCAACAGTAACCAACACTCATGAACAGGCCGACGGGCCGGGATGCCGAAACGGTTTTCCCGGCCCGTCGTCGTATCTTTGCGGTTCTTACTAACCTATTTCAGTAATGCAATCCGCTTTACGGCTGAAACGGGCCTGGCTCTGGCTGCTCGTGTTCAGCATGGCCGGCCCATCCTACGGCTGGAACAAACCAACCCACATGGCGATCGGGGCTATCGCGTACCGCGACCTGCAGGCCAGATCACCCCGAAAACTCGCCCGCGTTGTCGAAATTCTGCGGCAGCACCCCGATACGAAGACCCGATGGGCTTCTATGCTCCGGGATTCATCGCTGACCGACGACGAAAAAGACCGGTACCTGTTCATGCTGGCGGCCCGCTGGCCCGACGACATCCGCGGGCAGAACAACCCGAACGATCACGCGAGCTGGCACTTCATCAACTACGTCTACAACCCCGGCCTGGGGATAGCCCGTACCGATTCAACACTGGCTACCGGCGAGAACATCCTGCAGGCGTTCGAGCAGAACCGAAAAATCCTGACCAGCGACGCCCCCGACAGCAGCAAAGCCATTGCCCTCTGCTGGCTGTTTCACCTGGCGGGCGATGTTCACATGCCCCTTCACACGGCCGCTCTGATCAGTCCGCAGTTTCCGGAAGGCGACAGGGGTGGGAATCTGTTCAAGATCAAAATGGCCATGAGCAACCCCACGCTCAACCTGCACTCCTTCTGGGACGGTATGCTGCTGGGAAAAGACGCGTTCAGAGCCGCCGACCAACTGGCTATTTCGCTGAGTCAGGCGCACACTCGCCGTGAACTGCCGCGGCCCCGTAAACCCGACATCACCAGCTGGTCGAAAGAAAGCTTTGACCTGGCCCGCACCATGGCGTATCAGCAGGGGCAGCTTCAGGGCGGCACTGGCAACGACGGCGTCGTGCTACCTACCGGCTATGTGGACACCGTGAAACCAATTGCCGAACAGCAGGTCGCCTGGGCCGGCCATCGGCTGGCGGTTGAACTGCTGGCAGACGTTAAAAAGCGATAGTCGACGGTCAATTCACCATACACTAAATCGGGCAGCCGCTTTCCGGGACCGCGTGTGTACCTTGGTACCATGCGGTCCCGGCTTTAGTTTAATACGTCCGGGGCTTCAGCGAGTAACGTAGTAACCCGCCATGGTACCGAAACCCTTCTCCAGCCCCGCCCCTGCCCAATTCATACCCACCGTAGCAGACGTCGATCGGATTGCCGCCCTGACCGATCCGGTACTTCGTAACCTGCAAATTACCCAGTGCTATTCGGACGTATCGGCAGCCTTTCGGGCACAGATCGGTATGAGTGCGAACTGGTGTACATTCGCGACCTGGGCTTCCAAACAAGCCGGGCAGACCATTCGGCGTGAAGACCTGATCCGTACGGTTGAAGCCGTATTAAGTTCAGATCAGGCAATCAGCCAGGCGTTGCTGCGGCTCATTACCCTGGCCAAACAACTCGGTGCTACACCCGATACGTCGGTGCTTCAGCAATCGGTCTGGTACGGGCTGCTGATCGCAGCCGCCGACCGAGCCAGTGATGCCGTCAGTCGCGGGAATAAAAAAGTATTCGAGGAGATAGCCCGGGAGTTCGCCCGCTTCATGGCTACGTGCGGGTCGGACACAGTATTTACGCAACCCCACCTGGATGCCTTCTGCGACGGCCTACGCCCCGGTGATCCACCCCACGGCCAGCGGTATCTGCGTCAGGCTTTCACGCACTATTATCAATCGCGGTTTGAGACCGACCCGAAAAAGCAGAGTGAACTCCGGTTGCTGGCCAATCTGGAAGTGGGTTTTCACGAGCAGACCCGACTCCAGCCCGAGATTGCCGAATCATTGAACGCAGCCACCATCGACGGCAATGAACTGAAACGCCAACTGCGCGAACTGCTCTTTCCGACCGGAAGCTGGCTGAGCCGTTTGCGGCTATCGTTCCTCGATCTGTTTGGGCAGACGAACGCGCTGGACAAGGCCCTCGACCGGCTGGTTAGTCTCGTACAGGTGCAAATCCGATCAGCTATTACGGCCCACCTGATGACCCTGACCTTTCCGCCCAACGTGCGCTTACGACTGGGTCACGACCTGACCACTACGTTCCCGGCATCACTCCGAACCCTAACCAACGCTGATTTACGGAGCCTGCTCGGGCAGATTGACCTGTCGCCCGATAGTCTGAACCAGAGCGGGGCCGTAGACTGGGCCAATCTACCCGAGCGGATGCATTTCATCGCTGATCTGTTCCGGTGCTACCACGAATCGGCCGACCTGTTTTCCTCCGCCTTTACTATGGAGCAAATTACAGCGCTCAGAGCCGGGCAACGACCCACGGGCCGTTTATAGCTCACGATTGGTTGCAAATGACATGGCAACCCGCGTTATTCGGGCCTGTTTTAGCAAGCTGAATTTTCATTTCATGTCACTTTTCTGCAATAAAACTGCCCGATGAAACCACGACTACTGGTCACTTTTCTGCTGTTGTCTAGTTTGTTTACCTTAACCAACCCACCGCTTGCCCACGCCCAGGCTACCAAAGACGCGTTTCTGTTCGGCGATCCGCTGCCCGATGCCCCTGAACTGGCCGCCCGGGGCAGCTACGGGGTCGGCGTCCGTACGCTGAAACTGAATCACGCCGGTCAGGTCGACGTACTTCATGCTAAAGACGGGAAAGCCCCCCTGTATGACCGTCCGCTTACCGTCGAAATCTGGTATCCGGCCCGCATCCCGGCGGGGAAAGCCGAACTGGTGCAATACGACGAGGTGCTGGGTGTCGCTAATGATCCGAAGCGGCCGCTGGTACCGTTTACGTTCATGGGACGAGCCCTGCGCGATGCGGAACCCCGCCCCGGCGACAGCCCCTATCCACTGGTGATTGTGTCGCACGGCTACCCCGGCTCCCGGCTGATGTTTACGTACCTGACGGAAAACCTGGCGTCGAAAGGCTACGTTGTGGTGTCCATCGACCATACCGAGTCCACGTACCGCGACGCAGCCGCTTTTCCGAGTACGCTGCTCAACCGGGCGCTGGACGATCTGTTTGTGCTGAACGAGATGGCGCGGCTGAGCGAAAAAGGCAGTACATCGTTTCTGGCCGGACTGCTCGACGCCAACAACACCGCCCTCGTCGGCTACTCCATGGGTGGCTACGGCGTACTCAACGCCACGGGAGCGGGCTACAGCAACCAGGCCGTTGCGTTTTTCGGCCAGATGACCGGCGGCAGCACCGCGCTGCAGGTTCGGTCGACCAACGCGCCGGAGTACAAAGCTTCGCAGGACCCACGCATCAAAGCGGTTGTGGCTTTTGCGCCCTGGGGTATGGAACGGGGCGTCTGGGATGCCGAAGGTCTGAAGGGATTAAACCGACCGACCTTGTTTATCGCCGGCAGCAAGGACGACGTATCGGGGTATGAAAAAGGCATCAAGGCCATCTACGACGGAGCCGTTAATGCCGACCGGTATATGCTCACGTACGTCAACGCCCGGCACAACGTAGCGCCCAACCCGCCCCCGGCCGAGTCGATGAAGCCGGGCTTGCCGCTGAACGAATACATGCGCTACGCCGAACCCGCCTGGAACGAACGCCGGATCAACAACATCAACCAGCATTTTGTAACGGCGTTTCTGGGCATTCACCTCAAAAAGCAGGATTACGGCAAATACCTTGATCTGAACGAAACCGACAGCGCGGGTCCGTGGACGGGCTTCAAACCCCGAACGTCCGTAGGGCTGGAGATGCGCCACGCCCGACCCTAGCCGTTACTCAAACTGAAAGGCAAAGTACATGCAGCGCCCTTTGCTCGTGTTCTGAATGGCGTGCGGTACGTTGGATTCCAGGAAGATGAGGTCACCGACCGTGGCCGGGTGCAGCGTACCGTTGATGCTTTCCTGAGCGGTGTTCTCAATCATGAGGAGGATTTCGGCGGCCCGGTGCGTATGGGGCGGGTGACTCCATAGCCCTTCGTTCAGCGTCGTTACGTGCATTTCGAAGCGCCTGGTCATGGCCGTGGCCCGGTCGAACATCCGCCGGATACCCCCCTGGCTGTGGGGCTGAAACGCTACGTCCCGAAAGTCGATCCAGAACGATCCGCCGGCTTTTCGCCCCCGAGCGGTGTCGATGGGGGCGCTGGCTTCGTACCGCATGACGTAGTACGTGGCGGGTGCATTACCCCGGTTGTCGAAACCGTGTTCGTCGCCGGGCATCATCAGCGCAATACTGCCGGGCCCCAGGGTCGTTGTCTTCCCCTCGATGGTGACGGTCAGTTCGCCTTCTTTTACGATGATGAGTTCTTCGTCGTCGTGCCGGTGCGACGGGTGCGGGGCCTGGTGCGCCGGCAGGGTCGTTGCGTGAATCCGGACGCGTTTAAAGTCAGTAGTAGCCCCTTCCAGCAACAGCCGCTGCGCTACGTTTGCTTTCTGCGTAACCGGGGCTTTTGCCCATTCATAGACCCCCGACTCAACGGCCTGCGCGACCAGTCGGCCAGCCGCGAACCAGCAACTAACACCCACCACCAAAGCTAGCTTCATGTTCGGTTACAGTTTAAGTTTAATCCTTGCTCTACCCAGTACGGCCGTTATGCCAATAATCAGGAAGGCAAACAACAGGGATTTCAGCAGGCCCAATACGCCCACCGTCAACCAGTCGGGCAGCGACAAACCCGACAACGCAGCAACGCTGTACCAAACGTACGGAATCAGGTAACAGGTCAACGTACTCGTGCCAGCGGGCCTGATTGGGTCGAACCAGTGGCCTTTCCCGTTTATATCAACCAGGACATACACACCAGCAAACACCAGGCAGGCAATGCCCGAGCAAAGCAGGACCCAGGTGGGTGTCGCCTGAATTTTGGAGATGATAAAAAACTGCCTCGAAGCAAGTCCAGCCAGGAGCAGCAACCCGCCCAGTCCGCTAAACAGCAGGGGCAAGTGCCGGGCAGTCTGGTTCTTACGAAACCGACTGAGCAGTACCGCAGCGAGCACCCCGGCCATCGTAAAGGATTGAAAAGCCCCGTTGCCCAGGATCCAGTTCGCCGGACCGTCGGGCCAGAGCTGCCGTAGCCAGCCAGCATGGCCAGCGATACATACCAGCATAAAAAGCACCCAGGCCAGCAATGAACCGAGCGGTTGCCGATGAACGACTAGGAAGATAAGGGCACAGGTCAGGTACGTCCAGCCGATAAGGCCTAAAATTCCCCACCACTGCGGAGTCATTCGGCTCAGCTGATTACCGTCTCCGCCACGAAAGAGAATTGCCAGCCCGACCAGCAGGATCACCCCGGCTAGCTGCACGCCCCTGACGACGTATTGCCTGGCACCCTTCTGGCTGGGGTAGACATTCCAGACCAGAAAAAAGCCCACGACCATCAGGATCTGAAACCACTCGCTGCTGAGGCCCGTTGCCTGCGGGTTTAGCTCCGGCACATTGACCGTGAATACCCCCATAATCAGCAGGGCAGCCGAGCGAACGACAATATGCCGTATGATCAGTCTATAGGAATCGCCCTTCGCCAGCCGGTCATTGATCGCAAAGGGGATCGACATGCCCACGATAAAGAGGAAACAGGGAAAGACCACATCGGCCAGACCCAGAAAATCAACATCAGCCGGCGAATGCTCCAGCCAGTCAGGAATGCCGGTCAGGGTCCAGAGATCATTGACGAAAATCATGAACAGCATCGTCAGCGCCCGGAATACATCAATGGATTGCACCCGTTTTTCCGGCAATTGCCTTCGGGTTTCTGGTGAAGCAGCGACTCGTTGATCAATCATAAGGATGTTGCCTGGTTTTGCGGGGTAGACGGCCAATACGGAGCTCCCTTCATAAAGCGGCAGATGGGGTCAAACTAATCAGGCATTCGGTAGACGGCCTGCTACAAAACCGGTTTCGGACTACTCAATCAGAAACTTTCGGCTGGGCTTCGGGGTTATCGCCCAAGCCAGGTTCGGGCTTTTCTTCATCTATCAACGTATTGCATTCATGGCAGACATTACCAAAACGGCACTCATCACAGGCGGCACAAAAGGCATTGGCTACGGCATCGCCGAAGTACTGATCAACGAAGGCATCAAGGTGGCGATAACGAGCCGGTCGTCGGTTGCCGCCGAACTGGCCGCCAACCAACTAAACGAAATCAAAGCCGGATACGCCTTGGGCATCGGTGCCGACGTGCGCGACCTGGCTTCTCAGCAACGGGTTGTCGATACCATCCTGAGTCAGTGGGGTCGGCTCGATTACGTCATCGCCAACGCCGGTGTTGGCCACTTTGCGTCCATCCAGGAAATGACGCCCGAGCAGTGGCACGAAACCATCGATATCAACCTGACGGGGGTTTTCTACACCGCCAAAGCGACGCTGGCGCTCCTGAAAGAAAGTGAAGGCTACTTCATTACGATTGCCAGTCTGGCCGGCACGAACTTCTTTGAGAAAGGTTCAGCCTACAACGCCAGCAAATTCGGGCTGGTTGGCTTCACGCAGGCCATCATGCTCGATCTGCGCAGTGAGGGGATCAAGGTAACGACAATCATGCCCGGCTCCGTGGCGACGCATTTCAACAACCACGAACCCAACGAGCAGGACGCCTGGAAAATCCAGCCCGAAGACATTGGCCAGATGGTGGCCGATCTGATCCGGATGAACCCGCGGACGCTGCCCAGTAAAATTGAAGTTCGCCCCACCCGACCCGGCGGACGCTGACCAACCCAACCGAAAAAGGCACCGGACGTCCGGTGCCTTTGCATTCGGGCCTATACCCTACAAGGCAACTGGGTTATTCTGACTGACCACCCTGTCAACGTCAGACCCGATTTCTATGCACTCAGCTTTGCCACTCCTTTAAATTAATAAGTCTTTGTAGATCAGTAAATCTACAGGATACCTTACTCCGTATTATACTACGTATAAACTTTTAGCAAGAATGCGCTTCTGGCTACTGTTTCTTTTGCCTCTGTCCGTTCTGGCTCAACCCAAAGGATGGCAGGAACGCACGATTTCCGATGGGCTGTCGCAGGGCATGGTCTATGACGTCAAACAGGATCAGAAAGGGTTTATATGGGCGGGCACGAAAGATGGACTCAATCGCTACGACGGGTACACGTTCAAGGTTTTTACCCATGATTCCTATAACGCGTACAGCCTGTCCGACAATAACTGCTCGGCCTTACTGACCGACAGGCAGGGGCGTTTATGGGTCGGGACGCTAACACAGGGGCTGAATCTGTTCGACAACCGTACGCAGCGGTTCTACCACCTCGATATCCTCGATCAGGCCACACCCAATGCGGGTAACTATGGAGTCTGGCTGCTGGCCGAAGACCCCGCCGGTAACATATGGGTTGGCACAGACAACTACCGGCTGTTCTGCATCAGCCTGCCTGAATCGCTCAAAACCGGCTTTCCGGACAAAGCTAATTTTACGGATCAGGTGCAGATTAAACGCCTGACCATGCCCCGGGTTGATGCGAGTGCGCCACTCCATTTCATCAATTTCCTGCCCGATGGCCGGGCGTTTGCCGGGAATGCCCACGGTGCCTACTCGTTTTCGTGGCGGCAGCCCGGCCAGATCCACCCGGCCAACCCCTTTACCGGCAATTTTCGGGAGTTTTATTCGATGTATGCCGATGCTCAGCAGGAGTTCTGGGCCGCTACCACCACCAGCAGTCTGATCTGTCGGCTCGGGAACGTTCAGAAAATCATTCCCCTGCCCCGCACCAACTACACGAGCGTCAACCTGCGTCGTATCGACAAGCATACCATAGCCGTGGCCACCCAAGATTTTCTCTGGCTGATGTCCCCCGCCGACCTGTTTCGTCAGGACAGTCTGACCAGCCGGAATGCGTTCGCAGCCCTGCCGGCCAATGTGTACGCCATTACCAACCTGGTCCGCGACCAGACCGGGGCGCTCTGGGTTGGAACCAGTGGCTACGGCCTCCGGCTGTTTAACCCCAACGTGAAGCAGTTTCAGTCCTACCTGCCCAACACTACCCTCTCCAACATCTTCGCGGATCGGCAGGGCCGGATTTACCTGCGGCACGAGTTTGCCTACAGCCTGCTCGACCGGGCGAATAACCGACTGCTGCCGTTCCTCAGCAACGACCTTCCGCCCGCCGACCGACGACAGCGGTACCTGATGCAGGATCGACGCGGTACGTTCTGGGTGTCCAATGTTCATTTTGAAACACACGTGCAGCACCTGTTCAGGTTTTCGCCGGACTGGCAACTGCTCAAAAAATACCCACTCCCGACCAATACGTCGTTCGGGTTCTTTGGTAACCAGACCATCGAAGACCGGGTCGGCTACCTCTGGCTTGGTGGTGCCGATGGAAAACTGCTTCGTTTTAACCCGACCACCGAACGGTTTCAGGTGTACAGCTACCAGTCGCTGCTGCCCCGGAGTGGCGCTCCCACCGAAACGTTTGCCCTCTACGAAGATGCCGCGGGTACGCTTTGGATCGGCACGCAGAAAGGTCTGCTCCGAGCCCGACCTACCCGGACCGGTCTGGTCTTTTCACTGTTTAAGAACTCAGCCACGAACCGGCAGAGCCTGACCAATGATTTTGTGCTTAGCCTGACCGACGACCCTTACGAACCCAATCGATTCCTGTGGGTCGGCACCAAAGGCGGTCTGGAACGTCTGGACAAGCAAACGGGCCGCTTTGAGCACTTTACGGAAGAACAGGGCCTGCCCAATAAGGTCGTGTACGGCATCCTGACCGATGAGTTCAAAAACCTGTGGCTGAGCACGAACCGTGGCCTGGCGTACTTCAACCCCCGCACCCTTACGTTCCGGAACTATACCAAAACCGACGGTCTGCAGGACGACGAATTCAATACCAGTTCGTTCTTTAAAACATCGGCGGGCGAACTGCTGTTTGGGGGCGTCAACGGCCTCACGGCCTTCCGGGCGTCGGCGCTGACCAACGCAGCTCCGAATGCCGCCCGACCCAAACCTGTTGCGCACATCATCGGCCTGAAAGTGAACAACCGAACCATCGACCCTGGCACGCCCGACGGCATCGTGAGCGAGAGCATCGAATACACCCCATCCATCGATCTTGCGTACGATCAGAACCTGGTGACGTTCGAGTTTGCGGTGATGGACTTCACTAATTCGGTTCGTAATCGCTTTCGCTACCGGCTAGAGGGCATCGATCAGGATTGGGTAGAAGCCGGCACCAACCGCTTCGCCAATTATGCACAGTTGCCCCCCGGCCGGTACACCCTGCAGATGATGGGCTCGGCCGACGGCGAAATCTGGAGTGCGCCGGTGTCCCTGCGCATTCAGGTTCATCCGCCTTTCTACCTGAGCTGGTGGGCCTACTGTCTGTATCTGGCCCTCCTGGTGGTCATTGCCTGGCAGCTGTACCGCTTCCAGATGCAGCGGGTCCTGCTTCAGCAGCAGGTTGCTTTTGAACAAAAGGAAGCCAGTCGGCTGGCTGAGCTGGACGCACTGAAAAGCCGGTTTTTCACCAACATCTCGCATGAATTCCGGACACCCCTTACCCTGATTCTCGGTCCGCTGAGCGACCTGAAGCAGCGATTCCCCAACGAATCGGTACTCACGCTCATGGAGCGCAACGGCCATCGGCTGCTCAGCCTGATCAATCAGCTGCTCGATCTCAGCAAACTGGAAGCGGGTCAGCTGACGGTCGAGACCGAACCCGGCAACATCGCGGCCTTTTTCCGGCTGCTCGCCGGTTCGTTTGGCTCCCTGGCCCAAAGCCGCCAGATTCAGTTTCGGTTTAGCCAGACTCAGGACATCTGGTGGACGGCTTTCGACCGCGACAAGATTGAAAAAATCGTTACCAACCTGCTGTCCAACGCCTTTAAATTCACCCCGGCCGGACACGAGGTTTTCCTGACCATATCGTATCCGGCGCCCGACAAAGCCGACCAGCTGACCCTGACCGTTCAAGACACCGGCATTGGCATTGCCGCCGACCATCTGGGGCATATTTTCGAGCAGTTTTATCAGGTCAAAACCGACGCCGGCCACTACTACGAGGGCACAGGCATCGGGCTGGCGTTGGTCAGCGAACTGGTCAATGTCCTGAACGGCACCATCGAGGTCGACAGCACCGAGGGGGTCGGTACCACCTTCACCGTGCGGTTACCGCTGCAAGCCCTGGAAGCCCCCGTTCCGGCAACGGACGTACCCAGCACGCAGGCAATGGCCGATGCCGTCCGGGTACAGGCGACTGCGCCGGAGCCACCGACGGATGAACTGGATTCCGACATCCAGGAGAATGTTCTCCTGATTGTGGATGACAATGCCGACATCAGGGCGTATTTACGGAGCATTTTTGAACGGGAGTATCAGATCATCGAGGCTGTTGATGGGCTAGAGGGCCTGGAAAAAGCGACCATGACCCTGCCCACCGCCGTAATCTGTGACCTGATGATGCCCCGTCTCGACGGCTATGGCTTCTGTAAGGCCCTGAAAGCGCAGGAAACAACCAGCCACATCCCGGTAGTCATGCTGACGGCCAAGGCTACACTGGAAGACCGGCTGGAAAGCTTCCGGCTCGAAGCCGTTGACTTTCTGACCAAACCGTTCAACCGCGAAGAGATTGAGGTGCGGGTCTGGAACCTGATTCAACAGCGAAAACGCCTGTTTCAGTATTTCACCCTATCGCAGGGAACGCCCACGCCTACCCTGATTCCGCCGGCTCCGCTGACCGCCGAGCAAAAGTTCCTTGACCGGCTAACCAATATTGTCATGCAGCACCTCGACGACGCTGGTTTTGGGGTAGAGAAACTTGCTCAGGCTGCCAACCTGAGCCGGGTCCAGCTGCACCGCAAGCTCAAAGCCCTGACCAATACGACTCCGGTGTCTTTCATCCGGGAGATCCGGCTCCAAAAGGCCGCCGAACTCCTGACCACCAGTCAGGACAACGTCACCCAGATCGCCTATGCCGTCGGTTTCGAAAACCTGTCGTATTTCGCCAAGGTATTTCAGGAGCGGTATGGGGTATCGCCCTCTCAGTTCGGGAAGCCGACCGTAACAACCCCGTAAACCGGCCAATCTGGTCATGTATCACGAAAAAAAGCCCGAAAAACCGGGCTTTTTTTCGTGGATGAAACAGGAGTGTCAGGAAATGATACAAAAGTGTTAGTCGAAGCCAGGCGGGTTTGGGTACTTTGCCTACGTGGTTCACCAGCATCGTCAGGCCAATGAACGTATCCGCATCGAGCGGCATCAGGCCGCCCGTTTGTTGCTGATCCCATAACCCGCTAAAGCCAAAGTCTATGAAGCCAATCCTGCCTGCTGCCCAACACTCAACTCACTCAATGGTCCAGGACGCTAACCGAATCGAATCCTTTACGACTCTGTACCGCCACTACGCCCCGAAGGTGTACCGGCTTTGTTTTACGCTTACCAAACACCCACAGCTGGCCCAGGACTGTACGCAGGACATCTTCCTGAAGGTACTCAGCAAGATCGACTCCTTCAACAACCGCTCAACATTCTCGACCTGGCTGTACGCCATTACATACAATTACTGCATGGATCAGATTCGGGTGCAAAAACGCCTGACTACTGAACTCCTGTCCGACGAAGTTTCCAACCACGTGCCCGACGCCGGCCAGTCCGAAACGATCGACTGGCAGCTGACCATACTGGATCGGGTGCTGCAACACGTGCGCGATGAAGACGTGACGTTGCTGCGGCTAAAATACGAGCGGGGGATATCGCTGCGTGACCTCAGCCAGCAATATGGCGTGTCGGAGGGGGCACTGAAGATGCGTCTGAAACGGACCCGCGACGAAATCCGGAAGCTGCTTTCGCGACCGGGCGCGAGCGATCTCCATGCGTAGCTTTCCCCGGCCGCACCGCCGGATGTTACCGCTGCGTTAAATCTGCCGTTTCGCCGGTTGATTCAAAAACAAACGTCCGGCCAGCCTTTTTTACAATAAAAGGGCTGGAAACGCTTCAGGAACGACCGGACATGAACCATCGACTTGCCGAATTTTTCCGCTTTGCCAACGTATCGCTTTTCGCCACGGTGGTCGATTACGGCATTGGCTACCTGCTGACTCAACCGGGCCTGACGAGTCTCGTAGTGGCTACGGGCGTGGGGCACATCAGCGGTATGATCGTCGGTTTCGTCCTGAACAAATTCTGGGTGTTTCAAGATAAATCGACCACCGAGACCACCAGCCAGCTGATCCGGTACGTAGTCGTTTCACTGGGCAACGGCCTCCTTAATACCCTCGGTGTCTGGGGGCTGAACCAACTGGGCGTAGACAACTACTGGGTCGTTCGTATCGTTGTCGGCTCGACCGTGTTCGTGTTTTATAGCTACGTGTTCACCCGCCTGTTCGTGTTCATGCGCAAATCCCGGCCCGTGGTATAAACCCGGCCTACACCCCTCGTTCGGCAAAGAGCCGGAGGGCTTCTGCATTCCCCTGCTGAACGGCCAGGTCGCGGGCGGTCAGCCCCCGGACGTCGCGGATGGTGGTATCAGCCCCGGCGTCGAGCAGCAGTTGAACCAGGGCGTGGCGACCGAACAACGTGGCAAACATCAGGGCGGTACCGTTGTTGCCGTTCCGCGCGTTCACGTCGGCTCCGTTTTCAATGAGCAGCGTAGCAATCTCGGGATAGTCCTTGAAACTGACGCCCATCAGGGCCGTATTGCCCGTTACGTCCTGCAGGTTCGGATTCGCGCCGGCGTTGAGCAGCAGCCGGGTGGCTTCCAGATGCCCATCGTAAGCCGCCAGAATCAGTGGGGTGAATCCTTTGCCATCCTGGCTGTTCACGTTAACCTGAGCATTGATCAGTTCCTGAAGGTACGTTACGTCGCCCCGGCGGGCCGCATCAAACAGCAAATCTTCGGGGCGGTTGGATGTAAAATTCATACGTATTGGTTTATTGATAGTTTTCGGATTGATCAGATTATGGCCGGGGTTTGGCGCGTTCGTACTGAACCGGCCAGGTTAGGTCGTCGCCTAGCGACTGCGCTGCGTGCAGCGGAAAAAACGGGTCGCGCAGGAACGCTCGGGCCAGCATGATCAAATCAGCCTGTCCAGCCGCCAGAATGGCTTCAGCCTGATCGGCCGACGTAATCAGCCCGACGGCTCCCGTCGGCATCCCGGTTTCGTTGCGGATGCGATCGGCAAAGCTGACCTGATAGCCGGGGCCGGTTGGGATGGTAGCCCGGGGCACATTCCCGCCGGTTGAACAGTCGATTAAATCTACCCCTTCCGGTTTCAATAAGCCGGCCAGGGCTACCGAATCCCCGACCGTCCAGCCGCCTTCGGTCCAGTCGGTGGCCGAAATTCGTACAAACAGGGGCAACTCGTCGGGCCAGACACGCCTGACCGCTCGAACCACCTCCAGCAACAGCCGAACCCGGTTGTCGAAGGAGCCGCCGTAGGCATCGGTACGGTGATTGCTCAGGGGCGACAGAAATTCGTGGAGCAGGTAGCCATGAGCCGCGTGAATCTCGACGACCGAAAACCCGGCCGACAGCGCCCGCTCGGCGGCCGCCCGGAAGTCGTCCCGGATTTTCTGAAGGCCGGCGTCGTCCAGTTCGGTGGGGATTGGCCCTCCCTCGGCGAATGGCAGGGGACTCGGCGCTACGGTCTGCCAGCCCCGTTCTTCGGTGGGGCCAATGGGAGAGCCTCCCTCCCACGGCCGGCGATGGCTGGCTTTGCGACCGGCATGCGCCAGCTGAATACCGGCCACCGACCCCTGTTGACGAATAAACGTAGTGATCCGTGCCAGTTCCGGGATGTGGGCATCCGACCAGATACCGAGGTCGTCGGGCGTAATGCGGCCTTCGGGCGATACGGCCGTTGCTTCGGTGAAGATCAGACCCGCACCGCCAACGGCGCGGCTACCGAGATGAACCAGGTGCCAGTCGTTGGCGAACCCATCGACGCTCGAATATTGGCACATCGGCGAAACCACAATCCGGTTGTTAAGCTGAAGGTTACGTAGTGTAAGCGGGGAAAACAGATGCGACATACAACAGCAACAACCGGCAGCGGCCCGAAGTTTAACCGGATTGATCAAATCACCCTGTCGGTGCTATCATCAACCCCGGGCGGACGTTTTCCATCATCCCTTATCTTTGCGGCTTATGAACAACGCATGCATCCGGCCCGCAGCGGAGCCGGACATTCCAACGCTGAACCAACTTGTCAACAGTGCCTACCGGGGTGACAGCTCCCGGCGCGGCTGGACCACCGAAGCCGACCTCCTCGACGGCGTCCGGACCGACGAAGCGTCGCTGCGGGCCATGTTGCAGAACCCGGCCGCTACCCTACTGATCTACGAAGCCGATGGCCGCGTCCTTGGCTGCGTGTACCTCGAAACAAAACCGGATCATACCGGTGCGCCCACGCTTTATCTGGGTATGCTGACCGTATCGCCCGATGCCCAGACGGGCGGCATTGGCAAGCAGCTCATGGCCGCAGCCGAACAGGTTGCCCGCAACAAGGGCTGCCGCAGCATCACGATGACGGTGATTCCACAACGGCACGAACTGATTGCCTGGTACGAACGGCGCGGCTACCGGACCACGGGCGAAACCCGGCCGTTTCCGATGGACGACCCGCGGTTTGGTCTGCCTAAGGTTCCTCTGTCGTTCATCGTCATGGAGAAGAAGCTGTAGAATGCATCCGCAGACGGGCAACGGGTACGTTCGGCGTACGTTGTCTACCTCCCGCTGATTTGGTACTTTTTAGTAGTTTGCAGCCTTAACCTACCTATTACCAGGATCTGCGTATCGATTAGTAGACTAAACGCAATCAATCCTCAGATGAAAACAATCACGTGTCTTTGCCTGCTCAGCTTTTCCATCAGTATTACGTATGCCCAGTCGGTTGAGGAAACGCTGACCAAGATGGGCATTACGTTGTTTACCCCCGCCAAACCGATGGCCAACTACGTCAAGGCGGTCCGGACGGGCAATCTGCTGTTTCTGGCGGGCCACGTATGCACGCGCGCCGATGGTTCGGGGATTACGGGCAAGCTCGGCAAAGACCTGACCATTGAGCAGGGGTACGAAGCCGCCCGGGTCGCCACCATCTCGCTTCTCTCTACGCTGAAAGCTGAACTGGGTTCGCTCGACCGGGTGAAGCGCATCGTTAAGGTGACCGGTTTTGTCAACTCCGCCCCCGACTTCGGCGATCAGCCCAAGGTTGTCAACGGCTGCTCCGACCTGCTCGTGGCTACGTTTGGCGAACGGGGCAAACACGCCCGGTCGGCGGTGGGCATGGGAGCCCTGCCGTCGAATTACGCGGTAGAAATTGAACTGGTAGTGGAAGTAGAGTAGGCGTTTCAAGAGCAGCGCCAGTTAACAAGGTTCGGACGAAGCCGCCCCACGAATCAAGTTGGGTCGACCCCCCAGTCTTTTTTTAATGACTCGGGCAGGTAAAAATTAACATCGACGTTTCGTCCCATGAAACCAATCATCAATTTCAGCGCCACTCTGGCTAACATAGCCGCAACATCTTCAACAATAGGCGAACTTTTGACCAGGCTATCGACCTTATCAAACGTATTCATCAATTCCTGCAAATCCTGTAGTTTCTCAGGGTCGGCTTCAACTCCGATAGTTGCTGCGATGTCGGGGCCAACCATAAAATGTATCCATTCAGGGACTTTACCGACCCAGCCTTCCAGCGATATTTCCTGTTTGAACTTAATCAAGGCATCCGTTAGCTCACGCCCGTGGTCGCTTGGTTCAATCTGATGATCCAGAATGGCTTTTCCCAGCCTTCGGCCATCTGTACAGTTAGCTGGTAATAGATCGTCGTCTACACCCATCAGATAGCCCACAACCCGCCAGGCATGCAGAAAAGCCTCTTCCTCTTCAGGAGCCAGATTTATTCGCATTTTTTTCAGGCCATCAAGCACCAAAACGGAAAAAGCCATCAACGTTCCGGCCATATCTTCCTGGTTGATTGGCTCATCGTAAAGCGACGTCTGCCAGCCGTTCGTTCGCAGATAATATCGAATGGTAGCATGGATCAATCGTACTTTCTGGACTGTACGTATGGCCAGCCCTTCGGGTTCGAAACTATCTGGCGACATAACATTGACCACAAACTGGGCGGTTTCAACGATTCGGCGCGTGAAAGCCTCCCGGGCCCCGTGGTGTTCGTTCAATCGACCTGTCTGATACAGCACCATGGCCCCTTTTGCGCAGGCATAACTCTCCGGTAACGATTTGCACGAAAGCACCAGCCCCATCAGGTGTCCATGCAGTTTGTAGACCTGCTGGGATAAGGCAATCAAATCGGGATCAAACCACTCGGGCAGCTGGGTGGTCTGCCGGAAATAGTCTGAGATCTCGGCGGGCATATTACCGGGTACCGGATCGTCATTCCGCACCAGGTCCCGAAACAATTGGTTGACGTAGCCGCCCTGGCCGCGACCGAGCACCGTCGAAATCACGTCATCGGCTAAGGGGTCTGTACATTGCCGTTTCGCGTCAAGAAACGCCAACGACCAGTCATGCAGTGGTCGTTGCTGTATTGCTTCGATTTTACGACGAACTGAATCGGGCAGTACGATTGATCGGGTGTCGTCGGATGGGGATGCGCTCATGGTGTGTCAGGAGGTTATGGGTAGTTGCAAAGTAAATTCTGTGTATTTGCCTACATCAGATGCCACCGTCATCTGTCCGCCATGCCCTTTCGTTACAATGTCATAGCTGATGGATAAGCCGAGGCCGGTACCCTCTCCCGTAGGTTTTGTCGTAAAAAATGGCTGATATATTTTCTTTAACTGGTCGGCTGGTATGCCCACCCCGTTGTCTCTGACCGTAAGCAACACGTGTCCGTTTTGCGTCATGGTTGTAATCCGGATCTGTGGATGATAGGCTGAGCCAAGGCGCCTGACCTGCTGATCAACGGCGTAAAACGCATTATTGAAGAGGTTTATCAACACCCGGCCAATGTCCTGGGGTACCAGTTCGGGGGTACCAATGGCGGGGTCCAGAACCTTAATCAACTCTACCGTCAGCGTTGGATTTCTGGCTCGCATCGTATGGTAAGCGAGCGTCAGGCATTCATCGGCCAGGGTGTTCAGATTGGTCGGCTGACGTTCATGGACAGCGCTGGCGCTTCGGTTATGTTCGAGCATACTGCGAACGATCCCCGCAGCCCGCTGACCGTTCCGACTGATGTGCTGCATGTTTTCACGCAGGTCGTCAAGCAGGCTGTCGGCCAGATCGAGGTCCGGAGCCGGTTGATGCAATGCCTGCCTGAGTTCATCGGTCAACTCTATATTTACTTCACTGAAATTGTTCACGAAATTCAGGGGGTTCTGAATTTCGTGGGCAACCCCTGCCGTAAGCTCACCCAAACTGGCCAGTTTCTCCTGCTGGACAAGCTGATCCTGCGTCGTCTTCAACTGGTTGAGCGACTGCTGTAATTCGGCGGTCCGGGTTTTAACCTCGCGCTCAAGCGTTTCGTTCTGCGAAGCCAGCCACCCTTGTTTCTCCTGCTCCTGCGCAATAGCCTGTGTCGACAGGATTTCTACTTCGGTAAGCTTGACAGCGAGCAGCTGACTAATCATGGCAAATTCACGGGCCAGAAAGAGCGACAAGGCCAGTGGTACGCTAAGTGCACTCAGGCTAAAAAAAAGGCTTCCAATGGTTGAGGGGTTGACGCCTGTCGGTAGGGGCAGGTAATAGACGTTGATAAACAGCACCAAAAACAAGGCTTTTAGGGCATGACCTGCCACAACTATCGGCGCACCCGGTCGTTGCCGGCGCAGGGCCACAATGGTTACCCGCAGAAGTTCAAGTGAAAAAAGCACCCAGATAAACGGTCCGCCAAGCCATTTCAGCGGATTATCCGGAGCATTTGCCATGAATATGCTCAGCAATCCGGCCGCCGTAATGGCGTAGAAGAACCTCCCCTGTCGAAACGAAAACAGTCGGTAATGAGCAACAACGCTGAACCAGAAACCGACCACACTGAGTATAAATCCGACGATAAATAACCACTCCTGAACGGCTACCCAACGAAACAGAAACGGCAGCGCACCAATAGCGTAGCCAATGGAAAATAGGATCGTATAACTCGCGAAATACAGATTTGTGAGCTGCTTTCGATTGTAATAAAAAAAAGTGAAGTGAATGACGCCCAGGATCAGGAGCAGGGCGGATGGAATGAGGTTAATACAAACCAGAATGGTCCGGTTACGGTAAAAATGAACCACCTGCACCGGCTGGGAAAGGCGAGCCGAAAATACGCTGTATGACAACGGGGCGGGAAAATGGGGCGATAGCAACGGACAGTAAGCCACCCGGACAGCCAGCACTGACTCGGTATTTGCCGTCAAAGGAAATCCAATCGGTTCACCCGAAGGCTGGTAGGCCCGGCTCGTTTGGGACGTAGGGCCGATGACACCGTACCGCTGAAGCAGCCGGCCATTCAGATAAATTTCAGAAGCAACGACCTGATTGACCTGTAACAGTGTGGTTGTGTTGTACTGCGGGGACGGTTTCAGGCGAAGGCGGAGCCAGCCGATACCCGCCTGCTGCAACCGGGTGAACTGCTGAATGGGTTGGGTGGGATCAACCGTCGGCCAGTTCCGGTCGTCAAAGTTGGGACGGGCGTAGTCCGGATTGTCGCCGGGCTGAAATCGCCACCCGGTTTGCAGCAACACCCCTTCCCTACCTAAATCGTATAGCCGAAACGTTTCAGATTCCTGCGCCGAGGCATTTAAAGCCACCAACAGGCAAATGAAAAAGAAGAGGTAGTTCATAAAAGCCTGATGTTACATTGCCTTGTCGACAGACGCGTACACAACTGTCAGGTGCTTTCTGGGGGCACACAACCAGCCTGAAGCGATTCGCGTCAATGTACTAATTCAGGGCATAATAACTGCAAAATCAGGACCTTACATTTTTTTTACGGTAAGCATAGCTACTGCTCCGCGCCCCGAATCCGGAACACGCCCCCGGCCAGCGATTCATCCACGCGAAGCTGGCAGGACAACCGGCTGTCGAAGTCGGCGTCGGGCAGGGTGTCGAGCATATCGAGTTCGGCATCCTGAGCCGATGGCAGCCTGTCAAGCCCGTCAAGGACCTGAACATGGCAGGTGGCGCACAGGGCCATGCCCCCACAGGTCGCTAAAATGTTGTATTCAGACGCTTTGAGCACTTCCATCAGGCTCAGGGTAATGCCTTCCGGTATTTCCAGCGTTTGCCGCGTACCGTCGCGGTCTTCTATGGTAAATTGAATCATGGGAAATACGTGATTTAAACGCAGAGGTAAGAGAGGCTTACGCAGAGTAAACAGAGAGAATTGGCTCTGCGCGCTCTGCGTACCCTCAGTTTTTCTCTGCGTTTACTTTCTAGAATGTCGGTACGCCGTTGACGGTCGTGTACTTGAAACTGAGCTTCTGGTTGGGGTAGACGTACCTGAATGCGCTCTGGCACATCAGCGCGGCCTCGTGGAAGCCGCACAGGATCAGCTTGAGCTTACCCGGATACGTATTGATGTCGCCGATGGCGTAGATCCGCTCGACGTTGGTAGAGTAGTCGGTCGTGTTGACAGCAATCGCTGATTTGTCGATGTTCAGGCCCCAGTCGGCGATAGGTCCGAGCTTCGGCGTAAGGCCGAACAGAGGAATCAGGTTGTCGGCCTCCAGGGTCGTTACCGATTTGTCTTTTGCGGTGATGTTTACCTCCTGCAAATGGCCATTTCCATTGATGCTCGTGATGTTCGATTGCAGCACCAGGTTGATTCGGCCTTCTTTGGCCAGTTCAAACACTTTCTCGGCCGAATCCGGTGCTCCCCGGAACGTATCGCCCCGGTGCACGAGCGTGACCTGCTTCGCTACGTTGGCCAGGAAAATAGTCCAGTCGAGGGCGGAATCACCACCACCGGCCAGCACTACGCGCCGGTCGCGCAGTTGCTCAGGGTTCTTCACCATGTAGGCTACGCCTTTGCCTTCAAAGCGCTCCAGGTTCTCAATCTCCGGTTTGCGCGGTTCGAAACAACCAAGACCACCGGCAATGACAACGACCTGGCAATGCACAGCCGTACCGTCGGTGGTCGTGATGAGGTACGAGTCATCCTCCTGCTTCACCAGATTCTCAACGCGCTCGCCAAGCGTGAACGTCGGGTGAAACGGCTCAATCTGCTCCATCAGGTTGTCGACCAGGTCCTGGGCGTTGATGGCTGGGTACCCCGGTATATCGTAAATTGGTTTTTGAGGGTAAATCTCGGAGAGCTGGCCCCCCACCTGCGGCAGGGCGTCGATCAGGTGGCAGCGTATCTTCAGCAAACCAGCTTCAAAGACGGCGAACAGACCCACCGGGCCTGCGCCGATAATGCATATATCAGTAGTGATCATGGTTGTATTTGTCGTTCACAGGCCACCCCGACAACGGACCGGCCCTATCAACAGAACGTGCTGTGTTGGTGAATAATTCGCCGTAAAAGTAGCCCGACGAATGTTGGTCCGGGCATCACAAATTGGAATGCAGGATAACCGGACGGAATGTATGGCACCACATACCTACCTGACCACTACTCGAACGACTACGGCTCAGACATCACGCGGGAATGGGCAGCGTTATCGTGAACTCCGTAAACTGCCCCGGTTCCGACTGCACGGTTAGGGTGCCACCATGGCCGTTGGTAATGATATCGTAACTGATCGACAGGCCAAGACCAGTACCCTGTCCGGTGGGTTTGGTGGTAAAAAACGGCTGAAAGATCTTCCCGATCACGGCAGCAGGAATACCCGATCCATTGTCCCGGATTTGAATGGACAGCCTGTCGCCCAGCCGCTGCGTACGTACCGAAACGGTGGGCTGATAAGCGGCTGTTTCCTGTTTCTGCCGCTCACCGACGGCATAAAAAGCGTTGTTGAACAGATTCAGCAGCACGCGGCCAATGTCCTGCGGCACAACGCTGTAGCTCGGCAGGTCGCCGGCCAGATCAGTCAGGAGGGTGTAATTAACCGTTTTATCCGTTGCCGGATCGCCGGCCCGCCGTAATCCGTGGTAGCTGAGCCGCAGGTATTCATCGACCAGTGCGTTCAGATCGGTGGGCTGTTTCTGGCCGGTCCCGACGCGGCTGTGTTCCAGCATGCCCCGCACAATATTGGCGGCCCGGTGCCCATGTTCACCAATCTTGGCAAGGTTCTGTTGCAGATCGGTCAGCAGGTCCCGTTCCAGGTCGTGGTCCCGTTCCGCTTCCTTTTCGTGCTCTTCGTCCAGTTCCTGAACCAGCTCCAGCGACACTTCGGCGAAGTTGTTGACGAAGTTCAGCGGGTTCTGGATTTCGTGAGCGATTCCGGCCGTGAGTTCACCCAGGCTGGCCAGTTTTTCGCGTTGAATCAGCTGGGCCTGCGTAGCCCGCAGGTCAGCCAGGGATTGCTGCAGCGCAGCCGTACGTTCGGCAACCTGCTGTTCTAGCGTTTCGTTCTGAACGGCCAGCAGGTGCTGCTTTTCCTGCTCCTGGGCGATCGTCCGGGCCGATAGGTCTTCCACTTCGCGCAGTTTCTGGCGCAGGGACTGGTACGTTCGGGCGTAGTCGCGCACGAGCGACAGGGATAAGCCAAGCGGAATAGCCAGCAGTGCGATCACCACAGTTACGGTTGTAATGCTCATCAGAACAAGACTGTCTACATCGCCCAGTACGACCGAGAGAAAAGCCAGCACGATGAGAATAACGAAGCCAACTAGCACCACAAAAAATATGATTCTCAGGGAATTCCAGGGCAATCGGGCATCGACATCCCCCCGACGCTTTCCCAGCCAGCTAACCCGTACGTACTCGATCAGCGACGCTGCAATGGCCACGCCAGCAACCGGCTCGGGTAAAGGGCCAACAACAATCTGATACATGACATCAACCAGCAAAAGACAACTTATCAACCAGTAGACCTTGCCGCGTCGCCGGTTCAGGTAATGATATACGGCCGTCAACAGCAGCGCCAAACCAGCATAGCCAAGGAGATTGGCAACCAGGACGATCAGTGAATACAACTGGAGCGTGTTCGAAAGGGCCGACAAGCCGTTCAGCAGATAAAAGGCGCCAAAAGCCAGCATCATCAGCCCCAGCCATAAATTGATACGCTGGGCTGCATTTGCCCGGTAAAACAGTATGTGCAGCAGCCCCAGCAGCAGAAAGATACCAGCCAGCGAATAATCCAGTCCGGCTATCCAGCGATGGCTCAGTATCAGGTTCTGACCGGCTTCGCTACGCTTCTCCAACTGCATCTTGAACGGATTTATGTCCACGTTGGCGTAGTAAACCGGCTGCCGGGGAAACCAGTAACGTACCGCCAGCAGATGGCGGCTGGTGTCTGTCAGGCGGAACGGAATGAGCTGGGCAATGCGTTGCGACCCCGCCGAATCAGTGCCCGGCGGCTGAAGAACGGCCAGCCGTCGACCATCGAGATACACCTCCGACGATCCGTACTGCTCGATTACCAGCTGAAAATCCTGCCCCACGAGCCGCTTCCCGACCTGCACTGGCAACCGGAACCAACCGCGCCCGGATGCCCACAACGCCTTGTTTTCGATGAGCGGATTGGCCGGTGATGACAGACTCCACTGCCGGTCGTTATAGGCGGGATTGGCCCAGGCCGGGTTGTCCCCCTCCCGAAAGCGCCAGTTTTCATCGGCGAGTTGTTGCCTGATCCGGATTGAATAAACGCTATCTACCGACTGAGCACCGACGAACGAGGTGCTCAGCAGACCAAGGAAAAGCAGAAGAAGGCGGTGCATGCGTGGGTATCGACTTGACTGACGTAGATGAATGAATCAAAGGTAATCGATTATGGGCATCGTCCCGGCCAGTCATGAGCGCACCCGCGACCGATTATTTATTCTTTTCCAGGACCAATTATGCCGTTATTTCCCTGACATCTGCGTAAATTACCAACTTATTTATGGTCAATACCCATTTATGAGAAAAACTACCTTCAAGTTGGCAACGCTGCTGGCCCTGCTGGCCGTCGGTGTTGCTCAGGCCCAAACCAGGCTGGTGGAGAAGGTCACCCGCAAGGGCAACGAACTCCTGATTCCGTACGAAAAATACGTACTGCCCAATGGCCTGACACTGGTCATTCACGAAGACCACTCCGACCCCATCGTGCACGTTGATGTGACCTACCACGTCGGCTCGGCCCGCGAAGAAATCGGCAAGTCGGGGTTCGCCCACTTCTTCGAGCACATGATGTTTCAGGGCTCCGACCACGTAGCCGACGATGAACACTTCAAGATCGTGACCGAGTCGGGCGGTACGCTCAACGGCACCACCAACCGCGACCGCACCAACTACTTCGAGACCCTGCCGAGCAACCAGCTCGAACGGGCCCTCTGGCTGGAAGCCGACCGCATGGGTTTTCTGCTGGATGCGGTGACGCAGAAAAAGTTTGAGATTCAGCGGGCTACGGTGAAAAACGAACGGGGCCAGAACTACGACAACCGCCCGTATGGCCTGGCCAGCGAGTACGTTGCCAAGAACCTGTACCCCTACGGGCACCCCTACTCCTGGCTAACAATCGGCTACGTCGAAGACCTCAACCGCGTGAACGTCAACGACCTGAAGAACTTCTTCCTGCGCTGGTACGGTCCCAACAACGCCGTGCTGACCATCGGGGGCGATGTGAACCCCAAGCAGGTGGTATCGCTGGTAGAGAGGTATTTCGGCAACATTCCGGCCGGACCCGCCGTGACCAAAACGCAGGTACCATCGCCCATGCTGGACAAAGACCGCTACGTATCGTACGAAGACAACATCCGGTTCCCGATGCTGCAGATCGTCTTCCCGACGGTGCCGAACTTCCACCCCGACGAGGCTCCGCTCGATGCGCTGGCCGAAATTCTGGGCGGTGGCAAAAGCTCCCTGTTCTACAAGAACTTCGTGAAGAAACAGATTGCCGTGCAGGCCAATGCCTCGCACCCGGCCACTGAACTGTCGGGGCAGTTTGCCTTTACGGTGCTGCCGTTCCCCGACAAAAAACTGGACAGCATCGAAGCGGCCGTTCGGCAGACGCTGATCGAGTTTGAAAAACGGGGCGTTACCGACGATGACATCAAGCAGTTTACGGCTACCCGCGAGGCTCAGCTCATCGACGGCCTGTCGAGCGTTTCGGGCAAAGTGTCACAACTGGCTTCGTTCCAGACGTTTCTGGGTAACCCGAACTACCTGCCGCAGGAGTTCAAGCGGTACAAGAGCGTGACCAAGGCCGATATTATGCGGGTGTATAATCAGTACATCAAAGGCAAAAACGCCGTGATCCTGACGGTGTATCCCAAAGGTAAAGCCGACATCGTGGCCAAGCCCGACAACTACACCATCGCCACGACCGGTTATAAAGCCCCTGACTACGGCTACACCGGCCTGACGTACAAGAAACCGAAAGACAGCTTCGACCGGAGCGCGAAGCCCGGCCCGGGTCCGAACCCGACGCTGAAAGTTCCGCCCTACTGGACCGATAAGATGGCCAACGGCCTGAAAGTGATCGGTGCGCGCAACGACGAAGTGCCGACCGTTACGATGCTGTTCTCGATCAAAGGCGGGCATCTGCTGTCGGCTACCGATCCGTCAAAAGCCGGTATCGCCCAACTGACGGCCGCGCTGATGAACGAGGCCACCGAGCGGTTCAGCAACGAAGAATTAAGCGCCAAACTGGAAAAACTCGGCAGCAACATCGACATCCGGGCCGGTACTGAGGAAATCAACGTATCGGTTGAATCGATGGTCAAAAACCTGGATTCGACACTGGCTTTGGTCGAAGAAAAACTGCTGCGTCCGAAGTTCGCGGCCGAGGATTTTGACCGGCTCAAAAAGCAGCAGATCGAACTGGTCGCCAACCAGAGCACCCAGCCCGTTGTCATTGCCAACAAAGCCTACAGCAAACTGCTTTACGGCCCCGACAACATCCGCTCGATCCCGGTTAGCGGCACGGTGAAAACGGTCGAAGCCATTACGCTCGACGACGTCAAGGCCTTCTACCAGAAATACCTGTCGCCGTCGGTAACGAACCTCGTCATTGTGGGCGACATCGACCAGTCGACGGCCCTGTCTAAGCTGGCGTTTCTGAACAAATGGGCACCTAAGTCCGTGACCCTGCCTAAAGCAGCGCCCGCCCGCAAAATCGACAAGACCCGCATTTACCTGGTCGACAAAGAAAAAGCGGCTCAGTCGGAAATCCGGATTGGCTACCTGACCGACATGCCCTACGACGCCACCGGCGATTACTACCGGGCCGGCCTGGCGAACTACATGCTGGGTGGTGCCTTCAACAGCCGGATCAACATGAACCTGCGCGAAGACAAAGGCTGGACCTACGGCGCCCGCTCCGGCTTTGGCAGCACCAAAACCCCGGGGCCGTTCACGGCGCAGGCGGGTGTGAAAGCAGCCGCGACGGATAGCTCGGTGGTGGAGTTCGTTAAGGAAATTACCAACTACACCAAGTCGGGTATTTCGGAGCAGGAACTGGCGTTCGTGAAAAGCTCGCTGGGTCAGGTAGACGCCCTGCGCTACGAAACCCCGCTGCAAAAGGCATTTTTCCTCGGCCGTATCATCGAGTACGACCTGCCGCGCAACTTCGTGGAGCAGCAAAGCGAGATCCTGCGCAACATCACCAAAGCGCAGATCGACGCCGTAGCGAAGAAAAACCTGCCGGTCGACAAGATGATCATTACCGTGGTAGGAAATAAGGAACTGATCAAACCCGGCCTGCAGCGGCTTGGCTACGAGTTGATTGAACTGGATAAGGAAGGCAACCCGGTTGTTACCGCAACCACGACCCCGTCAACCGATACGCCCCCCGCCAAAGCCGGTTCGTCATCGGACGGCGGAGCGAAGAAAAAAATCGACTAACGTACTCGTTACTAACCCAGTGAGCGCGGTGCGGCCGGCAGGAGAACCCTGTTGGCCGCACCGCGCTTCGTTTTCGGCAAGCGCGGCCGGACGACATACCGGGAAAGCGGCCGAAGTGACCGAGAAATTAGTTTTTAATTAGATTTTAACGATTGACAATCTGAAAGGCGCGGGCGTACGTAAGGGGATTGTACGTATACAACTTTTTCACTGTTAACAATTAACTGATCCGCAAACTATGTTTACCAATTCCCCACTCCGGACGTTACGTCAGGCCGCCACATTGCTGCTGGTCGGCTCGCTGATAACGCTGAATGCGTGTAAGCCCTCAGAAGTAGAGGAGATGAACACTCCCCGCAGCAGCGCCCGCTTGGCTTCTGATGCACCGGTTTACCTGCTTACTGACAACAACAGGCTGCTGCGTGTCACGCTGGCGAACACCACAATGCCAACGGCCACCATCACGATCACCGGTATTGCCAGTGGTGACGTACTGCGGGGCATCGACTTCCGGCCGGCCACCGGGCAGCTCTACGGGGTTACGCGTGGTAGCCGCCTGTACGCCATCAACCCCATGACGGGTGCCGCAACGGCGCTGGGTTCAGGGCCTTTCATGCCAACGGTCATGGGCGATGACATTGGATTCGACTTCAACCCGACCGTCGACCGGATTCGTCTGGTAACCAACAACGGCCAGAACCTGCGGCTGAACCCGGAAACGGGAACTGTACAGGTCATCGACGGCAATATCAACGGCGCACCGGGCGCCCGCCTGACAGGAGCCGCCTACACCAACAACCGGTCGGGCGTGACCACCACGACATTGTACGTAATCGATCCGGTTACCGACAAACTGTATCGGCAGGACCCGCCCAACAACGGTACGCTGGTAGAAATCGGTTCGCTGGGCGTCAACGCGGCCGGCACCGGCAGCTTCGACATTGCCCCGGATGGCAATACCCTGGCTACGCTGATTGTTGATAATCAACCCGCTTTCTTCGAGATCGATCTGGCTACGGGCCGCGCTACGAAGATTGGCAACCTGCCCGACGTCGGCATGAGCATCGTGGGTCTGGCCATTCCGACCGAACCGGTCGCCTACGCGGTCGAAGGCGGTAACATGCTGGTAACGTTCAACCCGATGAATCCGTCGTCGCTCATCCGGAAGACCATCATGGGTCTGCAGGACGGCGAAATGATCCGGGGTATCGACTTCCGGCCGGTCAATGGTCAGCTTTACGCCCTTGGCAGCACCAGCCGCCTGTACACCATCAATACGTCGAGCGGAGCGGCTGCGGTTGTTGGCTCAGGTCCGCTGAGCACCCCATTGTCGGGCACCGAATTCGGCTTTGACTTCAACCCGACCGTCGACCGGATTCGGGTAACGAGCAACACGGGCCAGAACCTGCGCCTGAACCCCGATAACGCAGCCGTAGCGGCTGTGGACGGTACGTTACGTCTGGCGGGTGGTGGCCGTATGCCGACTGTTCCGGCAGCTGCGTATACCAACAACTTCGCCGGCGCTACCACGACAACCCTCTACGTTATGGACAACAACACCATGCAGTTGTTCACGCAGAACCCGCCCAACGACGGGGTGCTGAACGTAGTAGGCTCGCTGGGTATCATGATCGAAGGAGGCAACGGATTTGACATCGGCGGTACGTCCAATGCGGCCTATGCTCTGCTGCGGTCCGGCGGTATGACCCGCGTGTACTCGATCAACCTTGCTACGGGTGCCGCAACGATGACGGGTAATACCATGCTGGGACCTGTTTCCGGTATGGCGCTTGGCCTAGGTTTCTAAGCAATTTTTGTGGGTTAACAAAGAAACCGAAGCTGAGACAGCTTCGGTTTCTTTGTTAACAGCCCCTCCCCCGGTTTTGGGCGGCCCGGCGAAGCGGGCGAGAATAAAGGCAGTCATCAATTCGGTTTGTGTCTCAAAAAATAGGCCTGGGGTTTCGACGCCCCGCCAAAGTGCGCCGTCAACAAGAACTCCTGTTCAGTGACCGCCCGGACCGAAAGGGCTGCATTGTTATCCCGCTCCGACTGAACCAGAAAGTAATACGTCCTGCCCCGCTCCAGAGGCATAAAGAACGGCTGTTCCCGATCCAGCAACCCCAGACTATCGGCATCCGTTTCGACCAGCACCCATTCATTCGACCCGATCCGGATGGGTTTATCTGCGTTGAGTGTAGTGCGCAGTTTGACTCCTCGTAAACTAAATTTTAATGGAAAGTAAAAATTCATTTTGGCGGTGGTCTGTCCATACGACCACGGCACCAGACCGAGGAACAGAACAAGGCATAGAGCTGGCTTTTTCATAAACGTAGCATTTTGTTTGTATTCAATAAGCTATGCATTTAACGCCTGTCGGCCAAACGTACCCCATCACTTTCACAAAAATTATCTGTTTGCCAGTCGTGGCAACCAGGTTCTGGTTAGAGCCCGGGGCAACGTTCCCTGATTGAAGGCGTTGCAGTATACGGTAAAGTTTCAGGAGCCAGCTGACCCGGTAATCGGTCCCGACGAATTTTTCGCTATTTTAGGGCAGTACCTACACGCTACCTGTTCACTACGTCATTTGTATGAAGTCTCTCTATGTCAGTTCGTTCGTTCTTATCGCAACGGGTCTAATCAACTTTACCCACGCCCAGGACCGACTCAGCGGCAAATCGTTTGCCACCCGGTCCGTCGTGATGGGGCAGCATGGTATGGCCTGCACCTCGCATCCGCTGTCGACACAAGTCGCCGTTGAGGTGCTGAAAGCGGGGGGCAACGCCATCGATGCGGCCATTGCAGCGAACGCCATGGAAGGGGTCGTTGAACCGCACGTCAACGGCATCGGGGGCGACCTGTTCGCGATTGTCTGGGACGCCAAAACCAAAAAACTGTACGGCCTGAATGCCTCGGGCCGGTCGCCGTATAACCTGACCCTGGCCGAATTCAAAAAGCGCGGGCTGACGCATATCCCCCCTACCGGGCCGTTGCCCGTATCGGTGCCGGGCTGCGTCGATGGCTGGTTTGAACTCCACAAAAAGTTCGGCAAAACGCCCATGCCAACAATTCTGTCGTCGGCCATCCGGTACGCCCGCGACGGGTACCCCATCCACGATGAAGCGACGTTTTACTGGGACTACATGATCCAGCGACTCGGCTCGTTTCCGAACGTAAAGGAAACCTATGCGCCTACCGGAACGGCACCAAACCGGGGCGAACTATTCAAAAATCCGGCCCTGGCGAACACACTGGAGAAGATTGCCAAAGGTGGCCGGGATGCCTTTTATAAAGGGGAGATTGCCCACACCATCGACGCCTTCATGAAAAAAATGGGCGGTTACCTGACTGCCAAAGACCTCGCCGACCATACGTCGGAATGGGTCGAACCGGTATCGACCAACTACCGAGGCTACGACGTTTGGGAACTGCCGCCCAACAGCCAGGGCATTTGCACCCTGCAGATGCTCAATATTTTGGAAGGCTATGACTTTTCAACGATTCCGTGGGGCAGTCCCGAACACATTCACCGCTTTGTAGAAGCCAAAAAGCTGGCTTTCGAAGACCGGGCCAAGTACTATGCCGACCCTGCTTTTGCCAAAATTCCGGTCAACGAACTGATTTCGAAGGGGTACGCAGCCGAACGGCGTAAACTGATCAACCCGGAGCAGGCCGCCAGGCGCGTAGAAGCGGGCAATCCGGCCCTCCGCGACGGCGACACGATCTACCTCACCGTTGCCGACAGTGAGGGCAACATGGTGTCCCTGATCCAAAGCAACTACCGGGGTTTCGGATCGGGGATGGTTCCAGACGGGCTGGGGTTCATGCTTCAGGACCGGGGCGAACTGTTCAGCCTGGTCGACGGGCAGAATAACACCTATGCCCCCCACAAGCGGCCGTTTCAGACCATCATTCCCGCGTTTATTACAAAAGACGGACAACCGTTTATGAGCTTCGGCCTGATGGGGGGCAGCTTTCAGCCGCTCGGCCACGTTCAGATTGTGATGAACATGATCGATTTCGGCATGAATCCGCAGGAAGCCGGCGACGCGCCCCGCATCGACCACCAGGGATCGTCGGAGCCGACGGGCGAAAAAATGCTGAACGCGGGCATCGTTACGCTCGAATCCGGCTTTCCCTACGAAAGCATCCGGGAACTGATGATCCGCGGCCATCAGGTCGGCTATGCCCTTGGCGTCTACGGCGGTTATCAGGCCATCATGTACGACGCCAAAAACAAAGTCTACCATGGAGCGACAGAATCGCGGAAAGACGGTCAGGCCGCCGGCTTTTAAGTCGGGGCGGGGTTAGCGCGTCAGTCGATACATCAGCACGGCCGTGCGTTGGATAAGCTGCGGATATTCTTTCAGGTTGATGGTCTCCTCGATGCTGTGCGCGCCCTTCCCCGACGCGCCCAGTCCATCCAGGCAAGGCAGGTAGGCGGCAACGAACGACACATCCCCCGCCCCGCGCGACCCCGGATCACCGGCCGCGACCGGCCCCAGGCCCATGGCCTCGCTCACCTGGCTGACCACTTTGCGCAGGTCATCGTTGGCCGACGACGGTTCCATCGATGGGATGCCATCCGAGAACGTAATGGTGGCCTTGGTCTGCGGCAGGCTTTTGTCGACAATCCCGCGCATCCGGGCGCGGGCGCTTTCCTTCTGCGCTTCACCCAGAAACCGCAGGTCGCCTTTCACCAGAGCCGCCCCCGCGACGATGTTGGTTTTGCCGACTGCTTCAGCTTTGGCCGTTTTGTCATCGTAGCGCACTTCCGCCCCACCAACGATCAGGCCGGGGTTGAACGTCAGGTACTGCTCCTGGCTCAGCGCCCGCCGAAATTCGTTGAGGATGCGGGTGGCTTCGTAGATCGCCCCGTAGCCCAGGCTGCTGAAAACACCCGATGAGTGGCCGGAGCGAGCTTTTACGTTCAGCGTCCAGCTGCTCGCCCCCCGCCGACCCGTAGTAACCGTCCGCAGTCCCTGCGCCGTTTCGAACGCCAGCGCCAGGTCACACTGTTTCGCCCGTTCGATGAAATCCCGCCGACTTTCGGGGCCGCCGGAGCTTTCTTCGTCGCCGGTGAAGTAGACCGTGATGGACGTATCATCGAGCAGACCCTGCGTTTGTAGCGCTTTGAGGGCCGCGATCACCAGCACGTCGCCCCCTTTCATGTCGTTGACGCCCTGTCCCGAAGCCGTCGAATCGTTCAGGCGGGTAAATGGCTCCATCGGCAGGCTCTTTTCAAACACCGTATCCAGGTGGCCGATCAGAAACAGCTTTTTGCCTTTCTTCCCCTGCCGCGTGGCCACTAGGTGACCCGCGCGGTTCATCGAGTCGGGCAGCGTGATCCATTCGGTTTTAAAACCCAGTTTCTGGAGTTCATCCCCCATCAGCTTCCCGACCGTACGGACGCCTTCCAGGTTGAGCGTACCGCTGTTGATGTTGACGACCTTTTCCAGAAAGGCCATCGTTTCGGGCATCTGGTTCTGAACCGTCTGGACGATCCCTTTCTCGGGTTTGGTGAGCGACTGGCTAAAGGCAACGTGGCTGCTGAGCAGGAGAGTAAATAGAAGTCTTTTCATCAGGTTGTTATGTGTTTATTCCAAACCCGTCAGTTTCCCGTCTATCCTTCAGGGAGTTGGGGTAAGGTTACCGGCTAAAATAAACAAACTTGCCCTTCCTCCGAATTTTATACGGCCATTCTGGTTATCTTCGTCAAAACGCACGGCTTCATCACTACATTTACCATCTCAATCCGTGCTCAGTCCGTACTCATGAAACTAGCGTTCCTCGCCTTGCTTACCAGTTGCCTGATCCTGCCCGGCAGCTACGCCCAGAAACCCACCGCCGACAAAGAAAAACCCGCCCCTAAAGAAGAAGCGCCGACTTTTTCGGGTAAGAGTCGCACCCTGGACCTCGACCGCCAGGTGGTGACCAATGGACAAGTGACGATCAAAGGCCAGCGCGTGCCGTACAAAGCCACGGCCGGGACCATTCCGGTTTGGGACGAGGAAGGCAAACCCGTAGCGGGTGTGTTTTTTACTTACTTCGAACGCTCCGACGTAGCCGACCGCTCGGCCCGCCCGCTGGTCATTTCGTTCAACGGTGGCCCCGGCACGGCCTCGGTCTGGATGATGATCGGCTACACCGGGCCACGCATCCTGAAAGTCGACGACGAAGGCTATCCCGTTCAGCCCTACGGCATTAAAGACAATCCACATTCCATTTTGGACGTAGCCGACATCGTGTACGTCGATCCGGTCAACACCGGCTTCTCGCGCCCGGCCAACAAAGACGTTCCGGCGGCCAAGCTGTTCTTTGGCGTCAACGCCGACATCAAGTACCTGGCTGACTGGATTAATACGTTCGTGAGCCGCTACAACCGCTGGTCCTCGCCCAAGTACCTGATCGGCGAAAGCTACGGCACGACGCGCGTGTCGGGCCTGGCGCTGGAGCTGCAGAACAATCACTGGATGTACCTCAACGGCGTCGTGCTGGTATCGCCTACGGACCTGGGCATCAAACGCGACGGACCGGCGCAGGGTGCGCTGAAACTGCCGTATTTCACCGCAACAGCCTGGTACCACAAAGCGTTGCCCGCCGATCTGCAGAAGAAAGACCTGACCGATCTGCTGCCCGAAGTCGAGAACTTTACCATTTTGGAGTACATACCGGCTCTGGCGATGGGTGGTTCGATGAGCGACCAGAAGCGGAAGGAGATTGCTCAGAAAGTGGCCCGGTATTCGGGACTATCAGAAACGGCCGTGTTGCAGCAGAACCTCGACGTACCGACCAATTTCTTCTGGAAAGAACTCCTCCGCGACAAAGGCCAGACGGTGGGCCGACTGGATTCGCGCTACCTCGGCATCGACAGCAAAGACGCGGGTGAAGCGCCCGACTACAACGCCGAGCTGACGTCCTGGCTGCACTCGTTCACGCCCGCCATCAACCTGTTCATGCGCGAGGAGCTGAACTACAAAACGGACCTGAAATACTTTATGTTCGGCCCGGTACGTCCCTGGGACAACACCAATAACCACACGGGCGAAGACCTGCGCCAGGCGATGGCCCAGAACCCGTACCTGCACCTGCTGGTGCAATCCGGCTACTACGACGGCGCCTGCGATTACTTCAACGCCAAGTACAACATGTGGCAGATGGACGTTGGCGGTAAATTGAAAGACCGCATGGAATGGGAAGGTTACCGCAGCGGCCACATGATGTACCTCCGCAAAGAAGACCTCGCGACCAGCAACGAAAACCTCCGCCAGTTCATCCAGAAAAGCATTCCGAAGAACAGCACTCCGGCAAAGTATTCGGGGAGCCGGTAAAAGTAGGTAATTCGTTAGGCGCACTTGCGTAAATAGGCTGGTTATGGGTGTATTTACGCAAGCGAGTAGCGTCTATAACGAGTTATAGACAGGCTTTAAAAAAGCTAAAAAAGCCTATGCTATATATTTTATGGGCACTCCTAAACATCGGAATTTTTATTTACTTCATCATTATTTATTTTAATGCCACCAAGTTTATAAAAGAAAATTCGGGCTTTTTGCTTCAATATTTTTTTGTATTTGGACTTCTCTCATTTATTGGACGTTCTAATACTGACAATAATAATAAGGAACCAAATTCTAAAAAGGTAAAAATCTGGAAGTTTAGTTCAGCGGATACTTTGGATAAAGATTCGAATGCTTTTATTGAAATTAAGTTAGAAAAGACTTTGGTTTCAAGTATTGGTTAGGTATTAGTTATAGCAAGGACAAACAAGTACAGTATAACATTCCCGTAAGTGCCAACACCTGGGTAACTGGCTTTCAAAGTGGAAGGAGTTGGGAGCCAACATTTATAATTGTAAATCGTACAGATGACAACCAAAAATTTGAATATAGTGTAGACGGCACAATCAAATGGAGCTTACTTGGGATGACGATTTACTCACAGTCTAAAACTTGGAATGGAATTGCAGCTGTTAAATAAGCCAATAGGCAACATAGAATTTTTACAAGCGGGCCCGACATTATACCATCGGCTACTAATAAACTCAGGTTTTCAGTTCAGTCATGCGAATTACAATTCTCTTTGCGCTAATGTTTACCGTATTTTTTTAATCAGCAAGGTATATTTGCGGACAGAGCACTACTTTTCAACCTGTATTCAGCCCTGCCTGTTGTGCGCAATCAATCTCATTGAATAACAAAACTCAATTAATGAAAGTCAAATTTGTATTTTTCGTAAGTCTATTTACATTAATTTGCACGCTGTCGGCGCAAAGCCAAAAAGCAAACATTTTGATAGTAGGTTCGGATCATCTCGCCCAAATCTATAATAGTAAAAACCCCAATACCGATGTTTTGCTTCCTCAACGACAAAACGAAATTAAAGAGTTTGCAACGTCGATTATGCGTTATAAACCCGATTTAATAATGGTTGAAGTGTTACCGGAAAACCAGCAGAGGATTGATAGCTTATATGCGCTTTATGTAGCAGACAAAATAAAGTTTGATGATTTAGAAGATGGCAGAAGCGAAGTCTATCAACTTGCTTTTCATATGGCTAAACAATTAGGATTATTAAAAATCCATTGTGTAAATGCACCTGGCGGAACGTCCCAAAGCATTTTGGATAGTGGCACTAATATTTCCCTGTATAAAGATGAAGGGCTTGCCGTAAGAACGATGGTAGTAGAAAAAATGAAAGCGTTGCAGGAAAACAAGTTATCCTTAAATGATTATCTATTTTTTATAAACCAGCCTAATACTTACAATAAAATTTATCGCTTGCGATACATGACACCAGCAAGGGTAACGAACGGTACATTTAAAAACCCAGATGCAATGGTTGATACTGCCTTTATTAACCCTGATTACATTGGAGCAGAGCTAATTTCAATTTTCAAAAATCGCGACTATAAAATATATTCAAATATTGTTACCACACAAATGAAGACGAAAGGCAAAAAGATATTATTAATTATTGGTGCTGCTCACATCGGTTCATTAAGGAGCATTTTTCGCGACGATACCGATTTTAACTTAGTCGACGCAGAAAAATTCCTGTTAAAATAACTGTACACAATATCAGTACCGCCATAATAGGCCACACAAAGGCTAATTTAACTTTAGTTAAGTTGGCTTTGTCCCAATACTCCTGCCCGGCGGAGCCTTCAAAAACAGCACAGGCTAAGCCTTCAGCGGGTCAACTCAGCAATCTTTGTTTCGACTACAATATGCGTTGATTTGACTACAGACGTCATTTCAAAGTCTCTCAACTTTGCAGTGTAATTAATCAACACGCAAACAAGAGAAAAAATGAGCACGAAAAAAGTATGGTTTGTTACCGGGGCTTCCAAAGGTTTAGGTTTATCCCTGGTGAAGCGATTGTTGAACGAAGGTTACCGGGTAGCGGCTACGTCGCGGAAGCTGGGAAACCTGGAAAAGGAGATTGACTCCGTTGACAATTTCCTTGCCCTCGAAGCGAATGTTACGGACGAAAACAGTGTGAAAGCTGCCATTGCCAAAACGATCGAAACGTTCGGTGGTATTGATGTCGTCGTCAACAACGCTGGCTATGGTCACCTGGGCACACTAGAGGAACTGACTGACAGAGAGGTCCGGGAGAATTTTGAGGCCAATGTGTTTGGTGTACTGAACGTTATTCGTCAGGTAACGCCCCACCTGCGCCAGAAACAATCGGGATACATCATCAACATTTCCTCCATCGCGGGCTTCTATGGCGGATTTCCCGGCTGGGGCATTTACAATGCCACTAAATTTGCGGTAGCCGGTATGACTGAGGCTTACGCTGCCGAAGTAAACCCATTCAACATCCAGACCACGGTTGTTTATCCAGGCTATTTCAAAACAAACTTCCTGCTGGAAGGCTCGTTGAAACTGGCCGAGAACCAGTTGGCCGACTACACCGCCGTGCGTGAAAATGAACGAGTGCACATGGAAGAGATTCCTGGCAATCAGCCGGGTAGTCCGGAGAAAGCAGCCGAAGCCTTTATCCAACTGGCTGAGATGGAAAATCCTCCCTTGCATTTCTTTATGGGAAGCGATTCGTTCGGACTGGCCCAAAGCAAAATTGACGCCTTGCAGTCAGAATTAAACACCTACGAAGCGTTGACTAAATCAACCGATTATTAATTTGCCAGCCAGAACAGCGGTAGCGCCTACGCGGGCGCTACCGCTGCTTCTTAACGTCGAACCGAGATGAAAGGAAAAGAGGTCCTCCATTTTAACACCATCAATGAGTTCCACAAAATGAGTGGCCTGCCCGCTCCTGAGCACCCTTTGGTAAGCCTGGTGGATTATGGACTGGTGGAGTACCAAACCAGCGACAATGAAATGAGCTGGGTGCAGAACTTCTATTCCATCGGTTTGAAACGGAATATTCAGGGTAAGTTTCGGTACGGTCAGCAGCAGTACGACTTTGATGAAGGGCTGATGTCGTTTGTTGCCCCTGGCCAGGTGATTCATATTGCCATCGACAAGCCCGAAATAAAACCCAGTGGTTATCTGTTGCTGATCCACCCCGACTTTATATGGAACACGTCGCTGGCAACGACCATCAAGCACTATGAGTTTTTTGGGTACAGTGTCAACGAAGCGTTATTTCTGTCTGAAAAAGAAGAGAAAATCATCACCGAACTAGTACAAAATATTCAGCGGGAGTATCATTCCAACGTTGATAAATTCACGCAAAACATCATCATTTCCCAGATTGAATTGCTCCTCAACTATTGCGAACGTTTTTACCAGCGGCAATTCATCACCCGCAAACAAAGCTCTCATCAACTCCTGGATAGGTTGGAGACGATCCTGGATGAAAGCTTCAGTACGGCTAATCTGGTGGAAAAAGGATTGCCCACGGCCAAACACATTGCCGAGCAACTTAATGTGTCGCCCAATTATCTGGGCAGCCTGCTGAAGACATTAACCGGGCAAAGCACGCAGCAGCATATTCATAATAAGCTCATAGACAAAGCCAAAGAAAAGCTGTCCACTACCAATCTGTCGGTAAGTGAAATTGCCTACCAGTTAGGCTTTGAACATTCCCAGTCGTTCAGTAAACTGTTCAAGGCAAAAACCGACCGTTCACCGTTGGAATTCAGGCAGTTGTTTAACGGTTGATTACGAGCTAAGCTAGTTAAAAGCCCAGCTGCTAATCTTGACCGGTACGTAGTTAAAAACAAAAGTTTGGCAACAACTGGCAAAAAGCGCCCAACACTAGTCGGGATGTTATGTCTACGTAACTGGTTGACAGTAAAGCAAGAAAAGCCATTGCAAATAAACCGCAGTCATTGACTCGTGAGTAGAAGTGTAGTATCACTGTCTTGCACTTGTTTAAGACGCAGTAATCAGAAGCCGCCATACTGAGCGTCATTTCTCAATGACCTTCGATAGCAAAGAACCCTGGATTTTGGTCGGCTATGACTTATTCGCCAAAGAGGGGCCGGCCGCGTTAAAGGTAGAAGTCATGGCCCGGCTGGTGAACAAAAGCAAATCGTCATTCTACCATCACTTTGCCGATGTCGATGTCTTTACGGAGCTTTTGCTGAACTACCATCTCAAACGGTCGCACATCATTGCCCAGCGAGAAAGTCGGTGCGAACGGATAACGCCCGATCTGATCCACGTCCTCCTCGATGTAAAACAGGATTTGCTCTTCAACCGGCAGTTACGAGTGAACCGGCACAATCCGGCGTTCAAAACATGCCTCGAACGATCCACGCAAGCCGTGGAGAGCGCTTTCCTGGCTGTGTGGGCCAAAGACCTTGGCCTCGCCGATAAAGCCCATTTGGCCCACTCCCTGTTTAAGCTCACCCTCGAAAACTTCTATCTGCAGCTCACCGAAGCGACGTTGACCTACGAGTGGCTTGCCCATTACTTCAGCGAAGTACGCTCAATGGTTACCGAGTTCAAGAAACCATAAGAAACCTGCCCCGATTGTACGCTGCCGTCTAAAATTACCGGAACGTGGCCGTCATCTTTGCCGGTAGTCAGGCAGGCTGCAGCCGGCGAACACAAGCGTTCAGACCTTATGCGCATGCCTGCCAACCCACAAGTCAGGTATACTCATGTCGCATTCATTTCACAAATTCTGGCTGAAAGTCACGGCGTTTGTTGTCGGCTCGTTCGGGCCGGTTTTCTTCCTCGGGACGATGAGGTCTACATCGGAACCCGCCCGGCTAACACTCGATCTGTTGAGCTGGCCGGTTGATGGCGCCACCACCTATGATGCCCCCGACACGCAATTTTTATCGGCGCTTACGGGCGGCTTCCTGTTGGGCTGGGGCGTCATGATCTGGTGCCTGTCCGTATGGGTTTATGATAAAGCACCAGAGGCTGTTCGCAAAACGGTCCTGACCGGCGTTCTATCCTGGTTCGTGCTGGACAGTGCCGGCTCCATTGCCTCCGGAAATACCTCCAATGCCTTTTTCAACGTACTCGTCCTGCTGATCGCCGTAGGGCCTTTGTGGCGTCCGGCCCGTGCGTTGGCAAACCAGTAATGGCTGTCGTGAGGTATGTCAGGCAACCAGTCGTTGCGCCGGTAACGGCTCGCGGTACGTAGTTCGGACCAACACGCGTAACCGAGCCAGGCCATCAGTGTGTACTACCGGACGCAACCAATCGGTTTGTTAGCCTGTCCTGTGAACTAACTGCGCTGTATTTTTCTTTCCAGTTCAGGACAGGCAACGTTATGGAAACGGGTACACACGTAAATTTTCGGGCACTTTGCTGGTGTCTGCTCATGCTTTTACCGGTGCTGCTATCCTCCCGGCCCGGGACTGAGCCGCCCCGCGAACGCAGCGTAGCAGTTACCTACACGACCGTGGTGAAGGACATTCCGGCCGGCACAAAAACGATGCAGCTTTGGGTGCCGATCCCCCGAAACAGCCCGTATCAGCAGATCACGGACCTGGTCATTACGTCGCCTTATCCGTACGAAATCGACACTGGTCGGTTCGGCAATCGAATGCTTCATCTTACGCTTAAAAATCCCGAGCCCACCATCTTTACGGTCGATGTGCGTTTCAACGCCCTGCGGAAAGAGCACATTCAGGAACGGCTGTATACCCAAAACGCAACGGGGCCCATGCCTACCGATCCGGACATGGGTCGGTGGCTTCAGCCCGACCGGCTGGTGCCCATCGACGGCAATATTAAACGCTGGTCCAGGGAAATTATCGATTCGGTTGGGGCGAAGACCGATCTGGAGAAGGCCCGGGCCATCTACAACCACGTCATCTCAACGGTGAAGTACGACAAAACCGGCACCGGCTGGGGGCGGGGCGACATCTACTACGCCTGCGATACCCGGCGCGGCAACTGCACCGATTTTCACGCCATGTTCATCGGCTACGCCCGGGCTGCGGGTATTCCGGCGCGGTTTGCGATCGGCGTCTCTCTACCCACCGATCGGCCTTCCGGTGAAATCGGCGGGTATCACTGCTGGGCTGAATGTTACCTGACCGGTATCGGCTGGGTGCCGATTGATGCGTCAGAGGCCGCCAAAAACCCGGCGAAACGCGGGTATTACTTCGGTGCGCACGACGAAAACCGGATTGAGTTTACGATGGGCCGGGACCTCAGCCTGTACCCCGGCCAGAAAGAGCCGCTCAATTATTTCATTTATCCGTATGCCGAAGCCGACGGTAAGCCGATGCCGATTGAGGAAAAACACATCCAGTACCGCGACCTGAATACGACTGATAACCGGTAATTACCCCACTCATAAATAGCTGTTTAGATAAACCCACTGCCTGGCCAGCGCAGCACCGGGTCCAGCTAATCATTAGCAGCAGGCTTACTCTACCAAACCGACATGGGTTCAGTGATCTGGCGGTAAGGTTATATCACAGCGTATAACAACTATACCTATCTGGCCCATAACTCCCGACTAATCAGCCGCTACGTCGTCGATATTACGCAGAAAAGCCCTAACTTTTACCATCCGTTTCAGCTGATTCACACAGCAATCTTAACAGTTCATCCCATTCCTGTTTTTCACCCCGGCCCGCAAAGCCGACTTTTGCATTAACCTCAGAAACGAACCGAATACCCATGAAAACACTAACTACCCTTTGCCTGCTGCTGGCCGTTGCCCTGACCTCGTTCGGGCAAATCGCCAACGACAATAGCTTCGCGGCCCAGATCGACAACAAGGAATTCAAAACCCAGCCCCGCCGGATTAAGATTGGTCCGTACTGGTGGGTAACGGCCAACGCCAACAAACCTGACAAATCGCTGCGGATCTGGCTGGGCAGCTTCGACAATAAAGACATTGTAGAACCGGGCGAGTACCTGATCGTCGACGCCGACAACCCCGATACGCCGGAAAACTGGAAAAAGGCGCAGTCTACGAAAGGGTACAAAGGCATTGCCGTAGTGAAGTACGTAGAAGAAACCCGCGAGCCGCGCATGGAGTACCACGTCGGTAAGTCGCTGAACAACAACGAAACCATATCGGTAAAAAAAGGCGCTGACGGTTTCCTTGAAGCTTCGTTTAGCTGCAACCTGGAAGGGTCATACTGGAAAGAGAAAGCAACGGCTACGGTGTTCGGCGGTGTCGGCCGGCTGGTATCGAAGATGGAGGATAAGGCCGTTACGAAAGCATCAGGCTACGATTCCAACATCGACCCCGAAGGCAACGGCTACAAGAAGCAGGGCAAAACCGACACGATCGCCGTAACGAACGGTACATTTAAGCTGAAAATGAATTAAAGGTAATGGCACGCAGATTTTTATGATGCTTATGATTCAAAATGATTTTCATAATTAATCATAACAATCTGCGTGCTATCACCCGTCAATTCGCTGGTTGGGGCAGGGGCGCTGAGTTGCTGATAAACGCTATCTTCTTACTGTCCGGCGACCAAGATGGCGTATTGATTGTTCCCTGACCCCCGTAGACGTAGGCAATCACCTTAGGCGTTGATTTAACCGGATTACCGCCCTCGATAGGAATTAGCCGGAGGTAGACGTGCTTGTAGAACGGATGATCATCGGGCGATACGTCTTTCCCGAACGACAGGATAACCATCTGCTTACCATCCGGCGAAATGTGCGGAAACCAGTTGTTAAACTCGTCGTTGGTGATTTGCTGCTGATCACTGCCGTCGGCCCGCATCCGCCAGATCTGCATCGTACCCGAACGCGACGAATTGAAGTAGATGTACTGCCCATCCGGTGAGTACTCGGGGCCGTCGTCGAGGCCTTTTGCCGTGGTGAGCCTGGTTTCGGGACCGCCATCGGCACCAACCCGATAAATGTCAAATTCTCCGTCGCGCTGGCCGGTAAAAATCAGCGATTTGCCGTCGGGCGACCAGCCGTGCAGATACGAGTGGCCAACGGGCGTAATCTTTTTAGGTTTGCCACCCTGCACGGGTACGGTATAGACAATCGACTTGTTCCCGTCTTCTTTACTGCTACTGCTGAGTCCCAGCATTTTGCCGTCGAACGACAGTACGTGGTCATTGTTATTGTTCGTGACGTAATCCGTGTTGAGGAGCGTCGGCGTCTTTTTCTTCAGATCGAACCGGTACATCTTGCCGTTGCTGTTGTAAAGCAGCGCCCGGTTGTCGGGCGTCCAGTTGGGAGCCTGCAGCGACTCCGGGGAGTAATACAGAATCTGGCGCTGACCATTGGCCACGTCCATCACTTCGATGTTGCTGCCGATGTATTCGCGGTACGGCACGAAATTTTCCCTGGCCGGCACGCTGATCCGAACATCCCGGAATGTGCCCCGTTCGAGCACATCTTTGTTGTGCGACCCGACAAACAGTCCAACATAAACCTCATCACCCAGGTCGAGATCGGTTACCTGCTCCGTTACGAACGGCTCGCCGAATTTGGCCACGCGCATGGTGTACGTCCGGCCGCGCCGTTCGAGCTGAATGACGTCGGCTCCCGTGAGCGTCGACTTGATCTCTTCTGTATTGGCCCCGGCCGTCCGCCGGAACTGCAGCGACGTCAGCCCGTCCCCGTGTTCAACGGCGTTGATGTGGGGGGAGTTACCTTCCAGGCTTTGGCGCACCATCCAGCCCACTTTCCGGTGCGGATCAACGCCATTGCCGATAAACGAGGCCCGCGTGTACAGGATGAAATCGCCTTTCATGCGTTTCCACATGAAATGGAATTCGTCGTGGTCGAACCACACGTTATACCCCGAACCACCCAGTTCGTACTGCTGCGTCTTAGTGTCGAATTTGGCATATCCCGGCTTGAGTACCGCGCCAATGTCGCCGTGACCGTCGAAGATACCGAGGGGTTGTTTTTGCGCCAGAACCGGTTTGTTCAGCAGAAAGGGGCTGATCAGTGAGATCAGCAGGAATAGGCTGCAATTCTTCATACAGATGACCATCGCCGGATTTGTATGGCGGTTCCCAACTAAGCCAGCCACTGGCTCAATCTACTGATGGGCGTCGAAACCGGATGAAAACGCGTCGGCGGAACCGTACTTGATAACGGTTCCGCCGACGTATTCGCTGGTTTTGTCGCTTAGTGCTGCAGCTAATTTCCCCCGCTACTCTTCACCGCTGAGCCAGTTTTCACTTCGGCCGTGGTGGCCGGGCTGGCCGGGGTATCGAGGTGGTTCCAGTTGATCAGTACGTTCCAGAGCAGAGGGGCGTCGTGGTGATTCAGGTAGCGGTGCAGCGGGTCGAACGTAAACGCGACTACCCGCCCCGAACCAATCGGTACGTTGAAGATGCTGCCGTGGCCGATGATCGTCTGCTCGTTGCGCACCATACCCGACAAGACGTACGGCTCCTCTTTCTTGGGCGCGGTCTTGGCATCCTTCACCGGCTTTTTGCCGGGCATCCCCATGATTTCGCCTTTGTATTCCTCCTCGTCCTTGAGGGGTTTGGTGCCGTATTGCATTACCATCATGTCGCGGTTGTATTTCCGGGTTTGCAGTAACGGCGCAATCCCCCGGAAGATCGGGAAGGTTTCCGGGTAGCCGTACATGATCGGGCTGTCGGGTTTGCGGTTCTTGGCCATCACAATGGAGCCGGGATGAAACAGCGTTGGAGCAGCCGCTTCCTCCAGTTCACGGGCGATACCGGTCTGGGCGATCATCAGCGACGAGTTATCGAGGGTTACGAGCACCCCACCCTGCTCTACAAACTTCTTCAGGTTTTCGACCCCGTCGAAGCCCGGCCCGCCGGTAATGTCGCTGGTGGCATCGGGGAAGCCGTGCGACGGAAACTCGGCCGTTTTGGTATACGGCAGCGGCCCGTATTTCTTGTCGATTTCGTGGATGAAGTTGGCCGCTGAACCGCGCATCCGGGGCACCAGAATGACGTCGAATTTCTTCCGCAGATCGCCCGCTTTCAGGTGGTCTTTGTTGATGGACGTATACGGAATGCCGCGCTGCTCGAAGGTGTAGCGGGCCCAGCCTTCGTCCTGCGTATTGTACCAGCTATGGTAAATGGCTACCCGGGGCAAACTAACCTCGTGCTGCCGCAACGGTACCCCCACCCCGGTCGGTTCGGCTTTGGTCGCCTGTAAATCCAGCCCAAACTGTGTGGCCAGCTTCTTCGACTGGTCGGCGGTCAGGCCTTTGAACAGCACCGCCCCGGCCGCCAGGGTGTCTTTCATGCCGGTGAAGGTCGTTTTCGTGTCCAGCACAACGGCTTTGGCTGTTTTGCTCTGGGTCTTTAGCCAGAGCATGGCGGGCAGGACGTTGGTCTGCGCTTTGTAATTCAGGACGTAGTTCGTACCATCGCCACCAATCGTTCCGGCGTATGTCACGTCGTCGCTGATGAGTTTGAGATCGCCCGCGTTGTACGTCACGCTGTCTTCGGCTTTCACGTCCACGCCGTAGAGGTAACCGAGCGTCCAGGCGATGTCGTCGTAGGGCGGAAACTTGGCTTCTTTGGGGTAGTTCTGTTTGGTCAGCAGCGATACGGCCAGGTTCCGGTACGGCTGATTCAGCAGCACGACGTAATCGCCCTGGTTCTTGCCCGACTCGGCCTTGTGTACCTCGATGGCCTGCGCCCGGAGCTGGTTCACCAGATAAGCCGCCATGGCGGGGTCGCGCTGGTTCTTCGGAATCACAAACGCACGTGGCGTCTCTTCAGCACCTTTCCGAAGGTTGTTCAACCCTTTCTGGTAAAAGTTTCTGAGCAGCAAGCGGCTGTTGGTAGCCCCGTACGACAGCGACGCCAGTACCCCGGCCTGCATGTAGTTGATGTTGTTGCGGTACGACCAGTACACCTTTTCAGTCGGTGGCGCGGGACGGTACCATTCCTTGCTCGTGGCCGGATCGCCCGCGTATTTCTGTTCGGCCAGGTCGCGCAGGTACGTATTGGCGCCGGCGTTACCGAACGTTTCGTAGAAGCGCCCGACGGCATTGTGGTTGTTGGAAATCCAGAGGGCGTAACCAGGGTACCAGCCGTCGTAGAACGCCCACGTGAACACCCCCGGCACGCCCTGCGCGGCCAGGGTCGTTATGTCATGGTGCGCCATAATCTGCCATTCGCCGATGGTAATCGGATCGATGGTTTCGTTGTACGGGCCGGTACCGGTCGAGATGTACAGCAACGGCACCGACTCGTGCAGATCAAGACTGGCCGTGGGATGCCACTCGTAAAAGATCCTGTACAAGGCTTTGGTCAGCGCCTGTGATACCTGCAATCCATCGCGGTTGTTGTCGTGGTACGTGTACTTACCCCAGTACGGCGGTGATTTCGGGAAGCCATCGTCATATTCCTTGCGGGCCTTGGTGTAGCGGTAATACCAGTCGACCTGCTTGTCCCAGCCGTCGGGCTCCGACACCGGGTTGATCAGCACGATGATGTTATCGCGGATGGTTTTGATGTCCGGCGACTGGCTGGTAATCAACCGGTACGTCAGTTCCATCAGCATCTCGGGCGATCCCATTTCGGGCGAGTGCAGGCCCCCGTTGAGGTAGTACACCAGCTTGGTATCCCCCAGGATTTTCTCCACATCCTGCGGATTGACCTTGCGCGGGTCGGCCAGCAGCGCCAGTTGTTTTTTGTAATGATCGAGCCGTTTCAGCGACTCTTCACTCCCCACCACAACCAGGTTGATGGCCCGGCCTTCTTCGCTGGTGCCCACCTGCTGCATCGTTACGTTCGGGGAGGTCTGCGCCAGCTTCTGGTAATAGGCGTAAATGTCAGCGGTGCGGTGAATGACACCGGGCGTTCCGATGATCTGGCCGAAGTGCTTGCGGGGCGAAGGCACCTTCGGATCGTCGGGAAGGTTCAGCACCGACGCCGGCAGGAACCGCGGGTCGGTAGTGTATTCCTTAATCTTTTCGTTATAGGTCTCATCATAAGACTGCTGCGCCAGAAGCGGGGCACTGACCAGCCCAAGACACAGAACAGACAGGAGACAACAGCGTAGATGGTTTGACTGCATAAGCGCGTAGGCTAAGATTATTCCGTAAAATAGCACGGATAGCTAATTTTTTACAAGTAAATCCCCGCAAACCTTGCCATACAGCTAAAATAACAGGCCCCAGCCTCAACTTATTTGTTTCGCCACCATCCGCTGCTGATTTTTGTCCCTGAATCTCCATTCGAACCAGTTGTCCATATAACCTGATGAAAGAACAATCTCGTCGCGCGTTTGTCAAGAAGACCGTTGTCGCAGGCTTAAGCGCCACGACCGTGCCCGCCCTGTCGGCTGCGGCCCCCAAAGATGTATTTGTCCACCACGTATTATTTTACCTGAAGAACGCCGGGAATGAGGCTGATAAAGCCAAACTACTGGAAGGCCTGAACAAATTGGCTAAGGTCCCCACCATCAAAATGGTGCACATCGGCACCCCGGCGGCCACTAACCGCGACGTGATTGACCGGAGCTATACCTTTTCGTGGCTGTGTTTGTTCGATAGCGCGGCCGACGAAGAAGCGTACCAGAAGCACCCCATTCACGACGAGTTCCGGAACAACTATGCCTCGCTGTGGGAGAAAGTCGTTATCTACGATTCGATAGGCCCCAGACGATAGCCGACGCGAACCGGTAAACCAATGATCGTTTACCGGTTCGTTACTCAAACAACGTAATTTTTACTTACTTGGCGCTGCAAACCCTAACCCGACGCCTGTTGCCATGCTCCGCCTTCCGCCTGTCAGTCTGCTGCTGACGTTTCTCTTCCTTTCTGTAACGTATACTGCACAGGCTCAGGCGGTTCAGCTCACGAATGTACCCAAACCACGGGTCATCGTTCTGACCGACATCACCAACGAACCCGACGATCAGGAATCGCTGGTGCGGTTTCTGGTCTATGCCAACGAATACGACGTTGAAGGCATCGTCGCGACTACGTCGACTCACCTGCGGGGCCAGGTCCGGAAAGACAAAATTGTGGAAGCCATTGACGCCTACGGACAGGTACGTACCAACCTGCTGAAGCACGCGCCGGGTTACCCAACAAAAGAGCAGTTGATGGCAGGGGTCACTGAACACGTACCGCTGTATGGCATGGCAGGCGTAGGAGCGGGCAAAACGTCGTCCGGGTCGCAGCTCATCGTCAAAGCGGTCGATCGGGCAGACGACCGGCCCGTCTGGGTAAGCGTGTGGGGTGGGGCCAACTGCCTGGCGCAGGCGCTCTGGGATGTTCGTCAGTCCCGCAGTAAACCCGAGCTGGATAAATTCGTTGCCAAATTACGGGTCTACTCCATCTCTGATCAGGACGATTCGGGTCGATGGCTCCGGCTGGAGTTTCCCGGTCTTTTCTACGTAGTGAGCCCCAGCAGCACCAACTGGCGCGAATACTGGCGGGCAACCTGGACCGGTATTTCGGGGGATCGTCAGTACCGCAACGGACCCATGCACCATTTTACGCTGGTCGACAACCCCTGGCTGGAGCAGCACGTCATGAAGAACCACGGTCCGCTGGGAGCGCTGTATCCCAAACTGGCTTATATCATGGAAGGCGATACCCCCTCGTTTCTGGGGCTGGTCAACAACGGCCTGGGCAGCAGCCTGAGTCCGGCGTATGGCGGCTGGGGGGGACGCTACGTCTGGTACCAGAGTTACGCCGAAACGCACCCCATCTGGACGAACTCGCAGGATTCGCGCGATGAGGTGGTGGCGCAGGACGGTAAAACCTACGTGTCGGATCAGGCCACGATCTGGCGGTGGCGCGAAGCATTCCAGCACGATTTTGCCGCCCGTATGGACTGGTGCGTAGCAGCGAACTACGCCGACGCCAACCATAATCCGGTTGTTGCCCTCCAGGGTGACAAGGGCAAGGCCATCGTTCGACTGACCGTAGCACCGGGCGCAACCGTAACGGCCGATGCCAGCGGAACCAGCGACCCGGACGGGCACGCGGTGACTTACAACTGGTTCGTGTACAAAGAAGCCGGAACGTATACCGGTGCCTTAGCCTTAACGGGCAGCGCTACGCCAACGGCCCGGTTTACGGCCCCAACGGTTGACAAACCCGTCGATATTCACTTAATCTGCGAGGTAAGGGACAACGGCACGCCAAACCTGTTCGGCTACCGGCGCCTGCTTGTCACCGTTGATCCAAAGCAGGTCAGCAACCGCTGAGATCACTTTGTCACGACCTGCACTACGTAGGTCTTGCGGGGCTGACCACTCCCCTGCTCACCGGCCCGCTTCTCGCTGAACACGACTTTGGCAGTACCGGTGGTCACGCCTTTAATCTCGAAGATAGCCGGCCCGGAGTTGTCGCGAGTCAACGTATCGACGGGCGGAGCGAGTTGTCGACGGGATACTTCGACGACTTCAGTATTGTCCGACGAACCGATCAGCTGGATGGTACTGTCGCCCTGACTGGCCAGCCTGATTTCCTTAATTTCGCCGACTGCCACCCGCAGCCGCTGCTGCCGACCCGTATTCTCATTTCCATTTTTACCGGTGGCGCAAGCGCTTAGCCCGGCAATGAGCAACGTATAGACGATCTGTTTCATGCTCCCTATAACTGCTGAGCGCAGCAACGGTTTACGCGGGGGTGGTTCATCCGCTTCAACGAACCAACGGCAGGTACGTAGCAGGATCAGGATTTGCGTTTGCCCGGGCGGGTAGCGTCGCAGACGCCCCGAAAATAACCAACGGATTCGGCAATGCCCGCCAGTGGGTCTTTCATATCTTTTTCGTATTCCAGGCTGCAGGAACCCGTATACCCAACCTTTCGGAGGGCGCCGACGAACGCAGGGATATCGATCACTCCCCGGCCCAGTTCACAGGTTTTTCCTTCTTTGGAAGCCGCCGTTACGTTTTTGAGGTGGATGTCAAAAATGCGCTTGGCGTACGTTTGCAGATCCGCAACCGGATCATCACCATTCCGGCGGTCGTGTCCCATATCGAAACAGAAACCAATGCGTGAATCAAGGTCTTTGATCTCTTTCCAGATAGACACTGCATTGGGATAGAGTTCGATATCAGGCCCGTGGTTGTGGATCGCAAACCGCATGTCGTACGCCTTCACTTTTTTATCGACGTACGGCAAAAGCTGGGTATTCGGTACGCCGATGATGAGCTTCACCCCCACCCGTTTGGCGTACTCAAACGCCCGGTCGACCTCCGCTTCGGTTTTCATGTAGATCGGTCCGACGGCGTAGCCCGTTACGTTGGATTGCTTCAGCTTTTCGTGGAACGCGGCAATCTGTTCCGGGGTGCTGTCGAGCGGCAGGTGAAAATCTTTGATGCACAAATAGCGTACATCCACCTTACGCATCATCTCAAGCGCCTGATCCAGTTTAAAATGAACGAAGGAGTACCCCGCCATGCCGAGTTTAAACAAGTCCTCATCGGGCGCACTGACGGATTGAGTAGCGTTGCCGGCAGCCAGCACCGGACTGAAGCCCGCCATGGTCAGGTAGCCGCCGGTATTTTTCAGAAACGATCTGCGGGTTGTCATTAAGAAACCTTGATTAGTTGTTGCCTATTAAAGCAGGAACCCAACGCCGGCTAACCTTCGGTGGCGCACATTTCCGGATTTATCTTTACATCGTTACGTAAGCCGGGCATCCTTTTCAGCAAAATTCATCATTTTAGCGGCATCGGTAGTCCAGGCCGACCAGACTCAGCCGGTAGCGGCCGCTGCGTGCCGTCTGGATCGTTTCACCACTCAATCCGTTGCCCGATGGTATACTATACTCAGGTGCTGTTCGTCGTTGAGGGGCAGGAAGCCATATTTGAATCGTTTGAAGAGCAGGTGCTGCCGCTCCTCAGCCAGTTCAACGGCGAACTGCTGTACCGGGTACGACCACCCCGGTCCGCCGTGCTGACGACCAGCATTGGTTACCCCTACGAAATTCACCTGGTTTGTTTTCCCAGGCAGACCGATTTTGAAGCCTACCGCGACAACCCCCAGCGACTGGCCTGTCTGCCCCTGAAAGATCAATCCATTGCCCGGGTATTGCTCATCGAAGGCAAGGCCCTGTAATCAGCCTGGGCCAGGGTCAGACGTCAGTTGGCTTGTTACTTTTCGAACTGAAAAATCTGGTCCATCAGCACCCACTTCTGGCCGGGTTTAGCACCCGGTACGGCCTGCTGGTAGTTCCACATCAGTTCCTCCCAGCGCTGAACATGGGGGTTGCCGGCGTCCATGGCGGCTTTTTTCTCGAACGAGAAGTTGTCGTCGGTTTCCAGAATCATCACCATTCGGGTGCCGAACCGGTAAATCTGAAGGTCGAGCACACCGGCAGCCAGGTCGTTTTGCCGAACCTCGGGCCAGCCTTTACCGGGCGCGTGCCAGGCTTCGTATTCCTTGATCAGGTCAGGATCGTCTTTCAGGTCGAGGGTTAAACAGAATCGCTGCATAGGGAGTGCTTCTGTCCGAAGCGGAAACGAGGTGAGTTAATGACTTGACAAAAAATACTGTTGGTAGGCACGGATCGTCTGCTCAGCGGCCGCATCGGGATCAGGCCAGGGAAACGCTTCGGCGGAGATATAACCGCCGTAGCCAATCTCGGTCAGGGCCTCGACGATCCCATTCATCTCCGTGTGCCCGAAGCCAACGGGACGGCGGTTACTGTCGGCAAAATGAACATGCCCAATAGCCGTCCCCGCCGAGCGGATACTGTCGGGCAACGACGCTTCTTCCATATTCATGTGGAACAGATCGGCCAGCAGGCGCACGTTACGGGTTGCCAACGTAGTAAGCATAGCAACGCCGTCGTCCAGGCGGTTGATCAGGTTGGTTTCGTAGCGATTCAGCGGCTCGTAAATCAACGGTACGCCCTGGCGTTCGGCATAGTCACCGAGTTGGTTCAGGCCCTCGGCCAACCAATCTAGAGCCTGCTGCCGCGATGCGGTTGGCGCTGCGTTCCCCTGCATGGAGCCAATAATGGCCGGAGCCTGAACCTGCGCGCCGAATTCGATCATATCCTGAATAAACTGCCTGGCCTTAGCCCGAACAGCGGGGTCCGGGTCGGTTAGCGTTAGTCCATGCATGACTTTACCGGCCCCGGTCCCAACCGCGGCTATCGCCAGGTTATACTGCTCGCTCAATGCGGTCAGTTTGTCGGGGGCGATGGCGTCTGTCGAAGCGGTGAAGAGTTCAACGGCATCAAACCCCAGCGTGGCGGCTTTCTGCATACCCGCTTCCAGATCGTCCCAGTAAATCCAGGGCCCCGTTCGGATCGACGGCACCAACGCAATGGTTACGCAGGATTTCATGTGGCTAGTCATCCAGATCAACCATGATTTTTGTAATGGGTCCCGGATTTGCCGACCAGTCGGCCAGCGCAGCCCCGGCTTCATCCAGGCTGACGGTTCGGCTGATTACCGCGTCGACGGGGAACCGCCCCGACTCCAGATAGCTGATTACGTCCGGGAAATCGCCCAGGCAGTTGCGGGAGCCTAATATCTCGACCTCCTTGCGCACGAACGTACCGGTCTGATAAGCCACCGGCTGTTTGGCGTAGCCGATATAAACGACCCGGCCCGTGTAGGCCACCTCATCGACAGCCGCGCGGTACGTAGCCGCATGGCCAACCGCTTCGATCACGACATCGGGACCGTCGCCGTCGGTGATCTGCATCAGCGCTTCGTGCAGATCCACCTTCGTGGTGTTGATGGTATGGGCAGCGCCGGCTTTGCGGGCAATCTCCATTTTGGCATCGTCAATATCGATTGCAATGACCTCGCCCCCCCGGTTCACCGACGAGGCTATGGCACCCATGCCGACAATTCCACACCCAATCACGGCTACCTTCTCCCCGGCGTCCACCCGACCACGGGCAGCCGCGTGGAAGCCAACCGTCAGGGGTTCGACCAGCGCCAGTTCGCGTACCGAAAGGGCATCGGACGTATGCAGCTTCTCCCAGGGCACGGCAATGTACCGTGTCATAGCCCCCGGCCGCCGAACGCCCATCGTCTTGTTATCCTGGCAGGCATTGGGGCGTCCCTTCCGACAGGAGATGCACCGCCCGCAGTTCAGATACGGGTTGACGGTTACCCGCATCCCCGGCCGAAACGATACCGGCACATTCGGGCCAGCGTCGACAATGGTGGCGCCCACTTCATGACCCAGTACGTTCGGGTACTCCTGTAGCTCAAACAGACCCCGGAAGCCATTCAGATCCCCCCCGCAAAACCCTACCCGACTCACCTGCAACAGGACGTCGCCGTCGCCGGGCTGCGGCATATCGATCGCCCGCACTTCCGTTTTGCCGGGTTCAACCAGAACCAGCGCACGTATTTTATTCATTGATTTCGTTCGGTTTACGCACATTATTCTCGGGTTTCCCCTCAAACCACATCCAGTTTTTAACCGGCGCTACCAGCGCGTCAATGCGTTCGAGCAGGCCGTCGGGAATGGTAAAATCGAGGACGCGCACGTTCTGGTCGACCTGCCGCTGCGCATTCATACCGATGATGGTGGTGGCAATGGCCGGATGATCTAGGGCAAACCGGATCGCTACGTCGCTCAGCGCTACGCCGTATTCACGGCACAGGTCAAGAAGCTTCGGCTGCAGGTCTTTAACCGGCTGGGGCGAATTCTGCCAGGCCGGAATGGGCGCATCCGACAGGATGCGCTGCATCAGCGGAGCCGCATTCAGCAAGCCAAACCCTTTCTGCTTCGACAGGGGAACCAGTTCGTCGTTGATCTCGTCGTTGAGCAGGGTGTAATGCCCCCAGGAGAGAACCGTATCGACCTCTACTTCGCGGGCGATCTGCGCCAGGTACCGAACCGGCAGGCCCGAAAAACCGACGTAGCGCGCTTTGCCCTGCTTTTTCACGGCCAGTGCCGCCGGAATGGCCTCGTTCAGCACCTGCTCCCGGTCGCCGAACTCGATGTCATGAACCTGAAAGAGATCGACGTAATCCGTTTGCAGTCGCTCCAGCGATCCATCGATGCTGGTCATAACCCGCTGGTAGGAGAAATCGAAGACCCCGTTTGCGTACCGGCAGCATTTGGTGGCCAGCAGAATGTCGTTTCGTTTGTTGAGAAGAGCCTTCCCCAGACGCTGTTCGGCGAGCGTATCACCATAAAACGGGGCGACATCGAAGAAATTGATGCCGTGGTCAATGGCCGAATGAACCGCCCGAATGGCGTCCTGTTCGTCCGTTGTGTCGAAGACGTTTCCTAAGGGCGATGCACCAAACCCAATGCTGGATACGTGCATATCGGTCTTCCCGAGCCTTCTGTACTCCATGAAATTACGTTTACGAATTAGGTTGAGGGTCTTTGTCAGGTACGGCTGCTTGTGCCGTCACCTGAGCCGGCAAGATACGGTGAAATCGCCGTAAGCGTACCCGGCGTCAGGTGGGTACGTCCGGGGTGATCCCACATTTCTTTCCACCCTTATCAGTAGATACGTCGGCTTGCTTTATTTACTCAGTATTTGCCGGGACGACCCTAACTTTTTTATCGTCCCGAAATACGAGGCACCTTCTGAAACCGGAGGCCTTCTTCCCGTCACCCGAAGTTTCTCCGTATCCCGGAATGGCAAAAGTGCCCCTACCGGGCAGGACAATACTTTTTCAGACCGTTTGTGTTCTTCATCCCGTATGAAACGAATTCCTTACTTGGCCGGCTTCATTTGTCTGAGTCTGCTTGTTGCGTCAGGGCTGGCCCTGGTCTCTTTTCGATCGGCCGACTCGTTCGCAGCCGGAACCGCATCGACACCCACGCAGACCGTCGCCAGGGAGTGGCGCCAGCTATTCAACGGTAAAGACCTGAGCGGCTGGAAACACGTTGGGCAGGGGCGTATGTCGGTCGATAAAGGCCTGATTCGGGGGCATGGCGGGATGGGACTGCTCTACTGGACCAAAGAGACGTTCAGCAACTGCACCCTGCGCATTGTGTACCGCATGGAAAAAGAAAACAGTAACGCAGGCGTCTTTATCCGCATCCCCGTCGAACCGCGGGAAGAATGGATGCCGGTCCATTACGGCTATGAAGTGCAGATCGACAACCACCCCGAAACGTCCAACGAAGACGAGTACCACGTAACAGGCACGCTTTACTCCCTGACCAAACCGCTGGCCAAGCCCGGAAAGCCCGGACCCAGCTGGAACACCATGGAGATTACGTTGGATGGCGACCGTACGATCGTGACCGTGAACGGCGTAAAAGTGACCGATTACCGGGAAGGGCAGCCGGTTCCGGCCCGCAAATTTGACTTTGAACCGTACCGCGGAAGACGCCCCACGGCGGGGTACATCGGCTTACAGAATCACGGAGCCAACGATGTGGTCTTCTTCAGAGAGGTGTCGGTGAAACCATTAGCCGCCCAGTAGTACGCCTGAACGCCGGCTTACCGATTACCATCTTTCAGGACTACCAGGTTGGCGGGCGGCTGCCAGGCGCCGTCCTGCCAGGTAAACTCGAAGGATTCTTCACTGATCGACCACATGGCCCATTTGCCGGCATTGATGGTGTTGCTCACGTTCAGGCGGTACTGCTTGGCCACCACACCCACCGAGTGGGCTTTCTGTTGATCGGTTCCCTGTTCCGGTAAGCTCGCAAGGGCTTTTTCGTAGGCTTGCTGCGTGATAATATACTCCGTTTGTAAATCCTGTCGGGCCATTCTGTTGATTGATTGCCGGGTAACACTTCGGTAGGAAGACCGTTCCCTCCCATGTCTAACGAAAATGACCGGCCACTTGATTGGTGCATTCGATAAGAAGTCCGAAACCGACCGACGCGTCCTGACGCCCCGACGTACCCGCAACATTTAACGTAGGGGTAATACAGAGGGCCGTAACTTTCAACCATCAAGGCTTCGCTTAGTTACCCATGAAACAACGTCTTCCTCTTGTCGCCCTCGTCGTGGCGGCTTCGTTCACCCTTCCCGACATCGATTCCGCCAAGCTCAATCAGATTCAGGTGATCGGCTCGCACAACAGCTACAAACAGGCCATCGACCCGGCCTTGTTTGCCCTGCTGACCCGCACGGATTCAGTCGAACGTCGACCCAGCCGCTTTAAAGCCATCGAGTATAGCCACATCAGTCTGTCGGAGCAGCTTAACCTGGGGTTGCAGAACCTCGAAATTGATGTGTATGCCGACACTAAAGGCGGCAAATACGCCCACCCGAAAGGGCTGGCATTGGCTAAGGGGCAAAAACCGTACGATCCGGATGGCGTAATGAACGCGCCGGGGTTTAAAGTGCTGCACATTCAGGACATTGATTTTCGGTCGAACTGCCTGACGTTCGCGGCCTGCCTCGACGAGCTGAAACGCTGGTCGGCGGCCCACCCGAACCACTACCCGGTTTTTATCACCATGAACGCGAAGGACGACAAGATCGACCAGCCGGGCTTCACGGTGCCTGAGCCGTTTACGGCCCGGGTGTATGACCAACTGGACAGTACCATCCTGGCCGGACTCGGCCGCGGGAAGCTGATTACGCCCGACGACGTACGCGGCCGCTCCGAAACCCTCGAAAAAGCCGTGCTGGCCGGCAACTGGCCGATGGTGAAAGCCGCCCGGGGCAAGTTCATGTTCGTGCTCGACGAGTCGGAAACTAAACGGGCGACTTACATTGCCGGGCACCCGTCTCTGAAAGGCCGGGTGCTGTTCACGAATGCCGAGCCGGGTACGCCCGAAGCCGCGTTCCTGATCCTGAACGACCCGATTGCCGATGGTGCCAAAATTCGGGAACTGGTTAAAAAAGGCTACCTCGTCCGGACCCGCGCCGATGCCGACACGCGCGAGGCCCGCCTGAACGATACCCGCAAATTCGAAGCCGCCTGTGCGTCGGGGGCGCAGATCATCACCACGGACTACTACGCCAAAAGCACGCATTTTCCGTCCGATTACGTCGTGAGTTTCGACGGGGGTACGTATCTTCGGCTCAACCCTTTCCTTCGCTGACGATGACTAAGTTAACCGTGATTACCCTGTGCACCTGGCTGGCCATAAGCCTGTCCGTCAGTGCTCAGCGCCCCCAGCGGGCGTACCGCCACCGTGTCGACAAGCGGGTACTCAACGAAAAGTCGCCCCTGATTATGCCCTACAACCGGCTTACCCAATCGGCTGGAACAGTGCTGAGTTACGGCGATCCCAGGCTGGAGAACCACACACTCGACCTGGCCGTGCTGCCGGGCGGACAGCAGCTGGTGATCGAAGACCGCTACGGCATCGCCATCCTCGACCGGGCCAGCCAAAAAATCGGGCAGCGGTGGGCGTTCAGCAGCGTTCCTGAGTACAAATCGATGATGAGCACGTACTCGGGCATTGAGACGTTCGTGTACCAGAACCAGACGTACATCGTATGGGGAGCGTCGGAGCGGGAACGGGGTAAGTCGGGCGTGATGGTAGCCACCTGGGCGGGCGGCAAAATCGGCTCGGTCAGCCTGATTCCGTTCAGCGCCGTAGCCCCCGCCCCTATTGCGCTCGCCAACGACGTAGCGGTCAGTCTGGAAGCGGGCGAACCTTATCTCTACGTTGTCCTGAACGGCAATAACCAGCTCGCCAAAGTTCGGTTTGCGGATCGGACCGTCGTCTGGACGGCCCCCACGGGTGTGGCTCCCTTCGGCGTCGCGCTGGCCGGCGACCGTGCCTACGTAACGAACTGGGCCGGACCGGTGCCGGACTCAACCCAGCAGCGCGAAACGGCGGGGGTACCCTGGGGCAGCGCCTACGTTGATCCGCGGACGGGCGCGATCGTGCAGGGAACCGTATCGGTCATTGACCAGAAAACGGGTCGCCCCGACACCGAACTGCGGGTTGGTTTGCACCCCAACGCCATCATCCCCGACCGATCGGGTCAGCGGCTGTACGTCGCCAACGGCAACAGCGACCACGTATCGGTCATCGACGCGCAAACCCGACAGGTGACGGATTCCATTCCGGTAGGCCTGTTTCGGGGGCAAACGTCCTACATCGGCAGTACGCCCAACGCCCTGGCCCTCGACTCATCGGGCCGCACGCTCTACGTCGCCAATGGGCTCGACAACGCCCTGGCGGTGGTGTCGGTGGCCGACAGACAGGTTCGGGGCTACATTCCGACCCAGGCTTATCCCGGCGGGGTTCTCTCTCTGGGCAACGACCTCTACGTAACCAACCTCGAAGGCAGCGGAGCCCGCATTGCCACAGCTGTCGATCTGGGCAACAACCGGACCGCCGAACCCATGAAACCCGGTCAGGAGGCCTACACGGCCCACCGGCAGCTGGCTACGATGTCGGTCATTCCCGTTCCGACTGATGCTCAATTGACGAAATACACCGATCAGGTCCGGAAGCTGAGCCTACAGTTCCGGCTGGCCTTAGCCGAGCAGCTACCCCGTCCGGATGCCAGGCCCCGGCCCGTTCCCGAACGAATCGGCGAACCGTCGGTGTTCAAACACGTGGTGTACATCATCAAGGAAAACCGGACCTACGATCAGGTCCTGGGCGATATGCGGGAAGGCCGCGGTATGCCGTCGCTCTGCGTATTCGGCGACAGCGTGACGCCCAATCAGCACCAGTTGGCCCGCGAGTTCATGCTGCTCGACAACTACCACGTATCGGGCAAATCCTCCGCTGAAGGCCACCACTGGGCCGATGCCGCGATGGTGACCGACTACACCGAAAAAAGCGTTCGGGCGTGGTTCCGGTCGTACCCGCACGTCCTCTACGATGCGCTGGTGTACAACAAGAAAGGCATGATCTGGAACAACGCCCTCGACCACGGCAAAACGGTACGCATCTACGGCGAAGCCTGCACCTGCCAGTTCGACAAGAAACAGTACGACTGGCAGAAGCTGTACCAGATGCGCGAAGCCGGGCAACCGTTTTCCTACACCAACACAACCACCATTTCGCGGGTGCGGCCCATTCTGGCGATGGATTTTCCCGGCTGCGACGATGAGACGATCAGCGACCAGATGCGGGCCGATGCCTTTATCCGCGATCTGAACGCAGCAGCCGCCCGTTCCGGCGATGACTGGCCGAACCTGATGATCATGGCCCTGCCCAACGACCACACAGCGGGCCTGAGTCCGCAGTTTCCCACCCCGCGGGCCATGGTGGCCGACAACGACCTGGCCGTCGGGCGGATTGTGGAAGCCATCCAGAAGAGCCGTTTCGCCGACAATACCGTTATTTTCATTACCGAAGACGATTCGCAGTCGGGTTGGGATCATATTTCGGCCTACCGAACGACGGGCTTCGTGGTGAGTCCTTACTCCCGGCTTCGGCGGACGGTCTCGACCAACTACAACCAGACGTCGATGATGCGCACGATGGAACTGATATTGGGGCTGCCACCCATGAACGTCATCGATGCCACGGCCCTGCCCATGTTCGACTGCTTTACGGACAAAGCCGACCCGACGCCTTTTACGGCCCTTCAAAACCGGATTCCACTGGATGAGATGAACAAGCCCCTGTCGAGTCTGCGGGGCAAGGCGCTGCACTACGCCCGCGAATCGGTAGAGCAGGCAGAAGAAGGCATCGATACCGGCGAAGACGAACTCATGAACCAAATTCTCTGGTTTGCGACGAAAGGCGACAAGCCCTATCCGCGTTTCCGCCACGCCGGTGAGAAAGAGTAGCCCGGCTGCCGCGCAGGCGGACTGATTCTTTTTCGCCCTCAATCAGTATAGTCTAAACCACGCATGCCGGGCTTTTTAGTAAAATTACCCAATCAGCCCGGCATGCGTGGTTTAAGAAATTGTTACGTTAACGCGGCTCAATACCCCGGATTCTGGTACATACGCTCCGGATTCAGCTTCACCTCATCGAACGGAATTGGATAGTAATAATCCTTTGTCCCGAAGTTCGACACCTTGGCCGTTCCATAATCGGCCTGGCTCTTGGTTTGCATGTATGACACCAGTTCGGCCGGGGTGAAGAACCGCAGCAGATCAAACCAGCGGTGGTTTTCGAACGCCAGCTCCACCCGCCGTTCGTGCAGAATAGCCAGTTTCAGCGTCGGGTACTTACTGCTATAAGCCGGATTGTTTCTCGCCACCTCATAGGTCGGTAGTTTGGCCCGTTCGCGTACCATGTTCAGATACTGAATGGCCGTTGCCTCTTCACCCAGGTACAGGTGCGTTTCGGCCAGCATCAGAATCACGTCGGCGTACCGAATCAGAATCCAGTCGTTGCCGCCCCAGCCGTTGGTACCAGCCGCCGGGCTCGTGTCGCGGTACTTCGTGATGAAATAATCGCGTACGTTGCTGGCATTGGCGAACCTGATGGAAAAATCCCTGCGCGGATCGCCTTCTTCGTATTCCTTCACCAGATCCGGCTTGACGTTGCCACCCGAACCGGTCGAGACGCGCAGCGAGTTGATGGTCTCGCCGGCAGCCTGGTTATTAGCCGCGATGCTCGATGCAAAGTTTACGTCGCCCTGCCGGTACACGATCTGGAAAATAATTTCCGGGTTGGTCGATTTCTTCGACACATCGAAAACGTCCTGATACGGGATGTCCTTTAGTGCCCCGAATGCTTTCTTGCTGTAGGCATTCGTCAGGTGGGTTTTGGCCTGATTCAGGTTAGCCGCGCGGTTGGCCTGGTCAAGGGTGGTTGCCATCGTCAGGTACACCTGCCCCAGCAGCGACAGCCCGGCCACCTTCGACACCCGGCCTTTGCTGGACGCGGGCTGGTGGTCGGGCAGTGGGCTGTTAACGACCTCCGTCAGATCGGCCACGATCTGCTCGTAGACTTTCTCTTTTTTCTCGCGGAACGTATTGGCCTGTACCTCATCGGCGGAGTTCAGGGGCCGGGTTACCAGCGGTACATCCCCCCACTTGCGAACCAGATGGAAGTAGATCAGCGCCCGGATGAATTTCGCTTCGGCCTGGTACTGCGCCTTCGTTTGGGCGTTGGCAAAGGTTACGTTCTCCATGCCGGCCAGCACCTGATTGGTGCGGGTGACAATCTGGTACAACGCCAGCCAGTGCGACTTCAGGTACGTATTGCTGGGCAGAATGGAAAAATCGTTGAACTGGAACGGCTCGCCGGCGTTCGACTGGTTGTCGTTCCGGCCCGTGTTATCCGACCGTTCTTCCGAAAACAGGCCGCTGCCTTCGGCGATTCCGTTGTTGTTGCGCAGGGATTGGTACACCCCGTTCAGCCCCAGCAGCACATCATTTTCGGACTGGTAGTAATCGGCGGCTGACACGGCGTTCGGGTCGGTCTGCACCAGAAAATCCTCGTTGCAGGCAGCCAGCGGTAAGAGTACACAGATGCACAATACGCGTAAGAATGTATGATTCATAAATGTAACGTCTTTGTTCTGATTCAGTTATTGTGAAATGACTAACTACGGATTGAACCGTGATTATTCGTTGTCCCTCGGTCAGACGTACCGTCAGGCCTACTCGTCCGCAGACTCGGTCAGACGTACCGTCAGACCGCAAAGCAGGCACCTCGGATCTGCCGGTCAGACGTACCGTCAGACCTACCGTTCGCAGACTCGGTCTGACGGGCAGCCTGCTAGAAGGTCAGTTTAACCCCTACGTTGTAGCCACGAGCCAGCGGATAGACCCCGTAGTCGACACCCGGTGTCAGGTTGCTGCCTGCGCTGGTTGTACCGCCGGTCGTACCGGTGGCCGCATCGTAGTACGTGTTGTAGTTATAGTCCACCTCCGGATTGTAGCCTTTGTATTTGGTCAGCGTAAAGGCGTTGTTCACGTTGAGATACACGCGCAGGCCGCTCACCCGCACTTTGCTCAGCAGACTAGCGGGCAGGTTGTAGCCCAGCGTAATGTTCGTGCAGCGCAGGAACGAGCCATTTTGCAGGTAGAAGGTCGACAGGCGCGTGCTGTTCGACTGCGTACCGCCCCGCGACGCCCGGTAGATTTCGCCGTTGCCCGGCTGCGCTTCCGACCGGTAGCGCTCCGTCACGACCGAGTACTGGTTACCCGACGCTTCCATGTTGAACACGTAGTAATCCTGCCCGTCGAGTACCTCGTTGCCATACGTACCGTTGAAAGTGGCGTTGATATCCAGCGCTTTGTAGCTGGCCGTCGCCGAGAAGCCGTACGAGAACTTCGGGTAGGGTGAACCGATCACGCGCTTGTCGGCATCGTTGACCACCCCGTCGCCGTTGACATCTTCGAAAATCAGGTCGCCGGGACGCAGCGGGTTGCTGGATGCCGTTGACCGGGGAGGCCCTTTGCGGACGTAACCCGGCGCGAAAGTCTGCGTTGCGGAGTTGTAGTTGGCATTGTCCTGCGCAATGGCCTCCATGTCCGATTCACGTACCATGCCAACAACTTTGAAGCCGTAGAACATACCGATGGGCTGCCCTTCCTGCGTAATGTGCGTGATGTACGTCCGCTCGGCACCGATCCCGAAGATGGTGTTGGCCCCACCCATGTCGAGGACCTTGTTGCGGTTCAGCGAGAAATTGCCGCTTAGATTCAGTCTGAAATCCCCGCTCGAAATAACCCGGCCGTCGACCTGGAATTCAAGCCCCTTGTTCTCAATCTTGGAGTTGCGCAGGTTGGTCAGGATGCTCGACGTACCCGAAACGGCCGAAATCGGCTGGTTGAACAGCAGGTCGTATGAATTACTGATGTAGCCGTTGGCAATCAGGAGCAGGCGGTTATTGAACAAGCCCAGGTCCACGCCCAGGTTATACTGCGAGGTCGATTCCCAGCCGAGGCCCTGATCTTTGATGGCACCGGCCGAGACCGCCGTCTGAATGGTACCGGTACCAAATACCGTCCCGCCAGGACTGGCCATCGTTTGCAGGTAATTGTAGTTTCCGATGTTGTAGTTTCCGGTCAGCCCCCAGCTCGCCCGCAGCTTGAGCGTCGACGCATCGCCCAGCCAGTCCTGATAGAACGGCTCGTTCGATACCGTCCAGCCGGCCGACACCGATGGAAAGTTACCCCAGCGGTTGAGCGGCCCGAAACGCGACGAACCATCGGTCCGGAAGGCGGCCGTCAGGAAGTATTTTTCGTTGAAGCTGTACGTCGCGCGGGCCAGATACGACAGCAGCGTTTCGTTGTATTTCCGGGTGCCGTTGTTTAACGCGAAGAAGCTCGGATCGGCGCCTTTAGCCGTGATCTCCTGTACGCGGTCATTCTGGAATCCCTGCGCCGTTACGCTGATGATATCGCCGGTAGTCTTCTGGGCCGTGTACCCTGCCAGCAGGCTCAGGTTGTGCGGACCAAACTGCCGGTTGTAGGTAGCCGTAAACTCACCCAGCAGGTTCTGCGTCGCCGTGGTAGCGGCCGTAGCCCGGGCGGCTGCGATGGCGGCCGGTGAATACGGCGGATTGTTGCCGCTGCTCAGGCTGGTCGGCAGGTAGTATTCGTACTTCTCGTTATAGGCCTGGAAACCGAGGTTCGCCCGGGCAGTCAGTCCCGGAATGATTTCGTAGCTGGCCGTTCCGTTGATCGTGCTGCGGAGTCCTCTGCGGGTGATGTTGGTCTCCCGGGCCAGCGCCAGCGGGTTTTCGATGGTCTGGTAGCCAAACTGCGGAGCCTTGGAAGCCGCTTCGTTCTTCAGCAGGTTGCCGTTATCGTCAAACGCCCGGAAAATCGGCATGTAGATCAGCGCCCCCAGAATCGGTCCCTGGTTGAAACGCCCTTCCTGCACCTCCCGGCTGTTGGTCGACGTTACGAAGATGCTCGTTCCGACTTTCAGCTTCTTGCTGATGTCGCCGTCGATGTTGGCCCGTACGTTCAGCCGCTCCTGTCTGGTCGGGTCCAGAATGCCCTGCTGGTTCAGGTAACCCGCACTGATCAGGTAACGGGTCGTGGCATTCCCACCCGAGAACGACAGATTGTGCCGGTTGACGGGCGCATTCCGGTACAGCACGTCCTGCCAGTCGGTGTTGTACTGCGGAGCGATCATGCGCTGGTTGGCAAAATCATAAAACTCGGTCGGGATCTGCACCGCACCGGCGTTACCCACATTGGCGACCCGGGTTGCGTTCGGGTCGGAGAAGTTGGCGTTGGTAAACGGCCGGCCGGCGTTCTGCATCAGGTCGCGGTACGTGTTGTTGCGGGCATCAATCAGCAGTTCGACAAACTCGGTTGAATTCAGCAGCTTTACTTTATTAGCCAGCTGGTTGATTCCAAACTGGTATTCGTAGTCGATCCGGGCTTTGCCTTCCTTGCCGCGCTTGGTCGTGATGAGCACCACGCCCCCCGACGCCCGCGAGCCGTAGATGGCCGCCGAAGCCGCATCTTTCAGGATGTCGATGCTTTCGATATCGTTGGGGTTGATGAACACGTCGTTACCGGCCGGAAACCCGTCGATCACGTACAGCGGATCAGAACTGGCGTTGATCGAGCCGATACCCCGCACCCGGATTTTGGTAGCGATGTAGGGCGCGCCACTCACCTGCGACACCTGCACCCCGGCCAGCTTGCCGACCAGTGCCTGGCCCAGCGTCGGGGCGGTTACGTTCAGCTCGCGGGCTTTTACGTTGGCGATAGCCCCCGTTACGTCGCTTTTGCGCAGGGTCTGGTAACCCACCGCCACCACTTCATTCAGTTGCGTGGCGCTTTCGGTCAGCTGCACGGTTAGTGAAGTCTGCGACGATACGGCTACCTCCCTGGTATCAAAGCCGATGAACGAAAACACCAGTGTCGCTCCCGAGGCCACCTCAATCGAGAACTGCCCATTGGCGTCCGACACCGTTCCGCGCTTGGTTTGCTTTTCCACGATACTTACCCCCGCCAGCGGCTGATTGGCCTGATCGGTGACGGTGCCCGTGATGCGTAGCAATTGGCTGTCCGGCGAGTCGGACGCCCGGACCGTCGGCCCGGCCAACGCACTCATTATCCACACTAAAACCAGCAGATACCGCAGGTACCCGCTTCTACAACTTGAGTAAACGTTCATAGCACATTTTGAGTTGGTTAGAACTATAGAGCAAAAAGGGAATACAGAGAATGACCGGACCAGCACCCGCCAGACAGGCTACGGGTGAGTTGCGGTAGAAGAGCGGCTTTAGGAGGAGGCCGGTTTAACTACCAGGCCAGTTTCATAAGGTGTGCGTTATTCGTTCGGGACGACGTAACGGCAATGCCGGTTGTCAGGTCGGCGAGGAGCGTGAACCCTTCGAGTTCGTCGGCCTTGTCCACATCGATGGTGTTGATCACCGCCTGCTGGCCCGATTCAATGGACTTTTTCAGATCCACGAACGTGAACCGCCACCGGCGGCCCTCGATCTGGTTCTGAATCAGGACGAGTACCCCCTTCGACGGAATCCAGTGCAGGTTCTGCACCCAGGGTGAGCAGGTGAATTTTTTGACCACCACACCCGGTTCGCTGGTCTTTCTGGCGGTACGTAGTTTCTCAGGGTCGTAGAGCCGGACTTCGTTGCGCTTGTCGCCGTAATCGGCCGTTGCAACGTACCATTTGTCGTTGTAGCGTACGTATTCCGGGCGCGTCCCCTGAATGCAGGCATCGTCTTCGATGGTGTTGAGCAGGTTCCCATCCAGGGTGCCGGTGCGCAGGAGTCCCTCCCAGTCGACGCTGTAGATGACCGCCCGCCAGGCCGTTCCTTCGGGATTTAACCGGATGCTATTTCCAATGAAGGTCGGCCCCGACCCGTTGTAGGCGATGCCCGTCGGGTGGTTAATGACATCCTTACCGCCCTCCGTTAGTCTGACTTCCCGCCCGGTGTAGACCAGTTGGCGGTCTTTCACGTCGTAGATACGCATCATGCCCACCTCGCGGTCGCCGTAGAGAAACGCCTTTCCCTTCAGGTAGCTGACCCCCTGGCACGCACCCAGCGAATCGATGGTGGTGGAACTGACCAACTCTACGTTCACGCTGGTCGTCAGAAACGGCAGCGCGCCCAGCAAACCAATCAATACAAGTGTCTTCATAGCGTCTGTTGTTTACGGATCAAGCGGTTCGGTTGGGTTGATGTGCAGCGACTCAAGCGTCGGGTAAAACTCAGACTCGGTATCCGACAGGCGTTTGCCATTGCGGTACGGGACGTAGCCCAGTTCCTGCAGGCAGCGTTTTTCGAGGACTCCGTCCGTGATGTAATAACTCTGCGATTTGGTAGTCGACGCCAGGCAGGGCTTGTCGAACGGCATACCGTAGCGGTAAATCAGCCGGGCGCAGTTGCGCATGTTGGTAGTGGTGTGCCGGGCGTGGGGATCAATGAGGATGGCGTCTTCGGGAATGCCCATGACCGCTATCAGGTAGCGCTTCATCTCGAAAGCCTCACTGAACCGGGTCTTGTAGGGGTGCACCCGCCCGCCCGACACTACGATAAACGGGGCCTTGCCTTCCCGGTACCGCAGGGCCGCCACCCGGCAGCGCAGCATCCCCGACGCGCTGAGCGGAACGGCGGGGTCGTCGGGACCGGCACCGGGCACCAGAATGACCGTGTAGGGGTACTTGCTCCAGTTCATCCTGGCTACCCGTTCGTAGGCCGCCCGGTTTTCGCCGGCCGCCATTGGCTCAAAATCGGCGGCCTGTTCGCGCTCGTTGATTTCGAGAAACCGCAGCGCACTGGTCAGCGACGGCTCAAAGAACAGCGTTGAGTTGCGGGTTTCATCCCAGACCGCCTGCGTACAGGCGTTGACCAGCTGGGCGTAGCGGGCATCCCTGACGTTGAAGCTGATGGAGTCAATAGCGGGATAGTTTGGTTTCTGCCCCTGGGCGTAGACACCAATGGCGAAATTGATCCCGGCCGCATCCTGCTCCCAGGCTTTCACCAGCAGTTTATCGGGCATCAGGTTGTGGTGGCGGTAATACGTTCCCGACGGAATGAGGTGGTCGGCCACCAGCCGACCGAGTGCATTGCCGGGGCTGTAAAGCCGGGCGAGTTGCCTGCCGATGGCCTGCATCTCCTCCGGCGAAACCTTCATCCGCTCGGTATAGCAGGACGCCACATTTTTGCAATCGGTCAGCGAAGATGCGAGTTGCTGGTGTTTTTGGCGGGCGATGCGGGCCAGCACCGAATCCTTCTCGATGAGCGCCCGGGCCTCTTTGCTGGTACGTAGTAAGGTGAGGAGGTAGTAATTCTTGGACTCAACACCATTATCTCCTTGTACTATCCTATATTTTTGACTGGGAGGGAGAGACTGAGCAATGGAAAAATAGGGAATGCAAAAGAAAAGAAGGAACAAGAGCCGTTGCTTCATAAGCGCTGAAAAGAAAGCACAAAACAACGGCTTACAGATTACTTGAATGTTACGACAGTGTTTTGATATTGTTGTCTTTACGCAGCAACTCGTATGAAACTATGTGACAATCAGTGACATACAATTATTTTTCGGTAGTTTTCCGGGTTTATTTTGACTTTTATTCACAACAAACCCATCGTTTTGGTAAGGTTCTGGCTGTAAAGCGTTGGAAAATCCAAAAATGAACGGTAGCTTTTGTTCATGATCCGATTATTCCTGTCCCTGCTCATATTACCTGCTTTATGGTACCATGCAATGCCTCCCCTGCCCCTGTTCGATGGCCGCAGTTTCCGGGGCTGGGAGGGCGATACGGCCAACACCTGGCGTATTGTCGACGGCGCCCTCGTGGGTGGCTCACTAGCGACGACGGTGCCCCACAACAACTTTCTCTGTACGCGAAAAACCTACGGCGATTTCCAGCTAACCTTACAGGTCAAACTCGAAGGAACAGGCTTTGTGAATGGTGGCATCCAGTTTCGGAGCAAACGGGCGCAGAACCCGGCCTACGAGATGATCGGCTACCAGGCCGACATGGGGGATAAATTCTGGGGGTGCCTCTACGACGAATCGCGCCGGGACAAAGTGCTGGCCGGCCCCGACTCAACCGCCCAGCGCAGGATCGTAAAGCTGAACGACTGGAACGACTACCGGCTCCGCTGCGAGGGCCGACACATCCAGATCTGGATCAACGGCCGGCAAACGGTCGATTATACCGAACCGGACCAGAGCATTCCGCAGTCGGGTCTTATCGGGTTGCAGATTCACGGGGGCGGCAAAGCCCTGGCCTCATTCCGGAATCTGATGCTAGAGGAGTTGTAAGGTCTTTTCCCCCCTGACGTATTGCTTTTGCTGCACGACTAAAATTCCTAAACCTTTCCAGGCTAAGGCGTCTAGGGTTCGGGGCCATAAAAAATCGGTGAGGTGCTAATGCCGGGCCGGCAATTGCCAAAGCGGTTCTGGGCGCAGGGCATGCGTAGTTGACCCTTGTTGTCGGTCAGCGGTCGTCGTTTTTGCCGGACTTACAACGGAAGCACCTGTTTGCGGTACTGCGCGGGCGACATCCCCATTTCCCGGCGAAACAGCTTCATAAAGTACGTCAGGTTGTTGAAGCCGCACTCCAGGCTGATATCGGCCAGGTACCGGTTGGTGGTACGAAGCAGTTTGGAAGCCAGCGCGATCCGCTGCTGGTTGATGTAATCGACGGGCGTCATGCCGAACGTCTGCTTGAAGGTCCGGTAAAAATTGGGTTCACTCATGCACGCTTCGTCGGCCAGTTCCTTGATCTGGAGGCTCCGGTTCAGGTGCTTGTTGATGTACTGCGCTACGTGGGCCAGCCGATTTACGTTGCCATAGGATGCGTCGGAACTGAGCAGCAGCGAGCGGGCCTGGGTCTGCATCAGCCGAACCACCAGTTCCTGCAACACCAGGTTTGCAATCACTTCTTTAGCCCGATTATTCTCCGTAAAAATGTAGATCAGCCGGGAGATGAGCTGGTTGATGGGCTCGTCGTTGGTCAGGTAAAAGTTGTTCTGCCCAAACTGCCAGCCCTGGGTGGTATCGACCAGCGGCACCCGATCGTTCAGCATATCAGTTACCTGCCGGACCTTATCCGGAGCGATGGCCAGCGCCAGGCACTGCGTCGGGTTCTGGGTCTGCGCTTCGGGGAAGTCGATGCGCATGGTTTCTTCGCCGGGTACGATCACGGATTCGCCGGGCAGGAAATCAAAGGAAGGCGTATTGGGGAGGTGCATCACCTTTTTGCCGCGGATCATACTGGCAAGTACCGGACTCGTAAATGTCAGTTCAACTTTCTCGGCTACGTGCTGCGTTTCGTAAATAGTCAGTTCAGCCGTATCAATTGTGTAAGCAGTCCGGTTTTCTACTTCCTGTTCCAGTCGCCGGGTTTTCAGGTGGCGGGAAATATCAAAGGTCGGGGTCTGTACACGCTTCATGTGAATGGTCAGGTTAATTATTCATGTTGTTGACAAAGAGCACTTAGAGCGCTAAAAATAGCTAGTATGGAGCTATAAAAAAATAAAAAACATCATAATCTTTATTGGTTTCATCAAATAGCAAACGATTCTCCTGTCAGCTGATTTTCTGTCCATCCTACTCAATCTACCCGCTGGATTTATGTATTCGTAGAGGTGTAATCCATAACCATCGCCAGCCAACCACTACCGGTTAGCTCCCTGCCTGTAGGGGACTGTCCCTACCGATGAGGTGGGTTGCGTTTATGCCGTAGGGAGGAACGGTAGTGGTGTCGGGTTCGGGCCTGATACTTCATACTGGAGCTGAATCATTAAAAGCAATACAAAAGCATTCGATTAATCCCGTTTTAGGACGTAGTAAAACTCCATTGCTCTTCCCCATCACCACATACAGAACAAACTTGTAACCTCTTAACAGTTTTTAACGATTCTGAAGCAATGACTCTACAATGACTTATCGACCTTTACTGCTATCTCCCGCATTGCTTCGACCAATACTGTATCATGAAACAGATTCTAATCAGCATTATATTATTCAGTCTGACAACAGCAGTTCAGGCGCAAAACCGGTTCTTCGAGAGTGATGTCCCTCGCTTCCGTAGTCAGATTTTTATTCCTCTATCTCAAAACAATCAACTTTATGTTGCCTTCAATCACTGGGCCGAGTTAGATGCTTACGGAAACGTAGATTCACTGCTTCAACTCTACAAACAGGATCTGGCTACCTTTGAAAAGTCAGTTCAGGTAGAGTATCATAAATTGCTTTATGTGGTTGACAAAACAGGAAGCCGGTCGTTAACTCCCTTTTCAAATACTCACCAACTAAGAAGCTTTCGTATAGTAGCCGATTCATCAATGCAGCTTTACAATGGTTGTGATACGTTAATCATTGAAAGGAGGATCAATTCGACCAATGAGCTCCGGTTGCCCAGTAATATTAGAATCTATTTTTTAGTTGACCGCTTCGACCAGCTTGGTGGAGTTGAAAATCTCAATCAACAAATTCAGCAAGCCAGGAAATTAGCTTCTCAGCATCCAAAAAAAAACTTGTTGACCTCCCGTTACAGGAGCACGGTAGAAGTAAATTCCACTTCCCGGTACCCGGCTACAGGTAGGGCCTATAACTCTATGCCCAGAAAAATCATTAGACTGGGTATGGGAACGGGAGTTGCGCAGAATGAGCTTTACACTACCTTTTCAGGTGAATTTACGGTACTGCCGGAGCTGAAACAGCTTGGTTTTCGCGTGGGTTGGGACGAATATTTTCATTTTCAAAAGGGTCTTGCTGACTTGACCGATATTACCCGTAGCTCGTTTGTAAACGTTGGTTTGGTAGTTTTCCAACGCTGGCCCCTGATCAGAGATCGTTCTTTACGGGCACCACCCGAACAAGGAGGACTAACGTTAGGCTATTTAGTTAGGGGAAACAATGGCTTCTTTCCCGTAAATACCTGGCGACTGACATCGCGGATTAGTTTGGCAAGACGAGTTAAACTTGAACCAGAACTATACTGGAATGGCTTTTTCAAGCAAGTCTACCCAGGTATACGTTTAAATGTGAATTTTTTCACCAACGAGTGACTCAATTCGGTCGTTAAAATAACCCTACACTCATTTCCGGTGATAGGTCGCCGGGGGTAGATTCAAGCCGACACTCATCAACCTGGCCTGAACAGGCTAGGAGTCGGTTTGCCCTGTGGTGAATATAGTTCGTGATGTGTTCGCGGGTGGCCGTCTCAAGGAACATAGTTTGTTGGTTACAAAATCCCAGGCAAGCCCTGTTGGCTCGCCTGTACGCATCAATTGTGGCTGGGCTAAGTCTAGGTTCACTACAAAGAACAACCAGACCCATGTATTGACGACAAAAAGGGAAAACAGAGAAGTAAACGCGTATCCGGACCCAACCAGCAGATAGGTTGATAAAACAGGAGAGAAAATGGGCTGCTTTTGATGTGTAACTATATGGAGAGTCCCAATGGAAGGTACAAATCAATATCTACAAAAGAGCAGTTCATAAAATGAAGCATTGATATAGAAACTGCTTAGGATTCAAGGAAAGAAAATAAGAAGAAGACGTTTTTGTCATTCCGACGCCAGGAGGAATCGTCTGTAGCCCGAGGAGTGGTCGTCCGCGAAGATTCTTCCTGGCGTCGGAATGACAAAAAACACGCTCAGAATGAAACCCTGGACAGCTTCATATATACATTCTATGCAAGATACTAGTTTACGCGACTGGGCGGGCCGGGGTAGTGTCGGGTTCTAAACCCAACGTCACCCCGGCCCGCCCAGTCATGGCAGACATAGCCCTGAATCACTCTCCTCGTTTTACGTTGACGGCACGACCTTGTCGGGCACTACGTGGTATGCCATGGCTTCGTCGATCATCTCCAACGACCCGATGTACAGCGGACTCCGCTGGTGCAGGGTCCGCAGGGGTACGTCCAGAATCCGCATTCGGCCGTCGGTAGCAGCGCCCCCGGCCTGTTCAATGATGAACGCCAGGGGGTAACATTCATATAGCATCCGTAGCTTGCCGCTGGGCGCTTTGATCATCGGGGGGTACAGGTAAATGCCTCCTTTGAACAGATTCCGGTGAAAGTCGGCCACCAGCGACCCAATGTAGCGGGCTGTATACCGCTGGTTCCGGCAGGCGTTCAGGTAGCTTTGCACCGGTTTCGGGAAGTCGATGAAGTTACCTTCGTTGCACGAGTAGATCGTACCGCTGCGGGGTGTTGTGATGCGCGGATGCGAGAGAAAAAACTCACCCAGCGACTGCTCGTAGGTAAACCCATTTACGCCCGAGCCGGTGGTGTACACCAGCATGGTCGACGTACCGTATAGCACATAACCGGCCGCGATCTGCGTGTTGCCGCCCTGCATGAAGTCTTCCTGGACGGCCAGCGAATGCACCGGACTCACCCGCCGATAAATTGAGAAAATCGTCCCGATCGATACGTTCACGTCAATGTTCGACGAGCCGTCGAGCGGATCGAGCGCCACTACGTATTTCCCGTGGTTGTTGCCGGTGAAGATGATCCCGTCTTCCTCTTCCGACACGATGGCGGCCACCTCGCCCCCGTTCCGCAGCGCCCGCAGAAACCGCACGTGTGCGCTTACGTCGAGTCGCTGCTGCCGTTCACCGTGCAGGTTCTCGGTGCCGAACGCCCCGGTAATGTCGGCCAACCCCGCCCGGTTGACCTCACGGTTCACAATTTTGGCGGCCAGCGCAATGTCGCGCAGGAGTTGCGACAGTTCGCCGGTAGCTTGCTGGAAATGATCCTGGCTTCGTTTGATAAAGCGGTCGAGCGTCACCCCGACGGGGGTGGCAATGGAATCTTCGGCTAGCATAACATGGATTAATAAGCGTGAACGACTTCCCCTGATTGAACGACATGAGTATACGAATACTTGGCTGCATTCGCCTGAAAAGCCTTTAAAAGGTCTTGAGCCTGAGTCTGATACGCTATCGGGTCGGACCACGACAGCTCCGGCTGGAGCAACTCATCCGGTACGCCGGGGCAATGTACCGGAATCTGCACCCCAAACACGTCGTGGGTTACAAACGGTACATCGGCCAGGTCGCCGTTCAGCACCGCCCGCAGCAACGCCCGGGTGTAGCGGAGGGCAATGCGGCTGCCGACTCCGTACTGCCCGCCAACCCAGCCGGTATTCACCAGCCAGACTGTAGCCCTGCTGCTGCGGAGTTTGTCGCCCAGCAACTGCGCGTACCGCTGCGGAGCCAGCGGCAGAAAAGCAGCCCCAAAACAGGCCGAGAACGTAGCAACCGGCTCAGTCACCCCCATTTCCGTTCCAGCCAGCTTGGCCGTGTAGCCGGACAGGAAGTAAAACATGGCCTGTTCGGGGGTCAGCTTCGACAAGGGCGGCAACACCCCGAACGCATCGGCCGACAGAAAGAAAACATTGCGGGGCGGAGCCGCTACCGAGGGCGTCAGGGCGTTGGCGATGTAGGTCAGTGGGTAGGCTGTGCGGGTGTTTTCAGTCACCGAACAATCGTCATAGTCGACCTCCTGGCAATTGGGCCGGAACCGGGTGTTTTCGAGAATAGCACCAAACCGGATGGCGCTGTAAATCTGCGGTTCCTGCTCGGCGCTCAGATTGATAACCTTGGCGTAGCAGCCGCCTTCAAAATTGAACACCTCATCGTCGGACCAGCCGTGTTCGTCGTCGCCGATAAGCCGGCGGCCGGGGTCGGCCGACAGGGTCGTTTTTCCCGTTCCCGACAAGCCAAAAAACAGGGCTGTATCCGGCTCGCCATCGGGTTGCTGATGGCCCACGTTTGCCGAACAATGCATGGGCAAAACGCCGTGCTCCACGGGCAGGATGAAGTTGAGCACCGTAAAGATGCCTTTCTTGATTTCGCCCGCGTAGCCGGTCCCACCAATCAGGATCATCTTCCGGCTGAAATCAACAATGGTGAAGTTTTCCTGCCGCGTACCGTCCACTTCCGGATCGGCTTTGAACTCCGGGACGCTCAGGACCGTCCAGCTGGGTTCAAAATGGGGCAGTTCCTCGTCCGTCGGGCGAATGAACAGATTGTAGCAAAACAGGTTCTGCCAGGCTTTTGTCGTCACGACCGCGATCGGCAGGCGGTAGGCAGCGGCTGCTCCGGCATAGGCGTAACGGACAAACGTTTCCTTGCCTTCCAGAAACCGCAGCATACGGGCGTGCAGCCGGCCAAACGCATCCGCATCGAACGGACGGTTGATGTCCCCCCAATCCACCTGATGCTCCGTATAGGCATCGTGCACGATGAATTTATCCTTGGGTGATCGACCCGTGAACTGACCCGTATCGCACATGAACGCGCCGGTACTGGTCAGTACCCCCTCCTGCCGGGCCAGGGCCAGTTCGACCAGCCGCGTAGGCTGCAGATGAAGAAACACGGTTCGGCAGGTCGATACCCCCAGTTGCCGGATGAGCGCAGCGGGTACGTTGTCGGAGGACCGGATGATGGTTGCCTGAAACATATACGAAAAGCTTGTTGATGAAGTGTATAGGGTGGCAAATGTATTTTTGCGAATTGAATTAAACAAGCGAATATTCGCTAACTTATTTTAAATTCGCTAATGCTGTATGTTTCGTAGCTTTGTCATTATTTTACACGACATGATTTCGGCAACAGAGCGCGTTCGGGTGATTTTTGGTTTAAAACTGAAGCAGCTACGTCAGGACAAAGGCTTTCAGTTGTACGAATTGGCTGATCGGGCCGGTTTGTCCCCATCGTACCTGAATGAGATTGAGAAAGGTAAGAAGTACCCCAAGTCGGAGAAGATATTTGCCCTGGCTGCAGCCCTCGGCACCGACTACGATACGTTGGTTTCGGTTAAGCTCAGCAAACAGCTCGAACCCATCGCCGAACTGCTCAACTCAAATATTCTGAGCGAGTTACCATTGGAGCTGTTCGGCATTGAACCCGCCGATCTGCTCGATATCCTGTCGCAGGCCCCGTCGCGGGTCAGCGCCTTCATCAGCACCATTATCGAGATCAGCCGCAACTACGGCATGAACGTCGAGCAGTTTTATTTTTCGGCGCTGCGGTCGTATCAGGAACTCCACAACAACTATTTCGAGGACATTGAAACCGTAGCGGACGATTTTATCCGGAACCACGCGGGTAACGAACCCCTGACGGAACCGCCGTTTGATGAGGGCCGACTCCGGCGGATTCTGGAAGAAGAGTTTTCGTACCGGATCGACGAGTTTTCGGAAGTTGATTACCCCGCCTTGGCGGGCATTCGCTCGCTGGTGCTGCCGGGCTCCCCGACGGTGCTGCTGATAAACCGGGCGCTGGAGCCCAGCCAGCGGGCTTTTACCTACGGCCGCGAGGTTGGGTTTCGGGTGATGCAGCTAACCAACCGCCCGCTCATCTCGTCGCAGACCGAAGCCGAGTCGTTCGAGCAGGTCCTGAACAACTACAAAGCGACGTATTTCGCCGTAGCGATTCTGGTGCCGCGACCATTGCTGATTACGGGCCTTTCGAGCTTCTTTGCCCGACCGACCTGGGAGCCGCAGGCCTTACTGGACCTGATGAACCGCTTTGATGCGACACCCGAGGTGTTCATGCACCGCATCAGCAACGTCATGCCAAGCCACTTCGGTATTGATCAGCTTTTCTTTCTGCGTTTCGATAATGCCGTGACGGACAACCGGTTCGTGCTGGCCAAAGAACTTCACCTGGCCAAGCTCCACAACCCCCACGGCACCATCAACGAACACTATTGCCACCGCTGGGTATCCCTCACGCTGCTACAGGATCTGGCCCGGCAGCAACAGGCCGGTAGCTGGGACGGGCAGCCGCTCTGCGGGGGGCAGATTTCGGAGTATATGGACACCAGCAACCGCTACCTGATCCTGACGGTGGCGAAACCCTCCCCCCCGCGGGCCGGCCTGAACAGCAGCGTTACGCTCGGGTTCGCCATCGACGACCGGCTGCGGGCCCTGGTACGCTTCCTCGACGATCCACAGCTGGTCCGCCGGGCCGTGAACGAAACCTGCGAACGCTGCGGTGCGCTCGACTGTCTGGAGCGGGCTGCCCCGCCTGTTGTCTGGAAAAAGCGCCGGCGCAACGAGCAGATCAAACAGGAGCTCGCTATGCTGCGGGCCGGGCTGCCGGCCAAGGACTAGAGAAAAGCCATCAATCTGAACTGTCTCTTCCTACGAAATATGAGTTCTGTTCCTATGAACACGGAACAAGATTTTCCAGTAACTTGTAAGCCTAATCCTTCGTCAGGTGCTAGGCTCGGATGGAATCGCGTTCCCACCTTTTACCTATACTCAGCGTTTGGCTTGCGGTCCAGCTTTCAATCGGCTGCCTGGCCCAGGTGCAACCCGTTAATTTACCGGCTCCGGAGTTCATCACCGACCGGCAGGGGCTTCCCCAGGCGTTTGTTCCGGCCATTGTGCAGGATCGACAGGGATTCATCTGGATGGCTACGCGCGACGGGCTGGCCCGCTACGACGGGAGCCGCTTCAAGGTGTTCCAGCCCGACCCGGACGGGCGACCTTCTCTCTCCTCAACGGATGTTGCTCAACTACAACTGGATCATCACGGGAAGCTCTGGATGACCAACGAACGGGGTGATCTGGACGTATTCGATCCCAGAACCGAACAGTTTATTAATTTGTCCCAACAGCCGATTTTCAAACGGCTCAAACTGAATCCTGGCCAGTTTAACCGCTTCTGCGTCGATCAACATGATCGCTTGTGGATCACTGCGGACACCGCTGGGCTCGTTTGCCTGAACCTATCATCCAACCGGATAAAGCAATACCGTCATCAGCCGAACCAGCCTTATTCAATCAGTCATAATTCCATCTTTGGGATTCTGGAAGCGCCAAATGGAGCGATCTGGATTTTGACTAAGGCAGGGTTAGATTGTCTGGACGAACGAACGCGTACCATCCGCCATTATTTAAAGGAACTGGATACAGCCACTGACTATAAAGGCCTTTGGGTGCGCCCGTCCGGGGATGTGCTGGTAATGACCAGTCAATGGCTGTACGTAGTCCACCCGGCTTCCGGCCAGGTTCGTCAATACGCCCTTCCCGTGCCTTCGCCGGTTCAATCAGCTGACTTTGCCCATTTCGCTGAGGCTCGGGCGGGTACTCTTTACATTGCCTGGAGCACATACATCTACGCGTTCAACGACAAACAAGGCATCCGTCTGCTCGATTCAAGCCCCAGACAAACTCGAAATACTTACCAGTCGACGTTCATTGATCAGTCGGAGGTGCTCTGGCTGGGAACGGCAGGAGCAGGCGTACGTAAATACAATCTGCGAACGCTCCCCTTCCAGACGGCTCGTTACCAAACGGAATTCCTGCCCGATTTATTTAGCCAGGGTTGGTTAAATCTCCCGGCTCAACGGTTACCGGCTCCATTAGCCGGACTGACCAGCTATAATTTTCGGTATGCCTTCGATGGTCAGGGACGGTTGTGGTACAATGCCGGCAGTTCGGATTGCTACCGGGTTGATTTTCAGACAGGACAAACCGAGCCGGTTCCATTTCCCATCCGGTTTCGAAGTGCATTCGTCGGCAAATCGCCCTGTCCAATGGCTACCGATCCGGATGGACGCGTCTGGGCGGTTTATGAGTCAGCCGCTTTCTACTACGACTCGGAGCGGACCCGATGGATTCAGTTCCCTTTTCCAATTCCGTGCCCGCCCGGATGTTTGCAGCAGATGCTGGTTGTTGATGAGCAGGCCCTGTGGATAGCTACGTCTATCGGAGGCTTATTCCGTATCAATCGCACCAATGGCCAGGTACAGGTCTTCTCTAACGTTCGAAATAATCCAGCCACCCTCAGCAGCAATGCATTGCTCTGCCTGGCTGAGGACCCCGACAGTACTCACCTGCTCTGGATCGGTACGTTCGGGAGCGGGCTCTGTCGCTTCGACAAGCGATCCGGGACCAGCAAACGGTTCTCCATAGCCGATGGGTTGCCCAACAACGTGATCTATTCGGCCATTCCTGACCACCGCGGTGACCTTTGGATGGGCACGAACAAAGGGATCGCCCGGTTCAACCGCCGAACGTTTACCATCCAGACGTATACCCTGGAAGACGGAATTCTGGCGAACGAATTCAATCGATTTCATTTCCTGCATTTCCACGGGCGCGGGAGCGCAGCCGATCGGATTCTGATGGGTGGACTGGAAGGCATTACGGCTTTTTACCCCCATCAGATAAAGCGGGATTCGTTTCAGCCCAGGGTCGAGATAACCTCACTGTACGTCAACAACAAACCGGTTGTGCCGGAACCCGATTCACCGCTGGGCAATTTACCCATTCAGGCCGTTGAGGCATTAACACTCCCGTACGACCAGAATTTTCTGACGATTGATTTTGCGGCTATGCAATTCAACAAGCCCGCCAAGAATAAATATCGCTACCAACTGGTGGGTTTGGCCCCGGCCTGGGTAGAAAGTCGTCGGGCAGAAGTAGTATTTACGGGCTTACAACCGGGGACGTATACCCTGCGGCTGAATGCGTCCAACGTATCGGGGCAGTGGAGCCCACACATTCGAACGCTGACGATTCGTATCCAACCACCCTGGTGGGCTACCTGGTGGGCCTATGCCATTTATGCTCTGCTGATCACAGGACTGGCTTACGGGCTGTTTCGTAATTACATCAACCGGCTCAACCTGCGCCAGTCGATGCAGTTGAAGGAACACGAGACCGAGCAACTCCGGGACCTGAACGCGATGAAAACCCGCTTCTTTGCTAACATCACCCACGAGTTCCGGACACCCCTGACGCTCATCCTGGGGCCCACTGAACAACTCATGGACGAAGCCCTGGAGCCCCGGATTCGCCGTCGGTTGCGTACCATCGAGCTGAACGCGCACCAGCTGCTGCGGCTTATTAATCAGCTACTGGACCTGTCCCGGCTGGAAGCGAGCGTGATGCCGGTTCAGCCCTCCCGCGGCAATCTGGCCGACTGTATCACCCATTGGCTGGCACCGCTCAGCGAGCAGGCCACCGCGCAGGGCATCACGCTTTCGTTTCACGCCGAGGTCAGCGGTTCCTACTGGTTTGATGTCGAGAAATTCGAGCGCATCGTGTACAACCTGACGGCCAATGCCCTGAAGTTTACGCCCGTCGGCACCGTCACGGTCTCGGTCGTTCCGTTGCCCGAAGGCATTCAGCTTACCATTGCCGACACCGGTATTGGCATAGCCGCTCAACACCTGCCCCATATCTTCGACCGCTTTTATCAGGTGGCATCGGAACCGGCCGGGTCTGCTGCCATCAGCCGTAGTAAACAGGCCCAGGCCCCTCAGCCGCTGGGTGCGGGTATTGGGCTGGCGCTGGTGAATGAACTGGTCCAACTGCAGCAGGGCACGATTTCGGTCGATAGTGTCCCGGGTCAGGGTACCACCTTCGTCGTGACGCTGCCGTATGCCAAAGCCGACGGAGCGGAAAACCCAGCGGTAATTCAGCCGATAGAAGCCGACAGCCAGCCGACCGGGTCAGACGTAACTCCGGAAGCGCGTATCCTGCTGGTTGAAGACAACGATGAATTGGCTCAATTCATCACCCAAAGCCTGCCTGATTCCTACCGCATCGACCGGGCGATAAATGGGCTGGACGGGCTCCGGCAAGCCCTCAAACACGTACCGGATCTAATCATTTCCGACATCATGATGCCGGGCATGGATGGACTCACACTCTGTGGACAACTTAAAATCGACCTCCGTACCAGTCACATCCCTGTGATGCTGTTAACGGCCAAAGTAACGCGGGAAGACCGTCTTGAAGGGCTAACCCAGGGCGCCGACGAGTACCTGACCAAACCCTTCCAGGTGGCGGAACTACGCCTGAGAGCGCGCAACTTGCTGGAGCAGAGCCGTCGGCAGCGCGACTGGGTTCGTAAGCAGTTAATCGGCGCCGAACCTGTGCGGGAACATCCCCCCGTGGCTGACCCGTTCCTGACTCGCCTGTATGCCCTGCTGGAAGCCAATCTGAGTAACCCGCGGCTGAGCGTTGACCAGTTGACGGATGAACTGGCCATGAGCCGTACCAACCTCCACCGCAAAGTCAAAGCCCTGACGGGTTTCTCGGCGAACGAAGTAATCCGACACTACCGGCTCAAAGCCGCCACGACGCTGCTCCGCCAGGGTCTCAACAGCGCCCAGACGGCCGACCGCGTTGGCTTCGAAAGTCCCTCCTACTTCGCCAAATGCTTCCGTGAGGTCTACGGAGTAACCCCGGCCGAATTTGTTCGTAAGCAGGGAATCAACTAACAACCAGGCGTCAAAATTCCGTTCTGCGGCCAAAAATGGAACATCCGTTGCCGGATTTGGCACATTTGTGTTACCCCTGAGCCGCCCGTTCTCCCCACTTTTGCCCCGTAGCTGACACGGTCCATTGACCACGGGTTCAGCCACGCAGACCCTGATTGTTGTCTCCTATGTTTGCACGTATCATGGAAGGGCAACTGGCCGCTGATGCAGCCGAAGAAGCCATCAACTACGTCCGGCAGTCGCTGGCTCCGGCCCTGCGACGCCAGCCTGGCTTTCTCAACGGACGCCTGCTGCGCGACCCCGGCACCCAAGCCTGCCTGCTGGTGCTGGTCTGGGAGTCGGAAGCTGACCGGGCGCAAGCCGACGACAATAGTTTCCTGCAGACGCTGCTGGCTCATCTGAGCCTCTACTTTGTCGACCGACCCATGAGCCAGAGCTATGAACTCCAGGTCCAGATTGTCTGATTCGCTGGTAGCTAATGCGGCTAATGGCTGGACTGTTTTACGCCTATTTGTTCACTTTTTTCACAAACCTCGTATGAATCCTCCATCTCTACGGCACACGCTGACGCACTACGGTACGCAAAGTCGCTATCGACTGACTACGCTCGACCCACATGCGGCCTGGCCCAGCCCATCTCAACTAGTCAGGCGGTTTTTAGCCTGGCGAAACGGCCTACTACTCAGCGGCTTGCTTTGTTTGCTGTGGGGGGTCGGTCAAGGGCAGACTATCCGCTACGTGAAGCCCTCGGCCAGTGGCACGGGTAACGGCTCTTCGTGGGCCAACGCCAGTGGTGATTTGCAGGTCATGATCAACGCCAGTCAGGCGGGCGATCAGGTCTGGGTGGGGGCTGGTCTCTACAAGCCCACTACGGGCAGTGACCGTAGCGTAAGCTTTTTGATTCCCTCGGGGGTGCAGCTCTACGGGGGCTTTGTGGGCACCGAGAGCAGCCTGAGCCAACGCCCACTGATTAACCCGGTTAATGGGCAGCCCTCGAGCACGACCCTGTCGGGTAACATTGGCGATGCGGCCACCGCTGCCGACAACTCCTTCAGTGTGGTGCGCTTGCGCAACGCCAGCGCCCAGACGCGGCTGGATGGGCTGGTCATCACCGGGGGCAACGCCAACGGCAGCTTTCCCAGTGACCAGGGCGGAGGCCTCTACAATGATGGTCGTGGCGGGGGGAGCAGCAGCAACCCTACGCTGGTCAACCTGAGTTTAGTGGCTAACCAAGCTGCTAGTTTGGGGGGCGGCCTTTATAACGACGGGGGCAATGGAGGCAGCAGCAGTCCGGTCTTGACCAACGTCAGCTTCGTGGGTAATTCCGCAACGGCTGGCGGAGGCCTAATGATCCGAGGAGCGGTGCAAGGCAACAGCAGCCCGATCTTGACCAACGTCAGCTTCGTGGGTAACTCAGCGATCACAATCGGCGGGGCCATCTATAGCGAGGGGACTCAGGGTTCCAGCAGTCCGGTGCTGACCAACGTCAGCTTCGTGGCCAACTCGGCTGAAAACGGCGGGGCCATCGCCAGCTTCGGCGCGTCCGGAGGCATCAGCAGCCCGGTGCTGACCAACGTCAGCTTTCAGGCCAACACCGCCCAGTTCGGCGGCCGGGCCCTGTTCCTGAATCAAGCCTCCCTGTCGCTGACCAACGGCATTATCTTCAACAATGGCACCGATAATGCCATCTCGGGTGGTCCCATTACGGCCCGCTTCTGCCTCTTCGAGGCTGGCCTGACCGGCTACACCACCGATCCCTCCAACCTGACGACCATCAGCAACCCCTTCGTCTCGACCAGCAGCACCCAGCTCAACGCCTGCTCGGAGGCAATCGACGCAGGCGATAACGCAGTGGAGGCCGGCTCGACCGATCTGGCAGCCAACCCCCGGCGGGTGCGCACCCTTGACATGGGGGCCTATGAGTTCCAGGGTACCCCCGCTACTCCCATTGCCTTCACCCAGCCGCCCGCCAGCAGCTCCGCGGTAGCCACCGGGGCCAACGTCCGCGTACCGGTGGGCCTCAATGTCACGGCCACCAGCCTGCAGTGGGTTAACCAGGCGGGCCTGGTCAGTGGGCAGACCTCGGCCACGCTCACGCTCAATGGAGTCACCACCAGCCAGAGTGGTAGCTATTCGCTGGTGGCTACCGGCCCCTGCAACAGTGTCACCACGACCGCCTTTAGCTTGAGCGTCAGTCCGCCCTGTAACCCGGTAGTGTACGTTACCCAGGCGGGGGCGGGCCTTCAGAACGGGACCAGCTGGACCAACGCCCTGTCGGGCACGGCCCTCCAGGGAGCGCTGGCGACGGCCTGTGGCAGTACGACCTTTCTGGTGGGGGCCGGCCTTTACACGCCCACCACAGGTACCGACCGCAGTGTGAGCTTTACCATCCCCAGCGGGGTACAACTCTACGGGGGCTTTGTGGGCACCGAGAGCAGCGTGGGCCAACGCCCGCTGATTAATCCGGTTAATGGGCAGCCCTCGAGCACGACCCTGTCGGGCAACATCGGCGACGCGGCCACCAACGCTGACAACACCTTCAGTGTGGTGCGCTTGCGCAACGCCAGCGCCCAGACGCGCCTGGATGGGTTGGTCATCAGTGGAGGCAACGCCAATGGCAGCTTTCCCAATGATGAAGGTGGCGGCATTCTTAATGATGGCAGTGGCGGGGGGAGCAGCAGCAACCCCATGCTGGTCAACCTGAGTTTAGTGGCTAACCGGGCGGAGAATGGGGGCGGCCTGTACAACGACGGGGGCAATCAAGGGAACAGCAGTCCGGTACTGACCAACGTCAGTTTCGAGGGTAATTCCGCTTTGTCTGGAGGAGGCCTACTGAACCGAGGAGCGGTGCAAGGCAACAGCAGTCCGGTCTTGACCAACGTCAGCTTCGTGGGTAACTCAGCGAGCGCACTCGGCGGGGCCATCTTTAACGAGGGGACTCAGGGTTCGAGCAGTCCGGTGCTGACCAACGTCAGCTTTGTGGCCAACTCGGCAGCAGGGAACGGCGGGGCCATCTTTAACAATGGGACTTCGGGCAGCAGCAGTCCGGTGCTGACCAACGTCAGCTTTCAGGCCAATACCGCCCAGCAAGGCCGGGCCGTGTTCCTAGTGGAGGCCTCCCTGTCGCTGACCAACAGCATCATCGTCAACAATGGTCTCGACAATGCCATCAACAGCAATGATAGTGGTCTCATCACGGCCCGCTTCTGCCTCTTCGAGGCTGGCCTGACCGGCTACACCAGCGATCCCTCCAACCTGACGACCACCACCAACCCCTTCGTCTCGACCACCACCACCCAGCTCAACGCCTGTTCGGAGGCCATCGACGCGGGCGATAACGCAGTGGAGGCCGGCTCGACCGATCTGGCAGCCAACCCCCGGCGGGTGCGCACCATCGACATCGGCGCCTATGAGTTCCAGGATGACCCCGCTACGCTGGCCATCACCCAGCAGCCGACCAGCGCCAATGCCGTCTGTGAGGGCCAATCCGTCTCGGTCTCAGTAGTCGTTAGTGGGGCCAGTCCTACCTACCAGTGGTACAAAGACGGCACCACGCTGGCCAACCAAACGGCCGCCACACTCAGCCTGCCCAGCGTGACCACGGCCAACGCGGGTAGGTACTCCGTAGTGGTCACCGGCACCTGCAACAGTTTGACCTCTACGGCCTTCAGCCTAACGGTGAACCCCTCAGCCAGCGTCAGCATCAGCCCCTCGACCACCGCCATCTGTGCCGGCCAGACCGCTACGTTTACCGCCAGCGGGGCCGATACGTACCGGTGGAGTACGGGCGAAACCACGGCCGCCATCAGTGTGTCAGCCTCCGGCACCTACGCCCTGACGGCCACCACCAGCGCCGGGTGCGCAGCGACCGCTGCCGCCGGCCTCACCGTCAACGCCCGGCCCCAGGCCAGCCTGACCAGCAACAGCCCGCTGAGCTGCACCCAGACCAGCGTCAGCCTCTCGGCCGGACCAGCCGCCCAGGACGGTCAGCCGTTTACCTACGTCTTCTCCGGACCCGGCTTCAGCCAGAGCGGCACCGCCAACACGGCCTCCGTCAGCCAGCCCGGTACCTACTCCCTGACCGTCACCAGTGCCGCCGGCTGCTCAGCCTCGGCCGCTACCACCGTCACCGGCGCTACGGCCCTCACCATCACCCAGCCCCCCACCAGCCAGACCGCCTGCGTGGGCACCTCCGTCACCTTTGCCGTCCAGGCCCAGGGGCCCCAGGGGCTGACCTACGCCTGGTTCAAGAACAGCGCCGACCCCAGCCAGCCCGTGCTGGCTACTACGCCCACCTACGAGGTCAACGTCAACGAGGGCGGCAAAGCCGGCCGCTACATCGTCCGCGTCTCGGCTCCGGGCTGCACCAGCCAGCAGACCGAAGCCCGCCTGACGGTCAACCAGCGGCCGGTGGCTCCCCCACCCACCTCCACCCGGCGACAGCTCTGCCCCAACCCCACGCCCGTTGAGCTGAGCCAGTACGTCAGCCGCACCAACGCCAGCTACCAGCTCCGTTACGCTACCGAGCCGGGGCAGGCCCTGAACGGCTCCCAGGTGGTGCTCAACCAGCCCGGCAGCTACGCCTACCAGGTCACCCAGCTCGATCCGGCCACCGGCTGTGAGAGTGTGCCTACCCGCTTCACCCTGACGGTCAACGCTACCACCCAACTGGTGAGTCCCCCCCCCGCCCAGAGCGTGTGCTCGGGCAGCGACCTAACGCTGACGGTGCAGGCCAGTGGCACCAACCTCAGGTACGAGTGGTTCCGGGGCAGCATCAGCAACCTCAACAAGCTGGCTGACAACCCCAGCCAGCAGACCGGCACGACGACGGCCAGCCTGAAGCTGATCAGGGTGAGCCAGTCGGAGAGCTACTTTGTGCGCATCAGCGGGGAGTGTGGCGTGGTCAGCTCGGAGGCCATCCCGGTAACGGTGCAGGCCTGTGGAGCGCGGCAGGGCGTAGGCGAAGCCACCAGGGGGTTGCAGGTGGTGGTGCTGGGCAACCCCGTAGCGGGGCAGACGGTGGAGGTAGAGGTACGCGGGGCGCAGGACCAGCCCCTGCGTCTGCAGCTAATCGACCAGCGGGGTCAACTGGTGGATGACCTGGCCCGGCCGGCGGCTCAGGCCGTGGAGTCGGTGCGGTTGCGGCTGGGTCAGGTGGCCGGTCTGTACCTGCTGCGGGTGGCTACGCCTACCCAACGGCAGACCGTCAAGGTAGTAAAACACTAAGCAAACAAGCGGAGGTAGGCTACTTGGGTAACGTCTACCTCCGCTTTCCTGACGAAGTTTAAGTCTGCAGTTCGTTACAAGCCATCTACCACTGCCTCAGTAATCAGATGCGTAATTGAGGCAAATCTGTACATTTAAGTCTGATCATCCTGGCTTATCTAGTCCATGAACGTATTTTATTTATTCACCATCAGTTTCAGCCTTAGCTTCACATTTAGTTCCCTCCACGCGCAAAGTAAGGCCGACACCCTCGCGTTACAGACGATCATCAGCAGTGAAACAGAGGCCTGGAATCAGGGCGATGCGGTAGCCTACAGCCGGCACTTTGCCCAGGATGGTACGTTTACTAACATTGCGGGTATGTTCATGACCGGGCATCCGACCTTTCTGAAACGGCACGACGACATCTTCAAAGGCATCTTTTACAAGACCGTGCTGCAACAAACGATTGTGTCAATGCGTTTTATTCATCCGGATGTCGCCACGGTCGAAACGCTGTGTCGGGTAACGGGTTTTACGGGTACGGGACCGGCCGTTCCGGCTCAACTCGATGCGAAAGGACGCCTGCATACCCGGCTTCTCCAGGTATTGGTCAGACAGGCCGGTGCGTGGCAGATTGTCAGCTACCACAACGTCGATGTGAAGCCTGGCGTACCAATACCGGAATAGGTTACTTACCTTTGGGTATGCAATTATCAACGTTATCTTCTGAATTTACTTTTCTGGCCGGTGGCGGTGAAATGGGTCAACTCGTCCGGACCCACAATTGGCAGCAGACACCCCTGGGACCGCCCCAGCAATGGCCTCAGAGTCTGCGTTCGATGGTTAGCCTGGTGCTGCTGTCGAAGTTTCCCATGATGCTCTTCTGGGGCAAGTCTTACACCCAGCTGTATAATGACGCCTACCGACCCAGTCTGGGGCAGCCGGGCAAACATCCGCAGGCCCTGGGGCAAAGTGGTCCCGACTGCTGGCCTGAGATCTGGAATGACTTCGCGCAACCCCTGTTCGATCAGATCGCCCGGACCCGCGAAGCCATTCTGAGTGAGGACCAGCTGGTGCCGATTCATCGCAATGGGCGGGTAGAAGATGCTTACTGGACCTACACGTACCTGCCCGTTATCGACGAAGCGGGACAGGTGGGCGGTATTCTGGCGATTGTGCACGAAACCACCCAGAAAGTGGAAAACGTGCAGGCACTGCAACAAAGCCGGGCTGAACTGGAGCAGGCTAACGCCAACCTGCAGATGTTTGTGACCGCGGCCAGTCATGACCTGCAGGAGCCTCTGCGGAAAATCAGAGAGTTCGGTTCCCTGCTCAGGACATCCTACGGCGCTGGGCTGAGCGAGCAAGCCAGCGAACTACTCACCCGCATGGAAACGGTGGCCGGGCGGATGTCGGCTCTGATTCGCGACCTGTTAACGTACTCGCGGTTAACAACCCATGGCCAGCCCTTTCGGCATCAGCCACTAAACTCCCTGCTGGAACGGGTACTTGGGGACCTGGAACCGCTGGTTCAGGAGAAACAGGCCAACGTAGAGGTCGGCCCGTTAGGCACTGTGTACGGCGATGGCGCACAGCTTGAACTTCTGTTTCGTAATCTGATCAGCAATGCGCTTAAGTTCACTAAACCGGACGTAACGAGCTGTATCACCATCAGCAGCCGGTTGTTGAACCGGTCGGAACTACCCACGACCTACCAGCCGCCGGCATACGAAACGCAGTTTCAGGTGATTGACGTCAGCGATAACGGCATCGGCTTTGAGCCGGGCCAGGCCGAGCGCATCTTCGACGCGTTTTACCGGCTCCACAGCCAGCGAAAGTATCCCGGCACCGGCATTGGCTTGTCGCTGGTAAAGCGAGTGGCGGAAAACCACCGGGGCTATATTCAGGCCCACGGCCAAACTGACCACGGCGCTACGTTCAGCGTGTACCTGCCCCTTCATGAGGGCTGAGCGTAAGCGGCCCGGTCAATACTCACTAAACGGGCCAGCGTTGATAACTAAAGACGTATAACGAATTGGTATAAGGCGTAGGCACGCGTAGCTCTCCTGCCTGGTCCACAGAGACCGACGGTCTGGCTTACCAAAGTGAACTTATGCTCATTTCCAGTCTTTTCCCGGTCGATATTCGTATGTATATCTGTAAGTTTACACCTGAGAAAAGTCACCTACTGCCCGATTATGTACCGGTTTGTTGTGTTCTATACCTGTCTGATCTCGCTTAGTTTCTTTATGGGGTCGCTGCTGGCGATGGCCGGGCCGCGTCCGGCTCAGCCGGGTTCGGCTCAGCCGGGTTCGGGCGATCCGGACGACGCTTTTCTCCAACAGATCGAACGGAGCGCCCCCGATCGTCGCATTCAATTGCTGCTAAATCACTTCCATTCGAGTCAGGCGTTTACAAAAAAACAGCCCCATGTTTTTCGGCTGCTCGACCGGGTCGATAGCCTGGGGCAAGCCCTCGACGACACACAACTAGGCGATTACGCATGGTTTCTGCGGGAGGCCGACGCCCACTTTCGCACCGCCAGTCACGCCCAGAATGCCGCCCTGATGCTGGCCGTCGGGCAGAAAGCCGAAGCCGCCGACAAACCACAGATTGCTGCTGTATGCCAACACATGGCCGGGCAGTATTTCTTTTTTAACGAAGAATACGGGAAAGCCTTCGAGCACCTGCTGGCGGCCAATGCTCGCTTTCGGGCCATCGGCTACGGCCACGTTCCTGGTATTAGTCACTACCTCTACGAACTGGCCTTTGCCTACTTCCATTTCCAGGAATACAGTAAAGCCGTTACGCTGCTCAGCGACGCTGACCGGTATCCGGCTTTCAATGCCAATGAAGACATTCAGACTGCTAACACGCTGGGCATGGCCTATACCTGGCTGTTCTCGCTGGGCGATTCCAGCGCAGCCCGGCGGGCAGAAGGAAACTATCGGATAGCGCAGCACCGTGCCAGACTGCACCGCGACACCCTTTGGATTGGTATTGCGGCCGGCAACCTCGCCCGGCTGTACATCAATCAGCAGCGATGGGCCGACGCCCTGCCCGAATACCGCACCAGTTACCGGATTGGATTAACCTATGGGCAAAATCGGTCGCTGCCCGACAGTCCGGCTTTAGATTTGGCCGAAGCGCACCTCAACCTGGGGCAGTTGGACAGTACCCGCTACTACATGAAGCAGGCCCTGGTGCTTTTTCGGCGGGGGACTGAAGAAATCGAGCTGTCCAATGAATACTTCCAGCGCGACTACTGCAATGTAGCCAGAAAGTACTACCGGGCAATCGGCGATTTACCCACTGCCTATCGCTACCTCGACAGCCTGAATACGCTCAACCGAAATTTTAATAAGCGGCAGCGTTCCGAGCAGATCTCGCTGGTAAATCAGAAACTGATGATCCAGAAACACCAGTCGGATATGGATGCCCTCCAAACCGAAAAACAGGCCCAGCAAAACCGGTTCTGGATCGTAGGGGTGGCCCTGGCCCTGATGGCAGGCCTATTTTTCCGGCTCTATCAGTTGGCCCAGCTCAGACGGCGGCAGGAAAGGGTCATTAACGCCGAACGCGAACGGGTGCTGCGGTTAGAAAAAAAGTTGGTAGAGGAGCAGCTACAGCAGGCTAATGCCGATCTGAATGGCTTCATGGAGAACCTGCGGGAGAAAAATGAACTCATCGACGCCATCACGGCCGAACTCGCCCAACTCACCCCTGCCGATGGACCAGACAAACCCCTGCTGGAAACCCAGCGCCATCTGCTGCATTCGAGCCTGCTCACGCCCGACGACTGGTACGAGTTTCGTCAGCGGTTTGATCGGGTATATCCCCACTTTTTCGAGCAACTTCGCCAGCAGTTTGCCGGCATCAGTCCGGCCGAAGAGCGCCTGCTGGCCCTGTCAAAACTGCGGGTCGACACCCGCCAGATGAGCCGAATGCTGGGCATCTCGCCCGACTCGATCCACAAAACCCGCTACCGGCTGCGGAAAAAGTTGACTCAGAACGACCACTCCTCCTTACTGGATCTGCTCAACGAGGCTTCAGGCGCATAAAATAGTCATTCATTATCAGCGTCTTATGATTTTGTCCAGACGTTTGTCCAGACGCTTTTTTGGCTGTAGAGAGGGAAGAGGTTTGTTTTGACACATCAATATAACCTTGAGTCGCATGAACGCTTCTTTACCTAATCCCGGAGCCGCCGTAACCCTTGGTTTTCCGTAAACAGAATTAGTTGATCAGGTCGCGTCTTACCCAATAATTCACAGTACTTATTTTTAAAACATTACTACTATGTACGCACGTATTGTTCGCGCTTCGCTGACGGCTGAGACAGCCGAGGAAGCTGTTACGTATTTTCAGGACACCGTACTGCCTGCCCTCAAGCAACATGCCGGGTTTGCCTTCGGTTATTGCTTCTATGCGCCGGCGGATCATCATGCGCTGATGATATCGGTTTGGGAATCGGAGGAAGCCCGTCTTAGTGCGGAAACCAGTGGTTTACTCCGTCAGGCAGTCAGTCACCTGAGCGATTACTTCAACGGCAAACCCACCGTGGACTATTATCAGGTGGCGGTTTAGACTGGCTCGTCCGATCTCTTTGCGTTTACGCGTAAATTGCGGTCTGGGGCACGACTGACCAGGTTGGTCAGTCGTGCTCACTATTTAACCTTGTCGCACAGCGGTTGGCCAATGACAGCATTCAAGCCAAAAAAAGTTCAGGCTGAACGGCCCGCCGAGTTACTCCACAACGCAGAACACAAGCCTCATGTACCCATGAAATGCTTCCAACCTAGAACATACGTACTAAAATTGAAACAGTTGTGATATACCTTCTGCCAGCCCTCTGGTCAATTTTACACCTGTCAAACCACCGACCTGGCCCTGACTCATAAGCTCATCCGGTGGCGTGCTCCATTACGGTTTCTTCCTAACTTCATCACCCATGTTATTTTCTCTACTTCTTGCCAGCAGCAGGATTACTACGACGCGCTTTGGCCTTCCGTTAACCGATAAAGACCAGGCCACCAGCATATAGAACACCTTTAACGTACCGGCTCAATAATTCACTGCCCGCTAATCTTAGCCTGTTACGTTACGTCAAACATTTGGCTTTACTTTTTAATCATATATGAGCTAAACGGACAACTATTAATTTAAAAATAGAAAAATTCAAGAATTTATCGAAATACGAACATCCGACATAAACTTTGAAACGTATATATGGTTAATCAGGTGTAAACCATAACGCATCTACTTGTAAATAAGTAAGAAACGTAAATCGGCCTGTCGAATATATCGATTGATCCGTACCCACTGTAACCATGAAACGTACACACTCACTTTCTTCTCAGCAAGATACCGGACGTATCGATCAGACCCTTTCTCAATGGCTGGTTGCAGCGAGTCAGTTTTACCGGGTGTATGGGCTGGCTTTCCAGCGATTTGGCCACCAGATGTCCAGCCGTTCAGGGTGGACAGGACGGATCCTGCTGCTGAACGATAGAGAGCTATCCGTCTCATTAGCCCAGATGCATCAGCAGGTTAAAGCAAGGCTGGCGTTAATTGACCAGCGTTCGCTCTCTACAACCGGTTTTCCGCCGGCAGACTGGGGTGTTCTGCCCATTCAGACCCGACAATTGAAAGTGTTTACCCAGCAGCTGCTGCTTATGCTGGCTCGCACGCAACTACCACAGGCATGAACCCAGCCCGGTAGTTATCCGTCGTTTTCTTTCCTTAGTTAGTCTACTGATCAAGGTCTTAAAGGCGATTCTATATCGGCATACAGCCGTCTCTTGTTTTGTCTGCCCCGTCAGTCCGCGGTTTATCGACCAGTGAGTAGTTTGATAGGATTGTGCAATGAGCTGATATAATCGCTCAATTAGGGTTTGAACTAAACAAACAATCTTTGTGACAAATCCAATTTAACTATTCTACAACATGGACGTACTAGAAGCCCCCAGCAAGATTCTGCCCCGGCCGATGTTCAAGACCCAATACGAAAACTACATTGGTGGTAAGTGGGTCGCTCCCGTAGATGGTGAGTATTTCGCCAATCACTCACCGGTCGACAACAGCCTCATCGCTCGTGTGCCCCGCTCAAAAGCGGCTGATATTGAGCTGGCTCTGGATGCCGCCCACAAAGCCTTCGCGTCGTGGTCCAAAACCTCGGCGACGGAGCGCAGTAACCTGCTGCTGAAGATTGCCGACGTCATCGACCAGAACCTGGAGTTTCTGGCTCGGGTCGAAACGGTAGAAAACGGTAAAGCCGTTCGCGAAACGATGGCCGCCGACCTGCCCCTGGTCGTTGACCACTTCCGGTATTTCGCCGGGGTGATCCGCGCCGAAGAGGGTTCCATTGCCGAACTGGACAGCACCACCGTATCGATGATCATCAAAGAGCCGATCGGCGTGGTGGGCCAGATCATTCCCTGGAATTTCCCGCTGTTGATGGCCACCTGGAAACTGGCTCCGGCCCTGGCTGCCGGCTGCTGCGTAGTGATGAAGCCCGCCGAGCAGACTCCGACCTCCATTCTGGTTTTGATGGAGCTGCTCGAAGGCCTGATTCCGCCGGGCGTGGTCAACATCGTCAACGGCTTTGGTCCGGAGGCCGGCAAGCCGCTGGCGCAGTCGAAGCGCGTGGCTAAGGTAGCCTTCACGGGCGAAACCACGACGGGCCGTCTGATTATGCAGTACGCGTCGGAAAACCTCATTCCGGTTACGATGGAGCTGGGTGGTAAGTCGCCGAACATCTTCATGGAATCGGTCGCCGACGCCGACGATGAGTTCTTCGACAAGTGCGTGGAAGGGGCCGTGATGTTTGCCCTGAACCAGGGCGAAGTCTGCACCTGCCCGTCGCGGATGCTTATCCACGAGAAAGCGTACGATCGTTTCATCGAGCGGGTCATTCAGCGTACGGAAGCCATCAAACTGGGCCACCCACTGGACCCGGATACGATGATGGGAGCGCAGGCGTCAAACGACCAGTATGAAAAGATTCTGTCGTACATCGACATCGGTAAGAAAGAGGGCGCCGAGGTGCTGACAGGTGGTGGTCCGGCTACGTTGAACGGCGGTCTGGAGCAGGGCTACTACATCCAGCCGACGATCTTCAAGGGTCACAACAAGATGCGCGTTTTCCAGGAAGAGATCTTCGGCCCGGTCGTTTCGGTAACGACCTTCAAAAATGCGGAAGAAGCGCTTGAAATCGCTAACGACACGATGTATGGTCTGGGGGCCGGCTTCTGGTCGCGCGATGCGCACGAGCTATACCAGATTCCGCGGGCCATCCAGGCGGGTCGGGTGTGGGTCAACTGCTACCACCAGTATCCGGCCCACGCGCCGTTCGGCGGGTACAAGAAATCGGGTTTTGGCCGGGAGAACCACCACATGATGCTGAATCACTATCGGCAGACGAAGAACCTGCTGATTTCGTACAGCAAGAGTAAGCTTGGTTTCTTTTAAACAGGCGGAAAGGGAGAAAAGGAGGAGGAAGAACAGAATTCAGTCCCTTTCCTCCCTTTCTCCTTTCCTCCTTTTCTCCCTTCATTATGACTTCCCAAACCATTTCCCGCGTCGATGTGACGCCCGCTGCGGCTGAGATCATCCACAAACTGCACGACCAGCACGGTCCGCTGATGTTCCACCAGAGCGGAGGCTGCTGCGACGGCTCTTCGCCGATGTGCTTTCCCAAAGGTGACTTCATCATCGGCTCGTCGGACGTATGGCTGGGTCAGATTGAAGGGTGTGATTTCTGGATGTCGGAAGACCAGTTTGAGTACTGGAAACATACGCACCTCACCGTCGACGTAACACCCGGACGGGGGGCCAGTTTCTCCCTTGAAATTCCGCTCGGCATTCGGTTCATTATCCGGTCACGGTTATTTGACTACGAAGAACTCGAGCACCTGACTCCCACGCGCATGGGAGAATAAGACAAAGGCACGCGAACCGGCGTGCCTTTTTTTGTACTACCCTGGTGGGATGAGGCCGTAATTTCTCGTATGTTTCGCCAGGCGGTTCTGGCTGGCTGTGGTATGTGGGCAAACGAATTAATTCTTATTACGCTGCTGTGGCTGAGTCCCTTCAAACAGGCAGCCCCGACGGGGCAGGTTCTGGAACATGCCGTTACGTTCAGGATAAAGAACGCTGGCCTGACGGTCAATGGCTCTTTCTCCGATCTGAAAGCCAGCGTTCGGTTTGATCCGGACCACCTGACCGATAGCCAGCTCAGTGCCTCGGTGGGCGTAGCCAGCATCCGCACGGGCCTGTTTCCCCGCGACAGCCACCTTCAGAGCAAGGCGTATTTCGACGCCGAAACGTACCCGCGCATGCTGATGCAGTCTACACGCATTCGGCGGGTCAACGAAACCAGTTTTATGGGCACCTTCAACCTGACGATCCGGGGCGTTACCCGGGCCATCGACGTACCGTTCACCTACACCCAGGCCGACGGTCGGGGTACGTTCACGGGTCAGTTTACCATCAACCGGCTCGATTTCGGCGTTGGCAATAAGAGCTGGCTGCTCAGCGAGGAGGTTCGCGTAACCATCCAGCTGATCACCAGCCTTACCACCTGACTACCCTACCTCCTCAGCGATTGTACAACTCGGTCCACTGTCTGAGCTGCTGTTCAGCCGCAGTCGTTAGCTGGCCGGGCGTCAGTCGCCACAGCCAGTTGTGCTCCGAAGAGCCGGGTGTGTTCAGCCGGGCGGTTTCATCCAGCCCCAACACGTCCTGAATGGGCAGAATGGCCGTCTGAGCGATTGAACCGTAGGCCAGTCGGGCCAGCACCAGATGACTGGTTTTCTCCGTCACCGACAGGCCCGTGTACTGCTCCAGTTGCTTCCGATACGCTTTGGCGTTTTCCTTGAACCAGCCACGCGTGGTGTTGTTATCGTGGGTTCCGGTGTAGGCAATACACGTCGGCGTAGTGAAATTATGCGGAATGTAGAGCGACTCCGGCATGGTATCGCCAAACGCAAACTGGAGCACCCGCATACCGGGAAAGGCAAACATATCGCGTAATTCATAAACCGGCTCATCGATGTCGCCCAGGTCTTCGGCAATGAAGGGCAGATCACCGATCTCGTCCAGGAGCACCTGGAAAAACTCGGCGCGGGGGCCACGCTTCCACTGGCCATTACGAGCCGTTTTCTCCCCCGCCGGCACTTCCCAGAAGTCAGCAAACGCCCGGAAGTGATCCAGCCGAACCACATCGTACAGCTCCAGGTTTTTCCGCACCCGGTTGATCCACCAGTCGTACTGGCGCGCTTTCAGGACGTCCCAGCGGTAGGTCGGCATCCCCCACAACTGCCCGTCTTCGCTGAAATAATCAGGGGGCACCCCCGCCACGCCGGTCATGTTTCCTTCGTCATCCAGGCAGAAAATATCGGGGTTCGACCAGACGTCGACCGAATCGTAACTGACATAAAACGGCAGGTCGCCGAAGATCCGGATGCCGAGGTTATTACAGTACGTTTTCAGGTCGCTCCACTGCCGGAAGAACAGGAATTGCAGCCATTTCACTTTGTTCAGGGCTTCGGCTGCTTCGGTTACGACCTGAGCCAGGGCATCCAGCTGCCGTAATTTGTACTCATCCGGCCACGTGAACCAGGGCTGTTTATCGTGGCGCAGTTTCAGCACGACGTAGAGCGCATAATCGTCCAGCCAGGCAGCCTCCCGTTCGCAGAACTGCCGGAACGGCTGGTGCAGGTGAGCCGCTTTTCCCTGCTGGTAGTGCTGCCAGGCTTTTTCGAACAGTTTATCGCGGATGCGCTCGGCAGCGGTAAAATCAGCCTGACTCTGAACCGGCAGCTGGTACCGTTTCAAGTCCGCCGGATCGATTAATCCGTCGGCCGCCAGCAGTTCCGGACTGATCAGCAACGTATTGCCGCCCATGCTGGAGATGGCGCTATAGGGCGAATGGCCCTGCCGGTCTTCGGTTGGGCTGAGCGGCAGCAACTGCCAGTACGTTTGTCGGCTGCGGCTCAGGAACTCGGCAAACGCCTTGGCTTCCGGGCCAACATCCCCTACCCCAAACGCCGACGGCAGCGACGTAACGGCCAGCAGAACGCCCGCATTCCGGTCTTTCGGCTGTCGTTGCAGTTTGAGTACAGCTAGCGGCAGCGGTCCAACGATGTCCTGCATGGCAATACCCTGATCAACGGTACCCGTCGTTTTCAGCCAAAGATGCTCCCAGGCAGCGGGGGCATCATCCGGCAGCATAATCCGGGTATCTTTCCAGTCGAGTGCCGGAATCTCCGTTTTCTGCCGTCGGCTCAGGTCTGCCAGGTGGAGAGGCACGACCGTTACGTACCACTGCTGCGCGTGCTTCCGGGCAAACGCCATGACGTAGTCTTTGTACTGACCCGCCACCTGAAGCGGGATGTAGTCGCCCTCGGCGAACAGGTCAGCGGCCAGTTTCCGCTCGTTCAGCAGCGTGTGTACGAGCCAGAGTTTGATGCGGGCGTCGAAGCGGTTATCCCACAAGTCCTGCAAGAGGTCCGCCGGTTTATCCTCGGCACGGGCTTCGAGTTCGTCGAGCCACCGTTCACGCTGGTCGTAACCAACAGCCCGCCGGTTGTCGGGATCAACCAGGCTGAAATCCCACAATTCGGTGCCCTGATATACGTCGGGCACACCGGGGCAGGTAAACTTGAGCAATACCTGCGACAGGGAGTTGACGACCCCGAAATCGGCTACTTTCCGGTGAAACGTTTCAAAGGTTTTCCAGAAGGGCCGTTTTTTATCCAGCAGGCCCACGGCAAACGCCTTGGCCGCGTTTTCGTAGGCTTCGTTGGGTGTTGTCCAGTTGGAGTGCCGCTTGGCTTCACGCAGCGCCTTTTCGAGATACTGCTGGATACGATTGGCATAGTCATCGTCGTCCTGATTTGGCATCCGGTAGGTACCGATCAGGGTCTGGTAGATGAAATACTCGTCGTTGGCATCGGGGCCATCCGTCTGCTTCAGGTCAGCATTCAGCTTCTGCCATTCCGGAATGCACTTGACCCACTCCTCGGCCAGATCCGTCAGCACGTTCAGGCGGGCGCGGGCATCCTCACCGCGTTTGGTGTCGTGCGTCGACGTACCGTTGATGGACAATGGCCAGTTTTTCTGACGCTCCTGCATCGTCCGGTGAAACTCGTCGGGCGAGATGCCGAAAACCTCGGGCGAATCGCCTACCTCGTTATGCCCGACGAATCGGTTGTAGGTGTACATCAGCGTATCTTCCACGCCCTTGGCCATCAGCGGACCGGTAAACTGCATGCACCGCTGGTAAAATCGGGCCACCCGGCGATTATAGTCTTCGTCGCCACCCAGGGGTTTGTTCAGCAGCACCGTTTCGAGCACATCAACGGCCAGGGCCAGGGGCTTATCGGTAGCCGGCGGCACAACGGCAATGGGGGTAGTTACGGGTTCGCTTTCCCGGATGCTGGCCAGTATGGCCTGCACGGCCTGCGTTTCTTCTTCGCCCAGCGGAAAGTCGTTGGCGTAGTAGCGGTAAACCGGGCAGCGAATCAGGAATTCGCCGATGGCGTGCTTCAACACCTCCGGGTTCACGGCCGTTTCGTCGTCGACCAGGTTCAGTTCCATGAACAGGTGGTACAGGTTGTCGAGCTCCCCGGCCATGTGTTCGTACAGAATGTAGGCCTTCTTCTCATGAATCTGTTCATGCACGGCGGCTTCCTCGCCCACCAGTTTGCGGTACAGTTCCGTGAAGGCCGCTTCGCTGCGGCTCTGGGTAAAGAGATTGTTGACGTACGCCAGAAAATCGTACCCCGTATTGCCCTGAATCGGCCACCATTTCGGCAGGTCCTCGCCCGGCTCCAGAATCTTCTCAACAACGATGTAGGCTTCTTCGCCAGCCAGCGCACGGAGTTGCCGGAGGTACCCGCTGGGATCGTAGAGGCCGTCGATGTGATCGACCCGTAGTCCCTGAAACACCCCTTCGTCGAGCAGTTGTTTGATGAACTCGTGGTAATGTTCAAACACGTACGGATCCTGCATATTCAGGCAGATCAGGCCGTTTACGGTGAAGAACCGGCGGAAGTTAATCTGCTTGTCGGTATCCTGCCAGTAGGCCAGCCGATACACCTGTTCGTCGGCGATCTGCTTTATTTTTTCGGGGCTGCGGTTGATGATGTCCAGACACGCATTGACGTAGTCGTTGACCACCTCGTTCTTCATCAGCGAGGCCAGTTGCAGCCGCAGTTCAACGAACCGCGTTGCGTAGGCATCCTGATCGTCAATCTGGTGGATCTGCTCCAGTTGCACCAGCAGTTGCTGAACCGCCTGGTTTTTCTCGCCATCGGCCAGCAGCACCGTGGCGTAGGAGCGCAGATGCAGCGGATACACTGAATCAAAATAGCTGAACACGAACCGGTCCTCCTGATACGCGACGGTCAGTTCCCCCTGCTGAATTACTTCATCGAGGGGAGCCCCCAGAAACGGCACCATCAGGCGGCCGTGGTAGAGTTCGCTGTTCCAGGCAATATCGAAAAACTGGGCGTAGTACGAAAGCTGACCTTTTTCCAGCACGTCCATCAGCCACGGATTACCCGGGTCAAAGGCCATGTGGTTGGGTACAATATCCTGCAGCCAGCCAATGTTTCGTTCGCTGAGCCGGCTGCTGATCTGCCGGAGCTGCTCTTCGGTACCGATTACGGCGTTTATGTTGTGCGGATTAACGCCGTCGTAGCCGTGCGTACTGTCCGATGGGGCTGCGAATATCGGCGACGCATAGATTGTGCCTACGCCCAGCCGCTGAAGGTAGGGTAGAATTCGGTCAAAATCATCGAACGTAAAGTCTTTATGAAACTGAAGACGATACGTAGAAACAGGATTAGTCATGGGGTTGGGGTTTTCTACACCGCTGATCGGACTTCCGAAGCGACGCCAGGGATGTTAAGTAAACTGTACATGTTACGTCTGACCAGCCCGAAAATCAACTTGTAACGCTGCGCATCTGAGGCTGTGGTGTGAGCCCGTGGTGAGCAACCGCCTGCGGCCGTTTCGGGAAACTGACGGCACACCACCGAACAGCCGGTCCATCCGGCACTAGCCATAAACCACGATCGACTCCGGTTGCAGCGACATGGGCTCGTTGGCGGAAACGGTTTCAGGGGCGGCCGATGGTCCGTTCCACTGCGGGTCCGCCGAATCCAGCAGTTTTTGCCACGGCCCCGTATGGTTGGGGAGCGTAACGGTCTGTGGCTCCTGCGAAAAATTCATCAGACACACCACATGCTGACCGGCATGCCAGCGGTGCAGCACCAGGGTTTTCTGCCCTTCGTTCGCCATTACGCCCAGGTCGTTGCGGCTTAGGTGGCGCAGGACCGGGTGCTCTTTGCGCAAGGCAATCAGCGTCTGGTAAAAGCGAAGCATGGTCTGGTGCGGCTCCTGGTCCAGCAAGTCCCACTGCAGTTTTGATAGCTGAAACGTATCTTCCGACATCGGGTCGGGCGCTTCGCCTTCGAGGTGGAAATACGCAAATTCGGCTTTTCGCCCTTTGCGCACGGCTTCGGCCAGCTCGGGGTCCGTATGGCTTACGAAATACTGAAACGGGTGCGGTTCGCTCCACTCCTCCCCCATAAACAGCATCGGCAGAAACGGGCTGACCAGCACCGCGCCGGCCATCAGCTTCTGCATCTCGAAGCTCACGAGCTGGCTGGTACGTTCGCCGAGCATCCGGTTGCCTACCTGATCGTGGTTCTGCGAAAAAACGACGAACTGCTGCCCCGGATTGGCCTCCGCCCGAATGCCAAACGCCTTGTTCCGATGGGGCGAATACTGACCGTCGTACACGTAGGCATCCCGGTAGGCCTTGGCCAGGTGACGGATGCCTGTAAAATCGGAGTAATAGCCGCTTTGTTCGCCGGTTGCCGTTACGCGCAGCGCGTGGTGAAACTCGTCGATCCACTGCGCATCCATGCCGTACCCCTGCTCATGGAGGGGGTTGATGAACCGCGTATCGTTCAAATCCAGTTCCACAATCAGGTAATGCTGCCGGCCGGTTTGCGCCATCAACTGATCGACGTGCTGTTTGATCTCTCTCAGAATGTGCGTTGGGCTGAAATCCCTGATGGCGTGCACCGCATCCAGCCGGAGTGCGTCGATGTGAAAATCCCGAAACCACATCAGAACGTTCTCCACAAAGTAACGCCGGACGCCGTCGCAGTAGGCATCATCGAAATTGATGGCTTCGCCCCAGGGCGTATTGTACTTTGTAGTGAAGTACGGCCCAAAATCGCGGAAGTAATTACCCTCCGGCCCCATGTGGTTGTACACTACGTCGAGAACGACCGCCATTCCCTTCCGATGGCAGCTATTAACCAGGTGCTTCAAACCCAGCGCTCCGCCGTAGGAGTTCTGTACCGCAAACGGGTATACGCCGTCGTAGCCCCAGTTGCGCGGGCCGGGAAACTGCGCAACCGGCATGATTTCGATCGCGTTGACGCCCAGGCTTTTCAGGTAATCAAGCTTTTCTTCGATGGCCGCAAAATTTCCTTCGGGCGTGAACGTACCGGTGTGCAGTTCGTACAGGACGTACTCGCTGAGCGGCAGGTTCGGCCAGTCTCCGTCGGTCCACGGTACGCTGGAAAGGTCGATCGCCTGCGAGGGGCCGTGTACGCCCATCGGCTGCGCCAGCGATGCCGGATCAGGGCGTTCGATTTCGCCGTTCAGGTAGAACTGATACAGATCTCCCGGCTTCAGCTGGTCCGTCGTGAGGGTCCAGTAGCCGTACTCCTGCCTGTCCAGCGGGAGTACGGCCTGCCCCCCCGTGACGGATAAGGCAATTCCGTTGAGGAGGGGAGCCCAGACTACCACCTGGGCCTCCCCGGCTGACGTAAAATTTACGCCCAGAGTTCGTTTTGTTACGTCAACTGATGGCATCATAATCCGCTGTATGGCTGCATAAGTACCACGATCGATCGGCTTTCGACCAGGATGGACTCGCCGGTTTGGTACACATCTCCCTCTTCTTCAATCAGGTCTTCGCTGGTATCCAGCACTTTACGCCATTTTTTACCCCATTTTTTCGAGGGCAGCGAGAACGTAAGCGGTTCGTAGTGGGCGTTGAAGATGACGAAGAAACTATCGTCCAGAATGTGTTCACCTTTCGGGCCGAGCGACCGAATCCCCCGTCCGTTGAGGAACACGGCCAGCGATTTGGCAAAGTCGTGGCTCCAGTTTTCTTCGGTCATTTCTTCGCCGTTGGGCTGGAACCAGGCAATGTCTTCAACGCCAACCCCTTTGATCGGCTGGCCTTTGAACCAGCGACGGCGGCAAAATACCGGGTGATCTTTCCGTAGATGAATCAGTTTCCGGGTGAACTCAAGCAGTTTGTCATCCACCTTCGACCAGTCGAGCCACGAGATTTCATTGTCCTGGCAATAGGCGTTGTTGTTCCCGTTCTGGGTCCGGCCAAATTCATCGCCCGCCACCAGCATCGGTACGCCCTGCGATAGGAAAAGGGTAGTCAGAAGATTTCGTTTCTGCCGGTCGCGCAGGCAGCAGATCACCTTGTCGTCGGTTGGCCCTTCGGCACCGCAGTTCCACGAACGATTATGACTTTCGCCGTCGGTGTTGTCTTCGCCGTTGGCTTCGTTGTGTTTTTCGTTGTACGACACCAGATCATTGAGCGTAAACCCGTCGTGGGCCGTAATGAAGTTGATACTGGCGGTTGGTCGGCGGTAGTCTTCTTTATACAGATCCGGGCTGCCCGTAAAGCGTTCGGCAAACTCGCCCAGCATGCTGTCGGCCCCGCGCCAGTAGTCCCGGACGCAGTCGCGGTATTTACCGTTCCATTCGGCCCAGCCCGGCGGGAACTTACCCACCTGATAGCCGCCTTCGCCGATGTCCCACGGCTCAGCAATGAGCTTCACCTGCGAGATGACCGGGTCCTGGTGAATAATATCGAAGAAGGCACTCAGGCGATTCACCTCGTGGAGTTCCCGGGCCAGCGTCGAGGCCAGGTCGAAGCGGAACCCGTCGACGTGCATCTCCAGAATCCAGTACCGCAGACTGTCCATGATCAGGCGCAGTACGTTCGGATACATGGCATTTAGCGTATTGCCGGTTCCGGTATAGTCCATGTAATGCCGGCCGTTCAGGCGGTAATAGGCCGCATTATCGATTCCCTTGAACGACAGCGTTGGCCCCATGTGGTTGCCTTCGCCGGTATGGTTGTACACAACATCCAGAATGACTTCAATACCGGCTTTATGGAGCGCCTTCACCATGTTCTTAAACTCCACCACCTGCTCGCCGTGCACCCCGCTGCCGGAGTAGCGCACATCCGGCGCGAAGAACCCGATGGTGTTGTACCCCCAGTAGTTCGACAACCCTTTCTCCACCAGGTGCCGGTCATTGACAAACTGGTGAACGGGCATGAGTTCGACCGCCGTAACACCCAGTTTTTTCAGGTAGTCGATAGCCGCCGGATGGCCGAGTCCCGCATACGTACCCCGCAGTTTTTTAGGGATATCGGGGTGCATTTTGGTAAACCCTTTCACGTGGGTTTCGTAAATAACCGACAGGTGGTAAGGAATTCTTGGCGGTTTATCCCCTTCCCAGTCAAACTCAGGGTCGACAACGACCGATTTGGGAATAAACGGGGCACTGTCCACGTCACTGAAACTCAGATCTTCGTCGGGGTGGCCTACCTCATAGCCAAACAGAGCGTCGTCCCATTCGATGGTCCCCGCAATGGCCTTCGCATACGGATCGAGCAGGAGTTTATGGGGATTGAATCGGTGACCGTTTTCGGGTTCATACGGGCCGTACATCCGATAACCGTAAAGCTGCCCTGGTTTAAGTCCGGGAACGCACACGTGCCACACGTGATGATCCCGCTCCTTCATGCGGATTTTAAGGGGTTCAGTATCGCCATCGGCTGTATCAAACAAGCAAAGATCAACGCCAACGGCATTTTCAGCGTAGATAGCAAAATTAACGGAATCACCTTTCCAGGTGGCACCCAATGGAAAGGGTTCGCCAGGGTATACAGTAGTGTTCATACCCTGAGCAATCACATTGCCCGGTATAATGTTTGAAGTCATCCGGCTTTTTTATCTACACGGGTAAAGGAACCGAACAGCCAATTTTTTGTTAATGCGCAAAAGAATCCGTTTCTTTGCGCCATCAATGCTTCATCGCCAGGGCGCCACAATTAAGTGGCGTTTTTCATAAGACAGTTAGTATATTAATTCGATATACTTTATTCACTATGCAGATTCAGCCGGACGATACGTCTCCATCAACGGAAGAACTTGTTCCCACATCACGGCTCCCGTTTGATCTGAACGGCCTGCGTATCACGCTTGAAGGCGAGGACGCCACCCGACAGGCTGAGGCTCTACGGACGTACTTTCCGCTGGCTCAGGTACACACCACCACTCCAGCCCCTGCCGAACCGGCGCGGTTGGTAGGTAAGCAGTCGGTGCTGCTGCGTCGGCGGACGCGGACCGAAATAGCCATCTACGTATCGGCGGCTCTGGCCCTGATGATCGTTGGGCACCTCGTGTTCGGCTACGTTACCCTCGACCGGCTGACGCTGCTGTACCACTCCATTCCCGTTTCGGAGGACATTTTTTATTATATTCTCGGCGGTTTCATCGCGCAGATGATCGACGGGGCACTCGGCATGGCGTATGGCGTTACGGCCTCTACGTTCCTGCTGACGGCCGGGGTATCGCCGGCGGCCATCAGCGCCAGCGTCCACGCGTCCGAAATTTTTACCAGTGGGGTTTCGGGTTACATGCACCTGCGGTTCGGCAATGTCAACAAGAAGCTGTTCCGGACCGTGGTGGTGCCGGGCGTTATCGGGGCGTTTCTGGGGGCTTATGTGCTCGTTACGCTGGAGCAGTACTCCGGCTTCATCAAACCCGCCGTAGCCGTTTATACGTCCATCCTGGGTATCCTGATTATTCGCAAGGCGATGGCCAAGCGCACTGGCCGGAAGCAGCGGCTCAAGCGGGTCGGCTGGCTGGCGTGGTTTGGCGGCACGATGGACTCAATCGGCGGTGGTGGCTGGGGACCTATTGTCTCGTCGACGCTGATTGCCAGCGGCCGGCATCCACGCTACACCATCGGCTCGGTAAACCTGGCTGAATTTTTCGTGTCGCTGGCCAGTTCCCTCACGTTCGCCACCCTGATCGGTCTGCAGTTCTGGCAGGTGGTCGTGGGGCTGGTGCTGGGCGGGATGATTGCCGCGCCCATTGCCGCGCATCTGTCCAAGCGGATCCCCGTAAAAGCCATGATGATTCTGGTCGGGGTTGTGGTGATTATCGTAAGTTTACGGAATATTTTATCAGTTCTTTGACGTTGGGTATTGGTTATCAGCTCCTGGCTGGTAGACAGTAGACCTATTACCAACGTCCGTTGAATACCATGCGAAAACAAACCAAAGCTATTCGTACGCAGACGGATCAGTCGCAGTACCGCGAACACTCAACGCCGTTGTTTCTGACGTCGAGTTTCACATTTGAGAGTGCCGAACAGGGGAAGGCGCTGTTCGACGAAACCGAAGAAGGCAACATTTATTCACGCTTTTCGAACCCGAACGTAACGGAGTTCGTCGATAAGGTGTGTATGCTGGAAGGGGCCGACGAAGGCATTGCCACGGCAACGGGTATGGCGGCCGTTTTTGCGAGCATGGCCAGTCTGCTGAAATCCGGCGACCACATTGTGGCTTGCCGGGCGCTGTTTGGCTCGGCGCACCAGATCATTACCCAAATTTTGAGTAAGTGGGGCATAACATATACGTACGTCGACGCTACGGCCACCGAAGCCGAGTGGGAAAGGGCCATCCAACCCAATACCACAAGGCCGGCCGCCCGCATGGTGTATCTGGAAACGCCGTCTAACCCCGGCCTCGAACTGGTCGATCTGGCCATGCTGGTTCGGCTGAAAGAGAAATACGGCTTTATCCTGAACGTTGACAACTGTTTCGCCACCCCGATTCTGCAAACCCCTATTGAGCTGGGGGCTGATCTGTCAGTACACTCGGCCACGAAGTTCATGGATGGGCAGGGGCGCGTACTGGGCGGGATCGTCGTGGGCCGGGCGGATCTGATTCAGCCGATTCGGTTCTTTGCGCGGCATACTGGACCATCGCTGTCGCCCTTCAACGCCTGGATTCTGTCGAAGAGTCTCGAAACGCTCGATTTGCGGATGGAACGGCATTGCTCAAACGCGCTGAAACTGGCCCAGGCGCTGGAGCAGCATCCCGACGTGGCTACCGTAAAATACCCGTTTCTGCCGTCGCATCCGCAGTACGAGTTAGCTAAGCGGCAGATGTCGGCGGGTGGTGCCATCGTAACGCTGGAGCTGGACGGTGGGTTTGAACGGGTCAAGGCGTTCTATGATGCGTTGCAGATTCCGACGCTGTCGTCGAATCTCGGCGATTCACGAACGATTGTTACCAACCCCTTCACCACGACCCACGCCAAACTCAAGCCGGATGAGAAAGCCGCGCTGGGTATTACGGAAGGCCTGATTCGCGTGTCGGTGGGCCTGGAAGCGATTGACGATTTAATCGACGATTTTACTCAGGCAGCCGAAGTGAGTGCAGAGGTTACTAAAGAAAAGGTAGCATAATTACGTAAGGCTGGTAGAAGGCGCTTCCATGTTGCTTATTTTGGAAACAACTTATTCCTTTAGCTTCTCTCATGATTAAGATAGTCCTTCTGGTACTACTGGTGGTTCAATTGATAGGCTCCTCTGCCAACGCCCAGGCACCCAAAAAACCGGTTCGCGTCGGCGTGGTGGGCCTGGTGCATACGCATGTTCATTGGATACTGGGCCGGGCCAAACAGGACGACATCGAAATCGTCGGTATCGCCGAGCCGAACCGCGAGCTGGCCGAGCGGTTTCTGAAGCAGCATAAGCTGCCGATGAGCCTCCTTTACCCGACCGTTGAGGAGATGCTCGACAAGACAAAGCCGGAAGCGGTGACCGACTTCGGCATGATTGTGGACCACCTGAAAACAGTGCAGATCTGCGCGCCACGCGGCATTCATGTGATGGTAGAAAAACCGCTGGCCGTCAGCTTCGACCACGCGAAGCAGATGGAAGCCCTGGCGAAAAAGCACAAAATCCACCTGCTGACCAACTACGAGACGACCTGGTACGGTAGTAACCACAAAGCCTACGACCTGGTAAATGACGGCGCCATCGGCGACATCCGGAAGATTGTCGTCCACGACGGTCACCAGGGTCCGAAGGAGATCGGCGTAAATAAAGAATTTCTGGATTGGCTGACCGACCCAGTCACCAACGGCGCCGGTGCCCTCTTCGACTTCGGCTGCTACGGGGCCGACCTGGCTACGTGGCTGCTGAAGGGCCAGCGCCCCCTGACCGTGACGGCCGTGACCCAGCAGATCAAACCGGATATTTATCCGAAAGTCGACGATGAAGCCACCATCATCCTGACGTATCCAAAAGCGCAGGCCGTGATTCAGGCATCGTGGAACTGGCCGTTCAGCCGGAAAGACATGGAGGTGTACGGCCAGCATGGCTACGTCTTTACGCTGGATGGCAAACGAATGCGCGTTCGCCTGAAAGACGACAAAACGGAGCAGGCTCAGGAAGTAGCCCAGACCGAAGCACCGGCTGTCGACCCGTTTGCGTATCTGGCTGCCGTTGTGCGAAATGAAACCAAAAAAGAAGACGGATTGTCTTCCCTGCAAACGAACATGATCGTTATGGAGATTCTGGACGCAGCCCGGCAGTCGGCGAAAAGTGGCAAGCCGGTAGCGCTGAAATAACCGGTATCTTCTGATCAAGCTAAACCGCCGAACGACGCCATGAAGACACTAACGCTGAACATACCCGACTCGCTTGACCCGGCGGTTGCGCGCTGGGAACTGGCTCGCTCGCTCTACGAAAAAGGCGAACTAACGCTGGAGCAGGCGGCTGAAATAGTAGGTTTGACACCCACTTATTTCAAAATAAAGATGCAAAAGTCCTTTAACCGGGAAGATGAGCGGATTAAGCAAACGGTAGTAGCCACGGCAAAACCGATGAACCGTCAGTATTTTGATCAGTTGGTCGACCAGTTAGATATTAAAGAATCCTGGGAAGACCTGACCAGCCAGATCGGCAAATGATGCATTTACTGGATACTAACATTGTCCTTGCTTATCTGAAAAAATCAGCTTTGTCGGTTGCTCTCGATAAGCAATATGGCCTTTTGAGCGAACATGCTAACCCATTTATCTCGGCCGTAACAGTTGGCGAACTTTGGTCGCTGTGTTTGCAGAATAACTGGGGTCCAAAGCGACGAGAGTTACTGATTGAAATTTTACGGCAATTGACCATTGTAGATATAAACCTTGAGCCGATCATCCAGAACTACGCTGAGATTGACGCTTTTAGTCAAAGCAAGTTAATGGGCCGCCCTCTTGGTAGTTCAGCCCGCAACATGGGTAAAAATGACTTATGGATAGTAGCAACTGCTTCTATGTTAGATGCTGTTCTTATTACAACCGATAAAGATTTCGACCATTTGCACGGGCAATTTGTGGAAGTAATTCGAATTGACCCCGACGTATACCGTTAAAACCAGATGATAGCTGCACAACCGTACACCCTCGAAGCGCTGACCGAACAGTTAGCCGGCAAAAACGAAGTCGAAAGTCTTCGGACGCTGGCCGACCTGTTTCCGGGCGAGGTGATCTTCTCGACCAGCCTCGGCTACGAAGACCAGGTCATTACGGACTTGATCCTCGCCAACGACATCCCCATCAAGGTCTTCACCCTCGATACGGGCCGGATGTTCTCGGAAACGTATTCGGTCTGGAAAAAGACCAAAGACCGGTACGACACCCACATTGAAACGTACTTCCCTGATCAGGCTGCCGTTGAAAAGCTGATGACGGAGAAAGGACCGTACAGCATGTACGATTCCATCGAGAACCGGAAAGAATGCTGCTTCATTCGCAAAGTTCAGCCGTTGAACCGGGCGCTGGCGGGCAACAAAATCTGGATCACCGGCATCCGGGCCGAACAGTCGCAGAACCGGCAGGGCATGACCCAGCTTGAATGGGACGGTGGCCACAACTTGTTTAAATTCCACCCACTGATGGACTGGACGTTCGCACAGGTGAAGGAGTACGTGCGCGACAACAACGTACCATACAATCCGCTGCACGACCGGGGGTTTGTGAGTATCGGCTGCCAGCCCTGCACCCGCGCCATTCAGGAAGGCGAAGACTTCCGCGCCGGTCGCTGGTGGTGGGAAGACAACTCAAAGAAGGAATGCGGACTACATGCTAAATGAGCGAAAGAGCGAATTAGTGAATGAGCGAATACAATTCCAGACATTCACTAACTCGCTCACTCACTCATTCACTCATTATTCATTATGAAACTTGACTATCTCGATCAGCTCGAATCCGAAGCGATCCACATTATGCGGGAAGTAGCCGGGCAGTTTGAACGGCCAGCCTTACTCTTTTCGGGTGGTAAAGACTCGATCACGCTGGTGCATCTGGCGCGTAAAGCCTTCCGGCCGGGTAAATTCCCGTTTCCGCTGGTGCACATCGATACGGGACATAATTTCCAGGAAGCGCTCGACTTCCGTGACCACCTGGCCGAAAGCCTGGGCGAGCGGCTCATCGTTCGCTACGTTGAAGATACCATTCGCGAGAAGAAACTGAAGGAACCTACCGGCCGTAATGCTACCCGCAACGGCCTGCAAACGTTTACCCTGCTCGACACCATCGAAGAGTTTGAGTTCGACGCCTGCATCGGAGGGGCCCGTCGGGACGAGGAAAAAGCCCGCGCCAAGGAACGGGTGTTCTCCGTCCGGGATGAGTTTGGCTCGTGGGACCCCAAACGCCAGCGCCCCGAACTCTGGAACCTCTACAACGGCAAAATTCATAAGGGCGAGAACGTTCGGGTATTTCCGATCTCCAACTGGACCGAGCTCGATGTGTGGAACTACATCCGGCGCGAGAACATTGCCCTGCCCAACATTTACTTCGCCCACGAGCGCGAACTGATCCAGCGCGACGGCAAGCTGATGGCAACCGAAGGCGGTATCATCAAACCTGAAGCAGGCGACCAGATCGTAACGCGCCGGGTTCGGTTCCGGACAGTCGGTGATATCTCCTGCACGGCCGCCGTTGAGTCGGCGGCCGATACGCTCGACTCGGTCATTACAGAAATTCAGGCCACGCGCATCTCCGAACGGGGCGAAACCCGCATGGACGACCAGATGAGCGAAGCGGCTATGGAAGACCGGAAAAAGGGAGGGTATTTTTGACCGTAGTTACAACTAGTTGAATGCCAACCGTAGCTTTACTGGCAGGAGTTAAAATTGAGATTTTCTTTCGTGACCACGTACCACCTCATGTGCATGCAACCTATGCCGAACATGAAGCGTTGATTGTTATAGAAAACGCATCAATTTATGAGGGCAGTCTTCCTCGTAAACAGTTGCGAATTGCTGTAGAGTACGTTTAAACCAATCGAATTCATCTGCTTGAAACATGGGAAAAATACAATCAAAAGTAGTCCGGTTGGAAAAGCTTCTTCTGGTTGAGCCCTATAAAATCATTGGTCTTTGGTCAAATGGTGAAATACGAATAAATGACTTTTCCGAAGAAGTGAGTGAATGGCGAAAAGGAAGTAGCAAAGAGTTAAGGAAGGTATCGAACGCCAAAACGTTCAAAACTGCTTTTGTCAAAGACGGGAATTTAGCTTTTGCATGTTCTTTGGTTAACGTACCAGGCATCCTTGAGGCACAACCCGTTGATTTTGACAGGCACCAACTCTTCAATGATAGTCAGTTAGTGGGTAATGCAGTCTCTTACGATACGGCAATTCAGCATCAGAGAAGCCGTATAAGCCGCAGAAAACGATCAATCACATCAGCGGAAGATAAGGCAAAAGCGACATCGGGTTTACCCCAGTCTGAACCAGAGCTTATCAGTAAATTATCTCAAAAGATCGGTACTCCCGTAACACCTTTGGTAGTGATAGGTGATGAACTGGTCGAATTAGAAACCTCATGGATCTCCTACGATTTATAACCGCAGGTAGCGTCGACGATGGCAAAAGTACGCTCATCGGCCGCCTGCTGTACGATTCAAAATCCATCCTGGCCGACCAGATGGAAGCCATCGAACGGGCCAGTAAAAACCGCGACAACGGGGAAGGCTCTGGCCGGTCCGCTAGTGCGGCTCCGGTCGATCTGGCGCTGCTGACCGACGGCCTCCGCTCCGAACGCGAACAAGGCATCACCATCGACGTGGCGTACCGCTACTTTCAGACGCCCAGGCGTAAATTCATCATCGTGGATGCTCCGGGTCATATTCAGTACACCCGCAACATGGTGACGGGCGCGTCGAACTGCCAGCTGGCCATTGTACTGGTCGATGCCCGGCATGGCGTGGTAGAGCAAACCCGTCGGCATTCGCTCATTGCGTCGCTGCTGGGCATTCCGCATATCGTCGTGGCAGTCAACAAGATGGACCTCGTCGGCTACTCGCAGGATGTGTTCTCCGACATCTGCATCCAGTACAACGAACTGGCGCAGAAGCTGAACGTGACGAATGTAAGTTATATTCCAATGAGCGCCCTGAACGGCGACAACGTCGTTGATAAGTCGGACAATATGCCGTGGTACGAAGGGCAAACGCTGCTGAATTACCTCGAAACGGTTGAAGTTGACGATGACTTCAATGTCGATCAGGCCCGGTTTCCGGTGCAGTACGTGATCCGTCCGCAAACGACCGAACTGCACGATTACCGGGGCTACGCCGGTCGGATTACGAGTGGCGTCTTTCGCAAAGGCGATGCCGTAACGATCCTGCCCTCAGGCGAAACGTCGACCATCGATGCCATTGAAGTGGCCGAAACGCATTACGACGAAGCCATTTCCCCCATGTCGGTAGTGCTGCACCTGGCCGACGACGTAGACGTGAGCCGCGGAGACCTTATTATCCGGTCGGATAGTCAGCCGGTGGTAACCCAGACCGCCGAGGCTATGCTGTGCTGGATGGACACCAAAGACTGTAAAGTGGGCAGCAAATACCTGCTGCAGGTGGGTACGTTCCGGACGCGCTGCTCCATTCGCGAGATTGCGTACCAGGTCAACGTCAATACCTACGAAGAAATCGAAAGTGTAGAAAGCCTGAAACTGAATGATATAGCCAAGGTAGTGCTCCGCACCGCCCAGCCGATCAGCTTCGATCCGTACAACTACAACCGGGCTACGGGCAGCGCTATCCTCATTGATGAAACGTCGAACGTAACGGTAGGCGCCGTTATGCTGGTAGCAGAAGCATAAACTGGTTGGCACGCGGTCTGGCTTTGATAACTTTTGATTATCCTTCATAACGAAAAGTTAGTGAACGCCGGAACCATACCATGGCATAATTGCTTTATTATTGTACATTGATTGACAAAGCGCCGGGGTTCCGGCCTTTGTTTCTTTGTATTAGTTGATTAATTCTATAGACTACATACTATTATGTCTATCCGAATCTCAGAGAATGTCAGTACGGCAGCCCGGCGCGACATCTTGGACCTCGAAAAAAAGATCAGCAGCTTCGTTTCCGGCTCCATGACCGACGAGCACTTCCGTAAGTTTCGGCTTACCCGGGGGGTGTACGGCCAGCGTCAGCCGGGGGTGCAGATGATTCGGATCAAATTGCCCCACGGACGCATTACGGCCGATCAGCTTGTTCGCATTGCTGACGTATCGGACCGCTACGCGACCGGCAATCTCCACGCCACTACCCGTCAGGATATTCAGCTTCACTTTGTAAAACTGGCTGATTCGCCCCAGCTCTGGGCCGATCTGGAAGATGCCAGCGTTACGCTGAAAGAAGCCTGCGGCAATACCGTCCGGAACGTAACGGGTTCGGCCCGCGCGGGTATCGACCCCGAGGAGCCCTTCGACATTACGCCCTACGCCTACACGATCTTCGATTACTTTCTGCGTAACCCGATCTGTCAGGATATGGGCCGTAAGTTCAAGATTTCCGTGTCGTCGTCGGAGAAGGATTCGGCCTACGGCTATATGCACGATGTAGGGTTGGTAGCTCGTGTTCAGGACGGCAAACGTGGTTTTAAAGTTATGCTGGGTGGCGGTTTGGGTGCGCAGCCTTTCCCGGCCCAGACGGCCTTTGAGTTTCTGGAAGAAGACCGCGTTATCCCGTTCATCGAGGGTGTTATCCGCGTGTTCGACCGCTACGGCGAACGGACCAAACGCCATAAGGCCCGGATGAAATACCTGCTCAACGACCTCGGCCTGGACGAAATGCTCCGCCGGATCGAGGAGGAAACGCCGGCTTTACGGGTTAAGCAGTATCAGGTTCCAGGCTTACCCCTGGAAGTACGCGCTGATCGGCCAGAAGCCTCCGGATTCAAACTGGAAACGTCCGATGCAAAACTCAATTCCTGGTTTAAAACCAACGTGTTTGAGCAAAAACAAAAAGGCTGGTACGCGGTCCAGCTACGGGTCCTGCTCGGCGACATGTCGTCCGATACGGCACGGGCGCTGGCCGGCATTGTAAAAAAATACGCAGCCGACGACATTCGCGTAACGGTAAACCAGGGCTACCTGCTTCGTTATATCCGCCCTGAAGATCTGACGGCCGTTTACAATGAATTAAACGCGCTGGGTCTGGCTGAGCCGGGTTTCGACACCACCGCCGACATCACTACCTGCCCCGGTACAGATACCTGTAACCTGGCGATTTCGAGCAGTTACGGCATTACGCGGGCGCTGGAAACGATGATGCGTGAGGAGTTCCCGGACCTCGTTTTCAACGACGATATCAAGATCAAGATCAGCGGCTGTATGAACGGCTGCGGTCAACACTCCGTCGCCAACATAGGCTACCACGGCTCATCGCTCAAGAACGGCGCGTACGTACTGCCCGCCCTTCAGGTGTTGCTCGGCGGTGGTTTCAATGGCAAAGGCGAAGGTCTGATTGCCGATAAGGTCATCAAAATCCCGACCAAGCGCGGACCGGATTCGCTGCGCGTGTTGCTGCGTGACTTCGAGACCAATGCGTTCGACGGCGAGTATTACAGCGATTACTACGCCCGGCAGGGAAAGAATTATTTCTACACGCTGCTGAAGCCGCTGGCCGACTTGAAAACCGTGATCGACAGTGACTACGTTGACTGGGATCATACCGAGCAGTTTGTCACCGAAGTGGGAGTCGGCGAATGCGCCAGCGTTATCCTCGACCTCGTGGCTACTACCCTGACCGAAGCGCAGGAGAAACTGGGCTGGGCCAACGAAGCCCTGGCTGAAAGCCGCTGGGCCGACGCCATCTACCACGCATACAATACGTTCATCACCGGTGCCAAAGCCGCTTTGATGAGCCGCGACGTGCCGACCAACACCCAGCACGGGATCGTCAGCGACTTTGACAAAAACTTCGTCGGCGAAAACGGTTTCCACGAAGCGGAAGGCGATTTCAAGTCACTGGTGTTCAGCATTAATAAGCAGGAACCGTCCGAAGAATTTGCCCGGCAGTTCATCACCCGTGCCACTGGTTTCCTAACCAGCGTACAAGCGTACCGCGAACACCAGATTGAGATCGAGGGCGCTCCGGAATTGCAGGAACTGACACAGGCACAAGACAGCTAATTCAATGAGCGAAAGAGTGAATGAGTGAATGAGCGAATACAATTCCAGACATTCACTAATTCGCTCATTCACTCATTCACTAATTGAACCAATGAAGTTAACCCTCGTAGGTGCGGGTCCTGGCGATCCGGAACTGATAACCCTTAAAGGCATTAAGGCCCTCAAAGCCGCCGACGTCGTTATGTACGATGCACTGGTGTCTGCTGAGTTGCTGGACTATTGCCGTCCTGACGCGCTCAAGGTGTACGTCGGCAAACGCCGGGGTGCGTACTCGTGCATGCAGGAAGATATTAACCCGCTGATCGTGCACTACGCCCAACAGTACGGCCATGTGGTGCGCCTGAAAGGTGGCGACTCGTTCGTGTTTGGCCGCGGGTACGAAGAAATGGAGTACGCCCGCCAATACGGTATCGAGACGGAAGTGATTCCTGGTATTTCGAGTAGTTACGCCGTTCCGGCCAGCGCGGGCATTCCGCTGACAACGCGCGGGGTTTCCGAAAGCTTCTGGGTCGTGACGGGTACGACAAAAGAAGGCAAGCTTTCCGGAGATCTTCAATTAGCGGCTCAGTCGTCGGCTACGGTCGTGATTTTGATGGGTATGCACAAACTGGAGCAGATTGCCGCCCTGTTCACTCAGGTTGGTAAGGCCGAAACGCCGGTCGCCATCGTTCAAAACGGGACACTGCCCGACGAGCGGGTGGTTGTGGGCCGCGTTTCAGACATAGTCGAGAAGGTAGAGGAGTCCAATGTGGGCAATCCGGCTGTGATTGTGATTGGCGAAGTAGCGGGCCTGAGGAACGTGGATTATTTCCAGTTCTTGAACGCTACCGTCAGCGAATCGACCGAATAAGTGAAGTACACAAACAACCTGAATAGATGACGGGCGGCTTCGGCGGCCCGTTTTTGTTTGGCGTCCTGTCTGTAACTCAACCGGCTTTCATCAGGTGCTGCCTGAGTTCCGGAATCAGTAGGATAGTTCGTATATTTCCACCGCTTGAATGAGCCAGTTCACGGTCTAGTTCGTCCGTTTGACTGCTTTTTTTCTCCGCGGTCTGCATGGATACCTTTACTTTTAATCACGACGGTCAACTGAATGACTTGTCCACAACGCAACCAATCAATTCGTTGGTTCAGCAGGAAGATACCACCCAGCCCAACCGCAGACTCAGCCAGGAAGTTCGGAAGATCCTTCTCCGGGCTGCTGTGTTTACTGGTGTGTTCATGGGAATTATCTCGCTGCTTTTTTACGAGGTAATCGACGTAGAGCCCGTACCGGGGGCGGCTGTTTTTTCGTTCATGCTGGCATTCGTTTTTACGATTCTGGTGTGGATGTTTAATATCTACCTCAACACCCGTCAGGGGCTTCCTTCGGTGTACCGCTGGGTCACTCCGGCGTATGATCTGCTTGTTCAGGTGGTGCTGTGTTTACTCTTTAGCGAAGGACTGCTGGGGCTCTGGACAGCCCTTGATGTCGCCTTACGAATGGAAAGTGCGGGAACTGGTGATATTGCCGGTGTCCTGCAAGTGCGGGGACTAATCATCGTTGCGTTCTCCCTGATCACGACGTGGGGAGTTCGGCAGGCGTTAGCGCAACAAAATGCCATGGGAATGATTTCCAGACTGACCGAAGAGAATTTTCAGGCGCGGTATGAAGTGCTCAAACAGCAGGTGAATCCGCATTTTCTGTTCAATTCGCTGAATATCCTGAAGGGAATGATCCGCACCCACAATCAGGATGCGGAGGAATACCTTATCAAACTGGCCGAGGTGTACCGGTATATCCTGCAAAGTTCGGCCAAAGAGCAGGTGATGATGACCGAGGAACTGGCAATTCTGGATGCCTACTATTACATGCTCAAGAACCGGTTTCGCGACGCGGTGGACCTCACCATCGACCTGTCGGCCGAAACCCGCCGTACGGTACTGCCCCCGCTGACGTTTCAGATGCTGATGGAAAACTGCGTAAAGCACAACGTACTGACCCGCAGCCGAAAACTCCGTGTCAGCGTAACCGAAACCGAAGGCAACCTCTATTTTCGGAATAACCTGCAACCGAAACAGTCGCTGCATTCGTCGAACCACGTGGGCCTCCAGAACCTGAGCCGACGGTACGAGTACCTCTGCGGAGAAACCCTGACCATCGAACAGGATGAAGAGTATTTTACGGTTGTTTTACCCATTATAGCCCCTGACCATGAACGTCCTGATTCTGGAAGATGAGCTCATTACAGCCGAGGAGCTACAGCATTACATCCGCGATATCATACCGGGGGTTCAGATACTCGCCGTATTCGAAACCGTTGAGGAAGCCGTTGACTACCTGAGCGATCATGCCAGCCCGGATCTGATTTTTTCGGACATCCAACTGGCGGATGGACTGAGCTTCGAGGTGTTCGAACAGGTTAACGTACGCTGTCCGGTTATCTTTTGCACAGCCTTCGACGAGTATGCCATGCAGGCTTTCAACGCCAATGGCATCGATTACGTGCTCAAACCCTTCGACCGTAAGGCTATTGCCGGTAGCCTGGCCAAGTTTAACGGTCTGCAAACGTATTTCCAGCAACATAACCAGGCTGACCTCAACGAACCGCTCCAACGACTCCTCAGCCAGCTCCGACCTGCTCAGCGCTCTACGTTTCTGGTTAGTCAGAAAGGAAAGTACTACCCCGTATCCGTCAACGACATTGCGTTCTTCTACACCGAACACGAGGTCGTCTGGCTCCAGAAAACATCCGGTGAAAAATACCCCGTTGATTACACCCTCGATGAACTGGAAGCCTTACTCAACCCTACGCAGTTCTACCGGGCCAACCGGCAGTTCATCATCCGCTTTGAAGCCGTCAGGGAGTTTGAGCCGTATTTCAACCGCAAACTGCTGGTTCGGCTACAGCCTGCTACACCCGAACCGCTGGTCATCAGTAAGGCCAAAGCCCCGGAATTCATGCGCTGGCTGGAACAACGGTAGTCTCTCCTACCCTTTCGCTTCTCTCCGCTGTCAATTGGCCCGTCAGCTTGTCCGGTTGACCCGCCAGAGTGCCCGTTTCAGTTGAATTATACCCCCACCCACTCGTCAGCCGGCTACTTTTGATTCATCGCTTAGGGAATACCTGTCTTTTACCCGGCCATGAAACAACTAGTAACGGGGCTCCTGCTTATCCTGACCATCGGACTGAGCCACGCCCAATCGACCGCTGACACACTGCAGATGACGCTTCCTCAGGCCGAGGATCTGTTTCGTCAACATAACCTATCGCTACTGGCGACCCGACTGGGTATTGATGAATACCGGGCGTATCAGGCACAGGCCAGGCTCTTTGCTAATCCAGCAATCTACATTGAGCAGATGCCTTATAACCAGCAATCGCGCGAGTTCATGCCACTGGCACAAAGCAATTCCGAGCAGGTTATACAGGTGCAGCAACTGATTCTGCTGGCGGGAAAGCGGAACAAACAGATGGCTTTGGCCGCAACAAACACCCAACTGGCCGCCGATCGGTACGAAGACCTGATACGCACGCTGGTTTATCAACTACGTAGCACGTTCTACGAACTGCATTCTCTGCGGGAGTCCCTCCAGGTATATGACCAGGAAATCGGCACCCTAAACCAGACAGTAACCCTCTACCAGCAGCAGTATGACAAAGGCAACGTACCGCTGAAAGACCTGGCCCGGCTGAAAGCGTACCTCTTCAACCTTTCCACCGAACGGCAGCAACGGCTCGCTCAGATTGCCGACGATCAATCGAACCTGGCCGTATTACTCAACGAGCGCCCAACGCTGGTTATACAGCCCGTACTGACTGACACAGACCTGTCGATGGAGCGAAATCCGGCCCGGTTGACGCTTGACAGTCTTCTGGCCAAAGCCGACCGCAACCGCCCCGACTTACAGGCCTACCGCCACCAGGCTAAAAGCGAGCAGCAAAACCTGGAACTACAAAAAGCCCTGGCCGTACCAGACCTCATGCTGCAAGGCACCTACGACCGGAACGCCGGCTATATTCCCAACTACTTTGGCGTAGGCGTAGGTGCATCACTGCCATTTTTCAACAAGAATCAGGGCAACATCCAGGCCGCCCGCATCCGGACTAAAAGCAGCCAGCAGGCCACGTCAGCGTACGAACTTCAGATAGAGGGCGAAGTGCAAAGCTCGCTGCTCAAAGCCCGCCAGGCCGACCAGCTCTACCGTACGTTCGATCAGCGTTTTAATGCCGATTTCGGCCGATTGATCGATGGCGTAACGCTCAACTACCGTAAGCAAAACATTGATGTCGTGGAGTTTATCGACTTTTTCGACGCTTACAAAAACAACCAGATTCAGTACATCCAATTACAAAATGACCGGCTACAACGGCTCGAAGAGCTGAACCTGGCCGTCGGCACCAACGCCTTCAGCAACTAACCAAACCGGATTCAACGCGATCATGAGCACAATAAAACATACGTGGCGGGCACTGCCCTTCGTCGGGCTGCTGGGCCTCCTGCTGGCTGGCGGTTTAGCTGGGTGCCAGTCTGAAGCGTCATCTACCGACAGTACGTCGGCAGCGAACAAACCCGTTGACCTGCTGGCTTCGGCCAGGTTTGACACCGCCCGGCTGACAACCGTCACAAACGAGCTGAACCTGACGGGTAAAATCACCTTCAACCAGGACAAAGTTGTGAAGGTGTTCCCGCTGGTCGGCGGACACATTGAAGCTGTTAAAGCTGAATTGGGTGCGTATGTGCAGGCGGGTCAGGTGCTGGCCATCATCCGGTCGGGTGAGATGGCCGACGTAGAGCAGCAGGCCATTGCCGCCAAGGGACAACTGGCGGTAGCGCACAAAACGATGCAGGTAACCGAAGACATGGCGCAGGGTGGGCTGGCCTCGCAGCGCGATTTAGTGGCAGCTCGTGAGCAGCTACAGGCGGCCAAAGGCGAGCTTAATCGTGTCAACGAACGCCGAAGCATTCTGGGAAGCAAAGGCTCATCGGTTTACCTGGTCAAAGCACCCGTCAGCGGATTTGTGGTGGAGAAAAGCGCGGCACAAGGCATGGAACTCCGCTCCGACGACCCGGAAAACCTGTTTACCATCTCCAACCTTGACCACGTCTGGGTAATGGCTAACGTCTATGAATCGGACCTGGCCAACGTCCACGAAGGCGACAAAGCGCGTATCTCAACCCTTTCGTACCCCGACAAGGTCTTTACCGGCCGGATCGATAAAGTGTTCAACGTACTTGACCCCGACAGTAAGACCGAGAAAGTCCGGATTACGCTGGCCAACGCTGATAACAGCCTCAAGCCCGAGATGTTCGCTAACGTGACTGTCGAGTACGCCGGGCACGATCAGCGGGTAGCCATTCCGTCGAATGCAGTCGTATTCGACCAGAGCCGCAACTTCGTAGTGGTTGTCAATGCCCAGAATCATCCGGTCGTACGGGAGATTGACATTTTCAAAACCGCCGGAACTACAACTTACCTCAACGGCGGCCTCAACCCCGGCGATCGCGTTGTGACGGAAAACCAACTGCTGATCTATAACGCACTGGGAAATTAAAGAGCGAAAGAAATAAAGAGTGAAAGAGCGAACCGCCGAGAACGAGAATGTTTAGCAGAGCGGCTATTCACTCCGCTTCGGCGATGGTCCACCATTGCAGTCCAATTTCGCTCATTCGCTCTTTCACTCTTTGAAAGAAAAGGTTATGAACAAATTCATCAAAAGCATACTCACGTTCTCGCTGAAGAACAAGTTCTTTGTTTTCTTCCTGACGGCCCTGACGGTGGTGGCGGGCTACATCAGCTACCAGAACACGCCGATCGAAGCGTTTCCGGACGTAACCAACACGCGTATCACGATCATTACGCAGTGGCCGGGCCGCTCAGCTGAGGAAGTAGAGAAGTTTGTTACGATTCCGGTCGAGATTGGCCTGAACTCCGTACAGAAGAAGACGGACATCCGCTCCACTACGTTGTTTGGCCTATCAGTGGTCAACGTCATGTTCGACGACGGTGTCGACGACGCCTTCGCCCGCCAGCAGGTCAATAACCTGCTCGGCAACGTTGACCTCCCCGAAGGCATCCAGCCCGAAGTGCAGCCCCCTTACGGCCCAACCGGCGAAATATTTCGCTATACCCTGGATTCGCCAACGCGCACGGTTCGCGAACTGAAAACAGTGCAGGACTGGGTGATTGACCGCCAATTGAAAAGCGTACCGGGCGTCGCCGACGTAGTGAGCTTCGGTGGCGAGGCTAAAACTTACGAAATCACCGTTGATCCGCGTCGGCTCGCGGACTACGACATTACGCCCCTGCAACTGTACCAGGCAGTGGCCAGCTCCAACGTCAACGTTGGGGGCGACGTGATCGAGAAAAACTCCGAGGCTTATGTGGTACGCGGTATTGGTCTGCTCAAAAACCAGCAGGACATTCAGAATATCGTCATCAAGAACGTGAAGGGAACGCCCATCATGGTGCGAAACGTAGCGCAGGTGTCGGAGTCGGCCTTACCGCGGCTGGGGCAGGCTGGCCGCGACCGGCAGAACGACGTTGTGGAAGGGGTTGTAGTTATGCGCAAGGGCGAAAACCCCAGTGAGGTGATCGAGCGCGTAAAGGCGAAGATCGACGAACTGAACACCAGCATTTTGCCGTCGGATGTGAAGATTAATACGTTTTACAACCGCGAAACGCTGATTCACTTCGCTACGCATACGGTCACCCACAACCTGATTGAAGGCATCGTGTTCGTAACGGTGATCGTGTTCCTGTTCATGGCCGACTGGCGGACGACGATTACCGTATCGATCGTCATCCCGCTGGCCCTGCTGTTCGCGTTTATCTGCCTGCGGCTAAAAGGTATGTCGGCCAACCTGCTGTCGATGGGGGCCATTGACTTTGGGATTATCGTCGACGGCGCTGTGGTGATGGTCGAAGGTATTTTCGTTACGCTCGACGAACTGGCCCACCGCGAAGGCATGGCAAAATTCAATCGGCTGGCCAAACTCGGCATCCTGCGTAAAACCGGCACCGAAATGGGTAAAGCCATCTTCTTTTCCAAAGCCATCATCATCACGTGTCTGATCCCGATTTTTTCGTTCCAGAAGGTTGAAGGCAAGATGTTCTCACCCCTGGCGTGGACACTCGGCTTTGCCCTGCTAGGTGCGCTCCTCTTCACACTGACGCTCGTACCAGTACTGGCCAGCATTCTGCTGAAAAAGAACGTCCGTGAAAAGCATAATGTCTTTGTCGAATTTCTGACGAAGCGGACAATGGGGGCATTCTCGTTCACGTTTGCCCACAAAAAACTGAGCCTGCTTGTAGCTGCGGTAGTAGTGGTAATTGGGCTGGCCGGCTTCAATCTGCTGGGTACCGAATTCCTGCCTGAATTGAATGAAGGGTCAATCTACGTGCGGGCGTCTATGCCGATGAGTATTTCGCTGCCCGAGTCAGTACGGCTCACGACGCAGATGCGGCATATTTTTGAAGAGTTTCCCGAAGTGAAGGGCGTTATCTCGCAGACCGGCCGGCCCAACGACGGCACCGACCCGACGGGCTTCTACAACGTGGAGTTTCTGGTCGATATTTATCCGAAAGATGAGTGGGCCGAACGCCGGGGCGGGCACGACATCACCAAGCAGGAGTTAATTGCGCAGATGCAGGAAAAACTCAAGATCTTCCCCGGCGTAGATTTCGGCTTCTCGCAGCCGATTATGGACAACGTAGCCGAAGCGGTGTCGGGCGTGAAAGGGTCGATTGCGGTTAAAATTTATGGAAACGATTTAACAATTCTGGCAGACAAAGCCAGTCAGGTAGACAAGCAACTGTCTACCGTGGCCGGAATCGAAGACCTCGGCGTTATCAAAAACATTGGTCAGCCCGAAATGCGCGTCGAACTGGACGAGTACAAGCTGGCGGTGTATGGCGTCAACAAAGCCGATGCACAGGCGGTGATTGAAATGGCGATTGGCGGAAAAGCGGCCACGCAGATTTACGAAGGTGAGCGCAAATTTGACCTTCGTATCCGGTACGAGCCGCAATTCCGTAAAACGGAAACCGAGATCGCCAACCTGATGGTACCCACCCAGAACGGAACGCAGATTCCGATAAAGGAAATTGCCCGGGTGTACACCCAGACCGGACCGGTGCTGATTTTCCGCGAAGGAAGTCAGCGGTTCACGGCGGTTAAGTTTTCGGTACGGGGCCGCGACATGGGCAGCGCCATTGCCGAAGCGCAGAAGAAAGTAAATGAGGCTGTCAAACTACCGTCGGGCTACACCATGAAGTGGGCGGGCGATTTCGAAAACCAGCAACGCGCCACCAAGCGGCTGGGTCAGGTGGTCCCCGTGAGCTTGCTGATGATTTTCTTTATTCTGTTCGTGCTCTTCGGCAACGTTAAAGACGCCGGGCTGGTGCTGTTCAACGTACCATTCGCGATTATCGGCGGCATCGCGGCTCTGCTCATTACGCACGTCAACTTCAGCATCTCGGCCGGCATCGGGTTTATCGCGCTCTTCGGAATCTGTATCCAGAACGGAGTGATTCTAATCTCGGTCTTTAAGAAGAATCTGAAAAACCGGCTCTCGCTCGATCAGGCGATCATGCAGGGGGTGCTGTCGCGGGTACGGCCGGTGGTTATGACGGCCATGATGGCGGCCATCGGCCTGATTCCGGCGGCTGTGTCGACGGGAATTGGCTCCGAGACCTCAAAACCACTGGCCATTGTAGTGATTGGCGGTCTGATTACCGCTACGTTGCTCACACTGTTGATTTTTCCACTGATCTTCTATGGCTTCTACAAGGGAAAGGTACAGGAGCAGCCCACCAATTCGCAGGAAGAAGAACTGGTCGAAGCGTAACGATCAAGGTCTCTGTTGCTCCCAATCGTGCTCAGCTTTACCGAGCACGATTGGTTTTTTTATCCGCTACATACGCCCATCCGGACGAGCTAACGCGAAGTGTACACTGTCACCTCAACGAAATAGCCGTACCGTGAGCGTAGATGTCCCAACGCTGTATTTCCACTCACATCAGGTTTGTATTTTTGCGCAAACGTTCCTTACTAAAATGAACATGACCTGGCATTGCCTTGACGTTCCTTTTACCTTCAACGACATCAACGATACATTGCATCCGGTCATCCTGCGTAACCAGCGCGAAACGCTAGTAATCGACTGTGGGTATGCAGGATTTATGCCCCGGCTCGAAACCGCGGCCAATCGGCATGGTCTGTCGCTGGCCGATCTTACAGGCGTCATCATTTCCCACCACGACATCGACCACGTCGGTGGCCTGTATGAACTTAAACAGCAGTATCCGTCGCTAAAAGTCTACGCATCGCCCGTTGAAGCCGCTTCCATTACGGGGCAGGTTAAATCGGCCCGGCTACTGCAGGCGGAAAACTTGTTTCCTTCACTACCCGACGATCAAAAACCAGGCGCCCTGGCTTTTCAGCAACGGTTAAGCAGCATTCGGCCGGTACACGTTGACGCTATGCTATTCCCCGGCGATCAGTCAGCAATCTGGGACGATGTTCAAATCATCGACACCCCTGGTCATACTCCTGGACACATTTCGGTGTATCTGCCCAGTTCCCGAACCCTGATTGCCTGCGATGCGCTGGTGGTCGAAAACGGTGCGTTCAACCTTGCCAATCCCCACTTTGCAATTGACCTGAAGCAGGCCGTGGACTCGGTCAGAACATTGCAGTCTTTGACCATTGACCGGGTTATCTGCTACCATGGGGGCCTAATGGAAGGGGCTGTTCAGCAAAAACTAGCTGAACTTCTTTTCCGCTATACGTAAGAACACCTGACCTCCATCCTGATCCGCCCGACTTAGCCAGCGCGAAGAACGGGAATCAGTTCCGGAAATTCTGCGTGACCATCAGCCCGTGCATTCCCCCATCGAGGATACCGATGCCGACCCGCCCGAATGCCGGTTGCAGAATGTTGGCCCGGTGGCCGGGCGAGTTCATCAGGCCGGTATGCGCAATGTTGACCGTCTGCGCCAGGGCCAGGTTTTCGCCCGCCGACCGAAACCGTACCTGTGCCGCCCGGATGCGGTCGAAGGGATCGTTGCCATCGGGCGTAACGTGCGAAAAATAGCCACGGGCAAACATATCACGGGAGTGGTTTCGGGCCACTTCGGCCAGTTCGGGGTCGGCTTTGAGCGGTCCCAGCCCCTCTCTTGCCCGTTCCTCATTGACGAGTTCCAGCATCCGGGCTTCCAGGTCGGGCCGGGGCCGGGCATCGGTGACGGTGAATGGCAGCGTAATCGACTTGTCCGACGACGGCTCCACCATCATGTTGTTCATCGACCGGCCAATAGCTTCCTCAAACACCGGTGCCAGCTTCTGTTCGAGCCACTCGACGGGCTGCGACAGGCGACTGGCCAGTATGCTGTTGCGACTGCTGGTGGTTAACCCCTCGGAAAGCGGCAGCGCCATCAGTAACGCTCCGGCAAACGACGCGTAGATGACACCCATGATAAACCCGGGAATCATCCCCAGAAACCGATTGGCACCGTGGACATGCGCTTTGATCGGTACATCCCGCAGCAACCGATTGGCAATGGTCGATATCCCGAATCGGACCAGCATTAACGTAATCAGAAACGAAACGGGCAAATTCCAGACGCCCAAAGCAGGAACGTACTCGCTCAGCAGCGCAGCGAGGTATTGATACAGGGCGAGCGCGATCAGCAGTCCGGCAATTAAGGATAGTAATTGAATACTTCCCAGAATAAAGCCCCTCTGCCATCCGCTCCAGACCGACAGCAACACAATGAAAAGAAGGAGTACGTCAATGATTGTCAACTGCATAGCTGCCGGTTCGCTTGGGTAGTTCCTGAAAGAAACTACTACGTCTTAAAAGCACTTCCCTTGCCTGGCTGGCAGACACAGGTATATCGATGAGCGACACGCTCAATAGTCAGCGTCTTCGGCTACTGTCAGGCATCACGATACACTGAAACACTGTGCCTGAAGCGCTGATTATAACCGTTCCTAAACGCAAACCCACCGCAGGTTAACTTCTTACCGCGCGAGTCGGTTCAGGGGCTTTTTTTGGCTCTCGAACCAACACCCGCTGCGTGCCGGTATGGTTTTCCAGTGTATGTCAACCTAATAAACTACTTAATTTATGCGTCTTCTTCCACTCCTATTGGTAACGAGCCAATTCCTGATGTTCATCAGTTGTTCCAGTTCAAACAAAGAAGAGCCTGTTCCAGTCAATCCCGGAGGTCGTTTACTCTCCCGTAGTTATGAAGCAGATAACACGACTGATTATTACATCTACGAAAACGAACGGGTTGTTCGGGTAGAACGAAAAAATAATAAAACGGGCGACTTGCAATCAACCTCCGTGTTGACGTACTCGCCATCAGGAAACGTTATTGCCGTGCATCGAAACACCTCAGCCAAATCGCTGCTGGTGTATCTGGCCGAGTATGATGGTCAAGACCGACTAAGCAAAGTAACGTTTGACCCAAATCCGGAAAGTGTCGCGCAAGTGTATTCGTATACGTATGATTCAGCTGGTCTTGCTACTCAGTACAAGTACCACATTGAGAACCCAGCCAGTCCCAGACCAGGTGCGCCAACCTATTATCAGGTTACTTATAATCCAGATAACTCAATACGTACGATTTCCAGGCAGGACAATGGTTCCTCATCGTTTAGTCTGTGGATGACCTTTTTTTACGAAGATTCCTACAATGCGTATTACCGTCTTGCCCTGCCCGCTTACTTTTCATACGCCAATACTTTTGTCTTGTTTTCCCCGATCAGGAATATTGCTAAGTTCACTCACCCGTATTCGGTCAACGGGAAAACGGTGGAATCTACGGGAGCATTCAAGTATGAGTATGATGCCAAAGGAAAGGTTATTTCTTCGCAAATAGCTCTATATGCCGATGGGGAGACACCACGCTTCGGTGATAAAAGTGTGTACACCTATCAGGATTAGAAGTCAATCAACACGCAAGATAGATTTTTGAAAACCGGTTAGGGGCTAAGCCAGGACTTTACGCTGTCAGTTGAATGAGGCTCTAAACTCCAGCGGGCTCTGGTTGGTCTTGGCTTTGAACAGCTTACTGAACGACTGTGAATGCTCAAAGCCCAGATCATACGCAATCTCGCTGACGGACCTTTCCGTCGTTGATAGTTTTTCCTTGGCTTTATCAATCAGCTTTTCGTGGATAAGCTGCTGCGTCGTTTGCCCCGTGAGCTGTTTTAATAAACTGCTCAGGTATTTGGTGGAAACGTTCAGCGATTCGGCGATATGCTGAACCGTAGGAAGCCCCCTGGAAAGTAAGTCATCTTCGTTGAAGTAATCCGTCAGCATATCGTCTACCCGTTCCAGCAATTTACTACTGGTGATCTTGCGAGTAATGAACTGACGTTCATAAAACCGCTGGGCGTAGGTAAACAGAACCTCCAGATGGGCAACGATGACGTCCTGACTGAATTTATCAATATTGGCCCGGTACTCGTGCCGGATGGTGTCAACGATGCCGTTGATAATCGTTTCTTCTTTGTCGGAAAGGAACAACGCTTCGTGGGCAGAATACCCAAAATAGTCGTACTGCTTGATCTTTCGGGCGAGTGACGTATTCCACAAAAAATCGGGGTGAATAAACAGCATCCAGCCTTCGAGCGTAGGCGGTACTCCATTCTCTTCGCCCCGCAGAATCTGGCCGGGGGCCATAAACGCCATCAGCCCCTCATCGAAATCGTATTTCTGCTGGCCGTAGTGCAGTTTGTCGCACCCTCTCTTCAGCGACACGACATACAGGTCAAAAATAACGGCATTGACATCCGGATCCGCTTTCAGGTCCTTCAGGTCGATGATGCCGATGAGGGGATGATGGGGCTTGGCAAGCCCCATCATCCGGTGTAATTGCGTGATGGATTCGATTCGGTACGGTTTCGACGTTGCCATGAGCAAAAGCGGGTTAGAATTTAAACGGGTACGTCAACCCAATCAGGACCAGCGGCAGGGCGAGAAACGGAATTTCTATTAACGCCATGCTTACATTGCCCGCTCTTAACGATAAGGCCATGATCAGAACAATGGTCATCGCGTTCAGCACATTACTGATGAAAAAGGTTTGCGGAAAAAGCAGCAGCAAGCCAACAACGATGGAAAATACGCCAAAAAACGGCAGGGCGGCTTTACTGATGCCCAGGTCCGCCATCATTTTTGCCTGCTCGGCATTGGCGGGCTGGAAAGCATCCCAGCCGTGTTTAAGGCTTAAACATGCGGATACCAGCAGTAAAATAATGCTTACGACCTTCATGATTATCCAACAGTTTGAAGCTTCTTGATTGCTTTAAATTCTCCGTGCGCAAAATTCAGTAAAACGTTGGGCATCAGTCTGCTCGCCGTTTGTACAACCCGTATCATGAATGGTTTAAGTTCTTTTTTGTCTTTCCGAAGCCCATCTACGGCTACTTTCACCATTTTGTCAACCTCCATCATCATGTTGTCGTCTGGTTTTTTTACCCAGTCATTCTGCAAATTGGTCTTTACCCCGGGCGGAATCATTTCAAAGACTTTTACCTGAGTGTTTTCTAATTGCAAACGTAGTGCTTGCGTGTAGGCACGTACCCCCGCTTTGGTTGCACTATAAATGGGTGCAGCCGAATAAGGCATAAAGGCTATGCCCGAGGAGACATTAATGATAGCGGCTGATTGTTGTTTTAACAGATGGGGCAGGAACCGATGCACCATCTGGACTGTCCCGGACAGGTTGGTGGCAATTTCGCGATTGATGTCCTCTATATCCAACGAGTCATCCTGTAAGTCAATCAGCCGCATCAGCCCGGCATTGTTGATCAGGATATTGAGGCCGGGAAACTGCTGCGTGACATCTTTATACAATTGCTCAATGTCTTTCGGCTTGCTCACATCGCTCTGGAAGAGGTGAACGGCCGGAAACTGCTCTTTTGTCTGGCGTAAGGCGTCACGGTTACGCCCTGTCACGATGATGGTCGCGCCTTGTTCGCTAAGTTGTTTGACAAGCTCTAAACCAATTCCGCTGGTTCCGCCTGTAATCAGGATGGTGCTGTTTGCTAGGTTCATTGTTTTCGTTTTTTGTTGCTACAAAGTTCAGCAGCAGTCAAAAAACGGATGTAGCCAAAAGTCGCGACGTTGTAGTGAAAACGGATGGTGTTTCATTTCGGGCGTGCGATCCGGCCTGCTCATGGCTACAACACTAGCTTCGCGCACCGTATTTGCGTTCGTGGAACGACTTTGCCTGTCCTACCCAATTGTCGCGTTCGATGCGACCGGGGAAAAATTCGATGATTTCATTCACCTTGATGATATCCTCCTGCGTAAAGTTGGCTACCTGCCGGAAGGTATAAATTCCCAGACTATGCAGCTTGCGTTCCAGAAAAGGCCCCACCCCTACGATGTCTTTCAGATCATCGGCCTCGGCGGCCGTAGCGCGGCCGATCCGGTCAAAATTCAGTTCATGCGCCCGGGCGGCAATCCGGTTCAATACGGCCGCTTCGGAATTGCCGGCCGCTCCGGTTGTCATGATGGGAACGGGAGTAGCACTCGCCACCGACGGAATCGGCTGATCGGCTACCGGATGCGGAGTAGCATCGCCGTTGAGAGCAGGCAGCAGTGGGTCCGCTTCGACATAGGCCGGTATTACCAGCGTCGGTTCGGGAGCGGAGGCTGGTTTGTCAACTGCCGGACTTAGTCCTTTTGCCTGCCGGCACGCTTCCAGTTCGGCTTCCTTTTGCCGGATCGACTGGCGCAGCCGACTGACGCGGCCATTGAGCAGGAGTCGGCCCAGCACCCAGCCGACGAAGGCTGCCAGCAGCAACAGCAACAAGATTTCAGTGAGGGCCGTGAGTGGGTTGAGCGGATCTAATCCAAACATAGTATCGATGGGTTAAGAAACTCAGTGGGTTCTACGATGCAATTCGGCAGCCTGCCCTACCCAGTCGTCGCGCTCAATGCGACCGGGGAAAAATTCAATAATATCGTTCACCGTATCAATGTCCTGCTGGTTGAAATTAGCGATTTGCCGAAAGGTATAGATGCCCGCTGCATTTAGTTTGCGTTCCAGAAAAGGCCCGATGCCGACAATCAGTTTGAGGTTATCAGCGCTCGACGGCGACGCCAGCCCAATCCGGTCGAAGTTCAGTTCGCCGGCGCGGGCCCGGATGCGGGCCAGAATCAGGGACTCATCATTGCCGGCCACCGACACCGGCATCCGTTGGCAGTCGTCCAGCCTCCGTTCCGTATTGACCAGGGTCGTTTCCAGCTGCCGGACAAATTCCTGGCGGGATACGTACCCGATAATGAAGCCCAGCGCACCGGCTACAAACAGCATGATCCACTGCTGCAGCTGCGCGTCGGGCAGGTTAAGGGGATTCATGTCAAACATAGGTGTATGCGTTTTCAGTGTTTTGTTTTCAGTGGTTCGGTTTGCGGGACCGAGTAACGGCTCCGGTTGGTCCTGATGGCGCAGACCCGGTAAGCCGACAACTAAACCCCGGTTTATTTAACCACAACCGACACCCGGCGATTGGCCCGGCGTCCTTCGCGGGTTTCGTTCGACGCTTTCGGGTCGGCTTCGCCTTTGGCGATTACCTCAATTTGACCGGCATCGATCCCGGCCCTGCGCAACCGGGCCTTGACGGTGTTGGCCCGATCGCGCGACAGACGCTGGTTTACATCGTCAGGGCCGGCGCTGTCGGTATACCCCGTAACTACCAGCCGCTTATCCTTGTGCTCGGCGAGGTACGCGGCCGCTTCCTTAATAAATTTCTGGGTTTCGTCGGTGCGGATAAAGTTTGCTTCAGCCAGCGGAAAATACAGGTCAATTGGTTCAAAGACCGACGTGAACTTTTCGGCTTTGGCCAGCCCTTCTTCCGTTTTTGGCAACAATGCGGTTTCTTCTGCCGATAGGGGCGCGGCTACGGATGTCGATACCGGTACGGCAGCCGTCGTATCGGGCGCAGCCGGTTTTGGCTCCGCCGGAGCCGGTTCGCCGGTGCCAAAGGCAAAAGCCAGTCCATCAACGAGCGAGTCGCCGTCGAAGGTCAGGTCGTTTTGTACGCGCCCCTGGGTTGCCAGCGAAGCCGTCGGAACCCCCTGCCCAACCAGATACTGCTTCAGGGCCTCGGCCCTGGCCAGGCCCAGGTTGTCGAAGCTGGTTGGATTGGTTTCGGTCAGATCGTAGTACCCGGTGATGGTCAGCGTTCGGTCGGGGTTTGCTTTCAGGTACGTCACCAGCGAGTCGAGGGTACCACCCAGCCCGTTCAGGCCGGCATTCGCGCCCGAGCGGGGAAACTGAATCGTACCCGGAAACGCCTGGCGAAACCGATCGCCATCCGAGATCGTCAGGGTGGGCGTTTGGGCGGGCGTATCGGCGGTTGACTGTGCGTTGGTATCGGCGGTCGCAAACTCGGGGCAGAGCTGCTTGATTTTGCAGACGTGCCACCAGGTCGAACCGGCCATCCAAAGCACCAGCAGAATAATCCAGGGAGTTTTATTGGTCAACATAGCAGGTTAAGGATTGTGGGTTAACTCCGCATTTGGGGCTCTGCCGGGGGAGCGTTAACCAAAAAGGCTGCTCAAAAATACGAGGAAGCCGTACAAAAGCAAGGAGGCCTTCGTTTTTGGTCGATTGTACGTAGCCCGTGTCGACCATTCTCCCGGGCTAACCGCCTGACCCCCAAAAAACACGCCGGTATAGGCCATTTTTTGGTAAATTGCAGGCTAATAGCAGCCGAACAGCAACGATAACCGGCTGCCTTACGCTCGTTTATTCATGATTATTGACCTCCGCAGCGATACCGTTACCAAGCCCACACCGGGCATGCTGACTGCCATGATGACCGCCGAAGTCGGCGACGACGTACTGGGCGACGACCCAACGGTGAATGCCCTCGAAGCCAAAGCCGTCAGGCTCTTCGGCATGGAAGCGGCTCTGTTCTGTGCCTCGGGTACGATGACCAACCAGCTCGCCATCCGAACCCACACCCGCCCCGGCGACGATGTAATCTGCGACCAGCTTTCGCACGTGTATCTATACGAAGGCGGTGGTATTGCCGTCAACGCACTGGCGTCGGTGAGTCTGGCTCAGGGGGAACGGGGCAAACTGACGCCCGAACTCGTCCGAGATTACATCTACAGCCCCGCCGATCCGCACAAACCTCTGTCGCGGCTGGTGGTGCTCGAAAACACGGTGAACAAAGGCGGGGGCTGCTATTACACGGTGCCCGAGATTGCGGCCATCCGGCAGGTGTGCGATGAAAACGGGTTGCTGCTGCACCTCGACGGCGCCCGGCTGTTCAATGCCCTGGTTGAAACCGGCGACACCCCCACGGCTTATGGGCACCTGTTCGATTCCATCAGCATCTGCCTGTCCAAAGGGCTGGGGTGCCCGGTCGGGTCGCTGTTGCTGGGCAAGGCCGACGTTATCAGCCAGGCCCGGCGCTTCCGGAAGCTGATGGGCGGGGGCTGGCGGCAGGCCGGCTACCTGGCCGCGGCTGGCATCTACGCCCTCGACAACCACATCGAACGGCTGAAAATTGATCACCTCCGGGCCCGCAAGCTGGGCGCCCTGGTGCAGGAACTACCCGAAGTTGAAGAGGTTTTCCCGGTCGATACGAACATTGTTATATTCCGGCTTACCGACCAAATCCTGGCCACCGATTACGTAGCGCAGCTGGCGGAGAAAGGCATCCGGGCCGTTCCGTTCGGCAAGCACCTGGTTCGGTTCGTTACGCACCTCGATCTGACCGATGAGCATATGGAAGAGTTCGAACGTCGGCTTCAGCGCTCCGACGCTCCCGTGCTACAGTGAGAACCCCGCCCGGATGGCAATCCGGTTATAATCGACCCCCTGACGCGAACTGACTCCTGCGGTGGTCTGCGTAATCGTAGACCGCTGCAGGTAATACCCTACGCTCACCAGAAACCCGGAGTTGCCCTGAAACAGGATTTTTAGCCCGGCCCCCGCCGATGCGTAGGCCCCACCGGCGTAGCGCAGGTTCTGGCTGTTGTTGACGGTTGCATTGAAGCCGTAGCCACCATCGGCGAAGTAGAACGGAATAACCCCGCCTGTTTTAATAAAATCACCCCGGAGGCTGCCAAAAACCGGCACGAACGTCTGCGTAGCGTACAGATCAACGCCCGACCCGAGCCCGGCATACAGCCATTGGTTAAACTTATAGCCGTTGACGATGTGGAACGTAAAGGCCGATGTCGTAACGGCGTCGGCAGTGGTGTTGCGGGCCGCCAGGGCACCCAGTTCAGCAAAAAGACCGTATCCCCGTTCGCGGTACCGGAGTGAAGACGGACTTTTGGCCGGCTCTCGGGTAAGGGTCTGCACCTGATCGCGGGGGAACACAAAACGGTTATGGTCATACGTCTGAATAGTCACCACCGAATCGGCAGAGGTGGAAAGCAACCGGCCACGTAGTATCCAGCCGTTGCGAAGGTACAGTACGTCGTCGAGGGGTTTCTGGGCCTGGGCCGACCAGCCCGTCAGCAGCAACAGCAGGATTAAGACAGAGGAAAGCGTACGCATTCGTTAATCGGTATGTAGTACAGTTTGCGGTGTTGAGTGTGCGGAGTACCGGTTCGGAGAGTACAGTGTTCGGGGTGCAGTACCCGATGCCGGATACCTACACAGAACACCGACTCGAGGAAACCGATCAATACTCCAGCCAGGACTTGAAATCGGCCACCCGTTCGCGGCTGACCAGGATGTCCTCTCCAGCGGCCGGCTGTAATTGCAGCCGCAATCGGCCGCCCAGATGAGTCCGAATATCGCGGATGGATTGAATCTGCGCAATGACTTTTCGGTTTACCCGAAAAAATCGGGCCGGGTCAAGCTGCGTTTCCAGTTCTTCGAGTGTGTACTCAATGATGTACCGTTTCGAATCGAGGGTGACGAGGTAGACCGTTTTCCCATCGGCGTAAAAGTACGCGACATCGCCCACATTCTTGAACTGAATATGGTCGCCGTACCGGACCAGAAACCGGGATTTGTACGGCTGCGACATCCGGGCGAGGTTCCGGGCAATTTCCTGAAACATGTCGAACGGATAAGCCGGTACGGGCGTCAGCCGGGAACGCCACTTGTCGAGCGCCCGGCCGAGCTGGTCACGGTTGATCGGCTTCAGCAGATAATCGATGCTGTTGACCGAAAACGCCTGAATAGCGTACTGGTCGTAAGCGGTCGTGAAGATAACCGGGCTGTTGATCGTAACCCGTTTGAAAATACTGAATCCGATGCCGTCGGAGAGCTGTATATCCAGAAAAATCAGGTCGGGGCGCGGGTGCGTCGAAAACCAATCCACCGCATCGGTCACCGAGTCGAGTGTACCCACAATCCGGATATCCGGATCATGATCGCGAAGCATACCGGCCAGCCGCTCGGCCGCCAGGTCTTCGTCTTCAATCAGTAAAGCATTCATCAGTCAGGAAGCGGTAGTAATGGCAGGATTACCCGGAACGTATCGTCCGTACGCAAAATATGGACGGTACGCTTCGTGATAAACTGATACCGCTGACGAATGTTTGCCAAACCGACTCGGGTTGAAGGTTCTACATCCGCTTTAGGCTGAATGTTGTTGGTCACGATGATGCTCGGCGCGTCGTCGACCGTTACGCGGATGTGCAGGGGCCGGCTGTGCGAATTCACGTTGTGTTTGATCGCATTTTCGAACACCATCTGAAGCGCGACCGGAACGATGCAGTAATGCAGGTACGTCTCCGGCACGTCGAAGTTAATGCGCAGCCCGCCGTTGAACCGCTTGTTGAGCAGATACCCGTACGACCGCAGAAACTGCATTTCTTCCCCGAGCGTCACCAATTCCTTGTTGTTCTGGTCCAGTACGTAGCGGTACACACTGGCCAGCTGCTGAATGAACTCCTGGGCAATGAACGGGTCTTTGTCGACCAGCGAACTCAATACGTTGAAGTTGTTGAACAGAAAATGCGGATTGATCTGGGCTTTCAGGAGCTGGAGCTGCGCCTGGGCGCTGACTTTTTTCAGTTCGGCGGCTTCGATCTGAGCCTGCCGGTATTGTTTCAGCAAAAAATAAACGGCATTGATGGTTTGCAGGAACAGATTCACCCGAAACCCGAACACCAGACTCAGTTTTAAAGGCAGCCGCAGGCCATCCGGCGAAAAGCCCAGATAGAAGGTAGCTACCGCCCAGACCAGGGTCGTTACGGTCAGCAGCACCAGCGGCAAACTCCCCAGAAACTGGATCACAAGCGGATGAACCGCAACCGGAAGCCGGCGTCGGAGCGCAGGCAGGGCAGCCGCCAGCAGACGGTTCGACTCCCACACCAGCACGACGATGGCGGACATGCTGGACGCTACGACCCATTCCGGTGCATCGATGTGGTAATTCGTCAGCGCTTCTACGTAGAGCGTATTCAGGTACGAATACACACCCAGCAGGAGCATAAACCCATAACGATACCGGTGTGCAAACATGGTCTGACTTGTCTTAAGGCTGGTAAATATACGGCCGGCGGTCAAACGGGGATTGCTCAAAACGGCGCAACCCGACGCCCGAAGGTGCCGGGTTGCGTCCGCTTGGCAACCTGATCAGTGAATAGTGGGAAAACAGGATAAAAAAAACGGTGAGTACGGCAACTGCTTATTGCGGCAGCAACACCTGATCGATCACGTGCACAACGCCGTTGATGGTGGCAACGTCCGGAATGACAACGTTCGATGCCGACGGGTTACTGAATCCTTTCACGGTTACACCGCCCCCGCTGACCGTTACGCCTACGTTACCGCCCTGGATGGTGGGTACGTTGCCGCTGGCGAGGTTAGCCGAGAAGAACTGGCTGAACTGTGGTACGGCGACGACGTGATACGTCAGGATTTTGGTCAGCACCGCCGGATCGGCCGTCTGGATCGACTGGATCGTCGGGAAGCCCGCGTTGATGAAAGCCTGGTTCGTCGGCGCAAACACCGTCAGGTTCGGGGTTGTACCCAGCACCTGCAGCACGTTAACCGGTCCCTGACTGGCCCGCAGCACAGCCGCTACGAGGTACGACAGGTTCGGATTGGCGATGGCCGTTTCAACTACGTTACCCATGGGCGGCATCAGCACGCGATCAATTACGTGCACAACCCCGTTGGTTGCAAACAGGTTACCCTGCGTTACGCGGATACCGTTTACTGACACCCCGGTGTTGCTGCGGGTTACCAGAAACTGGCCGCCCTGTAGGGTAGTGAAACCCGTCTGGCGCATCGGAAACAGTTCAGCTTCGAAGCTCCAGCCGCCAATCACGTGATACAGTAGAATACGGGTGAGTACGTTGATATCGGCACTGTTGATGGCGTTGACATCCGCGAACCCGGCCCGCTGGAACGCAGCATCCGTCGGTGCGAACAAGGTCAGCGTGCCCGTGCTCAGCGCGTTGGCCAGACCGGCCCGGATTACGGCTGCTTCGAGCAGGGTATGATCGGCACTGTTGACGACAATCTGAGTGGCCGACACACCGGTTTCAACGCCCACGCGGGCTCCCTTGCGGCTGGCGGGCTGAGGGCCTTCAGCAAGCTGATCCTGGCAGCTCATGAATGTCAGGGCGGGTAAGGCGAGTGCAGCCCAGGCTACAAAAGAAAGTTTCGCTATTTTTTTCATAGGAAAACGGTTTTTTTGTTGGTTTTTGTGGTTGAATGCGGGTTGATTACCAAGCCATTAACCAGCCGTCGGTTTCGATTGGATCGGCGAAGGGAGTGAATTGTAAAATCGGGGGAGTGAACCGTCGAAATTGATCCGTATGTTGCAGCGATCTCCGTACGGATAAATCGCCGGTAAAGTCCATCTGCCCGCCTGAAATTGAAACGGATTTGCCGTTAGACGGGTTACTCATTAGCAAGGCGTTCGTATATGCACATTCAAACCAGAAACTTAAAGAAAGAAGACTACCCCGATCTGAAAGAAGCCATGATCGAGGTCTACAGTGGTATCGGTGGTGACTACTGGGAGAAGAGCAAGATCAATAAACTGCTGTCGGTGTTTCCGGAGGGGCAGTTCTGCGTGGAGGTCGACGGTAAAGTCGTTGCCTGCGCGCTGGCGATTCTGATCAAGTACGACAACTTCGGCGATAGCCATACCTACGCCGAAATCACCGGTAACTACACGTTCAAAACGCACAATGAAGAAGGGGATTACCTCTACGGCATCGAGGTGTTCGTACACCCCGACTTCCGCGATCTGCGCCTGGGCCGACGGCTCTACGACGCCCGCAAGGAATTGTGCGAACAGCTGAACCTGAAGGGAATTCTGGCCGGTGGCCGGATTCCGAACTATAACAAATACGCCGACGATCTGTCGCCCCGCGAGTATATTGCGAAGGTAAAGCAGAAGGAAATTTACGACCCGACGCTGACGTTCCAGCTGTCGAACGACTTCCACGTGAAGAAGGTGCTGCGGGGCTACCTCCCCGGCGACAGCGAGTCGAAGGAATACGCGACGCTGCTGGAATGGAACAACATTTACTACGTCGACGAAAAAGACAAAAAACCGCATACCGACTCCATCATCCGGCTTGGGGTGGTGCAGTGGCAGATGCGTCCGTTCCGAAATCTTCAGGCGTTTTTCGATCAGGTCGAGTTTTTTGTCAACGCCGTGAGCGACTACCGGGCCGATTTTCTGCTGCTGCCCGAGTTTTTTAATACGCCCCTGATGGCCGATTTCAACGGACTACCCGAGCCGGTCGCGATCCGGAAACTGGCTGATTATACGGAGCCGGTCCGGCAGAAGCTGAGTGAGTTCGCCATTTCCTACAACGTGAACATTGTAGGAGGCAGCATGCCGCTGGTCGAAGACGGGAAACTGTACAACGTAGCGTACCTCTGCCGGCGCGACGGTAGCTGGGAGGAGTACCGCAAGATTCACATTACGCCCAATGAAGTGCGGCACTACGGTATGGTCGGCGGCAATGAGATCCGGGTGTTCGACACCGACTGCGGAAAAATCGGCATTGTGATCTGCTACGACGTCGAATTCCCCGAGCTGAGCCGGATCCTGGGTTCGCAGGGTATGCAGATTCTGTTCGTGCCGTTCCTGACCGATACACAGAACGGCTACACCCGCGTGCGGCACTGCGCCCAGGCCCGGGCGATCGAGAACGAGTGCTACGTTGCCATTTCGGGCTGCGTCGGTAACCTGCCGCGCGTGCAGAACATGGACATCAACTACGCCCAGTCGGCGGTGTTTACCCCTTCCGACTTCCAGTTTCCAACCAACGCGGTGAAGGCCGAAGCAACGCCCAACACGGAACTGATGATCATTGCCGACGTAGACCTGTCGCTGCTGAAAGAACTGCACGAGTACGGTTCCGTTCAGGTCGTTAAAGACCGCCGGACGGACCTCTATGACGTCAGCGTGAAGAAAGCAGCCCGCAAGGCGCTGAAGAAGAAATCAACCCGCGAGGATGATCCCGAGATGGTACCACCGGTGATCGTGGTGGCCGATTAATTGCACTCGATAGATGATTTTATGCATTGGGACAACCGGTCGACCGGTTGTCCCAATGCATATATACCCGTTCCAATTACGTAGCGCTCCCATTTTCCCGAAGAGCGTACGGGTCAGGCAGCTATCGTAAACTAATCCTGGTTATCAGTGGGTACGGGTTGCCGCCCCGCAAAATCGCGAAGCAGGGCCAGCACCTGCGGCACCGCGTCGAGCCGGTAGTTGGCATCCGTGGCGCCCCGCCCTACCTTGATGGTATACTGATTCGGACCAACCAGGGCGGTAAACATATCCTCGTCGGTACGGTCGTCGCCGATGGCCAGCACAAACTCATAGGGACTTGCCAGGGCCAGTTGCTTCGCCATCCGGCCTTTATCGGTATCGGCATTTTTCACCTCCACCACTCGATTGCCGTCAATCACCCGCAGTTGGTGCGGCAGCAACGCTTCGAGGGTCGTGACCATCTCCCTTGACCGGAGGAAGCCGAGTTCTTCGCCTACGTTGCGGTAGTGCCAGGCCAGCGAATGCGTTTTTTCCTCGATGAACGACCCGGCACACCGACTTACGAAATCGTTCATCAGCGGACGAACCGTCTCTTTCCAGTCGCTGTCGCCCAGTACCGAACTGCGCCAGCCTCCCTCCTGCCGGATAAACGTTCCGTGTTCGGCTACGATGTCGACGGGCAGACCGTCCAGCCAGCGGTCGAGGGTCTGGTGCGCCCGGCCGCTGATAATGATCACTTTGTTGCGCGGGTCGCCAGCCAGTTCATTGAGCAGCCTGATCACCTCCACGGATGGAGCCGCCTGATCAGGAACGTCGGTGAATTCGACCAGCGTACCGTCGTAGTCGATCAGCAGCAGCCGGGTCTGCGCCTGGTCGAAAGCCGCCATCAGTTTCTGCTTGCTGGGTCCTTTCAGCGTACGAACGTGGCTGATTTCTTTACCCCGCTGGCTAACCAGCAGTGAATCAAAGAAATCGCCGGCCCACTGTTTCACATCGTAGTCGGAAATTCGCTTCTGCATCACCGCCATCCGGCGTCGCTGCTCTTCGGACGGCATGGTCAGGGCCCGGTTCAGCTGATCGGCCACTTCGTATTCATCGAGCGGATTGACCTGCAGGGCTTCCCCCAGTTCGTTGGCGGCCCCGGTCAGTTCACTCAGCAGCAGCACCCCGCGCTGATCCTGCCGGGAGGCAATGAACTCCTTGGCAACCAGGTTCATCCCGTCGCGGAGTGGCGTAATCATGGCTACGTCGCAGGCCGTATACAGGGCCAGTAGCTGCGGAAACGCCAAAGACGCGTACCGGTAGACGATCGGTACCCAGGTCAGCGTGGCAAACTTCCCGTTGATCCGGCCCACGGCCTGCTCGATCATTTGTTTCCGCTCCCAGTACGTCTGAATCTCGTCCCGCGAGGGCACGACTACGAGGATAAACACCAGATTTTCTTTCCACTCCGGATGAGCCTGCAAAAAGACCTCCAGCGCATCCAGGCGCTGCATGACCCCTTTGGTATAATCGAGCCGGTCGACGGAGAAGATAATTTTTCCCGGATAGGATTTTTTCAGGTCTTCCCGTTCGTGCACCACCTCCGGCTTGTCGTAGGCATCGTAGAAAAGCGAGTAGTTGATGCCAATCGGAAACGCCTGGCACTGCACATTCCGGTCCTGGTGCTGAATCCGGGCGAGTTTGTGAGGCAAGCCAAGCGAGAGTTGCACCGACTGCAGAAAATGGATCATGTAGTCGTTGGTATGAAACCCGATCAGGTCTGCGCCCAGCAGGCCGTTCAGCAGATAGTTCCGGCAAGGCTTGGGCAGGAGTTTCAGCAACTCGTTGGATGGAAACGGGATATGCAGAAAGAACCCGATGGTGGCGGTTGGTGCGCTCTCGCGGATCAACTGAGGCAGGGGGAGAAAATGGTAGTCATGCACCCACACCAGGTCACCGGGCCGCAACAGTTCCAGCACTTTCTGGCAAACCGCCTGATTAGCCGCCTGATAGGCTGTCAGGTACTCATCGTGGTAGTCGACGAAAGACGGGAAATAATGAAACAACGGCCAGAGCACGGAGTTGGCAAATCCGTTGTAAAACTTCTTGTTGGTGGCTTTGTCCAGAAAGACCGGTACGTATTCAAAATCGTCGCCCACCTCCTCCCGGTGCTTCTCCCAGGCTCGCTGCGTGAAATCCGCGCAGCCAATCCAGATGGGCTTTTCAGCCGATGCACTCAGATCCAGTGATTTTACGGCCGTAACGAGTCCCCCCGCCGACGGTTTGATCGTCGTAACCCGGTTTTGGGTCTTGATTGAAAACGGCAGCCGATAAGAGATGATGACGAGTCGATTGTTTTTCATAGCGTAGTTGGTCTAGATCCGAACGGCCCGCAGCGCCCCAATTGCGTTGCCCGGCGGGCCCCCTTTACTAAATCAATAGGATTAGGGACCGAATGGTTTTAATGACAAGCCAAAAACTTGGGAAAAGGTGGGTGTGCCGGGGTGTCAATCCCCCCGGTCTGCGCACGATTTTCACCTCAAAAACAGGCACACCGGTCGCAACTAATTGAGCCGGAATTTATGTTTATTTAATGGAGCTCCCCATGTAAAAAATACGCTTAAAACCTGTAATTTGCACAACTTCACTTCAGAACCGTACCCCGCCCTATGCACAAAGAGTTTCGGACCGTCTCTGACGGAGCGCGTCCGATTGAGAATCAACCCCTAAGCCTGACAAGCTACCCAAACGAAAAAGCCGAAGCCGCCAACCGCGCCTTCGATGAAGCCGTCAGACAGTTCCTCAGAGACTGGATTGAACACGGCACCGTTTCCGAGAAACCCCATGAGTCCGGCAGTGATGTCGACGAATTTATTGAACAGGGGGCTCTGCGAACGTTCTTTATTCATACTCCCGATCCTTTTGAGCATCTGCTCGAACGGGAGGCCATTGCCCGGCATTTGCTGCGCCCCGTTGAGGAGGTGTATTTCCAGCACGACGCCTACGAACCGCTGTTTTCCCGGTTTGAGCGCCGTATCTACAACCTGGCTGCCCACCGGGAACACCTGGAGATCCCGTTTCGGTACAGTTCCAAAAGCCGCCAGGGTGATCACGGCGACACCATTGCGCTGGCCGATATGCCCGAAGGGCAGGGACGCGAGGACATCGGTATGTATTTCGGCACCCGCCGGTCCGACAACACAGCCCTGACGCTGATTGCCAATGAGCTACAGCAGGAAGCCCTGTTACCTGCTCTGTTGCCCGTCCACGTCATCACGGAGGGGTATATGGAGGACTCGCTGCGGATGGCGAAAACCATTGCCGAGCACCTGCACGCCACCGGCGAGCATCAGCCCCACTGCTTCGTGATCCAGCGACGCCATGCCGCCGACGACCGGCATCTGGGTGCGGCCCTGCTGGTGATGAACCCGGAGCATCCCGACCGGCCGCAGCGCATCATCTTCTGCGATACGTTGAACCCCTCAGGCACACCGCCCTGGTGGCATAGTTTTAAACGGAAAGTGGATACGGTTTTTCCGCAACCCGAAGGCAGCGCCCCGGCATCGGACCTGCTGGAAGATGGGGGCGTAAAGCTGCAGCGCCTGCACGACGGCGTACCGGTTCGGCACCAGGACATCGACTGTGCGTTTTATACGGCCTCCATCGGCCGGGCCCTGATCCAGGTGGCCCGCTATTATCCCGACCTGATTCTGGAAGGTACCATCGGGGAGATTGTAAGCCAGATGACGGCCCGTATGCCGGAATACTACGCTGAAGCCAATCAGCCCAAAGACCCCATCGCCGTGCGCGAGATGAACGTAATTCGCCGGTGGAACACCGGACGACAGGCCCTGCAGAACCTGGCCCGCCCGGCCGTCACGACGCTGGCTACGCAGGAGATTTATCTGACCGAAGCGGCTTGATCTCGTCTTGTTTGTTTCAAACGCAAAACAGCGGCCTGTGCCGCTGTTTTGCGTTTAACGTACTGATGACCCGCAAGATTACCGGCCGAAAGATCGAAAAGAGAAACGCTGAAAGCTACCTGTAAGGGCTATCTACCTGGGCCTGGGTAGAAGCTGACCAGAGCAAGCTGATCAGTAAAGCAACGATTCTTGGCATGAAAAGTACAGTAGCACATAGCAAATGTGCTACCAAAAATACACAAACAGCTCCATATGTTCGTATTTGTGAAACGGTTAGATTTGAACCGCATACCCATTTAAGTCTTGGTTCGCGCCAGCAATACCTTTTCACAAAACGTATTTGTTTCTCTGGCCGGATTATTGTCTGCTTTGCAATCGAAACCGCTCTTTTCAACGTAGTATCAGGTGTTTATGTCTATCGACGACACCCCTTCCTTTTTGACGATGCGCTTACTCTACGTTCTGCTTCTTTGCCCGATTACCGTGTTGGCTCAGCCAGGTGCGTCGGGACGATCCGACAAAGCCCCCCGGCAGGCCACCGTTCTGTACGATACGACCCGGTTTATACCGGTTGGCCAGCAACTGGCTGTACTGGAAGACAAAACCGGCCGCCTGACGCTGGCGGAGGTCAGGCAGCGACAGGACTTCAGACGTAGTACGTCCGAAAATTTCCAATACGGGTTCAGCAATAGCGCGTACTGGTTTCGGTTTGACTTACTGAACCGCAACCGGGAAAATACAAAACACTGGCTGGTGGGACTCCTGGATGCGGCCACCCTCGACTACGTCGACCTCTACCTGGTTTATCCCAATGGCCAGGTCAGGCACCAGGCCGGGGGACTGAAACGACCTTACGTCGACCAGGGCTTTTTTGCCACGACGCCGTTTTTTCGGGTCGAGCTGCCGCCCAATACACCCGTTACGGTCTATTTCCGGATCAGGAGCAGTCTGGCCATGTTCGGCAAGGTGACCGTCTGGGACGAGTATTATAACCTGAGCAAAGGGCGGGTCATCATTTTTGCCATCTGGATGTTTCTGGGTCTGTTCATTCTCCGGTCGCTGAACAACTTCGTGCTGGCCCGTTTCATTCCCGACCCGCAATTCCGTTTCTACGCCGTCTGTACGTTCCTGCTGTATCTGTCCACGCTCTCCCGCACGGGCATTTACCCGATTATTCTCTCGGGCCATCCGGTACTGCTGGAATGGATGCATTACGGCATGGGGCGGCTGATGCCGCTGGGACTGGCGGCCTGGATGTACAGCCTGCTGGATGATCGGCGGGTCTTCCGGCCGCTGCGGTGGCTCCTGCTCGGCGTCATTGGCGTCTGTGCCGTAGGGGTGATTCTTCCCTTTTTCGTTCAGAATGCATCGCTCAGCCGGTTCAATGCCGCCATTGTTGCCATGATGTATGGCCTGTTTTTTCTCAATGTCTTCCTGATCTGGTTCAGCAAATCGAGGTCGGCGGTTCATTTTGTCCTGCCGATTGCTCTCTGTACCGTTCCATTCTTCCTGTTTCAGCTTCAGTCGCTGTCGGTTATCCCGTACCGGCCGGTCATCAGCCAGCTGGCGCTGCTGGCCCTCGCCGTCGAGATGGTGTCCATGTCGCTGGTGCTGGGGCGCGTGGTACGTTCATACATCAAAGAGCGCATTGCAACGGCGAATGCCCTGATTCGGGAGAAAGTGGAAGTCGACAAGCTTCAGGAGCTGGACGCCGTGAAGACGCAGTTTTTCACAAATATCTCGCACGAGTTCCGGACGCCCCTCACCCTGCTGCTGGGTCCGCTGGCCGATCTAAAGCGCAGGTTTCCTGCCGAGCCGCTGCTGCCGCTGATGGAGCGGAATACCAACCGGCTGCTGGGCCTGATCAACCAGCTGCTTGACCTCAGCAAGCTCGAAGCTGGTCAACTGAAAGCCCAGCCCGAACCGGGTGATCTGGCCACCTTCTTTCGTACGCAGGCGTCGTCGTTTGAGTCGCTGGCGGAAAGTCAGCGGATTCGATTCCTCTTTTCCCAGAACCAGGATGAATGCTGGGCCGAATTTGACCGGGGGAAACTGGAAACGATTGTCAACAACCTGCTGGCCAACGCGTTTAAGTTTACCCCGGCCGGCAACGACGTCCGGATGAGCGTACACTACGGCCCCGGGCAGTTCACCTGCGTGGTTGAGGATACGGGGATCGGCATCCCGCCCACCCACCTGGCCCGAATTTTCGAGCGGTTCTATCAGGTAGACGGTAAAATTAACCGCCCCTACGAAGGAACGGGTATTGGGCTGGCCCTGGTTCACGAGCTGACGAACGTACTGGGTGGCGGAATCGAGGTCAGCAGCATCGAAAAAGCAGGCACTACGTTCCATATAACCATGCCGCTGGTACCCACCGCCCCTTTCAATCAGTCAGCCGACGAATACCCTCATCCGGCGGGCCATCCAAAGGCGAACGCTAAAGAGCGATCCGAACCGATGGACGTGTATGGACAGTCGAAGACACCGGCTGGCTTTGAAATTCCCATCCGGGCCAATCACTCAATCCCCAGCGCGGCTGCCCGGGAGAACGTACTGCTGATCATCGACGACAACGCCGACATCCGGGCATACGTGCGGAGTATTTTTGAGGGCGACTACCAGATTCTGGAAGCCGTCGATGGACAGGACGGCCTGGAACAGGCAACAGCCACCTTGCCCGACGTCGTGATCTGCGATCTGATGATGCACCGGCTCGATGGGTTTGGTTTCTGCCGGGCGTTAAAGAGTCAGGCGGCTACCAGCCACATCCCGGTGGTGATGCTGACGGCCAAAGCGACCCCGGAGGACCGGCTGGAAGGCTTTGAACTGGGTGCCGACGATTACCTGACCAAGCCGTTCAACCGGGATGAACTGACAGCCCGGGTGCGGAACCTGATTCAGCAGCGGCAACGCCTGTTCCAGTATTTTGCGGAGCAGGCACAGGCCTCGGCTTCGGATCAACCGCCTGTTCTGCCCGCCAAACCGGCCCTGTTAGCCACTGAGCAGCAGTTTCTGGACCGGCTGACGGCCGTGACTGAGCAGCATCTTGACGATCTTGACTTCACGGTCGAGCTCCTGGCCGACGCCGTTAACATGAGCCGGGTTCAGCTGCACCGGAAACTCAAGGCACTGACCAATACCACTGCTTCGCTGTTTATCCGCGACATTCGGTTGGCCAAAGCCGCTGAAATGCTGAACGAAGGTAGCCAGAGCGTAACGCAGATTGCCTTTGCCGTTGGTTTCGATAACCTCTCCTATTTTGCCAAGGTGTTTCAGGAGCGGTATGGTAGTCTGCCCTCCCAGTACGGCAAGGCCACTTCGTCGGTTAAATAACAAATCGACTACCTGGTTCATGGCATGAGCCGCTACGTCAACTTTGTTCAAAACCGGCGTTCTTCGCTCGACTGATGTAACCCCGCTTCAGTGCAACCAAGATCATCGTCGGGGATGTCAGGTCGTCGCCTGCTTGTCTGCCGACAAATCGCGCCGTTCACCATACCCTCTTCGAACCAACGGAATCTTGTCCGCCAGCCCGGATGCGGGCCTGGTCAACCTGTCAATTGGGGTGATTGACGGGTTGTGAACACCCCCACAATCCGCATCCTCATTGCCCGCAGACGACTGCCGAATAAAACCAGCAGTTTCCCCGACACCGTGAGTTGAGACCTTCTCCGGCATACCGAAAAGAGCATCTTATCAAATAAACGTGGGAGTTTTCAGGCAAAAAATCACAAGATGTAACGTCAATGGTAATGAATGTAACGAGCGTGTTAGCAATTCGGGCCAGTCAACACGTACTTGCTGAGCAAAACAGCCAGTTGCGTTAGCGCTACCAAATGGGCTCCTGTGAATGGCTGTCAGGCGTACCGGTTTACCAGCAACCTATGCACGCTTAGTAGTTAAACCTATCTTTTCAAATTACTGTATGAAAAAACATTACCTGCTTTGTTTACTCGTCGGCTTGCTGTTCCAAGCCATCACCGGCTACACCTGTGGCCCCGGCAACCTGACGGCTACGGCTTCGCCCTTTGTATCGTCCAGCGACCTCAACCTGCCCAACACCTCGCCCGCCGTCAATGCAGGTGACCCAACCAGCATGACAGTAGCCAATGCACCGTACCCGGCCACGAATCTGCCCCGAACCGATGCCGCTGCTAACCCCCGTATTGTGGGGAATCGGGTGGATATGGGGGCGCTGGAAGTGCAGAACCTAACTCCTCCGTGCGGAACGGTTGTGTACGTAACACAAGCGGGAGCCGGTTTGCAGAACGGCAGCAGTTGGGAGAATGCTTTCGCCGGCACGGCCCTGCAAACGGCCATCAACACGGCCGCTACCTGCGGGGCTCAGGTCTGGGTGGCCCAGGGCCTTTATAAACCCACGACAGGTAGTGACCCTACCATCAGCTTTGTGCTGAAAGAGGGGGTAGCCATCTACGGGGGCTTTGTGGGCAACGAAACCGCTCTCCGACCCTCCCCCAATCCGGTTACGGGGCAGCCCTCCAGCAGCACCCTCTCGGGTGATATTGGTACACCGGGTGATTCAGGCAGGGACAGTGACAACAGTGGCCATGTAGTTCGTAGCGAGCCGGGTCTCACGGCCAGCGCCGTACTGGATGGCTTTGTCATTACGAAAGGAAATGGCCAGAACGCTGTACTTATAGAACCTAATGCAATTAATTCTGTCGTGGGTGGCGGCCTTTATACTATTAGTGGAAGTCCCAGCATCCGAAACTGCTTTTTCATCGACAACTATGGAAGCGCCAATGGAGGAGCAATCTACAATGAAAATAGTAGTCCTATAATTACCAATTGTCGCTTTGAGGGTAATTCAGCAGGCGGGGTCTATGGCAGTGCTATTAGCAATCGAGGAACGGGAACAATAACGATCACCGGGAGCTTATTTGAAAAGCACACAGACAATGGCAACGGGGTTGTTTTCATCAGCGATAACGTTAAGCTAGTAGTCAGTAATAGCACATTTCGTCTAAACTTAGGTAGGATAGGCGGGGCTTTCCAGAATGAGGGTAATACGCAGATGGAACTCACCGACTGCTTTCTGGAAAACAATACGGCCAGAAATGGGGGGGCTATCTATCATCAAAGTAGCGGATTGCTGAAGCTCACCCGTTGCCAGTTTGTCAACAACCAGGCTCTAGTGAGAGATGGTGGAGCAATCTATTTACAGGGAGCCGGCTTAGAAGCCACGGATTGCCGCTTTACGGGCAACTCGTCTGTAGCTGAAGGGGGTGGGGTCTCATTTTCAGGTGGTGATCAAGCGCTGAAACTAACTAACTGTGTCTTTGAAGGTAACCGGGGAGAAGGAGACGGGGGCGGGGCGGTCTTTGTCAATAGCGGCTCAGCTACTATCATCAATACTCACTTTGCGAGCAACACCGCTAACCGGGGAGGAGCCGTGTTTTTCTATGGTGAGAATCATCAGGTGACCAACAGCTCCTTTGTAAACAACGTGGCTACTGAGCAGGGCGGGGCTATCTATGATGCTTCTACTTCCCCACAACTCACCAACACGTCATTCCAGGGTAACCAGGCGCTCCAGGGCGGAGCTATTTATAGTGAAGGCGGCAATGTTAAACTGGTTAATTCGGTGCTATGGAACAACGGGGGCGACAATTCAATCGTGTATCCTTCCGGTGAGAGGCCAGTTGCAGCCAGCTACAGTCTCTTTGATGCGAGTGTAACCGGCTACGATGATGAGGGTAACAACCTCACCACCACCCTTACCCCCTTTGTGTCCACTACCTCTACCCAACTGCGGGACTGCTCAGTGGCCATCAACACCGGCAGCAACCAGGCCTACAGCGCAGCCAATGGTCCGGCTACCGATCTGGCGGGTGCCGCTCGTCAATATACTGGCGGGGTCATCGACCGGGGTGCTTATGAGTATCAGGGCAACCCCACTACGTTGACGGTGGTCAATCCGGCTATCAGCACGGCTACGGTGGGGCAGGCCTTCAGCCAGCCCTTCACAGCCCAGGGAGGCAGTGGTCCCTACAGCTACTCGCTGGTCAGCAGTAACCTGCCCGCCAGCCTGAGCCTGTCCAGTGCAGGGGTGTTGTCGGGTACGCCAACGGAGGCCGGTAGCTACTCGATCACCGTACAGACCAGCGATGCCAACGGTTGCAGCGGTACCGGAACCGCCTACGAACTGACTGTTCGCCCGACCACCTCGTTCACCGTGGTCCAGGCACCGGCCAATCAGACGGCCTGCGTTGGCAGTAGCGTTACCTTCTCGGTGCGCGTCACCCCCGACCAGGGCGTTACCTACGCCTGGTATAAGAACAGCGCCGATCCCCGACAACCCATCCAGGCTACCACCCCTGACTATACCGTCGAGATTACGGACGGCGGCAAAGCCGGTCGTTACATTGTCCGCGTCACGGGGGCCGATGGGAGTGTCGTTGAGCAGCGGGAAACGTACCTGACGGTTAACCAGCGGCCCGTTCCTCCCCCGCCAACCTCCACTCGTCGTCAGTTGTGTCCCGACGCAACACCGGTGAACCTGGGCCAGTACGTGAGCCGTACGAACAACAGCTATACGGTACGCTATTACAACGCTGCCGGACAGTTGCTGCCCTCGTCCAATGTGGTGCTTAATCAACCCGGTACGTATCCATTCGCAGTTACCCAGTTTGATCCGGCCACCGGCTGCGAAAGCGTACCGACCAACTTCACGCTGACGGTTAATCTAACTACTCAGCTAGTCACGCCCCCCATCAACCAGACGGCCTGCTCGGGCAGCAATGTAACGCTGACGGTACAGGCTACCGGCACGAACCTGAAGTATGAGTGGTTCCGGGGCAGCGTGGCCAATCAAAACAAACTCGCCGAAAACGCATCCCGGCAGACGGGCACGACCACGGCCAGTTTAACGCTGGTCAAGGTGAGCCAGAGTGAGCCATATTACGTGCGGGTGACGGGCGATTGCGGGGTGGTCGTCTCGGGGGCGATTGCCGTGACGGTGCAGAGCTGCGGGGCCCGTCAGGGCGTTAGTGAAGCGGTTGAGCCGGGCTTGCAGGTGCGGGTGCTGGGCAACCCGACGGCGGGAGAGTGGGTAGACGTGGAACTGGCGGGGGTGGGCTCGGAATCGGTGCGTCTGGTGGTGAGCGATGAGCGGGGCCATGTGCTCAGCGAGCAGGGGCTGGCAGCCGGTCAGGGCGATGGCCGGCACCGGGTGCGGGTAGGTCAGGCAGCTGGTCACTACCTCCTGCTTGTAAGCACGGCTACGCGCCGACAGACGATCAGACTGCTCAAACACTAAGCCATCGGTTCGTTAATTACCTCACAAAAAGCCCGGTTTTCGGGCTTTTTGTGCAAAATGATACATAAGTGGCAATCCATGCAACAGGAGTGTTAGCACCCCAGACTGAGAAGCCGGTACTTAGCAGCGTCTTTCAACCAGACACTGTCAACCAGATCAAACTAACGTAGTTCCATGAAAAAGTCCGTTTACTTTGCCCTGGCCCTGCTGGGCCTCACCACACTATCCTGCCAACCGGATGAGGTCGTCGTAACCGAAACCGGCTCCGACGTCCAGGCCCGCCTTAGCGCCACGGCCAACTTTTCTGCCCGCCAGCAGCTTGGCACCGTCAAAGATGGCAGTCTCAACGAGATCTCGGGCCTGGCCATGAGCCGCACCAACTCCGGCTACATGTGGGTCCACGAAGACAGCGGAAACGCCAACCGGGTCTACCTCATCGACACCCAGGGCCGAACCGTGCTTACCCTGAACATGCCCGACGCCAACCGCGACTGGGAAGACATCGCCGTGGGCCGTGGCCCTCAGCCCAACACCTGGTATGTGTACGTAGCGGATGTGGGCAACAACAGCCTCAATACCAGCGTCGTTAATGTGTACCGCTTCGTTGAGCCCTCGATCGCCGGCCGGTCGCTGCCTACCACAATAAACCTGAGCAACAGCGCAGTAGAGAAGCTGGATTTTGCCTACGCCGATGGTCGCCACAACTGCGAAACGTTGATGGTGGACACCAACGGTGATCTGTACTTCATCACCAAGGAAGACTTCGGCGAAAACAAGGTCAGCAACCCCGTGAAGGGTGGCGTTTACCGGGCGGCTGCCGGCTACCGGGAGTCGGGCACCAACACGCTGACGCGCCTGAGCAGCCTGAACATCCTGACGGCGACGGGTGGCGACATCTCGAACAATGGCCAGGAAGTGCTGATCAAGAACTACAACACGGTGTATTACTGGAAGAAAAGCTCGTCCAGCCAGACGATTGCCCAGTTGCTGACAACGGCCCCCAGAACGCTGCCCTACACGGCCGAGCCCGGTGGCGAAGCCATCGGCTGGAAGGTCGACGGGGCGGGTTACTACACCGTCAGCGAGATCAAGAACAACATCCCGGCGGCCATCTACTACTACGCCCGCCAGTAATCGCTGTCTATTTCTGTTGATAGACTGAATTTGGTGGGTTAGTTGCGTAGCAAGCCACGATGTCCTGCCCTCGCCGAACAACGAGTACACCCAAATCAGTCAGGGAATTGATTTTCGCTTATTATCCAACTATAGCCAAGCCCCGGATGGTCTTCGTCCGGGGCTTTTTATTGACGGACTGGTTAGCCTTACTCTGGGAATCAATACAAAACCTTGGCCATTTCAAGCGGCCGGTCGGTAGACATGATATCGACACCGTTCTCAACAAACTGCCTGTATACCTGATCGCCCCGGGCCGCGGCCTGCTTATCGAGGTTTCCGAGCGTACCGAGGATGCAGGCAATGCCTTTTTCGTGCAGAAACTGGTACAACGCCTTATCGGGTTCTTTCACCCCCACGAACGCGATCATGCGGTTATCGGGAACGCTCAGTTCGCGCAGCCGGTCGTATTCGGCCCGGTTGCGGATGGTGACCGAAATCATCAGGTTCGGGTCGAGCTGGTGGACCCTGGCCGCGTCCTGCGCGTTATAAGTAATGACGGCGGCAATATCGCCGGTGCCGGTTTTGTGAATCATCTCCACCACCTTCGCAAACTGGACATTCCGCTTTACGTCGAGGGTAAACGTAACCTTGTTCTTTCCCCAACGCAGCACCTCCTCCAGCGTCGGAATTTTGTAGGGCGTTACGTTACCGAGATTATCTTCCAGCCGGTACTGCCGGATGTCGGCGTAGGTTTGCTCGATGAGTTTGCCCGTACCGGTCGTGGTGCGGTCGAGGGTGGCGTCGTGCATCATTACCAGCACGCTGTCTTTGGTCAGGTCGATGTCGCATTCAATAATCACCGGCCGCGTGGGCGTACCGATCTGCTGAGCCAGGTACTGAAACGATTCGATGCAGTTTTCGGGATATCCTTTCAGGTCGCCCCCACCCCGGTGGGCACTGATTTTAGGGGCCTGGTTCGGTTGGTAACGAAAATAGTCATACGCACTCTTTGCCTTACCGGTTGGTGTAGGTTTGGGAGAGCAGGCTGCCAGGGCGACAACCAGACTGGTCAATACGATACGGGTGTTCATGGCATTGATGAATAAGCCACAAAAGTAGAGCCGCCGTAGCAGGAATCATAGCCGCGTCTGTTATCGAATTGGGAATGAATTACGCAGCTGAACCGTTCTTTATTTTTAGTCATTACCTTATCAACCGTCAGTTGTAGTCCTCGGGAGCACCCACAGGAAAGGGTAATCAACGACCGGAAACTACAAATGGCGCTTTTGACTACATCACGTATGATTCCCTTTTCAATTCTGGACCTCTCCCCTATCGTAGCCGGCACCACGGCCACACAGGCGCTGCGCAATTCGCTGGATCTGGCTCAGCACGCAGAACAGTGGGGGTATAATCGCTACTGGCTCGCCGAACACCACAACATGCCGGGCATTGCCAGTGCCGCTACGTCCGTGGTCATCGGCTACGTGGCCGGGGGCACAAACACCATTCGGGTGGGTTCCGGCGGTATCATGCTGCCGAATCACGCTCCGCTGCTCATCGCCGAGCAGTTTGGTACACTGGAATCGCTGTATCCCGGCCGTATCGATCTGGGGGTTGGTCGGGCGCCGGGCTCCGATCAGGCCACGGCCCGGGCGCTTCGGCGTGACCCGATGAGCGCCGACTCGTTTCCGCAGGATGTGGTTGAACTGATGCGCTACTTCCAGCCCGACGACGATGCCAATCCGTTCGTGCATGCCGTTCCCGGCGAAGGGCTGGCCATCCCGGTCTGGATACTCGGTTCCAGCTTGTACGGAGCGCAGTTAGCGGCCATGCTGGGACTGCCTTATGCCTTCGCGTCACACTTTGCCCCGGCCGAACTGATGCGGGCGCTGCACATCTACCGCACACGTTTTAAGCCGTCGGCGCAACTGGCCGAGCCGTATGCCATGGTGGCGGTCAACGTTGTCGCGGCCGATACCGACAAGGAAGCCGAGCGGTTGTTTACGTCGGTGCAGCAGCAGTTTCTGTACATTCGTCGGGGAAAATCCATTCAGATGCAGCCCCCCGTCGACGATCTGACTACGCGCTGGCCGGATTATGAACTAGCGGGTATTGAGCAGGTCCTGGGGTGTTCGGCCGTGGGATCACCGGAAACGGTTCAGAAAGGGCTCGCGAACCTCATCGCCCAAACCCAGGCCGACGAGTTGATTCTCACCGCGCCTATCTACGACCACCACGCCCGATTACGTTCCATTGAGATTGCGGCCCAGGTCCGTTCAACGCTGGCGGCTCAACAGGCCGTTGCAGATCTGCACTGACTTCGCTGGTACGACCCCCTTACCGTTAAGAATGGCTACAAAAAAACAGCCCCGGCCGCAGGGCAGCCGGGGTGTTTGCTATGCACTTTATTCCTAAACCTTCCTCAATGACTTTGCTACGGGCTCGCCGTAACGACAATACAAAACTGGCCGATCGAGGTTAAAGCGTGATTAGTTTCACATTAATAGTCAATTATAAAACTGAAGCCGGCCATTGGCCGCCTTTGCCGACCCACAGTTCGTTTATCGAAGGCCCGTTCGTATGACTTAATCCATTTGCGTAGTCAAATAACTACACGTATATTTGTAGTCAAATAGCTACGCAATGAATCTACGACGAGACGTATTTCAAGCCATTGCGGACCCTACCCGCCGGGCCATTCTTCTGCTCGTGGCCTCGCAGGCCATGACGGCCGGCGCTATTGCGTCCAACTTCGGCACCGCCCGACCGACCGTGTCGAAACACCTGCAAATCCTTACCGAATGTGACTTGCTCGCGCAGGAGCCAAACGGCCGCGAGATTCTCTACCGCTTAAATCCCGGTAAGCTGAAAGAACTGGCCGACTTCATTGAACCCTTCCGCAAACTGTGGGACGAACGGTTCAATACGCTGGAAACCATCATGAAAAACTACAAAGCCAGGGAGTAGGCAGCCATGACGCTAAAAACGAAAATCATTGCTGAAGACGGCAAGCAGGACCTGCTGATTACCAGAGAGTTTGATTTACCGCTGGACTGGCTGTTCAGGGCGTACGTGGAGCCCGACCTTGTTGCGCAATGGATGGGAACGAACGTGCTTAAGCTCGACAATAGAAACCATGGCAGCTGGCAGTTTGAAACGACCGATGCCCAGGGAAACGTCGTGTTTCGGGCCAATGGGGTTATCCACGAGTTTGTGCCCAACCGAAAAATCACCCGGACGTTTGAAATGGAGACCACCTCCTTTCCCGTACAGCTTGAGTTTCTGGAATTCGAAAGCCTCTCCGACCACACCAGCAAACTCACCATGCAGATCGTCTTCAAATCGGTGGCCCACCGCGACCAGATGCTCCAGCTACCCTTCGCCCAGGGTCTGAACATGGCCCACAACCGATTACAGAACCTTGTAAGCCCATTAAATTAACTCATCATGTCCCAGACACGTACGATCAACCAACAGAAACACTTATCGCCGGAACAGCAGGCCGACCTGCTCAGCGTTCTGAAAGCACGGTTTGAGAAAAACATGAACCGTCACCAAGGTCTCGACTGGGAGAGTGTACAGGCAAAACTGGCCGCTAACCCCGAAAAACTGTGGGTGCTGGATGACATGGAAACGACGGGTGGTGAACCGGATGTGGTCGGGTATGACGCAACGACGGGCGACTACATTTTTTACGACTGTTCGGCCGAAAGTCCGAAAGGCCGACGAAGTGTCTGTTACGACCGGGCAGCCTGGGAATCGAGGAAGGAACACAAACCGGTCAGTAACGCGGTGGATATGGCGGCAGATATGGGTATCGAGCTGTTAACCGAAGCGCAGTACCGGGAATTGCAGCAGCTTGGACCGTTCGACACGAAAACGTCGAGCTGGGTAAAAACACCCGATGCTATCCGGAAACTTGGCGGGGCGCTCTTCTGTGACTGCCGCTACGGCCATGTTTTTGTGTATCACAACGGCGCGGAATCGTACTACGGAGCCCGGGGGTTTCGTGGCTCGCTGAGGGTTTAACCATGGCTACCCTTTCCACGAACCTTACACTCAGAACGCAGCGCGGTCGCTGGTCCGGATGCTGTATTCGTCGCGGGGAAACAGGTCGGTGTTGATTTCGCCGGTCACCCGGGTTCCGGGAGGCAACAGGCGCAGGTCCGCACGGTATTTCTCCAGCAAAGCCAATATGTCGATGCCCGACCGGCCGTAGTGCCGGCGACTGAACGCGCTTCCCGCCCGCTGTCGGATGCTCGGCCAGTCGAGCCGGATGGGCTGGTTGCTGCCGATCAGCACCAGCCGGTCGCAGTAGGCTACGTACGGAAAAACCGACCGGAACGTATTCAGCACCCGGGCCGTAGGGCACCACGTAACGGCCAGCCCGCCCGGCTTCAGCCGCGACCGGATCAGCTCGAAATACTCCTGCGAGTAGACATTGCCCGAATACGCCGAACTAGGCCGCAGAGCATCGGCTTCGATGACGTCGTAAAACACGTTCCGGTTGCGGATGGCGTAGCGGCCATCGCGAAAAATCAGTCGCAGGCGAGGGTCGCTCAACACGGCATTAACCGCCGTGTCGTTGGCCTGCGCGGCATATTCAGCCAGAACCTCAGCCTGGTTGCTGGCAATTTCAAAGCAATCGATCCGGCGGGTTTCGGCCCGACCGGCGATGCCGTTGACCGTACCGGCCGATCCTAATCCAATGACGGCTACGTGTTCGGGTGTTGGGTGAATCATGACGGGCAGCGCACCCAATAGCGTGTGAACTTCGTCGATCACGAACGGCAATCCACTCTGACCCAGTCCGTTGACAAATACGACTCCACTAGCCCGGTTGGGGGCCATTTTGATCACCGATACCGCCGACTCATTTTCGTCGAACAGGAACGAGCCGGGCTGCTCGACCCCATTCAGCAACTGCCAGAATCGAGCCGGCCTGGGAATCGTCAGTATGGCAAGGAGCAGCAGCACCACGATCACCGACGTAGTTAACGGCCGCCAGTATTGCCGGGCGAACAGAATACCGGCATATACTACGCTGAGTGACGTAATAACCCGCAGCATCGTAGCCGTTCCGTACAGCGGAAAGCCGACCCAGGTAATGGCCCATGCACCCAGCGCCGACCCGACGATGTTGATGAACTGCAGCCAGCCGACCTTTCGCCCAACCTCAGCGTAGTTGTCCTGGATCAGCGACTGCGACAGGGCGAAGCTGAGACCCATCAGAAACGTTGGAACAAACAGCAGAAACAGCGGCACGGCCCCGTAGGTAAATACGCTGAACCCCAGGCTCAATATGGGCTCTCCGCTGGTAAAATAATCCCATAAAAACCGCAGCCCCGGCACCTGTCTCACCGAATTAATGAATACCGTAAGGGACAGGGCCGTGTATCCATACAGCACGGTCTGCGCAGTCAGGAACGCCCGCTCGCGCCAGGCCGCCGACCGACCGCTTCGGGTCAGCCAGGTGCCGACCAGCGTACCGATGGCCATGGAACCGAGGTAAATTGCCAGCAGCACCGAAAACGTAAGCGACACGGATTTGATGAGGATGTCAAGAACGCGGAACCAGATCAGTTCGAGCGACAGAGCCGCGAACCCCGACAGGAAATACTGCACCGACCAGGCCGTCAGCTCGGGCGTAAACGACAGCGGTGCCGGATTGCCGGCTTCGGTCGGATCCACCGATTCGGCCGTACTCAGCCACCGCCGACCCAGCCACAACGCCGACAGGGCACAAATGCCGTTGAACGCGACACCCACCCAGATGGCGTTGTCGTAGCCCAGTCGCCGGACGAGCAGAAACCCGGTGAGCAGAGCCCCAAAGGCAGCCCCGAGTGTGTTGATGAAATACAGCAGGCTGATGTAGCGGGCCTGCTGCCCCATGGTGCCAAACCGAAACGCCCGCGACAGCACGGGCAGCGATACGCCCATCAGAAACGTCGGCAGCAGCAGAACCCCAAACACTACCCCGTAGAGAATAACGGGGGAATCGCCCAGGGCCGGGGCCGATGCGTAGAGGTAGTCGTACAGAATCGTTTTGCTGAGAGCGGCAAATGCCATAATCCCGAGTTCAGCCCCGACGAAGAAGCGCAGGTTCGTTCCCGCTGACGACCGGTCGGCCAGCCGCCCGCCGACCAGATACCCCAGACCGAGACCACTCATGAACGCCGATACGATCAGGCTGATGCTCACCGTGTCGGAGCCGGTGTAAAACACCAGCAGCCGCTGCCAGACCACCTGGTACAGCAGGGCCGCAAAGCCGGACAGAAAAAAGAGGAGCAGAAGAATGAGGACAGGTATGGATAAACGACGTGATGAAGTGGTTGGTAGTGAGTCAATCATACGGGCAAGATAGGTAAGCAACGGCGAAACAAGTCATTATTGACCGGCTTTCCAAGCAGCTCACTCAGAATGCAAAGTGGGGGCAGACCTGGCTGGCCTACCCCCGCTTTCAACGTTGGGTATTAACGCTTTATAAACCGACGACTAATGGGTTGCCCAGCCGTTTGCAGCGTAACCACATACGTACCGACTGGCAGGGCGGCCACGTTCAGCCGGATGGTTTCGCCCGGCTTTGGTTTCACCGGCAGCAACACCTGTTTTCCTTGGGCATCCGTTACCACCACCCGCTCGACAACTGTCGCGCCGGCATCGATGGTCAGTACGTCGTCCACCGGGTTCGGATAAAGCACCAGCGCCGTTTCGGTCCTGGCCTCAGCCGCCACCCGCGCCTGCGTCCGGACCGTATCGGCGCTGGTCTGACGGGCCGTCTGCTCCGGTCTGACACGTACGTAACGGTGGATTCCGGTGGCGTTCCAGCCGCAGAAGATCAACGTATCGCCGGTTCTGGAAACACCCAGGCCCCGCGCTTCGATGTTGCCAATTTCGGGAAGCGGCAGGGTCCAGAGCCGCTTGTTTACTTCGTCACGGAAGTGGAACGTAGCCGGCAGTACACCACTGGCCCGCACGGCAAAGTACACCTTGTTGTCATTAGTTACCCGAACGCCACTGCTACCGGCTGCGATGCTGGTAATTTCCTCAGCCAGGGTGTAGGTCGTTCCGTTGGTGCTCACAAATTTCTGCACCCGCGCCGTGCCGGGGTCCGGCAGATATATTACGCGCCCGTCCGATTCCATCGCAAATGACCGCGACAGCACCCTGCCGGGCAACGTAATGCGTCTCACCAGATCGAAAGTCTCGCCGTTCTGTTTCAGGACGTACAGAAAATCGTCGCCCCACAAGCTTGGTACGTAAATGTCGCCGGTTGAACTGGGCTGCGGTACGGTCAGTGTATTGGCGCTGCCATTCGACCGAACCGGTGCCTGCCAGGTGGCCAGAATCCGGCCGGTGCGGGCGTCCAGTTTATACAGCCGGCTGTTGCGGCTCAGCAGAATATTGCCGTCGTTGTCGGTTCCGATACCGGTATTGTTGCTATTCCCGCCCAGGCTCGACCCGATCAGCGGAGAGAACGAAGCCGCCGTACCATCGGGATTCTCGATGTACACTGCGCCACCCGATGCGCTGTAATCCACGTACCAGAGCTTTCCGGTGCTGTCGAACGTAGCGCCGTAGCCGTTGGGCGCATTGGGCAGCGGACCAGCGTAGCGGTATTCAGGCGCGGGCACTTCCACGAGCTCATCGAGTGGCGCATCGCTTTTGGTAAATTGTATCCGTTGCGGATCACCGACGGTAACATTCCGGCCGTCGACGGTAATGAGCCGGTGGTAGAACGTACGTGGCTCCCCGGCGGGGGTGTTCCCCAGCAGGGTGTAAAAATCAGCCTCGGTCCGCTTCAGGCTCCGAACGCGCCCCGTTCCGACCTGATACAGCACCGTCCGGAAGGTGGAATCGCCCGCAATCTGGTAGAGGTACGTAACCGCGTCGCCCTCAGCGTCCCGGGCTTCGTCCCAGGCAATTTCGAAGATGGCTTCGATGTTCCGCACGGCGTACACATTCCTGTTGTTCACGTTCGTGATGGTGGTTTTTCCCGGCGTTTTGTTATCGGCTTCGTAAATCTGCCCGCGGATTTCACCAGTGGGAGAACCGGCCGTCTGGATGCGAATGAACGTACCACCCGCCCGAACCTGCTCAATCAAGTCTTCGGGCGCGTTATCCATGCTGTACGAGAACGTACCGTTGCGGCCATCCGGAGCGTAGACATTCAACGGCATCAGGAGCCGCCCAGCGTCGCCGTTCCGGCCAGCGTAAAGCGCCACGGCGTTGGCTCCCTGCGCGAGGCCGCTCTGCAGGTTGCGAAAAAACCCGTTCAGCATCAGCTGGCGACCCATCACCCGGACGGTAGCCTCACCTACGGCCACTTCCGGCTTACCCACTTCCAGATTCAACGCCGACAGCCGGGCGTTGAAATCCGGCGATTTCGGCTCAGCGGCATCCCGACGAACGATGAACGTACCGTTGTAGCCGTAGATGACCCGGGGAAGCACCTTGTAGTCAAACAGCGGCATGTCGGCGGGGTTTTGATAGCCGATTTCGTAGGTCGTGTACACCGTCGTATCTTTTCCACCGTTCTTACCGTAGAAAATATCGACGATCGTCACCGTATTGGTTGCGGCCCGATCGAGGTACAGCCACTGACGCGGTCCCGACCCGGCCGCTCCGGCGTTGAGCAGTTCGAGTTTGCCGCGTTTGCCGGGGTAGTAAGCGTGGTGGTGACCGCTGATGTACGTATGCACGTTTTTCTCTTCCAGCAGTGCCCGCAGCTCGTCGGCCTTGTCCAGGATGTTGCCGGGGGCGTCGCGCTCCTGGGCTACGCTGTAGAGAGGCAGGTGGCCCACCAGAAAACGCATGCGGGCATTCCTGGCCGCGGGCGAATCCAGCTGCGCCCGGAGCCACGTCAGGTTCTCGTCCGTGATCGTCGATGACGACGCATCCCATGACGCAAAGAACAAATCGCCCACTTTGTATGAATAGTAGTACGGAAAATTTGACCGGTCAACAAACGGCAGGTTCGTGCGCGTCGTGTCCCAGTATTCCTTCGTCAGCGCCCGTTCGGTGGCGAAAGCGGCTCCGCGGACTCCGTCGTGGTTGCCGATGGTGAAGCCGAACGGTATGTTGCTGGTCCGGAATGGTGCCAGTACGCTCCGGTCAAAGCCCCGCCACATGTTGCGGATGGTCGTCTGGTTCGTGATGGGTCCCTGCCCAGCCACCATGTCGCCCCCGCAAACAACCAGATCAGGTTTCCAGATGCGCGGAATCCGCTGCATGATGCTGTCTACCTGCCATTCGTAGGTAGCCGAACCCAGACTGGCGTTCAGATCACTCACCACCGCCAGCCGAACATCCCCGCGGGTGGGCAAGGCCGGAAACTTCTCTAACGTCACCAGCCGGATCGCATCCGAAATAACCCGGTTACCCGTGCCGGAGCCGAGGATTTCGAGGTAGTCGCCGGCGGCCATCTCAAAATAGCCCAGTACGTTCCACTTGGCTACTGTCGCGTAGTCGTTCTGATTCACGCGAATGGTATCGTTCCGACCGTTCATCCGGTGCAATACGTACGGTACGTTGGCGGCATTGTTTTCGTTGACCGTCCACCAGGCCGCCAGTTGGTAGCGACCCGCCGGCAGATTCGCAAACCGATAGATGGCTTTGCTGCCGTTGCCGGGGGCCGTACCGCGGGCTACGGTTGTGCCGTAATAGCTGCTCTGATTCATGCGGTTCCACAAACCGATTTCCGTGTAATTCGGGCTGTCGGTGTCGAATATCTGCACCTCGCGCCTGGGGGTTTCGGCGTTTTCGGTCCAGACCAGGGCTGAGGCATTGCTGCGAAGATTGTTTCGGTCGCCACCGTCTACGTTCGCCGGGTTATTCACTACTTCGTTCAGGGCCACCATGGTTGAGGAACCACCCCCATCGAGGTTGAGCGCTTCCCGGCAACCCAGATCCAGCATAATCTGCGCCAGTTGCGGCAACGTAGCACCAACGCTAGCCCGCTGTCGCCCGTCGACGATCAGCACCACCAGTGTATTCTCGTCGCGGTAACCGATGGCCGTGCGGGGGTTAAAGTCGACGAAAGCCGCGTCGTTGAACAGTTCCTCCTGATTGGTCAGCCGGATTTTACCGTCCTGCACCAGCACGGGTCCCCCTCCCATAGCCTGGCTGGCATTCCATAAGGAGCCGCCTGCGGGCGTTGTTTCGTTCGGCTGCGGAGGAGCCGGCTGGGTATCATTCACCGGACTAGGGTTCGGATACTGGTACGTCAGGCCATTGGCCAGGGTATACACCCAGGCTACGTCGGGTTTGCGGTTTACAACGCCAAACGCGCCCCGCGTCGGGTAATACATCCGGCCGCTGCGAACAATAGAGGCAATGTTGCTGGCTACAAACTCGCCGTCCTTAATGACCAGACTAACCGATTCGTTGGTGGAGAAGAACCCGCCATTTACCGCAAATACGGCACGATTTTCTTCGGCCGCCTGCTTCGTTGTTTTCAAGCGAAAGCCGGTTCCCCGGGCATCGCCCACCGAGCGCAGTTTCAGATTAGGATCATTGACGTTGATGGTCGCGTACATGGCCCGGATGCGGTTACCATTGGGCAGGGAACTGTACGTATCATACACCCGAATGCTGGTTGGCAATAATACATTCAGGTCTTCGCGGGGCTTCCAGGCCAGGTTCAGTGGCTGGGGCGTTTGCGCCAGCGTGGCTTGAGAAAACAACAGGCCAGCCCAAAAGAACCGGGCTGGCCTGATAATTTGAAAGACGTGTTTCATAGTTGCTGGTATAGCTTCGGGTGCAAAGTTGCACACGAGTCAACCTATGGAACAGGCCGATAACAAGACTTAACGAAAGGGTAACAGGGTAGTAAACCAATGTTTTGAGCGTGTTACCAACGCCCCGGCCCGGACGGTTACACTACTACGTTCACGATACGTTTCGGCACGACGACAATCTTCTTGGGCTGCTTGCCTTCGAGCCACTTCTGTACGACTTCGTTGGCCAGCACTTCTTTTTCAATCTCGCTGGCGGCCCGGTCGATGGCAAAACTGATCGTGGTCCGCACTTTCCCGTTAATCTGAATGGGGTAATCGAACGCGTCCTCGACCAGATAAGCCGGGTTGAAGACCGGGAAGCTGGCTTTTGACACCGTTCCGGGTTCGTTGCCCAGCGCGGCCCATAACTCCTCAGTAATGTGGGGCGCATACGGCGACAGGATCAGCACCAGGTCCTGCAGAATGGCCCGCTTGTGGCACTTCAACGCGGTCAGTTCGTTTACGCAGACCATGAACGCGGACACCGACGTATTGAACGAGTAGTTGGCAATATCCTCCTCGGCCTTTTTGATTGTCCGGTGCAGCACCTTCAGCTCGGCGGGGGTTGGTGCTTCGTCGGTCACTAACCACTTCTCCGTTCCATCCGAATTTTCGCCGTAGAACAGCCGCCAGAACTTCCGGATGAAGCGGAACGTACCGTCGATGCCGTTGGTGTTCCAGGGCTTGGCCTGCTCCAGCGGACCGAGGAACATTTCGTACAGGCGCAAGACGTCGGCTCCGTACTTCTCCACGATCATATCGGGGTTGACGACGTTGAACTTCGACTTCGACATCTTCTCAACCTCCGCTCCAACGCTGTAACGGCCATCGGGTTCGGTGATGAACTCAGCATTCTCGGTCAGATCCGGGCGCGACCGTTTGAAGGCGTCAATATCCAGTACGTCATTTTCAACCATATTCACGTCAACGTGCAGGGGCGTTACGTCGTGGCCGTCGAGCAGGCTCTGCGAGACAAAAACCGGAGCCGTTCCTTCTACACCCGTACCTTTCACCCGGTACACAAAGTTCGACCGGCCCTGGATCATGCCCTGGTTAATGAGCTTCTTAAACGGCTCTTCTTCCGGTACGTAGCCCCGGTCTTTCAGGAACTTGTTCCAGAAGCGGCTGTAGAGCAGGTGGCCCGTTGCGTGCTCGGTACCGCCGATATACAGGTCCACATTCCGCCAGTAGTTGATCGTTTCCTTCGACGCGAACGAGGTTTCGTTTTTCGGGTCCATGTAGCGGTACCAGTACCACGATGATCCCGCCCAGCCCGGCATGGTGCTCAGTTCGTATTCGTAGCCCTCACCCCGGCCCTCTCCCGAAGCGGGAGAATTATTTCCCTTTCCTTTCGGATGATACCGCCAGCCCTCGGCGCGGCCCAACGGTGGCTCACCGGTTTCGGTCGGCAGATACTTGTCCACGGCGGGTAATTCCAGCGGCAGGTCGCTTTCGTCGATCAGGTACGGTAACCCGTCTTCCCCGAAATACACCGGCACGGGTTCACCCCAGTAGCGCTGGCGGCTGAATACGGCGTCGCGCATCCGGTAGTTGACTTTGCCCCTACCCAAGTTACGCTCTTCCAGCCAGGCAATCAGGGTTTTCGTAGCCTCCTGATACGTCATGCCGTTGATAATGCCCGAGTTAATGTAGTGGCCTTCCTTGGTGTTGTCGGCCTGCTTGTCGAGGTCTTTCTGCGCGTCGAGGATCGGCACAATCGGCAACCCGAAGTAAGTCGCAAACGTCCAGTCGCGCTGATCGCCCGACGGTACGGCCATAACCGCACCGGTGCCGTATCCGGCCAGTACGTAGTCGGCCAGCCAGATGGGCACCTTCTCGCCGGACAGCGGATTGAGGCAGTAGCTCCCCGTAAATACCCCCGACACGGTTTTGGTATCGGCCATCCGGTCGCGTTCGGAGCGCATTTTAGCCGCATTGACGTATGCTTCGACGGCGTCGCGCTGCTCGGGCGTGGTCAGTTGCGGCACCAGTTCATGTTCCGGCGCTAGCACCATAAACGTAACCCCATAGATGGTGTCGACACGGGTGGTGAAGACTTCAATGAAAGGAGAAGAGGAGGAAAGGAGGAAGGGAGAGAGGGAAACAGCATCCGAATTGCTCTCCTCCTCTCCTCCTTTTCTGCTTTCCTCCTTAACTAATGGAAACCTAACCGACGCGCCTACGCTCTTACCGATCCAGTTGCGCTGCTGCTCTTTCAGGGATTCGGACCAGTCGATGGTGTCCAGGCCGGTCAGCAGGCGGTCGGCATAGGCCGTGATGCGCATCATCCACTGGCGCATCAGCTTCTGCTCCACCGGGTAGCCGCCCCGCTCCGACACCCCGTCTTTCACTTCGTCGTTGGCCAGTACGGTGCCTAGCGCCGGACACCAGTTCACGACCGCGTTGGCCAGGTACGTCAGGCGGTATTTCAACGTGATTTCGTACGACTCCCGCTTCGACATGGCGTTCCACTCGGCGGCAGTGAAGGTGGGAGCCGGTCCGCCGTCGCGGTCTTCGTCGCAGACGGCGTTCACATCCTTCGTGCCGTTGGTCGCGAATTTCTCCAGCAGCGTTTCAATCGGCTCGGCGCGGTCGGTGTCCTTGTTGTACCACGACCGGAACAGCTCCATGAAAATCCACTGCGTCCATTTGTAATACGACGGATCGGACGTACGGACTTCGCGGCTCCAGTCGTAGCTGAAACCGATATTTTTCAGTTGCTCAATGTAGCGGGTAATGTTCTGTTCGGTCGTAACGGCCGGATGCTGTCCTGTCTGGATGGCGTACTGTTCGGCGGGCAGACCAAAGCTGTCGAAGCCCATCGGGTGCAGTACGTTGAAGCCTTTCAGCCGTTTGTACCGCGACACGACATCCGACGCGATGTAGCCCAGCGGGTGCCCCACGTGCAGCCCGGCCCCCGATGGATACGGGAACATGTCCAGGACGTAGTATTTCGGTTTGTTGGGTGAAATATCGGTGCGGTAGGTCTGGTTTTCGTCCCAAAACCGCTGCCATTTCTGCTCGGTTTCGCGGTGGTTGTATTCCATACGGATGGAGAAGTCGTCTAAAAAGAACCCAAAGATAACGGTTTTCGACCGATTGCGGGCGGTTCAGCCCGGAACTGAGCGTATTACCGGCTTACCCCGAAGAATCCATCCAAAATTGGTGGAAGGTTTTTTACTTTGCACGGCCACCGGCTCTGAGCATGCGCAAACATTTTATCTGGTATAGTTCATTAACCATCCTGACGGCGGTGCTGAGCGCACTGGCCGTCGGGAATTTCAGCCTCCCCCTCTCCGATGGCGACGATACGGATCAGTACGAATACACCGGCTATTATTTGTTCAGGAATCTCTCCTTCCGGCCGTGGCCAACGCTTGATTTAGTCAACAACCAGACCTTTTACCCCTACGGCACCACGCAGGTGTTTCTGCCCTGGGGCTTTGAGCGGGACTGCTGGTACGCGCTGGGCTACTGGCTGTTCGATGGGCCGGGGCCGTTCCTGCAATATTACTACGTCGTCAGTCTGGTCATCACGGCGGTCGGTACGTTCGCCTTGCTGCAACCGGCGTTTGGCGTGGGCAAATCGTTCCTGACGGGGCTGGTGGTGTCGGTGTTCAATTTCTACGCCCTCTGGAAGTTTCCCGTGCACATGAACGTCTGCGTTGCGCACTGGACGGTGCTGTGCCTGGTAGCTACGTACCGGCTGCTGTTCGACCTGCTCAACCGGCGGCCGGTGTCCCTGGCGTTTTTGCTGGTCTGGGCGGCCCTGCACGTGCTGTCGCTGGGGCTGGAACTGGGCTACGTCGCCGGCTTTGCCCTGACGTTCACGACCCTCAGCCTGCCGGTGATGGTATACCTGCTCATTCGGCGTTTCCCAACGCCCCGCGACTGGCTGGCGCAGGGTATTCGCTACGTAACGAGCGAGCTGCACCGACAGCCGGTGCTGAACGGTCTCCTGCTGGCGTTGCTGGTAGCGAGCCTGCTCCTGTACCTGCCGCTCACGCTTCAGATTGCCTTCACGGCCTGGCAATTCGATTTTGGCGATGTCCCGGAGCTGCGGGCCTGGTCGCATCCGCTCCGGCTGTTCATGCCGTACCTGCCCGGCCTCGACAGCCTGGCGGCTTTAAACAACCACTGGTTCAGCGACACCTACGAAAGCTACGGCCAGGGCAGTCCGGGCCTGTACGTGGTGCTGCTGGGTCTGGCTGGCCTCTGGCAGACCCGTCGGCAGGTTTCTCTGTGGCTACCCATCGTGGCCATGCTGACCCTCTGCCTGCTGTACCATCCGGTGGTGCTGCCCACCCTGAAAGTCTTTCCCTGGTTTAGCTTCAACCGGCACGGCGGACGGGCATCGCTGGTTTATCCGGTGCTATTCTGTCTGCTGGCCTTGCCCCTCCGCTGGCCCAGCCGCCGACCGGCCCTTGCCGTAGCCGGCCTGATCGGTTTACTGATGCTGGGCGAATGGTACCACGGCTATCACCTGCGGCTCTTTGTGCCAACGGATGTAGTATCGCCCAATACGGTACGGTACTGCAACTACATTCGGGCGCAGCCCGGCGAAGCGGTGCTCGACTGGCCGTTCTGTGTTGTCGGGGCCAATGGCGTGGGGGCCCGCGAAGGACTCTGCCCGTTCTATGAGCAGCAGAACGCCGTATTTACGTTCCGGCGGTTTTACGACAAGAAGGTAGTGGGGCAGTATTTCGGTCGGCTCCACCCCGACCAGATCAGGCCGTTTCTGCGCGACCACTGGCCGCAGCGCCTGAATCCCGATCGCTCGTTTACGGAGGCCGACTGGCAGTTTTTCGATACGTATCTGCGGCAAAACAACTTCGCGGGCATCAACCTCTACCCCGATCTGCTGACCGCCGAAGCGCGAACGGCGTTCTACCGGCGGTATGGCCCGCCCGCCATCGAAACCCGGTTTCCGTCGGCCGGCCGGGTGCAGTTCATTCCGCTAAAACTGCTGGCACTTCCGCGCCCGGCGGGCGTTGGCGCGTCGACCCGAGAAGTCGAACAGTGAGTCGAAGCCGTACCAGATCGAGATTTCGTGGGCTCCCCCACTGGCCCAGCTCAGCGTCGACACCGTGATGTCGTAGCTATACTGGATCATGAACGTATTGAGTTGGAGGGCCGTCAGCAGTACGACCGCATCCCGCTGGGACGTTTGCTGGTATTTCCGCATGGGAATGCCCCGGTACCAGACGCCGAACATTACCGGCGAGTACGTCAGGTTAACGCCAGCATCAAGCTGCCGGTCCATGCCCTGCTGTCGATACTGCGCCGTGAACCCAACGCTGCGGTCGATGCTTTCTTCGTTGCCCAGTCCCCGCGGCCGGATTTTCCAGTTGAGGGGTATGCGCAGGCCGGCCTGCAACCCAAACCGCTGCCCCAGTACGTCGTAGCGCGACAGCGAGCGCCCGATGTGGTGGAGCGTTCCGCCGAGCCAGTACGACTGGAGATTGCCGTTGCGGTCCTGAAACTGATGTTCCAGCACCACCCCCGACGAGAACCCGAAGAACGTCTGCCGGACACCCGCCACCGACAGCGGATCGATGCTGACCGGATTGGTCAGACCTCCCGACGAAAACTGGTCGACGAATGAGAGCCCATCGGGGTTGTAGAGCCCCGACGTCACCGTGGCCTGCACCGCTCCGATCAACCGCATCACATCCGTTCCGTCTTCGAACAGCGTTACGTCCGGCGCGAGCTGGCCACTCAGGGAACTGGATTGCCACGCGCTGCCCTGCCGATCGTGGATGGCCTGCCCACCCCAGCCGATGCCGATCCGCCCCCGGTCGGGCGCAACGTACGTATCGAACGACGCAGCTACGGTCTGGTAATTAGCCCCGAGCGCCGGCCACTGGTTGCGGTAGTTCAGGATGAGCCGGGAGGCACCGGCTCCCCCCGCGAAGGCAGGATTGTGGTAGATGGGGTTGGCGTAAAACTGCGAAAACTGCGGATCTTGGGCGAAGCCTGTTACCGACAGGCTGCCAACGGCCATTAAGAGTACAGGAAGTGTCAGGCGATTCATAACATGGTTGTGGATAGCCATGAATTACTCAATAAACCGCCTAAGTAACAAGGCTATGCGCTTTTATTTGTTACCCAACGTTTTTCGAATGCTTTTGTCACGGCCAGGCCTTATCTTGCCTGTTCATCCACCCATCCATTCATTCCGTATGCCTTTTGTAGTCCTGCTCCGCCGGACCATGCGCCTGCTGGTCGGCTGTCTGTTGCTGGGGTGCTCGTTCCCTTCTTTTGCGCAACTGGTTGAACTGGATGCCTGCTCGGGCAACCTCGAACGCTGCATCACCGAAGCCGATACCCTTTACGAGATGTGCTTCAACGTGAAACCGGCGCCAACCTGTGCCTTCAAGAAATTTGAAATGGACTGGGACGACGGCAACAAGGAAACCTTCAACCAGGCCGGTCCGCTCCAGATCAAGCACGTGTACGACCTGCGCAGTTTTATCAAGAATTGCGGAAATGGCAGTAACCGGGTCTTCAAACTGTTCATCGTTACGGACTGCCCCGGCGACAACAAAGGCGTTCAGCTTACCTTCAAGCTGAAACCCCGGGCCGATTTCAAAGTGCCGGACGCCTGCCGGAGCCAGGCCGTTTATTTCCAGAACCAGAGCTGCCCCATCACGAACGACACCGAGTTTGCCTGGGACTTCGGCGACGGCACCACCTCGACCAACGTATCGCCGTCGCACACCTTCCCGACCACCCAGTCGAACTATACCGTCAAAATGACGGCCACGAACAGCTGCGGCACCAGTACCAAAAGTGTGTCGGTACCCATCAAAAGTACACCCGTGGCCAGCTACACCACGGCAGGGTACACCCTGTTCAACCAGGATACGGTCGTTTGCCTGCCCAACGGCGGTACGCTCACTCTCGACGGCACGGTCTCCCTCGACGAATCGCGGTACCGGTGGACAATCAGCCCGTCGTCGTACCGATTCATCCAGAATACCAGCAGCAGTTCGCCCATCACGAAAGTTCAGTTTACGACCACCGGCGAGTATACCATCACCCTGACGGCCCTGAACGACTGCGGTACGTCGGCCCCGCTGATCTGCAAACACCGCGTCGAAGACCTGCCGGAAGTGAACCTCGCGACCCAGCCCGATGCCTGCGAACCGATCAGCTATTCCCTGACCACGCCCACACCGGGGGCTACGTACACCTTCAACGGACAGCCGCTGCCCCCCGGCACGTCGGTTAACGCGCCGGTGTCGACCGCGCCCTACATCGTTCGGGGCGAACTGAACAGCCGGTGTGGCCGACGTATCGTCGCCGATACGTTCTTTGTACAGGCTCCGCAGGCGGTACAGATCACGGCACCGGGCCGAACAACGGCCGTGTGCGTCGGATCAGCCCGGTTTCCGGTGCAGGTCAATCTGCCGGGCGGCACCTGGGAAGGCAACGGGAAAGCGTACCTCGAAACGCAGGGCACCAACGTCTTTTTCAATCCGCGTACCGCCGGCGAGTACAGCCTGGTTTACCTGCGGGGTACCAGCGTCTGCCAACGCGCCGACACCATCCGGATAACCGTCGAAGGGGGGCAGGTAAGCGTCCAGAACGTAGCCGCCTGCGACCGTGTTTCGTTCGTCAAACTACAGGGCAGTCCGGCGGGCGGCACCTGGCGCAGTACGGCTTTTCCGAATGCTATCCGCAACGATACGCTCTTTCTGCAGGGGGTTACGGGCGACATCATCGGGCTAACCTACGAATACAACTTCGGCCAGTCCGGCTGCCTGGCCCGGGCCAGCGCGACCGTCAGCATCGGGCGCCCCCGCGCCGAGTTCACCGTGTCGGGCGTCTGCAGCGGCTCGGCCGTACAGATTCAGAACAGCTCCAGCGGCAGCAGTACGTTCCAGTGGTCGCTCAACGGCCAGACCATCTCCACCGAACGCGTCCCTGCCCTTACGTTACCCCCGGGCACGAACCGGCTGCTGCTCAGGGTGGGCACGGCGGGCTGCGTCGACACAACCAGCCGGGTGCTCAGGATTGTGGCCGCGCCGACACCCATTACGTTCACCCCCAGCCAGACGACCGGCTGCTCCCCAATGACGGTCTCGTTTGCCCTACCCGGAACGGCCAGCCCCGACGTGCAGTATACCTGGAACTACGGCAACGGCACCACCAGTCAGACCTTCCAGGCCACGTCGCAGACATACCTCAACCAGACCCGCCAGGCCCAGACGTACCGCGTCGTGCTGACGGCCAGCAACAGTTGCGGGGTGCAGTCGTATACAGCCACGCTGACCACCCGGCCGCTCGTACTGGCCGAGATCGGCGTCGATTCGACGACGTTCCGGTGTTCGCCGGCCCGCATCCGGTTCTCGAATCGCTCGACCGGCCAGACCCAACCCGCAACGTGGCTCTGGGATGATGGAACCTCCCCGCTGTCGTCAACGGCCGATACGCTCTCGCACCTGTTTTCGGCCCGCGACAGTACCCGTACCTTCCGGGTTCAGCTGATCGCTGCGGGCGAATGTGGCCGCGACCGCGATACGGTGGCCATCCGCGTATCGCCGAGTCAGGTGAAAGCCCTCATGACGCTGAACAAACCCGAAGCCTGCCCCGGCGAACCGATTGCGTTCCGGGATGCCACCACGCCCAAACCCGACCGGGTGATCTGGCGGTTCAGCGACGGAACCGTATCGACCGACCCCAATCCGCAGCACAGCTTTCCGCAGCCCAACACGACGTACACCATTTCGCTAACGGCCCTGACCGCCTGCGGCTACGATTCGACCCGCCGAACGATACGCACCACCCAGCCCCCCGCGGGCGATTTCCGGACAGGGGCTCCGTTCACCTGTACCGAGCAGGCCATTCGGTTTACCAGTCTGGCCAATCCGGCAAACCGGTTCCGCTGGGATTTCGGCGACGGTTCGGCTCTCGACTCGGTCAATGTGTCGCCTGTTCATACGTACCAGGGGGTGGGTAACAAAACCGTCACCCTGACCATCTTCGGCTCATCGGCCGCCTGCAAAACAGAGATCAAAAAGCAGGTCGACGTACGGGCGAAGCCCAAAGCCTCGTTCACGATCGAAGGCGGACAGGAGCTGTGCGCGCCGGCCACCGTTCGGCTGGTCAGCACCACCACCGACGCCAACCAGTGGCAGTGGTACCTCAGCGACGGCCGGACGCTGGCCGGTGCTACCGTAGAGGTACCCCTCATGCCGGGGCAGTACGACGTATCGCTTGTGGCCTCGTTCAACGGCGTCTGCCGCGATTCGGTCGGGCAGCGGAGTGTGCTGCGGGGCATCTCCTGCGCGGTCCATGCTCCGGACGCCTTTACACCCAACAAAGATGGCATCGGCGACCTCTGGACCCTGTTTGGCGAAGGCATCGACCGCATACGACTTCTGCGCATCCGCAGCCGCTGGGGGGAGGTCATTTTCGAGGGTAAGGATTTTCCGGCCAACAGCCAGCAGGCCAATGAGGGCTGGGACGGTACGTTCAACGGAGTGCCGATGCCGGCCGGCGCCTACACCTTCGAAGCCGATCTGCTGCTGAAAGGTGAAAAATCCGAACGATTCGTCGGCAGCCTCACGCTGATTCGCTAACCAAAGCGGGTTGGTCGCAAAAATCGGCAGAATGGCCGCGACCAACCCGCCGGACGTCTCTTTGCCGCGTTGATGAACGCACCAAAACCAGCGATTTTACGTTTAGTAAACAGCCACATTCCGGGGCAGACAACCGCATGATCTGACAGCTCTACGCGTATTCTTCTCGTTTTTTACTCCACTTGTCTGTTCGTACCCATGCGATACGTTTCGTCTCTGTCAGCCTTCGCGAAGGCTGCCTTTATCGGGCTTGGTCTGCTCGGTTGCCAGGCCGATCAGGCGATTGAGCCCACGGCCCTTGCGGCCGACTGCCTGGTCAAAGCCTCTGCCAACAACGGGCAGATCGTCAGCGGCTCATACATTGTCACCTACAAACCGGAAGCGCTGCCCGGCAGCAGTGCCAACGCCCGGATGGGTGTAGCTGCCGAACAGCTACTGGCCCGCTATCAGGTTGCCGACACCCACATCGATGTACTGGCTACCGGCCAGCAACCTAGTTTCCTGGCGCACCTGACCGAAGCCGAATCGGCCCGGCTGCAGCAGGACCCCGCCGTTGCCCTGGTAGAGCCCGACCGGATCATGTCCATCTGCAACTGCGTGGATATTGCCACAACCAGCACCCTGTCCTGGAACATCCGGCAAACGGGCTACGGCCGTGGTGACCTGCAAACCAGCAAAACCGCCTGGGTGATCGACACGGGTATCGACCTCGACCACCCGGACCTTAACGTGGATGCCGAACGCAGCGTGTCGTTCATTACCGGCAAAACCCCCGACGACGAAAACGGGCATGGAACGCACGTAGCAGGCGTTATCGGCGCCCTGAACAACAACATCGGCGTAACGGGCATTGCCTCGGGTGCCCGGCTGGTGTCGCTCAAGGTCCTGAACCAACTGGGCGAAGGTCGCCTGTCGGGTATCATTCAGGCGGTGAATCACGTGATCCGCAACGGACGCTCCGGCGACGTCATCAACCTGAGTCTGGGCGGTGAGGGGACGTCGGCGACCCTCGACCGGGCCATCCGGCAGGCCGCCGATCAGGGCATTCTCTTTGCGATTGCGGCCGGCAACGATAGCGAAGACGCCGATACGTATTCCCCGGCGCGGGTGAATCACCCCAACGTGTTCACGGTATCGGCGATGGACCGCAACAACCAGTTTGCGTCGTTCTCCAACTTCGGCAGCAGCGTAGATGTGTGCGCCTATGGCGTTCGGATTTCGTCTACCTACAAAGACGGTCGGTACGCTACGTTGTCGGGCACCTCGATGGCGGCTCCGCACGTAGCGGGTCTGCTGCTGATCCGGGGCAGCAATCTTCCAACGCGTGGTTATGTGCAGGGTGATCCCGACGGTCGTGCCGACCCGGTTGCTGGCGAGTAAGTTCATTAGTGGGCGTTTGGATAAGGAACCCGAGCAACCTGCCTGTCAGGCGTTTATTGCAACCGACGGCCTATTTTGGGCATTTGTTGCACATATTCCTGCCTAAATACTTGCCTTATTGCATTTAGGCGTCTATATTTATCCAAATATTTCAAAAAAGTCTTTCTTTGTAACAATTTCCGCGGGCCTAAGCCGGCCCCACACACGTCGAATTATTCAGGTTGTATTCATATATTCAGCAAAAAAGGCTCTTTCCAAGCGATTAAGGGCCTTTTTTCTTTTATCGGCCATGGCCACGTACGTCCTGATACGGAAACGCATCCGCTTCCGGCAACTTCGTAACGGATTACAAATGGAAAGCCGTTTTCCTCGGCTTTCCGGCGAGTTCCGTGAGCCAGAGAGGGAAGTCACGAGGTTAGCTGCCTCATCAACCCTACCTCACGATAAATATTGGTGAATAGCTGCTGCCCAGTCTTCCAGGTTGTCGGCATACATCCGGTCGATCGATTGCTGGTTGAGCCGGTTACCCAACTGGTTCAGACCAAGATACGTGTAGGTAACATGAGTCTGAGTCTGGTCGGCACTTAGCGAAACACACTGAACGGTTATTGTCCAGTACCGATTGGGGGTAAAAACCAGGTATTGAATCAGATGATCCGCCGGAACGTACTGATTGACCCGCCATATATAATCTAGTTCCTCCTGGTCGTACGCCTTTGTCCTGAACGTCGTACCTTCTTCAATCACTTCGGCAGACGGGTAGATCAAAACCGGTTCCCAGCCCTCTGCCCATTTCCGTTCTTCGAAAGCGCCAAAAAGCGGGAATACGGTATCGACTGGTGCGTTGATGACAAAGGCGGCAGTTCTGGACACCCTTTCGGCTGTAATGTCTTTGTTGTTCATGAGGGTTAGTAACGGACAAATCCTGCACAGGTGTTCTTTCTTCTGGTACCGGCTGGCCGAAGTAGATCTTTGGCTTTCTGAATCAGTTTTGAGACGCTGTACGGCCTTTTAGTGCGGTTGCGTAACCTGATCAATTTCGGCGTTGATGCGTCGCCTTATGTCAACCTTCGCGCCCGTAAAAACAAAAATAGTGGTGCCCTGTTCCCTGGCCCAGGGGTTCTGGATGTTTCCTCCAACGAGGGCAGTCCGGAAGAAAGGGCTTGTTTCCCGCAGTTCCTCGCCGACTTCCCCGGCCTCTTTTACCCGGATCAGGTTCGTGTAATACGTATCCAGATCAAACCAGTTCACGTAGTCAGCATTGAACGATACGGCCCGAATGCCCTGCTTCGTGTAGTAGTTGATAGCCCCTGCCTGCCCGTAGTTGTCACATAAAACCAGGGTGCGGTCTGGCTCCGGAAGTTTTGCGTAAAGCTGATCGACCTTGGCGGCCAGTTCCTGCCAGCCCAGCATATCGGCATAATCCTGCGGCAGTGGATGATCTTTGCCGTCTTCCCAGCGAAGCAGCCCCAGTTGCTGATACATCCGGCTATGCGCAACGATGTAGGCCGGGCTCCTGTTCGGAAAGGCGAACTGGTACATAAACCCAAAAAAACCGATTGGAATCAGCAGACAAACTGGTTGCAGATACCGCAGGCGGCCCGTCTGCACCATGTTCGCTATGAACACAGACCCAAACGCCAGGTAAATGGGATACAGACCGATGGCGTAGTAGTCCTTGGCTCTGAAGTACAGAAAAACGACGAGTGTACCGAAGAAGGCCCAGAAAAACGAGCGGTACGGCCGAAAGGGCGGATAGACCAATAGAGCATACAGAGCCATACCGATTACAAAACTAGAGCCGGCAAAAAAGAAAAACTGAGCCCGCAGGAATGCCCATCGATCAACATTGACCAGTTGGTAGGCAGCTAACTGGTTCATGTGGTGTATCACCGGAAAGCCGTTGTTGTACTGCCAGAGCAGGTTCGGCAAAACGAGCAGCGCGCCCACCAGACAGGCAAGGAGTGCCTTCCGGGTGAAGAGCAAAGAACGCTGCCTGGTAAGTAAAAGAGCCGGTATGAATCCGGCCAGTAAAAAGCCGATGTTGTATTTATTGAGAAAACCGACGGCAAACACAACTCCGCCCGCCAAAAACCAGTTGAGCCGCTGCGTCTGTATGCATTTCAGCATAATGAAGTACAGACTCGTCCAGCAGAGAACGTCCAGCGAATTGGGCTGGTAGAGTGTATTGAGCCGTAACAAAACCGAAAACAATACGCACGTGGCGCCCAGAACCAGGGCGAACGTATTGCCGTTCAGGGCCTGAATGGTTTTCCAGACGACACCTATGGTCATGGCACCGAACAGGGCCGGAAAAAACTTGACCCAGAACACCGAGTTGCCGAGCTGCCTGATGATCCAGGAAAGCCAGGACGTAAACGGCGGAACCGACAGGTACCCCCAGGCTAAATGGCTGGCCTGGTCAAGGTGCAGATACTCATCCCGTTGCAGGTCATATTCAGGGCTGATCAGGGAATACTGCAGGATGAACTTCAACAGAATAAACCCCAGTAAGAGGAGTGTCTGTCGGGTCTCGGCCGCTTTGCCGGCCAACGTCTTTATGTTCGGGTAAACCATCTCTTCAGATCCGGGCCGGGCCCAACCACTAGCATTGCTGATGAAAGGTACGCAGAAAGCGTGGTTCAGGGAATGGAAATCGTTTTGCTTTGGACGGCCGACCCACCAAACCAACCGGTAGCGGGCCGGGCATTCGTGCTAAGGGCAGTGATGTTCGTCGATACGTTTTCGGTAGGGCTGGCAAACAAACCATCATTCCGCATCTGCCGTTGCAGTTCGACCAGGTAGCCATACGTTTCGGCGGTGATGGCATGTATCTCCACCCGCGCCCGGTCGCCCGTCCGAAAGGGACCGGGGCTTAGTTCAAGGCCGGTAAGGTAGTTTCCGTCCAGAAAATCGTCGTTGAAGAAGAACAGATCCAGTTCCGGATTATTCAGCAACGTATCATTGCGAAAGACCTTGATTCGGTAGTGATCGCCACGCCCAGGCAGTTCCCGGCCGAAGTAGGTAAGGTAATAACCGGCATCCTGATCATCAGTTTCCTCCCTGTAGACCACCCCAAGGGAGTCAATGGCCGGCACCCGGTTGATCTGCGTTTGGGCGACATACGTTTGCCCGGCTACCGTTACCGAAAGCGTATAGGTACTACCGACTTGCCCCCGTAGCGTAGCTGATTGATATACACCGGGCTCCGTTTCTCTCAATACGTCCCGGAAACCGTTGTTATCGGTAATCGTTACCTCGGCTCCCTGAACGCGGGGAGTACTCTGGTTCGAGAAATAAGGGGCTGTGGTTGATAACCGTACGGCATACGGGCCCGGCTGGTCTGTGATCCAGCCATCGACGACCAGCTGCGTCGCTCCATCTGGTACGTCGACCGATACAATGTCTTCGCAGCCGGCTAAGCCTATCCCAGCTACCAGCAGAACAGGCATGAATCTGTGGGTTTTCATCGTCAAAAGTGGAAATTATAGGTTACGGAAGGCAGAATCGAACCCAGAATGGCCAGCCGGACAGCGTTGGTCTGCCGTGTATTTCGCCCATCGTTCTGTTCAAAGTAGATGGAGAAGGGATTCCGGCGGGCGTAGACATTGTAGAAGCCAAACACCCATTCGCTCCGCCAGCGCCGATCCGGCCTGGACCGACCCTGCCAGGTGGCCGATAGGTCAAGTCGATGGTAAGGCGGCAGTCTGAAGTTATTACGGACGTTACCGGTGTTTATCGGCACGACAATGGTTCCTCCGTCCGCTTCGTACCGGGCGTTGGGGGCCGTGGTGGCGATACCGGTGCTGTACGTAAAAGTAGCCGAACCGCTCCACCGCTTTGACAGAGTGTACGTGCCAACGGCGGAACCCACGTGTCGCCGGTCCTGGCTGGCGGCATACCAGGTATTGTTGCTGATTCCGTCGATTTGTTGCTCCGTGCGGGACAGCGTATAACTAAGCCAGCCCGTTAATCGGCCGCTGGCTTTTCGTACGTAGACCTCCAGTCCGTACGACCGGCCCCGACCGTACAGAAGATCCGCTTCCAGATCAGGATTCAGGCGAGTCTGGGCGCCGTTGCGGTAGTCGATCGCGTTCTGTGCGTTTTTGTAGTAAACCTCCGCCGATGCCTCCCAGCGCGTCGGGCTGAGGGTCCGAAAGTAACCGGCCGAAACCTGATCAGCGCGTTCGGGCTGAATATTATTCGTCGATGGTGTCCAGTTATCCAGGGGCGACGCGGCCGTTGTATTCGAAATCAGGTGGATATACTGCGCCATCCGGTTGTAGCTCAGCTTGATTGAGCTTCGTTCGTTGATCACGTACCGCAGCGAAACACGTGGTTCGAAGGTATTGAAAGACCGGATGACGGCCCCCCGCCCGACTATCTGCTCATTTACGGGCTGTTTTGGCCCCTTTTCCACGTTCACATAATCGCGAACGCGTTGTGGCCCCAGGTAATCGTAGACCGAAAACCGAAGCCCGTAGCGCAGTGCCCACCGCGTGCCCAGCGTCTGTTCATTATCGACATAGAACGCGTATTCGCGGCTGTGTTTTGCAGGCAAGGTAATGGCTTCGACCGGCGAGTCATTGCCGGTTGGTGAAAGAGATCCCGGGTCGAAGCGGTATCGCAGGAAGCTACCCCCGAACGTGAGTGTGTTGTGATAGCCGGCGTAAAAGGTAAAATCGGTTTTCAGGTTGTACGTCCTGATGGCCGACGTCCAGACGGCGCCCCGAATGCCTTTGGGCAGATCAAGCGAGATATCGCCCTGCGCTTCCTGCGGTATACCGAGCTGGTAGCTGTAGGCGCTGTAGACACCGGTCAGGTTGGCAAAAAGGCGTTTTGAAAACAGGTGGTTCCAGCGAAGCGTGCCTGTCTGATTCATCCATTCCATGTCAACCTTTTTGCCTTGAAAATCAACACGGAACACATCCTTACTCGAATACAGCGATCCATACACCCGGTCCTTCGCACTGATCTGGTAGTTTACTTTCGCGCTCAGGTCGTAGAAGTAAACGCTATTTTTTCGGAGCTGCTCATCCCCGGAAAGCCCCACGACCAGGTCGGAGTAGGAACGACGCCCCGCCACCAGAAAGGAGCCCCGGGCCGGATGATCTCCAGTTGGACGGCCTTTTCCCAATGGTCCCTCGATGGTCAGTCGGCTGCTGATGGTCCCCACCCCTCCGGAGGCCTGAAACCGCTCGGTATTCCCTTCCTTCATCCGCACGTCCAGCACCGACGACAGCCGCCCACCGTACTGCGCCGGTATGCCCCCTTTACTGAGTGTAGCCTCTTTTACCGCGTCGGGGTTGACTACCGTAAAGAAGCCCATCAGGTGCGATGCGTTGTAAACCGGCGCTTCATCGAGCAGGATCAGATTCTGACCTACCCCGCCCCCGCGAACATTGAATCCGGCCGCCCCTTCGCCCACAGACGTAACCCCGGGTAATAATTGCAGGCTTCGCACCAGATCCACCTCGCCCAGTAAAGTTGGCAGGGTTTTCAGCGTCTTCAGATCCAGCCGGGTGGTTCCCATCTCCAGATTGTGGATGCGCTGAGCGGATTCGTTGGCGCTGACCGTTACCTCATCCATTTGCCGGGCTGCGGCTACCAGCCGAATCTGGACCGCCTGATCCGGCTTTAGTGCGGTCACTGACAGCGCCTGGGTCCGGAAACCGATGTAACTGATAATCAACGTATCGGCAAGCGGTGGGACTGTCAGCGAAAAATACCCGTACGCATTGGTCGCGACGCCCGTTGGCTGACTTTTGAGCCGCACGGAAGCCCCAGCCAGTCCTTCGCCGTTGGCTGCGTCACGCACGTAGCCATACAGCGTCTGCCCGGGCTGGCCCGCCACCGGGTACCCGGCCAGAGCCAGCACGAATGCCCCCAGAAGTAGCATGTTTTTTTTCACGATCATCATGTCGTAGAGGAGTGTACATAGTGGTAGCGGGCCGAACATAACCAGTTGTTTATCAAGTTATTTTTCCGCCGATGTAAATCAAAACCAACGTTAGCGCCCAGAACTTACCTTCACAGTCAGTTCGGCTGCCGGCACAAAAATGGCAGACGTTATCCGGGGGCTAGTTGTCAATTTTTGCTATTATGTTATTCCAACCGTCCGCACACCTCAACCTGACCCATCAGGTAATTCACTACGTTGAAGCGCATCTGGACCAGCCGTTTACCATTCGGACGATTAGCGAAGAACTTGGGGTTTCGTATTTCTACCTGCATCATCTGTTTGGCGAAACAACCGGTCAGCCGCTGGGTGAACTCATCAAACGACTGCGCCTGGAGCAGGCTTTCGGCTATTTGAAACACTCGGCGTACAGCATCGGGGACATTGGCGAGCTGACGGGCTTTGGCTCAAAACATTCGTTTAGCCGGTCGTTCTCACAGCATTTTAATCATACCCCCTCGGCGATTCGAATGCAGTCGAACCTGGTGGTTCCCGATAGCTTCGTGCATCAGGCAGGAGCGCCGGCAACGTATCGCGGGCACTGGAAGCAGCGGATGCTGACGGGGCAGTATGCCATACGCCCTCTCCCGCCGATGGTGTACTTTTTCCAGTACCTGGGCACCATGGCCACCGATCGCAGTACCAGCTTCAGCCAACGGCTACAGCGGGTATTCGAACTCCAGACCATAGTGCAGCAGCCGATCGTGTTGAGTACGTCGGCCATTGGCTGTGCCACCCACTCCCGGAATGCCCTGATACGGGCCGGTTTTCTCGTCAGGGATGACCGCACCGCTACGTATCTAGCCCAGTCGGGTTTCTTCCAGCGCCGATTTGAAGCGGGTAACTACCTGACGGCCCGATTCAGCGGGGAATTACCCACCGGCAGTTTGCTGACGTATGCCTTGATTCAGGAATCGGTGCAGCAGGGACTGTTTCGGCTGCGGGATCACAATTCGTTAATCCTGGTTGATCCGGCCAACGTTGAGCAGTTCGAGGTTTGGATTCCGGTTAATTAACTACTCCATTCCTGTTCGTGCCTGCAGTCTATCTACCTCATTAACTGAGCGCTAACAACTTTAACAGCTATGCGTACCATGAACGACAAGGCAATACCGCGCCGGGACTTTATCCGGTTGAGCGGTCTGGTCGGCGGTTGGTTCGGCTTGTCGATCTGGCTGCCTTCTCCTGCGTCTGCCGGCCCGGATAACGAGCCGTCTGTTTCGTTTTCGCCAGACGTATTTGTGGAGATCAGCCGCGACAATACGATCGTCTTCAATCTACCGAAACAGGAAATGGGCCAGGGCATCAGTACAGGTTTAGCCATGATCTTCGCCGATGAACTGGGTGCCGATTTTGACCGGATGCTGGTCAGGCAGGCCGATTATGACCCTCGCTTCGGAAATATCGTTCAGGGAGTAACCGGGGGCAGTAATTCCATGCGGGCTTGCTGGCAGCCGCTGCGGGAAGCAGCCGCCCGCGTTCGGGACCTCATGGTTACCGTAGCGGCTGAACGCTGGCAGGTCGAACCAACCGGCTGCCTGGCCGAAGATAGCTTTGTCATTCATCGCCCCACCGGACGGCGCTTACCGTTTGGCTCGTTGATCGAGCAGGCCGCTCAAAAACCGATACCGGCCGAAGCTCGCCTGAAAGACCCCTCCGAATACCGGTACATTGGCAAACCGCTGGGTAATCGTCAAACCCGACGTGTCGTGCTGGGGCAGATGCGCTACGGTATTGATCTGGAGGTGCCCGGGATGGTCCATGCCGTAATTGCCCGCTGCCCCTTCTTCCGGGGCACTCTCAGGCACTATGCTGATTCGGCCGCCCGAAACATACCGGGCGTGCTTGATGTCGTGGCAATCACGCCCATCCGAAAAGCGGTAAAACTAAGTCCGGACGACAACAACCCGACGACGTACCCCTACACCATTGCGGCCGGGGTCGCGGTGGTCGCTACGTCGACCTGGGCGGCCATGCAGGGCCGGAACGCCTTAACTCTTGAGTGGGACAGCGGCCCGTTCGGTAACGTATCCAATCAGGCCCTTGCTGATCAGCTCAGGGCGGCCGAACAGGAACCGGGCGAGGAGGTATTTCACCACGGGTCGGTAAACCAACCGATAGCACGGGCCACCCGGATGGTCGAAGCCCAGTATGATACTCAGTTTCAGGCGCACGCCATCATGGAACCCCTAAACGCCGTGGCTCATGTCAAAAACGGCCAGTGTGAGGTATGGGTGGGTCATCAATACGGCCGGCGGGTGGCCGAAGAAACCGCTGCGTTGTTGAACATTCCCGTTGATCAGGTTACCGTTCATATCCTTCCCTCAGGCGGAGCGTTTGGTCGACGGTGGGAAGCCGATTTTGCCCTGGAAGCGGTCATCATTTCCAAACAGGTTGGTAAACCCGTGAAGGTAACCTGGACGCGCGAAGATGAAATCCAGCACGATTATTACCATGCCTACGAGCGCGACCACCATCGGGTGGCCCTTGGCGAACAGGGAAATATTACCGCCTGGGACCTCAAGCGGTACACGTATGATTTCTTCGCGGGCTGGTCGTGGAACCCCTATCGATACGGGGTTCCAGCCAGCCGCATGCGGGCTGTTATCCTGGAGTCGCCCTTACAGACCGGTTCGTGGCGCAGCGTCGACTCACACCGGGAAACGTTCGCCCGGGAGAGTTTCGTCGATGAACTGGCCCATGCACTGGGCAAGGATCCACTGGCCTACCGGCTCGACCTGCTGAGCAAACCGCTTATTGTACCTGCCGGGGTAGAGAATCCGGACAACTGGCTGAAGCGGGCCGAAGATGAACGTAGAAAAACCCGGCAGATTTTGGAGCTGGCCGCTCAGGAAGCGGGTTGGGGTTCGAAAAAAGGGATAGGAATTGCCGTAACGAACTACTGCGCTCAGGTGGTAGAAGTCGCCCTGGAAGACGGTAAGCTACGGGTAATAAAAGTAACGGCCGCCATGGACTGCGGCCGGGTTATCAATCCCTCCCTGGTCAAAGGACAGGTAGAAGGCAGCATTATCTGGGGTTTGCAGGCAGTGCTGTACGGTGGGATTTCGCTACGTGGGGGCCGGGTTCAGCAAAGCAATTTCCACGATTACAAAATGATCCGAATGGCCGAGTCTCCACCCATTGACGTTCATCTGGTAGACAGCCAGGAGCCACCGACGGGAACCGGCGAGCCGGGCGTACCGGCACTCGCCCCGGCCTTACTGAATGCGGTGTTTGCCCTAACCGGCCAGCGCATCCGGCAGATCCCCATGGGTACGGATTTGTTTTGATTGCGGCCCGTTGGGTCATGCGTATTGGAAACCTTATTGAAAACGATACGAAAGCGTGAGCGATCCGGCAGGAACCAGCAGCCCATCGAAGCGCTTACGGAGCCGCTCCGTTACGGTAGGCGTTATCTGATTGGCAATGAACCGCCCGATCAATCCACTGCCCTCCGATCGGACGCGGCTGTTAACGTCCACCGTCGCCAGTACCCCCAGATCCAGCGCCAGCTTCAGCCGGTTTACGCGCGGCACAGAGAAAGCCCGCCCGAAGCTCAGCCCGAGCTGACTCAGGTTGGCCGCCGGCTGTAGCCAGGTTTCGTCGTAGAAATTTCCCACGACCGGAAACCGGTTCCGGTAATCGTCTACCCGTTCGTTAATGCGTTCGGCTTCGTCAGGAGCCAGGTTATTGACGAGTTCCGATGCCGTTCCGTCGACCCGGTAGTTCAGGGTTTGCATCCAGATGCTCAGCCGCCAGTGGCCGGGCTGCCACCGCCCACCAAAACCAAGCCCGGCTACCGACTGCAGGTTGGCACGGAGGTACTGGTATGATTGCGCCTGATCGGGCCGACGTTTTTCCAGCTGGCGCAGCAGGTAGTTCGCGTACCAGGCCGACGAAAACCCCACCTGACCAAACACCGCCCAGCGCGGGCGTAGCCGTACCGAAAAACCCGCTACATGCTGAAGGGGCAATTGACTACCCAGATACACCTCAGAGACTGGTCGATGCCAGGCAGGTGGTGTTTCTATCCGAATAATCCGTTGCGCCCGGAGCGCCGTTGTTAGCAGGAAAAGGGATAGCAGCAGAAGGATTGATTTCATGAGAGAACCAGTTAACCGTCTGAATAAATCGGTTCGTAGGTTTGACAAGAAGCTAGGCAAAAGCTGACAGCGTACTTACGATGACAGCCACCCACTCAGCAGCCGTCGGTAGCCGTTCATGCCCGCTTCCAGATTCGGGACCGTTTAACAAAACCCACCGAGCCGGTCAGCTCCAGTTCATTGTTCGACCGGAGCCGTACGGAGCAGTCTGCCGTTCGGCCCTGTCGGGGGCTGTAGGTTTTCCCATTTACCCAGCTTCCATTCCGGTACGTCAACCCCCAGAAAACCGTCATCCCAACCAGCGGCTGCCGACGTTTGGCCGGGTCCGGATTGTTCTCGTCCAGCTTAGGGCTGCCATCCGGGTGGTTGGGTTCAGCCATCCAGATGAGCCTGGCGGAATACGTAGCACCCGATTGAAAAACCTCGTATTTCTGATTACGGTCTTTGCTATACCACTGGCCCACAATCTGATCCCCATCCCCAGTTGCCCAGCCCCACAGACTCCAGCCGCATAAAAAAAGCACACGTAGCATTCCTATTTTCATCATGACGATTGTGTTGGTTTGATGGGCTAAAGATGCAGCGGCTGTAAAACCGGTAACAGCAGGACTTGATCGAAGCGGACAAAACAGAGCCCAAGCCAGCCAACAACCCGCGTAACCCGCTTGTAATCAATACGCTACCAGGACAGGTCGTCTGAGCGCCGGCTTGTCAGGATACTATCGATTGTTCGGCGGCAAACTCGTCCGGTTCAGGGGCTGGTTTGTCCGGTTGGCGTACTTTCTGTAGAAATCGTCGGTATCTTTCTCTTACTTTTCAACCGGTCGGGCATCTCGTTAATCTGACAACCCATTGAAAGCGCTCCAACTGAATCGATTGCCCATTCCGCTGGCGGTGGCTCTGATCGCGGGGCTGTTCAGCAGTTTCCAGCGGCTCGTATTTTTTACATCCCTGGAATGGCTGTACGTCGGTTACGCGTTTGCGTACAATTTTATGTTTAGTCTGTTCCTGTGGTGGCTGGCCGATGGTCTGGGGAAGCGTCTGCGCCTGTGGCAGAAAATAATCCTGGTGTACCTGATTGGTTTTATCGTGATGTCGGCCGTTTCGTACACGTTCTACCAATGGTCAAATCAATGGATTCTCCCCGTCCGGCTAACGGACAGGCGCAATCCGGGGCAGGACATCGCTCCGTATCTGTTCCAGATCCAACCCCTGCGGTCGTTCACGCTCATTACGGCCGTTCTTCTGATTCAGTACACGATGCAGTTGTTGGGCGAAAAGCAGCGGATACAACTGGAAAATGAACGGCTGAAACGGGAGAACCTGAATGCGCAGCTGGAGGCTATTCGGCAGCAGATTAACCCGCACTTCTTTTTCAATACGTTGAACACCCTGAAAACCCTGGTTAAAGCCAACAAACCGGAAGCGCTGCCCTACATCATTCAGCTATCCAACGTGTTCCGGTACCTGCTTCGGCTGCAACAGCAGCCCTGGGTGACGCTGGATGAAGAGCTTCAGTTTCTGAAAGCGTACCTGTTTCTGCTCGAAATCCGCTTCGGCGACGGCCTGCTCGTCCAGGTCGCGGTGCCGGAGGCCATATTGACCACCCGCATCCCGCCCGCTACGTTGCAGTTGCTGGTCGAAAACGCCGTTAAGCACAATGTGGTTTCGGCCGCCCGTCCGTTACGTATTCAGATTGAACAGGTCGATGATCAGCACGTACGGGTAGAGAACAACCTGCAACCCAAACGAACGCCCGAACCCTCGAACGAATACGGCCTGCAAAGCCTTAATAACCGCTATACCTACCTGTGCGGCCAGGGTATTGAGGTTGACCAAACCGATACTTCCTTTCGGGTGCTGTTACCCCTGCTTGATTGTGAACCACCCCATGAAAACGCTCATCATTGAAGACGAACCCAACGCAGCCCGCGACCTGGCGGCCATGCTTCAGAAACTGGACGCCGGGATTCAGATGCTCGCTCTGCTCGACAGTGTTGAAACCTCGGTGGAGTGGCTTCGCCAGCATCCGGCTCCGGACCTGATCTTTATGGATATTCAACTGGCCGATGGTGTCTGTTTTGAGATCCTACGGGAAGTGGATGTACGTAGCCCGGTTATTTTCTGCACGGCCTACGACGAATACGCGCTTCAGGCCTTCAGGGTCAACAGCATTGACTACCTGCTGAAGCCCCTGGAGGAAGCCGATCTCAAACGGAGTCTGGATAAACTGACGACCCTGCGCGAGCAACTCGGCGACTGGCCCCAGAAACTGCTGAGCTGGTTTGGGCAGCACGACCGCCCGCAAACGGGCAGGAAAAGCAGTTTTCTGGTCTCCTTCAAAGGCAAGATGTTTCCCGTGCCGACCCGCGACATTGCTTACTTTATCATTGAAGACGGTCTTTCGTTTATCATCACCTTCGACGGGCGCAAGCTACCCCTCACCCAGACGCTCGACGTCATCGAAGAGCAACTCGATCCGCGCCAGTTTTACCGGGCTAACCGACAGTATATCATCGCCTTTGAAGCGGTAAAGGAAGTGGAGCCGTACTACACCCGGAAACTGGCCGTGAAGCTACGGAGTGTCAAACCCGAGACCGTGTTCGTTAGCCGGGAGAAATCGACCAGTTTTCTGCACTGGCTGGAGAACCGGTAAGGAACGGTTTTCCGGATAAGAAGCGGAGTGCGTCGCCACAGTAAAGTCTGCAATTTCAGTTCTTATGGTTTTAGCATGCTTCGGCTAATGCACTGGCGGAATGGCTGCGGAATCCCGGTAGGCAAAACGAAGTAGCGGTTTGGAAACCTCGGAATTGTACCTGGCATTAGTGCCTCTTCAGTCGCCCGGTTAAAGAAGCAGATTCGTGAATGCTCCTTTGTTTCAGGTAGGAGTTTTTTCTAGAACGAGTATTTATAATGACTGCCAAGTGGCCAGCAGCGGCTGACCGTCGCCACCGAGGTCCGCTTAGCAGCATACGTCAAATAAGTCCAGCGTATACGTGTACAGCTACACATAGCTTTAACTGTCAGCAGCATACACCGGTTGAATCTGTCCTAACCCACAATTGTCCCTTTCGCTTTCAGGACTTTGTTGATTTAGATCAATAGTTTTAATTACCATACCTCAATGTCTCGCCGTAGTGGGCCTAGTAAGTTTGCTCCTGAATAAAAGAGCAAGCGTGATGATACAAAGGACTATTTCCAGTCTATACACACCGAACAACGAACGCGGCTTTCTCGGTGCTGGTCATGTTGCACGTGCCGTTTTGACAGGTGGTTTCGCCAAGACAGATCCGTTCATTTTCTTAATGGACGATATGCTGGATAAAAAAGACCACGAACCCGCCGGGGGGCCTCATCCTCATGCAGGCTTTGAAACAGTGTCTCTTCTGGTTGATGGGGAAATAAAGGAGATGCTGGAGTCTATGAAAAAGGGCGACTTTCAGATCATGACGGCCGGTAGTGGTACGATCCACACCGAAACCATAGAAGGCCCGACCAAAGGGCGTTTGTTTCAGATGTGGCTGAACCTTCCCCGAAAAGATCGCTGGGTGACGCCACGCATTCAGATTTTACCCGCCGAACATGTTCCGGTCCTCAACAAAGAGGGTGTATACATGCGGCTGTACAGTGGTAAGCTCGCCGGTATTCACTCGCCGGTACAGAACTACACACCACTCATAGCTGCCGAGTTTGAGCTGAAAGCAGGCATTAGCACCAGCGTTCAGTTTTCCGCCAATTTCAACGCTTTCCTGTATGTCATCAGCGGTTCAGTACAAATCGCGAGTAAAGCCATAAACCATGATCAGGTAGCCTGGCTGGATTTATTCGATACCGAAGAGGACAGTAATCTGGCAATGCAGGCCGGCGAAAACGGGGTGCGTTTTGTGCTGTATGCGGCAAAGCCAACCCACGAAGCCATTGTATCCTATGGGCCATTTATTGCCGACACCCAGGCCGAGATTGCCGACCTGTACAAACAATACCGAAGCGGTACGATGCAGCACATCGCTGCCGCCCCTGAAGCACAAAAACTGATATTTTAATTTTTGCAAGTATGAGCTATACAATAGGCATTATCGGTTCAGGACATATTGGGCGTGGGCTGGCAACGCATCTGGCCAAAACAACCTATCCGGTGTTGATTACCAACAGCCGGGGCCCAGAGTCGTTGACAGACTTGGTAGCTTCTATTGGCGGATCGTTAACGGCCGCTGACTTAAACCAGACCATTGCACAGGCCGACGTTTTATTCATCGCCGTTCCGTGGACACAGCTATCGGATCTGGCCAACGAACTACAGCGTTATAGCGGGAAGATCATCGTCGACGCCACCAACAATATCGTCTCGGTCAACCCTTTTCAACTAGCCGATACTGCGGGTAAAACAACGGGAGAATACGTAGCTGCTCTGTTTCCGACTCACCGAGTGGTGAAAGCGTTTAATACCCTCGCGGCTGCTGCCCTTGCCCAGCCTACGCAAAGCGATCTGGGCAATACCGTTATTGTCATCAGCGGTGATGATGACGATGCGAAAAAAGAAGTAGCCGACATTACCAAAGCAATGGGTTTTGAACCGATTGACATCGGCACCTTCCAGCAAGGTGGTGCCCTTCAGGATGTAGGTGGAGCCTTGTCCGGGGTTGAACTCATCAAAGTAAAACGGTAAGCAACAGGCTAACCTTAATCAGTAGACGAGCGCTAGTCATACATGGATATTCAGCAGAAAGACAACGGACAGAAGGGAATTTTTTACGTAGCGATAGACGGTAAAACAGAAGCGGAAATGACCTACGTATGGTCAGGCGATCAACGGATTATAATTGACCATACTGGCGTAAGCGAAGCCCTGAAAGGCGAAGGCGTTGGTAAACAACTGGTGCATGCAGCCGTTGTCTGGGCTCGGGAAAAACAGCTAAAAATACTGCCGCTCTGTCCATTTGCCCGAGCCGTATTCGACAAAACGCCTGACTATCAGGATGTACTTTTTTAACGAGTGACATTAGTGAGAGCTACTAGCTTTCAGTTTCTGCTAATGCACAACAACGGTGCATTTTACTACACCTCAACGTCTTCCGCTTAACTGAACGCTAGTTTCGTCGCGTCATTCAAGGTATCACTCAGGAGCTATCCTTTTTAAATCTTCACAAACTTAACGGCTATAAACAATGGGCAGCACAGGACAGGAACGCCCTTTTAAAGGCGAGCAGGATCCACAAATCTTTTCTGAAATCAGGACTTTTTTGCAGGCGCTAAACTCAGGCGATGGCAAGCCCGTGGAGGCCTTAAGTCCTGCTGATGCCCGGCAGGTATTGACCGGTGCGCAACAATCGGTCGAGGTCGAATACTCGGGCATCACCGAAACCGAAAAAACGATTTCGCAAAACGGCTATCAGGTTAATATCCACATCGTAAAGCCCGAGCGTAGTCAAGACGGGGCGCCCGTGTTCCTCTTTATCCACGGGGGTGGCTGGGTGCTGGGTGACTATCCTACTCATCGGCGAATCGTGCGTGATCTGGTGGTGAACAGCGGGGCCGTGGCCGTCTTCCCCGATTATACGCCTTCGCCCGAAGCGCAGTACCCAACAGCCATCAACGAAATTTATGCCGCTCTGCAATGGGTAGCCGAACAGGGCAGCGAAATAGGTGTGGATGGTAGTAACCTGGCGGTTGTAGGCAACAGCGTGGGTGGTAATATGTCGGCGGTTATGGCCTTGATGGCCAAAAAGAACAACGGCCCAAAACTCAAATTGCAGGTGCTGTTGTGGCCCGTTACGGATGCCAATTTTGACACTGACTCGTACAACCTGTTTGCCAACGGCCGGTTCCTCACCAAAAATATGATGAAGTGGTTCTGGGACAACTACCTGCCTGATGCCAGCAAGCGAAACGAACTCTATGCATCGCCCTTACAGGCAAGTACGGATGACCTAAAAGGCCTGCCACCGGCGCTGGTACAGACCGCCGAAAACGATGTTTTGCGCGATGAAGGCGAAGCCTACGCTCGCAAATTGAACGAAGCCGGTGTACCGGTAACCCACACCCGGTATGGCGGTCTGATTCATGACTACGGTTTGCTGAACCCCATTGCCAGTGTACCGGCGGTGCAAACGGCCTTGTTGCAGGCGGCTGCGGTGATCAAAGCGGCTCTAAAGGCATAGTATGGCCTTATATCGTTAAGAAACTACTAGCAGGCTTTCCTATGGATGCTCAGTTAATGGATCGACTTCAGCAGAGACATACAGCGGTCTGGAATGAGAAAGACCGTACAAAACGCGATGCGTTGATGCAGACAATCTACGCAGACGACATAAAAATGTACGACAAAGAGTTTATCCTTAGCGGCATAACAGCCGTTTCAGACTTTATCGATACCCTGTTTGCGGATGATGCTGATTTCAGTTTTACCCCAATACAGCCAATGGAAAGTACGCAAAATGGGGCCAGACTCTATTGGACTATCCGCACCGGACCTCAGCCGAACGTATTAACCGGCATGGATTTTTTTGTCGTAGAAAATGATAAAGTTGCGCATCTGTTTGTGTTTATGGATGCATTGTAGGGCTTACTATTAGCCAACGTAAAGCCGTTTGAGGTACGTGCAAATGAATATCCCAACTATTTCTTTGCAGATTGACGGCGTATGCGACTAAGTGTTTCTTTAGTTATACCCAAGTAGGAAGCTATGATGTGTTGAGGAAAACGCTGCAAAAATTCAGGATGTAGTTTGCTTAATTCCTCGTAACGATAATCAGCCGTATAGTTAATTGACGTATTTAAGCGTTTCTGAGCTGCAATGTGCTGATTATCGTCAAGCTTTATCCGCATTTCGTGGAAGGCTGGAATATTGTTTACCCGTTCGTAATAGCCATTTGCCTTCGGCAACAATAACAGCTCGGTTTCTTCCCAGGCATCTATATTGTAAATAGACGGCAGTTCTTTGTGAAAGCTCTCCCGGTCAGCCGTCCACCAGTTTTCAATGCATAAATTGAGCACGTGCTCATACCCTTTTTCGTCTACGGTGTACTGGCGGGTTGCCCCCTTAACAATGAAGGCGATGTATTTACATACTTCTCCCTCCTGTAGCAGAAATTGTCTCTTTCTTAATTTTTTCGGGATGAACGCTTCCTCAATCAAGCTAATGTCTGTTTCAGAAAGTGGTATGGTGGAGCGTTCCTGTATATAGCGTATCAGCGGAGTAAACATCAAGAGGATAAAGTAAAAGTTTAAGAAGCTGATTGAGCTAATCGCTTTGGTGCGTCAGGGCGTCTTTTGGTCGTTGTCTGCGTTACTTTTTTGAGCCGTAGCTCGGCTACGACCGGCAAAACTGCCTTGACAGCGACAAACCTCTCCTGACAAACTCAACTTGCTAACCCAAACGGCTTCTAAGCCATCGTTTCAAGCACTAAAGATAGTAACTGGAAAAATAGGGTTTGCTGAAATGGGAAGTTGCACAAACCACTGGCTGTCTTGAACTGGCTTTGGGTTCTTTATCCGACGAACGTTTCGCTACCACGGTTCACTAACATGTAAAAACACCAGCCGTCGGAGCGCCGACCCAGGGCCAACTGTCCCTTAGAACAAGGACACCAGGTACCAATCGAGTAATTACGAATTGATAAAACTGCCGTGAGTGAATTAACCGACTTAAATTGGACTGTTTAGGATTTGGGGAGAAGGATAAGAGTCAGGCGATTTTTGTCATCCCGACGCTGGAGGGATCTTCGGTAGCTAGCGATCTTTCAGCCTCGCTCGAAGATCCCTCCTGCGTCGGGATGACAAAAATGCTCCCAAAATGAAATCCTAAACAGCTTCATTATTTTCCCTTTGTAAATGAGGGATGTGAGGTGAAACCAGGCTCAATCAGCTTACAGAATCCACGACTAGCCACCCATTGCCTATTGTTTCACCCACCGGGTAGGCCAGCGCGAATGACATCACGGTATCATCTTGAGTAAAAAGGATGGCTAACAAAGCCACATCAATTAAACGAAGTTCTAAATTCCAAAGGCGACAGATTTGTCTTTGCTTTGAAAAACTTGCTGAACGATTGAGGGTGCTCGAAGCCTAATTGATACGCAACTTCACCGACCGTCAGGTTGCTGATAGCCAGTATTTCCTTGGCTTTTTCGATCAGCCGGAGCTGGATATGTTGCTGAGCATTTTGACCCGTTAGATAACGCAGCATATCGCTTAGGTAATTAGGGGACAAATGCAGGGCGGCTGCCACGTGCTGGACGGTCAGCAGGCCCTTTTCTGCAGGCTGATCCGAATTGATGTAGGCATCGACAATCGATTGGAATTTTATCAGCAAATCACTGCTGGTGTTTTTTCGAGTGATAAACTGCCGTTCGTAAAAACGATTGGAATAAGTGAGCAACAAGGCAATCTGCGACAGAACGATATCCTGGGTATGACGATCAATATGCTGGCACTCCTGGTCTATCTTCTTGAAAAGGCCGATCACATCCTCTTCTTCTCTGGGCGATAAATGCAGGGCTTCATGGACGGCATACGAAAAGAAGCCGTATTGGGTGATTACGTTCGCTAAGGGGTGTTTGAGTAGAAAATCAGGGTGAAACATCAGCAATAAACCCGTACCGCATTCCAGGGTTTGTACATCCAGCGATTGCACCTGCCGGGGCGCGGTAAAACTCATCACGCCTTTATCGTAGTCGTAGGTCTGTTGCCCGTATTTGATTTTGCCCTTCACCTCCCTTTTCAGCGCAATACAGTAAAACTGGTGAACAAACTGGGCCCAAGGCCCATCGGCGTCAAACTTACATAGCTCCGATGGGGTAACACTCACCAACGGATGCTGTGGGTCCGGCAGCGACAACAACCGATGAAACTCCGTTATAGTCTGGATGTTCTTCATAACAAGACAGTAAAATTGATCGGGCGGAAAACCACCCGTCGATGAATGCAGCTCACAAAAGCTGGCTGCATTCATCGACGGATTAAATTTAGTCAATCAGGCCCATGCCAAATTCATCGTAAGCCTGACCGGTATCTATACCCAACGGAACAATAGCTTCCAGGCGTTCCATGTCGGAGTCGGTTAACTCAACGGAAGCTGCCCTTAAATTTTGCTCCAGATACGTTCTGCGTTTGGTGCCAGGTATTGGCAACGCTCCTTTTTTCAGGGTCCAGGCCAGAGCTATCTGAGATGGGGTACTGCTTTTCTGGCTCGCCAGGGCTTCAATGGCCCTAAGTAACTCAATATTTTTGTCGAAATAAGCCGGTTGAAAACGAGGCATTTGACGACGAAAATCAGTTGCTGGCAAATCATCAATGGTTCGTAGCTCTCCCGACAAAAAGCCTCGGCCCAGTGGGGAATAAGCGACAAAACCAATCCCCATTTCCTCCAGATCCCGTATGATACCACGCGCTTCTACCGTTCGTTCAAACAACGAATACTCGGATTGCAACGCCGAAATAGGGTGTACTGCATTGGCCTTGCGCACGGTTTGGGCCGACATCTCCGACAAACCTAGATAGCGTACTTTTCCTTCGTGTACTAAGTCCGCCATGGCACCCACGGTTTCTTCGATGGGTGTGTTTTTATCCAGGCGATGCAGGTAATACAAATCAATGTAATCGGATTTTAGATTTCTAAGCGAACGCTCGACGGCTTTTCGTACATAATCGGGTTTTCCATTGATGGCCCAGGTAATTTGGCCGGCATCATCAATCTCCCAACCAAATTTGGTGGCAATGATATACTTGTCTCGACTATTGCCGATCGCTTTGGCAATCAGTTTTTCGTTGTCGAACGGCCCGTATAAATCAGCGGTGTCCAGGAAATTACCACCTAACTCAACTGAGCGGTGGATGGTAGCGATAGCTTCCGCTTCATTGGCTTGCCCATACATATCATTGCCGGCAAAGCCCGTCATGCCCATGCAGCCTAATCCTATTAGTGGCACCTGCAATCCCTGTGTACCTAAGGTCACTTTTTTCAATTGTTCCATACCTGAAGTTTTACGAAGCAAAGTTCCTTTTCCCGGTAGAGAACGGTGTGTTCAAATTCCTGAAGGTTGTAGTTAAATCCCGGATGCCGTTGGGAGGCCATACGAATTTTTTACACAGCGCCATCCACCCGGCGGACCGTGTTGCTCTTTCGTATCACTTATTAAGTTAATGATGCATCGTAGACTGCCAAGTCACGGGTTTTACGGGCGGCCGCTGCCGTATGAAACGGCAAAGCCAACCCTCTCGGACTCCTGACACCTCAGATTCCTGCCAAACAGCCTCGGGTTCGAATTTGTCCGCTCCAAACCGATAGGGCTTGTACGACGTGACCGATGATGTTTGCTTAGCGTAAACATTTTTCATGACTGTTTAACGCCAACCCGATATTACCATGATATTGAACGAGCATTTCGGCAGTTACCGGCTGATTTTTCTGATCCTTTTTGTGCTCGCCGTCGTGGCGGAGATGATCTGGAACTGGGTGGCAGATAAAAAGGTATATGAGACCCGGGAAACCCTCTCCAATCTGTTTTTGCTGGCCGGGTTTCAACTGACCCGCAAGTTTGTGACCCTGGGGTATCAGTTGCTGGTGCTCGATTTCTTCTACGGGCTGGCCCCGGTTCACCTCCCCGAAAACCCCTGGACCTGGGTGGCCTGCTTTCTGGTAGTCGATTTCATGTACTTCTGGTTTCATTTTGCCTCCCATAAACTCACCTTTTTCTGGGCCTTTCACATCACCCACCACTCCGCCGAGCGTATGAACCTGACCACCAGCTACCGCCTGAACTGGCTCTACGCCCTGTTTAACGTATTCTTTTTTGTGCCCTGCGTCCTGATCGGCTTCAACCCCTCGATGGTTGTTTCGTGCGTGTTCCTGAACATTTTCTACCAGTTTTTCCTCCACACGGAAGCCATTGGCAGGCTGGGCTTTCTGGAAGGCATCATCAATACCCCGGCCGCCCATCGGGTCCATCACGGCAGCAACGAGCAGTACGTAGACAAAAATATGGGTGGCTTTCTGCTGATCTGGGACCGGATGATGGGTACGTATGAACCAGAAGGCGAAAAGGTGCGGTACGGAGTAAACGGATCGTATAATGGTACCAACCCGTTTAAGCTCCTGTTCGGTGGCATCATCAACTTGTTCCGTCCGTCCCGTAACTAATGGCCCTGGCCTCCTTCAGGAGCCGCCTTCGATCGGGCGGCTCGGGCCATTAAACGCTAATCCATTGGCACCGATGCCTGAACGGCTCGCGACCGAATTTGTCCGTTCAGCACGGGAAACCGTAGGTAGCTCCTGAACTATACCTTCTCTTTGGGCCACCATCATGTCCCACGTTATGTTTTCCGGCAAACGATTACTCTTTTTCATTGGCTGCCTGCTCATGGCCACGCTCGCCCTCGGTCAGACCCGATACACCCTAAGCGGTTCGGTGAAAGACGCTCAATCGGGTGAGGTGCTCATCGGAGCGACGATACGCGTGCTGCAGCAGCCTGTCATCGGTACGATTAGTAACGAATACGGCTTTTACTCGCTGACTCTGCCCGAAGGTACGTATACGGTTCAGGTCAGCCTTGTCAGCTACCAGCCTGTTACGAAAACGGTTACGCTGACCACCAGCACGCACCTGGACGTTACGCTGGCGGAAGCGGCCACCCAGTTGCAGGAGGTATCGGTCCGCAGCCAGGCTGCCAATGAGCACATCACAAACCCCACCATGGGCGTCGAACGGCTGTCAATGTCGGCCATCAAACAGATTCCGGTCCTGCTGGGTGAGCGTGACCCATTGAAGGTGCTTCAGTTACTGCCGGGCATCAAATCGGCCGGAGAAGGCAACAGTGGCTTCCACGTACGCGGGGGTAACAGCGACCAGAACCTGATTCTGCTCGATGAAGCGCCGGTTTACAACGCGTCGCACCTGCTGGGTTTCTTCTCCACCTTCAACGCCGACGCCATCAAGGACCTGGCCATCTACAAGGGGGGCATGCCTGCGCAGTACGGCGGGCGGCTGTCGTCGGTACTGGACGTGAAAATGAACGATGGCAACAACCAGACGTTCCATGCCGGGGGCGGCATCGGACTGATTGCCTCACGGCTGTACGCCGAAGGCCCTCTGGTGAAAGACAAAAGCTCGTTTTTGATCACCGGCCGCCGGACGTACGCCGACGCGTTTCTGAAGCTGTCGAACGATCCGGACATCAACCGCAATACGCTCTACTTCTACGATCTGAACGCCAAATTAAACTACACGCTTTCCTCGAAAGACCGGCTGTTCGTGTCGGGCTACTTCGGGCGCGACAAATTCGGGCTGGGCGATCTGTTCAACATCGACTGGGGTAATGCGACGGGAACGCTGCGCTGGAACCACCTGCTCAACGAAAAACTATTCAGCAATACGTCATTGATTTACAGCCAGTACGACTACCAGGTTGGGATTCAGAACGGCAGCAATGATTTCAGCTTAACCTCATCCATTCGGGATTATAACCTCAAGCAGGAGTTCAGCTATTTTCCCAATCCGGCCCATGCCCTGCGGTTCGGGGCCAACGTTATTCATCATACCCTTACGCCCCGCAACCGCACGGCCACCAGCGAATCATCGAGTATCAATACTACCCGGGAAAAGAGCCGGTATTCAGTGGAGAGCGCCGTGTTTGTCAGCGATAAGTGGCAGCTATCGCCCAGGGTTTCGCTGGAATATGGATTGCGGTTAACCTCGTTTGCCGTGCTGGGCGGCAGCGAGTACTACACACTGGACGCCAATAAGACCATTGTGGATACCTTGTCCTACCCGGCCGGGCAGATCGTAACCCACTACGTTAATCCCGAACCACGGCTCTCGGCGGCTTATGTGCTCAGCGACAATACGTCCATCAAGGCTTCCTATACCCGCAACGTGCAAAACCTGCACCTGATCTCCAACTCGGGAACCTCAACGCCCAACGACCGCTGGTTACAGAGCAGCAACGTCATTCGCCCCGAAATTGCGGATCAGGTTGCGCTGGGCTTCTTCCGGAACATAAGCGATAACCGTTATGAATTCAGTGCAGAAACGTATTACAAAGCCCTGCAGAATCAGATTGACTACAAGAACGGGGCTGACTTTCAGTTCACCGATGCCCTCGAAACGCAGTTGCTTTTTGGCAAAGGCCGCGCGTACGGGCTGGAACTGCTGCTACGTAAAAAAACGGGCGCGTTAACGGGCTGGCTAGGCTATACCCTTTCCCGAACCGAAAGACAGATCGAGGGAATCAACAACGGCCGCTGGTATCCTGCCCGGCAGGATCGTACGCACGACGTATCGATTGTTGGCGTCTACCAACTCTCGAAGCGGTGGACCCTTTCGGCTACGTTCGTTTACAACACCGGCAACGCGGTCAGTTTTCCGACCGGCAAATACCGCATTGATAATGCCGTGGTGTTTAACTACACCGAACGGAATGGCTACCGGATGCCGGCTTATCACCGGCTGGATCTCGGCGCTACGGTCCAGTTTGCCAAGAAGAAAATTTTTGAATCTGACCTGGCTTTCGGACTCTACAACGCCTATGGCCGGGCCAACCCCTACGCCATCAACTTCGAACAGGACGTCTATGATCCCAACCAGACGGAAATTCAGCGGATTACCCTCTTCAAAATGGTCCCGTCCATCACCTATAACTTTAGATTCTGATTCGTATGCTTCGGTATTGTATGCTCTTTGTCGGACTGCTGTCGAGCCTGACCTCCTGCGTAGACGTGATCCAGTTGGACCTTAACCGGACTAACCCCGCCGTGGTGATTGAAGGCCGGATCACTGACCAGGATAGTATGAATGAAGTACGCATTACGCAATCGGTGGACTTCGATCATGCCAATGAATTTCCACCCATCACCAACGCACAGGTTGTCGTACGCGACCTGACAACCGGCCAGACGGACTCGTTACACCAGTCGTTTCCGGGCGTTTACCCTATCACGAAACTGACCGGTGTGCCCGGGCACCGCTACCAGCTTACGGTAACCATTGGCGAAAAATCCTACTCGGCGCTGGCCACCATGCCCCCCCGGGTAGAACTGGATCAGGTGAGCTACACCACCGACAATCGGCTGAATGGAACGTCCATCCGGACGGTAGCCACCTATACCGACCCTGCTGCGCCCGGCAACTATTACCGGTTTGTCAACTACCAGAATGGCCTGGCTTCCCGTACGTTCTTCGTCCGCTCCGATGCCTTTATCAACGGCAACCGCGTCGTTCAGACCATCCGGGACGACAACATCACGATTCAGCCGGGCGACACCATGGCCGTCGACATGCAGTGTATCGAGCAGGCCGTATTCGAGTATTTTAATGGCTTGGCCCAGCTTCAGGGTGACAACATCAATCAGGGCGTCTCGCCTACTAACCCGCCCGGCAACCTCAGCGGAGGGGCGTTGGGGTATTTCAGCGCCCACACCGTTGCCCGCCGAACCGTCGTCATTCCCTAACCGAACTGAACCTGGCATGTACACCATGAAACACCGAACGCTTGCCTGTACACTATTGCTATGGGGTGCTGTCTGCTTCCCCACAACGGGTCAGGGGCTTACCTTCCCGCCGTTTACCAGATGGTACCAGAATCCACTGGGTTTTGAACCGGTTAAACTGCACACCGCCAACGGGCTTATCATACCAGCCGGCATTGCTCTGATCGGGGTAATACTGACCCAAAAAGATACCAGTCTCCTCCACCGCATTTCGGTAGTTGGCGAAGGAGGCACGTCCTGGGGGTATTATCCACCCTACACCACTATGTACCAGGCGAATGGAGGACTGTTGTTTCATGCCCGGCGGTGGTTATCCATCGGCGTAGAGGCCAATGTGTACCACCCGGACGACGCGTTCAACAACAGCTGGGGGATCGGTCTGCGCCCGTTCTTCCGTTTTTACCCCGTGAACCAAACCCGTTTTCGGCTGTACATCGATTCCGGGGCGGGGTTGCTTCTTTTCAACAAACCGTTTCCACAACCAACTACGGGCTACGGCGCCTTTTCAGAACCCCGTACGGGCACACGCCTGAATGGATCACCTAAATATGGCCTTGGCGTAGAATTGAATCTGAACGAGCATACGGCGATTATGGCGGGCGTCCGACACGTTCACATCTCCAACGGCAACCACCCGGGGCAGGAACGTAATCCCGGACACGACAGCAATGGATTCTATGTGGGGTTCAGCTATGGTCTACCTAAATAACCTCACAGGCTGCTCAACTTATCTGCTGGCGGATTTGATCTTAAGCAGCGTCCAATCGGTCTACAGGGGCGAACCTCCAGGCATTTACGATGCCAGGACAGAGCTGTTTTCAATGGGAGCCGGTCAGTCGTCACTCTGACAACAAGTTAAGCACTGAAGAGCCGGCCCGGCACAACCTCCGCATAATCCGGCTTGTACAACGGCTTCGTGAAGCATCTGTACCGGCTGTTCCGAGTTAAATACATCCCTGTAAGCTGTAGCAAGGGGCAATGACCGACGAGCACAAAAAAGGCCCGTAAAATCCTTTCGAAGCGATAAGGAATCTTTTCCCAAGACGTTTTCAGCATCGGTTCCACTGAATGCCAGGGCCCAATCCGGAGTAACGCTCGCAAAAGTTACCCCAGATTGGACCCTACGCAGTGTGGCTGCCTGCTTACCGGGAATTTATATGACTCCCAACCACTTCGTATGCTACCTCTCCTTTGTCGTTAATTCGGGCTTGATAATAAACGCCATCGAGAACGTAGTACGTTTTCCCATCCAGTGAGACTTTGCCATACCCCTGCGGCAGCGAATCGACCCGCGCACCCACCGGCGGAGGAACCACCCTGTAGCCCGGCTGGCCGGCCGGCTTGACGTAATACGTCCCATAGTGGTAATAAAAAGGCGTTCCACCAATCGTGATGTTGACGAAACCCGCCGGCAGCGCCGGAACCAGTAAGCCGGCTGGTGGCGGTACCACGATAAACGTTCGGCCAACCGGTCGATACATGATGCCGTTCACATAGCGATACGAAACCCGCTGGTAGTGAATCACCGTTGCCGAGCGGGGCAGACTGGTTGTTCGATATCCCCACCGTGGATACGAAGCATATCGGTCATGTACAACTGTGACCTGATAGCTTGGCAGCGGTGACGACATCACTGTTAATCCTTTTGCCGTAACGAGCACGATCAGCATCGCTACGGCTGCATTCAGACCAAATCGGTTCATAGTAAAAAAGTTAAGTCCCTGATAAACTGGCCTGCCGTTCTGCCAATCAGCGGGCAGGCAGCTCAAAGGTTACTCGGCAAACGGCAATAGCAAAGTACTCCATAAGGGAAGCAGCCAAAACGGGTGGTGAGCCGGACGTAGTATCCGGTCAGGAACGAACAGGCAATTAACCCTATTCGCCCGCAAACGCCCGCCGTAGCACGGTCAGGGCTTTGCTGATGTGCGCTTCGACGGCTTTCAGAGAAATGTGCAGCTCGTCGGCGATGGTCTGGTACTTCTTACCTTCGAACCGGTTCATCAGGAATACCCGCTGCCGCTGCGGGGGCAACTGGCTGATAGCGGCCTCGACCCGGTTGTGCAGTTCGTCATACGCCATCAGTTCTTCCGGGGTCAGCCGTTCGGCAGAAGCGCTTTCGTAGTTTGTATCCGGCTCATAAAGGGAACTCAACCGCATATCCTGCCGCAGTTCGCGTTGAAGGTACTTTAACGACCGGTTCCGGACGGCCGCGTAGAGATAGGCCCGGTACGACGTAGTAATGTCGGCGTAGAGCTGTTTTTGCAGGAAAACATAAAACGTATCGCTGACGATGTCGCGGGCTACTTCGCGGGAATAAACGAACCGGATGGCGTGGCTGCACAGCGGACCGTAGTACTCCCGAAACAGCAGCGCTGCCCCCTGTTGAGGGTCCTGGTCAAACGCCCGGCGGATGAACTGCTCATCGTCAGTCAACAGGCGTCCCACCGGTTCCGCATCGGGCCGGACGGGTTGAGATGAGGCAGGCAGGGGAAACAACGAGTCAGCAGCCACCGGACAGTACTAAAGTTTTCCTTTTGGTGTAAGACCCGATTGGGACGGCTTACCCTACCTCAAGTTTCTGATTTTTTTGTAAATATTTCTCAATAAGGTTCTAAAAAAAGAAACGTCCTCGTTTTGCTTTTTTTTCTGACAAGAGGTAGGGTATTTGGTACGAGCCGGGTCTATCCGGTAACAGCACCTTACTCAATGGAACCTAATCAGGTGGGAGCCCATCAGGCCAAAACGCTTCTGTGGACTTTTTTTGCCGGGCAGGCAACGCCACTGCAAAAGCAGTTGCTGACCGACTGGCTACGGGACGAACAGAACCGGGAAATGTACTTTCAGGTTTTGCACGAATGGGAAAAGTCGAACCCACAGCTCATTCCCGATTCGGTCGGCGACTGGCATCGGCTGATGGACCGGCTCAACCAGTCCGGCCAGACCCCTACTCCCACAGCCGAGGACAATGTCCGGCCTTTGGCCGATCATCGGAACAGCTTCCGCTGGTGGATGGCGGCTGCGGCCGTAGTGCTGATCGGCTTCACCGGGTGGTGGCAGCAGGACGTCCTGCTCTACCGGACGTATGCTACGGCCTACGGTGAAATCCGCCGGTTTGAACTCCCCGACGGCAGCCGCGTAACGCTCAACGCCAATTCTACGCTCCGGTTCCCTCGTTTCCTGGCGCTCCAGACCACCCGCGAAGCCCGGTTGCTGGGTGAAGCCGAATTTTCGGTTGTCCACACCGTCGATCATCGGCCGTTTCTGGTACACACCCCCGATCAGCTCGAAGTTCGGGTGTTGGGTACCGAGTTTATCGTCTACAGCCGCAACCGGGGCAGCAAAGTGGTGCTGAACCGGGGAAAAGTTGCGCTGCGCTCGCTGAAAACCCGGCAACCCGCGCTCACCATCCGGCCGGGCGATGTCGTGCTTGTTGACCGACGAGGCAGCTTCCGGCTGCAGACCGGCGAACCGCTGGCCAGCCATGGTGCCTGGAAAGAGCACCGTTTTGTCTTTAACCGCACCCCGCTGACTGACATTGCCCGGCAGATCCAGGAACGATTCGGCCTGAACGTACAGCTTGCAGATTCGGCCATTGCCACCCGGCAACTGTCGGGCAATTACCCCGCGCAGACCGCCGATGAAGTTCTGACCATGCTCACCCAGGTGTTGAACCTGCGAGCCGACCGGCAGGGGGATGTGGTCCGCCTGTCGGCAGCCCCCTGACAACGAATAGAGTCCTTTCTTCTGTTTTTTAAAACCCTATACCTCCCTATGACCCAACTGGTACGACCCATGCTATACCGGCTGCTGGGGCTGAGTTTGCTGCTCAGCTACCCGATGGTCCCTTACGGGCAAACGCTGGCTTACTACCGCTCCCAGGGTATTAAACCCAGCCAACCCGCCACCATGAAGCTGCGCGACGTGCTGCTCGACATGCAGAGTCGCTACGGTGTTAACATCGTTTTCGACGAAAAACTGATTGAAGGCATTGAGGTTAACACCCGACTGCTCAACCGCCCGATGAATCTGGCTAATCGGCTGCGTCTACTCCTCGAAGGTAACGGCCTGCACTACATCCAGACCCGAAAAGATACGTACCTGATTGTGTCGGACAAACCGGCGGTGAAGCAGCAAACCAATCCACTGTCCCCCGTTGATAACCGCCCGGAACCATCTCCCCTGTCGGCCTTTTCATCCGCTCCGCTCAACCTGAACGCACCTATAAGCCAGCCCCTCCAAACACTGCGGGTAGCCGTAAGCGGGCGCGTCATTGACGAAAATGGCACTGGGCTGCCAGGGGTTAACATCACCGAGCAGGGCACGACCAATGGCACAACAAGCGACAGCGAGGGACGCTACCGGCTCACCGTCGAAGGCCCGGGCAGCGTACTGACGTTCAGCTTTCTGGGGTACCAGTCGCAGACCCGTACCGTAGGCAGCAACACCGTTCTCAATGTCACCCTCCAGCCCGACGTCCGCTCACTGAATGAGGTGGTTGTGATCGGTTACGGCGAACGCCAGCGCAAAGACCTGACGGGGGCCGTGTCGGTCGTGGGGGCCGAAGACTTGGTGAAAGCGAAAGCGCTGAACCCTGAATTATCGATGCAGGGCCGGCTGCCGGGGGTGTTTGTATCGACGCCCGGCGGAGCGCCCAATGCCCGACCCGTAGTGCGGATTCGTGGGGTAAACACGCTCGGTTTCAACGACCCGCTGTATGTCATCGATGGCGTTCCGGTAACGGAATACGGTAATGGTGCTCCGCAGTCGGGCAATACGGCACAGGCTACCGATATCCGTGGGTCAATCAATATTCTGAACCTGATAAACCCCAATGACATCGAGAGCATCTCGGTACTGAAAGACGCGTCGTCGGCGGCAATCTACGGGGTTCGGGCAGCCAACGGCGTGGTGCTTATCACCACCAAGCGGGGGAAAGTAGGCCGGCCGCGGGTTGAAGTGGCCGCGTCGCGTGGGGTGCAGAATTTACCGAATCGCTACAACGTGCTTGACCTGCCCGAGTACGTTGGGCTGGTGCGGGAGATGTACGCCAACAACCCCGCCCAAGCCAACAACCTGCCCGCCGTTTACCGCGAAGGCAACGCGGCTTATCTGGGTAACCTGCCCCAGCAGGACTGGCAATCGGCCATCATCAACCGGAACGCGGTGGTTGAGGACTACAGCGCTAAAATTTCGGGTGGCTCGGAGTCTACAACGTATTACGTGTCGGCCGGATACGCCCGCACCGAGAGCCCCATTCAGCAGAATAACCTGAAACGTTACTCGCTGGCTTTCAACATTACCAGTAAAGTAGGCAGGCTGATTGAGGTTGGCCTGACCAACCGCCTGAGCTACGTCGATGCGCTCGACAACAGCCAGACGGACCTGGCCTCGGCCTGGCGGTTTGCCCCCTGGCAGCCCATCTATGCCCTGGAAGGACGTCCGCAGTTTAATGGTATTGCGCAGGTAGTGAACCCCACGTTTAATCCAAATCCCAACTTCAACCCAACGCTCGTGTCGCTGGGGGGCGGACCGTTCACCATAACCAACAGCGGTCTGTTGTATGGTACGGCCACCCGAACCAACGTACTGGGTGCCTGGGATACCCGCCAGGCCACGTACAGCCTGCTACGCAACATCGGGTCGGCGTATGTACAGCTTGAGCCAATCAAAGGGTTGAAAGTCAAGGGTACGTTAAGCGCCGACTGGTACCTGAACAACCGTGACGTCTGGCAGAGCGTGGATTATTACCGCTTTGCGTCACCTTTTGTGAATACGTTCTCGTCGACGAACGGCACCTCGAAAGGAACGATAAACACCCGGCTGTCGCGCAACTACAACCTCGTCAAGGAGTTCGCCATCAACTATGCCCGCACGTTTGGCGGGCACTCGGTCGATCTGCTGGTTAACGCCATGGACCAGAAGTACGGTTACAATTTGACCTCGGCCAACAATAGCCAGATCAATTATTACAACCCCGAAGCGCTGGCGTTGCTGAATACGCCCCCCTATTCAACCGGGCAGGTTATTCCCGAAAACAACGCCCTGCAGGGGTATCTGGGTCGCCTTAGTTATAACTTCAAGAGCAAGTACTACGTCGATGCCACCGTTCGGCGGGACGGTACTTCGCGCTTCGACCGCGACTACCGCTGGGGTACGTTCCCTTCGCTGGCCGTTGCCTGGCGCATCACGGCCGAGCCCTTCATGAAGCCGCTGTCGTGGCTGTCGGACCTGAAAATCCGGGCGGGTATTGGCGAAATCGGCAACCAGGAAACCACCCAGTTCGCCTTTGTGTCGCTGGTGAACTTCAACCCCGATTATGCCTACGGGTCCGGCGTGAACGGCGATGCGATTGGTGGCCTGCAGAACGGCATTCGTCTGGCCAACATTCCCGTGCGGAACCTGTCGTGGGAGCGGGTGCTGACACAAAACATTGGCCTGGATGCCTCCTTGCTGGAGAACCGCATTACCGCTACGATCGAATATTACGACAAGAAAACATCCGGTATTCTGCAAACGGTAACCCTGCCGGCCAGCGCGGGTATTGATGACGGTTCCGCCCCGCCCAACAACATTGCGTCGGTGCGCAACAGCGGGTTCGAATTTCAGATAAACTATAACGGTAAAGTTGGTAACGCCCTCACCTATAACATCGGGGGGAACCTGACGACGGTAAACAACCGGGTAACGGGCCTGTACCGGGATTTGGCCTTCACCAGCGGTAACTTCCGCACCGAGATCGGCCAGTCGATTGGCTATATCTACGGCTATAAATTCGGCGGTATCTTCCAGAACCAGGGTGAGATTGATGCTTACAAAGCATCGAAACCCACTGGGGCCTCGGTGAAAGACGCCATCAACGGCGACCGGATGGTGCCGGGAGATGCCTACTTCCAGGATACGAACGGCGATGGTATCGTGAATGCCAACGACCGGGTGTTTCTGGGCCGCAACGTTAACAACCCCGGCTTCTTCTACGGGGTGAATCTGGGGGCCGCTTTTCGGGGCTTCGACCTGTCGATTTTCTTCCAGGGCGTAGGCGATGTGCAGAACATCAACACCGAACGGCAGGCGGGTATCAGCATGAACTCGGAGAACATCAACTACTGGACGGACGTACGCGACCGCTGGACGCCGACGAATCCCTCGAATACAATCCCCCGCGCCGTACAGGGCGATCCGTCCAGCAACAACCGCTTCTCAGACCGCTTCGTGGAGGACGCCAGTTTCATGCGCCTGAAAAATATGCAGGTGGGGTACACCCTGCCCAAGTCGGTGCTGGGCAATGCGCTGTCGAACGTACGGGTATATCTGACGGGTAATAACCTGCTGACGTTCACCAACTGGTCGGGCCTCGACCCCGAAAACGACGCCATTCCACCCGCCCGCGCCTGGATTCTGGGACTAAACGTCAACTTTTAAACCACCTGACCTAAGCCATGAAATCATTCCTATATTCTGCCGTGCTGGCGCTGACTCTGGCAATGGGCGCGTGCAATCCGGATAACCTGGAGGTGGCCCCGGGCAATCCTACTGAATCCAGTTTTTTTACGTCGGAGCTGGATTTTGAAGCCCTGATTCGGGGTGTTTACGCTAAACAGGTTGAGTTGTATGGCTACCGGGTTGGCGGCTACGTCCATGCGGTGCGGCACCTGCCCGGCGACGATATCACCACCACCGGCGCCAACCCGCTCGAAACCTTTGCCTCGCTGCAACCCAACGTAGGTACACTCACGAACTACTACACCACGCTTTACCGAATCATCTACCGGGCCAACACGGCGCTGGACAAGATCAATACGGTAACCGACGGAGTCTACCTGACGGCCGGGCTGAAAGACCGGCACCGGGGCGAGGCTCTCTTTTTGCGGGGACTGTCGTACTTCTGGCTGGCCAATACGTTTGGAACATCCCCCCTGCGTGTTGAGCGGCTGAATTCGCTGGACCAGGTAGCGGCTCCGTCTGTAACAGAGGGTCAGTTGCTCGACCAGGCCGTTAAGGATTTTACCGAAGCGGCCAGTCTTCTGCCCGAAGCCTGGGATGCACGCAATGCCGGACGGGCCACGAGCAATGCCGCCAACGGTATGCTGGGCAAGAGTCTGGTCTTTCGCGGAACAATCAACAAAACAGCGGCCGACTTTACGGCGGCCGTAGCGGCTTTCAGCAAAATCAGAAACCGCTCGCTGGTGGCTAATTTCGCCGACAACTTTGCCGCCGACCGCGAGAACAATGCCGAATCGCTCTACGAATTTCAGGCGAGCCAGCCACCCAACACCGACAACGTATTTCTCTCCGACGACTTTGAGCCGGGTGGTGTCGGGACAACGTCGGGCTGGTGGGGCCTTTTTGAACCAAACAATTCGCTGCTGTTCGGAACGGCCCGGTTCATTGCCACCCGGAAGCTACTGGCGGCTTTCGACCCGGCCGACCCCCGGCGCGACCTGACCCTGAACCCGGCTACCCGCGACATCCGCAAATACTGGACCCGCGACCAGAAGACATCAAACCCCGGCGCTTCGGCCAACAACGCCCGGATTCTGCGCTACGCCGATGTGCTGCTGCTTCAGGCCGAGGCCATTGTGCAGTCGGGCGGGGCGGTGGCCGATGCCATGGCGCTGGTCAATCAGGTCAGGACGCGGGCGCGGAACATGGTGCCGAACGGTACCGTACCGGCCAACCTGCCGACAACGCTTACGGCCGCTCAGGCCATGGACGCCATCCGGAACGAGCGCCTGCTCGAACTGGCGGGCGAAGAGTCGCACCGGTGGTTCGACCTGCGCCGGTGGCATAAGGGCGGTCAGATTAACCTGTCGTCGGGTTTCGATTTCAGCTCCGACCAGCCCACGCTGTTCGGCTTCGACGCCAATAAACACCTGCTGTTCCCGATTCCACTGGCCGAAACCGACAACAACCCCAACGTAAAGCAAAATCCGGGGTACTAACGCACGCGCTCAACCCGAACTGGCATTTATACGAACCTGATCGTTAAAGCCGAGCGTCCGGATGCTTTTACAAAATAGCAACGACAGAGCGGCTGATTCGCAGCCGCTCTTTATTTAACCAAGGCCTATGCAACGCTCCTTTTTCCGACACGGTACAGCCGCTTTCCTGTTGACAGGTCTGCTCATCTGGGTAATGCCTGCGCTGGCTCAGTGGCCGATTGGCATTCAACTGTCGAGCATGAAAGAGATCAAAGACGCCCGCACCATGATGGCGCAGCTTCGGGCGTGGGGCGTCACCGAACTGGAAGGCGGCTGGCCCCGCAACATGCCCGTCAGGGAGTACCGAAAACTGATGAAGGAACACGGCCTTCGGATGGTGGGCATTGGTGGCGATTTCAGGCTGTTGCAGGACAGCGTCGCCCTCCTGACCGACCGGGCGAAACAGCTGGGCGCTGAGTACGTGGTCTGCTACTGGATTCCGCACGGCGAAACCTTCACCCAGGCTGATGCCGACAAAGCCATTGCGGTATTTACGCAGGCCGGACAGTATCTGCGCAAAAAAGGACTGACGCTTTGCTACCATAATCACGGCTACGAGTTCGTCGCCCATGGCAATGGCACGCTGTTCGATTACATGGCGGAGAAAATGCCCGCCGACGTGGTACAGTTTGAACTGGACCTGATCTGGGCTAAAAACACCCGCCAGACGGCCCGGCCGCAAGACCCCATCGCCCTGTTGAAGAAATACACCGGTCGCTTTCCGCTGGTACACCTGAAAGACCGGCGTCCCGGTACACCGTCTTCGCTGGAAAATCCGGCGCTGCGGCCGCATCAGGTGGCACTCGGACAGGGTGACCTTGGGCTGAGCGCCTTTTTGCAGGAAGCGCGTCGCAATGGGGTTAAACACCTGTTTATTGAAGATGAATCGCTGCGACCGATGGCGCAGGTTCCGCAGAGCATCGCTTTTTTGCGCGACTGGGAAGCCCACCGCGATGAAATCCAGTTGCTGGTTCGGGCCGACGACCTCGGGATGGCCCACAGCGCCAACCGGGCCTGTCTGGACGTACTGACCAACGGCATCGCCCGCTCGGTGGAGGTAATGGCCCCAACGGCCTGGCTGCCCGAAGCCTTAACCGAACTCGCCAGATTACCCAATGCCGATGTCGGTGTACACCTGGTCCTGACCAGCGAATGGAACAACCTGAAATGGCGTCCGTTGACGGCTGCCCCCAGCCTGGTGGATTCGGCCGGTTATTTTTACACAACCACCTGGAAAGGCGCAACGCCGGGCGTATCACTGCTCGACCACCAGCCCGACATGGCCGAGGTTGAGCGCGAACTGCGGGCACAGATTGAACGGGTCCGGCAGGCGTTGCCCCGTCAGGTATCGCATTTGTCGGTTCACATGGCCTTCGACCGGTCGGACCTGCGTTTGCGGGAGGTAGTCGAGAAGTTAGCCAGCGAGTACGGCTTACCTACGCTCGAACCATCAATGGCTGAGCCGTTTCCCAAATTCGCTGGTCAGAACGCCACCGACCCGGCCGAGCGGGAACGGGCGTTTGCCGCAGCCCTCGACCAGCTCGGTCCCGGCACCTATATGCTGGTGACTCACCCTGCTTACAACACCGACGAGATACAGCCCATCGGCGGCAAACAGTCCATCGCCCCCGGCCGCGATGCCGATGCGGCCATGCTGAAAAGTCCGGTCGTGCAGGCGGCCATTCAGAACCGGGGCATTAAACTGGTCGGCTACCCATCACTGCTCGGTCCCCAACCCATCTCTCAGGTTTCTCAACAACGCTGATCCGGTATGCGCACAACCCGTTTGTTACATTCAATGCTTGCGAAGCTCCTGGCCGGTACCGCTGCCCTGCTGGCAATCTTGCTGATATCGGGCCACGCCAGGCTGGGCCACGTCAGGCCGGGCCACGACTTTCGGCCTGACGTGGCCCAGCCGAACCGGCCGAATGTCGTGCTGATATTCATGGATGATCTGGGCTACGGCGACCTGTCGTGCTACGGGGCGCTGGGTTACCGAACGCCCAACCTCGACCGGCTGGCTGCCGAAGGAACGCGGTTTACCAACTTTCTGGTGGCCCAGCCCGTTTGCAGTGCGTCGCGGGCGGCCTTGCTGACCGGCTGCTACCCGAATCGACTGGGCATTAGTGGCGCCCTGAATCCAACCGCGCTGGTGGGTCTGCATCCGGAGGAAGAAACCATCGCTGAGCTGCTGAAAGAGCAGGGTTACCGCACGGGTATTTTCGGAAAGTGGCACCTGGGTCACCGGCAGCCCTTCCTGCCGCTCCAACAGGGGTTCGACGAGTATCTGGGCATCCCCTACAGCAACGACATGTGGCCGCAGCACCCGAATCAGGCCAACCTGAAGTTTCCACCCCTACCCCTGATTGAGGGCAACCAGCCGGTGAAAACCCTGGCGTCGCTCACCGATCAGGACAGCCTCACTACGGCCCTGACCGAACGGGCGGTGTCGTTTGTCCGGCGCAACCGCCGGAACCCGTTTTTCCTGTACCTGCCCTTCCCGATGCCGCACGTACCCCTGGCCGTATCCAGCAAACACCGCAACCGCAGCGGAGCTGAGCTCTACGCCGACGTAATCACGGAGGTCGACTGGGCCGTGGGGCAGATACTGGCATCGCTGAAGCAAACCGGCGTGGAGAAAAACACCCTGGTCATTTTCACCAGCGACAACGGCCCGTGGCTCGCGTACGGCGAGCATGCCGGTTCGTCGGGCGGCCTGCGCGAGGGCAAGCAAACCACCTTTGAGGGCGGCAATCGGGTGCCCTGCATCGTCCGCTGGCCCGGCGAAGTCCCGGCTGGTCAGGTCAGCAATCAACTCCTCAGCACCCTCGACGTACTGCCAACGGTGGCCCGGCTGTGCGGAGCCCGGCTGCCGCGCCGACCTATTGACGGCATCGACGTACAGGCCGCCTGGCGGGGTACGACGACCGAATCCCCCCGGCAGACGTTCCTCTACTATTTCCGCGAAAACAACCTCGAAGCCGTTCGGAAAGGTGACTGGAAACTGGTACTTGCCCACCCGGGGGTATCGTACGAAGCCGGTAAACCCGGCCGGGACGGCAAACCTGGCCAAACGCCCGGCAACCACGCCTTCGAGGGGGCGCTGTACGACCTGCGGCACGACCCCGGCGAACGATACGACCGGCAGGCCATGCACCCCGATGTCGTCAGTGACCTTCAACAACTGGCCGAACAGGCCCGGGCCGACCTCGGCGACAACCTGCAGCAGCGACCCGGTTCGAACCGGCGCGCCCCCGGTACGGTCGCCAAAGCGGATTGATCGTTTTTCATATACTCAACCTGATCAAGCCATGCAGCGCCGTACGTTCCTCCAGCAAACGCTCGCAGCCCTGACTGCCACCGGCCTTGGCGTATCGCTCCTGAACGGAAAACGCGCGGGTGGGCTGTATAAACACATCGTTCTGCTCATCGGCGACGATCACGCCATGCGGGTCATGGGCTGTTACGGCAACAGGCGGGTTAACACCCCTAACCTCGACCGACTGGCCCGGGAAGGGATGCGGTTTACCAACGCATTCTGTCAGTCGCCGGTATGCAGCGCGTCGCGGCAGTCGTTCCTGACGGGCAACTACCCGCACCAGACGGGCGTAAACCTGCTGTTCACCCCGTTTTCTGACGAAAAGAACCTCACCGTGGCCGAGCACCTGAACGCTCAGAACTACCGCACGGCGGCCATCGGTAAGATGCACACCAACACCAATCTGCCGGCGGGCGTTCCGGCGCATGGGTTCGAGATCCGAAAAGACACCGCCGAGTACACCAAGTGGCTGAAAAGTAAAGGTGGGCCCAGGCCGGTTCCCGCCGACGTACCGGTACGTGACATGAGCAAAACCAAAGGATTCTCGGTGGAACAGTGGGTAAATCCCGGCGTTCGGCCCGAACCGTTGTACGATGCCGACGCACTCGATACGTACCTGACCAACGAAGCCATTGCTTTCCTGCAGGCGCAGCGAAGCAGTCCGTTCCTGCTCTTCGTGGGGTTTCATGCGCCCCACGCGCCGATGAATTTTCCGGTGGAGTTTGCCGGCCGCTACCGGCCGGAGCAGATGATGCTGGGCAAAGCGGGCCCGGAAGACCTGCCCTGGACCCCGACCATCTTCCGGGGACTGACCGACACCCAGAAACGGGAGATTGTCGCGGGCTATTACACCTGCGTCGACTACCTGGACAAAAACGTAGGACTGATCCTCAATGCCATCGACGACAACGGCCTGCGGGATGATACGCTTGTGGTGTACATCGCCGACCATGGCTATCTGCTTAACGATCATAACCGGTTCGAGAAGCACACGATGTGGGAGCCGGCCGTGCGGTCTCCGCTGCTGGTTCGCGCCCCCGGCCTGACCAAAGCCGGGTCGGTGAGCAGCGAACTGGTTGAACTGGTCGATCTGGTGCCTACGTTCGTGGAAGCGGCCGGCGCACCGACGTTACCAACGCGGGGGAAGAGCCTGATCCCTTTGTTTAAAAACCCCAAAAAGAATCACCGCGACCAGGTGTTTTCGGAATACCTGGTCGACAATATGGCCATGCTCCGCACCGACGATCGCGACGGCGGCCCCTGGAAATACGTCTTTTCGACCAATCAGTACGATCTTGGTCTGGGCTACGAAATTGGCGATGCCCGACCAGCCGGCTACGTCCACCGGCTCTATAACCTCCGGCGCGACCCCGACGAGCTGCATAACTTGGCCGACGATCCAGCCCAGCAGACACGGCTGCAGACCCTGCAGGCGCAGCTGATCGCCGTGTTCCGGGAAACGCACCCCGACGCGGCCCGGCTCCCGGCCAACCTGACCACGGAGCAGACGCTGGCCTGGTTCTGTGAGCCCCGCGATCAGGTATCCGACCTGGAGAAACGCATCTTCCCGCATCCCAATCGTTATGAGAAAAAAAACCTGTAACGCTCGCTGGGCCTTCCTGCCGATTACGCTGCTGGCCTGCTGGGCGGGCATTCCGGCCCCTTCCCTGACAGAAGCGCCCAACGCCAGCCCGCCGAACATCGTGTACATCAACATGGACGATCTGGGGGTTGAGGAAACCGCACCCTACGGCCATCCCCTTTTCAAAACGCCGAACCTCGACCGCATGACCGCCGAGGGGTTGAAATTCACTCAGCACTACGCTGGCACGTCGGTTTGTGCGCCCTCGCGCTGCGCCCTGATGACGGGGATGCACACCGGCCACTGCGAGGTGCGGGGAAATATCCAGATGCAGCCACACGGCCAGATGCCAATTTCGCCCGAAACGGTCACGGTCGCCGAGCGGCTCAAAGAAGCCGGCTACGAAACCGCGCTGGTCGGCAAGTGGGGCCTGGGTATCGAGGGAACCACCGGCGAACCGACCAGACAGGGATTCGACACGTATTTCGGCTACCTCGATCAGGTGCTGGCTCACAACAACTTCCCCGCGTATCTGGTACGCAACGGTCGGCGGGAAGAGCTGGGCAACGAGGTAATCTGGGAGCCTAAGACCGCGCTGTTCAAGGGACTGGGAAGCTTCACGCCGGAACCGAAAGTGTACAGCAACGACCTGTTCACCAAAGAAGGGCTTCAGTTCATTGCCCGCCCGCACAACAAGCCGTTCTTCCTGTATCTGGCTTACACCCTGCCGCATAACAACGGCGAAGCGCCCAAAGACCAGCGGTTTCAATCGCCGACGCTGGCTCCCTACGAAAACGAACCGCCCGGTGGCCCCGCCTGGACGCTCCTCGAAAAGACGTATGCCGCCACCATCACCCGCATGGACGACTACGTGGGGCAGATCATGGATGCGCTCAAAAAACAAGGGCTCGACAAAAATACCCTGGTACTGTTCAGCAGCGACAACGGCTCGACCGAAGACATACCGCAGCGGTTCGCCAAAGCAAACCGGCTGCGGGGCATGAAGCGCAGTCCGTACGAAGGCGGTATCCGTGCTCCCCTGATTGCGTGGTGGCCCGGCAAGGTAAAACCGGGGGTGAGTGATCTGCCATCGGCCCAGTGGGACTTTCTGGCCACCGCCTGCGATCTGGCCGGAGTGAAGCCTGCAACACCAACGGATGGGCTGTCAATGGTACCGACGCTGCTCAGCCGGGGACGGCAGACCAGACACGATCACCTGTACTGGGAGTTCCACGAACAGGGGGGCTGGCAGGCTGTTCGGCAGGGCAATCTGAAGCTGATTTACAAGGTAAAATCCAATCAGTATGAGCTTTATGACCTAAACCGCGACACGGCCGAACAAACGAATCTTGTTGAGCAGCAGCCCGAAACCGTCAGCCGACTGAAAAGCCTGCTGGCGTCTGCCCGAACACCGTCAGCGCACTTCACTTTCGGTCGGAACGGGTAACGCTCCGCCAATCATTGACTGAACTAAACCATGACACTACAACTGAAGACACCACCCATTTCCAATACGTTCGACGCCATCGTGGTCGGGTCCGGCATCAGTGGCGGGTGGGCAGCCAAAGAATTAACCGAGAAGGGCCTGCGCGTGCTGATGCTCGAACGGGGCCGTCCGCTGGAACACATTACCGGCTACGAAACGGCCCTGAAAGCGCCCTGGGAGTTTCCCTATCGCGGCCGGACACCCCTCCCCGTCGACAAGACACCACCCCAGTACCGGGTGCATACCCACAATGACCAGAACGCACACTTCTGGTTCAACGACCACGATGCGCCCTACCGCGAAATTCAACCGTTCGACTGGCGACGACCCGACATTCTCGGGGGCAAATCGATCATGTGGGGTCGGCAAAGCTACCGCTGGGGCGACATTGACCTGGAAGCCAACGCCCGCGACGGTTTCGGCACCGACTGGCCAATCCGGTACAAAGACCTCGCCCCCTGGTACAGCTACGTGGAAAAATTCGCCGGTATTTCGGGCAGCAAAGCCGGACTGCCGCAGTTGCCCGACAGTGACTTCCTGCCCGCCATGCCGATGAACTGCGTGGAAGAGCACATCAGCCGGCAGTTGAAGCAGAAGATGAACCGGACGATGATGATCGGCCGTACGGCCAATCTCTCGCAGCCCAACGCGGTGCAGACGGCGATTGGCCGGGCGCCGTGTCAGTACCGGAATATGTGCAGCCGGGGCTGCCCCTACGGCGCTTACTTCAGTAGCCAGTCGGCTACGTTGCCCGCAGCCCGGAACACCAACCGGCTGACCGTCCGGACGCAGTCCATCGTATCGGAGGTGCTGTTCGACAAGGATCGCGGGCGGGCTACGGGTGTGCGGGTGGTAGATGCCGTTACGAAGCAGACCACCGAGTATTTCGCCCGCATCATCTTCCTGAATGCGTCGACGGTGAGTACCAACGTCATCCTGCTTAACTCGGTATCCGACCGGTTTTCGAATGGCTTCGGAAACGACAGCGGAACGCTGGGCCGGTACGTGATGGACCACCATTTCCAGATCGGGGCCAGTGGCCGGGCCGAGGGGCTGGGTTTTGACGACAACTACTACTATGGCCGGCGCGCCAACGGCATTTACATTCCCCGCTACCGAAACATCGGCACCGACAAGCGGGAGTACGTCCGCGGCTTCGGCTACCAGGGGGGCGCATCGCGGTCGGGCTGGCAGCGGCTCGTTGCCGAAACGGCCGGTTTCGGGGCGGAACTGAAAGAAGAAGCCGCCAAACCCGGTCCGTGGACGATGGGACTGGTGGCCTTCGGCGAATGTTTGCCGTACGAGGACAACCGAATCACACTCGATCGTAACCGAACGGACAAATGGGGTCTGCCCACGGTGGTATTCGACGTAAAATTCCGGGAGAACGAAAAGCTCATGCGAAAGGATATGGCCAATGATGCCGCCGAGATGCTCGAAGCCGCCGGCCTGAAGCACGTCAATACGTACGACAACAACTCAGCACCTGGTCTCGCCATCCACGAAATGGGTGGCGTTCGCATGGGCCGCGACCCGAAAACGTCGATGCTCAATGCACACAACCAGCTCTGGGCCGCCAGGAATGTGTTCGTTACCGATGGCGCCAGCTTTGCGTCGACGGCCTGCCAGAATCCCTCACTGACATTCATGGCGCTGACAGCCCGGGCCGCCGACTTTGCCGTTGCTGAACTGAAACGCAAGAACCTCTGACGTCTGTACAACACCTTACCCCGACACCTGTTCATGAAGCCCACCTTTCGGATTTGTATCACACTGCTCCTGACGGCTGTGCTCCCCCCTCTTTGCCAGGCGCAGGTGCAGGAACTGAATGTGCCGGGCCCGGCCACGACGGGCCGGGCCACGACAGGCCGCGACAGGTCGGCCCCCGGCTATGCACCAACGGCCATAAAAGCGCAGTGGATCACCCACCCCGATCTGTCGGGCGGGGAGTCGGCGGTGGTGCTGTTTCGGCGGGTCTTCGAACTGCCCCAGAAGCCGGAGCGCTTTGTGGTCAACGTCTCGGCCGACAACCATTACAAACTATTCGTGAACGGCAGGCAGGTGTGTCTGGGGCCGCAGCTTTCCGACATCCGGCACTGGCGCTACGAGACCGTTGACCTCGCGCCGTTGCTGCAGCCGGGGCGCAACGTACTGGCCGCTGAGGTGGTCAATTTTGGCCCCGACCGCTTTTTTGGCATGCAATCGTACAGGACGGCGTTTATTCTCAACACGCCCGAACCCGGAACGCCCGTCAACGTCAATACCACCGCCCAGACCGGCTGGCGGGTGCTCCACAACCGGGGCGTTACGCACAAACCCGTGCGGTGGCGGGTCCGGCCCGAAGATCGGGACATCATCGGTGGTTTCTATGCCGCCAACCCAACCGACAGCCTGAACACCGCAACTTATCCCTGGGGTTGGGAGCAGCTTGCGTTCGATGATTCCGGCTGGAAACCGGCCGTCTTCTGCGAAGGCGTTTCCGCCTTGGGGGGTGGTTTTGCCTGGTTGCTCGAACCCCGGAACGTACCGTTGCAGACCCAGCGCCAGGAGCGACTCGGTCGCGTTGCCAAAGCTTCGGGGCTAACCACCAACGGAGCTTTTCTACAGGGGAATAACCCGCTGGTGATCCCGGCCAAGACCCGAACCACCCTGCTGATTGATCACGGTACGCTTACCATCGGGTACCCGCACCTTCACTTTTCCGGTGGGGCGGGCAGTACGGTACGGATCGGGTATGCCGAGAACCTGTTCATTCCGAATACGGCCCGGAAAGGTAACCGCAACCAGGTTGAAGGACGTCAGTTTATCGGCATGCGGGACGTTATCGTGCCCGACGGCAGTACGGGCCGCGTGTTCCGCCCGACCTGGCTGCGCACGTTCCGGTTTATTCAACTGGACGTAACGACCGGTGATCAGCCCCTCACAATCAACGACCTGTACAACCTTTACACGGCATCGCCCATACCCGTTAAAGCCCGGTTCGCGACTGATCAGCCGGAATACGAACAGATTTTCAACCTCTGCCGCCGAACCGTGGAGCTGTGTACGCAGGACTACTTCCTGAGCGACGCCTACTACGAAACCATGCAGTACCTCGGCGACAGCAAGGTCCACGACCTCACCTGGCTCGCCCTGACGGGCAACGATCTGCACGTACGCAACGCCCTCGAACAATTTCATTACTCCCGCCTGTGGGACGGCAACCTGACCAGTTGCTACCCGCTGCGGTCTACCTTCGTGCACCCAACCTACTCGGTAATCTGGATTGACATGCTCTACGATTACCTGATGCATTCGGGCGACAAAACTTTCATCCGCCAGTTCGTGCCGGGCATCCACCAGACACTGGCCATGTTCGAGGGGCTGATGCAGCCGAAGGGCCTGGCCGGCAACACCCGCTGGGCGTACTTTGTGGACTGGTACAGCGAGCCAGGAGCGAAGGGTGGTCTGGCACCCGGGCAGGACGGAGCCAACTCCGCCGTGGTGACGCTTCACTACGTGTACGCGCTTCAGAATGCCGCCCGCATCTTCGACCTGCTGGGCGAATCAGACGGGGCCATGCGTGGCCCGGCCAATCGTGGCCCGGCCACGCATGGCCCGGCCGAAACGTACCGCCGACGCGCCGATCAGATCAGAAAACAGGTGTACAACCTTTGCTACGATACCGGTCGGGGGCTGATGGCCGAACGCCCCACCCGCGATTATTTCGATCAGCACACCAACATCATGGCCGTACTGACCGACGCCCTCCCGGCTTCTCAGCAACTACCCGTGTTGCAGAAGATCCTGGCGGACACCAGTCTTGGGCAGGCTACGTATTACTACCGCATTTACCTGTTTGAAGCGCTGCACAAAGCCGCAGGATCGTCGCCCGGAGCCGGTGAGCTTTTCGACAAAGTGCTGCAGCCCTGGAAAGCGGCTCTGGCCGATGGCTTGTCGACCACGCCCGAACGATTTGAGTCACCAAATAAGCCGACGCGCTCAGAGTGCCACCCCTGGAGCACGGCCCCCGGCTACGCGTTTTTCAGTACGCTGGCCGGCATCCGTCCGGCCGAGCCAGGGTTCCGGTCGATTCGGATGGAGCCCCGCTTTGGTGCCTTATCGCTACTGGATGGTACTTATCCGCTGCCGATGGGCGAGATGGTGTTCCGGCTGGAAAAGAAAGGCCGGGGCCTGAGTGGGTCTATTGTATTGCCGGAAGGCGTGACCGGAACGCTGGTCTGGAGCGGAAAAACAATCCCGCTGAAACCGGGGCAGCAGACGATCAATATGCCGTAGCACAGAAACAGATGCCTGACCGGGGTCTACGGTCGTTACGAGGAGGGTGCACGGAAGGGGATCAGACACCCCCTGATTCGGACCCATTGTTTTAAAAGAGCATACCGTTCCACTTGCCGGATAAGGCCGGGAGGTGATAGTTTCAACCAAGCTGCTAACCCAGGATAACCCAATGAACGCCCGTTCGCTGCTAACCGTCGCTGTGTTACTCCCCCTTGGCTGGCGACCGAGCGGGGAGCCCCCTCGACCGCGTCCCAATATCCTGCTGATTCTGACCGACGACATGGGTTATGGCGACTACAGCCTGGCCGGAAATCCGCACCTGCACACGCCGAACCTCGACCGGCTGGCCCGGGAAGGGGTGCGATTCACGAACTTCTACGTCTCGCCCGTCTGCGCCCCCACCCGCGCCAGCCTGCTGACGGGTCGATACCACCAGCGGACGGGGGTTCGCAGCGTAACGAACGGCTTCGAAACGATAGCCCCGGACGAAACGACGCTGGCCGAAATCCTAAACCGGGCCGGGTACCGCACCGGTTTATTCGGAAAGTGGCACCTCGGCGAAAACTACCCCAGCCTGCCCAATGCCCAGGGATTCGGGACGTACATTGGCTTCCGAACGGGCCATTTCGACCACTACGTCAACCCTACCCTCGAACGCAATGGGCAGCCCTACCCCACGCAGGGCTACATCACCGACGTACTGACCGACGAGGCCATCCGCTTCGTAGATCAGGCGGAGGGCGGTAAGCCGTTTTTCTGCTATCTGCCCTACAACGCCCCTCACACACCCCTCGACGTTGCCGACCGCTACGTGCAGGCGTTTCGGGCAAAGGGCCTGTCCGACAACGTAGCCCGGGTGTACGGCATGATCAAAAATCTCGACGAAAATGTAGGGCGATTACTGGCTCATCTGGACCAGCGGGGTCTGACCAGCAACACCATTGTCATTTTCCTGAGCGACAACGGGCCGATCTGGCGCACTAACCGCCCCGACGACGTCCGCTACAATGCCGGGCTGCGGGATAAGAAATTCTCGGTATACGAAGGCGGTATTCGAACGCAGTGCTTTGTGCGCTGGCCCGGACATATTTCCGCAAACAGAGCTGAGGAAGCCGTCGCGGCTCATATCGACCTGCTGCCGACCCTGCTTGATCTCGGTGGCATCGCGCAGCCGAAACCGGTGGCCATGGATGGACGCAGTCTGCGCCCGCTGCTGGAAGCCTCTCCACAGGCGTGGCCGGAGCGCACGTTGTATCTGAACTACGCCCTGAAAACCCTGCACGAGCCGGCCCCCTACCCCGGTGGCATGGCCCGTACGCAGCGGTACAAAATGGTGAACGGAACCGAACTGTACGACCTGCAGGCCGACCCGGCCGAAGCCCGCAACGTGGCCGACCAGCACCCGGCCCTGCTGCACCGGCTGGACAGTCTGTACCGGCAATGGTGGCAGCAGACGCACGCTCAGCGCGGCTTCCGGCGGCTGCCGATTCCGGTCGGGCACGCCGAGGCCAATCCGGTTACCCTCACCCCCCACCTCGGTCGGGCGCAGGGTACTCTGAGGTACCTTGGCGACCGGGGGATTATCGACGGCAAGCGTGTCATTGGGCCGCACCCCGAAGGCGTAGACGGCGACTGGCTGTCGGGCTGGACATCATCGCAGGATGAAGTATACTGGGATCTGGCGATAACCCGTCCGGGTACGTACGACGTGGCCCTGACGTTGCGGGCACAGACGAATACTTCCGACCCGGTAGTGCAGGTGCGCGTAGGTAACAGGTCGGTAAAGAAGTCCCTCACGACGCTGAAACCGGGCGAATGGACACCCCGCTTGCTGGGTCGGTTAACCCTAAACGCGGGCCCCGCTACCCTGACCGTTCGGGCGACGAATCGAACCGGGCGAGACCCGATAGACTTGAAAAACGTACAGCTTTACCGACTGAAATGATAACAGTGCTTCCGGCCACAGTGAGCCTCCCACAAACCCTTATGCATACGACATGAACTACCTGAAAACCATCCTTTTTCTTTGTCTGACCGTTGGTTGTTTCTACAACGCATCGGGACAGCGCCAGCCTCGGAAACCCAACATCATCTTTATTCTGGCCGACGACCTGGGTTACGGGGATCTGGGCTGTTATCGGAACGCCGGAGCAGGCCAGTCCGTTATTCAGACACCCAACCTCGACCGGATGGCGCGGGAGGGTATGCGATTTACGCAGCATTACGCCGGCAGTACCGTTTGCGCCCCCTCGCGCTGCGCCCTCATGACGGGGCTGCATACCGGCCATACCCGCATCCGGGGCAACGCCCGCGTTCCGTTGCAGCCGAACGACAAAACGGTTGCCGAATATCTCAAAGAGGCCGGTTATACGACTGCACTCATCGGCAAATGGGGCCTGGGCGAAGAGGGCTCCACGGGTACTCCGCTCCAGCAGGGTTTCGACTATTTCTATGGCTACCTGAATCAGACCCACGCGCATAATCACTACCCCGATTTCCTCTGGCGCAACGAGGCAAAAGTTCAGCTTCCCAATGAGGTCATTTACGTAGAAAACGGCGGGGTGAAAGGCATTGGATCAGCAGCTACCAAACGGGTGGCCTGGACGCAGGATCTGTTTACCAACGAAGCCCTGCAGTTTATCGAACAGTCGAAGCAGGGGCCGTTTTACCTGTATCTGAGCTACGTATCGCCCCATGCCAACAACGAACATAAACTCGTTGCGCCCCACGGCATCGAGGTCCCCGACTACGGCCCCTATGCAAACCAGAACTTCCCGGAGGTAGAGAAAGCGTTTGCCGCGAGCATCACCTACCTGGATGCGCACGTGGGTAAAGTGCTCGACAAGCTACGCGAGCTGAAGCTGGACGACAACACACTGGTGATTTTTACCAGCGACAACGGGCCGCATGCGGAGGGGGGTAATGATCCGGCTTATTTTACCAGCAACGGCGGTCTGCGCGGCATAAAACGCGATTTGTACGAGGGTGGCATCCGGGTGCCCATGCTGGCCCGATGGCCGGGAGCCATTAAAGCCGGCACCCTCAGCAACCATGTTTCGGCTTTCTGGGACTTCCTGCCAACGGTCTGCGAAGTGGCCGGAGTGCCCGCACCGAGCACGGCCGATGGCCTTTCGTACCTGCCGACGCTGCTGGGCCGGGGTAAGCAGCCGACGCATCCCTACCTCTACTGGGAGTTTCACGAGCAGGGACGCAAGCAGGCTGTTCGGCAGGGCAATTACAAACTGGTTTACCTGCTGAAAGACAACAAACTGGAGTTGTATGACCTGAACCGCGACCCGACCGAACAGCACAACCTCGCCGACCGTAGTCCGGCAGTCGTTGCCCGACTGAAACCGATTCTGGAGCAGGCCCGTGTTCCATCCACTGATTTTCCGTTTACCCAATAAGCCGCCGATTATGCTGTTTCGCCATCGTTTCCTGCTCGTATTAGTAACCGCAGCCGCCCTGGTGTCCGGCTGGGCCGTAGAGAAAGCTCCGGCACCCGAGCGCCCAAATATCCTCTGGATTTCGTGCGAAGATATGTCGCCCCGGCTGGGCTGCTACGGCGATACGACCATCCCGACACCCAACATCGACCGGCTCGCCCGCGAAGGCATACGGTTCAGCAACGCGTTCTGCACAGCGGGGGTCTGCGCCCCGAGCCGCAACGCCATCATTACGGGTATGTACCAGACCAGCACGGGCGGCCACAACATGCGGACGCTCTACGATACGTATCCGACCAAAACCGGCCTGCCGAAGGAGTACTCGGTCGTGATGGCCCCGGACGTTAAAGCGTTCCCGGAGTTTCTGCGGGCTACGGGTTATTACACCAGCAACAACGTTAAAACCGACTATCAGTTTGAAGCCCCGCCGACGGTCTGGGATGAGGTCAGTACCAAAGCGCACTGGAAAAACCGCCCCGAAAACCAGCCGTTCTTTTCCGTATTCAACAACACCGTCACGCACGAATCGCAGGTGTGGCAGCGCAAAGACCTGCCCCTGCGGGTCGATCCGGCCCGTATCAGCGTGCCGCCCTACTACCCGGACACCAAGACCGTTCGGCAGGATATGGCCCGGTTCTACAGCAACATCCGCGACATGGACGATTGGGTAGGTGGTATTCTGAAACAACTGGAAGACGATGGCCTGCTCGATAAAACCATTATTTTCTTCTGGTCGGATCACGGCGACGGGCTGCCGTTCGTAAAGCGCGAAATCTACGACCGGGGCCTGCGGGTTCCGCTGATCGTACGGTTTCCGGACGGGCGTTTTGCGGGTACGACCCGCGACGAACTGATCTCAATGATCGATCTGGCCCCGACCGTTCTGACCCTGGCGGGTACGGCTCCGCCTGCCTACATGCAGGGCCGGGCATTTCTTGATCCCAAAACCGGTCGGCGACCCGCCGGAGTTCAGCCCCGGCGGGTCGTATTCGGTGCCCGCGACCGGCTCGACTCAGAATACGACCGCGTTCGGACCGTTCACGATGGGCGTTACCAGTACGTGCGGAACTTCTACCCCGACCGTCCGCTGTACATGGACATCGCCTACCGGAAGCAGCAGCCGATGATGGCCGAACTGCTGCAGCTCCGCGACGCGGGTAAACTCAATCCAACCCAGATGCGGTGGTTTCAAACGACCAAGCCAGTAGACGAACTCTACGACCTGACCACCGACCGGTTCGAACTGACCAATCTGGCCGACAATCCGGCGTACGGGGGTCATCTGAAACGACTGCGGAAGGAGTTGGACAAATGGCTGAACGAAACCAACGATCTCGGCAAACTTCCCGAAAAAGAACTGGTGCGGCAGATGTGGCAGGGGGCCGACAAACCACCCGTTACGGCGACACCGCAGGTAGCCCGGTCGGGCGACCGGCTCACCCTGAGCTGTTCGACACCGGGCGCGTCCATTGCCTACCGAATCGGAGACAGCAAGAGCTGGCGGGTGTACACGACCCCGATCACAATGCCAAAAGATCAGATCCTGACGGTCATGGCCATGCGCATCGGATACGCAAAAAGTCCGGAAGTACCGGTCATGCCCTAGGTAACTACCCAACGCATGCCTGACAGGTAACCACCGAAAGCGGTAACGCGATGCCGGGGCCCTGGCAGAGACAGCCGGGGTCTTGGGCGGCATGCAGATATTTCCCCGGGTATGTCGTATTTTGCACCCGGATAAGCGGCCGGACGTTGGTTGTCAGGCTGAGCCACATAGGCCGGGCCGCTCCGTTTGCTTCATGACTGTTTTGCTCGTTAAAGTGACCCTGATGCCCCTGGTGATTGGTCTGATTACTCTTTCCAGCCGGAAATGGGGCCATCGGATTGGGGGCATGGTTGCCAGTTTGCCGTGGGTCGCGGGACCGATTCTGCTGTTTTTTATTCTGGAACAGGGGAAAACCTTTGGCATTCGGTCTGTACAGGGCATCCTGATGGGAATCGTGTCCTGGACAACCTTCTGCTACAGTTACGCGCTGCTGTCGCGTCGGTTTCACTGGTTGCCCACCGTCCTAATCTCGTATGGGGTGTACGTAGCCATTGCCTGGGTCTTCACCTTCTTCACCCTCAATCTGTTTGCTACCTATGGCATTGCCCTTGGCTGTGCCCTGCTTGCGCTGCGGCTTTTTCCCAAACCCGCAGCGCAGACGATCCAACCCCGACGGCTACCGTTCGATGTGCCCATCCGGATGGTGGTCGCTACGTTGTTTGTGGTAGTCGTTACCTGGCTGGCTAACGTGCTCGGCCCCGCCTGGAGCGGCATCCTGACGCCTTTCCCCATCATTACGTCCATACTGGCCATTTTTACGCATTACCTGCAGGGCAGTACGGCCACGATCCTGATTCTGCGCGGTTTGCTGATTGGCGTGCTGGGGTTCACTACGTTCTTTTTTCTGCAGGCGTTTCTGCTGCCACACTTTTCAGTGGGCGCGTCGTTTTGTCTGGCGCTCGTGGTCAATCTGCTGATCAATATCGTTTCCCTTCGCCTGGTTAATTAACCGTTGATTATGATGAATGCGCGCATTCGCGAACTGGCCCAGACGCTCTGGGATTATCACCACGTGAACCATACGCTCCGGAAAGCCGATGTAATTCTGGTGCTGTGCAGTCATGACACCCGGGTAGCCGAACGCGGAGCCCAGCTGTTTCTGGAGGGCTGGGCACCCCTGCTCATGTTTTCGGGTGGGCTCGGGGTCATTACCCGCTCGATGTGGACCGAACCCGAAGCCGATCTGTTTGCCCGTATTGCCGTGGAAATGGGCGTTCCGGCGGAGCATATCCTGATTGAGAACCAATCGGCCAACACCGGCCAGAACGTCTTGTTCACCCGGCAGCTACTGGCCGAAAAAGGGCTCGACCCAGAAACGTTCATTGTTGTACAGAAGCCGTATATGGAGCGCCGGAGCTACGCTACGTTCCGGAAGGTATGGCCCGAAAAATCGGTGATCGTCACCTCCCCGCAGGACGCCTTTGAGGTCTATCTGAGCCGATACACCAACCCGGAATTGACGCCCGACGACGTGATCAGCATTATGGTCGGGGACTTACAGCGCATCCGACTGTATCCGGAACGGGGTTTTCAGATTCCGCAGCCCATCCCCGACGACGTCTGGGCCGCCTACGAAGAACTGGTCAAGGCCGGTTACGACCGGCATCTGGCATCCGCCTGACATGAATGCAAAAGAAGCAGGCGGTGATTACTCACCGCCTGCTTCAGACCCATTACACGGTGTGGCTTATTTCAGCCGCTTTGCCTTGGCTTCGAACATATTCATCAGCATACCTTTCAGGTTGTCGTCGTCCACTTTGCTGAGGTCCAGCGTAACGTCATACCCCTGAGCGGTGAAGGCCATTGACAGCTTATCAGCACTTTCGGTGAGCTGAGTCACGGGAATTTTTTCCTGATTTGAGTCGGCAGCGTTCACCAGTTCGCCGGTCAATTTACCGTCCTTCCGAACCAGCTCAGCTACGAGTTTCGCATCACCACTCGGTGTACCGGTTACGGTGATTTCCCATTTGCCGGCAAAGAAATCGTCCGGGGCATGAGCAACGCTGCGGGTTACTACATTCAGCAGCAGAAAGAGCAGAAAGAAGCTTACTTTTTTCATGGAAACAGGGGGTTTTGATTGTTAATTAAGCTGACTTATTACTGTACCTCGACTTATTCGGCATTCGGATTCAGCACGAACTCAGTGCCCATGACCACCATCAGGCTGCCGAGGGGTTCCTTCGGATTGGTGAAAATGACATACACATCGCGTAGTTTCCCATCCAATGGCGTTGACGGCTTGATGGGAATCGTTAACGCCGACGGTTTGAAATCCATTTTATCGCTGGCCTCCAGAAACTGCGATTCGCCGAGTAAAGGGCCGGTTGGACTATCCAGGCGCACTTCGACCTTTCCCCCCTTGGCGTTAAGCTGTGGCTTGGGAGCCGAGGCCACAATCCGCAGCTCACCGACGCCAGTCAGGTCGGCCTGTCTGAGTACCATGTACGCCCCCGACTTGCTCGGAATAGCCAGGTTGTTGCCCCCAAACGCCATCTTGTTGACGTTATCGTAGGTGTCGAAGCCGTGCACATCCACCCTGGCGTTCCGCAGAACGTAGGTCTGCTCCGACCGCAGCGCCGGCAGACCGTTCGAGCCCCGGTCTTCGTAGGAAGCGCGCAGAATGTACACCCCTTTGCCTTTATCATCGGCCGGAATTTTAGCGGTATAGCTGCCTTGTGTTGGTAGCGAACCTGCAGCGGCCTGGCTCGATACGCTGAGTATATACTTGACCATCTCAGAAGCGTCGGTCGTTGAGAGTTGCGGGTGAGCGGACATTGGCGTTTCGCCCCACACACCGGCACCACCGGTGATAACCTTCTTGGTCAGGCGCTCCAGCGCGGAGCCATCACCCTTGTATTTCCTGGATACGTCGGCATATGCGGGACCAATCGACTTCTTATTGATGCTGTGGCAGGCTTTGCAGTCGCTGGCTTCGATGAGTTTTTTGCCCGTGGCCAGCAAAGCACCCGCGTCGGCCGAGCGGTGCCCCTGCGCGATGGCTACCTTATCGAATCCTTCCGGCAGATAGTCAATGGTAACCGCTACGCGTTCCGGGTCAATACCCTTGCCTAGTTTGCCATCTTCCTTGTCGCTTACGTCCACGGCGTAACTAAATGGCTTGTTCGGACTGAAAAACGACTTGTTTCCGCCGGGCATGTCCACTGTCAGCACGGGTGATTCGTTGCCTACGGTAATATCCATCGACTGCGACGAGATACCGCCTTTACCGTCGTTGACCGTGAGCGTTGCCTTGTAGACTCCGGCTTTTGCCAGCGTCAGGGCCGCATCGGGGGTGTTGATGACTTTAGAAAAACCGTTTTTCGACGATAGCTTCCACGAATACGTCAGCGCGTCACCATCGGCATCGGTCGTACCGGCCGCTGTCAGTTTCAGGTTCAGTGGAGCCGAACCACCCATTTTGTTAGCCGCCACCTGAAGTTGTGGCTTGCGGTTGCCGCCGTTGTATTCAATGCAAATCAGTCGGGCGTCGTCATTGGCCGAAAACCAGCCCGAGCCATACTCAAGCATGTAGAGGTCGCCATCGGCCGCGAATTCCATGTCCATTGGGTTGCTGAATTTGTAGCTGGGCATGAACCGTTCCATCGACTCATAGTTACCGTCTTTATCCATCGTAACGGCCATAATCCAGCCACGCATCCAGTCGTACGTCAGCAGTTTACCGTCGTAGTAATTTGGGAAAGCGCGGGGGGCTCCGTTGAAGGCATCGGCATAAAATACCGGCCCAGCCATGGCATTCCGGCCACCGGCCCCAACTAACGGAAACTCCGGCGATGCATCATACGGATACCAGATAAATGCCTTCTGCGCCGGGGGTAATACCTTCAGACCCGTATTGTTTGGCGAAGTATTGGTTGGCGCGTTGACATCCCACTTCTCGCCTATCTGGTTGGTGGCAAAATCGAATTTGTTGTAGGCTTTGTTATCACCCACGAAATGCGGCCAGCCGAAGTTACCGGCTTTGCGAGCCTGACCAACCTCATCGTGACCAGCTGGTCCCCGATTGGGGTCGGGCTTGGCGGCATCGGGTCCAACTTCGCCCCAATACACATAACCCGTTTTGGGGTCGACCGAAATGCGGAACGGGTTCCGGTGACCCATCGTATAAATCTCAGGCCGCGTCTGGGAACGGTCCGACGTTTCGGCTGCTCCTTTTGCAAAAAGATTTCCCTCAGGAATAGTGTAGGTACCATCCGGCTGGGGCTTGATGCGAATGATCTTACCCCGCAGATCGTTGGTGTTCGCTGACGATTTCTGAGCGTCCCAGGCGCTACGGCCTTCCCGCTCGTCGCTCGGGCTGAAGCCATTGGAGCCGTGCGGATTGGTGTTGTCACCTGTTGACAGGTACAGATTTCCCTGACGGTCCCAGGCAATGGAGCCGCCCGTGTGGCAGCACTCTTCCCGCTGGGTCGGTACGTCCAACATCACCTTTTTGGAATCCATCACCAGCTCATCACCTTTCAGTTCAAAGCGGGCCAGTACGTTTTTCGATTCATTCGGGTCAGAGTAGTACAGGTAAATCCAGTGGTTCTGCGCAAAATTGGGGTCTTTGCTGAGGCCCAGCAACCCATCTTCCCCCATCGACTCTTTACCTTCCTTGCTGACGTATTTGATGTTAACGGGCAGCCTGGCAATGGTTTTCAGCTCCTTCGTTCTGGTGTTGTAGAGCCGCACTTCGCCCTTCCGCTGAATGAACAGAATGCGTCCGTCGCCGAGTACGCTTAATTCCATTGGCTCGTCCAGTTTCTCGGCCAGTACGACTTTGGCAAATCGGTTCTCTTCGGGCCGTGCTTTGGGGTAGTTCAGCGGTTTGGGCGAATCGCCACCCGTTACGTACTGGATACCGGCCCACAGGTGATTTAAGAACAGGGGTTCAGCAAAGGTCTCGTCGGTATGGCCCATCGCCGTGTAGAACGACCGGCCACCGTCGAACTCCTGATACCAGCTCATCGGGTGAAAATCAGGGTTCTTGCCCCCCTGATAGCTCGTTTCGTCGATGGTCAGAACCGGGGTGATTTTGGACGAAATATTCTTGAAGCTATAAAACTCATCGGTGCGTTCAAACTCATCGGGCATACCCTTGGTGGCCCAATGGTTCTTCAGCTTAACGATAAATTTCCCTTTCTGCACATTACTGGGCGTCATGGGATGGTCCAGGAAGTAGGCCCCAGCCAGTTTACCATACCACGGCCACTCGTACTCGGTATCGGTGGCGGCATGGATGCCGACATAGCCACCACCCGCCTGAATAAACCGCTCAAACGCGTTCTGCTGGTCGTCGTTCAGCACATCGCCCGTGGTGTTCAGAAACAAAACGGCGTTGTACTTCTTCAGATTAGTTTCGAAAAACAGCGACGCATCTTCGGTGAAATTCACTCCGAACCCTTTCTCCGTCGACATCCTGGAAAGCGCCTTCTTACCTGCTTCAATCGACTGGTGACGGAACGCAGCCGTTTTGCTGAAGACCAGCAGATTCATTTTGGGTGCCTGGGCAAAGACGGACATCGACCACAGCCAAAGTCCAAGTATTACCCCCGTGGTTTGTAAAGACTTACGTAGCATAGAGCGGATGTAGTTAACCCTTGATGAGCAAAGGTAAAGAAGATAATTTCTTATTGTCTATTTTTTAGACAATAATTTTTTTACAATTCCATACATTTGTAGTACTACGTTATTGTGGACAATTATTGCTGTTTCTGACCGAGCCGATAACATAGCAGTTCGAGGTATCAGCAATCTGACGTGACAGTGTGTAAATTGGCGACCTGATCTACACCCCCTTATTTAATACTATGCAGCCACTTAGTGAACGAGACTACATCCAACAGCTTTCGATCGACTGCGTTATCTTTGGCTATCAGGAAAAACAACTGAAGGTGTTAAGCCCCAAACTAGATTTCAAAGGAGACTTCTGGGCGTTGCCAGGCGGCTTTATTTATCAGCAGGAAAGCATTCATGAAGCCGCCTTTCGGATTTTGGAAGACCGCACCGGCATCCGGGATATTTATCTGGAGCAGTTCAGGGTATTTGGCGATGCCGAACGAAGCAATGTTCAGTTTATGGGCCGGCTGGTCGAGCTGAACCGGGAAAAGTTTGACAGTCACCTGTTCAATCGCAAAGAATTTGAGTGGCTTACCCGCCGGTTTGTGTCGATTGGTTACTACGCCCTGGTGGACATCAACAAGGTGGTGCCCCGAAAAAACGACATTGACGAATCCATCGACTGGTACCCGATCAAGGCGCTGCCCACGATGATTATGGACCATAATGAAATCGTTGAAAAAGCGCTCGAAACGCTGCGGGCCAACCTCGACCAGAAGCTGATCGCTTTTAACCTGCTCCCCGAAACCTTTACCATGAAGGACCTGCAGGAGTTGTACGAAGCCATCTTCGACAAACCGTTTGCCCGCAACAATTTCCAGAAGAAGATGCTGGACCTGAACGTACTGGAACGGCTGGAAAAGAAGTATACCGGCGCGGCCAACAAAGCGCCTTATCTGTACCGTTTCCGGCAACAAGTCCCGCTTCTGGAAGCAGTCTGACAACGTACCCTGCGCGCTGGAACAGCTTTAGGTTCTGAACCTGACCACAAGGCTACACTAAAGCTGTTGTGCACTTACAGGGTCCGTTTCTGATCGGCCAGTTTCTCTTCTTCCAGCTTTCTGACCTGTTCGACGATTTCTTCGGGCGATACGTAGAGCCGGGCGATTTTATCTTTGTAGGCCTGGGGCAGTTCGGCATGATCGAGAATAAACCGTTTGGTAGCAACCAGATAATTGCCCAGGCCGCGTTGCACCGCAAAGTCGTCGGCGACGCGTTCGGCTTTACGCACGTAGGCTGGCGAAAACAGATACCCCAGCCCAAACCGGATCATGCCGATTGTGCTGCGGTTCTCGTAATCCATGATATGCCCCAGCTCGTGACCAATCCAGCCGATCATGATCGCATCCGGAATGTGGTGGATAGGAATCGCCGTATGCGTCAGCTTGAACATGGCGCTGATATTGATCTGATACGCCCGCTTCTGCCGGCTACCCAGCAGACTGCCGACCACCGGCTGCGCCTGCATGACCGACGACCGGATTTTCTGCTTAAAAACGAAGCGGATACAGGCTGTTCGTAGCTCGGGATAAAACGACAGCGCAATCAGCACATTTTTCCGGATTACCGACGGAATGTGCTTGTGTTCACCAAACGCGGCCAGCTCGGGCGAAACATCATCGGGTTGGATACTGCTTTCATCAATCCGCATGACGGCTCACATCGTTGAGTTCATAGGTATACATCTCTTTTTAGTAGGGACACGTATCGCCCCCCTGATTGTTCAAAAATTTGTCTAACCTCCTGATGTAAACGCTACACATAATCCACTAACTTGCTGCGAAGCAGACGTTACTTAAGTAAATAATTTCAGTATTTTTTACTAATACAGCTTGTATTTAAATATGATTTGTTTAACTTTAACCTCACAACACTCACAAAAAGGAACTTATCTACTATAATGTTTACAAAACAGGCATCGTTGCTCTCTGTCCCGCTTACAACAGACGTTTGTGAACAAATACTATCAAACTGGATTGAGGCCGTTTCTACCTTCTACTGGTCGTATCAACAGCTTGTTCAGCGCATCCAGACTCAACCAGCCGACCATCTGGCTCCGGACAATGCCCTTACTGAAGTCGCGTTGGCCATGCAGGATCAACTTACCATCCTGCTTACCGACGTAAGCCAGTCCGACGTACAATCGGGTACGTTCAGTGGCGACGACTACCAGACCCTTGCTCAACACACGGACGAACTCAATCGCCTTACCCAACAGGCTCAAAACCGCTTGTCGTCTGCCGGTCATACCAGACCCTACAACCCTTCTGGTTTCGACTCTACCCCGCGCCTGCACGCCTGAGGACCTGTTCCGTTCGTCCGGCACCGTGCGCGTCCACCGAAGCCCGGCTTATGATCAGGCCGGGCTTCGGTGGCTGCTTTCATCTTTGCGCCGGTCGATATAATCTCTGTGTCGGCAACCGTCCTGAACGGCCCTACTCTATCGAAACAGCGGTCTGCCCTGCATAGCCTGCCAGAACAAGAAGGTCGTCACAAGGGCGTACAGCAGCGCGGCAATAACCGTAGCCCGGACGCTTTTCAGAACGTAGAACGACAGCAGCGGCAGAATCTGCAGGGCGTGCATTCCCAGAAAATGAGCGATCCGCAAATCCCCGTAGCGTCGGCTCCAGTTGACCACCGGCAAACCGGGGCTGCCGTCGGCCCCACCGATCGTATGCGTCAGCCGGGATCCCATGCTCAGCCCCTGCATTGAGAACACGATAAACAAAAGCAGCCCCAGCCGAATGCCCCACAAATACGCCCTTGGCAGGTCCGGCAGGTCCTGCTGAAAGAAAAGCAAGGCTATGTAGGCCGTCCAGAGCGAGATACCGACGGCCGCTGCGGCCATCAGCCCGTATAACGTAGCGAACAGAGGGGTGCTCACGTTGAAGTGCGACAACTGCCCGCGAGCCGCCTGAAGGGCAATAAACAGGTCCTCGAAGGTGAACAGGACAATCAGCCCCCACGAATACCAGACAACCGCCCGGCTGTTGCCCAGGTACTGCATGAACCAGGCCATCGTCCAGACAAAAATACCGGTGGCCAGAAAAAACTTCATGGGTTTATACCAGGCATTGATGCCCAGAACCTGCGTATGGGTAAACCGAATGCATACCAGACAAAGCAGCGCAGCCAGCAGGCAGCCGAGTCCGAAGTAATACAGTGGCTCGTTGCTGTGGCGGAGTTGGGTCAGAAAAACCTTCATGGATTTGGCTGAAGTTGACGCTGGTGCTGGGTCATGCCGCCCATCACCTGCTGCATGATACGTACCTTTCCCCAGCGCGGCACCGTCCGGAGGGCGTAGACCAGCAGCTTGGTCAGCCAGCCGGGCAGCACCGTAGTTTGTCGTCCCAGAGCCCGCAGAATCGGTACGCCAACCTGCTCGGGGGTAAGCGACATCGTCATGGCCATGTTGGCCCGCTGCTCAAACCCACTCCTGACCGGTCCCGGAGCCGCTGCCAGCACATCGACCCCGTCGGGTTTCAACTCCAGCGCCAGGGCCTCGGCCAGCGACTGCACATAGGCTTTGCTGGCGGCATAATTGGCCGCGTACGGGACTCCCTGGAAAGCCACCATCGAACTCAACAGAATGATACCACCCCGGTGTTGGGCCGCAAACCGCCTGCCGAAATGGTGCGTCAGCGACAGCACCGCTTCAGCATTCACCCGCAGCAGGTTAATTTCCTCGTCGAGGTTCGACCGGAGAAACAGCCCCGACGTACCGAAGCCCGCAGAGAGTACCAGCAGCCCAACGTCCAGCCCGTCGGTGTGGTCGATGAGTTGCTGCACACCGCCCGGCGCCGACACATCGGCGGCTACCATCCGTACGTCAATGCTGTAGGTTTCCCGCAACTGCTGAGCTACCGGTGCCAGTCGCTCGATCTGTCGGGCGTTGATAACCAGCTGCAACCCGGCGTCGGCCAGTAACCGGGCCAGTTCCAGGCCAATGCCCGACGAGGCCCCGGTCACAACAGCCCACGGGCCGTACTGCTGCCGCAGGCGATTTTTTTCGGAAGTTTTGAGTATCATGTCTATAGGGTGTTTATCAGTTAGTGGATCCTTGGGCTTTTGTCCAGACTTCGCTCCGGCCAAACAAGGCCACACCTACGTAGCCGCGAATGCTCAGGGTACTGGCGTCCTTCAGGGTCATTTTACAGGCGTAGGTTTTGCCTTCGCGGGGGTCATAGATGGTGCCGCCCTCCCAGGTTTCGTCGCCGTCGTGCCGAAAATCGTTGAGGATAACCAGCCCGATCACATCCCGGTTTCGCAGGGCAGGATCCGGATTTTTTTCGTCTTTGGCCGATCCGCCCGTCCCCCAGACAATCTTACCAAAGAACTTGCCGGCCTGCCGGTAGATGAGCAGACGGGAGTCTTTTTTAGGCGAGAGCCATTCGCCGAGAATGGCATCCGGTTTCATTTGCGCAAAGGCGGTTGAGCTGAACAAGACAAAGAGCAGCGTGGTGAACGTACGCATAATTGATCGGTGTTTTAAAATTGAACATTGTTCATTAAAAGGGTAAAAAAATCACAGCTTATCGAGTATTTTCAAAAATTCGTCGTACGCCTGCTCCACAATCCCGTCGGCCTCCTGCAGGTTCACGCTTTTCGTCCGTTGTCCGATTTCCAGACTGCACATGCCGTGCACCAGGCTCCAGATCATAAACGTCAGCGGTTCGAGCCGGTGCCCGTCGAAATGCCCGGCCTCCATGCATTGCTGGACCGTGGTCTGTAATACGGTAAAAGCCGCTTTCCCCTCTTTCCACTCCTCATTTACGGCGTTCAGAAACTCCATGGGGGCTTTGATGCTGAACATCAGTTCATACATATCCGGGTTTTCATGAGCGAAACGGATGTACACCCGCCCCATAGCCTTGAGCCGTTCCATCGGGTCTGTTACGTTGAAAAGCACCGCAAACTGACCGCCCAGCTCGGCGAACCCCTGCGTATGCAGCGCGTGCAGAATGGCGTTTTTGTCTTTGAAATAGACGTAGACAGTACCGACACTGTAGTCAATGGCTTCGGCGATGCTCCGGATGGTTGTCTGCTCAATCCCCTTCTGCACAAAGAGCTTTTTGGCTCCCTGCAGAATCAGACTCCGCAACTCCTCCTTTTCTTTCGCTTTTCGCTCAGCGACGCCCATGTCCTTTACGTTTGCCTTATAAACTGAACAACGTTCAAAATTTGTTCCTGATTGCCAAACTTTTTTTTACGCCGACAGCAACGGGCGGAAAAATGGTACGCACCAGTTGATAGTGCTAGTAATAGCGGTTCATTTTCTGCTTTATACGGTCTATACCCCATCTTGTAAACCGACTATACCGTTGGCGTCTACCCTTTTCCGGCTTATCGTATGAAACTACCCGTTTCCTGTCTGCTGCTGATTACCTATGGGCTGTTCCAGCCTGCATTTGCCCAGACGACCTCATCGTCTCAGGCCACCCAACGCCCTAATTTCGTGCTGATTGTCGGCGACGACCACGATCTGAGCGCCGTTGGCTGCTACGGCAACCGCCAGGTAAAAACGCCCCATCTAGATTACCTGGCCAATGAGGGCGTTCGGTTTACCCGTGCCTATGCTACTACGTCGTCGTGCAGCCCCAGCCGGTCGACCCTGTTGTCGGGGCGGCACAATCACAACAACGGGCAATACGGTCTGGCTCACGCAACGCACCATTTTCGCTCCCATGAAGAGTTGAAAACCATGCCGGCCCTGCTGCACGATGCCGGCTATACCACGGCCCGCATCGGTAAATACCACGTAGCCCCCGCCAGCGCCTACCCCTTCGACAAAGCCCTGAGCGAAGACGGCTCCAACCCGGTGAAGATGGCTGCTCTGTGCGCCGATTTCCTGGAAACCAACCGAAACAAGCCGTTTTTTCTGTACTTCTGCACCACTGATCCGCACCGGGCCGGTTCCAATAAAAACCTGCCGCACGGGGCCAACCCCCACGGCAACAAACCGAATGGTCATGAAGGGGTGACCGAGACGCCGTATGGAATGGATTCGCTGCGGGTACCGTATTTCCTGCCCGACGCCCCGGAAACCAAAGCAGAACTGGCGCAGTACTACCAGTCGGTGTCGCGCATGGACCAGGGCATCGGACGGCTGTTCGATCAACTGAAGGAAAAAGGGCTGTGGGACAACACCATCGTGATTTACCTCTCCGACAATGGCATGCCGGTGCCCGGTGCTAAAACGACACATTACGAGCCGGGTGTGCGGCTGCCGCTCATCGTCCGGAATCCCTACTCGACCCGCAAAAATCAGGTGTGCGACGAACTGGTATCGTGGGTAGACGTAGCGCCGACGCTGCTGGATTTTGCCGGACTCAACCCGCCTGTACTCGCTACATCGAGCCGGTCACAGGGTGGTGGTGAATACGGCGAACGAGGCCCAACGTCGTATTTCCACGGCAAATCCTGGAAACCGTACTTCGACCGTACCGGCGGAACAACCCAGTTCCGGGGTGATACGGTTTTTCTGTCGCATACCTTCCACGAGGTTACGATGTATTACCCCATGCGATCGGTGGTGACCAAACGCTACAAGCTGATCTGGAACATAGCGCACGACCTACCGTTCCCCTTTGCAGCCGACCTCTGGAGTTCAGCCACCTGGCAGGGTTTTCTGACATCCGGAAAGACGCAGTACGGACAGCGGAGCAAAGACGCGTACGTGCGTCGCCCGGCGTTTGAACTGTACGATCTCGAAAAAGACCCGCAGGAACGAACAAATCTGGCGGGCAGCAAAGCGCACAAAGCAACGTATGAGACGCTGCTGGCGTCGCTGCGAAACTTTCAGGAGGTTACCAACGACCCCTGGCGCGTGAAGTGGACGCACGAGTAAGCGGTCAGGACGGCGCTACCTGCTGGTCCAGCCAGGTATAGCTTTCCCCCAAAAAAACGGTCACGGTTTCTTCGGTTTCGATAGCCGACAGGGGCAGAAACGCCCCTTTCCAGTCGTCGGTGATCAGCCATCGTCCGGCAGACAGTGTGGGGGCGGCTCGGAAGTTGACGGCGCGCGTGCTGTCGTAGCCGGACAGGTAGAAATACGGTTCGTTGCTCAGCGAATCGGCAATGGCATAACCGGCCCAGATAGCCGTCCGCTCCCGACCGGTTTCATCCGGCAGGGAGTAGTAAACGCCCGTGTCGAAATGATGCGGCCAGACGCGCACCTCACTGCTGCGGCCACTCCACTCGTTCAGCCAGTCGAGCGACGTATTAGCCAGCGTTCGCCATTGCCCCCACGCCCGCAGCCCGGCCGGACGAACGTAGGGCGTATCCGGAGCCACGGGCGGGTCGAGCTGGTAATTCAACGGTTTGATGGCCTGCACGTCCCAGGCCTGTAACTGGCTTTTCCACCAGGCCAGGGCATCGGCCGGCATCCGGGTTTCGGGCGAAAACGACGCCACGACCGCTTCAGCCTGATCGATGAACGCCAGGGTAAAGGTCTCGGTGTCAATAACCAGCTTTTTTGCCTGCCCATTGCGGATAAATGGACGACCCTCCAGCCGGTGCCGGGTGGAATTCCAGCCCATATTCGCGTGGCTGTCGTCGGGTTTTTGATCGAGCAGTTGGGTACCGGTCAGGGCAACGAGCTGAGCCAGACTGTGCAGCACACGGTCGGCCTCATTGATGTTCGCGGGGTTGATGTTCATGGTGGGTGGTCTGGGTTCTGGCGAGGTCCGATGATTAAGCCACATCCAGCAGCGCCGGATTCGTAATAATAATCTGGTTTCGGTTATACGCCAGCATCCCCGCCTGCCGGTATTCACTGAACAGTTCGCTGACCACCTGTCGGTTGCTGCATATCATCCGGGATATATCCTTGTGCGTCAAGTAGTTGTTGAGAACGTACGGCTGACCAGGTTTGGCATCCTTCTCGACCCATTCTTTCAGAAACAGCCGGAAGCGGGTCCGCACGTCCTTGTACATCAGGTTAATGTATCGGTTTTCGACTTTTCGTAGCCGCAGCCCAACCAGTTTGGTGAACCGGATGCCGAGCGTGGGGTTCTGCTGAATGACCCGCTCAAAATCAGATACCAGAAAGCTGCAGAACGTGACGTAGTCCGACAGCACGACGGCGTATTGATTGCTTTCGGCCGGTGTCAGCGTAAATTGCCCAAACAGATCGTCGGGGCGCAGTATTTCAATGAGTTGTTCATTACCTTCTTCGTCCAGTTCTACAACCTTCAGAATACCTACTTTTAACGTATACACCCGGTTTTCGTCCTGCGACAGGTTGATTATATCCCCCTTGCGGTGCGAGCGAAAATGACTCAGGTAGCAGATCTCGTTGATGGCGTTGCGCGACAGTTCATCGAAAAGCTGATGATTCTTCAGGTACCAGTATTTAGTTTCGTTTGTCATGGTCTGTGTCAGTTCAGAGGCATAGTATTCAGCGCCACGCTGACTTCATCGGCAATGTCGTGGGCTACGGCCCGTTTGGCCTTTAATCCAAAGCGATGAATGGCCCCGTCGCGGTGCAGTATGGTAACCTGGTTCGTATCGTGACCGAACGCAGCCCCCTGGTCCCGGAGCGAGTTGAGGACAATCAGGTCCAGGTTCTTGCTGACCAGCTTGGCCCGGGCGTTGGCCAGTTCGTTGTCCGTTTCCAGCGCAAAGCCAACCAGAAACTGATCGTCGCGCTTCTGCCGGCCTAGACTGGCCGCGATGTCGACGGTCCTGACAAGTTCCAGCAGGAACGCTGGTTCCTTCGTCTTGATCTTCCGGTCGGCCACCACTTTAGGCGTGTAATCGGCAACGGCTGCGGCCAGCACGGTAATCGAAGCCGTGGGAAAGTAATCCAGACAGACCGCGTACATCTCAGCCGCCGACTGCACGCGCACTACGGCAATGGCCGGGTGGCTGGCGGTCTGGCTGGTTGGGCCGCTGACGAGCGTGACCGTAGCTCCGCGCTCGGCCAGTACCTCGGCTACGGCATATCCCATTTTTCCGGTTGACTGGTTACTGATGTACCGCACGGGGTCAATAGCTTCGTGCGTCGGGCCGGCCGTTACCAGGGCGTGAAGACCCGACAAATCGGTGTTGATGGTGGCAAATAGTGGGTTCATTAGCTTGTTGTTTTTGACTAGTCGTGTATCAGATTTTTTTGTTCCGTTGAATCCGTCGCCAGATTCGGACAACCTCGCTCAGCGTCATGTAGGCCACGCCCCGGCGATGATTCTCGCGGCTGATGTCATACAGCACCCGCCAGTGACTTACCAGTACGTTCCAGGCCTCCCATATCGAAAAGCCAGGCTGGTAGATGTGCGCCGGTTCGGCCCCGGCCCCGTTCAGTTCCATGACCCTGATGTGTCGGCCGGCGTATAAATCAGCCATGCTGCGGGTGCGGAGGTCGTAACGGCCGTAATAGAATCCGTCGATGGGTGCGCTGATGCGGTCGAAGACGCGGGTCAGCCCGGGCGTAATCAGGTGGTTGGCATCCAGAAACGTAGTGCCCCTGCTGTGGTTCCCGATCGGCACCAGTGTTATTACCTCCCCCGGGGCCGGTATCTCATGAAAGCGATAACCGTACTTGGCCGTCAGGGCGGGCAGTTGCAGAATGGCCCGTTCGTTCTGCATGATCAGTTCTTCAATGCAGTTTTGCCCGTTGCCCCGGATGGTCAGAAACGCCTTCTGCACGATGGACGAGATTACCCCCTGCGCCTGGCCCGGAAAACGGTAGTAAAACACCCCCAGTTCAAGCGGTTCGTCGACGTACTCCTGAATCAGGAAATCGACCGGACTGCCCTGGCAATAATTAACCAGGTCTTCCCAATGCTCCAGCTTTTCGACCCGCCAGCCACACTCACCCACATTGGGTTTGGCAATCAGCGGAAACGTCAGGCCGTGCGCGTCGATCTGCGCAAACACGGTGTCGATATGGGTATCGGCTGGGACAAACAACGTCTTTGGCTTGAACTCGTCGCTGATCAGATCCAGAATATCAATTTTCGATTCGCCCAACAAACCACCGGTCTCGATAGACGGGTTGGCCGCCGAAAAGAAAAACAGCGACCGCGCCTTGATCGACAGCCACAGGTGGTAGACGAAAACAGGAAAATAGACCACCGCAAATGGCCAATACTCCCAGTGCCGCAGCCGGATGAAGAACGGACTGTTGAACCGGATGCGGGGTAGTAATGCCAGGAGTATCTCCCGGAGGCCGGCGGGCTGACGGACGGACGAACTAAGCGGTTGCATAGACTGATTCATGAATAGACACGTGGCTGAACGTTTGCTGCCCAAAATCTTCGTAAATCATTTCGGTCTGGCCGGGATGCTGCACAACGCTGGTCAGGCTAACCGTAAAAAGCTCGTTGTTGCGGTTCATTCGCAGGGCGTTAGCCTCATCACCGTCTCCGGTAAACTGATGAAACAGCCGAATGTCCCCAACGGCGGGGGTTGGGTGACTCAGTTGCCAGTCGCGAAACCAGGCTTCACGTCGGTCGATCACGTCGGCTGAGTAAAGCGTCACCGACGACCAGATGTGCGACCGGTTGGGATCCTTGTCGTGTACGAACAACCGCTGACCCGTCCAGCGCAATTCGGTCAGTCGGTTCCACTGGAGCGAAAGCAGCGTAAACGGCTCGATGCCGGTGAAGTCATACCCATCGACAAAGGCATGAATGGTGGGGTACGTAAAGACGTGCAGCGGGACAAGGCCGCGGCTGTGTCGGTAAGGGGGTTGAGGCTGGTGGGGCACAAAGCCGCCGTTGAGCAGACAAACGGTCAGTTCGGCCGATGCAGCGATCCAGGTGCCGTGGCCCTGGGGATCTTGTGGAAACGTAACGGTATGATCACCGATCCGTACCGGCTGCGGCAACTGAGCCGGTGGGCGGATGGCTTTCTCATCGCGGCTGTGCGTCAGGATAAAGCCGGTCGGCGTAAGAGGTATATAGGTTGCGGTACACATGCCAGTTGTAAAGCTGTTGCCTTATCTGATGCAAGCGCCGTACCACGAGCCCAAAATTAACTAATCAACTGACAATCAATGATTAATACTCACACTAACCGGCAGCCAGGCCTGAACTAGTTACGAAATATCGTAAACCCTACGAGGGGCCGTAACTAGTACCCGGCGGCCTGACCATCCTTCCGCATCTCAGAAGCGCCCCAATAGATGCGATTGACCGGGTCCCATTGAATGGCCTGATAGCCACCGAAGAAGTCCGTTTCGGCCAGGCGATGCCCCCGCCGTTGCAGTTCAGTACGTACGTCTTTGCCGATACCGGATTCCAGCGCCAGCCGCCCGCCATCGGTCATAAGGGTGCCGATGGGCTCGCTGCTGCCCGAATGACTGAACCGGGCGGCATCGCCGGCTTCCTGAACGTTCATGCCAAAATCGATCAGGTTGCACAGCACCTGCACGTGGCCCTGCGGCTGCACCGGTCCACCCATAACCCCAAAGCTCAGAAAGGGCTGTCCATCCTTCAGCACGAAACCGGGAATGATGGTCGTGAACGGCCGTTTGCCGGGGGCGTAAACATTCGCGTGGCCGGGCTTCATCGTGAAGCTGGTCCCCCGGTTATGAAACACAAAGCCCAGTCCATCGGGCACCATGCCGCTGCCAAACTCCAGCATGTTGCTCTGTATCAACGACACCATATTGCCCTCCTCGTCGGCCACGCTCAGAAATACCGTGTCGCCGGTTTTCAGGGCGGGATCGCCAGCATCCAGGCGTTCGGCGGCTTTGTTCGGGTCGATCAGCTTCCGGCGCTGGGCTGCGTAGTCTTTCGACAACAGCCAGGTGAGCGGTACGTTGCTGAACTCCGGATCGGCGTAGTAGCGGGCCCGGTCTTCGTACGCCAGCTTTTTGGCTTCGACCAGCAGATGCAGGTACTCGGCGCTGTTGTGGCCCAGCTTTTTGAGGTCGTAGCCTTCCAGCATGTTCAACATTTGCAGAACCGCTACGCCCTGGCCGTTGGGTGGTAACTCGTAGACATCATAGCCACGGTAATTGACCGATACCGGCTCGATCCACGTACTCCGGTGGGCGGCTAAATCGTCCTTTCGCAGCGGCATCCCCGTTCGGCGGGCGTACTGGTCCATAACGTCTGCCAACCGGCCTTTGTAAAAAACATCGCGCCCGCCGGTGGCAATCGCTTCGTAAGTTCCGGCCAGATCGGGATTTTTGACGAGCTGCCCTTCGGCCGGAGACTGACCACCCGGCGAAAATGTCCGTTGAAAGTTGTCAAATTCGCCAATATCGTCCCGACTGGCGGCCAGTCGCCGGGTCGCCACCTGCCAGGAGTAGGCAATGACCTGCGCCACCGGAACCCCTTCCCGGGCGTAACGGATGCCGGGGGCCAGTAGCGTGCGCATGGGCAGCTTGCCAAACCGACCGTGGAGCTGAAACCAGCCATCGACGGCCCCCGGCACCGAAACCGACAGCGGACCGTACAACGGAAGCTGGGTGCGGCTGCCCAGTCGCTGCTGCATGGCTTCGTAGGTGAGCCCTCTGGGCGATCGGCCACTGGCGTTGAGAGCGTAGAGCCGACGGTCTTTGGCCGACCAGACCAGGGCGAACAGGTCGCCCCCAATGCCGCAGTTATTGGGTTCGACCAGGCCGAGCAGGGCATTGGCGGCAATGGCCGCATCGATGGCCGTACCACCCTGCTTCAGTACGTCCAGACCAACCTGCGTAGCCAGCGGATGACTGGTAGCCACCATGCCATGCCGACCCAGTACGGGACTGCGGGTGGCGAAATTAGCCCCGGCGATGCGGTCGCCTTTGCCGGTGGTCTGTCCGTAGAGGTGGGTAACCAGTACGGTCAGGAGTAAAAAAAGTACGGTTGGTCGAGTCATGAACAAAAGCCGCTTACGACGGAGCCGGGGGGCCAGATGCGGCTGGCAGGCCCTCCCCGACCTCATACGCATAAGCGGCTTTGGGGTAATCTCTACTTTACCCAACCGACTCGAATACGGCCCGGCTGGCTACGTCGCGGCTGGCTTCCATGTCCTGCCGGAGGCTCTCTATCTTACTCGTGATCGATGCCAGTGCGATGCGACCCAGCGGGATCCGAAGGGCTGGCTTTTCCTGGAGGCTCAGCTGCCAGATGGCTTCGGCGGCTTTTACCGGATCACCTTCCTGCCGACCATGTACCTGTGCCATTCGTTCGCGAAAGGCGCCGGCGGTGGGTTCATAATCAGCCAGCCGTTGCGCTGCCTGCCCGAAGCCAGCACCCGCAAAAGCCGTCCGGAACGGTCCCGGCTCGACCATACTCACCCTGATGCCGAGGGGGGCTACCTCAGCCGCGAGGGCTTCACTGGCCCCTTCCAGCGCAAATTTACTGGCGTTGTACCCCCCGAAGCCCGGAAAAGCCTTGACGCCCCCGTGCGACGATAGCTGGATGATGTGTCCGCTCCGTTGTTGCCGAAACAGGGGCAGAAACGCGTTGGTAAGCGCAACAGGCCCAAAGAAATTGGTCTCGAAGATGGTACGCAACTCCGCATCGGTAGTCTCCTCAATGGCCCCGGCAAAGCCAGAACCTGCGTTGTTGACCAGTACATCTATCCGCCCGAAATCACGTTCAACCGCCTGCGCGACCTCTAAAAACTGATCCGGCCGGGTAAGGTCCAGCTGCAACGCCGAGCCCCGACCGGCATTGGCTGCGGTGAAGTCGGCAACCTGTTCCGGCTGACGAAACGTGCCGATCACCCAATCGCCCTGCTCCATCACCAGTTCCGCCAGGGCTTTGCCCAGCCCGCTCGATACGCCCGTGATCACCCAGATTCTTCTGTCCATATTTTGCGATCAGTAAACCAGTTTTGGGATAATCTTTTAAGCCGCGTAGTACTCACGAATTATTTTGCCATCCTGCCAGTCCTGAATCGCCACCTCGACAAGTTTAACAGGTCCGTTATCCGCATGATCGTAGTCGAGCGACCAGACTAAAAAACTTCGGTTTCCCTTAATAACTTTGCCTACTGCGGTAAAGTCCCGCACCGCTTTTACTTTAGCGAGTAATTCCTCTCCAATTCGTCGGTTTTCAATTTTCCCTTTGTGGGTAACCCCATCAAGGTCTGTTTTTTCAATGTCATCATGATAAAATTCGTCAAATGTCTCCAGGGCTTTACCGGATGCCATCATAGAAATTAATCTATCCAGTTTTGCTGAAATCTGTTGTTCTGTCATGAGCAAATTCGATTGGTTGACTAACGACACAAAGTTGTAGCCAATGCATTCCAATGGGTTAGAACAGAACTTACTTTACTCGGTACTTTACGGACATTGGTTATTCAGCATCAACGTTAGGTGGCTGTTCAGGTCCGTGAATGCTCATGCCACCGTAGCGCCACGATTCGTTTTTCTCGGATTCAATCAATCGATTCAGGCTGCCTTCCGCATCAGCGTTTGGTGTAAAATCCTGTTCGGCAGCCTGGGCCATCTGGCTTAGTTTTTTCAGAGCCTGCTGCTTGTCAGATTGACCAAGTCTGGCTTTTTCTACCGAGGTCCGCAACGTACTGATGGTTTCGTCGTAAACATGAGTCGGCACGGCATACGGGCGTCGGCCTTTGCCGCCGTGAGCAAACGAGAACCGGGCGGGGTCGCTGAACCGCGACGGCGTACCGTGGATGACCTCGCTCACCAGCGCCAGCGATTGCAGCGTACGCGGTCCCATGCCCTGGATCATCAACAGGTTTTCGAAATCGGCCGGGGCCTTTTCCTGAGCCACCCAAAGCATCGCCCCGAGCCGTTTCAGGTCGACGTCGGACGCTTTAACGTCCTTTCGGGTCGGCATGATGAGGTGGTTGGCTTCCCGCAGAATCTTGTCGGGATGCTCCCGCACGATCTGCATCATAGCCGCCTGCGACGGTTTGGCTTCTCTGGCCACCAGATTCAGAATCGTACCCTGCGAAATCCCACAAACGGCTGTGTGCGGTTCCTCCACGAACGATTGCAAATGCCCCGAATGCCAGTGGTATCGGCGCGCCATGGCCGTATCGCCTTTCATACCCTGCTGAACCACTGACCAGTTGCCCCGGTCGTTGACCACGAAGCTGTGCAGATAAAGTTGAAACCCATCCTGAACGGCGGTATTGTCGACCTTCGCGCTCAGGCGACTGCAATACGCCAGTTGCTGCCCATCCAGTCCGGTTTTGTCGCCCACAGCCAGCAGTTCGGTAGGAGTTTGCAGGGACGTTTTGCCCTTGCCCCCGCAGACGTACAGACCCAGTTCTTTCGAGCGGGGATTGATGGCCCGCTTGAGGGCTGCCATCACGGCCGTGGTCACGCCCGACGAGTTCCAGTCCATGCCCAGCACCGCGCCGAAGCTCTGAAACCAGAACGGGTCGGCCAGTCGGCGCAGAAACGCATCCGAGCCATACTCCTGCAGAATGGCTTCGGTAATACCGAGGCTCAAAGCGTTCATGCGGTCCGACAACCACGCGGGAATTGGACCATTGTAGAGCGGCAGATCAGCCGAACCCGATTTTTTCATGGCTTATAACGATTGGCTTGTTTTCCTGACTTGAGTACTCGCCCACAGATACCGACAGGCCAGCGACCGGTAAGGAACCCACGCCTGGGCAATCCGTTCCATGTCGGTCTTCAGCGCTTTCCCTTCCGATGTGAGGCCGTATTGCGCACACATGGCTTTTTTCAGACCGTAGTCGTCGGCCGGGAAGATGTTGGGCCGCTGCAGCGTGAAGAGCAGAACCATGTCGGTAGTCCAGGTTCCTACTCCCGGCACCGACGCCAGTTGTCGGCGAATCGCTTCGTCGGATAATTCCGTCCAGTCAATCTGCGCTCCGCCTTCGTGCTGCCACCACGTTGCTACGGAGCGAATATGCTGGTACTTTCGCCCCGAAACTTTCAACTCCAGTACGGCCTCTTCCGGCAGGCTCAGGAGTTGTTGCGGGTGCGGGTACCCCCCCGAAAACAGGTCTAGGAAACGCCAGAAGGCGGTGCTTTTGCTACGGTAGTGAATCTGCTGGTCGATGATACAACTCAGCAGGTCGTAGTATACATCGCCCGACGAATCGACCGGAGGTGGGGCCATTGTTTCGATGAGTTGGTACAGGCGTACGTCTTTACTGGTTAAGTAGCTGATTGCTTCTGATACGGTGGTGGGGTGCATGGCTGCCTGGCTATTACAGCGTTATTGTCTTACAAAAGGGCAACAAGGTGTCCAAACGGATTGTTTATGCAGAAACGCATTAAATTTACTCATTTCTGAGGTAATTAATTATGAAGTATGAGCAGTATAGTGCCGTGCCGGTCGTTGAGCAGTGGGAGCGGTACGTCGCCGAGTGCCTGGCGGCCGGTATCACCCCAGGTTTGCCACAGTTTGCCGGTTGGTTATTGCGCCAAACGACGGTTATTGATGTGCCGCAGCGGCAGGAACTGGCGGGAATGGCAGAATACGAGGAAGTCCGCTTGCTGGACAAGATTGGCATGCTGATCTGGCGCATTTCGCGGTTCATGCGGGTTTCGTTCAAGCAGCATTTTGAAGGACATCCGTTGCAGAGCATCGACGAGTTTACACTTCTGTCGGGGGCACATCATATGCAGGAACCCACCAAGACCCAGCTGTTCAACTCCGACCTGATGGAGACCACAACGGGTCTGCAAATGCTGGCCCGACTGATCAAGCAGGGGCTGGCTGAAGAAAAACCAGACCCCACCGACCGTCGTCAGAAACGGGTTACGCTGACATCGGTCGGTGAGGAGGTGTATCAGGAAGCGTCGGACCGGATGGATTATATCGGCGACGATTTGTTTCATGTCCTGTCGACGGAGGAGCTGGAAGTGCTGGAAGGTCTATTGCTCCGGCTCAACCGGTATCATACCGAGCGTCTGGGTAAAACGACCCGAAATCAGTAATGGCATTCTTCAGTAAAAAAGAGATAGCCTTCATTACGGAATAATTCACGGATCAATAAAGGCGTACCTGCACACATGCTGTCTGTCTTACTAAATAGCCGACATTGGGTAATACCTCAGGAAAACTTATCCTGTTAATGTCCTGGCGGGGTCTCACCACGAAACCTCTGCCCAGGGCTCTTCTCTACATCCCGGACCTGTTCAGGATTTTATATAATCGATAAAGTCAAGCATTTTTTGTTATCCCGACGAAGGAGGGATCTTCGGGTAAGGCTAATAACCTCCGGCTACACAAGACCCCTCCTGCGTCGGGATGACAAAAAATGCACCCTACCTGAAATCCTAAACAGCTTCCCCTTGAGTAAGCCTTAGGCGACTGCCTACTCTTTCATGATCTTAATATTGCTGATATAATACTTTTCCGTCTCTTTATCGCTTCGTCCGTGAGTAAATGACAGGGTATTCAATAACAAACCTGCCGGAATCGCTTTGTTGTACTCGCCTATTTTACGCTGATCAATAAACACCTGCAGGTCTTCTTCCTTTTTTTTGATGGTAACGGTGATCCGGTTGTTCTTTTTGTTGTTGGAAAAACCCGGCGCCGGAAAGAATTTACTGGTGTTCAAATATCCGGGTGCTGACGGAAATTTTGGTTCAATTTCCACTTCACCTTCGCGGCCACTAAAGCCCGGCCGTATGCTGACTTTCAAAAACGATTGGGTGTTTTCAGGCGATGTTTCTTTTGACAGCCGAATGGCAAGCGGCTTGCCCCCCCAGGTAAAATTTTGGGGTACAACCACATCGTAGCTGATCGTGAAGTTTTGCGGAAGCGGACCTTTTAGCCTGGTGGGAACAAAGGCTTCGTTGCCCTTCAGTTCGGCCCAGTTGCCCTTCTCTCCATCAAGCGTGGCGACCACGCAGAGATTGCCCTCGGCATTTAGTTTTGAACTCCATCCGTTCGGCTTTTTGCCGGCAGGAGTTGTGGAAAAATCGTCAAAAAAGAAAACAGTTTTGTCAGCTTTCATTTTTTTGCTCAGCTCGGATTCGGCAGTGAAAACAACGGCTTCTTTGTAAGTAGGCGAACGCAGCGGTTTGTAGGGCTGGCCTTTCACTTTTTCCGGGGCAAAGAAAAAATTGTAGAGGTAACTAAAATTGAAATTGTTGACAATGGATTCATGAAGATGCTTTTCCACAGGCTGATTTGGCGACCACCACCAGCTTACCAATATCCACTGTGGTTGATCTTTTTTGCAGAGCTCGGCCATAGCCGGATCAACCTTGTAAACCGGCACTCTTCCTGATGTCGATTCGACATCGGTTATGTAGCCGTTGCTGAAAACATCTCGTTTTGTATCCAGATCGGTCAGTGAGGGCTGGGCATTGACGAGGGCTATTTCAGCCAGGCGGTCTTTGTACTTTTCTTTGAGCTTTTCGAGGTTCGCCAGCCGTGTTCTTTGTTTATCGTCCAGGATTTTTACAAACGGCTCGGCTCTTTTTTGGTCTCCCTGTTCTCTTTCATACAGCTTTTTCTTTTCGATCTCATACACTCTTGGTATGGCTTGTTCCAGCAACCGGAGATATTCGCCCTTTTTTAATTGAATGAACGGTGAACGGTTGTCTTTGCACAACAAAACATAATCGGTTCCACCGCCGGCTTCAAGGTTTTTTACCCAAAAGCTGATGTAGGGATTTACGTTGCTGTTCGTTGACAGATCGTGAATCTTTTTCTGCGTTTCGTAACCCGGTTCGCTTTCAAAAGAAGGCATGGTGAAATAATACTGCGTAGGACTGCTGATATCGCTGGCTTCCCAACCGGGAACGGCATTTGCCATAATGCTCCAGTTCAGGCCAAGGTTATTTTCAGGCACCATTTTGCCTTTATCGTATTTTAAAAAGGTGTAAATCTTCGCAACGGCACCGTAGCTCTGCGGCAGGGCCGCTTTGTTCTGGTTGTACAGGCCCAGTTTTTCCAAAGCCGTTCTGCGCACATCCCCCAAGCCGCCTTTTGGTATATAGCTGGTCTGTATCCAGTTCGCAAACGTGTCGCAGATAGACAACTGATTGACTGAATAAAATTTGGCGTCTACCTGTAAAGGCTTTTTAGCACCCTTGAAGTTGTACACCTTCATCCATCCAATCATACTGTCTGCAATGGCAGATGAACGTATGGACTGGCTAAAGGACGACGTCGCAATGGTTCCAATAATAATGAGTAGAATGATGGTCTTCACATTTATTTTTAATTGTTCAATTACCAACTAGCTAACCTGATTCTATTTAAGGCTTTTATGGTTGAGTTAGTGGACAAGGAGCCACGGCTACTAATGAGACTGGTCCGACCTACAGTCCCTATGTCAACAGTGGTATCAGCGGTATTGGCCCACAATACCAAATTGGGCTTTTCTAAAAAGAAACCTCTCCATAAAAAGAGGAATGGATAGTTTATAACGGTAAAAAAACCGTAAAAAAGGGAGGAAATGTCTCGTTAATGACAATAGATGGTCGAGGTTTCGGCCAATGCTCCACGCATTCTGGTTGAATTTCCTATTCAGGTTAATAAAAGTCAATATCCCAAATGGCTGTCGGAAGTCTTTGGTGATTTTATCAATTTGGCCGGTCTACCGCCGTTCCTGCCTATCCTGAAATGTAATAAGCTAGTCTGTCCCACCGCCTTGCGCACTACGGTTTGCGTGTTGCCGCAGTTGACGATTACGGAGTACGTCACTCAACCTGCACGAAGGTTTGATAGTAGCACTCAGTTTCAATTTTGCATGTCACCGTTAATTGAGGCAACACGCTGTTAGCGGTTCGGGCTTCTTGTTCTATTGTCTTTTTAGCTCCCATTTCCAAATCAGTCCATCGTCTGGGTCGTTAATTTCTTCAACCTTCTCAAAGCCACATTTCTGCAAAACTCTTGTTGATGGATTGTCTTGTCCAAGTGTATGAGCAATAATTAATTTAACTCTTTCGTCTTTAAACGCATTTTCAATTAGTCCATTGGCCATCTCAGTTGCAAGCCCACGATTTCGGTAATCTGGTGCAATTTCATAGCCTAGTTCTACTGTTCCGTCATTTGTCGGTTTGCCCTTATAACCACCGCTACCGATAAGTTTGTTGTCCTGCTTGTGAATAGGAAAATAGGTCCACCAGTTTTTTTGTTCTTCACTTTCTGTTAGTCTGTCAAGTGAATATTCCAACGCGCCAACTCCAAATTCAGTCCAGTTGTCCTGAACAGATATGTTTAATTTCTCAGCAAGATTTTCATTCCCCTGAATAGCTGATTTTAAAATTTCAGTGTCACACGGAATGAGTTTTAAGTTCTTTGTTTCTATTGTCATTTTGTTTCTCTGTTAATTGTTTTGTTGTCCCATAGCCTGACCCCTACCTCTCAAAATACGCAGTTCAGTTACGGCAATCCAGTTTTTCTGGCTGGATTGCCGTAATGGTTTACTGTGATGGCCAATGTCACTGTCCAGCGCATCCACGGAGTATTAGTTACTCTGTATGAGCGTGTTGCAGGGGTCTAACCTGCGTGTAGTGACTAAATTAGTTAACTCCTGCGATTTTTTTATGTCAGGCAACAACCTGCTCTGTGTTTTCTGTTCGCCAAAGCAGCCGGCCCCCTGTTCACCCCAATGGAGTGAACAGGGGGCCGGCCTGCGTATCGTGTTCATCGCTGCCGATTCCGCCGACAGCCATCAGTCTGGTTAAAGCTCAATGACCACTTTTCCAATGTAGCCGCCTTTTTCGGCATACTCGTAAGCCGCTACCACCTCGGTCATCGGGAAGGTTCTGCTAACTTCAATCTGCAGTCCGTTCTCAACCGCTTTGGTTAAGTATTCCATGCTGGTTGGGTTGGGGTTTGACATCAGCATTTTGTTTTTCCTATTCGCTACCAGATTCGTAACTGCCGTGCTGATGATGCCAACGGGGGTGGGAACGGGGTTGATAAACACGGCATGGTCTTTCATCAGGTGGACGGCCTCGTGGAATGGCAACTTACCGGCCAGATCAAAAACCACGTCAAATAGTTTGTTCAGGCTTCGAACATCCTGTTGGCTATAGTCAATTACCTCGTTAGCTCCCCATTGCTGCGCAAACGGAACGCCTTTCGGGCCCACCACCGCAGTAACGGTGGCTCCCTGCTGCCGGGCAATCTGGATGGCAAACATACCCACCCCACCTGATGCGCCATTGAGCAACACCTCACTGCCCGCACCAATATGGGCTATATCGATCAGGGCCGTGTAGGCGGCCGCGCCAACCACCGGTATAGAAGCCGCCTGAGCAAACGTAAGCTTGGCAGGTTTGTGCCAGATAGCTTTTACCGGGACGGCGGCAAAATCGGCCAGAACGCCATGCTTCATCACATCCACTGCGCCAAAGACCTCATCGCCCACCGAAAAATCGGATACCCCGGAGCCGACGGCCTCAACGACACCCGCAAAATCGGCACCGACCTGCTTGGGGAAGTGAGAACCTGACATGAGCTTCATGTCACCACGACGAATTTTCCAGTCGATGGGATTGATGGAAACAGCCATGATCCGAACCAGCACCTCGTTGGTTCCGGCCGTAGGCGTTTCGGTTTCCGTCAGTTGTAATACATTGGTACCCCCAAATTGATTATACACCACCGTTTTCATTGTCTTGTCTGATTTGGTTTGACGTCATTGACGGTAGCAAAGGTCGATCTCGCTTCAGCCCAAAACTTGTATCAGATCACTGTTTTGCTTGAGGGCCCGGGGCGGCACCCCCATCATTTCATACATGTATTTTGTAAACTGCGCCTGGTCATAAAACCCAGTCTCATAGGCGATTTCGGTCAGGTGCTTATGCCGGTCGGTCAGGGCCATGTCAATCGCGTGGCGCAGCCGGGTCCAGAGCAGGTATTTCGACGGACTGCTGCCGGTCTCGGCCTTGAACAGAGCAGCCATCCGCGACGGCGACAGAAACACCTCCTCGGCCAGGCGTTGTGGGGTGAGCGTGTGCAGCGTATAGTGCTGCTCAATGTAATCGATAAGTTTCCGGACGCGGTCATCTACCTTGCCAATTGACCGCTCATCGGTCAGCAGGTAAGACAAACTCGTGGGCCATTGGTCGGGGGGTTGCTGGCGGAGCGGATCGAATACCCGGCCCACATCAGCGGGACGCTCCAGAATAACAACCGGCTGATCGTCGGCGAACAGGCTGCGCAACTGCAAACCGGCCCGCGAGTACGCTTCAATATTCAGGATGCACACCGTCGTGTCGGGCAGGATGGTGCAGGCATGGGGCACCTGCGGCCTGATGACAAAGCCGACAATATCGGTATACGGCACGTTGTTGATAATCGACGTAAGTGAGTTGTTAAGCGCCAGGATAATCTGATAAGCCGAATGCTTGTGGATATGCACGTTGAGGCCATAGACCTTGAACGACAAAATGAAAGGGTTCATCAAAACCAGGGTTTGGGCCTCAATATGCCGATTTTTAGCAAGCAATTGAGACCCTCAGCCCTGTTTACAACGATTTCGGCCGCTTTTGATACGTTGCCAATGAGCGCCTGAATCATAACAGCAGCTCACCCGAAAGCGAACGACCTTACGTTGTTGACTATTTTCCGGCCATTGTCTTTGAAAGTGCTTTCAGGCGGTGCTCCGGTTCGTCAACACGCTTACCGGCGTTCGGTGGCTAACACCTCTGTCCCCGCCGGGTATTGAATTTCCGGGCCTTTCTCGGCCGTAACGAAGACACGATTTGGGCGGTCGATGGCCGTTGCGGTCAGATCGGCCTCCAGCGCTTTGGACGACGGTTCGAGCAGACCCAGTTTTTTGATGGTGTTACGATCCGATTCCATCCACCCGATGTACGTACGTTGTGGGGGAGTCAGCCGGTCGGCCGGGGCCAGGTTCCGTACGTTCATCTTAATCAGATAGTTTTCGTTTTTATCCCGCTTCACGTGCACCTTTCCAGTGGCCGCCGGGACAACTGACGAGGGCAGGAAGTTCATTGTTGGCGTGCATGATCCAGCAATCAGGATCAGCGAAGCAAAAGAGAGGTTAGCAAGTGTCTTTTTCATCGTACGTTGAGTTAACTGTCAATTCACAAATAACTTCTTGTTAGCTTAAGAAAAGCTTACAGACAACTTAAATTCTGCTTAGAGGCCTCTCAAGGCCCATTATCAAGCGTACGGCAAGGCTTATCGGTTCGTAAACCGAGCGAGAACCAAGCCCTCGGCTTTACCCTATGCATGGAAATAGTCTGAACACCTGTAGTGGTTTACCCGGCTACGTCGGATACCGGCTGAGCGATCCGCTCCCGCGCCACGTTTCGATCAGAGCCTGCCTGAACGCTACCGGCGATACGCCCGTTTCGCGCCTGAACACCCGGGCGAAATAAGACGAATCAAGAAAGTTAAGCTGCGTCGCTACTTCCGTAATGGTCAGGTCAGAAAACGAGAGCAGCCGTTTGGCTTCCAGCATACTCCGTGCCCGTACAACCTCACTGGCCGTTTTCCCGGTCACCTGTTTACACACCAGATTCAGGTGGTGCTGGGTAATGTTCAGCCGGTCGGCGTAGACGCTGACGGGCCAGTTGTCGGCAAAGTGCTGATCCAGCAGGCTTTTCAGATTTTTATACAGAAGCACGTACTTCTTCGGCACCGTCTGGCCTGCCTCACTGTCAATGCACCGCTGAATCTGCGCCAGCAGCACATGAAGCAGCGACTGCGTAATGGCATTTGACCGATCCGTACGCTGCTGCTCCCGACCCAGCAGTTCGATGGTATGCCGGATATCGGCGAAGTTGTCGGGGCTGGGTCTCAGCAGCGGATTGGCGTAAAAATTATCCAGAAAGCTCAGTTCAAACAACGTGTCCCGGTTCTGATAATTGAGCAGAAAAAAGTCTTCGGTGAACAGAATACTGCCGCCGGTGAGCGGCTCCCACTCCTCGAAGAAATGAAGTTGCCCCGGCGAAATGAAGAACAGCGAACCGGGCGTCAACTCGTACTCCACGTAGTCGATCGCCTGGCGACTACGCCCCGAATCAATCCAGATAATTTCGTAGAAGGTGTGTTTGTGGGGATCCTCCACATCCGGCTCCTCCATCTGTTCGAATTGCGTTATTTCGAACTCCGTTGGCTTGTCGGGCTGGTTGATAAAATGGCCGATTGAATAGAGCGGGAAGACAAGTTGCATTGTTATAAAGTTTGACTATTTAGCTTTTTCACGCGCAAAAAAAGCGGGCCAGAATCTAGTCCAGAGCTTCAGATACTTCCTTTGCCGGGTCTCTGATTAACCCTGCCTTCGCTTTTACATGTCGGTCGGCTAACTTAGCGTTCAAACGGTTTGGAGACGGCTTGTTGTCGGCCAACGTTCTCAAGCTGTTTGTCAGACGATGGACAAAGAACCACTGATTCAGTTTATTGAACAAACCCTGCCCATTCCCCGCGCAACGGTCGACCGCATAGCCGACCAGTTTGAGGATGGTGTGTTTGCCAAAAATGAGTATTTCGTCCGGGCGGGTAAAGTCAGTAACGACTATCTGTTTCTGACCGATGGTGTTATGCGGGCTTATACGCTCGATACCAACGGCAACGAAGTAACGACCGGGTTTTACGCCAAAAATCGGGTGGTGTTCGAGGTGTCGTCGTTTTTTATGCGGAGGATTTTCGATGAAAATATTCAGGCCCTGACCGACTGCCGGGGCTTCATCCTGACCTTCGACAAGCTGAACCAACTCTTCCACGCGATGCCCGAATTTCGGGAGTTTGGGCGGGCGATGCTGGCGCGGGAATTTGCCGCCTACAAACAACACACGCTGGCGCTGATTAACCAAAGCGCCGAAGAGCGTTATGCCGACCTGATCCGTACAAACCGCGAGGTGTTTCAGTCCGCCCAGTTGAAGCAGATTGCCTCCTACCTCGGCATTACCGACACGTCGCTGAGCCGCATCCGGCGCGAGTACGCCAAAAAGGGCTGACGCATTTCTTGCCAAATGACAAGTACGTTCTTTCCATTTGCGAAGCTGCGGCCAGATGCTGGCAGCGTCTTTTGTATCATAAACGAACACGATTATGATACAGACGAACGAGCCAATATTGATTACATCGGCAACGGGCAAGACGGGTTACGAAACTACCCTTCAACTGCTAAAGGATGGGTACCGAGTCCGGATTTTTGTCCGATCCAGAAACACACGGGCGCTGGAGCTGGAAAAGCTCGGGGCCGAACTAGCCATCGGCGAGTTTGGCCAGTACGAGTCGTTGACGAAGGCGCTGAAGGGTGTTAAGCGGGTGTACTACTGTCACCCGATCATGCCGGGTATGCCGCAGCATGTGAAACTCTTTATCCGGGCGGCTGAGGAAGCCCAACTCGATGCAATTGTTTTTATGGGGCAGTGGCTGGCTGAATTCGACGATCAGGAAAGCATGCTCACCAACGACATAAAAACGGCCTACCAGTTGCTCGAAGCATCCGGACTGCCTGTTGTGTATTTCAATCCGGGCTATTTTGCGGAGAACGTGGCCCCGCTTATCGAATTTATTGTTCAACTCGGCATTATGCCATCGCCGTTCGGGGTCGGGAAATGCCCCTGGATTTCGAGTCAGGATTTAGGTGCCGTCGCTGCGGCTTTGCTCAAAAACCCCGCGCCCTATGTCGGCCAGAAAATACACCCGACGGGTCCTGAATCGGTTTCAGCGGAGCAGATGGCGGCCGTTTTCTCTAAAATTAGTGGCCGGAAAGTCAGACTCCTAAACATACCCGACCAGTTGTTTTTGAAAGCCGGATTCATGACCGGAAAGGAATTCGGGTATGACGCGTTCAGTATTGTTCAGGGCAATTTTTATAACCAGCAGTTTCGACTCAACCGATTCGATGTGGGCGGGCCAACCGACGTCGTCAACGAACTGACCGGCCGTGAACCCGAAAGTTTTGAAACCATTGCCCGCCGACTCATTCAGCAGTCGCCCTACGGGAAACGCACGTTCACTACCTGGCTCACTGCCGTCAGGAAGTTCATGAGCATGCCCTTTACGCCCCTCCCCGATAAGCGGCAACTTGCTGCGTTAAACCAATCCTAGACTCAATACACGATGAATACCTTGCCCGTTTATGTCTCCGTCGCCTTTGGACTGACTATGCTGCTTACCTTCTTTTTGCTGCTGAATGTGCTGCGCCAACGGGTTAGCCAGCCGCAGCTTTTAACCATGGCGGGACTGCTCATGCTATGGTGTCTGCTGGTGAGCAGTCTGGCGCTGAGCGGATTCTTTCAGGTTGCCAATGCCAGACCTCCCCGACTGTTTTTTCTGATTGGCCCACCGCTGTTGCTGCTTGTCGGGCTGTTCAGTCGAAAGCGAAGCCGTGCTCTTTTTCAAACGCTTCCGCTCCAGCGGCTAACGCTGATTCACCTTGTCCGTATTCCGGTGGAACTGGTATTGCTCTGGTTGTTTTTTGGTAAACTGGTGCCGGTAGAGATGACCTTCGAAGGCCGTAATTTCGACATCCTGGCGGGGCTAAGTGCGCCGTTGGTAGCCTGGCTGGGCTTTACCGGCGGACGGGTAAATTACCGCCTGCTACTAATCTGGAACCTGTTGTGTGTCGGGTTGCTGCTAAACATCGTTGGTACGGCAGTCCTGTCGGCTCCGTTGCCGTTTCAGCGGTTCGGCTTTGACCAGCCCAACGTGGGGATAGGCCGGTTTCCGTTCGTGCTGCTGCCCGGTTTCATTGTGCCAGTGGTGCTGTGGAGTCACGTAGTGGCGATTCGACAACTGCTGACCATCCGCCGAAGCGTTTTCGCCACGACATGAAATAGGTCTTAAAGCTTAAAACAGAGCTGACAATCTCAGCAAATTCTGCATTCTATCTTCAGTTCATCGTAGTGCGAAAGAGAACGTTTCGCACTACGATGAACTGCTTCAACGAACAGGCGGATAGATTACAAGCTGACAAACTACCAACGTTACTTTGAGGCCAGTACGGCAACGGGCTTAATGTCGGGGGCTTCAGCGAGTAACTCCTCCGCGTGAACCATCAAAGCCGCAGCAATAGGGCCACTCAAATGAGCCTGACGACCTTCATCATCCGGAAAGGTGTCAAAGATGATAAACGTTTGTTCATCTATCCGGGCAGCATACCAGGTAACTGTGTTTTGTTCCGCTTCAGCTAATGGCAGCGCACTACTGAGGAAATCGGCAACGGCCTGTTCTTTACCAGGTTTTGCTACAAGACGGACGAGTAATCCTACGTTCTTTTCCATGATTTTTTCGACTGGTTAACGTGAATGGTACTGACTTTATTTACTTCACCACCCTAAATGGGCACTATCATTTGAAAAGGGTACTTACTAATAATGCAGCCGGGACAGTCTACCTTCTAAGGCCGCTGGATCCCCAGTTTCTTCATGCGTGAATCGAGCGTGGTTGGAATCATGCCCAGAATTTCGGCGGCTCCATTTTTGCCGCTTACTTTCCAGCGCGTATGATCCAGCACGGCCAGAATATGGTTTCGTTCGGCTTCTTCCATGGTGACGAGCCCGGTTGGTTTGGGCGTCGACCGTTTCCGCAGCAACCAGTCGCCCAGTTCCAGCTTCCGGCCCGTTGAGATGATGAGCGAGCGTTCGACGACGTTCTCCAGTTCGCGGATATTACCCGGCCAGTGGTATTCCATCAATGTATTGATCACATCCGGCGGAATAACGTCGATCCGGCGGCCGATGCCGGGGCCGTGTTTGGTACAGAAGTGCCGCACCAGCAGCGGGATGTCTTCTTTCCGCTCCCGCAAGGGTAAACTCTGGATGGGAAATACGTTCAACCGGTAGTACAAATCCTCCCGGAAGCGGCCTTCGCTGATTTCTTTTTCAAGGTCGCGGTTGGTAGCCGCAATCACACGAACGTTGACTTTCAGGGTTCTGGTGCTGCCCACCCGCTCAAATTCACCTTCCTGCAACACCCGCAGCAATTTGGATTGCAGCTCAATCGGCATCTCGCCAATCTCGTCGAGGAAGATGGTACCGCCGTCGGCCAGTTCAAAGCGACCGATTTTCTGGGTCGTAGCCCCGGTGAATGCGCCTTTTTCGTGGCCGAACAGTTCGCTTTCGATCAACGTAGCGGGCAGAGCCGCACAGTTAATCTTGACCAGCGTTTTTTTGCTCCGCCCGCTGCAATTATGCACGGCCCTGGCCAGTAGTTCTTTTCCCGTTCCTGACTCCCCCAGAATCAGCACCGATGTGTTGGTTGGGGCGACCTGTTCCACCTGCCGCAGCACTTTTCCAAAGGCTTTGCTCTGGCTGACGATTTCGTCGAAATTGCTGGTCTGCCTGATTTCTTCGCGGAGGTACGTGTTCTCGGCCTGAAGCTGATTTTTCAGAGTCTCGACTTCCGCCAGGGCTTTCGCCAGCGAGGCCGTCCGTTCGGCAACACGGGTTTCGAGCCGGGCATTCGCGGTCTGGAGGTCGCGCTGCAACTGGCGCAGGGTCAGGTGGGTATTGATGCGGGCCAGTACCTCCTGCAACTGAAACGGCTTGGTGATGTAATCTACCGCGCCCATGTTGAACCCGTTGACCTTATCGATGGTTTCAGAAAGGGCCGTCATAAACAGCACCGGAATGGCCCGGGTGGTCTCCTGCTGCTTCAATCGCCGGCAGGTTTCGAAGCCGTCCATGCCGGGCATCATGACGTCGAGCAGGATTAAATCAGGCTGCCCCAGCCCGGCCTGTTCGATGGCGCTTTTGCCGTCGCGGGCCACCAGCACCTTGAAGTTGAAGCGGGTCAGCGTTTCGAACAGCACACTGATGTTGTTGGGCATGTCGTCCACGATCAGGATGGTACGGCCAGCGCCCATCTGGTCTACGTCGTCCACATCGGCAGGATAGGTCGGGAGTGCATTCATGCTGGTTTCAGAGAAGCCTGGAGGAGTTTTTTAATCTTGCGCGTATCGAATTCACTGGCTGCCTGCCGGATATCGTCCACAAACGGCTGGTAGGCCGGGCTGGCTTTTTCAAGGGCCTTCAGGTGGGTCAGGATAGCCTGAATATCGCCCATCCGGGCCAGCTCATACAGCGCTTCGAGTTGACCCGGCTCCGGCACCGAAACCACGCGGTCCGGGGGCGTGTTGGCCGTTGCATCGGCGACCGCTTGCTGCGTCTGCCACGTCAGTGTCAGGTGGGTTCCGATTTTGGTCAGGAGGCCGTCCAGATCAACGGGTTTCGGCACAAAATCATCAAATCCGGCGTGGCGGCTCCGTTGTCTGTCCTGTTCGAACACGCTGGCCGAAAAGGCGAAGATTTTAGCGGCTTTTGTGGCCGGATTGACCCGGATCTGCTTCAGGGCTCCGTAGCCATCGAGGTACGGCATCACGAGATCGAGCAGAACCAGATCCGGCGTATGCTGCACCGCTTTCTCCACGGCCTCACGTCCGTTGCGGGCTTCGATAATCGTAAAGCCCAGTGGCTGAAGCAGGTTTTTCAGGATGGAACTGTTTTCCCAGCCGTCGTCGGCGATCAGTACCGTCCGGCGCGGGCCGTCGTACCCCACAATCGGCTGATCGGGTTGTACGACCGGGGGATTCGCCGGCCTGACCGGTGCTTCGGGCAGCGTGAGCGACAGCCGGAACTGCGTTCCCCGACCGGCCTGGCTGGATACGTACAGATCACCGTTCATGAGCCGAACCAGCTGGTCGGTGATGGACAGGCCAAGGCCGGTACCTTCCACAAAATCGGTCGATTCCCGAATCTGCTGAAACGGCTGAAAAATGGTGGCAAGCTGATCATGGGCGATGCCGACACCGGTGTCTTCAATCATAAAGCCAATACTGGGCGTACCGGCGTCACCGGGGGTAGTCCGGGGGCTCCACCCGGCCCGGAACGTAATGGAGCCCGACGGGGTAAATTTGACAGCATTGCCCAAGAGGTTGAGCAGAACCTGCCGGAGTTTACGCTCATCGCCCAATACCCACTCGGGCAGGTTCGCCGACAGGTCCGTTTCAAACCGTAGTCCTTTCTGCTCGGCCCGGATTTGCGTTTGCTGGGTAATGTTGTGCAGCAGGTCGGGCAGGTAAAATGCCTCCGACAGTACCTCCATCCGACGGGCTTCGATTTTGGAGAGGTCCAGTACGTCGTTGATGAGCGACAGCAGACTTTCGGCGCAGTCGTGCATGACCTTGACGCCATTCTGCTGGCTGTCACTTAGAGTCGGGTCCCGTTTGAAGAGTTGCGTATACCCCAGAATACCGTTCAGGGGTGTGCGTAGTTCGTGGCTCATCGTAGCCAGAAATTCACTTTTGGCTCGATTGGCTGCTTCAGCTTCTTCTTTGGCTGCGGCCAGTTCGCGGGTACGTTCCACGACGGTGGCCTCCAGGTGCTGCTGTATCTGAAGCAGCCGTTCTTCGGCCACTTTGCGGGCAATTTCGGCTCCCGACCGGGCAGCCAGCACCCGCAGAATACCCACGTACTTGTGGTGGTCGGTCATCGGCCGTGAGTCGCTGACCGACAAATGCCCTACAATCTCACCTGCTTTATCGTAGATCGGTACGCCCAGATACGATTCCACCCCGGCGTCCTTCGAAAAGTTTTCGGCTACGTCGGTCGGGTAGTAAAAATCGCGCCCTTTCATAACAATGTCGCAGGGGGTCCCCGCCAGATCGTATTCGATGTTTTCGTGGAGGGCGTTGTTAACGCTGAAGGCCAGGGTACGGACGCGGGTTTTCTCGACGTTTGTACACTCCGTTACCATCGCAAACTGCACGTTCAGCGTTGTGGTCAGTTGCTGTACCAGCGACTGAAAAAAGTCGATGCCAATGTCGGAAGCCGTTCCTTCCGAGATCCGGCGCAGGGTATCGTCCAGCTGCGACCGTTCGGTTACGTCGCGGACGAAGCAGCACAAATAATCATCGCCTTCAAACTGCACGAAATTCATCCCGACTTCGGCCTGCCGGGTGGTACCATCCTGCCGCTGCTGGGGCAGCTCGAGGGTTAACGTATGGCGCTGTTTGAGCGTCTGCCACAACTGCACGTACTGTTCATCGGTATAGCCAAGGTGAATATCGCCAAAATAAAGCCGGTCGACCTGCGTCGGCGCATAGCCAAGCTGTCGGCAGGCGGCTGCATTGGCCCGCTTCACCTGCCCGCGGTGGTCGAAGAGCAGGATCGGCTCCAGCGCATTTTCGACGGTGAAGTGCGACAGACGCAGCACATTGGCCGGAATCAAAGCAGTTTCGTTCATGACAAGGGAGTTGACAAAAGCCGACGAATGGAATGAGCCGCCCGGGCGATCGTCCGCTGGCAGAAATTCGTGCAATTTCCAGTCCACACGGGGTATTGATCGCAGACAACCGCTTGTCGGGCTGAAAATGGTCTCTTTTGTCGGCTGACAGACAATTGACTGACCGACAAATAGTTAGTTTGCCTCTGGCATTTCGTGAAAGTTACGAAATATCGTAACTCCTCCCAAATTGAGAGTTGGCCCCGGCACACCGTCCCACTTTGTTTTTAGCCCTTTTCTGTTCGTAGAAGGCCTTTTTAAGCAGGTCGGCCCGGCTGGAACAGTATTTGAAAAATGAATGGACAGGGAGCCGCAGTCAACCGGCTCAACCACAACGCAACCAAACAAGAAGTATGAAAACGCTAGTAACGCTCTTCGTCGCCCTCGCTCTGACAGGCAGTGCGCTGGCCCAATCCAACCCGGCCGTCCGCAAACAACAGTACAACCTGGAAAATGGCCTCGCTATCCAGGGGTATGATCCCGTCGCCTACTTCACCCAGAACAAGGCCGTGAAAGGCTCAGCCGCCAATGCGTTCACCTACAAAAACGTAACGTACCGGTTCGCAACCCCCGCCAATCTGAAGGCCTTTCAGGACAATCCTGACAAATATGAACCGCAGTACGGTGGCTGGTGTGCCTACGCAATGGGTGCCGCCGGCGAGAAAGTCGAAGTCGATCCGGAAACCTTCAAAATCAAGGACGGCAAGTTATTTCTGTTTTACCACAGCTTCATCAACAACACTCTAACCAAGTGGAACAAGGACGAGCCGAATCTGCACAAAAAAGCCGACGCCAGCTGGTCAAAATTCACCCAATCCTGATTTCTGTTCCAATCCCTTCAAACTTCTTATCACTCATGAACAACGTATCAGTTTATATTCTCTGGGCCGCTCGTCTGGTAGCCGCCATCATCCTCCTTCAGACTCTGTATTTCAAGTTTGGTGCGCAGGCCGAATCCGTGTACATCTTCGCCAAACTGGGCGTTGAACCGTGGGGCCGCATCGGCTCGGGGATCGTCGAACTGATTGCTGCGCTTCTCATCCTGATTCCCCGGACGAGCTGGATCGGGGCCGGTCTGGGCCTAGGCGTAATGCTCGGTGCCATCGGGGCTCACCTCACGATCCTGGGTATTGATATTCTGGGCGACGGCGGGTATCTGTTTGTCCTTGGCCTTATCGTAGCCCTGAGCTGTGTCGTGGTCCTCTACCTGACGCGCCAGCAGTGGTTACCTATCGTAAGTGGCCTGCTATCTGCCCAACCTGTACTAAAGAGCGAACGAGTAAATGAGTAAAAGTTTGCTCGTTCACTCATTCGCTCTTTTGCCCGTTCACTCTTTCGCCCATCCCCTATGTCTCTGAAATCCGCCAGTACTGATATTCTGATGCAGCTCGCCAACGTAATCGGCCAATTGACTGACCAGGACTACGCTCGCCCGTTGCCTGTCCTCTCAGGGAACACCATCGGCAAACACGTACGGCATATTCTGGAGTTTTATGAATTGTTGGTCGACAGTGCCCAAACCGCCCAGCGTGGTACCGCCCAGCATAGTATCGCTCTGTTGAACTATGACCGACGGCAGCGCGACCTTCGGCTCGAAGTCGATACTGACGAAGCTCTTCGGCGCATCGGCACCCTCGACCGGGCTATTCACCACCTGGATTTGAACCACCCGCTTCATCTGGAAGCGGATCTATCGGCGGCCGGCGTTCCGGGTGCCGAGACCATTCAAATACCATCGACGTTTGCCCGGGAGCTGCTCTACAACATTGAACACGCCATTCACCACATGGCCTTGATCCAGGTGGCTGTCCGGAGCGATTTCACTACCCTGGTGTTGCCGGCTCATTTTGGCGTGGCCTACTCAACGGTCCAGCATCAGTCTCACTGACCTACTCACTACCACCATGCTCCTTCTGTTCGTCATCGTCTGTGTCATCAGCTTCATCGGGTCGCTGCACCCCGGCACGGTCAACCTGGCCGTGCTGCAAACGACCCTCAGCCAGAACCGACGTGCGGGTCTGTGGCTGGCGCTGGGGGGTAGTCTGCCCGAGATCGGGTATAGTGCGCTGGCGGCTGGCGGGCTGATGCTCATTCCGGTGGATTCCGGCTGGACAACGGTGCTGACCATCGTCCCCATTCCAGTACTGCTGGGGGCGGGTATCGCGGCTTTCCGCCAGAAACCGGTTTCGCTGACAGGTCAGCCCGTCAACGGCCCCCTGCTTCCGTTCTGGAAAGGAATGGCTCTGGGCGGCACGAACCCTCAGCTCCTGCCCTTCTGGTCGGCGGTGTGGCTCTACCTGAGCCAGGCCACCATCGGCCAATCCATGCTGGTTCCGGCCGGGCGGGCAGCTAGCCATCTGGTGTTTTCGCTGGCTACGGCCGTGGGTGCCTTTGGTTTGCTGGTCGGAATCGTGTGGCTGGCCGACCGGCAGCGGTACCGCGTTTTAGATTATCTGGGTGGCTCGTGGATCAACCGCCTGTCGGGGAGTCTGTTTATCGGCATGGCGTTGTGGCAGGCGGTTCGGTTAGTCTAACGGTTTACGGTCGTCGGCGTTCGGGATTCGGTCTGTTCAGGCGTTCAACCTGATCTGTTACCAACCACCGAATGCCGAAAGCCAAACGTCTACATCATGCAACCTTCAACGCCCTGGTGGCTTCAACTTCTACGCTGGCGTATGATCTGGCTCGTTCTTATCCTGCTGGTTGTCTTTCTGCCCCAATGCGTTTCGGTGCGGATGTCCGACAAAAAAGTGAAGGCTTACTTCGCCGACCGGCCGGTTAAACCCACGTTCGGATTTTACGATGTGCCTTCGCCGGATGGTGTCCGGACGATTCATTACGCCCGCATCCATACACCCGCAGCGAACGCCGATACACTCCCGACGGTCCTGTTCATTCATGGGTCGCCGGGGGCCTGGGACGCCTTCATCGGTTTTTTCGCCGACTCGTCGCTGTACGGCCGGGCGCAGTTGATTTCGGTCGACCGGCCTGGTTTCGGCAAATCGGATCTGGGTGAGCCCGAACGCTCGCTGGAAGCACAGGCCGCCGATCTGGCTCCGCTGCTTCGCCTGGGTCACGCCAACCGTAAACCCATTCTGGTCGGTCACTCGCTGGGTGGCCCCGTGGCAGCCCGGCTGGCGATGGATTACCCCGACGAAGTAGGCGGTCTGGTTCTGGTAGCCCCCTCCATTGACCCGGACCTGGAGAAATTTGAATGGTATCGGCACGTCGGAAATGTTTTCCCGTTCCGGCAGTGGCTGCCTGCTGAACTCGACGTGAGCAATCAGGAAATCTTACCGCTTAAGGGTGAACTGCAGCGGATGATGCCCCTGTGGCGTAGCATCCGCGTGCCGGTAACGGTGATTCAGGGCGACGCTGACCCGCTGGTTTCACCCGATAACGCCCCTTTTGCAAAACGAATGCTCGTCAGCGCCCCCGTTCTGATTCAGATGGTTCCAAAAATGAATCATTTTATCCCCTGGAGCCGCCCGGACCTGATCCGCGATGCAATTCTTCATCAACTCAATCAACCCCTACCTGCCGATTCGGCACAACCTGATTTATCAACCAAATAATACGCAACTCCCATGAAATCAATCACCATTCGACTTACGGTTCTGTTTCTTTTCACCATCACAGCCGCTTTTGCGCAGAAGTCGCCCGTATTTGCGCCCGACGGCAAAGCCATTCGCGGATACGATCCGGTAGCTTACTTCACCGAGGGTAAACCGGTGGCCGGTGATCCGCAGTTTTCGTACAGCTACGAGGGTGCCGACTGGCAATTTGCCAGTGCCAAAAACCGCGACGCCTTCAAAGCGGACCCCGAAAAGTACGCCCCCCAGTACGGAGGTTACTGTGCGTTCGGTACGTCACGCGGCTACAAAGCCCCAACCCAGCCCGATGCCTGGACAATCGACAACGGCAAACTGTACCTCAACTACAACACCAAAGTACGTACCGAATGGGCTAAAGATCAGGCCGGCTACATCAAAAAAGCGGACGCCAACTGGCCGACAATCAAGGATAAGGATAAAGAACCGAAGTAAGCAGACACACCAGGTTATGGTATGTGGTTCCCGGCCGGTCGGCCACTACATACCATAAACCTCCAACCCTACCAATGCTATGCGCCGATTTCTAACCATCATTCTCCTGCTTCTGCCAACGCTATTGCTTGCCGGTGGCCCCTGGATTCGGGGGTACCGCAAGGGATTTGTCCAGTTTGGCTATTCAGGTCTGTACTACAACGCCGTGTTTGGTCCGAGCGGCTCCGAACTGCCCGTTTACCGCAACCTCAGCGACGTTACGCTTCAGGTGTATGCCGAGTATGGCATCGCCAGAAACTGGGAACTGCGGGCCGTGCTGCCCTACAAGCTGCTGAGGTCCGAACGGAGCACGAACCTCAGCGCCAACCCGACCCCGGCCGGTACGCTGACGGGCATCGGCAACATCGGCCTGGGTCTGAAACGGGCCCTGCTGAACGGCCCGGTGAAACTCAGCGTGGGCGTCGATGCGCTGGCCAATACGTTCGCCAACAACGACCGGCTGGGGTTACGAACCGGCTACGAAGGCTGGACAGTCATGCCCTACCTGTCGGTTGGCTCCGGAGGGAGCCGTACTTACTATTATGCCGAAGCCGGTTATGGCTTCATGACGCAGAACTACAGCAACTTCCTGAAACTGAACGGCGAACTGGGCTATCGACTGCATCCGCGTCTGTGGGTAGCCGGTACGCTCGACTTCCGGTTACCCGCCAGAAACGGTCCATTCTTCAACACCGAAGCGTATCAGTTCACAGGCACGTACCTGAACGACCAGCTATTTCTGGGAGCCGGCCTGAAGGCTGCCTACGACCTCGTTCCCGACCGGCTGGGGCTTACGGCCAGCGTCATTGGAGCGCTGGCGGGCGAAAACGTACCGTTCTCGCGGTCGTACAACGCCGGTATTTTCATCAAATGGTAATACGCATCAACATAAACCAACCTACGTATGAAATCGCTGTTTCCCCTTACCTTCGTCCTCGCTGTAGGGCTACTGACCGGTTGTACGACAACCACCGAAGAAATCATTGATCCCACTCCCCCGACAACCGGCACAACGCCGGTCTCGGGCACCACGTCAGTTGGCACAACGCCGGGATCAATGACCGGCACGACCGGCCAGCCGACTCTTTTCCAGGGCGTGTTCATGAGTAATGTTCACCCAACCAGCGGCACCGTGCAGGTATCCGAAAGCAACGGCAAACGAACGCTCGTGTTCACCAACTTCCGAACCGACGGCGGCCCTGACCTGCGCATTTACTTAGCCGAAAACACCGCTCTGCGCAACTTCATCGAAGTAGCCAGACTGAACAGCACGACGGGAAATTTCTCGGTCGAACTCCCGGCTACGGCCGACCCATCCCGGCAGCGATTCGTGCTGATCTGGTGCAAGGCGTTTTCGGTCCTGTTTGGTAACGCAGAACTTAAATAATCCGCCCGGGCAGCATTCATGACGACACATTCGACGTTTATCGGCGGCAATCACGGCCCGTGGAAGGTAACCCATATGCACACCGTGGCCGGGGAGTCGCTTGACTGGGCATCTCACCTCCGGATCGATTTGGATTCCACTCCCGGGCGCGACGCAGGCGTATGGGCCCTGACAGGCGTCGCCAGCAACCTGCGCTACACCGAACGAACTGAAAAAGAAGCCCTGACGGCCATCCAGGCTGGCCTTGGCCGTCCCGAAGCCATTTGTGCAGCCCTGATTCCCATCCGCAAGACAGAAGCCTGGTGGGCTTTATCTCAGGACGAACGGCGGCATTTGTTCGAAGATCAGTCGCATCATATCCAGACGGGACTGGCTTATCTGCCCGCCATAGCCCGGAAACTGTATCATTGCCGGGACCTTGGCGGGCCGTTCGACTTCCTGACCTGGTTTGAATACGCACCGGCTCACGCTGTTCAGTTTGAAGCCCTTGTGAACGCCTTACGTCAAACCCGGGAATGGAGCTACATCAGTCGCGAAATTGACATTCGGCTGGTGCGGGCGTCGTAAGGCCCATACCCAAATGAACGTATCCCATGCCCAACAATACGAACCTTGCCACTACTGGTCGGGATGCTCCGGCCAATATACCGACGATTCGGCCGGCCGTACCCGACGACGTACCGGCCCTGAAAGCCCTGATCGACGCCGTTGAGCTGTTTCCGTCGGAGATGCTCGACGCGATGATGGCCGACTATTTCGACAAGGGAACGGACAGCGACCACTACTGGCTCACCGACGATGACGAAGGCCCGGTCGGTGTTGCCTACTACGCTCCGGAACGACTGACCGAGGGAACGTGGAACCTGTACCTGATCGCGATTCACCCCGACCGTCAGGGTCAGGGCCGGGGAGCCGCTTTGTTACGTTACGTGGAAGATACCCTGGCCGCCCGGGGTGAGCGGATTTTGCTGGTAGAAACGTCGGGGGTCCCCGAGTTTGACTACCAGCGGGCCTTTTACCGCAAGTGCGGCTACGACGAAGAAGCCCGCATCCGGGATTTCTACAAAGCCGGCGACGATAAAGTTATTTTCAGAAAGGCGCTCCCCGCTTCCTGACGCTCTGGAATGATTCGTTCAGTACGTTATCTGCACAGCGCGATCTGCGCCTGCACGTCGGCCAGTAAGGTCGTCGTTTCAACCGGCCCATCAACGTACAGAATCAGCCAGTTGTCGGCCTGTTCGAGCCGACCCGTTACCCGAACTCCGCGCCCTACGTCCTCCAGGAGCTGGGTATTGATCCGCTCGCCGTTCGGACCGACGAGAACATAGCCGTTTGCGCGCTCCCGGCCGTTCTGAACCCAGAGCAAAGGCGGTATCCCCCCCGCGATGCAGCGAATGGCGCAGGAGCGGTGTGGTCGGCCGTCGCCGGGCTTCATGACACCCAGAAAACACTTGGGGTCGGTGATTTCACCCTGCAACGTTACGTGGCCAAGCGGTCGGGGAACCGGCCTGGCGGGTGGTACAACGGGGTTTGCTACGGTCTGTAGGGCGGCCGCGTCTTCGGTCAGTTCGAGCGCAGTATGGCCCTGGTAACGAATCAGAGTACCCCGGATGCGGATCAACTTGCTGGTAAGCGCCCCATACCGGTCTTCCCATTGGCGGATGGTTTGTTCCGCACCGTGCTTGCCGTACCCAATCAGCAGCACCCGCTCAAAACGTGGCGCACCCGCCGAGGTTTTGTTCGTCGGCACACGCAGAAACGGAACCGGTTCGCGAATCAGCCGGCCTTCAAGCGTAGCCAGCTGACCGTACTCGAAAACTGCCTCCGAAAACCCACGTTGCGCCCAGACCAGCAATCCAGCCATCAGCGGCACGAGAATCGCCAACGTAATAACCACCCAACGCACGGCCCTGGCAAACGAAGCAGGCGCCTTGTCCTGCCAGCCAACGTAGAAATCAGGGTCAGTTTTCATCGCTCAGGGAGGTCGGGTTGAGGAGCGCCGGGACCAGTGGTGTTCCGGGTGGATGCGGCTGCGGATTAACCCAGACCGTAGTGCCAACGCACCGCACGGCGTAGGTTTCAATTCTTTCCGTAAAGGGCGGGGGCGACTGGCCGTTTTGGGGCAGGTACTGGTAGCCGTGCCACGGACACGTAATGCAGCCGTCGATAATCCTGCCTTCGCCCAGTGGCCCGTTCTGGTGGCGACACAGATTACTTACCGCCGATAGCTTGCCGTCGTAGCGAAACAGGGCAATGTTCTGTCCGTTGATGAGCATGGTTTTCGCCCGGTTCTCCGCAATATCGGCTACGTCGCAGACCTGAACAAAGCCGTCTGCTGGCGGGGCCGCGGGGTGTAGCTCGTGCCGATTCCCGACAAAAGCGGCTGCGAGGTGCAATCCCGTTACGGTCAGTACGCCCACAGCCATCAACCCCGCATACACGGGCGACGTTTCCTGTTGCAGTATGCCCAGAGCAACGTGCATAACAATCAGCGCGTAGGCCACATAAACCCCCATGTGCAGCATTTTCCAGACGCGGGGGCTCAGGTTTTTGAGCCAGAAATCGTGGCTCGTCGCGGCCATCACAAACAGAATCAGCAGGGCTACAAAACCCAGCGGCTGAAACGGAAATTGCGAAAAACTAGCGTATTGCCGCTCGGACGCGAACAGCGAAACCAGCGGATCGACATCGCCCCGCGTATGAAACTGCAAAATACTAAACCCGCCGTGCACAGCCGCCACGACAAACATACTGACGCCCAGGTGCCGACGGTTATAGAGCAGGGGTAAAAACCGCCGGTCGAGCCGACAGAGCGGCCCAATGACCAGGATGATGTGCAGCATCAGAAACGCCAGTGTACTGGTAGCCCGGATGATAATGGTTTCGGTCGTGACCTGTGGAAACAGGACGGCCTGCAGCGTGCAGAAGATGACCAGATAAACAGCTACTAACCCGGCAATGGTCAGATCGTACAGGCGCTTTTGACGGTTCCAGAGAACAGAACTATAATGCTCGGCCATGCAGGATCGCGAGTAGCAGATAGACGAATGAGACGAAACAATTACTGCTTGAAAATAAAGACTTTGCGGCTCTGTAACAACTGATTATCCGAGAAACCGGCAAAGAAAGACGACAAAAACCGACCACAGTCCAGCATTCAGAAATCTGTTCGTCGGCCAGGCCGTTCCTGTTACCCGGAATGGTGTGAACACCCGGTAGCAGCGGCCATCGTTTTTCAAGGACTGCATAGAAATGGCAGACAACCCTTATTTTGCTTTGTGTCCCCGAACTACCCCTGCCTACGTACCGAATCAGCCAGACGAACTATCATCTGGCTGATTCGGCAACAGGAAGCACCGGGTGGATTTACTCCTGTATAGCTGTGTATTTAAGGCGTGACTACAGCAGCAACGGGCTGCGCTATCACCGGACAGTTGATGATCGCATTCGTTGGTTTCAGCCCGGCCACAAACCCGTTGGGTGCCCCTACATTGCCCGCAAAGTTGGTAACCAGGCCTTCCTTCACCAGCTGTTGAAGCTCTTCCAGACTCCGGATGCGTCGACGTTTACCGGCTGCAATAGCCTGGGGCGTCCACGCGTTGAGGTGCGCGTCCCACATGGGGCTGTAGTTGTTGTTGAACTGCTTGTTGTTTTCAGGGTCCAGCGGAAAAATGTTGATCGGATCGGCCAGGTTTCCATCCAAAATGGTTGAGTTGAGTCCCTGGCGGTTGGGGCTGTTGAAACCCGTTTCGCCGTTCGATACCGGCGAGAAGCCCAGCAGGGCGGACTCATCCGTTGGGTAGCTCTGACCAAAGGCCGGAAGTTGCGCCAGCCGGGGCGTGTACGTTCCCCGTTCGATGGTTGCAGCGCCAACATCGGAAGACTCGGTAACCAGATGGAAATAGAACTGCGCACCGCCCTGGAACCCGTCCAGCAACTCAAACACAACGGTTCCCCGGTCGTAGTCGATGCTCACCAGGTGGTCGTGTACGCCGGTGCTGTTGGCTACGATGGGCGCGTTTATAACGGAGCCACTGGGCAGAACCAGCAGGGGCGAGTACTGGGCATCGCCCACAGCCCCCGGCTTCGCTACCGCCGGCGGGAACGTGTTGGGGTCTGGCCCCGCCTTGACCTCACGAACCGGGCTAAAGTCAACATCGCCTTTAAACCGGATCATACCCCCTTCAAGCGTCACGTCCTGAGCCCCTTCCGTATCACGGCCGAAGATGAGCTTTGGCGCAAAGTTGACGCCCAGCAGTTTTGCTACGTAAAAGTTGGCTGCTTCGGTGATAATGTAATACGTCGGGTTGCCGCTGGGACCGATGCCTTTGTAAAGCGGCAGGGTAACGGTTTTTGGTGTGCTCTGGAAGTTCACGGCCAGGGCACTGGGAAAAAATACGTTCTGTTCCCGGGTGAACCGGACGGCCTGCCGGGCTCCGGCCAAGCGACCCGTCTGGCGGTCGGCCGTTGCCAGCAGGGTGTTTACTTCTGTCAGGGCGGCATCCTTGTTAAACCCCGCTTTTTCCTGTTTAAGCGCCGGCTGCTGGTCGGTCGTTTCGTGCGTACAGCCCGCCAGCAGTATGCTCACGAGGCAAAGTCCGAATAGGGAAGTTAGTGTTGTCTGCATAACCAGTTTGGTTGTTGACGTATGAATGAAAAGTAGCCTGCTGCCACCCGGCATTGTCTTTCCAGGCAGCAGCAATAACGGCAGTGGATATCGCCAGAACCTCACAGTATTCAATAGTTATAGAAATGTTATACTTGTCGTGGGTGCAATCGAAGCGCCTGCCTGGTCCCGGCAGACCCGTTATGGTACGTCGGTGAACCGGTAGCCAATGCCCCAGGTAGTCAGGATGTACGCAGGCTGCGTATAATCGGGCTCAATTTTGTTTCGCAGGCGATTGATGTGGGCCGTCAGCGTATGTTCGTAGCCGTCGAACTGATACCCCCACACCTGTTTGAGCAGATCGTTGCGTCGGTAGCTTTTGCCCGGATTGGCCGCCAGCAACGCCAGCAGGTCAAACTCTTTGGGAGTCAGGTCAATCCGGTTGCCGCTGATTGTCACAATCCGGGCCGCTACATCGATTCGCATCGGGCCGTGTACAAGCGCCTGCCGGGACGTATGGATCGCGTTGGTGGAGAGACTGCACCGGCGCAGTACAGACCGTATTCGTGCCATAACCTCGGCAATGCCAAATGGCTGGGTCAGGTAGTCATCGGCACCGGCTTCCAGTCCTTCCACTTTGTCGGCCTCCCGGGCCGCTGCGGTAAGCATCATAATGGGCATTTGCTGGTCGAACCGGCGAATCTGCCGACAGATTTCCAGACCACTCATGTCAATGGCGTGGCTGTTCAGAATGCACAGATCGACAGGTTGCTCGGCGATCAGTGAAAGGCCAGCCTGCCCGGAGTTGGTGCTGAGGAGGTTAGCTGGCAGCTGGTAGAGGTGAGGGCGGATCGTATTGACAATCCAGGCATCGTTGTCGATAACCAGCACTTTCCTGGGGTGAGGTTTCATAGCGTTAGGGGCGGTTAGAGGAAAAGGATTTACCAGACTGTCCGTTTAAAGCGGAATGAATTGCAGCGTTTTCCGGTGTAAATTATCCAGGATAACGCCCTGCGGATGAGTGTCGGTTAAGCGGATTGGGAACCGGTACAAACCGGGCGCATTAAGTAGCCAACCGGCTGCTACTCCCCTTTTTTCCGACGGCACACCACCGCCGATGGCACCTCGAACGGTTAGCGTACCCGGATTCCGATCTACCCCTTAGTTCCATCTGCCGACTGACGCAGGCTGAGCACCAGCCTATCCGTTCTGGCCGGGCGCACAAGAACCGGTAAGGCACCGGGCAGGGGCGGACGAACCGGCTCCTGTTGCTGCGGAGAGCGGTACGCCAGCAGGGCCGCCACAAGGCCAACCGGCAGGGCCAGCGCCAGCACCAGCCAGATGGTGCGATGAGCGCGTCGAAGGGTTGGAGTCATAGCATTAAGTGACTGGAAGTCAATTATCTGACCGCCACAGCTTCCATAACAGTAGTGGCCACAAAGCGACCGATGCCGGCCACAACAGCAGCCTGAGCATAACGGGCATCTGGTGCGCTTCGGGATCAAGACGGGCGGCTCCCCAACCGGCAAAATACACCCCGAACACCGCGCCAGAAACGAGGTAGCCATAGAAGAGAGTAACAAGCAGTTCGACAGACATTATGATTCGTTTGATGGATGCTCAATGAGGTGTTTGCCGGGGCCGTCTTCGGCCCACCACAGCACTTCGTACGTCTGGCAACCGTTGCGCTGCCCCGACAGGTGCATGGCCATCGACCGGCATTCCCCGTAACGCCGGCGGTACTGCCGCCGATACAGCCAGCCGGCCAGCGACATGCCCGCAATCGGCCCGACGAAATAAATCCAGAGGGCCGTCCAGACGCCGGCCGACATCGCCGAGCTGACCGTCCGCGCCGGATTGATGCTCATGCCCGAATACGGTGCTTCAACCGTGATGTACACCGCCACGAGTACCCCCACAAAATAGCCCGTGTACGGGGCCAGTCGCCGGGAATTGCTAAGGGCCAGCACCATCGACAGCATCAGGAACGACATGCCGAATTCAAACGCCAGCGCGATCCAGACCCCCGTTTCGCCGGGCACCGTAGCTACGTGGTTCACCGTTGGGTGGGTCATAAAGTACGGGATAAGGTGGTGCAGGAGGGCAATGGCCAGCGCTCCACCCACAAACTGGGCGACGATATAGGCCAGCGCATCGGGTAGCGCAATCCGGTTCAGCCGCCACTGGGCAATGGTCACGGCCGGATTCAGGTGCGCCCCCGACAGCTTGCCCCAGCGGGAATAGATCAGACTGATCGCGGTCAGGCCCATAGCGAGGCCAATCAGCGCCCGGCGCAGCAATGGCGAGGGAATAGCCCCCCGAACCGGAAAGGCTGGATGCTCAATCAGGATCACGACAAAGGAAGCCATGAGCATGAACGTACCCAAAGCCCACGCTTCAATCAGGTAAACAGGCCATTTTTTGCGGAGAGTCGGTGCCATGCGTAACCGGTTAACGTAGCGGATAATCGGACAGCAGCTTGATGATTGCGCCCGTTGACCAGGCCTGATGCACCGTTCCGCGGCCCCGTTTCGGGTGCAGTCCGTCGAAAATTTCCGAGATACCGAACAGGCAGTCGTTTTCGTAGAAATGCTGCTTCAGGGTATCCAGTTCGGTATACATCCGACGTTTGGCGGCTTCCGACTGACCATGGATGCGCAGATACGCCTGCCAGTACTCGCCGAGCAGAAACGGCCAGACGGTTCCCTGGTGGTAGGCCGTATCGCGCAGCCAGGGATCACCGCCGTACATGGCCACAAACGCCGGGTCCTGGGGCGACAGTGTCCGCAGGCCGAGGGGGGTGTAGAGGTGCTGCTCGACCGTAGTGAGTACCTGCTGCTGCGCGTGGGGATTCAGCAGCGGGAAGGGTAAACTCAGGGCGTAGATCTGATTGGGCCGGATGCTGGCATCGGGGGCGCTGCCGGGTTTGACAACGTCGTTCAGATAGCCCTGCTCGTTCCAGAAGTACGGGGAAAAGTTTTCTTCGAATCGCCGAAGCAGCAGGACGTAGAAGTCGGGCTTTTTGCGAAGCTGTTTGGCGAAGAAAATGGTAATCTGGAGCGCATTGTACCAGAGCGCGTTGATCTCGACGGGGCAACCGTGCCGGGGCGTCACGACGAAATCGCCGACCCGGGCATCCATCCAGGTCAGCTGTACGTTCCCCTTGCCCCCGTAAAGCAACCCTTCGTCGGTCACGTGGATACTGTAGCGGGTTCCGGCACGGTGGGCGTCGAGAATCGTCAGCAGGTGGTCAAAATGCTGTTCGATAAACGATACGTCGTCGAAGCGCAGGTAGTACTCGTAGAGGGCCACAAACAGCCAGAGCGTTGCATCGATGGTGTTATATTCGACGGGGTCCTGGTTGTTGTCCGGGAAGCGGTTGGGCAACATCCCATCGTCGAGATACAGGAAAAACGTACTCAGAATCCGCTGGGCCATCTGCTGCTGGCCGAGCGAAATGCACAGACCGCGCAGGGCAATCATCGTGTCGCGGCCCCAATCCGTAAACCAGTGGTAACCCGCGATTATGGTTTCGCTCTGGGACGCCGGAACGCCGGCCGCCGACGTTCCGTTGGTTACTTTCCGTTGCACGATGAACTGATTGGCCGACACGACGAGGTCCTGCAAAAACTGGTCGGACTGCGTACAGCGGAGCGTCTGGATCCGTTTGATTTCCGACGCCCGCAACGCATCGGGTGAACTGGCCAGAAAGCGCTCATCGGTCGAAAACGTAAGAAAACATTCGTCGCCGGGTTCCAGACGCACTTCCACGAAACCCACCGAATAGGCATCTTCCAGGTAGTCAAGCCCCCGCTGCTGCTCTTCGCGGTAGCTGAAGCGGTTGTACCACGCCCGCGACTCGATAAACACCCCGGCCGAAAAAGCGACGTAGAGCGGATCGGCACCAAAGTGCGCGTAGAGTTTCAGCAGGCCCTCCCGTCGCTCGAGGTGGTAGTTGAAGTAATCGCTACGGTGGAACAGGCTGTGGTAATCGCGGTGAACGAACAGCGGATTCAGCCGCAGCGTAACGGCCTGATGGCCCATGTTCTGGTACGCAACAACAGTCGTGTTGGCGGTCTGCACCATAAATACCGTTTTAGCAATAGTCTGGCCGCCAACCTGGTAGATCCACCTCGGCAGGGGCAACCGCTCAAACGACACCAGATACCGCCAGCCCTGCGGATGGACCACTTCGACGTACTGGTTGCTCGACAGCTCGGTCGTAGCCTGATCGGTAAAGAGCGTTTCCTCGACCTTCGATACCAGCACCTGCCGGTCGGTGGGTGGGTTCCGGGCCGCCACCAGCAGACCATGGTAGCGCCGGGAGTTGGCCCCGGCCAGTGTGCTGCCGGCATACCCGCCGAGGCCGTTGGTTATCAGCCATTCCCGCTCGGCGAGGTGTTCGAAATTACTGTTCAGAAAGTAGTACATGGCCGATCAGGAGACGACAGGGGCCGGTTGCCGACTGACTGTCTTGATAAAAACCTGATCGATGAGGTGCGCTACAACACCCGTCCAGCCGGTCTGGTGCGACGCGCCCACGCCCCGCCCGGTATCCCCGTGAAAATACTCGTAGAACAGCACCAGATCCCGGAAGTGCGGATCGTCGCGGTAAACGGCATCCCAACCGTGGATGGGTCGATTGCCGTCGGCCCCCGGCCGGAACAGACCAACCAGCCGTTCGGTCAGGGCTTCGGCTACCCGCCCGAGCGTCATGAACTGACCACTACCGGTAGGAAACTCGACCTGAAGGGACTGACCATAATACCGGTCATACTGCCGAAGCGCCTGCACCAGCAGGTAGTTCATCGGCAACCAGATCGGTCCGCGCCAGTTGGAGTTTCCGCCGAACGCGCCCGTCGTTGATTCACCGGGATCGTAGCGCAACCCGAACTGCTCACCATTGATATCGACCTGATACCCCCGTTCGTGGACTCTGGATATACTCCGAATACCGCCTGGCGCCAGAAATTCGTCTTCGTCGAGCATCGCCTGCAACAGCCGCTGCAACCGCCGGGGTGGAATCAGCGACAGCAGGATCTGATCCGGTTCGGCAGCGTCGACCACCTGATACTTTACAATCTTGGCGCGGTATTCGGCAAACCACCTGAGCCGGAACGTGAAGTCGGGGGCGTTGTCAAAATGACTCATGTCCAGCGGCAGCACGGCAAACAGAGTCGACAACCCCACCAGCGACCGTACTTTGAGCGGAATGTGCCGGCCGTCGGGCAGGGCCAGTACGTCGTAGAAAAACCCTTCGCGCTCATCCCAGGACCCCGACATATCCGGGTCCTGCGTGATGCGGTTGAGGGATTCGGCGATGTACACGAAGTGTTCGAAGAACTTGGTAGCCATGTCCTCGTAGGCCGCATCGTGCCGGGTGATCTCCAGCGCAATTTCGAGCATGTTGAGGCAGTACATACCCATCCAGGCAGTACCATCGGCCTGCACGAGCCGTCCTCCGCCGGGAATGGCCGCGCTTCGGTCGAACACGCCGATGTTATCCAGCCCCAGAAACCCGCCTTCAAATACATTCTTTCCGTGCGTATCCTTCCGGTTGACCCACCACGTGAAATTGAGACTGAGTTTATGGAAGGCCTTTTTCAGAAAAACGATGTCCGAAACGCCCCGTCTGGCTTTTTCAATCTGATACACCTGCCAGCAGGCCCAGGCATGCACGGGCGGGTTGACGTCGCCAAACGCCCACTCGTAGGCCGGAATCTGGCCGTTGGGGTGCATGTACCACTCCCGCAGAAACAGGAGCAACTGCTGCTTGGCAAAGCCGGGGTCGATCATCGCCAGCGGAACGCAGTGAAACGCCAGGTCCCAGGCCGCGTACCAGGGGTACTCCCATTTGTCGGGCATGGAGATAATGTCTTCGTTGTTGAGCGACTCCCATTGGTGGTTGCGGCCCGTCCGGCGACTGGCGGGTGGTGTCGGCTGCCCCGGATCGCCCGCCAGCCAGCGCGGAATATCGATGTGGTAATACTGCTTCGACCAAAGCATTCCCGCAAAGGCCTGCCGCTGGATGTTGGCCAGTTCTGGACTCGTGTGCGACGCCACAAACTGGCTGTAAAAGCCATCCGACTCCTGCCGACGCAGGTCGATCAGCTCATCAAACCCGTCGAATGGCTCAGTCACTACGTCTGCGCTCAGCCGCAGGCAAACCGTCGCGCTGGCGCCACCCGCTATCCGCAGGGCGTACATCGGTGCAAACTTGGTACCGGCCGTTCGCCCGTCCATCCAGTCGAAATCGTGGTTGATTACGGCCCGGTGAAACGCATCCTTCACGAACGGGGATGGGTTAGGAAAGCCGTATACGCGTTCGTTGTTGGTTTCGTTTTCGGTGAAGAGGGTACGCTCGGCGGGCTGGAAATAGAACTGATACGTACCCAGTTCTTCGTGCCTGACCCGAACGTGCCCCACCGGATCGTGGGCGATCAAGGACAGATTCGGCTTTTCGGCCATCTGACCAAACGACCACAGGTTCCGGAACCAGAGCGTCGGCAGCAGCGTCAGTTCAGCGGGATCAGCCGCCCGGTTGTGGACCGTAATCCGGATCAGTATGTCGTCTTCGGCCGCTTTGGCGTACTCGGTCACTACGTCGAAGTACCGGCTGTCCTGAAACACGCCCGTATCGAGCAGCTCATATTCCGGTTCGTGCCGCCCCCGACTGCGGTTGGTATGTACCAGGTCGGCATAGGGAAACTCGCGTTGCGGGTACTTGTACAAATGCTTCATGTACGAGTGCGTGGGGGTACTGTCGAGGTAGTAGTACAACTCCTTCACATCTTCACCATGATTGCCTTCGGGGCCGGTAAGACCGAACAGCCGCTCTTTCAGGATGGGGTCGCGACCGTTCCAGAGCGCCAGCGCAAAACACAGCCGCTGCCGGTCGTCGGAGATACCGGCCAGCCCATCTTCACCCCAGCGGTATGCCCTCGACCGGGCGTGATCGTGCGGGAAATAGTCCCAGGCGGTGCCGTGGGGGCTGTAGTCTTCGCGGACGGTACCCCACTGCCGTTCAGACAGGTAGGGGCCCCACTTTCGCCAGGTGAGTCCGGCTTCAATACGTTCTTGTTCAGGGGATGGATTAGTCATACAGTTGGAAGGTTTATACGGCGACCGCCGGGCCGGTCTTTACTAGTCAGTTACCCGTTATCTTCGAATCCGGGATAGAGCGCCATACCGCCGTCGACGACGATGGTCTGACCGTGAATATAATCAGCCTCGTCGGATGCGAGCCACGCCACCACGGCACCAATGTCCGATGTTTCACCAATTCGTTTGTACGGGATCAGTTTCAGCAGGTGATTCAGCGACTGAGGGGTTTCCCAGGCGCCCCGGTTGATGGGCGTCCGAATCGCCCCGGGGGCTACGCTGTTTACCCGGACTTTGTACTCGCCCAGCTCCTGCGCAATCGACTTCATAAGCAGCATCACCCCTCCTTTCGAAGCCGCGTAGTTGGCATGGCCCGCCCACGGAATGAACTCATGTACCGAACTCATACAAATGATTTTACCGGTCGCCTGCGACACCTCCGGCCGTGGCCCCCGGCGCAGAAACTCGCGGGCCGCTTCGCGGGCGCACAGAAACTGTCCCGTCAGGTTCACGTCCAGTACAAACCGCCACTGCGCCAGGGTCATATCGACAAATAACGAATCTTTCTGTAAACCGGCATTATTTACCAGAATATCAACCGTCCCGAATGCATCGATTGTTTGCGCAAACAGCTGCTGTACCTGATCTTCCTGGCTGATATCGGCCTGCACCAGCAGTACCTGCCCGTCGTCGGCGCGGATGATACCGGCCACGTCTTCGGCCCCGGCGGGGTTGCCGATGTAATTAACGACGACGTTGGCACCTTCGCGGGCCAGGGCAATGGCACAGGCCCGGCCAATACCCGAACTCGCGCCGGTGATAATGGCCGTCTGCCCGACAAGCCGCTGATTTGGTCTTTGATACATGATGAGGTGTTGGGAGTGGATTAATTGAGCCCGGCTGACAAGCCCGGCTCGTACTGAAATCTATTTTGCCAGCCTGCCGCCGTTCACCGTCCTGATTTTATATAAACCCATATGGGCGGTCAGGTACAGCGTCTTGCCGTCGTCGCCCCAGGCCATGTTCGCCGGGCGTTCGGGACCGATGATTTTGCCAAGGTACCTACCGGCCGGCGAGAGAATGCCTACGCCCCCCGGTATCGATACGAACAGATAGCCTTTGGTATCCACCTTCACACCGTCGAGGGCTTCGTCGGCGGGACCACCATCGGGGTCGCTTTTGTTCAGGTCGAAAATTACCCTGCCATTGGCCAGCATACCGTCGGGTTTTACCTCATACCGCCAGAGCGTTTTGGTACGCTGGATAGCGCGGATGTCCCAGTTCGAGACGTACAGGTACGCTTCGTCGGGCGAAAACGCGATGCCGTTTGGTCCGCCGAGGTCGGTAGTCAGCAGGTCCGTTTTGCCGTTGCGAATGCGGTAGACGCCCGAGTGGGGCGTTTCCTTGCGCGGGTCATCGTAGGCTTTCGGCAGGCCATAGGGCGGGTCGGTGAAGTAGATGTCGCCGTTTGATTTAATCACCAGATCGTTCGGACTGTTCAGTTTTTTACCGCCGTACGTATCCGACAGCACCGTCATGGGCCCTTTCAGTTCATCGCGCACGATCCGCCGGTTGCCGTGCTGACAGACAACCAGCCGCCCCTGCGGGTCAATGGCCAGGCCGTTGGAACCGGGCTGGTGGTATTCGCCGATGTTATAGCCGGTGTAGCCCGTTTTGGTCATGTATACCGTCACGTTGCCCATCGTCGGATCGTATTTGTAAATGACGTTTGCATTCGGGTCGCTGAACAGCAGGTAGCCGTCGGGGTGCCAGACCGGCCCTTCGGTAAACTGAAACCCATCGGCTACTTTCTCGATTTTCACCGTCGGGTCAAGCGCCATTTTCAGTTCATCCTGCTTCATAACCACCTGCCCCAGGTTCGTCCAGGCGTCGGGCGTCGGCTTTTTCGGGTAAAAATCCAGGGTCGCGCTCCGAATCCAGACGTAGTTGCCGGGCAGATCAGCTACCGGCCCGTTGGTTACCAGAATGGCCAGGTCGACCGTTTCGCCGGGTTTGGCATCATCGGTCAGCCAGACACGCTGGCGGGCGTTATAGCCGTTGATGACGCCGTTGGCCCGCGCTCCGTACGATTTACGCAGTTTGCCGTTGATTCTGACTTCGCTGTAATCGTCGGCCACCAGCTCGAACAGTACCCGCGAGCCGGTCACGGCAAACGTCCCTACCGTTTCCGGCAGCGTGACCTTCACCCGGTACCAGACGTGGCTGAGCAGCCCGTTGCCACGGCGGGTTTCGAGGTCCGTAGCCGCCACGGCCTGCCAGTCGGCCTGGTCGAACGCTGGTGTGCCGGCCTGCGGCTCGAGCGCAAAGGTGCTGATGGCCCTGCCGGTTGGGTACAGGTGTGCGTTGTCCGTTTCAGACGGGCCGGGGGCGTTGAACGGGGCCGGTACGATTCGGGCGTTCAGGGTTTTCCACTGCGCGTTTACCAGCTGCGTGCCTTCGGTGGTACGCAGGTCGACCACGGCAACGGCATTGCCCCAGGCCAGTTCGCGGATTTCCTGCGCCCGTGCCCGACCCGAAATCAGCAGAATCGCCAGGATGCAGAGTCGAATCATTTTAGTCGAGTTTCGCACTGGCGCCCGCTTTAGCTATTTCGGTGTCCTGATCGGCGCTCTTGGCTCCGCTCACGCCGATGGCTCCGATGACCTCACCTTTGTAAATGATTGGAAACCCGCCCTGCAGCATCACGGGACCTACGGTTGTCAGCGCAAAGCGACCGCCGTTGATGTTGTCTTCAAAGCCTTTGGTTTCCTTTTTGAACAGCGCGGCCGAGCGGGCCTTCTGGTACGACACCTCAGCGGCCTGGGCAAAGGTGCCATCCATCCGTTCGAGGTAAAGCAGATGTCCGCCCGCATCGACAATGGCGACGCTGCCACCGGGAGCCGCGTTGTCGGCCGCGTATTTGAGCGAAGCAGCCGCTATCTTTTTGCAGCTCTCCTGTGTGAGCAGGTACGTTGTTTTCACCTGCGCCTGCGCGAGGGTAGCCAGGGTGATCAGTACGCTGGTAATGAGTAAAGACGTTGCCATCGTGCAGAATAAATTAGGTGTGTTCTGGGGTCGGGCTGGTGGTGGGGCCGGGTTTGGGAACCCGGCCCCACGAATCAATGAACCGGCTTATTCTTTCGGTCCTTCGAACGAGGTGGCCGCCAGGGATTCCTGCGTTTCACCTTTCTTCAGAATATCATACTTCGGCTCTTTCTGACTCACGGCCGGCCATTTGCTTTCGGCGGTTTTCAGGTTCTTTACCGGTCTGGCCAGCCACAGTTTCAAGGCTTTGGCGTTATGATTGACCGTCAGATGACCGTCCACGATACGGTGCGTCCAGATCTGGATCGGCCGCAGGTTTCCCTCGGCAACAGCAATGGCGCAGAACCCGCCGAACAGAGGGGCGTACCTGGCCGGATCAACGTCGAACAGGGCTTTATTGGCCGCCGACGAAAACCAGTAGGTGGCTCCTTCGTATTCGGATGCGAAGCTGGACGTACCCTTGATGGTCTGGTCGGGCATGGTAAACATAGCCACGCAGTCGTAGCCCTGCAGGGCGCAACCGTTCTGGTCGAGGTTCAGCAGGTATTTGCCGTCGCGACTTCGCTGGGGCACCTGGGCATGGGCCGCTCCGATGAGCAACAGACCCAAAGCGAACATACTTAGGATAGCTTTCATACTGAGTTAATGGGTAGTAAGGCGGATTGATAAAGAGGTTTACTTCAGCATTCGTTATTCACACAAGAGCAGCGCATGACCGTCAGGGTCGCGAAGCCACAGGCCGCGCCGGGCCGCCAGACCCAACCCGTCGAGCGAAACAATTCCGGGCGACAGCAACGGGTATCCCTGCTGGTGCAGCCGATCACGAAACGCAGCCAGCCCGCTGACTTTCAGGACCGTGTGCCAGTGCCACAGGTCATTGGCCCGCGATGCTTCCGGATACGGCCGACCACCCGGCGGAGCGAGGTAGTCCAGCAGTTCGATACCCATGCCCCGCCCGGTCGTCAGGCCCGAGATCAGCAGATGAGCGCCGAATACCTGATTCAGGTGTTCCTGCTCCGTACCGTAGTTTTCGCTCGTGCCACCCAGCTGCAGCCCCAGCCCATCCCGGTAGAACGCCAGCGACCGGTCCGTATCGGCGGAAGCGACGGCCGTGTGATCGATACCCAGGAACAGGGCGCCGTCCTGCTGCCCCGCGGCTGGTGGCTGCCATCTGGGATTTCCTTTTCCGGGCGGAAACCAGATCAGCTCAAGTACGTGCCCATCGGGGTCGTGAAAATAAAACGCCCGAATCCCGGCCGCGGCCGGCAGATAGGCCGGGAGCGTTTGGGGCGCAGTGGATACGTGACCGACGCGATGCTGCCGTAACTGCCGGTACGCCTTGTCGATGTCGCTCACCACGATGGCAATGTGTTGAAACCATCGGTCATTGCTGCGCGAATCGGGCGGCATGGAACGCCCCGTTTCCGGCCCCACAAAATCGAGCAGTTCCAGGGTTTCCTGCCCGAGCCGGAGCGTTGCCACGCGCACGGAATGGGTGGAATCGGGCAGTGAAAACAACCGGGCTGCCACGGCGGCCGCCACGGTACGGGTACCGATCAGGTCAAACGACAGCACCTGCGTGTAGAACGGCAACACCCGATTCAGGTCCGACACCGTGATGGTCGGGTGCATCACCCGTTCGGCTACCTGCGCCCGGCCGGGAACCGATCCAACCAGCAGCCCGGCGAGCAACAGGCTCTGCCTTATGAAGTTCGTATGGCGGATCATGGGACAGACCGGTTAAAGAACCTGTTGCAACAGATGATCACCCACCCGCAGCGCATTGGCAGCCGTTGTCAGCGACGGATTATACGCTCCCGACGACGGAAAAAAACTGGCGTCGGCGACGTACAAATTGTCGAGATCGTGGGCTTTGCAGGTAGTATCAAGCACCGACGTAGCCGGGTCGGTACCGAACCGCAGCGTACCGCACTGGTGCGACACCCCACTGATTCCCAGATCGTAGCCGGCCCAATGTACGGTCTTCAGGGCTGGGTCAATGTCGCCTAACCGACAGAACAGGTCTTTAAGCGTCTGTTTTAATTGCTCGAAAGCGGCCACGTTGTTACGTTCCCGGTGATACAGGAGCTGGATATGGCCGCTGGGCGTCAGGGTCACCCGGTTTTCGGGGTCGGGCAGGTCCTCGGTCGTCAGCCAGAAGTCGATGCTATGCGAACAAAGCCAGTCCGCAGCCTTGTCGGGGAACATCGTCTGGCTCAGGCCGACTACCGTTGCGGGATCGTTCTTACCCATGAGCTGAATCTCGCCCAGCGGATAAGGATTCCGGGCCGAGGGTTCGTAGAAATCGCCGATGCAGAAATATTTCTGGAAGAACGACGTATTGAGCTTGTCGGGCGTGTAGGCGATCAGGCAGCCGTTGATATGCGCCATGTAGTTCCGCCCCACCAGTCCGCTGCTGTTGGCCAGTCCGTGCGGATGTCTGGCACTGGCCGACCGCAGCAGCAGGGCCGCCGAATTGATAGCCCCGGCTGCGAGAATGATTACGTTCGCCCGAAACGTTTCGCGCTGCCCGTGTCGTTCCACCTCGACCGTCGTTACGCGCCGACCGGTTTCGTCGGTGCCGAGCCGATACACAAACGCATGGGTCATGAGCGTGACGTTGGGGTGCTGCAAAGCCGCCCGGACGCCCGTTACGTGCGCATCGGCCTTGGCTTCGGTCGGGTCCGGGAACCCGTCAAAATTACCCAGAACGGTAGGCGCGTCGGGCCAGTAGGGATTATCTTCGGCCAGCCGCACCGCCATCGGGATCGGGAACGGCTTCAACCCTGTTTGCTGCACATGCTGGTACAATTCCTCCGTAAACGGCTCAATCGGGATGCTGCCGAACGGATAGGGGTCACTGGCGGGTGGCTCGAACGGATCGATACCCCGCACGCCGTGCACACTAAACAGCCGCTCGGCCTGGGTGTAGTACGGAGCAAAATCAGCGTAGGTCAAGGGCCAGGCCGGCGAAACACCGGCCGGGTGTTGTACCTCCCGAAAATCCGATTCGCGGAGCCGGAAGCTGGCAGCCCCGTACATTTTGCTGTTTCCGCCAACAACGTAGTGGGTAAACGGCTTGAACGGCTGATCGTCTTTGTCATACCAGACCTCATCGGCCCGGTAGCGACCTTTTACGACCACTTCGTCAACATCCCAGTTTTCCTTTTCTTTCGGAATGAAGTCCCCCCGTTCGAGCAGCAGGATTTTTTCGCCGGAGGGCGCGAGCTTCTGCGCCAGGGTGCCCCCACCGGAGCCAGTACCAATAATGATTACATCGTACGAGGAAGGTTGCATAGGAAGGCGGGTTAACGTAGCTAATCACAATTCCGAGTTCAAGGTACGGGCCCCCGAAATGGGGAAATGTCGGTAGGATGACATTGGAACTGGATTCCCCACGATTTACCTGAAAATGGGCGCCATTGGTGATACGGCTGCACCGCTGTCCGGAGGTGACTATACGACCCGGCTTTATTCTGTGTTTTGGCACCGGTGAGCCGTTTATCCATCGGCGGCTCACCGTGAAGTTGTTTGTTTGTCAGATATCCGACACCTTGCCGCCTGAATTCTCCGTTGATTTATCTGTGTAAATTATGCCAATCCCGCTCATGCCCATACGTACGTATTGGTTACCCCTCTGTTTTCTGCTGGTCTCAACGGCTCTTTTTGGCCAGACAAGCCCGAAAGCCTTCAACGACGCGACCGATGCCTTCATGAAAGCCCACGTCGACGATGGCCGCGTCGACTACGGCCGGCTCAAAAAATCGGGGGCTGACCTCAGTGCCCTTTACAAACAAGCCGGGAACACGACCCTGTCGGGCGCGTCCGATACCGAGAAAAAAGCGTTTTACATCAATGCTTATAACGTAGCCGTGATCAATGGAGTCGTGCAGCAGTATCCGCTTAAATCTCCGCTCGATCAGCCCGGCTTCTTCGACAAGGTCAAACACCGGATAGCAGGCCAGGAGATGACCCTGAACCAGCTCGAAAAAGACCGGCTGCTGAACGCCTTCGGCGATACCCGGATTCATTTCGTAGTCGTTTGCGCGGCTGTCAGTTGTCCGCCCCTGGCCAGCTTCGCCTATATGCCGGACAAACTGGATGCCCAGCTCGACGAACGCGCCCGGCTGGCCCTCAACGACCCGTCGTTCACTCAGATTAACCGGGGGCAAAAAAAAGTGAATGTATCCAAGATATTCGACTGGTATAAATCCGACTTTACGAAAGGCGGCCAGTCTATTCTGGGGTACATCAACGGCTTCCGGCGCGAGAAAATCCCCAACGACTACGCCCTTGGTTTCTACGAATACAACTGGACCCTCAACGGTCGGTAGTCTTGCGCCCGGCGTCAGCACATAATACACCCACCTCACCGCCTAAACCCGTTCTCCCATGCCAACTTTACTCCGTCGCGCCGGCCTTGTTCTGTTTCTGACTGGCTTTGCAGTATGGATCGGTTCGCTGACCCTGAGCCAGTTTCAGCTCACGGAAACGATTCTATCCCAAACGATCAAAGCCGAACATCTGCCCGCTATCCGTGCCCGAACGGCTTCCATGCTCGGCAAACGCTACGATTCACAAATCCAGTTTATCGGTGATTTTAAAGCCGCGCTGAACCAGATCAACGACGAGTACCGCCGGCGGCAGGAATGGGACCGGATCATTTACGACAAATACGCTTTCAGCGTCACCAAAGCGGCCAGTACGGGCTTTTTTCCCCAGCATACCGGCCTGTTTTTTATCCTGAGCATCGTAGTGGCCATTTGTGGAGCCCTGCTGTATTCGATGGCCGGCCGCCAGTTGCCCACGGGTAGCACGAATGATCACCTGTTCCATCACTCGGCCACGTCGCGGGGCTGGATCGGCATCAGCGTAGCGGTGTTTCTGATTGGCTTCTACGTCCTCCTGTATTTCTACCCCGAGTACCTCACCAACTGGGTGCTGCTGGTCGACCCGCTCAACCGGGCGCTGAGCGGCAACGCCAATACCGGCCCCTCGGCCAGTCAGTGGTTTCTGTACGGTACGCTCTACACGCTGGTGATTCTGGTGATGGGCGTCCGGATGCTGGTCCGGTACCGGAACAATCCGTACCAGCAGGTTCGTACGGTATCGGTTATGTTTTTTCAGATCACCTTTGCGTTCCTCCTGGCGGAACTGCTCGCGCGATTTAACCTGCCCGGTCAGGACCTGAAAAACATGTGGCCGCTGGATTACGCGTTCTTCTTCGACTACCGCATCGAGAACCACCTACAAGCCGGCACGCTGGGAATCTGGATGCTGATCTGGGGCATCGCCCTGTTTGTGGTCGGGGTGCCGGTGCTGACGTATTTTTTCGGCAAGCGCTGGTACTGCTCGTGGGTCTGCGGCTGCGGAGGACTGGCCGAAACGCTGGGCGACCCCTACCGCCACCTGTCCGACAAGTCACTGAAAGCCTGGCAGATTGAGCGCTATTCCGTTCATGGCGTGCTGGCTTTCGCCGTCGTGATGACGCTGGGCGTACTGTACACCGTCTTCACCGGCAGTGGTTCTGTACTGGGTATCAGCACCTACGACCTGCGTAGCTGGTACGGCTTCGGCATCGGGTCGGTTTTCGCCGGGGTGGTCGGCACGGGATTTTATCCGCTGATGGGCAGCCGGGTGTGGTGCCGGTTTGGGTGCCCGCTGGCGGCTTACCTGGGTCTGGTGCAGCGCATCAAATCCCGCTTTCGCATCACTACCAACGGCGGGCAGTGCATTTCCTGCGGGAACTGTTCGACCTACTGCGAGATGGGCATCGACGTTCGCTGGTACGCCCAGCGCGGTCAGGACATTGTCAGATCGTCGTGCGTGGGCTGCGGCATCTGCTCGGCCGTCTGCCCGCGTGGGGTCCTGACCCTGGAAAACGGCCCGGTAAACGGCCGGCAGCTGGAACCCCGCCCGATTGTACTCGATACCGACGGAGCGCGGATAGGTCCGTACGAACCGACAATCAGCCGCCCAGCCATTTCTTAAATTCCGGTGCCCGGTCGCGGCTGACGAACAGCATGTCGGGAATAGCCGGTTTCAGCGTCACCTTGAGTTTTCCGTTGAGGTGTACGTACACGCCCGATACGGCCGGTCGGGCCACCAGGTACTGGCGGCTGGTCCGGAAAAACTGCCGCTCGTCGATCTGCTGCTCCACTTCCTCCAGGGTCTGGTCGAGTGGAAAATACCGGCCGTCGTGGGCTTTCAGGAACGTAACGCGGTCTTCGCTGTAGAAGTACGCCACCTCATCAATACCAACGGAAATCAGCCGCTGCCCCTGCCGGACCAGAAAGTGCTCGCGGTGCACCCCCTGCGCCGGGGCCGTCGAACGCCGGAGTCCTTCGATGAGCGCATTGACGTCGAACGCGGGTACCGTAGTCCGGTAGCGGTCGCTGAGCTGCCGGAACTTGGTCAGGCTGTTGCGCAGTTCCTCGCGCTGGATGGGCTTGAGCAGGTAGTCGATGCTGTGTACCTTGAAGGCTTGAAGGGCGTATTCATCGTAGGCGGTCGTGAAAATCACCGGGCAGGGCACCTCCACTTCGTGGAAAATTTCAAAGCTCTGCCCATCCACCAGTTCAATGTCCATCAGGATCAGGTCGGGCTGGTCGGGACTGGCCGTGCTGGCGCGCAGGAACCGGACGCTGTCTTCAATACTGTCGGCCCAGCCCACAATCCGGGCGTCGGGGGCGGTTTGCTGCACCAGCTCCCGGATGCGTTCGGCCGCCACGATTTCGTCTTCAATGATAAATAAGTTCATTCGGCAACGGGTTGAATAAGAGGAACTTTAATGATGAAGCGCGTCGGCTCGGCCAGCACTTCGACGTTCGGTTGGTTCAGGAGTTTATACTTCGTGGCAATGTTGGCGAGTCCGGTGCCGGTAGTCGGTACGCTGACGCGCTTCTGCTGAACGTTGTTCGTCACCCACAGCCACCGGCCGTCCGGACTATCGATGCTGACGTGCAGCGGTTTACTGATCGAAACCTGGTTGTGCTTCACCGCATTTTCTACCAGCATCTGGAGCGTCAGGGGCGGAATCAGGCAGTCGGCGTAGGTGTCGGCCTGCGATACGGTCAGCGAGATACCGGGGCCGAACCGGGTTTGCAGCAGAAAGAAATACGCCTGCGTAAACTGCAGTTCATTGGCCAGCGAAATCAGTTCCTTCTCGTTACTCTGCAACAGGTAGCGGTACACCTTCGACAACTCGGCGATGAACTTGACGGCCTGCTCGGTGTCCTTCTCGACCAGGGCCGTCAGCGTGTTCAGGCTATTGAACAGAAAGTGGGGCTTCACCTGATTTTTCAGCGAATCGAGCTGGCTGATGAGGTTGGCTTTCTTGAGCTGCTCAGCCTCCTGATTGGCTTTCTGCCAGGCATCCATGTAAATCAGCAGTTCGTAAAAACCGGCCGCCAATAGTCCATACAGACAGGTATAAAACAACCCAAACAGGTGCAACAGCAGCGGCCCCTGAGCATACGTGAAGAAATAGCTGAAAACAGCCATCCGGACCCCATATATCAGTCCAATCACCAGCAACAGCAACAGCGCTTCCCGGCCAAACCGACGACCCGAGAGGTCACTGAGCGGGTACCGGCGATGGGTGTAGAGAACCACCGCCCGGCTCGACTCCCAGATCAGCAACGCGGCTACAAGCGTATTGTCAACGACCAGCAGGACAGGTACGTTCCCCTGCCAGACCTCCATGGCCATCAGGCCAAAACGCAGCAGCGCAATCACCAGGATCCCCCCGGCCCGAATGCGTATGTCATGAATAAATCTCATCCGTAACAGGTAAATCAGGTGGTACGTAACTTTCGGGTTCTCAGGCAGCAGACGGCTCACGGTTCAGTACCCGTATGACAAATCAACAGCATCCGGCCTGATGCGCCAGCGAACACCTGCTCAACTTGTCGAATCCATTGCGCGAGTCGAACATACCGGCGACTGAATCGTAGCCTCCACCGGCCAGCGTTTGAATCCCGTTCCGCGCTATGCACTACGGTTGGCCAGACGGTCGGGTTGTTGCAGGCTGAAACGTAGAGCCGGCAGCCTATTGTGAAGCTACGAATAAGGCCCGGACATGCCGTCGGTGAAGTCACAAAATCGCCGGTCATGTCGATACCCACGCCCGGATTCTGTCACTACGGTAGCAGCAGCAGCCCCGATCGAATAGCCTAATCCGACGGGTCAGGGCGGTTTTAGATCACCTGCGCTTTTGTCTTACCTACACAGCAAGCCGGTTTACCTACCAACCCCCGGCTTTCACCCTCATCGGTCCCACGGGCCTGGTTGTAGCGGCTACTTTTACAACATCAACCCAACGCGATCAACCGTCAACTAACACGCACTCATGAAAACGCTCCTGATGCCTGCCGCTTTCCTGCTTCTGTTCATTACCGCCCAGGCGCGGATTGCTTCAGGCTGAAACGTGGAGCCGGGAGGCCAGCGTGCGGCTACGAATAAGGCCCGGACATGCTGTCGGGGAAGTTCACAAACTCTTCTGGACTGTCAATACCGACTCCCGGATTTTGTGCCTACGGTAGCAGCCAACGGCTTAGCCGTCCGATCCTACGAGTCAGGGGCCGTTTCGGGTCACCCGCGTTTTTATTTGTTTCCCTCCACCGGGTGTCCCTCTACTTTTGCTCCGTCAACACGACACGTTCAATCCTCAAACAACACATACTCATGAAAACGCTATTGTTGCCTGCTTTCCTGCTTCTGTTCACCACCGCCCAGGCCCGTCCTGTTCATCCGCAAACATCCCGCCACGGCCAGTCGCTGGCAACTCAGCTTACCGCCGGTGTGCAATGCCCCACCGCGCTGATCGAGTCGGGCCGGAGCGGTGTCATCGTCGTCAGCTTCCGGATCGGTGCCGATCAGCGCCTGACCGATCTGGTTGTTCACACCGACAACGAGCGGATCAACGCCGAACTCACCCGGCAGTTGCTGGGTCGCAAACTGACCGGACAGTCAGGTTCCCGTCAACAAACGCACATCGTACGTTTCCATTTCCAGCTTTCCTAACGACTTACCTTACCAAATCCGTCTCCCGGAGCAGGCCACTGTCCCGACTTCTTTCAGAAAACCTTCCTCTTTTATTAATCCCATGAAAAAATTTGCTTTTTTGATCCATATGCGTGCCAGTTACCAGACGGATATGCGGTCCCTGTCTAAACCACTGGGCCTGATTCCGGACTCCATCTACCGGCTGGCGCTCCGTAACCGCCCCCTGCCGCCGTTCGTCTGGAGCGACGTAACCCTGACTCCGGGCGCTACCGAACCCGAAGGACACATCATCATGCTGCCGTATACCGGCCGGCAAATCCTCGAACAGCAGAAAGCCATGCTGCCCCGCATTGAGCAGGCCGTTCAACTGGCCGCTGCCAAAGGTGCGGAACTGGTCGGGCTCGGGGCGCTTACTTCGCCGGTCACCCTCGGGGGAAAATTGCTGGTCAAAAACTCGCCGATCTCGGTCACCAACGGCAACGCGTTCACTGCCTACATCACCTGGCAGAAAGTGGCCCAGTTGATCCATACCTCCTCAAAGCCAAACCCCGTCGTGGCGCTGGTGGGTGCAACCGGCAGCGTCGGCAGTCTGGTTTCTCAGCTACTGGCTACGTACCAGCCCACGGCCGATTATATGCTCGTGGCCCGCAACGAACGAAAGCTTACGGCGCTTGCAGCCGAGATGACCGGCATTGATGCTCGGGTGCGGCCGGTGGTATCGCAGCAGATGACCGACGTACGGCAGGCCGACATCGTTGTGCTGCTGACCAGCGCAGCCGATGCGTTGCTGGATACCGGCCACCTGAAACCAGGGGCCATTGTGCTGGACGACACCCAGCCCCGTAATACGCACCCTTCCCTGCTCCGGCAACGCCCCGACGTGACCGTGATTGACGGTGGTCTGGTATCCATGCCCTTCCTGAAACTGGATCGGTACATCGGGCTGCCCCGCCAGATCTCCTACGCCTGTTTAGCCGAAACGATGCTCCTGGCCAAAGCCGACTACAACGGACATTTCAGCATCGGCCACCCAACGCTCGGGCAGGCGGAATACATCAGTCGGGTCGCCCGTCAGTTTGCTCACCTGGGCTTCGGGATTTCGCGTGATTACAGCTTCGGCCGGCCCATCGGGACTACCGAAACGGTTCAGGTAGCGCAGGAACCGGAATCCGTACTGATCAGCTAAATCCACTGCTCCATGAAACCTGCCTCTACCCAAATTGTCCTGCTCGGCGGTGGTTACGTATCGGTCTGGGCCTATCGCTCCCTCGTCCGGCGCTTACGGTCGGCGATCGACGCCAGGCACGTACAGATCACCGTAATCTGCCCCAACACGCACCATGCCTTCCACGGCTGGACGGCCGAAACGCTGACGGGAATCCTCCGCGAACAAAGCCAGGCCAGCCCACTGGCCGAACTCATGCCTAAAGCCAGGCTGATACAGGGGGTGGCAACCGCCCTGGATACGGTAGCCAAGGTGGTCAACGTAGCCCAGAGCATCGGAACAAAACTGGTTATTCCCTACGACCATCTGCTGCTGGGCATTGGTGCCCACGACAGCGAAGCCATCCCGGGCATTCGTTCGTTTGGCTACCAGATTAAGGAACCGGCCGCTTTCCGACGAACCAAGCAGGCTATTCAGGATCTGGTAGCGCAGGCGGCCGCCGAACCGCCGGCCCTCGCCCGGCAGTACCTGTCGTTTGTGGTAGCCGGGGGTGGCTTCACCGGCGTGGAAATCGCCACGAACCTGGCCGAGTACCTTACCGTATTGAAGGCTGGCTATCCTTCCCTGCAGGGGGTACAGCCGCAGATCCGACTGGTTCACAGTGGCGACCGCATCCTGCCGTCGTTACGGCCTGCCTACAACCGGCTGGTCCGCTACGCCGAAAAGACCATCGCCGGCTACGGCATTGAGCTGGTCAGCTACCGGCGAATTGTTGAAATCAACGGAGCGGGTGCTCTGCTGAACGACGGCCAGTTTCTGCCCGCCCGGCTGGTTATTTCGACGGTGGGGCAAAGCCGCCTGGTACTGCAGGGGACGGAGTTTATGGCCCGCGACAACCAGCAGCGATTGATCACCAACGCGTACCAGCAGATTCCGGGTCATAGCACCATCTGGGGCGGTGGAGACGCCTGTCACGTTCCCTACCGGCGCACCACCGATGCCTGTCCGGCCAATGCGCTCTGGGCCATCAAGCATGGCGACTACGTTGGTCGTAACATCGCCCGGGCGATCCGGGGCCGTCGACTGCAGCCGTTTACGTACCGGGGCCTGGGGCAGTCCGCCAGTCTGGGATTGGGGAAAGGCATTTCGGAGTTGTACGGCCTGCAATTTACCGGACCGATTGCCTGGGGCATGCGCTGGGCCTTTTTCCACTTCTTCATGCCATCCCGCCGGGTGATGGTCGATGCCCTGAGCGACTGGGCGCACCTGTTCCGATTCCGGCAACGGCGGGCCCTGACCGCTGATCAGCCGGACGCCCGCCCATTGGTCAGGACCTGACCACCAAACGCAGCGAAGCCGCACTCACGTATGAATGCGGCTTCGCTGATTCGGACAGATCGTTCCGGTCGCTATTTCCCCTTATCCTCTTTCGGCTTCAGCGATCCCCGGGCTATCGTTTCGGGTTTTGATTTAGGCGTTGTGTACCGCAGCAGAGTGGCCGTCGGCAGCGAAGACTTTGGCGACCGCGTAACGAGCAACTGGTACGAACGGGTACCGATCACCAGGTTGTAATACATCATCTGCCCGGACTCCTGCGCCAAACTCCAGTTGGCAACCGGCTCTTTGGCCAGCAACGTAGCGTCTTCCTGAGTCAAAGCCGCATAGGACGTATCCGGCTGAAAATCTTTCCCCGTAACCCCTTCGACCACCGAAACAACGGTCGGTGGCGTAGTGGCTGCGGGTTTCGTTTGCGCAACCGCCGACGCTCCCATCAGCAGTATCGCAATCATTAGTTGTAGCTGTTTCATAACGTTGGTGCACAGCCGCAGGTAGTTCCGTCGGGCCCGGAATCCATGCCTTCAATCAGCGATGGACATGGGCCTGCCAGTTCTGTTGCGCGGCTGTACGCTATAAACTCGCCAGGGATCATAAACGTTTCTTCCGGCCCGAAATAACAGATTTTTAGCTTTTATATATCGTATAAAATGCCTACTTTTATGATGCGCTTGAAACAGTAAACAACATAACTAAAACATGCAGGAGAACGTGTCATTACCTAAGCCGGAGGTGTTATTGCGGCTTATGCTTTACCACGGAATCAGCCGGCATTCGGCGACGCAGTTGTGTCCCGACGCCTGGACGGATTTTGATACAGCCACGGGGCCAACTTTCCAGTATGGCACCGAACATACGCTGACGGTGTTCACGCCTGAACCCGAACAGGGCTGTTACGTGGTGGCCATGATTCCGTACCTGCGCCACGTGAACCACCCGGACAATCCCGGCCTGCGGGTTCCACTGATTACCATCTATTTTGCGGACCGGGATCTATGGCCGCTGTTTGACCCACTTACGGAAGAAGACCTCAGTCCGCTGCTGGTCAACCAGCGCGAAACATCGGGTTGGTCCGATCCGTTGTTCGGCAGGACCGAACACCAGTAAATCATTGCAGGCGCGGGGCTTTCGGCAGGAGGCCCCGCGATCTGTTTCAGGTTAGAAAGAACACCCGGAAAGCGTCATTGTCCTGACCGTTCAGATCCACCCCATCCGATCCTAGCCGGCAGCGGCCAATTTACTTTCTCAGAAAGTGTCAGGCTGCCGACTTCTTCCCAACCCGGTCCCGATCGATTTCAGTGGCTAATCGATAGAAATCGTATAGAACAATACGTTCATTACGTATATTCGTCCAACGAAACGAGTAAGGCTATGCATGAAGGGGTTTTAAAGCGAAACAATGTGAAGGTTTTCGGTCATGGAACCCAGCCTATGCTGTTTGCGCACGGATTTGGGTGTGATCAGCACATGTGGCGTTTTTTGACGCCGGCGTTTGAAGACCGGTACCGGATCGTTCTGTTCGACTACGTCGGTTCGGGCAAATCGGATAAGACGGCCTACGACCCCAATCGGTACGGCGAACTAACTGGCTACGCTCAGGACGTACTCGACATCTGCGAAGCCCTTCAACTGACCAACACGATCTTCGTCGGCCATTCGGTCAGTTCCATGATCGGACTGCTGGCCGCCATACAGCAGCCCCGGTATTTTGACCAGCTCATCCTGATTGGCCCCTCCCCTCGCTATCTCAACGACCAGCCCGGGTATTTCGGTGGGTTTGAGCAGGCTGACATTGACGAACTGCTGAGCCTGATGGACCATAACTTCATCGGCTGGGCCAATTCGCTGGCACCCGCCATCATGGGCAATGCCGACCGCCCCGGCCTCGGAAAGGAGCTGACCGACAGCTTTTGTTCGACCGATCCGGTCATTATGCAGCAGTTTGCCCGGGCCACCCTGCTGTCTGATAATCGCCGGGATTTATCCTACCTGCAGATACCAGCGCTGATTCTGCAGTGTGCCGACGACATCATTGCCCCGCAGCCGGTTGGTGAATACATGCATCAGCACCTACCCAAAAGCACGCTTCGGTACATGAAGGCAACCGGCCACTGCCCCCACATGAGTGCCCCAACCGAAACCATCGAACTGATGGACGATTATCTGACCCACGCAATGGTGGCTTAATCCTACACTTGCAGTTATGGACGATCTCGTTGACCAGCTTCCCTGTGGGGTCATTCTTTTTACTGAAGCCGGTTATATCACGCAGATCAACGCAACGGTGGAAGATCACGTCGGGTATACTGCGGCTGAACTGGAAGGGCAACCGTTTTCCAACCTGCTTTCGCTGGCGAGCCGCCTTTTTTACCAAACGCATATCTATCCGCTACTAACCCTGAAAGGGCGGGTCGATGAAGTGGCGCTCACCCTGCTGAGCCGGTCCAATCAGCGCACACAAATCCTGCTTAACGCGCTCTGCCGGGAGGTCGACGGTCAGCGGCTGATCTATTGCGCCTACCTCCCCCTCGACCAGCGTCACCTGTTTGAAGCGGAACTCATTCAGGCCCGCAAAGCTGCGGAACAGGCCCGGCAGGCTATGGAGGAAAGCGAAGCCCGCTACCGGGCCCTGGCGGCTGAACTTGAAGAGCGCGTCGCCGAACGCACGCAGGAACTGAGTATCGCCAACAGCAACCTCCATTATCTGAATGCCGACCTGAAACGCTCCAACGAAAACCTGCAGCAGTTTGCCTACGTAGCCAGCCACGACCTGCAGGAACCCCTGCGCAAGATTCAGTCGTTCAGCGATATGCTGAAAACGCAGTACGCAACGGAGCTTGGCGAAGGAACGGCCCTGCTGGAACGGATGCAACTGGCGGCCAGCCGGATGTCGATGCTCATCAAAGACCTGCTGGCGTTCTCGCGCATTTCCACCCGGCAGAACACCAGCTCCTTTGTCCAGTTGTCGACCGTGATCAATGCCGTACTGATCGACCTTGAACTGGCCCTTCAGGAGGCTCACGCTACGGTAGTCATTGACCAACTGCCCCCGGTGAAAGGCGATCCGTCGCAGTTGGGTCAGTTATTTCAGAATCTCCTCAGCAACGCTCTGAAGTTCCGCCGAACATCAACCGACGACAACCCAATCTCCCCCCGGATTCGGATCACGGTCTGCCAGGTAGCGGCCGACGACCTACCTCCTGCTGTTGTTCCAGCCCGTACGGCCGGTATGTACCACCGCATTGATGTATCCGACAACGGCATTGGGTTCGATGAGAAATACGTCGACCGTATTTTTCAGGTGTTTCAGCGACTCCACGGGCGCAGCCAATACGCCGGTACAGGCATCGGGCTGGCCATCTGCGCCAAGGTCGTTACCAACCACGGCGGGGCCATCACCGCCCACAGCCGACCGGGCGAGGGCGCTACGTTCAGCGTGTACCTGCCGGTCTAACGGCACGCTTAACAAGACCCATCAGGTAGGCATCGACTGTATACACCTGGTTCTGAACCGATACATCAGGTACCATAAAAAAGGACCAGCCTGAGGCCAGTCCCTTTCGTTGTCAATAGGCGTACTGCTTATTTCGACGGCATCAACACCGTATCGATCGAGTGAACAACGCCGTTCGTTGCCTGAATATCGGCCATTGTTACGGTAGCTGAACCACCCTTGGCATCTTTGATCATCACCGTATCGCCCTGCTTGCTTACGGTCAGCGTTTCGCCGTTGACGGTTTTAATCGTCTGACCATCCTTCAGATCGGCCGCTTTCACACTACCCTGTACCACGTGAGTCGCCAGGATGCCGGTCAGTTGTTTTTTCATTTCCGGCTTGAGCAGGTTGTCAAGCGTACCGGCGGGCAACTTGGCGAAGGCATCGTTGGTCGGTGCGAACACCGTGTACGGACCGGCCCCTTTAGCCCGATCGGCCAGACCAGCGGCCTGCAACGCCTGAAGCAGCGTGGTGTGGTCGGACGACATACCCGCGCTGGCGGCTAAATCCTTTCCTGTAGAAGCCCCCATGGCTCCATTCGATGTGCCCGACTGAGCCGGCATGGTGTTGGTTGACTGCGCCTGGGCAGAAACGGCGGCTCCTGTTAGCAGCGTAATGCCGAGGGCCAGACTAAACATGGTTTGCTTAAACATAACTGGTTACTGAGTAAGTGATGAAGGTAGGGCCTGACACCCGTTGTCAGGTTAACGTTCAGATTGCCAACGGCCTGATTAACCAGATTGTTTGTAATGGAATAAATAAGTAGTTAATAGTAGCAATTTGTTAATATGGGCAGTAAGGTACATTCACTGACAGCATTTGCGGGCTGTAACCACATCGATATGAAAAAAGCCCCGGATCGTGATGATCCGGGGCTTGCCGTAGTAGGAAGTAGCGGGCTCGAACCGCTGACCTCTGCTCTGTCAAAGCAGCGCTCTGAACCAACTGAGCTAACCTCCTTTGTCCCCTTGCGGGACTGCAAATTTATAAAACTCCTTCGGTTTCCAAATGTACGCCGTAGATTTTTTGCGATGGAATTCGCCACAGACGCCATACTGTTAACGTTAGCAGAACCACACGGGAGAACAATGTACGAACAAATGTCCCTCGGTTTCATTATATTTACCCAAGTGTTACAGCTTCATTGTATGACCATTATCATTGATAAAAATGCCTCTGCGGCTGATGTGGAGAAGCAAATCAAGAAAGCCAGCAAGAAAAAGGCTAAAGGATTTGACGCGGTCAGGCATGCCGGTAAAGTAAGATGGGAACAGGACCCATTAGCCTATCAGCATGAAGTTCGGGGCGAATGATGGAACGAATTCTGGCTGATACCAATGCCCTCGGTTATTTACAACAAAACCATCCTACAGTAATAGCATTACTTGACGGCAAACAGGTGTTTGTTTCTGAACTAACAGAAATTGAACTCCTTTGTAATCCCAATTTGTCGAAAGAAGAACGCAAACTAACTCAGGAACTTCTGGACGACTGCTACATCATTCCCCTGAATGAGCAAATCAAAAAGATAGCCATCACAATTAGACTTTCTACGAGGATGAAACTAATCGATGCTATCGTTACAGCTACAGGAGTGTGGCTTGACATACCAATCTTGACTCATGACCATGGTTTTGAGCGAGCAAAACACGTTGCCACAATCATTCTTTTTGAAAAGGAAGCCAAGTAAACGACCTGACCAGCCTCTTACGCAACTCCTTCGGTTTCCAAACGCACACCGTAGATTTTTTGCGATGGAATCCGCCACAGCAGTACGAAGCCCACTACGAACAGCAGCAGCAGAGCCAGTACGCTGTTACGCATGCTGCCCGTAATCTGCTCGATCAGACCGTACACCGCCGTGCCGAGTACGATAGACGTTTTTTCCGTTACGTCGTAGAAGCTGAAATACGAGGCCGTGTCGGTCGTGGCGGGTATGAGTTTGGAGTAGGTCGACCGCGACAGTGACTGAACACCGCCCATCACCAGACCGACTACGGCTGCCAGGCCAAAAAACTGGGTTTCGGTCTGTACAAAATACGCCCCGGCGCAGATGCCGACCCAGATCAGAACGGCCACCATCAGGGCGTAGGTATTCCCGAACCGCTCCGATAGCCGGGCAAACGCATACGCCCCGGCAATAGCCACCAGTTGAATCAGCAGAATGGTAATGATCAGGCTCTGGGCGGGTAGTTTCAGCTCGTCGCTGCCGAAGATCGTCGCTACGTACATGACCGTCTGCACGCCCATGTTGTAAACGAAAAAAGCCACCAGAAAGCGTTTGGCCAACGGTCGCTCCTGCAACGCCCGCCAGACGTGCCGCAGTTCGTTGAAGCCGTTGAACAGCCAGTTGCCCGGCACCTGCGGTTTCCGAACGCCATCGGGCAGTCGGCTGAACGGGATCTGCGCAAAGCCGATCCACCAGACCCCAACGGTCAGGAAGGCAATCCGCGAGGCCATGCCTTCGGAAATGTTGCCGAACCAGCCCGGCTTCAGAATCAGCACCAGGTTAAACACCATCAGCAGCACACTCCCGATGTAGCCCATTGAAAAGCCCCGTGCGCTGACCCGGTCGAACTGGTCTTCGGTGGCGATATCGGGCAGATACGAATTGTAGAACACGATACTGCCGCTCCATCCGATTAGACTGAGCCAGAACATGATAACGGCAAAGGTGGTCGTTTCGGACGTGAAGAAGTACAGCAGTCCGCAGCTAATGGCCCCGGTATAACAGAACGCTTTCATAAACGCCTTCTTGCGACCGCTGTAGTCGGCGATGGCCGTACAGAACGGCGACAGCAGGGCCGTGAACAGAAAAGCAGCCGATACCGTATAGGAAAACAGAACCGAATTTTTAATGGACACTCCCAGAAAATCAATGACTGGTCCGCCGGCTTCGTTGAGGGCCGTAGCGGAAAAGTACACCGGAAAGATACTGGATACAATCACCAGCGAATGAACCGAATTGGCCCAATCGTAGTACGTCCAGGCGGTTAAGGTGCGAGGGTTGTTTTTCATAAAAATGATTGAATGACGGAATGGTTGAGTGATTGAATTGGCCCACTATTCAGTAATTCAATCACTCAACCATTCCGTCATTCAATATTAGTCAAAAACTGAATCACCGCCTTCGTAAACGCGTGGTTGGAGTCGCCGGCGACCATGTGGCCGGCTTCGGCGACGTTCACGCTGCGTACGTGCGGAACCAGGTCCAGAAACTCAGCCATTATTTTATCGCTCACAACGTCGCTCATGCCCCCTCGTACGATCAGCGTCGGTACGGTCAGGGCTTTGGCGGCCCGGTAGAGCCGTTCTTCGTTACTGGTCTGTTTGTCGGGCGTAGTGGCCTGCCGCCAGATGTCGAGCATAACCGGATCCCAGTGCCAGTAATACCGCCCATCGGCTTTCCGGCGCAGGTTCTTCTCCAGCCGGCTGTGGTCCTGCGGTCGCGGACGATTTGGCAGATAGGCAGCCACGGCTTCAGCCGCTTCGTCGAGGTTGGCGAACCCGTGTTTGTTGGCACTCATGAACGCGAAAATGCGCTCGATGCCTTTCTGTTCGGCGCGGGGAGCAATGTCGACCAGCACAATTGCCGAGCAGATCGATTCATCCCGTTCCCCTTCGGCAATCAGCGCGGTCATCCCCCCCATCGACGCACCCACCACGGCCGGTTTCCGGCTAAGCTGGCGAATAACGGCCCGCAGATCCCCGGCCAGGTAGTCGATGCTGTAGTGCCCTTCCGCCGACCAGTCGCTGTCGCCGTGTCCCCGGGCATCCAGCGCAATAGCGTACCAGCCTGCTTCGGCCAGCCACCGGGCCGTATCGCCCCACGAATGCCGGGTTTGTCCGCCACCGTGCAGCAGCAACACAATCGGATTGGCCGCATCGCCCCAGGCATCCCCCACGACGTGAAAGCCAAGTTCCGTTTCAAATCGAATCGTCTGCATACGGGAATATCGACAAACTGACTGGCTGAATGATTGAATGAAGCCAATGCGATTGCTTATTCATTCAGCCAGTCAATCGGTCAATTAAAGCACCGGGTCAAATTCAAGGTTGATGTCGGACTGTCGGCCGTCGACCGGAGCTTGTTGACGTAAGATTAATTTTCTGGACCGCGTTAATTCGACGATGGGAAACTTCCCTTTGAAGCCGGTCACGTTTACATCGATGGCCCTATTATCGTCGACCAGCTCCCAGGTACCGCCGTTGATAACCTGCTTGGTATTTTTATCAACAGCGCGTACTGTTTTGTCTGCCTTGAACTGCATATCCAGATCGTACAACACCTGCGTGGTTACGTTCAGGCGGTTGCGGTCGAGCGTCTGCCCATCGGGCGTAGCGACGCGGCTAACCCGCCAGGAATTGCCGACCAGCATCTCGGTTTGGGTAGCCGCTGCGGGGGTAGTGCCCCCGTCATCATCCTCGCATCCGGTTAAAAATCCGGTCAGAAAAATAGCCAGCAGCATCGCAAACGCTGTGGTTCTCAGTGGAATTTTCGTTTTCATGTTGTGCATGGGTAACAGAAACCTAACGTGCTGGTTACTGGTTTATCGCGTAGATTGCCCTCAGCGGGCCTAAATTTCTCTACTTTTGGGCAAAAATCAAGCTATGCGTCTTCGTTACGGCTTTTGGTTTGTTCTTGCAATGGGCTGGCTGAACAGCCTGACCCCACCGGCTGCGGCTCAGTCGCGGTGCGCCGAGCGGCTCAATTTCACCCCGGTGAGCCAGCCAAATATGATCGAATGGAACAAGTTTCCGGAGTTTACGCTGCCTTTCCCGGTCATCTACGGCGGTCCGCGGCTGAACGACCGGCAGGGGGCTCCACTACGGCACGGATTCAGTCACATCGTTCACGTACAGGACGGCGAGTTCGGTACCTCGGTGCAGCTTCGGCAGTGGGCGCTGGAATACGCGGGCTTCGCCACCGGCCTCAACCAACCCTGGGAAACCATCGAAAGTCCGTGGAATAACGACCTGAATGCGTACCGGGCCAAGTGGGACCGCTACCTGTCCGACGTATCGGGTGGCCAGAAAGACGCCAATGGCCGGTATCGTTTTCCGGCCGGGCGGTTCACCCTCGACATCGAACGCATCAGCGAAACCGACACCCGCATTCTGCGGCTCAAACAGGACCCCGCCGTACCGGCAACGTATCGACAGCTACCCGACGCCGAGTTTATCGCCCGCTACAAAAAAGACATGCGCAACCTGTACGCCGAAGGCATGCGCTACGTGCGCGAACGGGCAGATCTGTCGAACGTCGTGGTGAGTTCCTACGCCGATACGCCCATCCTGAATACGTACCTGAACGTGATCGGCAATACCTGGGCCGACTGGACAACGAACCTCAACCGGGTCAATTACCTCGTGAAGGATTCGACCGAAAGCCAGGTTGGTGGGCCGTATTACAACCAGCTGGATGCCCTGTCGCCGTCGGCCTACTACTTCTACGATTACCCCAATCCGCTCGCCCGGGATTATCTGCCCTATCTGTTGTTTCAGGTGGAGGCCAACCGCGCCTGGAGCAACAAACCCGTGGTTCCCTACGTCTGGCTGCGGTATCACAACACTACCGAGTTCTACCCGAAACTCATTCAGCCGTTCATGGCCGAAGCGACGGCTATCTTCCCGTTCTTTTCGGGCGCTAAAGGCCTGTGGCTGTGGGACGAACCCGGTGTGGGGAGCCGGTTTACGGCGAACCTGAACGCCTACGAACAGTTCATTCACGGTCTGTACCGCCTGTCGCGGTTTGCGGATATGTTCCAGGGCAATTACGAGCTGGTGATTGAAACACCCGCCCGCGACCTGATGGACAAGCAGTTGCCCGTCTGGCGGGGCGTGGTCAAGGACCAGAAGATTCTGATTGCTGCCCAGAACTCCTACGCAGCCGATGGGCAGAAGACAGCGGTGACGGTACGGTATAAATCCTGGCAGCAGACCATCGAGCTGACCGGCCGCGAGGTGTACCTCTGTCAGTTCGACATTCCGACCGTAACGGCCGTTGAGCCGACGCTGCCCCCGATGCAGGTTTCGCCCAACCCCGCCCAGACCGAATTATCGGTTTCTTTTCCCCACCCCCCAACCCCGGCTACCGAAATGACGTTACACACTATGACCGGCCAGCTGGTGCTGAAAAAATCAGTCAGCAGTGTCCGGGAAACGCTCAGCGTAGCGACCCTGCCCGCCGGGATTTATCTGCTCCGTATCCAAAACGGTACGCAAAGCCAGACCCGACGGGTGGTAATCGCCCGGTGATGGTTTGGAGTTTCGGGGTTTGTAGTTCGTTGTTTGTAGTTTGTAGTTTGTAGTTCGTTGTTTCGGGTTCAGGCGCAGGCTTCACTTAACCACACCCACCCACAAACCACAAACCCCAACCAACCACAAACTACAAACCACGAAACCACAAACCACAAACCAAGAAACTACCCCCCAACCCTCAACGTACACTCGAAAACATGGCTAACCGACTCGCGAACGAAACCAGTCCATACCTACTTCAACACGCGCACAACCCCGTCGACTGGTATCCGTGGGGTGAAGAAGCGCTGACCAAAGCGCAAGAAGAAGACAAACCGATTATTGTCAGCATCGGCTATTCGGCCTGCCATTGGTGCCACGTAATGGAGCGTGAGTCGTTTGAAAAGGAGCCGGTGGCGCGGGTGATGAACGAAAACTTCGTCTGCATCAAAGTGGACCGCGAAGAGCGGCCCGATGTGGACGCGATCTACATGGAGGCCGTGCAGGCGATGGGCGTGCAGGGCGGCTGGCCGCTTAACGTATTCCTGATGCCCAACGCCAAACCGTTCTACGGCGTAACGTACCTGCCTCCTCAGAACTGGGTAAACCTGCTCGGTAATATCCGCGACGCGTTCGATGAACACCGCGACGACCTGGCGCAGTCGGCGGAGGGATTTGCGACGGAACTGAACCTGTCCGATTCGGAACGGTTTGGACTGGAGCCGGCCACTCCGCTGTTCGCGGCCGAAACCCTCGACGTACTTTACCGCAAAATACACGTCAAGGCCGACGATGAAAAAGGCGGAATGCGTCGCGCACCCAAGTTCCCGATGCCGAGCATCTGGCAGTTTCTGCTGCGCTACTACGACGTTTCGGCCGGCAATGATACGGCCCTCCGGCTGGTCACGCTGACCCTCGACCGCATGGCCCTCGGCGGTATCTACGATCAGTTGGGCGGAGGGTTTGCCCGCTACTCTACCGATGCCGACTGGTTTGCTCCCCACTTTGAGAAGATGCTGTACGATAATGGGCAGTTGCTGACCCTCTACAGCGAAGCGTATAGCCTGACCAAGAGTCCGTTGTATAAACACGTCGTGTACCAGACCATTGCGTTTGCCCAGCGCGAACTGCTGAGTCCGGACGGCGGCTTTTATTCGGCCCTCGACGCCGACAGCGAAGGCGAAGAAGGCAAATTCTACACGTTTACCACCCCCGAACTCCGCGATGCCCTCGGCGTCGACTTCGACTGGTTTGCGGAGTTGTACAACCTCTCTGAAAACGGGAACTGGGAGCATGGAAGGAATATTCTCCACCGGACCGAAAGCGACGAGTCCTTTGCCGAACGCATGGGCTGGTCGGCGGCTGACCTCAGCGTTCGGCTCGATGCCACCCACGCCCGGCTGTTCAAAATCCGCAACGAACGGATCCGGCCGGGGCTGGACGATAAAATTCTGTGCTCCTGGAACGGACTGATGCTGAAGGGACTCGCTACGGCCTACCGTATTTTTGGCGAGCCCGAGTTTCTGACGCTGGCCCTGCGGAACGCCTATTTCCTGCTGCAGAAAATGCGCGACAATCGGAACGGGCGGCTCTGGCATACCTACAAAGCGGGCCGCGCCCGGCAACCGGGTTTTCTGGAAGACTACGCGGCCGTAATCGACGGACTGCTGGCCCTGTACCAGGCCACGTTCACCGAAACCTGGCTCACCGAAGCCGACCGCCTGACACAGTACGTATTCGATAATTTCCAGGACCCCGACGACGATCTGTTTTTCTTCACCGACAAGAATGGAGAAGAACTCATTGCCCGGCGCAAGGAACTGTTCGACAACGTGATCCCGTCGTCAAACTCCATCATGGCCGGGAATCTGTACGCCCTGAGTCTGCTGCTGGAACGGCCGGCCTACGCGGAACGGGCCGACCGGATGCTGGGGCGCGTGCAGCCGCTGGTGCAGCAAAACGCCGATTACCTGACCAACTGGGCCGCCCTCTACGCCCTGCGGGTACGTCCTACGGCCGAAATCGCTATTGTGGGTCAGGACGCCGAGACGTACCGCCGGCAAATCGACGCCGAATTCTATCCCAACAAGGTACTGTGCGGAACAACCAGCCAGAGTGAACTGCCGTTGCTACAGCAGCGCGGCCCCATCGACGGCAAAACGGCTGTGTACGTCTGCTACAACCGGGCCTGTCAGTTGCCGGTCACGAGCGTAGAGGAAGTCTGGCGCATGGTTCGCTAGCGAATTTGCTGATTCAGTCACTGGGGCGGAGTTAAGTTATTCGGCTATAACCGTTCAATAACAAATACCGGTCGTCGGCATTAGAGTGGTTTGGGTGGAGCGAAGTACCGTAGAAACTTCGTTCCACCCTCATTTCTCAAAACCACAATGACCGCACCTCGTTTGATTCAGCACCTGATTGTCCTGGTTTTATTCAGCGGGCTGGTATTTGCCTGCTCGGATCACCTTACGCCATCCATCACCCCAGGCTCCCGGGATGTCCGCCTGCGGGTAAAAACCATCACGGAGGAACTCCCCAACAACAAAACCTGGGTTAGCCAGTTCAGCTACGATGGGCAGGGGCGGCTTGCGTTCATCCTGGCGTTTCAGACCCCCGACAGTTCGGTAGCCCGGGTAGAACGTACCACGTACCAGTACAATGCCCAGAACCAGCTAACTCAGGCCCAACGCCGGATTGTGACCCGCCAGCCATCCTTTCCTCTCGATGAGGAGACACTCATCTATACCTATACCGCCATGGGGCAGATTGCTACGCTTAATTCCACCTCGACCGCCCTGCTTTCGTTCAGCTACGGGGTCGACAACAAACCAACTGGCTTCAGCCGATCGTACATTGGTACCGGTGGACTGAGCGTTTCTGGTGGAGGTGGGTTTTCCTACACTGAAAACAACGTGACAGCAGCCTCAGACCGGCATTCCATTATCAGACTCGGCGGATCTCCCAACACACCCGATTTTGGCTACTCGTTCCAGAAAACGTTTACCTACGATGATAAGGTCAATCCTTTTTTTGGGGTGTTCTTCATCCCAGCGCCAGGTGTGGAGCCTTCATTTTATAATGTTCCTAGCGGTAACTATGTTGCTAAATACACGTATTTCGGTGGTATTAGTAATGTCCTGACTCTAAGCAAGAACAACGTACTGACCGAAATCACGAATGGTCCTGGGCCCAACAGCACATCGTCTGTTTACCAGTATCAGTACAATGCGGCTAACTTGCCTACGCTTAGAACGACGCTGACCAACGGTTCGCCGACAGAAACGCTTCGCTTCGAGTACGAAACGTACTAAACCGGTTTCATACGTTAGTCGCCCCAGGCCGTCAGGACGAGCGTTCGGCTACCGCCCCGGTTGCGGTGTTCGCAGAGGTAGATGCCCTGCCAGGTGCCCAGGTTCAGCCGACCGTTCGTTACGGGGATCAGTACCGAGCTGCCAAGCAGGGCCGCTTTCAGGTGAGCCGGCATGTCGTCTGAACCTTCGTAATCGTGTTTGTAATACGGCGCGTTTTCGGGGACCATCTGGTTGAAGTGGGTTTCAAAATCCTGCCGAACGGTCGGGTCGGCGTTCTCGTTGATGGTCAGACTGGCGGATGTGTGCTGAATAAATACCTGAAGCATCCCGACCCGAATCTGTTGCAGGTCCGAAAACTCCCGCTCAATGACTCGGGTGATCAGGTGGAAGCCGCGCGGGTATTCGGGCAGGCGAAGGGTACGTTGAAAAACGGGCATACTCTCTAAACAGACGTAGTTTGACACAACAACGCTAGGGCACCCGGATTGATTGCCGCTATCCAGTCTGATTCGCTGTTCCGCACCGGCCGTCCGGCGCAGAGGGATGGCGAAACTCGACGGTGTACTTATCAGAACGCCCGAAAGCAGGCTGGCCATAACCCTGCTTTCGGGCGCTTTATTACCCAATCGATAAGCGGGCTGTTTGCCTACAGCACAATCCGCTCCCGAATGATCTTGCCGTCCTGCCAATCCTGAATGGCCACTTCGGTGCCTTTAACAGTGCCCCAGTCGATATGGTCGAAATCGACCTGCCAGGTGGTAAACGTCCGGTCGCCGGCCACAATAAAGCCCTTGTTCGACAGTTCACGCACGGCCGTAATGTTTGCCAGCAGGTCCAGTCCGCGCTGGTAGTTCACGGCTTTGCCGGTCATTGTAACCCCGTCGATGTCGGTTTTTTCAATAGCATCGTGGTAAAACTTCTCGAAGGCGTCCTCACAAAACGATCTATCCCGAGACCCCTCCCCGAACGGAGTACACACTGACCCAGCTGGGGGAGTCATTGGTGCCGGTGCTGAACCAGATTCACGCCTGGGGCAGCGCCCATGCCATCACTGAGCGTTTCCAGTTAGCCACGGAATAGCGGTCGGGCCCGGCCGGCAGCCGGTGGCATGGCACGTAGTCCGGCAGTTTTCGACAGCCGTTACGTAAACCTCTGGGCCGATAACTGGTTGTAATTCTGAGACAACCCACTGATACCTGATGAATGACCACCCAGTTTCTGTTTATAATCAAATTCCGGCCATGCTGCCGCCCGATCAGTTGTTCGGCCCCTTGTTCCACGACGTTCAGATGCAGCACGTATTCCCGGATTCGATTACGTTTGCCGATGCCTACCCCCGCCAGTCACCCGAGCGCATTCTGAGTCAGTACGAGGTCGAACAGAGCCACAGCGAGTTCCGCCTGTACGAATTTGTGCAGTCACACTTTATCGTACCGGCTCCCGTACTGGTCGATTATGTCAGCGACCGAACCTTGTCGACCGCCGACCATCTGCATCAGCTCTGGGACAAGCTTACCCACAAATCACAGCCAAACTGTTCACTGCTCCCCATCCCAAAGCCGTACATCGTGCCGGGCGGGCGCTTTCGGGGTATGTATTACTGGGACAGCTACTTCACCATGCTCGGCCTGAATGTGTCCGGCCAACAGGAGCATATCCGGCACATGGTCGATAACTGTGCTTACCTGATCGATACGTATGGCCACGTCCCGAATGCCAACCGGAGCTACTACATAACCCGGTCACAGCCGCCGTTTTTCGCCTATATGGTCAGGTTGCTCGCCGACATCGACGGTCCCGAAACGCTCACGCGTTACCTGCCGTTTCTGCAGAAGGAATATAATTTCTGGGTCGACGGCTATTTCCGGCTCGGCGAAGCAGAATCGTCGTTCAGGCGGGTCATCTGTTTGCCCAATGGCGTTATTCTTAACCGCTACTGGGACGATACGCCCGCTCCCCGGCCAGAATCCTACCGCGAAGACGTAGAACTGGCGCAGGAAGCCTTTTCGCTGGGCATACAGCCTTCCGTGCTCTACAGACACGTACGGGCGGCCTGCGAAACCGGCTGGGATTTCAGTTGTCGGTGGTTTGCGGATGAACAGCGCCTGGTTACCATCCGGACCACCGAAATCGTACCGGTTGACCTGAATTGCCTGCTCTACTACCTTGAACGCACCCTGGCCCTGGCGTATCGAGAAAGCAATTTTCTGGAAGCTGCCGAACGCTTCGATGCGCTCGCGGCCACCCGGTGCCGGAACATTCTGACCTATTTCTGGAATGAAGAGGCCGGCTTTTTCATGGATTACGACAGTGTCAGTAACCAGCATACGCCGGTCTGGTCACTGGCGGGTCTGTTTCCGCTGTACGTGGGCATTGCCAGTCCCGAACAGGCTGAACGTGTTCACGAACACGTAAAAACCAAGTTTCTGCAGGCAGGCGGGGTTGTATCAACCCTGCACACCAGTGGCCAGCAGTGGGACGCCCCCAATGGCTGGGCTCCCCTGCAGTGGATTGCCCATCAGGCCCTGATTCGCTACGGCTTCCTGGATACGGCCGCTAAGCTTCGGGAGCGCTGGCTTGGCCTCAATGATACCGTGTTTCAGAACACGGGCAAGATGATGGAGAAGTATAACGTCATCAACACGAACCTGCCTGCGGGCGGTGGTGAGTACCCCAACCAGGATGGCTTTGGCTGGACGAACGGGATCTATCTGTCTCTTCAGGCAAACGATGGTAGGCTTGTCGACTGGGAAACGGCCCTGGCTGAACAACCGCAGCCACAGTAGCCCCGAAGCGGATCATTCATTTCTCATCGGAATGGACACCACACACTTTCGAAATTTTATTAATCGACGCATAGCACTCACCGACAGCGAATGGGCCCTGGTTGAGTGTTTCTTCGTCCCCCGGCGGCTGAAGGAAGGGGATTTTCTGCTCGAAGAAGGGCGCATCTGTACCCATCTCTACTACGTAGACAAGGGCCTGCTGCGCTTTTTCGTCTGGAAAGACGGCGTCGACAAAACCAAGTTTTTCACCTTCGACGACTACCTGTTTACGTCGCAATACAGCTTCTCGACCCGCAAACCGGCAACGGAAAACATTCAGGCCATCGAGGCCTGTTCGCTGCTTCAGATTTCGTACAGCGACCTGCAGACGCTCTACGACCAGATACCCAACTGGCGAAAATTCATCCAGTCGGTGATTCAGGAAGTCAGTCATTTTACGGAGGAGATTCTAACCGAACTCCAGACCGAAACGGCCGAAAATCGGTATCGGCGTATGCTCACCGAAGAACCGGCCATGATTCAGCGCATACCGCTCAAATACCTGGCTTCGTACCTGGGCATCGCTCCCCAGTCGCTGAGCCGGATCCGGAAAAACCTGACGAACTTAACATAGGTGAAGTAGCCGCCGTTGGGTGGTTCTGATCTTTGTGGTACACAACTCAGACAGAATCATGAAAGGTATGCTTACTGTTGCGTTTCTTACTGCGGCCATAACCACCCAGGCCCAGCAGCGTCACACCCACTTCAGCCACACCCTCGAAACCACGGCTTCTGCCGAACGGATCTGGCAGATCTGGACCGACGTACCGAACTGGAACCAATGGGACCGCGGTCTGCAATCGGCCGAACTACGTGGGCCGTTTCAGGTGGGCACGAAAGGGGTTCTGATTCCGGACAAAGGCCCTAAATCGACGTTCGTCATCGATTCGATTGTCCCGAACGAATCGTACACGTTCCGGACGAAGCTTCCGCTCGGCTCCCTGTACGTCAGGCGGTATCTGACCCGGCAAGCGGATAAAACGCTGTTTACGCACGAAGTCTGGTTTACCGGACTAACCAAAGGACTCTTTGGCAAGGCGCTGGGCAAAAACTACCGGGCCATGCTGCCTGATGTCATGAAAACGATCAACGCGATTGCGGTGAGTAATGGGCGAATGAGTGAAAGAGTGAATCACAATCCAGGGTACTAACCCCAAACTACCATTTACGATCATTCATATATCCGATAGTTGCAGACTTCATCACCGAGCGTCCAAGTCTTTCACCGCCCGGTGGCCCGCTCATTCACTCATTCGCTCATTCACTCTTTCACTCTCATGCCTCCCATCACCACCACCATCGACGGGGTTAGGGTTCACGCCATCAACTGCGGGTTCGTGCAGGTCAAGCGATCGCACCGGAGCCCGAGTCTGGGAGCGCCCATCATTCTGCTCGATCCGTTCTGGACGGAGTGGCTACCCATCTGGGTGTGGGTGATCGAACACCCGGAAGGGGTTATTGTGATTGATACCGGCGAGAACCAGCGCGTAACCGAACCCCACTACTTCGACTGCGGAGGAGCCGACGGCTGGGTGACCAAACACATTCTTCGCTTCAGAATTCAGGAACAACTGGAGATCGGCCCTCAGTTGAGAGCGCTGGGTATCCCACCTGATGCCGTGCGCTGGGTCGTTCTGACGCACCTCCACATCGATCATACTGATGGCCTGCGCTACTTCCCCAGGGCCGAAATCCTGGTGTCACGCAACGAATATGAGCAGCCCTACGGCTCGGTACCCTGTACGTTTCCGGGCTGGTTCAACCCGCGCAGGATTGAAGGGGGGCACGCCCACAACCAGTTCAGCAAAGCGTATCCGCTGACAACCGATGGCCGGGTGATTATCGTCCCAACGCATGGTCATTCGCACGGTCACCAGTCGGTTATTTTTCGCGGTGCTACCGTCGACCTGTTCTTCGCCGGCGACACGACGTTCACCGAACAACAGCTTCTGGAGCACCAGGTAGCGGGCATCTGCATCGATAAGGCAGCCGCCCGCCGAACCCTCGGCGCAATCCGATCCTATTGCCGCGAGCGCCCGACCATCTACCTGCCAACCCACGACGCCCAGTCCGCTGAGCGTCTTAAAAACGGCCGGATTGTCCGCACTCACTTAATGACCACACTCCGGTAATCGTACGTGAGCGTTGCAAACACACCCAGCCCACCCCTGACGTTGCTGATCACCTCACCGGATGCGGCAAACGGGTTGACATTAGCCTGGCGGGCGCTCTGTGCCGTAGTCAGAAACTTGTAGTAGTCCTCGGTGCAGTGATACAGCGTCGCGTGAATGGTGTCTCCTTTTTTAAACGTATAGCCGGAGCCCCAGTTGATCTCCTCGCCGTTGGAAAACGCATCGTCCAACAACGCATCCAGCGACAGGGTATCCACCCGGATATTCCGGGTCAGCGTCAGCCGGTAGTAGTTCTTCTGCTGCGGATTGTCGTCGAATTTGGTCAGGCCGTAGGCTTCACCGTTCTGGTTGAACTCGGGCGTGATGCTCTTGATGGCGACGGGTCTGATAAACCGCGTCGTTGCCGTTAACCTACGGCCCTGCTTATCCGTAACCGTCAGGGTGTACGGCGAATCGTAGTCGGCTTTGATTGGCGTCGGGCTACTATAATTGTACGACTTTCCCGTAGCGCGATCCACAAACGGTACGTTCGGGATGGTATCGTTCAGGCCCTGATGCGACAGCACGACAGTCGCCCCATCGACCAGCGGCAGGCTGGCTACATCCAGGTAGCCCCGGCTTTCAAGCAACGTCAGACGCACCGGCTGACCCTCTTCGAGGTAACATTCCAGCACTAGTTTAGGCTCGTAGGGTGGCAGATCAACGTCAATATCCTGCTGACAGGCAGCCAGGCTCAGGCCTGCCAGTACAGTCAGTACGTAGGTAACTTTTGTCAGTTTCATGTTTACACAGATGAAGCGTTAAAACCGGAAATTGTACGTAACGGAAGGCAGCAGCGGAAACAACGTAATGGCCCGTGCCCGAAACCGGCCGGTCGGCTCGCCCTCCGAATTTTCCTCAGCCTGATACGTAATCAGGTACGGATTCAGGCGGTTGTAGGCATTCGTTACGTTGAACGTGATGTCCGTATCGCCCCGTTTAGGACGGAATTTATACACGAAGCCCAGGTCCAGCCGGTGGTAAGGCGGCATGCGGTAGTTGTTGCGGCTCGGGAACTCGGGCACCACCTGATCGACCGGGTTTTCGACGCGTACGTACGGGTTATCCATCGCTACGTAGCGGCCTGTTGCCAGCGATACGGCATTACCGGTATTATACACCCAGGTAGCCGACAGCGTCAGGCGGGGGCGTATTTGATACATCGCTACGACCGAGATGTCGTGCCGTCGGTCATAGCGCGGGAAGAACCGCCGGCCACCGTCGATATCCTCAAACGTACGCCAGGTCCAGGCCAGTGTATACCCTACCCAGCCACGGAGCCGTCCCGACGTTTTTTCCAGGTAGATTTCGTTGCCGTAGGCGCTGCCGTTGCCGAAAACAAACTCGTTTTCCAGCCGGTCGTTGGCGAATAACTGCGCCCCCGTTTTAAAGTCGACAACCTGGCGCAGCCGCTTGTAGTACACTTCGTTGGTCAGCAGAAACTGGTTGCCAACGTTCCAGGTCAGGGCCGCGGCCAGCTGGTCACTGTACTCAGGCTTGATCTTCGCGGTCGATGGGTACCAGATGTCGGTGGGCAAAGCCGCGCCCGAACTGACAACCAGGTGCCGATACTGTACCATGCGGGCGTAGCTAGCCTTCAGCGACACCGACGGACTAAAGGCGTAGCGGGCCGAGATACGCGGTTCCGGGGCATTGTAGCCCGCGCTGTCCTGCCGGAATCCCGACCAGCGTAAACCGGCGCTAAGCTTCAGCTTCGGCGATACGTCCCAGTCTTCGCTAATGAACAAGCCGCCCTCCCAAACACGCGGTTTTTCGCCCGTATCAATGTTTTCTTCCGGTTTGGCGCTCGAAATATTTACCCGCGAGATCGAAAACCGGCTCCGGGTCAACTCCCCGCCAAACGTCACCGTATGCCGCGGACCGGGCTGCCACGAAACCCGTTCTTTCAACACAAAATCGGCAATGCCCGACCCGATGTTGAACGTAAACCGGTCGAAGGTCGACACCAGTCGATAATCATACCTGGCGTAATGGCCGGACGTATGGCTGTTCCAGCGCGCATCCTTCGACGTCTGATGCCAGTGCAGCGAAACGGCCGTATTACCCCAGTCGAACGTACTGCGAAACACATCGGATGGCAGATGGAACCGATCGCGACCGGTATAGGCACTCAGGAAAAGTCGGCTCCGGTCATTGATGGTGTAGTCAATACGTCCGTTCAGGTCGTAGAAGTAGTAGCGCGGAATCGGGTTCGCATTGGGCCGGTCGCCATTGCGTCGATTGATGGCTTCAGTGAACACATCGGCGTAGGTGCGTCGACCCGCTACGTTGAACTTGATTTTGTTGCCGATCGGGCCCGTTACGTTCAGCCGGGATGCAATCAGGCCAATGCCGCCACCGATGTGAAAACTGCTGTCTTTAGGTGTCAATGACGTAACGTCAACCACCGACGACAGGCGACCGCTGTACTCGGCCGGGAAGCCTGCTTTGTAGAGCGATACGTTTTTGACCGCATCGATATTGAACGTACTGAAGAAGCCGAACATGTGGCTGGGGTTGTAGACCGTTGTTCCATCGTATTGGAACAGGTTCTGGTCGGTGCTGCCCCCGCGGACGCTGATGCCACTGGTCCCCTCCCCCGTCGATTTAACCCCCGGTTTCAATTGCAGCACTTTGATCAGGTCCACCTCGCCGAACACGACCGGCAGCGACAGGGCTGTTTTGCGATCCACTACGTCCACGCTCGTCTGCGTCGACATCACTTTATCCTGATTGCTTTGCCCCGTCACAACGACTTCGCTGAGCTGATTGTCGGCCGCTTTCAGCCGGATATTAATGACTTCGCTGCGGTTCACGTTCAGCGTAATGCGCTGTGCAACGTAGCCCAGATACGAGACACGTACCGTCTGTTTGCCGACCGGTAGCGTCAGGACAAAACGACCATCGCTGTCCGTTCGGGTACCGCTGCCGGCTCGTTCCAGCACCGTAATAGCTGCGCCGGGAAGGCCCACTCCGGAAGCCGCATCGCTTACCTGTCCGCTGACCGTCAGGTAGGGCTGAGCCTGGGCGGTACTACCCACCAGCAGGCAGAAAAGAAGGCATTTTTTCATGATGTTGACGGGTCAGTCTCTTTTGATGGCCGTTTGTTGATCTAGCTATTGAATTCTCCCACCAACCGGTAACCCGCTCGGCACCTGGCTCGGAATAGATTTATCGAAGCTATTGTCGGTCAGGGCGTGCATGAATTCGATCAGGTCATTGCTGAGGGTTACGCGGGGGCGCAGCAGTGAATCCAGCTGGCTAACCGCCACATTTGGATTCAACTGTTCGCCGTCCCGAACGCGGTCGTAGAACGTCAGTACGTCGGCGAGGGACTGCTGTTTGCCGTTGTGCATGTAAGGGGCCGTCAGGGCGATGTTGCGCAGCGTCGGCGTACGGAACGCGTATTTGTTGTCTTTGCCCTTGTCGGAAAAGCCCAGCTTGTCGTTGTCAGCAACACCCAGTACGTGGGCTTTGTAATCGCTGAACATGGGCCCGCTGTGGCAGGTAGTACAACCGTTTTGAATAAACAGCACCATCCCCCGTTTCTGGGCTTCGGTCATGGCCGAGGCATCCCCGCGCCGATACCGATCGAACGGCGCATTGTTGGCAACCAGCGTCCGCTCGAAAGCCGCTATGGCCTTCCCCAGGTTTTGCGCCGTGATGGCGGTATTCCCACCAAAGACCGTCCTGAACGACTCGCGGTACGTAGCAATGTCGCGTAGCCGGGCCAGCACACTATCGATGGCAGTTGCTTCGGTGAACACATCGCCCCGCATTTCTTCAAAGGCTGCAATCGGCAGCAGCGACTGCGCTTCCAGCGACGACGCCCGGAGGTCGTAGAACATCGGGGCCGTAACGGGATTATACGTACCGTGGGCGTCGATGCCGTTGAAGGCGACATTCAGCAGCGTGGGCGTATTGCGTTTGGTGAACGGAATTACGCCCGGTGAGCGAAACCGCCGGCTATTGCCCAGCCCCTCACCCCCAACGCCAATCGGCAGATCCAGGCCATCGCCGTAGCCGAGATTCGGGTGGTGGCAGGTCGCGCAGGACACGTCTTTGTTGCCCGACAGAATCGGGTCATAGAACAGCGCCTTCCCCAGAGCAACCTTTTCGGGTGTGCGTGGATTGTCGGCCGGATCGATCACCGTCGGGGGTAAGGCACCGATGGTTTCGTCGGGATTCACCTCCAGACCATTCGACTGGCAGGAGTAGACCGTCGTGCCAAACAGGACGATACTGGCGATTAAAGCGAAGGTTTTTAGTGTTGTCATGGCGTTGCTTCAAAGCGTGTAACCAAGGGATAAGGCGACGTTATCGCGAATGGAGAGCCGACCACGTTCAGGCTTGACCAAGAGCCGGTTTTCGAGGCCAACGTGATACCGTGATTTGAATCGCCAGCCGAGGCCGACGGTCGCACTGGGCAGTATGTTGGTAAAGGTTTCGTCGATGGTGTAGTCCGTGAAGCGAACCCGCATCCGTTCGCTCCAGTATTGAGCGCCAACCCCAATCGACGCCGAGAAGGCCTTCCGGGCCTGATAGCGGTAGCCGGCGTTCAGCAGCGCAACGTTGGCCGTGAAGGCCGCTTTCTCGGAAAAGCGGGTGTAGCCGACCTGCGCAAAGAGTGCGCTTTTTGATGTCCGCAGCGGCTTACTGACCTCCGCCCGCAATCCGGCACCCAGGCCATACAGATTCGATTTGGGGAGTTGCGCATTCAGGACACCATCGGCCCAGACCGTATAGCGGAGAGTTTGCTGAGCCGGCGCCGACTGGCTGACGGCTACGCTGATGAGGAGTACGAAGAGAAGCTTTTTCATGGACTGATGGCTTACAAAAGCATGAGTTGTACCAGGCAGCGCGTTTTTGACGCCTGCAAACGTTTAGTCTCAGGAAAGCAATGGCTGGGTGTTAACCGTCTAGCCAGGCTTTGAACGCCGGGGCTTTTTCGCGGCTGACGAGCACCTCCTGGGCGGTTTCGGGCCGGAGTTCAACTTTCAGCTTGCCGTTGAAATACGTGTGAATCTTCTGAATAGCCGTCACCTGAGCGATGAACTGCCGGTTGAGCCGAAAAAACTGAAGGGGGTCAACCAGGGCTTCGAGTTCTTCCAGGGTGTAATCGACCAGATACTGCCGTCCGTCGCGACCAACCAGGCACGACAGTTCGTTGGCCGTGTAGAAATACGCAACCTGCTCCTGCGAAATGGGAATCAGTTGTTCACCGTTTTTAACCAGAAACCGCGTCTTATGCGTCTTGCGCGTCATTTCCAGACTATCGAGCAGCGACTCAACCTTTTTCGCGTACGCCTGGGGCGAAAACTCCTGCTTCAATTCCTGGTACTTCCTGATCGCGTCGGCCAGTTCGGGCAGCTTGATTGGTTTCAGCAGGTAATCGATGCTCTTTACGCGAAACGCCTTGATCGCATATTCATCGTACGAGGTCGTGAAGATGATCGGGCTATGCGCCGGAAACGACTCGAAAATCTGGAAGCTCAGGCCATCCGACAGCTGAATGTCGGAGAAGATCAGATCAACCGGCTGCCCCATTCTGAACCACTGCTTCGCCGATTCTACGCTTTCGAGCACCCCCACAATCTCCACCCGCGGGTCCAGCTTCCGAATCAGCTTTTCGAGCCGTTCCGCTGCCGGGTATTCGTCTTCGATGATTAATGCTTTCATGGGTCAAGGAGGGAAAGAGGGAAAGAGCGAATGAGTGAATGAGTGAATGACCGGGCGGTGAAAGACTAGGACGCTCGGTGATGAAGTCTGCAATTATCGGGTATATGAATGATCGTAAATGGTAGTTTGGGGTTAGTACCCTGGATTGTGTTTCGCTCTTTCACCGCCCGGCCGCCCGGTCATTCGCTCATTCACTCATTCGCTAATTTAAAAGAAGTGGGATTTTTACCGTGAACAGGCCTCCGCTTCGGATTACCTCCACCTGCCGGTCGGTCAGCAGACTGTAGCGGTTGATGATGTTTTGCAGCCCAACGCGTGTCGATTTTTCAAGGATTGTTTTCTCCTGAATGTTGTTCTCCACCACCAGGTACTGATCACCTTCCTGCTGAATCCTGATCTTTAAGGGATTTTCCTTCGAGACGACGTTATGCTTGATCGCGTTTTCGATGAGCATTTGCAGACTCAGGGGCGTTACGTACTGGCGATACGCATCCGGCGACAGGTTCTTTACTACCTGCAGGTTATCCCGGAACCGAATCTTGTTGAGGTAGATGTACGCATCCAGGAAACCGATTTCCTCCTCCAGCGGTACCGTGTTCTTGCTGCGGCTAACCAGAACGTAGCGGTACACATCCGACAGGCGTTCGAGGTATTGCTGCGCGTTCACGTTTTCGTCGTCGATCAGGGCGGCCAGCGTATTGAGGCTGTTGAACAGGAAGTGCGGGTCGAGCTGGTTCTTCAGCACCTCCAGTTGCGATTGTACACTCTCACGGGCCAGGGCTTCGGTTTTGCGGACGTTCGCTTTCCAGGCCTCGAAAAAATACACGGCTTCGTAGACCAGATACACCACCACCGTTGGAATCAGACTCGTGCGAAAGCCGGTAAACGGATCGATCTCTTTGCCAAAAATTGCTTTGCACACCACTTCGTCCAGCAGATACGTAGCCACGAAGGTGTAGACCAGGGCCAGCGCTCCTTCGCCCAGGAGCCGTTTAGTGGTCTGGTTATAGTTGGGAAACGCACGGCGCATATAAATCATAATCAATCGGTTACCTTCCCACACCAGCAGCGTTGTACATATCCCGACGATCAGGTGCATCCAGATTGTTGGCGCAAACTCCCGAAACTCGTCGGCGTGCAGAAGAGCCGGAACCAGGAAGCCGAACAGCGGGATACCGATCAATCGTAACGTCAGGTCGTTCAGTGTATAGGGCTTTGCGTCCGTTGTGTCCATGAGATAACTGGCTCGATATGAAGGCACTGTAAGTTACTACTTTTTACGAAGCCCAAAGGTATACCCAATGGTTACGTTTGCCAGCAGGCCGCCCGTTCCCGGAAATCCCTGTGAAGCAGCCTTGTAGGTTTCGGTACGCTCCGTCACCCGGTTGGCATAGGTCAGCTTGTTATTGTCCAGCGAACTCCAGACGTTCGGCCAGTAGCGCACGCTCGGCATCACCAGAATACCGGCCAGGGCGTTGTCCTGCCTGCGGAAGGGATAGTAGCGGTAATAAGCACCCAGGCCAAGCGTTACGGTCCGGTACGACGTAACGCGGTTGGCGGCCGCCTGCGGCTGTCCATCGTAATAAACCTCATACATGTGCAGCTTCGGCTCAAAACGGAGGTCGAACGTTGGCGTGATGCGGTAACCAACCCCGATGCCCAGGGTTGAGGTGAGCTTTTCGGAGAGTTTCTGATCCTGGGCAACTGGCGAAGCTGACTGCCCGCTCAACGTAATGTTGAAGCCGTGGGAGTAGTCGAACACCAGGCGATTGGTCGTGTATTCGGCCTGTACGTTGAAGCCCCCGAGCAGCAGCTGGCTAACCCCTCCGCCCAGCGTAAAACGATTTGAGTACGGAAAGGACTTTGAGCGAACCGGCTGGTTCTGAGCAGAAACGGAAGTTGCAATTCCAAGGATGGCCACCAGGGCAAAGAAGGTAATCGTTGACGCTTTCATGGCTTGTCTTATTTTTTGGTTGACGATCTGTTCTTGTCGCGTTGACGAATCAAAATTGGCGACGACAGATACGTTTCGAAAGCGGGTTGAGGGTCAACCGTCGGAATACCGGGGGCGAAGCGTTTGAGAATACGGGGCGAACTCAATGGGGATTTCTGTCCAACCAGGTTCATTAACCGGCCGGGGGCTGAACCTGTTCAGGTTGCCAACCAGACCGCACGCTGCCTGCGAAACAGCCGAACCCGTTGCCGTGCAGGTGATGAAGAACCGTTCAGCAGACTGGGCAACTACCGACAAGGGCACAAAAAAACCCAGCTCCCAAGGCTGGGTTTTGCAAGCAGAACACCTTTAAAACGCCCCCCGGCCTACTTTATTGTGTGCCCTGATAGAGAAGCCGGCTTATTTTTCTTTTTTTTCTGTGAAGATGCAGTCAACCCGGTAGCCACCGGCTCAACGTGTTTGCTGTTTATGGGTCTCTAGCCAGCCGTCGATGACTTGCGCAATGGTAAACCGTACGCCTTTGAATCGTTCGGGAGGTGTCGTTTCCAGCGCTTGTCTGAGCCGGTACACATTCGGGTAAAAATCAACCCCGGTCCCCTGAAACTGATAATCGATTGCCCGAAGCACCTGTTCAATGCCGTACATGTCGAAGCTCCAGTTTTGCAGGTTGTTGCTGTCCCGGATGTCGGCGGCAATTGTCGAAGCCAGAGGTAGCAGGCTCTTATTGAGCGCCCGGGCAAACGCTTCCTTCTGCGTCACGGCATTACCATCCAGAAAATAATATACCTCACGGGCCGTGTGCTCGTGCTCAAGCAGGGCCAGAATCTTGGCTTCCCAATCAGAATGCGCCCTGATCTTTTTGATAGCTGCCTGGCGAATGTCTTCATCCTGAAACCGGTTGGCGTAGCCCAGTAGAAACATGATCGGGTCACTGGACGTTTGTGAGGCTAAATAGTCCAGGTTTTGCTGGTGCCATCTGTCCCGCTGCTGCTGCCTGTGTTCCAGATCAGCCCGGGCGCTGGCGGCTGAGTCCCGCACGTAGCCCACCAATAATCCCCCGCAAAAGAGGCCGCTGAGTAACAACCCTCCCCAAAAAGGCGCTCTGATCAACGTACTGGAAAGGCTCGACTGCCAATCAGAGTTCAGAGACAGCAGACAACCCACCAGCCAGAGCAGCGGTACCCATATCTGACCGTGCCAGGTGGCTACGATGCGTAAAAAATAAGGATACGTCAAATCGGTATCACTGCGCCATTCCCACTTGAATACGGCACAGAAAAAGGTGGTTATGGTTATAAATAGCCAGGTTGACAGCACCACCGCCGATCGCCCGGAAGTGCCGCTGGCCACCCAATGAAAATTTCCTTTGATGAGTAACGTAAGGGTCAAGGCCAGCGCACTGATAGCAAAGCCAAGTCCGAAGAAAGCCAGACCAAGCCCGTAGCCCATGGCATTCTCGCCGACCAGCGTGGGTTTGGAAGCAGTAAACAGGGCCATTCCAAGCCAGAAAATCAAGGTGATTAGAAAGAAAATAAATCCGAGCATGATGGTGTCCAGTAATTCATGCCCAAAGGTGATGCCGCAATGGGTGGGCACCAACTAAATCAGCCTGGCTGACGCAGAACGCTCCATGAACCGTAGCCACTACGTTCTTAGCCGTTGGCACACCGGATCGAATACCATAATCTTTTGCCGTTCGGGAGCAGCCGCCATTGTATAAGTTGGTATTCAGGCCTTAACGGATAAAAAAAACAAACCCGGCCTCAAACTGGACCGGGTGTTTCAACCTTCTCTATTATGAACAGTTTTTACTCTCAAGTACGGTGGTACTAATTGAATTATGATTTTAAGTTACGGTGGTCAATAGTCTTTCGTCGAAATGAATTATCGGTGGATACGTCATTTTCTTTGGACAAAGATCACCCGACCGGGTTAAATCGATATTAGTCAGGAATTAAGTGTTGATTAAGATCAGACTTCTCCGTCTTTCGGCTCACCGCAGCGGCAAATTATCCAGGGTGAGCACCATATCGTAGTTGTCGATATCGCCCCGCCAGAACGAGCCAACCGGCATGAATCCGAATTTGGTGTAGAAATTAACCGCTTTCTGATTTCGCTTCTGCACCCCGCCCCAGAGTACAACCTGGGACTTACCCAGGCTCCTGCAGGTCTCAAGCAGGTGTTCCAGCATCAGGCTGCCCAGCTTCCGGCTTTGATACGCATCCGCCACCGACGGCGCTACCGTACCGGCTTTGTCAAGCTGAATTGGGTACTTAACGGCCTGAAGACGCGCCAGATCATCGGGCAAAACACCCAGGAGAAGCAGCATATAAGCTACCACGTCGCCGGTTTGCCGACTGGCTATCAAGCGGAGCGTGTGCGTCGGATCAAGGGTATCGCAGATCAGCTGCACCGTCGCTTCGTCGAACGGATGCGGTCCGAAGTAGCTTTTCGACTGCTCCGAAAGGCCGGACAGGTAGTTGTAGAGCGTAGCCGCGTCGGTTGGCTGCAACAAACGGATCGTTAACACTTCGCCGTCGGGGAGAGTGATTGGCCGGGGAAACAAGGTAGCTGGCTCAGGCATGGGAACGAACAGACTAGTTGCTGCAAAATAAGCGTTTGGAAAGATAGCCACCGCCCCCGTGTGGGCAACTTCAGTCCAACCCGCCCGATACCCATAGCGGGCGGGTTGGTACAGAACACTGGGCTATTTCATCTGGCTCAGCACCAGCCGGTCGAAGGCCTGATCGGGCAACAGCCTGCGTGCGGTCAGTATCAAGGATGCGCCGGCACCGGCTGCGTACCGCGTTTTGGGCGTTTTCGCCCTGATCGCTTTAGCAATGATCTGAGCGATCACCTCCGGCTCCGAACCCCGGTCATCGGCCGCTTTCAGCATTCGGGCATGCTTCTCGACCAGGTTTTTATACGCCGTAGCGCCTGAAACGTTCAGGAGATTCGTTCGGGCAATGCTGTTCCATTCCGTTTTGATCGCACCGGGCTGAACAACTACGACCTCAATACCAAACTGCCGGAGTTCCATCCGTAAGCTGTCGCTGAAGCCTTCCACGGCAAACTTGGTTGCGTGGTACCACGCTCCATGCGGCTCCCCTATTCGCCCGCCGATGGACGAAATGTTGATGATCCGACCCGACCGTTGGGCGCGCATAGCGGGCAGTACAAGCTGCACCAGTCGGGCTAATCCGAACACATTTACCTCAAACTGGTACTTAGCTTCCGCAATGGGCACGTCTTCTACGGCTCCGTAAGACCCGTAGCCTGCATTGTTGACCAGCACATCGATGGCCCCGGCTTCCTGCCCGATTGCCTTCACAACAGCCACCATCGATTTCTCGTTGGTTACGTCCATAGCCATAACCCAAATTCCGGCCTGTTCGAGGTCTTTCATTTTTTCGAGCTGCCGGGCCGTGGCATATACCCGGTATCCGGTTTCGTTCAACAGCAGGGCCGCAGCCTTGCCGATTCCACTGGACGCACCAGTGATTAGGACTGTTTTGTTTTTCATCGTATCTAGATTGACTAATCACTCTATTGCATTGGTAAATTTTTTATGCCTTCAGCATATGCCAAACCAGGTCAGCTGCCTGCTGAATCACTTGTTTTTGGTCAGCTTCTGTCTGTTCAGTCGCCGTCAGGAACTGGTAAACGCCGAACACCTGACTGGAGAGGAGGGTATATATCAATTCAACTGACATCGGTTTAAGCGCTCCTTCGGCCAACCCACGCTCAATCAGCTGCCGATGACTACGCGTTTGCTCCATGATTACGTCGGCCGGCACTTGTTCGTAGTGCGGAGAGACGTGCACTTGCTGGATGTAAAAAAACGCCTGCGGGTTATCAATCGCCCAGTATAAAGACTTCATAAACAACCGCTTAAAGGTCAGCTCAAACCTTTCTTCCGGATTCAGATCGGCCGACAGGTACTGGCTGATATCGTTCTTGATTTTGTTGTACAAGGCAATGATCAGTTCTTCTTTTGTCTTGAAATAATGAAAGAGCGTTCCATTTGACACCCCCGCTTCCTGCGCAATCCGACTGGTTGGCGTTCCGTGAAAGCCATACTGCGCAAACAAGGCCAAAGCCGCCCGATAGATCTGTTCCTGCTTTTCCATATTGATTGACTAATCACTCTATATACAGCAGATTCGTTAGAATGGTTCATGCATAATCCTGAACGCACTATTTTAATCCATCCTTTTTTCTTACCTTCCCCTACTCTAACATTCACCATACCTTATCCATAGCTTTGCACGCACTCTATGGAATCCCTACATTCATGGCTTCTGTTTTAATTCAATTTGCCCACCCCGCTCTGGAGAAGTCGCGGGTAAATCAACGACTTCTCGAAGCAGCCAGTGACGTACCGCTGGTGACAGTCAACGACCTGTATGAACAGTATCCGGATTTTGACATTGACATCGACCGCGAGCAGGAGCTCCTGCTTCGCCACGACTACGTACTGCTTCATCACCCCATGTACTGGTACAGCGCTCCGGCCATGACCAAGCAGTGGATCGACCTGACACTCGAACACGGCTGGGCGTACGGCCGGCAGGGGAATGCGCTGACCGGCAAGAAAATGATGAACGTCATGACCACGGGCGGACGCCAGGAAGCGTACCAGGAGGCCGGTTATAACCGCTACACCGTCCGCCAGTTTCTGGCTCCGTTCGAACAGACGGCCCTGCTCTGCAAGATGCTGTACCTCCCCCCCTTCGTCGTGCACGGTACACACCGCATTGCGGAAGAAGGTATTCTGGAAGCCGTCCAGCAGTACCGCACGTTGCTGGAGCGACTGACCGCCGATGAGTTCAACCCCGACCATGCCGCCCAGTTTGCCTACGCCAATGACTTTTTAACCGAAAAACAATCGTTATGAGCCAGTCTGTTCTACTACAAGCCATTGTCTACCTGGCTGCCGGTGTTGTTTTTGTGCCCATTGCCAAACGGCTGGGTTTAGGTTCGGTGCTCGGCTACCTGCTGGCCGGTATGGTCATTGGCCCGGATGGTCTGGGACTCGTTGGTGAAGAGGGGCAGGACGTTATGCACGTAGCGGAATTCGGCGTCGTGATCATGCTGTTTCTGATCGGTCTGGAACTGGAACCCGACCTGCTCTGGAAACTGCGCGTGCCCATCGTCGGGCTGGGTGGCCTGCAGGTCGTTCTTACCACGGTCGTGATCAGCGGCCTGGCCATGCTAACCGGCTTACCGTGGCAGGCGGCCCTCGCGGTGGGCATGATCCTGACAATGTCGTCGACGGCTATTGTGCTGCAGACCATGAACGAGAAGGGGCTGATGCAGGCCGCTTCGGGACAGAGTACGTTTTCGGTGCTTTTGTTTCAGGACATCGCCGTGATTCCCATTCTGGCGATTTTACCCCTGCTGGCTACGTATCCACTCTCGGAGTCGGGCGAAGGGGGCGGCCACGATACGCTGCTGGCCGATCTGCCCGGCTGGTTACAGACCCTGGCCGTGCTGGGGGCCGTGCTGGCCGTCGTCATGCTGGGCCGGTTTGTGATGCGTCCGGTATTCCGGATCATTGCCAGTACGGGGCTGCGGGAAGTGTTCATTGCCTCAGCCCTGCTGCTGGTAGGTGGTGTGGCCCTGCTGATGGAATCGGTGGGACTCAGCCCGGCCCTGGGTGCTTTCGTGTCGGGGGTGGTGCTGGCCAACAGTGAATACAAACACGAACTGGAAAGCGACATTGACCCGTTCCGGGGGTTGCTGCTGGGCCTCTTTTTCATCTCCGTCGGGTCCTCGATTGACTTCGGCCTCATCCAGGAAAACCCACTGCTGGTCGTTGGGGTGGTGCTGGGCATGATGACCCTGAAAGCCATCGTGCTGGCCGTATTGGGCCGGCGCTTTAAACTCAGTACGGATCAGAATCTCATTTTTTCGCTGGCCCTCTCACAAGTGGGTGAGTTTGCGTTTGTGCTCTTGTCGTTCTCCCTGCAGAACGGCATTCTGGATACCCGAACGGTTGGCTTGCTGACGGCGGCCGTGGCCCTTAGCATGGCTCTGACCCCCATCGTCTTTCTGGTCAACGAAAAACTGCTGCTGCCCCGCATCGGCACGACCGCCCAGGACAAAAAAGCGTCGGATCAGTTCTCTGCATCCAACCCGGTCATTGTAGCGGGGTTCGGGCGGTACGGCAACATCGTAGGGCGGTTTCTGCGGGCCAACGGCATCGGCACCACCGTTCTGGATTTTGACTCCGACCGGGTGGATATTCTTCGCAAAATCGGCATTAAGGTGTACTACGGGGACGCATCGCGCTATGACCTGCTCAAATCGGCCGGGGCGGAGGAAGCCAAAGTGATTGTGATTGCCCTCGACTCACCCGAAAAGTCGCTGGAACTGGTCGAAACGATCAAGAAGCATTTTCCGCATCTGCAAATCCTGGTACGTGCCCGCGACCGCGACGATGCCTACGAGTTGATGGACGCGGGCATCGAGCACGTATACCGCGAAACGCTGGATTCATCGCTGCGGACGGGCGTGGATGCCATGCGGCTGCTGGGGCTGCGGGCCTACCACGCCGAACGGTCGGCGCGGCTGTTCCGCAAACACGACGAAGAAGCACTGTCTGAACTGGCGTCTGTCCGTCATGATCAGAAACAGTACTTCAGCACCGCCCGCCGACGCATCCGCGAACTGGAGCAGCTGATTAGCTCGGACGAGACCGATCGCTGGCTTCGGGAAGTCGAAGAAGGCTGGGACTCTGAATCGCTGCGCCGGGAAGCCAATCAGCAAACGAACTGATCCGTTTTCTTTTTGGGGTTTACCCTCACCCCAACCCCTCTCCCGAAACAAGGAGAGGGGCTTATTGTCCAACCCCTTCTGCATCGGCGGACCGCCCAAATTGGGAGAAGGGCTTTTTCAGGGCTAGCCCCTCTACGGCCCGCTCGAGCGGGCCGTTAGCGGGCAGACAGTTTTTGCAGCACCCACGCGATACCTACCACGGCCAGGCATCCGATGACGTTGAGCCACAGGAACGCGGTAAGGTTGAGGTACCAGCTCAGAATAACGAGCCCCTCGGCAACGACGGCGGCCCAGAACGTAGCGCGCCCGCCGATGGATTTGACGTAGAACGCTACCACAAAGACGCCCAGAATGACGCCGTAGAACAGCGACCCGAGAATGTTTACGGCTTCGATCAGGCTGCCGAACTGGTTCGCGAACTGAGCTACCACCACGCAGAATATGCCCCAGCCGATGGTAGCCCAGCGCGACACCTGGACGTAGTGCGCATCGCTTCCGCCCTTTATGAGCTGGCTGTACACATCCACTACCGTCGTAGACGCCAGCGAATTGTACGCTGCCGCAATCGATCCCATCGACGCGACAAAGATCACGGCGATGATCAGCCCGATCAGGCCGTGGGGCAGGTAATCGAGCACAAACCGCAGGAAGATGTAATTCACATCGTTCGTGTCGGCAACCGGGTTGTTTTTCTTGATCAGCCCCACTACGTCGGCCTTCACGGCTTTGAGCGATTCGTCGGTTTCCCGGAGCAGCGTAGCTGCGGCTTCCTGCCCGGCCTGGTCGTCGGTCTGAAGGGCCACCTGCATATCCGTTACGGCCCGCTGGCGCTGGGTCGTCAGGTTCTGGTGCTTGATCTCCGCCAGTTGGTATTCCCGGGCGTAGGGACTTTGCTCCAGCCGGTCGGTTTCCTGCTGGTTAAAAAACAGGGGCGATGGATTGAACTGATAGAACACGAACACCAGCACCCCGACCAGCACGATCAAGAACTGCATCGGTATTTTCAGCAGCCCGTTCATCAGCAGCCCCAACCGACTCTGGCCGATGGAGTTACCCGTCAGGTAGCGCCCTACCTGCGACTGGTCCGTACCGAAATACGACAGTTGCAGAAAGAACCCGCCGATCAGTCCCGACCAGATGTTGTACCGGCTGTTCGGATCAAACTGAAGGTCGATCAGGTTCATTCGACCGGCCTTTCCGGCTACGTGCAGGGCCTCGACAAACCCGACGTTGTCGGGCAGCATCCGGACGGTCAGGAACCCCGCCAGGGCCATACCGAGCGTAACGACCGCCATTTGCTGGAGGTGCGTGTGCGAAATGGCCTTGGTTCCGCCCAGCACCGTGTAGATCAGTACGATACTGCCCATGATCAGGTTCGTTACGTAGATGTTCCAGCCCAGGAGCGTGGAGAGAACGATGGCCGGCGCATAGATCGACAGCCCCGTCGACAGGCCCCGTTGCAGCAGAAACAGACCGGCGGTCAGGGTCCGGACGCGGGTATCGAACCGGTTTTGAAGAAACTCGTAGGCGGTAAACACTTTCAGGCGGTGGAAAATCGGCACGAACGTAACCGACAGCACCACCATCGCCAGCGGCAGGCCGAAGTAAAACTGCACGAACCGCATGCCGTCGGTGAAGCCCTGACCGGGTGCCGACAGAAACGTAACGGCGCTGGCCTGCGTGGCCATGACCGACAGCCCAACGTGGTACCACGGCAGCGACTGCCCCGCCAGCAGATAATCGTCCATACTACGGCTGCCCCGGCTCCGGACAACGCCGTAGACAATCACGGCCAGCAACGTAATAAGTAAAACACCCCAATCCAGTCCACTCATGAAAACCAGACCATCAAGCCGTAAAACAAAATGATTTCGGCCACTAAGGCCCCGATGACGATGGCGTAAAGCTGGGGCCAGGTACGCACGAAGGGAGGAAGATCAGCAGACGTATCAGTCATAGAATAGGTGGGTTTACCAATATAACGGCGAAAATAGGGGAAAACCATGTAAGCGAGCGTAAACTATGTGTTTATGGCACAAATACCCTTTTTTCTTTGATTTACCTTATTGATGGTATAGTTTGCAAACGCATAATCCAATACAAAAAACATGCAAGACGAGTCAACGTTATCGCCCCAGCAGCAACTTTTCGACCTGACCAATAAAGTAGCCATCATAACCGGAGCCAGCAAAGGCATCGGCGAAGACATTGCCCGGCTCTACGCCCGCTTCGGCGCGAAAGTGGTGATCAGCAGCCGGAAGCAGGACGCCTGCGACGCGCTGGCCAGCGACATCAGGGCGCAGGGGGGCGACGCTACGGGCATCGCGGCCCACGTCGGCGATCTGGACCAACTGAAGCAACTGGTCGATAAAACCATCGACGCGTACGGCGGTATCGATATTCTGGTCAACAACGCGGCTTCCAACCCCGTGTTCGGCCCGGCCCTCGACTGCGACGGGGGCGCTTTCGACAAGATCATGCAGGCCAACGTAAAGGCCCCGTTTGAACTGAGCAAGCTGGTGTATCCGAGCATGAAAGCTCGGGGCGGGGGCAGTGTGATTATGATGAGCAGCATCGCCGGCCACACACCCGACCCGGGGCTGGGTATCTACAGCGTCAGCAAAGCCTCCCTGAACATGCTGATGAAAGTTCTGGCGAAAGAATGGGGACCCGACGGCATCCGCGTCAACGCCATCTGCCCCGGTTTGATCAAGACGAAGTTCAGCCAGGCGCTCTGGCAAAATGAGCAGATCCTCTCCCACTTCACCGACCGGCTGCCGATTGCCCGCATGGGCACCACCGACGAAGTGAGCCCGCTGGCCTTGTTTCTGGCATCGCCGGCGTCGTCGTACTGCACCGGCAGCCTGTTCTACGTAGATGGGGGGACGGTGATTTAAGAAGGTTACCTCACCGAACCTCACCGAACGTCGGCCCGGGCCGACGTTCGGTGAGGTCAGCTCAGGTCTGTCATTTAAACAGCAACGGCGCAAACTCGTGGAGGCATCTTCGCCAGGTGTGCCATTCGTGGTAGGTGCCCGGCGATTCATAATACGTCGATTTGATGCCCAGCTCCCCCAGTTTTTTGCGGGCATCGGCGGCCATCTCGACGAACCGTTTTTCTTCGCTGCCCGCGCCGAACCAGAGCACCCTGACCTTATTGTTAAACGCCTTCGCATCGGCAAACACCCCGTTGAAGGCCGTTTTCGGGTCGGCGAGCATATCTCCGAAAATGGCCCCGCTGAAAAAGCCGTAGTGCGAAAACATATCCACGTGCTTCATGCCGATCAGCATGGTTTGCAGCCCACCCATCGACAGCCCTGCCATGGCCCGGTTTTCCCGGCCCGGCAGCGTCCGGTAGGCCGTTTCCATCGTTGGTATGATTTCCCTGAGGTAGACCTGTTCGAGCGTGGCCGCCCGTTTGACCATGTCGCCGGGGGTATTGGCAGGGGCTTCGTTTGGCACCAGCGCGTAGCCGTTGTCCATGACCACCAGCATGGGTGTGGCCTTCTTTTCAGCGATCAGGTTATCCAGGATGGCGCTCATGTGCCCCTGCAACGACCAGCCCCGTTCGTTTTCGCCGGCTCCGTGCAGCAGATACAAAATAGGATACTGTTTCTTCGGGTTCTCATCGTAGCCGGGCGGGGTATACACGAACGCCCGACGCCATTTGCCGGTGATGGTCGAGCGATACCAGTGTTCGCGCACGCTGCCATGCGGCACGGTTTTGAGCTGGTGAAAATCCTCGTTGGGCGTCGGAATTTCGATGCCGCTCGTCGGACGACCGTACCCGAAATACGCGTCGCTGCCGGGATCGTTCACCCGGACCCCGTCGACAATAAACCAGTAGTAATGAAAACCCGGCCCCGCCGACGGCATGGTACCGGTCCAGTTTCCCTCGGCATCCTTGACCAAATCCAGCGGGTCTTTCTGCAGGCCGTCGCCCCCCTGCACCTGTACTTTCGTGGCTTCGGGTGCTTTCAGACGGACGCTCACCCGCGAGTCGGGGGCGATTTTGGGGTATTCGGCACCGGGCAGATTTGAACTGGCCGGCTGAAAATCACCGGCAGCCGACTGGGCCCAACCCAACGCCGGCAATAAACCCACCAGCAACAGCGGCAGGGCAAACAAGCGTATGTTCATAGTGTATGATACGTAACAGGACATCACGACGGAAAGTGACGGTAGTTTCCGATCTACTTTCTGACGGCGTCTTTTCCTGGCTGTGGCTGGCGGGTTGACCGGGGAGCACAGGCGGTCTGTACGGTACGTCTGACCGCCTGTGCTCCCCGGTCAACCCGCCACAACATCGTTACAGGTAGCGTTTGCGGTCTGTACGGTACGTCTGACCGCAAAGACCGCAAAGACTACAACCAAACTACCGGGCAGACTACAGCCTATCACCGTTAGTGGTAGTACAAAGCGGTCAGACGTACCGTACAGACCGCTTTGTACTACCCCTAACGACCTGGGCTTCTATGTTAATTCAGCCAGGTGCCCGTCGGATTGGCTGTGGTCTGTACGGTACGTCTGACCGCAAGCCATTCCGGACGGGCATTTGTGACAAGTTTAGTCAGTCTCAGTGGTTATTGTAAGGATGGCGGTAGCGGTCAGACGTACCGTGCAGACCGCTACCGCCATCCTTACAATAACCACTGCAAAGAAGGCGGCCGACTGCACCAGATTTTTACGTATGTTAGGCCGGTAATCACACACGAACCGCATGGGCCTTTTCGATTTCATCCGCAACGAACTCATCGAAGTCATTGACTGGGTCGACAACTCGACTGATACGGTCATCTGGAAGTTTCCGGACAATGGCAATAACATCAAATACGGCGCTCAGCTTACCGTCCGGGAGTCGCAGGTGGCGGTGTTCATGAACGAGGGGCAGATCGCCGACGTCTACCCGCCCGGCCGCTACGAACTGACGACCCAGAACATGCCGATCATGACCACGCTGCGGTCGTGGAAGTTCGGCTTCGAATCGCCGTTCAAGGCCGACGTCTACTTCGTGTCGACGAAGCAGTTCACCAACCTGAAATGGGGGACGCAGAACCCGATCATCGTGCGCGACCCGGAGTTTAAGCAGGTACGGGTGCGGGCCTTTGGCGTGTTCTCCCTGCGCGTCACCGATGGCGGTAAATTCATCAAGGAGTTTGCCGGTACGACCCCCATTGTCCGCATCGCCGACGTAGAAGACCAGCTCCGAACAGCCATCGTCAGCAAGTTTTCGGATACGGTCGCCGAAGCCAACGTATCGATTCTGGACCTGGCCCGTAATTACCAGGAACTGGGCGAAAAGCTACGCCCCATGCTGCAGGATGATTTCACGGCTTATGGTCTGGAACTGACCCGTTTCTACATCGAGAACACCAGCCTGCCGCCCGAAGTGGAAGCGTTTCTGGACAAGACGACGCAGATGAACATGGTCGGCGATATGGCGCGGTTCCAGCAGTTTCAGGCGGGTATGGCCCTCGAAGACGCGGCCGAAAACGGCGGTGCGGCCGGCACGGCGATCCTGATGGGCGGACTGGGCAACTTCATGAACAACGCCAACGCGGCCAACGCTCCCCAACCCGCAGCCGCCCCCAAGGAAGACAAAGCGCAGGTGCTGGAACTGCTCAAACAGCTCGGCGAACTGAAAGCGGCCGGGGTGCTGACCGAAGAGGAATTTACCGCGAAAAAAGCGGAGCTACTGGCGAGATTGTAAGTTTAGCCGCAGATTCCACTGATTTACGCAGATAAATAACTAGTATTTTTGATATTAACGTGAGTTTTGGATAAAGCATAGACCAATTAGCTATCTATCAGTGATTTGCGTTTTTATATTTTGTCATCCCGACGTCAGGAGGGATCTTCGGGAAAAGTTGGATACTGTCTGGCGCCCAAAGATCCCTCCTGACGTCGGAATGACAAAAATGCTCCCTGAAAGCTACAGAATTATTTACAACTCACGTTGATAGTAAGTGTGCTCTGCGTCATCTACACGAGCCGCCGATGCGGTTCCATCGACCAATGACCCCACCCGACCTCACCGACGTCTTAAAAGCGCCCTGCCGAAGCTGCGGGGCGCAACTCCACTTTTCGGCGGACAAGCAAAAACTGGCCTGTGCGCACTGCGGCAACACCGAGGACATTCCGTTTGCAAAAACCAAACTGGTTGAGAACCCGCTCACGTACCGCTTTGAGAACCAGCAGTTGTCCAGCGCCCCCACGGAAGAGAAGCGGCTGTTCACCTGCGGCAACTGCGGGGCTAAAACGCAGGTCAACCTCGATACGCCGACCATCACCTGTGCGTTCTGCGGCTCCAGAAACGTGAACCCCGATGCGCAGAAAACCCGACTGATCGAACCGGCCGGGGTGCTGCCCTTCCGCATTTCGCGGGCCGGGGCTACCGAACGCTTCAAATCGTGGGTGGGCAGCGACTGGCTGGCACCCTCGGATCTGAAGGCCGGGGCTATGCTCGATCAGCTCCACGGCATCTACATCCCCTACTGGACGTTCGATGCGCAGGCCGCTTCCGACTGGGCAGGCCAGGCCGGTTACTATTACTACGTACCGGTGGAGGTCCGGGACGCCAACGGCCGGGTCGTTACGCAGCAGCAACGGCGCGTCCGCTGGGAATACCGGTCGGGCAGCCACTCCGCCTTTTACGACGACGTTCTGACGATGGCCTCCCGGCAGTTGTCGGCGCAGGAAGGGACGGTGCAGGAAGTGAGCCGCTACGAGATGAACGACGTAGTGGACTACGACCCGCGTTTTCTACTGGGCTGGGAAGCCGAGGTCTACAGCATCGACCTGACCGAAAGCGCCCAAAAAGCCGAAGCGTTGATCCGCGACCGCGAGATGAACGCCTGCTCGGCCGAGTTAGGTGGCGACACGCAACAGGGCCTGCAGGTAGACACACGCCTGACGAACCAAACGTTCAAGCACCTGCTGCTACCCCTGTGGATCTGCGCCTACACGTACAACGGCAAGCTCTACCGCTTCATGGTCAACGGCCAGACGGGCCAGGTAGCCGGCCAACGCCCAAAATCCGCCTGGAAGATCGCGCTGCTGATCGGCGGCTTTATCCTGCTGGTCGCGCTGATTTACTGGTTCACTCAGAAGCGGTGAAAGTATTTATCTACAATACTTCCTAAAATTTATACTACGCTTAATAAATTCCTATACGTAACTCTTTGCAGAAATCCGGCAACTTGATTATGATTGTCGGTCGGTTTAAATGAGTCTGGAAGAAACTTTAAAATCGAAGCATCACTAAACTACAACGCACTGATTTTTAAGCAAATATGGTTTAGTGAATTCGCGTATAATACTATGTTGGGTGAACCGGCCAAAGCTGGGAGTGAAAGTCCGGCTTTCGTGCGACAGGGGGCAAGTCTCGAAACAGAGTGGTTTTGGCTCATTAGGCGGCTACGGTCGACACGAGAAACGCCCTGATTCGGGAGGATAAAAGTACATCTACCACGTAGTGTGCGACAAAGTAAACGCCCCAATTATGGTAGTTAACAAAGCGAGTTTAATACGTAGTGTGCCACGAACCAACCGCCTAAATTATTTTCAAATTTGTCAGTAACAGAAAAATTATGCAGAGTACCGCTTCACTTCAACAGGATAGATTTTTTGCTTTAAAATCTAATGGAACTATACAAGAATTTGCCTCGATTGATGAGGCTATTGGTTGCCGTGATAAGAAATTTGTTGTGCTTGACAAATTCAAAGAATTTTACACACCGGCGGGAGGTTACCCTTGGAGATTATCAAAATTCACTTTTTTTGACGACAATAAAAAAAGCTTTAGTTTGTCAGACAACGATTGGATGATCCGATCGATTGATACAATCTTTAAAAGTAGCTCCCGAATTTCATTTGATATTACTCTGTCTGACCCAATTAAAAGAATAAGACGCATAACATGTGAAGTAAATGAAACAAGGAGATATGACGATAGAAATTCGAATGACCTAGTGCTAGTCCAAATCGCCCTTGAAAAGCTATATGAATACTCAAAGTTTCATAATTGGGAACAGGTTGATTTAGAATCAGAAAACAAAAAGCTTAAAGAGAAAATTGAGTTATTGCGAAAAGATATATCCGCTTTAAAATCTGTAGCGAGAGTAGAGAAATCTTCCAATAGTAGAAAAACACAAGAAAGGATTTAGTAAAATTCGGATTGTGCGTTGTTTTCCGCTTCGCGCTGTCACCCTGTCGGGCGACAGGATGCTCGCCGGTTGGGAAGCGAGGCAGCCCAACAGCCACCGTGTTCGCGGGCGAACGAACCCAGAAGAACGCATGAGCCCTAAGAGCCACTTTTTAGCTGTATTTTTAGAGGGCTATCGGTAGCCCCTTGTGGGAAAGTCGTCTCTGTTTGTTGGTGCTG